>WBZS01000024.1_pt1 | contig 400362 bp, 365 predicted proteins | sample 5204201 | NCBI WGS metagenome assembly WBZS01 (sample SAMN12344357, study PRJNA552823) | activated sludge metagenome | biome: Activated sludge suspended growth; feature: Nitrification reactor; material: Wastewater; isolation source: activated sludge from nitrification reactor of wastewater... | reverse complement strand
CCAATCCAGAAGTCTGCTTTTACCTTTGATGCCGTACTTGGTTTGAATCTGATTTTTGCTGAAAGCCCCTTTTTCATACTCCAAAACAACTTGTTTTTTAAAGGCTTCACTGTAATGAGGAGTGGGGGTACCGGATTTTAACCTAATTGTTAACTGTGCCATCTTTGTTGAATTTGTAGTCAACTTTTTTCAGGACGAGACAAAGCTATTAAAAACCCCGGCTTTAACCGGGGTATTTAATTTCTTTTTGCAAAATCAGGATGCAATGAAATTTTTAAGCCGCTGGAAATCCCTGTCGTGGCTAAAAAATAAACTATTGATGGATTCTGCAATGGATTTTGCAATCAGGGCAAAAATTGAGGGTCTATTTTTTTTCATAATACTGGATTTTATAAGAACAAAATTATGGGTTAGTAAAAACTTTGTCAATTGTGTTATTGCTTAATTTTTGATAAAGTAAAAACCGTTTATGCAACGTTATTTTACCATTGAATGGTGCTTGTTTTTCCGATGCGGATTTTGCTTTTTGTAATACTTTATTGGATAAACATCGGGCTGTTGTCGAAGTTTTACCATAAAATGCCTGAATATAAAAACCAAAGGGTTTATGGTTTTTATGCTGGTTCCGCTACGCATAAATTAGGGTTTATGTCTATAACGGAGTTATATTCAAATTATTGTGCAAGAGTAAAAAAATGAAGGAAAGCCGTTTTACAAATGATTAATATTTGATAATCTGTTCTTCCATTTCGGGCATATCCCGCCATTCATACTGCTGGTTTCGAAGCTGTGGCTCAAAGCCCGCCTGCTTTATAGCATCCTGGATGCTAATACTGGTAAACCGGTGTGGTGCACCTGCAGCGCTTACTACATTTTCTTCAATCATAATACTTCCAAAATCATTAGCGCCGGCCTGTAAACACATTTGAGCAACCTGTTTACCTACCGTTAACCAGCTGGCTTGTATGTTTTTAATATTGGGCAACATCATACGGCTTAAGGCCAGCATACGAATATATTCCTCTGTTGTAGTCAAATTATGAACACCCCTTATTTTGGCCAGGAGTGTATCTACATCCTGAAAGGTCCAGGGAATAAAAGCCAAAAAACCTTTGGCATCTTTGGGCTTGCGGCTTTGCACTTCCCTTATTTTCACCAGGTGCTCAAAGCGTTCTTCAATAGTTTCTACATGCCCAAACATCATAGTAGCAGAGGTGGTGATCTGCAGCAGGTGAGCTTCATGCATAATGTCCAGCCATTCCTGTGCGCCACATTTTCCTTTACTGATGAGCCGGCGTACACGGTCGTTTAATATTTCTGCTCCTGCACCGGGCAACGAATCTAAGCCTGCATTTTTAAGTGCCGTTAAAATTTCTTTATGTGAAGTGGAGCTTTTCCCGGGCTGGCTTCTTTCCAATTTGGTAATATGAGCAACTTCCGGCGGGCCCAATGCATGTAGTTTTATGTTGGGGTAATTTTGCTTAAGCTCTTTAAACAATTGGGTGTAAAAATTAAGTCCCAGGTTGGGATGATGGCCCCCCTGTAATAAAAGTTGATCGCCTCCAAACTTTATGGTTTCTTCAATTTTTCTTTTATACGTAGCCATATCGGTAATATAGGCTTCGCTGTGGCCGGGTATGCGGTAAAAATTACAAAATTTACAATTGGCTATGCATACATTAGTGGTATTAACATTACGGTCTATTTGCCAGGTAACTTTTCCATGAGGTACTTGTATTTTCCTAAGCTCATCGGCCACATACATCAAATCGGCCAAAGCAGCGTTTTTAAATAAAAAAACCCCTTCTTCAATAGTCAGCCATTCAAAATCAAGGGCTTTCTTATAGAGTTCTGTCAATTTCATTTTATGCATTTAATGCAGGTAAATTAATTTACCGTTGCTCATTTTAACAGCAAAATTAAGCGCATTCTTTGTTATTTTTATTAGAAGAATTTATGAAGTTAATTATACATGCGTTATTGATTATTTTGCCTGCGGTATTGCATGGCCAGGAGATTGTGTCGGTGCCTGAAGCAAGGTTTATCACCAAATTCCCCTTTCGGCTTTATACCGGCGGCGTAATTGTGGTAAAAGCGCATTTCCCGCTGGCAACAGACAGCCTCAATTTTATTGTGGACACCGGTGGCGGTGGTGTTTCTTTGGATTCAACCACCTGCAAAGAATTTGGAATAGCTACCCGGCAAACCGATACAATTGTAACCGGAATTGGCGGAAGAAAAAAAGTGGATTATGTTTTTAATCAAAGCCTCTCCTTCCCCGGTATCAAAATCCAAAATCTAAATTTTCATGTTGTAGATTATGAAATTTTGACCAGCACCTATGGTGAAAAAATTGATGGCATTTTGGGCTATAGTTTTTTTAGCCGTTACCTCGTTAAAATAAATTTTGATAGCCTGCAAATAGAAGTGTTTACACCGGGAACGATGGATTACCCTGATGGCGGCACCACCCTGCATCCCATTATTACGTCATTACCCATACAACGGGCAATGGTAAAAGACAACCGTAAACTCAACCATTATTTTTATTTGGATACCGGCGCCGGTCTCAGTTTTTTATTGAATGAACGTTTTGCCAGGGACAGTTTTATTTTACGCAAAAAAAGAAAACCGTTGATTACACAGGCAGAAGGTATTGCCGGAAAATTACAAATGCGGCTTACCGTGGTACGGGAAGTAAAACTTGGCTCATACCGTTTTTACAGGGTACCCACTTATTTATACGATGATATTTATAATGTAACCAGCTATCCGCTTTGCGGAGGTCTTATTGGAAACGACCTTTTGCGAAGGTTTAACCTCATCTTTAATTATAGCCGTAGGGAAGTGCACCTGATACCCAATAGCCATTTTAATGATTCCTTTGATTATTCCTACACCGGCATGAGCATGTACTATATTAATGGCGACATTGTAGTGCTGGATGTTATAAAAGGGTCCCCGGCAGATAAAGCCGGCTTTAAAGTTGATGATATTGTGATTGCAGTGGGCAATAACCTTTCGGGTAATTTACAGGCGTATAAAACGGCATTACAAAATGTAGGTGCCAAAATAAAAGTACTGATTAAACGTAATGGTAAGTTGGGTGAGCTGGAACTAAAACCCATTCCCATATATTAAAAAAGGCCGCCTTAAGGCAGCCTGCATGTTAATGATTTAAAAGGCTAAAAGGCATATTTATTTTCCGCAATCAATTTGTCTGCAATACGCCTCCTGGCAGCTTTGCTGTTATAAGGCGCCGTTTTGGTAAAGCGTTTTAAACCCAGTAACATCATCCGCTGCTCATCGCCTTCTGCAAATGCATTAATAGCGTCTTTGCCAAATTTATTGATGCAATCGGAAGCATCATATAAATAGCATTTTACCATATCGCTGTAAACCGATGTTGCAGCGGCTTCATCTTTATCAGTCATTTTCATTAAGCGAAGCAAGGCGCTTTCGGCATTAAAGGTTTGAATGGCCATATCGGAAATATTCATTAATATTTCCTGTTCGTTTTGCAGGTTCATCATCAGCTTTTGAACGGCAGCGCCCGCTGTCATGAGAATGGCTTTTTTCATATTCACAATCTGCTTTCGCTCCCCGGCAAAGAGCCCCTCATCTTCTGCGCCAAAATCCGGAATGCTCATTAATTCTTTTGACACTGCCATTGCCGGACCCATTAAATCCAGTTGCCCCTTCATGGCTCTCTTTAACATCATATCTACGGTAAGCAGGCGGTTGATTTCATTGGTGCCTTCATATATACGGTTGATGCGGCTATCCCGGTAGGCCCGGCTAATTAAATACTCGTCGCTAAATCCATTTCCTCCATGAATTTGAACGCCTTCATCCACCACATAATCAAGGGCTTCGCTGCCATCCACCTTCAGCATGGCGCATTCAATGGCATATTCTTCTGCAGCGCCCAGTAAGGCTTCATTAAAAGGCTTGCCGCTTTCCAATAATGACGATTCTTTTTCATCAATCCATTTACTGGTTCGGTATAAAGCGCTTTCACTTACCCAAATGCGTATGGCCATTTGGGCCAGCTTATATTTAATTGCACCAAAATTGGCAATAGCTGTTTTAAACTGCTCCCTTGTATTGGCATATTCCACCGAAGTGGTAAGGGATGTTTTTGCCCCGCCTAAAGCAGCGGCACATAATTTTAAACGGCCAATATTTAAAATATTAAAAGCAATGATATGACCCCGGCCAATTTCGCCCAATACATTTTCTACCGGCACTTTGCAATCCTGGAAATACAATTGAACCGTAGAGGATCCCTTAATGCCCATTTTATGTTCCTCGGGCCCACGGGTAAAGCCTTCAAAATTTCGTTCCACAATAAAAGCGGTAAATTTATCGCCATCTACTTTTGCAAAAACGGTATAAATATCTGCAAAGCCCCCATTGGTTATCCAGCATTTTTGGCCATTGAGTAAATAATATTTGCCATCTGCACTCAGCTTTGCTGTGGTTTTGGCTCCCAGCGCATCACTGCCGCTGTTAGGTTCTGTTAAACCATAAGCGCCTTTCCATTCACCGGTGGCCAGTTTGGGAATATATTTTTTCTTTTGATCTTCTGTACCAAAATACAAAATGGGTAACGTGCCAATACCGGTATGTGCCGCCACGGCTACGCTAAATGAAAAACCTGCGCCCAGTCCTTCATTCACTAAGGTGGACGTAATAAAATCTTTTCCCAGCCCACCCAGGTTTTCGGGTATGGAGGCTCCAAGCAAGCCCTGCTCGCCGGCCTTGTCCATTAAAGAGGGCATAAGGCCTTCTTCCATTTTATCAATCCTGTCAATAGCCGGCAATACTTCGGCCTGTAGAAACTGAAGGCACATCTCTTTTACCATCCGTTGCTCTTCATTAAAGTCTTCTGGCGTAAATGTATCCGCAGCAATGCTTTCTTTAATTAGCCATTCACCACCCTTGAGGCTTGAAGTGGCAGTAGTTGGAGTACTCATTTTTTTAATTTTAATTATTTAGGTTTTTTACTGTAGCTTTTTTTCTAATTCAATCACTTCAGGTTTTCATACACCATTTGCAATACCTCTTTGGCAATTTCCACTTGTCCGTTGGTTACCCCTTTCAGGGCCTCGTTTAAGGTTTGATTTGCAAGATCCATTGATTTTTCCTGGAGGGTTTGTGCTTCGGGTGTTAGAAAAATAAGGTTGATCCTCCTATCGTCTTTACTGGCCACTCTTTTAACCAGGTTAATTTTCTCCAGGTTATCCACCAGCCTTGTAATGCTGGGTTTGTCTTTAAAAGTAGCATCGCAAAGTTGTTGCTGGCTCATGCCATCAGCCTTCCATAAATGATAAAGCACGCTCCACTGCTCAATGGTAATCTCTACACCGGCCTGCTTAAAATTTTTTTGCAGCCTCCTGCTCATTGCGGTACTGGCTTTACCGGTAATAAAGCTATAAAGCTCCCCTTTCTTAAATTGGTTGTTTGGCATATAGTTGTTTATGCAACCATGTAAAGATAATATTAATTTTCATTTTGTAAAATATATTTTTGCCTAATTTATATTTTGCCTTCGGAGATGATCCTTTAAGTGTGGAGATTGCCTAAAACTTAACGTGTGCCTTTTAGCAAATGAATATTTTACTCATAATCAGTGTTTTATTTCTGCTTGTTTATACTGCACTTATTATACTTTACAGTATCCGCTGGCCAAAGAATAGTTTTATGCCCAAGGCTGGTTTTACCGGGTCCGATAAAACGAATACCCATTTTTCCATCATCATAGCCGCCCGAAACGAAGAAAAACATATTGGGTGCCTTTTACAGGCTATTCAAAATCAAACTTATACTTCAGGCAAGTATGAAGTAATTGTGGTAGATGATTACTCCACAGATGGCACGGCATCCATTGTACAGCAATTTGCATTTGCCAAACTTATAAAGCTTAAGGATATTGAAGGTACACAACAGCTTAATTCATATAAAAAGAAAGCCCTGGAAACCGGTATTGCACAGTCAAAAGGAGAATGGATCGTATGTACTGATGCTGATTGCAAGGTTCCCCCGCAATGGCTGGAAACTATTGCAGCGTTTATTGAAGAAAAAAAACCGCAAATGATTATTATGCCGGTGGCCATCCAATGCAGTAGCCGGCCTATTGAAATATTCCAGGCCCTGGATTTTATGACGTTGCAGGGCATTACGGCCACTATGCTACACCACATGTGTAATGGCGCCAACCTGGCTTATACCAAAAAAGCATTTGATGCAGTGAATGGTTTTGATGGCATTGATGAGGTTGCCAGCGGAGATGATATGCTACTGATGCACAAAATAGCAAGGTCTTTTCCGGGTGAAATACAATACCTGAAATCAACAAATGTAATTGTACAAACCGCCCCGGTAAAAGATGTAAAAGAATTTTTTCAGCAGCGCATCCGGTGGGCCAGCAAAACCGGTCAATACAAAGAAAAAGGGATATGGCTTAGCATGCTGTTGGTTTACCTGGTTAATGTTTTGCTCCTGGCTTTTCCGGTAGTTGCATTAGGTACCGGCAACATTCTTTACGTTAAACCGTGGCTTGCTTTACTGGTTGCAAAAACAGGAGTTGAATTCGTTTTTCTTTTTCCTGTGGCCGGTTTTTTTAATCAAAAAAAATTGCTGTGGTTATTTCCTCTGGCACAACCTTTTCATATTGCCTATATCGTAATTGCCGGCTGGCTGGGCAAATTTGGTAGCTATAACTGGAAAGGAAGAACGGTAAAATAAAAAATATTCTTTAATCCATTTCCTGTAAATAAGTGGCCGTGTATAATGTATCTAAAGTACTTAGAATGGTTACCACCCGTCCGGGAGTAAGAGTAGAGCAGGTATCGGCAGATGCACCCGTAAACGTTATAATCCTTGTAACATCCGGGCCATAAGCACCGTTAACATTATTTTTACTTCTGAACAATACCTTCCATTTACAAAAACTATTACACTGCACTTGTGCGCTTTGTATGGCAAAAGGGGTAAACAAACTATCGACCATTGACTGGGTTACATTTCTCCTGTAAATGGTATCCAGGCCATCTATCAACTTCCAACAAAACCTGGCTTCATTTATATTCACAAAAAAATATTGTCCCCCGTAAGTTTCATACATTTCAGCACGGGTTTTATTACAAATGGGGTTACCGGTAATATAACCGCTATCTACCAGGTACCAGCAATTAAATGTTTGGTTAGGGGTATCTTTCATACAAGAAGCCAGTAATAAAGTAATAACTACAATAGAAAAGGGTAAACGTACATTTTTAAACATGATTGGAGCTTTTTAGATTTTAATTAAATTTTCAGCCAATGATGAGTTTGCAAAAATAAAGTAAATAATAATTACTAATTTAGAATTTATGCTTTTACAAGTTGGCAATAGCGGAGAACAACGCTGGCAACAGCTAAAGAAAAACAAGTTTGCTCTTGCATCAATAATCCTAATTACCGTTGCTTTATTTTGTGCCATTTTTGCTTACTGGATTTCTCCCGACAGCAGTACTAATGCCGATTTACAGACCGTAGAAATACAGGCAAAAAAACCGGGATATAGACAGTTGTTTTTACGCTTGCCTATAAAAAACAGCAGTTCAAATAATCCTTTTCGTACATTATTTTTTGGTCAAAAAAGTCAATATCATTTTATTCCCATAACCGGTTATCAAATTGCCGGCGATTCACTTATTATTCAAAAATATGTAGATGAAGATACTGCTGTAACCCAATCCTATTTTATACCAAAAATCCTTTATCAAAATAAAAACATTCAACATTACATCATCACAAAAAAATATTGGTTAGGTACCGATACGTTTGGCCGGGATATTTTAAGCCGTATTATTTTAGGCACAAGGGTAAGCCTTGCCGTAGGATTAATAGCGGTACTTATTTCCTTAAGTGTGGGTATTTTTTTAGGGGCTATAGCCGGCTACTTTGGCGGTTGGGTAAATAAGGGGGTGATGTGGCTGGTAAATGTTACCTGGAGTATTCCTACCTTATTACTGGTATTTGCTATTACGCTTGCCCTGGGGAAAGGGTTTTGGCAAATTTTTATGGCCGTGGGATTAACCATGTGGGTGAATGTAGCCAGGCTGGTGCGTGGGCAGGTAATGGCTGTTAAAGAAACGGAATACATTCAGGCTGCTAAGGCTTTAGGGTTTTCCAACGGCAGGATTATTGCCCGGCATATTTTGCCCAATATTATGGGGCCCCTGATGGTAATTGCGGCATCAAACTTTGCATCGGCTATTGTAATTGAAGCCGGGTTAAGTTTTTTGGGAATCGGCATTCAGCCCCCACATCCCAGTTGGGGATTGATGATAAAAGAAAATTACAATTTTGTAATAACCCATAATCCCATGCTGGCACTGGCGCCGGGTATTGCCATTATGATTTTGGTATTGGCGTTTAATATTTTGGGCAATGCATTAAGGGATGCCCTGGATGTAAAACAGTTATAAGGGTTATGCTCATTCACTGGGCGCAACCGGTACATTGCGTATAAAACCTTCTTCCAATGAAATTAAGGTTTCAGTTCGTTCAATCCCTTTTATTTTTTGCAACTCATCGTGCAGTACATACCTTAACTGGTTAATATCCTTACACACCACTTCTATAAACATACTGTAATTGCCGGTTGTATAATTGAGGCGCACAATTTGTGGAATTTTTTTAAGCTCTTCGGCCACGTTATCATACAAAGAACTTTTTTCAAGATATACCCCGATAAAAGCGGTGATATCATACCCCAATTGACGAAGATCTACATTAAGCCTTTTGCCTTTTACAATATTAAACTCTTCCAGTTTTTTTATCCTTACATGAATGGTTCCGCCGCTTACAAACAATTTTTTGCCTAATTCAGCATAAGAAATTTCGGCATCCTGCATCATTGCATCTAAAATCTGAAGGTCTAATTTGTCAAGATTTAATTTTGCGCCCATAATGATTTGATTTTTAAATATTTTATCAAAAATACTTAGTTTTTTAAACAATCTCTATATTTTTAAAATTTATTTTAAATTATGTTTAAGTTATTGCTCATTTCTTTACATTTGTGTTATCAAAGTAATTGATCGTTCTTTAACATTGTGGGGTGATGAAATTTTTTGGCAGACATGCCCCCTTGTCTCGGGGGTGAGGATAACAGGATAAACATTGAGTAATGCCGTTGTAACTGCAGATGCAACGACTGGGGTCGACCACCAGTTTGAAAAGGTTTAGCGACTTTTTCTTTTTTTGCTCAAAGGCTAACTGCCTCGTGGAGGTTCGAACCCTCCCCCTACAGCTTTTCTGGTTTTTCAATAGCCTTTACCTCATCATGTGGTAAAGGCTTTTTAGTTTCTTTACCCTGTAAATTTTATCGCTTTTTGCTATTGCCTATTGAAGCTTATCTTTGAAAGAGATGGCACAAAAAAAATTATTCCGGTTTGGAGAAATAAAAAAGTTTAAAAATGTGCTGGAGTACCCCGAAAATATGAAGGGAAACTGGCGCCATTTTTTTAACAACTCCCATCCTATAACATTGGAACTGGCCTGTGGAAGAGGAGAATATGCCGTAGGCCTTGCCGGCATGCACCCTTCCCAAAATTTTATTGGTGTAGATATTAAAGGCAACCGGATGTACATAGGCGCCAAAAAAGCGTTGGAAAATAATTTAAGTAATGCCGCCTTTCTACGTACGCAAATAGAAATGCTTCCTAACTATTTTTCTCCGGGAGAAGTGGATCAAATTTGGATTACATTTCCCGATCCGCAACTGCGTACTTCAAAAGCAAAAAAAAGGCTTACCCACCCAAGGTTTTTAAGGCTTTACCATCAAATTTTAAACCCCCATGGTTGCATCCATTTAAAAACCGACTCTCCACAACTCTATCATTTTACCTTACTGGTTATTGATAAGTACGGGTTAACCTTATTAGAAAAATCCGACAATGTATATGCTGGCAACCACACACCGGAGCTGGCTATAAAAACATTTTACGAAAGCCTCGATATTGCCCAAAGCAAAAAAATACATTATCTGCGGTTTTGCCTGCCACAAAATATCCCCAACTTTGACAAAGAATTTCAGGATTTGCTAAAGCAAACGGAAAATATTGCAGCAATTGACTGATGTTTTATTTTGATAATGAAAAAAAAGGCTCCTAACAAATCAAAAGAAGAAACAGCAAAAGAATATAGTTTTTTTGCAGACGTATTTGATGTGGTAAGGCTCATACCCAAGGGGAGGGTTACCTCTTACGGCGCAATTGCTGCATACCTGGGCACCAAATTATCTGCACGTATGGTAGGTTGGGCCATGAATGCCTCACACAACGCAAAGCCAAAACTGCCTGCACAACGAGTGGTAAACCGCAATGGTATGCTTACCGGTAAGCATCATTTTGAAACCCCCACCAAAATGGAAGAGCTTTTAAAAAAAGATGGTGTAGCAGTAAAAAACGATAAGGTAGTTGACTTTAAAAATATTTTTTGGGATCCTGCTATAGAGTTGGGATATTAATTTTATTGGAAATAAACTCGTTAAAACACCCCCTTAAAATTGGGTTTTAAAACGGTTGTTTCTGGTAAAGCGTTATTGTAGTTTTAAAAATGAAAACAAATATATTTTACCCAAAATTTTTTTTATGAAAACAATTTATTCTTGTATACTTTCCATTTGCTTTTTAACTTTTATACAATGTAATGCTGTAAAAAGCCAAATTGTAATTGGTAGTATAGAAAAAAATTCTGACGGCAGCTACAACCCATCTTCTGCAAAGTTTACAGTGGATATGCAACCATATTTAAAAACCTGGAGTAGTAAGTTGAAAAATCTAGCAAATATAGAAGCCGATTTAAAAACCGTTGAATTGGGCATATATGAAGGCTCTGCTTTTTTAAGAGCAAGAAGCACAGCGTATGTTTCCACCACCAATATTAGTTTAAGCGGCAACAATATTGTTATATTAAAAGCCACTTCAAGCGCATCTTGTACCACTAAATGCTGCTCCAGCTCTACAACAGAATGTATTTTACTTATGGGAGGTACCTGTACCAAATGCTCTTGCAATGATTGCGTAAGAACACAATCCTCTGCTTCGTTTTTACTGGAAGAGTAAAAAATAATTCCCCGCTTTATGCAAACTCTTTAGCCTTTGCCTTCTCTACACACTTAGGGGCAAGCCAGGGGGCATCCAAATAATTCTTATAAATTGCCTGCGTATGCAGGGCGGCAGTATAACAGTGCTGGCTCAAGCATAGAAACAACAGGCTAAGCTCAAATTTACTCCCAAACAATTTAGCAACAATACCGTTAAAACACCCTCTTAAAATTGGGTTTTAAAACGGTTGTTTGAGGCAAAAACCGGAATTAGCTTTGTATAAAGAAGTAGCACACAATAACTTATTCCTATAAAACGAGATATGGCGGCGAAGCAATTTGCCGCCTTTCTGTGTTAGTAATACGGCTCTATTAGTAAATAAACCAGCACACCGCTTACTGCTACATAAAACCACACGGGCCAGGTAACCCTGGCGAGCTTTTTATGTTTATCGTAATCTCCCGTTAAAGCCCGGAACGCCGTAAATAAAATAAAGGGAAGTATGATGCCCGCCAGCGGGATATGGGTGAGCAGCAAAACATAATAAACGATGCGCATAAAGCCTGTATGGCTTTTTTCGGTTTGGTCAATAATCTGATCATGGTTCAAATCACCAAACTTAGTGGGGTCGGTTAATAAATGATGGGCAATATAGCTCAAAAGGAAAACCACCGATAAGAGAATGGCCGTAAGCATCACCCGTTTGTGCAGTAAATAATTTTTTGCTCTTACTGCCCATAATGCCGCAATGAGTAAAACTGAAACCGTTGCATTTAGAATTGCATTAATCGTTGCAAAAATATGGGCGTCAAAAGGCAGGCTGACTTTAACTGTTGTTTTGCTTAATAATAAAATACCGGCAAACACCAGTAACGACACGGCAAGGATAATTACCCTGGCCCTTTTATCATTTTTTTGTAAAGTGGGTTTTAGCATTTTATTCCCGGGGTTTGCGTTTGCTAATAAAAATGGTGATGGCAATAGCGGCTACAATCCCAAAAATAATTATGGGTAGTATAGGTATAAAATTGCGAAAAAACGAAGGGCTGTTTTTTCCCTTTTCCAGCATCAGGATGGGGATATCACGGGCAAGTTGCGCAAGCTGCACCGTATCAAAACCATTATACCAACCTCTTACCACACGGCTGCTGTCCAGCAAAAAAAAGTTTTCCGTATGTATAAACGCCGTATCTACATCAGTATCGGCTACGCTGGCTTTCATTTCGGTAAGCGCAAAATCATAAATTTCTTTTTTATTGCCGGTAACAAACCACCAGTTATCCTGGTTGGCATTAAAGCGGTTAGCAAAATGCCTGAGTTGCGGTACGCTATCGTTTTCAGGATCTACAGATATGGAAATAAACTGAACAATGGAATCGTTTTTTACGTAAGATTGCTGCAGCCGTTTCATATTTACCGTAAGCCCGGGGCAAATGGTGGGGCAGCGAGTAAAGAAAAAATTCAATACAATTATTTTTCCCCTGGCATCATTTAGGGAAACCGGTTTGCCGTTTTGATTAATAAAAGAAATATTTTTTACAGAGTGCCAAAGGGTATCGGTAGTTCGTTTTCCGGCTTTTTCTACAACGGCAACACTGTCATAAAAATATCTCCGGGGCATGTGAACGGCATTTTTACTAAAATCCTTTACCAGTAAAAATCCTATAAAAGGGATGAAGAGGGCAATAATTAATGCCCATAACGCTGTTTTATTCATAACTGCGTGCAAAGTTCGTATTAAATGTTAAAGGCAACAATTTAAAAATGTTTCAGTAATGCAAAAAAAAACCATTGCAGGGGGCAATGGTTTCAAAAAAAATCAAGTTGTTGGTATTATGGTTTTTCGTGTTGTTGCATTGCCGGTGTAGCCTGCTGCACCTGTTCGGTTTTATACTCCCTGCTGTGTGCATTGGTGTTTTTCATGTTCTTCCAGCTTTCGCCTTCCCAGAGGAAAGAAATAATAAACCATACGAACAGCATTAGCGGGATGATGATGGTAGTGATAAAATTACGCACTTCATCGCCAAGATGCATAAACACCGATACAATATAGTAGGCCTTTAGAAGCGTTAAAATACAAATTACCCCTTTTATAAATAAAATAAGATGATAGTTTACATGGGGATCGCCATACCAGTGCCTGGCCAGCCCAAAGCCTAAAGCCAGTTCAACCAGCGTTATTACAGAAAGTATGGCCATAACCACCCAAATGCGCCTGGTACTGCTATGGTGTTCCGGCTGCAGGGTTACTTCTGAAAAAGATTGATGTTGTGTTGACATATTTTTATTAAATAATATTAATGTTTAAATCAGGTAAAAACAAAGGAAAACAAATACCCAAACTAAATCTACAAAGTGCCAGTATAAACCTGCTTTTTCTATCATTTCATAATGGCCCCGTTGATCAAAATGCCCAAGCCTTGTTTTAATAAGCATAATTACATTGATAACCACGCCGCTAAAAACGTGAAAACCATGAAAACCTGTTATTCCAAAAAAGTACCCTCCAAATGCTACGGGTCCAAGCGTATTCACATGTTCACCGGCGTCGGCTCCCATTTTGGCTAATACATCATGGGGTACGGCTGGCCCCCAGGGATTGTGAGATACCGTTGTGCCAATGGTTTGAAGCGCCCCATCTACTAATACTTTATGCTCGCCGGTTATTAAGTGGGTCCATTCCCATGCCTGGCAGCTTAAAAACGCAAGGCCGCCCAAAATGGTTAGGATCATATATTTTTCAACCCCTTTTCGGTTCATGTGCCGTCCTTCATGTACGGCCAAAACCATAGTAACCGAACTGGCAATCAAAATAAACGTCATTAAGCTTACAAAGGCCAGCGGAAGATCCTGGTGGCCAAAGCCCGGAAAGGCATTAAAAATATGGTTGGGATCGGGCCAGTAATTGGCGCTAAACCTGATGGTACCATAGCTGATAAGGAAAGCTCCGAATGTGAAGGTATCGCTGATGAGGAAATACCACATCATCACTTTACCATAGCCAATATTGAAGGGGCTCCTGCCGCCGCTCCACCATTTTGTTCCTGCCGGAATAGCTGATGTTGACATATTCTATTCTTTAATATAGCGGGAAATTTTCTTTCCCTTTTATTTTAATCGTTTTTGATTTTTTTATTTTATCATCAACAAAAAAATCAATAAATAAATCCAAAGTATATCCACAAAATGCCAGTAGGTACTTAACAATTGCACCGGCACAATGTTATAATTTTTTACCCTGCTTCCAAATGCCCTTATGGACATGAACAGCAAAGCAACAATACCGCCCAATACATGCAGGGCATGAATACTTATTATCACATACAAAAACTGGTAAGAAATATTTACGCTTAAGGTATGGCCCTGTGCCCACATTTCTTTAAACCCAATTACTTGCAATACTACAAATAGCGCCCCTAAAACAAAAGTTGCCGCCATCAGTAAACGATAGCGCTTCATTTGCCTGCTTTCAAATGCCTTTTCTGCCAGCCAAATGGTAAGGCTACTTAGCAAAATGGCTGCCGTGCTTACCCAAAATACCCCGGGCAGTTCAAAGCCCACCCAATCGGCCTGGTTACGTTTAATGATGAAGGCGCTGGTAAACCCGGCAAACATCATCATTATACTTCCTATTGCCATCCACATATTAAACTTATGCGGATGAATTTTTTTTCGTTGATCCATTACCACAATACTCATATCGTTAATTGTTGCCTCTAAAAGGACAACTGATTTTTATAGTTTTATTTTATCGGCGTATAAACTCAAAAAAACAATCATTAAATAAAAATAAGAACTGAACATCACTTTTCTTGCTGCGTTAGCATTCATCTTGTAATAAAGCATGATGCTTACAAACAGCATCCACAAATTACAGCCCAAAATCACCCACATACTTGCTGCCCCGCTCACCTGGTAGTAATAGGGCAATATGCCTACCGGAATCATCAAGGTACTGTACATTACGGTTTGCAAAGCCGTGAATTTTGTTGGGCCTTTATCGCTGGGCAGTAATTTAAACCCGGCCTTTGTATAATCCTGGTGTGCCAGCCAGGCAATTGCCCAAAAATGAGGAAACTGCCATAGAAACTGTATTGAAAATAATACCCAGCCACCTGCCCATGTATTATTACCGCCTTCAGCAAACCCGGCAACCCAACCGATTAAACAGGGCAAAGCCCCGGGAATACCACCCACTAATACGGCAATGGAGCTTACTGTTTTTAACGGAGTATAAATAAACCCGTATAAGAAAAAACTAAATAAGCCCAGTAAGGCACTTTGATAATTAAAAAAATACCAAAGCATTGCCACTCCAAGGGCGCCGCAAATTCCGGCAAACAGGTAGGCTTCCGTTTGCGACATCCTCCCTGCAGCTACCGGTCTTTTGGCCGTACGTTTCATTACTGCATCGGTATGTTTTTCCATGGCCTGGTTAATGGCATTGGCTCCGCCGGTTACCAGCATACCTGCTACAAAAAATAAAAGAACTTGTACAAAGTCAAACCGAACAACGTTTGGCGAAAGCAAATAACAAAACACCGAAACAAACACTACTAAAAAACTTAAAGTGAATTTGATTAATTGGAAATAATCTTTCACTTTACTGGATTCCCTTTTTATAAGGGTTTCGGTTGTATTACTTTCTTTCAACATTCCTCAATACCTGCTTATCCTGTAAATAAGCATTTTCAACTTTGATTTTATATCCCTGCATTTAAAGCATAGTTATAAAATTAATTAATGATGGCTTTCATTAGGGCCAATAGGCTCAGTTTGGGGGATATATTCCCTGCCATCTTTTGAATAATCATAAGGCCAGCGATGCACTTCCGGTATTTCCCCTACCCAGTTGCCATGGCCGGGATTAATGGGTGTAGTCCATTCCAAAGTTGTGGCATGCCAGGGGTTGGTACTTTTTTCCCTGCGGCCTTTAAACATGCTATAAAAGAAATTAACCACAAAAAGTATTTGTGTTAGAAATACGATGATTGCCACAATACTAATAAATTCATTTAAGCCGGCAAACATTTTAAAAGATTCCCAATTGGAGTAATCATAATAACGCCTTGGCATTCCGGCAAATCCTTCGTAGTGCATTGGCCAAAAGATGAGGTAGGCGCCAATAAGGGTAATCCAAAAATGAACATATGCCATAGGATTATTCATTTGACGCCCAAAAAACTTCGGAAACCAATGGTACACGCCGGCAAACATTCCAAAGAATGCGGCAACACCCATTACAATATGGAAGTGTGCGATATTAAAATAAGTATCGTGCAAATGAATATCTAAAGAAGAGTTTCCGAGGAAAATACCGGTTAACCCTCCGCTGATAAACATACTTACAAAGCCTATGGCAAATAGCATAGCCGGAGTAAATCGAATATTGCCCCGCCATAAAGTAGTTAACCAGTTAAATACTTTAATAGCCGATGGCACCGCAATTAATAAGGTAAGTAAAACAAAAATTCCGCCCAGGAATGGGTTAAGGCCGGTTACAAACATATGGTGCGCCCAAACCAATAACGATAATATACAAATTACAAACAGTGAGCCCACCATGGCCAGGTAACCAAAAATAGGTTTTCGGCTGTTGACGGATAATATTTCCGAAACAATGCCCATGGAAGGTAAAATAATAATATACACTTCCGGATGGCCGAGGAACCAGAAAAGATGCTGGTATAAAATTGCACTTCCGCCTTCATTTGGAAGTATTTTTCCGGCAACCACAATATCACTCAAGAAAAAGCTGGTGCCCAGGTTACGGTCAAACAACAACAAAATTGCTGCACTTAATAAAACCGGGAAACTTAATATTCCCAAAATGGCCGTAAATAATAATGCCCAAATGGTGAGGGGGAGCCTCGTCATGGACATTCCCTTTGTGCGTAAGTTTAAGATGGTAGTAACATAATTTAACCCGGCCAGTAATTGTGATATGATAAACAAAGCCATACTTATCAACCATAAATCCATCCCAATTTTACTGCCATCCATTGCATCGCCCAAAGCGCTAAGTGGTGGGTAAACCGTCCATCCGCCACTTGCAGGGCCGGTTTGAACAAATAAGGAAGATACCATTACAACCGATGCCAGGAAAAATATCCAGTAGCTCAGCATATTAAGAAATGGCGAAGCCATGTCTCTTGCACCAATTTGCAGGGGTATTAATAAGTTGGCAAAGGTGCCGCTTAGGCCTGCGGTTAATACAAAAAATATAAGAATGGTGCCATGCATGGTTACCAATGCATAATAAAATTCAGGATCGAGCCTTCCGCCGGGGGCCCATTTGCCTAAAAAATCTTCCAGTATAGGAAAGGTCATTTCCGGGAAGCCCAGTTGTAAACGGAAAATAACAGAAAAAAGCCCACCGATTAAAGCCCAAACAATACCCGATATGAGATATTGTTTTGAAATCATTTTATGGTCCTGGCTAAAGATATACTTGGTCAGGAAGGTTTCATGATGATGTTGCCCAAAATGTGCATCGTGGCCGTGTTGCACATGAATATCGGTTGATGTTGCTATGCTGCTCATATCTTTATTATTTGCCCAATGAGGAAATAAACTTTATTAATTCGCTTTTGCTAGTGGTGTTTTAATCGAGTCTGCCGTTGCTGTGGTACTGTCTGCCGTTTCACTTTTAAAAATGGTTTTGTATTCAGGCGATTGCAAAGACAGCCAGGTTTTATATTTAATATCAGATTCTACAACAATTACGCCACGCATGGAAAAGTGGCCTTTTCCGCACATTTGGTCGCAACTGATTTCATAAACAAAATTAGGATTGCCGGTTCTTTCTTTCATTTCGGCAGTGGTGTACTTTGGCGTAAACCAAAGTGTGGTAGGGATCCCCGGAACCGCATCCATCTTCATCCTAAAATGGGGTAGCCCCACGTTATGAATAACATCCTGTGAGTGAATAATTAATTTCACCGGCACACCTACGGGCAAGTGCATTTCTGTAGAGCGAATATCATCATGGCTGGCAGGGTCGTCAAAATCTACAGCAAGTGTGTTTCCCGAGGGTTGGTTGTATAGTTTAAAATTTTTTTTGCCAAATACTCCATCTTTACCCGGGTACCGTACATCCCAGCCAAACTGGTGGCCGGTAATTTCCACCATGATAGCTTCTTTTGGAGGATCGCCGGTAATTTTAAACCAAAACCTTAAGCCTATTACAACCAGTATGGTAAGTGTAATGGCCGGTACGGTGGTCCAAATTAATTCCAACGTACTGTTGTGCGGATAATAAAATGCTTTTCTTCTCTCTTTCTCCTGGTAGCGGTATGAAAACCAAAATAAAATAATTTGGGTAATAAAAAACACAATCCCGGTAATAATGATGGTTACCATCATCATTTTATCAATGGTTTCGCCTTCTACTGAAGCAGAACCTTGAGGAAAAAGAGTTTTAGGATAGTATAAATGGTTGCAATACCATACGCCGATAAGCCCGAGAATAAGAAACCCAAATAAAAGGGAAGCGTTTAATTTATTGGTTTGCTTGCGGGTAGTTTCTTCGCCTTTTAATATACTCAAATATTCGGTGGCTTTCGAAACCTGGAAGATTACGATAAAAATAATTATGGAAATGGCTACTATAAAAAACTCCTTCATTGTATAAATTTTAATGCCCCTTTTAAATTTTTTTAGGCCGGGCTTTTATTTATTCAGTTCTTTTTTAATCTTTCCTATTGTTACAAAGTTACAACAATTCAATGCTCAAAGCCAGCATACACTAGGTATGATGAATCATACTTTCTTTTATATATGGATGATTGGATGCCAACAATGAATTTTTACTGATGTATCTTCCTACGCCCCACATAATAATACCAATAAACAATGCGGCTATACCAAATTCAAAGAAATTCATTTCGGCATGTTCATGTAATGCGCCGGGCATTACCATTTGGTAAAAATCTATCCAGTGCCCAAACACAATCATAATAGACAAAAACATCATTGCCGTCCAGTTTCTTTTGGGCGCTTTTTTCATCATTAATAAAAGTGGAGCAAGAAAATTCAAGATCAGATTTAAGAAGAATAACCCACGGTACGGGCCGCCTTTTTCGGCAGTGCCGATGCGGTCAATAAAATAACGGGTTTCTTCCGGTTGGTTGCTATACCAAATCAACATATACTGCGAAAACCATAAATAGGCCCAAAAAATAGAAAACGCAAACATAAATTTTCCTAAGTCGTGTAAATGCTCATCGTTCACATATTCCAGTTGCCCCTGGTTTTTAAGATAAATCACAAATATGGCAATAAGGGAGAGGCCCGATACAAAAGTGCTGGCAAATGTGTACCAACTGTACATGGTGCTGTACCAGTGTGCATCAATACTCATTAACCAAAGCCAGGGAAGGGTGGAGCCTACCGTTAAGGTAAAAACAACGGTAAACAAAGAAGCCCAAACGGTATTTTTCCAAATCCATTTTTTTCCGGTTTCATAATCCATGTGCCCGTCTTTATCGGACTGAAGACTCATGCTTCTCATTTTTTTACCAATGAGCGCCCAAAGGCCTACAGATATTACAGAAAATATGAGGAAGAAACCGGGGCTTAAGAAGCCTTTTTTTCCATAAAGTATTTTATCATTATTAACGGCATCCTTATCCAACCAATGGTAGATATCGGTACGGTTGCCAAATACAAGGGCTATTAATATTACCAGTGTTATAAGGCCTAATACCGGCACCAGGCTGGAGATAGCTTCCGGCACACGGCGAAGGGTTACCTGCCAGCCCCCATGGGCCATCGTAGTAATGCAAATAAAAAACATCGAGGTGTTTACTACAAGCAACCAGTAGGTACTATTTTGTAATAACACTGCCCAAAAACGGGTGCTGTTAATATTTTCTCCATGACCGGCATGCTCAAACGGATGATACATTATGAATCCCCAAAGTAATGCTGCAAGGCCTACAATAAGTAACCCTAGTGTCCATTTTTTATATGTTCCCGGTAGCTCGAAATGATGGTTCATTTAAAAAAATATTTTTTGTTTTTATTGTTTTTTGGCGCTATCAGCGCTTGCCGCTGTAGATGCCGGCGCTGCTGCCGGACCTTGTAATGTGCGAATGTATTTTATGATCTGCCACCTTTCTCTTGGCGTAAGCTGGGAGGCATAGCTGCCCATATTATTTTTACCATATTCAATAGAGTGGTACATTGTACCATCGGCCATAGCTTTAAACAAATCGCTGGTTAAGTTGGCTACACCCGGTACTTTTTCGGCAATTGGCCCGTCTCCATGTCCTTTTGCCCCATGGCAAATGGCACAGTTGATATTATAGAGCCGGCCGGCTTCACTTAATTCTTCTTTAGAAATAGTTTCTATCGGGTTTTTCACCATTGCACTTTGGGCATAGCCGGCGCTATCGTGTGGTAAGGTATAAATAAATAAATCGCCCCTTTTAACTGTACCGGCAACCGGTAGGCTGTTGTAGTATATTTTGCTTCCTTTATTCAGCTTGTCACTCGTAAATTTATTACTATCCAAAACGGCATACGCATCAATAGCTACACTATACGCCATATCGGGCATATACACAATACCCGGTGAGCGCCTTGGGCCGTTACAGCTTATTAAAGTAGCCCCAAAGGCTAAGAGGATTGCTGCGGCTGTTATATTTTTTTTCATCCTTTTATTAAGTACTTTAAACGTAATAATGAATTTAAATAAGATTTACCCTTGCGGGGTATGATATAACTTTTGTTCTTTATTGTAAGTTCCTATCCACCAACCGGTTTCGGCCACCTGAACATTAATATTTTCGGCGCCGGCAGTTTTCAAAAAATTTTGAACGTCGGCATCATTCGTTTTGTCAGTGCATTCAATTGCCATTACAAACTTATCGTCGGTGGCAGCAAGGCTAAAGTGGTGTTTTTTAACAAAAGGCGCAAGGGTGCATAAATAACAAAAAGTAAGCACCATGCCAATTGCTGAAAACAAAACCGTTAATTCAAACATAATGGGTATCCAGGCGGGTAATGAAAAATGCGGCTTGCCGCCAAAGTTCAACGGCCAGTCGTAAACTAATATCCAGGTTATAAATCCAAATGCGGTAAGTGTACCAATTGTGGCATAAATAAACCCAGCAGTATGAATACTGGTTTCTCTTATACCCATGGCATGGTCTAACCCATGCACAGGGAATGGCGTATAAACATCATGAATTTTATACCCTGCTTTACGTACATTTTTTACAGCCGGAAAAAGTACTTTTTCATCAGAAAAAGAACCCACAACAAATTTTTTTATTCCTCCTGCCATTTATTATTATTTTAATTCAAATATTTTTAAATCTCTTCACTTTATGAGTTTAGAGCACTTTGCTTGACTTAATGTGCGTGTTCCACTTTTTCAATATAAAACTTCTCGGCATCCAGTTTTTCCAGTTCGGTCATTTTCACTTTGTAATTTTCGCCGCTGGTTTTCAATATGGCTTTAATTTCTGCCACCGCAATAACGGGGAAGTATTTTGCAAACAGGAAAAAGCAGGTAAAAAATAACCCGAAGGTTCCCAAATAAAATCCAATTTCCCATATTGATGGGGAGTAATACGTACTCCAGCTACTGGGCAAAAAGTCCCGGTATATGGAGGTTACGATAATTACAAAACGTTCATACCACATACCAATATTTACGATAACGCTCATGAAGAAGGTAAACGTAATATTTCTTCTCAGCTTTTGGCTCCAGAATACCTGTGGAGAAGCTACGTTACAAAACATCATAAGCCAATAACTCCAGCCGTATGGTGAATTGATGTTTACCCTGTTTTCTCTAAAGGCCCACCATTCGTATGGATTTTGGCCGTACCATGCAATGAATAATTCCGTTAAATAAGCACAACCAACAATGCTGCCCGTGAGTACAATTACTTTATTCATTGCCTCTATATGACCAAGGGTAATATAATCCTGCAGGTTCATTACTTTACGCACTACAATCAATAAGGTTTGTACCATGGCAAAACCCGAGAAGATGGCACCGGCTACAAAGTAGGGTGGAAATATGGTGGTATGCCAACCCGGAACAATAGAGGTAGCAAAGTCAAAGGATACAATGGTGTGTACGGAAAGTACCAGCGGCGTACTTAAACCGGCCAAAACCAATGAAAGTGATTCGTGCCTTTGCCAGTGCTTTGTACTGCCCGTCCAGCCAAAAGCCACAATACCATAAAAGAATTTGCGGAATTTTGTTTTTGCCCTGTCCCTTACGGTTGCTAAATCGGGAATTAAGCCCGAATACCAAAACAATAAGGATACGGTAAAATAAGTAGATATGGCAAATACATCCCAAAGAAGAGGAGAGTTGAAGTTTACCCATAACGGGCCACGTGTGTTGGGGTAAGGAAATACAAATGGCGCCATCCATACACGGCCCATGTGCCAAATTGGGAATTGACCGGCACACATTACCGCAAAAATGGTCATGGCTTCTGCAGCACGGTTTACCCCGGTTCTCCATCCCTGGCGGAACAATAAGAGAATGGCAGAAATAAGGGTTCCGGCATGACCAATACCCACCCACCATACAAAGTTGGTAATATCCCAACCCCATCCAATAGTTTTATTAAGGTTCCACTGGCCAATACCATAAGCCACATCCCGATACACACTATAGATACCAAAAATGAGCAAAGCCACACTAATATAAAAACCAATATACCATAGGATACTGGGTTTTGCCTCTATCGGGCCAATAATATCTTCGGTTACCTGGTGATAATCTTTATCGCCATCTACAAGTGGCTCCCTGGTTTGTGATTCGTACTTGAGTAATGACATAGTTTTATTTATATTAACTACAAACTACTGATTTTGCTTTTTTCCTTTTTTAATTAATGCTTAGCCGGCGTTTCTTCTTTTTTATTTCCTTCTTCATGTACCGCCAATCCATCATGTTCTCCATGAACCGGGAAGGTGACGTCCCGATCGGTATTTCTTACTTTAGCCAAATAGCTTACATTAGGCAGCACATGCAAGTGCTCCATTACATAAAATGTTCTTGTGCTGTCTGTTCTTACTTTGCTGATATCGCTGGCCGGATCGTTTACATTTCCAAATGTGATGCTATGGCTTGGGCAGGCCTGGGCACAGGCTACTTTTACATTACGCACCAATGCAGGATCCTGCTGCTTTTTGGCTTCCAGTTTACTTTCCTGTAATCGTTGTACACAGAAAGAGCATTTTTCGATAACGCCACGGCTGCGAACGGTAACATCTGGATTGAGTACCATCCTGGGTAAATCATCATTCATAGCAAATACCACTTCATCCAGGTCCTGGCCACGAAGAGGCTCCTGGTTATTGGGGAAACTGTCGGCTCCGTTATAATCGAGCCAGTTGAACCTACGCACTTTATACGGACAGTTGTTGGCACAATATCTTGTTCCAATACAACGGTTATACGTCATTTGATTTAAACCTTCGCTGCTATGATTTGTTGCGGCAACCGGGCACACATTTTCACATGGGGCATTGTCGCAATGCTGGCAAAGCATGGGTTGAAAAAATACATCCGGATTTTCCTTATCTCCGGCAAAATACCGGTCAATACGCAGCCAGTGCATTTCGTGTGCACGTTGTACCTGTATTTTACCCACTACACTTACATTGTTTTCGGCAGTACAGGCTACCACGCAAGCTGAGCAACCCGTGCAGGTATTCAGGTCAATGCTCATTCCCCATTTAATGCCGGGTTTATCGAAATACGGATAAATGGTGGCATCTTTCACATAATCGGTATATCCTTCCGGAATCAGTTCTGTTCGTTCATGAACCGCTTCTGCCAATAAGGCTTGCGGACTTTTGACATATTCTTTTAAGCTGGTTTCATAAATTACAGGGCGGTTTTCTGTAAACCCATGAACCTGGGTTTGTGCCAATGGATAGGCATCAGCGGAAGATTTTTCTATAGTTGCCACTGCATTATAGTGAATGCCCTGGCCATCAAAACTGGTGAAAACAAAAGCGTTTTTACCTGATTTATACGCTGCCCGGCCAATGCGGTCATAATTTACAGCATCCCCTTCTGCACGGCTTTGCCTTCCATAACCTAAGGCAATTGCTACCGTACTTTTTTCAATGCCGGGAATAATCATAACCGGTAATTCCATGCTTTTGCCATTAACGGTAACTTTAACCACCGGCTTTTCAGGAGTTACTTCATATTTGTCGGCATCTCTCTGGCTGTTCAATACATCAAGCCCGGTTAACTCTTTTGCCAGCGATGGGCACATTAATGCATAATTATCCCAGGTTACTTTTGAAATGGGATCGGGTAATTCCTGCAACCAGGGATTATTGGCCTGGCTACCATTACCAATAGATACTTTTTGATAAAGTACCACTTCGTATTTTCCGGATTTAACCGTAGCAATCTTTGCAGATGCTTCTGCCAGTTTAGCTCCATTAAAAGCTGCGCCAGACACCGAAACAGTTGCCGGTGAAATGATACCATCCTGTAAGGCTTTTTCCCAATTTGAATTACCGCCCGTTTTTCCTAACCAATAGGCTTTAAAATAATCTGCATAATTTGACTGCGCCCCTGAAACAGGAGCAACGGCAGCTCCTGTGCTATCGTTTGCGGCCGATGCGGTTACGCTTCCGGTAAGTGCAATTAAGGAGTCTTCAAATTGCCGGGTTTTAAACAATGGGTTTATTACGGGTTGTATTAAACTAAAGTTTCCGGTTTGAGGCTCTGCATCACCCCAGCTTTCCAGCCAGTGATGAGCAGGAATAATATATTTACACACTTCGGCTGTTTCATCCATCGTGCTGTTATAAGAAACGCTCAAAGGCAGTTTGGCGATTGCATCTCCTAATTTTTTGCCATCTATATAAGAATAAACCGGGTTTACTCCATACACTAACAAGCCACCAACCGTTCCTTTATCAATATCATTTGCCAGCATTACAAACTCGGCGTCGGTACCTTTAGCCACATTATTTGTAACAGCCCAGTTAATGGTTGTACCGTTTGCACCAATGGCTTCGTTTATGGCATTTACTATTATTTGGATGTTGGCGTCATTACTTCCACACACCACCAAAGCTTCACCTTTTGATGCATTTAACGCTGCTGCTGCTGCCTCAATGCCTTTTTGTAGTTTAGCATCTGTAAGGGCTGGCGCCGTAACTGCGCCACCCAATTTAGCCAGTAACGCTAAAGCCACATTGCCGGTTTCGGAAGGCTTGTGCATATAGCGATCATCGGCATTGCTGCCGGTAAGGCTAAGGTTACTTTCAAATTGTATATGCTTACTTAAAGTAGGGTTTTCCTTTTTAATTCTGCGGTTTTCTGCATATTGTGCTGTAAACTCTACAGGGCTAAGCCATGTTCCTAAAAAATCGGCGCCTAAACTCACAATGGTTTTTGCCTTATTAAACAAATAAGCAGGAATGGCCTTTTTACCATAGCAGGCTTCATTGGCCAATAACATTCCGCTATAACTTATGGCATCATATTGTACATGCCTGCTTCCCGGATATTTAGACAGGAACTTTGCAATAATATCGAGGGTTGTAATAGAGTTTATGGTAGAAGTAAGCAATACAATCGGCTTACCGCCTAATGAGGCAACACTGCCTGCAATCAGCTTATCTATTGCTTCAAAGCCGGTTACTTCTTTAAAATCATTATTTGATTTTTGCAATGGGTGACGCAGACGGGTGGGATCATAAAGATCCAAAACGCTGGCCTGTACTTGTGCCGAAGTACCGCCTTTGGTGATGGGAGAAAGCTCGTTTCCTTCAACTTTAATGGGGCGGCCTTCTCTTTGTTTAACCACAACACTTATGGCCGTACCACTGTTTACAAAAGTGCTGGCATAATAATTGGCAATACCCGGTATGATGGTTTCGGGCCGGTTTAAGAAAGGAACCGTATGGCGTACCGGGGTTTTACAGCTTGCAATAGCTGCCGCTGCTGTGCTAAAGCCCAGGTATTTCAAAAAATCCCTGCGTGGGGTTTTAGATTCCAGCAGGTTTTCTTTTTGCAATTCTTCTATGGGCAGCAGTTCTTCATTAAATTCATGCTGCGCTGATTCACTGAACGATTTGGAGTGATTGAATTCACCAAAACTTTGCCAGTACTTTTTATTACTCATATTCTAATAATTCATTAATATGTTCCGGTAGCCCGGATAGACTAAATTAATAATGACATTTTTGACACTCTGTTCCCCCGATGGATTCTACGGTTACGCTATCCATTTTATGGTTCTTGATATCGTTATGAAATTTTTCATAAATACTGTAAAACTTATTGCCTTCGCCGGTTTCTTTATTAAAGAAATCTACCTTGGTTTCCCGGTGGCAATTAATGCACCAGCCCATACTTAAGTCACTAAATTGTTTTACCTCCGGCATTTCCTGAATGTTGCCATGGCAGGTTTGGCATTGCTGTTTTCCTACTTTTACGTGTTGGCTGTGGTTAAAGTAAACATGGTCGGGCAGGTTATGAACTTTTACCCACTCAATAGGCTTAGCCCCATCGGGTATGCCATCGCCGTCATTATCGGGTTTATACGCTTTTGCATCGGGGTTCCACCCGGCGTAGGCATATAATTTCTTAATTTCATCGGTACCATTTACAGGGGTTCCATCGGCTCTTTTTAATTCCAGTTTACCGGTATATTCCGACACGGCCATATGGCAATTCATACAAACATTAACTGTTGGAATGCCCGCCTGCCTGCTATCTTGTGCGCCTCCGTGGCAATACAGGCAGCTAATTTGGTTAATGCCCGCATGTACTTCATGTGAATAAAAAATGGGTTGCTCGGGTTCATAATTTTTTTGACGGCCTAACCCTACATAAAAGTCCACTAAAAAATATCCTGCAGTTGCAAATAAGGCCAAAATCAAAGTCATCATATAGGCCTTGTTCCTGAAAAACGGAATGGGTTTACTTCTTTCTATGCCGGATTCCTTATCGGAAAAGTCACGCAGTTTTCGATTAATTTGAAATAATACAAGGGCAACAATTGCCAGTATTAAAGAAAGTACACCATAAAGGATAGAATTGTCCGAAGATTTGGCCCCACCGGCAACCGTATCTCCACCGGGCGTTTCTGTTGGTACGGCAAAGTCATCTACATATTTTAAGATCGCATCAATTTCTTCATTCTTAAGCGCTGGAAAAGCCGTCATTACAGTGGGTTTCCATTTGCTGAACAGTTCTTTGGCAAAAGGGTCTTTGGCAATCATTGCAGCGGGGTTATGCACCCAGTCGTAAATCCAGTTTCCTTCCGGCACACGGTCTTTCCAGCCTTTTAATGCCGGGCCGGCAAAATCTTTATCTACCTTATGGCAACTGGCACAATTGGCTTTAAAAAGCGCCTCCCCATTTTGTGCAAAAAGCTGATGATTACTAAAAAAACAAACAAGAAAGAATATACTTGTTAAGAAATTGTGAATGATTTTTCTATATCGGCCCATACAGTTAAAGTCTTGTGTGGAAAATCCTTATACGCTTGCAAAAATAAGGTAGTAAGGTTACAATATATCAACATTGTTAAAAAAAATTTTCCTTATCAGGACTGTATTTCAGCGAATTGTGCTTTATTATATATTATAATTGTCATGAAAATGTAAGCATTTTAACAGTTTTGAGAAACAGTAAAATGGCAGGTTTTATTCAAAAAAAATAAAGCATTTTTGCGCATGTTTAAAAAATTACAAAACAAATGGCAGGTAAACGGGTGGCGTTTACTGCTTATTTTGCTGGGGTTTACTATTGGCGGTAGTTTATGTGGATGGCTGGGTCGAAAACTATTACTTTTAACCGGTCTTGAAAAAGGGGTTGCCTGGATCGTACTATATATAATATTAGTTACGCTTCTTTGGCCTCCCTGTGTTTTATTCGTAAGTATTTTTTTAGGTCAGTTTTCATTCTTTAAAAAATATATTAAAAAAATATTTAACAGAATTGGCGGAAAGAAAGAAAAAAATGGATAAGCCGGTTAATATAGCCATTTTTGCCAGTGGCGCAGGTAGTAACGCCGCTAAATTGATTGAATATTTTCACAATTATCCTCAAATCAATATATCCCTGGTAGTATGTAATGTACCTCAGGCAGGGGTTCTCAGCATTGCTAATCAGCATCAAATTGATTCATTGGTAATTCAAAAAGAACAATTTTTTAGAGGTGATGCATACCTTCCGGTTTTTGAAAATTATGCTATTGACTGGATTGTGCTTGCAGGTTTTTTATGGAAGGTTCCACCTGCAATTATTAAAGCTTTCCCCGGGCATATTGTAAATATCCACCCGGCATTATTACCCAGGTATGGCGGAAAAGGAATGTATGGCCATTTTGTGCATGAAGCCGTTATTGAAAATAAAGAAAAACAAAGCGGCATCAGTATTCATTATGTAGATGAAATATATGATCATGGAACAATAATTTTCCAGGTCACCTGCGAAGTAGAAACTACAGATACTGCGATTACCCTGGCCAAAAAAATTCAACAATTGGAACACCGTTTTTTTGCCCCCGAAATCCATAAGCTTATAATGTCAAAATGCAGTTAAATAATTAGTGATTTTCGTTCATTTGAAATTTCCTGTTTATTATTGATAGAAAATAAACCCAACCTTGCGCTTTTTCTCTTTTTTATTTTTAATGTTGTTCTTCCTGCCGGCTAAAAGCCAGTTTCTTTTAAGCGGCCGTGTGTTTGATAAGAGTAAAATAAATTATGTAGAATTTGCAAGGGTTATTAGTACCGGGGGCAATATTGCTTTAACCGATTCTATGGGACGGTATGCTATTGAGGTTAAAAACGGGGACTCGGTATATTTTGTTTATGACCATAAACCCACCCAAAAATTTGCCGTTAACGGTATTTCCAACTACGACAATTTTAATGTATCCTTACACATCAATGTAACTTCAAAATACAGCCTCCTTAAAGAAGTGATTGTGCAATCCAAAACTTATCGGCAGGATTCTTTAGAGAACCGGCAACACTATGCACAGGTCTTTAATTTTCAAAAACCCGGGCTGGTAACCCAAACCGGCACGGACGGCACGGTAGGTTTTGATGCCAATGAAATTATAAATACATTTAGGTTCAGGCGAAACAAAAGAATAAAAGCTTTTCAGCGCCGGCTGGAAAAAGAAGAAGAAGACAAATACGTGGATTACCGTTTTAGTAAATTTTTTGTTGGCAGAATAACAGGGTTAAAATCCCCGGCATTAGACAGTTTTTTAGTGAAGTACCGGCCCGATTATGAGTTTGTTTCACAAAGTACCGAACTGGATTTTAACCAATATGTACTGGATGCCAGCTACCAGTTTAGAAAACTTTTCATGCTGCAACAAAAAAATTAAGAGCAAAATACTTTTTGCAACCCTTTTGGATTTATCCTATTTTTAATAAATGAAAGTATGGATCCTTTTCGTTTTTATCTTTTATTTTAATGCTGATTGTTTTTCGCAACCCGATACTACACAACATATAATACTAGGGCGAGCCAACAGTTTTGAGCAGACGCAAAAGCCTTATGTAATATTAATTTCTATTGATGGGTTCCGTTACGATTATGCTGAAAAATTTGATGCGGTAAATATAAAATCACTCAGTTTAAATGCCGTAAAAGCCGCATCAATGGTCCCCTCTTATCCTTCTCTTACTTTTCCCAATCATTATACCTTAGTTACCGGCTTATATCCATCTCACCATGGCCTTGTGGGCAATTATTTTTATGATCGCAACAGAAAAGAAAGTTACAGTATGAAAACCGGGAGTATTGTAAAAGATGGCTACTGGTATGGCGGAACGCCGCTTTGGGTGCTTGCCGAAAAGCAACACATGTTAAGTGCAAGTTTTTATTGGGTAGGTTCCGAAGCAAATATTAAAGGCATTTATCCTACTTACTATTATACCTACAACGAAGCAATACCCAATAACCGGCGTATAGAAATTATTAAAAACTGGTTACAGTTGCCCCCTGAAAAAAGGCCGCATTTAATTACCGTTTATTTTCCGGAAGTTGATCATGCCGGGCACCGTTATGGCCCCGATGCACCTCAAACTGCCCTTGCGGTAAAACAGGTTGACTCTGCTATTGGTAAGTTATACGAGCAGGTAAAAAACATCGGCTTACCTGTAAATTTCATTCTTGTTTCCGACCATGGAATGACAAAAATAGACACCGAAAACCCTATTGGTTTGCCCAATGAAATTGACAGCGCTAAATTTATAATACCCCGTGGAGCAGAACTTCTGATGCTTTATGCCAAAAACAAAAAAGACATAAAAAAAACTTATAAAAAATTAAAATCCATTCAAAAGGATTTTACAGTATATCGCCCCAAAAATATGCCTTCAATACTGCATTTTTCCAAAAAAGACGACTGGCACCATCATATTGGGGACTTGCTCCTTGTTCCCAAATGGCCCAAAACTTTTAGTATGGGCAGTAAAGAACTTTCACCCGGGGCACATGGATACAACCCTTATTTGGTAAAAGATATGCACGCCATCTTTTACGCCTGGGGGCCGGCATTTAAAAACAATTTAAGCATCCCTTCTTTTGAAAATGTAAACGTTTACCCTGTAATTACTTCTATACTTGGTTTACAAATAAATGGGCCTATTGATGGTTCACTTAAAGTAGCTCAGGCAATATTAAAATAGAAACCGGATGGGCTTTAAAATGAAATTAAAATATTGATTTACTATGGAACAGCTGCCGGCAAAAAGCCAGTTTCTTTTAAGCGGCCGTGTGTTTGATAAGAGTAAAATAAATTATGTAGAATTTACAAGGGTAATTCGTACCGGGGGCAATATTGCCTTAACCGATTCCATGGGCCGGTATATTATAGCCCAAAAACACATGCCCTTTTGCATGAAAAAATCCTTTGCGTGTAAAGACTGCACCGGTAAGATTAATTAAATTGACTTTTCTTACTGCACAATACTTGAGTTTAACACTACGGTTATTTTTAACAAAAGAGATTAAAAAAATATGAGCAATTCTGTTTCGGGCCCGGTTACCCTAAAAGATCGTTCGGATATTTTAGATATTTTGCGTGGATTTGCACTTCTTGGCGTACTGCTGGATAATCTTTTTGCATTTACCGGTTGGGGATTTATTACACAAACCCAAAAAGAGGCCATCCCTACCTGGCCGGCAGATGCAGTTGTTGGCATGCTGGAACAAGTGTTTGTAAACGGAAAGTTTTATAGCATCTTTTCAATTTTGTTTGGTGTTGGGTTTTCCATCATCTTAATCAGAAACGAACAAAAAGGCCTAAACCCATTTCGAATTTTTTATCGCCGGATTTTTTTTCTTTTTTTGTTTGGCATGCTGCACTTAATTTATTTTTGGGAAGGCGATATTTTATGTCTATACGCACTCATCGGCTGCACACTTCCCTGGTTTAGAAACCTGAAGGATAAAACCTTAATTTCACTCTCCATTATTCTTTTGCTTTCTCCTTTATTGCTCGATACTTTAAGTGTAATATTTCAATACCGCAATGGCGCATTCCTGGAAAATATTGCAATTGAAATAGATAAGAAAACCGGGATTCCTGCTGATAATTTTGGCAAGTATTTATTTGAAAATAATGCCGGATGGGCAGAGTGGAGAAACTGGCAGGCTACCGGGTATTTATACCGCTATGCCTATATATTGCATAGCAACAGGATACCAAAAGTTTTGGGGCTTTTCTTAATTGGGTTTTATATTGGCAGAAAAATGATGTACCTGCATCTTGAAGATTATATTTCTCTGTTTAAAAAATTGCGGTTTTGGGGCTTTGCAATCGGCCTGCCTTCTGCATTTGCTTGTTTCTATTTTGAAATTTTTCAAAAACATATTCCAAACCCTGTGGGCTTGTTTCACACGCTCTTTTATGCAACCAGTGTAGTTCCCCTATCCCTGGCCTACATTTCTATACTATGCCTTTTGTGGGTAAAAAATAATGCAAATACCCGGCTTAAACTCTTTGCGCCAATGGGCAGAATGGCATTAACCAATTATTTATTACAAACCATTTTGTGCATTTTTATATTTTATGGTGTGGGATTAGGATTGGGCGGAAATATTGGGCCTTCAATGTTTTTAGTCATCGGTATTGGAATCTATCTTTTACAAATGTGTTTTAGTGCGTTTTGGTTACGGCATTTTAATTATGGCCCTTTTGAATGGGTTTGGCGTATGCTCACTTATGGTAAGCCATTAAAAATGATTAAAGAAAAAACGGTCTGAAGAAGGGTTCTTCATTTTTTCATCTGCTCAACTCTTTTATAAATATTCCTTTGGCTTAACCTCTGTAGGTCAAATGCCCTGTTAAAACACACGCAACAAGCACCTAACCCTTATACCATTAGGCCTGGTATATTAAAATCCAACAACCTAAAATGCAGCATTCTTCAATGCTTGTTTCTCTTAATGATAACAGTGGCAAATTTCAATTTTTCCTATTTAACCAGTTAAGGTACATTTGCTTATGAAAAAATTAATTTTTTTAATCCTGGTTTGTTTTTCTTCGGCGGCCATTGCCCAGCAAAAATGGAACCTGCGTAGCGTAGTGGATTATGCCATGAACAATAATCTAAATGTTCGCATGAGCGACCTGCAGGCAAAAAATGCGGCATTAATTTTAAAGCAAAGTAAGCTTTCTCAATATCCCAATGCCAGCTTTAGCGCCAGCTTGAGCGGCAATAGCGGAAGCAACCAAAACCCGGTAACGTTTAGCCGCATTACGGAAACCTATTTATCCTCGGGCATGCAGTTGCAAAGCAGCGCCGATATTTTTAATTTTTCGAGTAAGCGGAATGCCATTGCCGCCAATGAATGGGAGTTGCAGGCGGCAAAAGCACAAACCGATAAACTAAAAAATGATATTGCCCTAAGCGCCGCTAATGCGTATTTGCAAATTTTACTGGCAAATGAACAATTGCAAATTGCCAAAGTGCAATTACAGCAATCACAATCGCAATTAACCACCATACGCAAGCAGGTAAATGCCGGAAGCCTGCCGGAACTCAATGCTTCGCAAGCAGAGGCACAGGTAGCCATGGACAGCGCCAATGTAATAAATGCATCGGGCAATGTATCGCAAAGCATTTTAAATTTAAAAGCCTTTATGAACATTGATGCGGCTGCCGCTTTTGAAGTGGAAACACCCGCTGTGGAGCAAATTCCCCTGGAATCTTTTGCCGAACTTCAGCCGCAGGATGTTTATCAGTCTGCCCTGGCCAATCAACCCCAGCAACGGTATAATGAGTTTAAATTAAAGGCAGCAGAAAAAAACCGTCTTTCTGCAAAAGGAGCCCAGTATCCGTCCTTTAGTATTTTTGGAACATTGGGCAGCGGCTACAATAATAAATATCAAACCCTCACCGGCATTACATCCACCGTAAATGGCACGTTGCCGATTGGCACCGTAAATGTAGGCGGAACGGATTATACCGTTTATACCCCCAATGTGGTAAACACGCCTATATATAAAAAGCCCAATTATACCCACCAGCTTTCTGATAATTTTAGGCAAAGCGTTGGCTTAAGTATCAGCATCCCTATTTTTAACGGGGGAAGCCTTCGCAGTAATTATGAAAGGTCTAAAATAAATGTTCAAAGCCTTCAATTGCAAAAAGAAATAGATAACCAAAAGCTCAAACAGGATATTTACGCAGCGTATAATGCAGCATTTGTGGCCCTTCAAAAATTTAATGCCAGCAAAAAAACTGTTGAAACTAATGAAAAAGCTTACCAGTTTGCCGAAAAGCGGTTTAAAGTGGGCATGTTAAGCACGCTGGAGTTGCTTACCCAACAAAATAATTTATTACAATCTAAACTGGAATACAGTTTTAACCATTATGATTACGTTTTTAAAATTAAAGTGCTGGAATTTTATAAGGGTGTTGGCTTAAAACTTTAATAATAACCAGTATTTTTGGAATCATAATTTTATACATAGCAGATAAGATCAACGTATTATGAGCAAAACAGTAAAATGGGTTTTAATTGGTGGCGTACTTTTGTTGGCGGCATTGGCCGTAATGGCCAAAATGGGTTTATTTGGCAAAAGCGAAGGCATTAAAGTGTCGGCCGAAAAAGCGGCAAACCGTACTATAATTGAAGTGGTAAATGCTTCCGGAAAAATTTATCCCGAAGTGGAAGTAAAAGTGAGCCCGGATATTAGTGGTGAAATTACCGAGCTTACCGTTGCAGAAGGCGATACGGTAAAAGTAGGCCAGTTGCTGGCCCGTATTTATGCCGATGCTTATACCATTCAAAAAAACCAGGCCATTAGTGGTGTGGAACAAAGCCAGGCCCAGGTGGCCAACTCCGAAGCCGCTTTAGGAAGTTTAAAAGCCCAGGTTGACCAGGCCAAAAAAACATACGACATGCAAAAAAAGTTGTATGACGAAAAAGTGATCAGCCAAAGTGAATTTAATATTGCTGATGCCAACTACAAAACGGCTCAAGCCAATTATAATGCTGCCGTAGCCGGCATAAAAGGCACAAAAGCCAATGTGCAAAGCGCCCAGCAAACCCTGGCCCGTGCCAATACCGATTTGGGGAGAACCGTTATTACGGCACCAATGGATGGCGTCATCAGCCTGCTGAATGTAAAAAAAGGAGAAAAAGTAGCCGGAAATAGTTTTAATGTGGGTACAGAAATATTACGCATTGCCGATATGGATAAAATAGAAGTGCAGGTAGATGTAGGCGAAAACGATATCCCAAAAGTAAAACTGGGCGACAGCGCCATTGTATTTGTTGATGCTTACAGCGACAGAAAATTTAAAGGCCTGGTTACCCAAATAGCCAGCAGCAACAACGGCGCTTCTTCGAGCTCCCTTGCCGGCGCCAGTTCCGACGTAACACAATATAAAGTGTATATCCGAATATTAAAATCCAGTTATGCCGATCTTTTAGCCAAAGGCAGTTTTCCCTTTAGGCCGGGTATGAGCGCCAATGCCGATATACAAACCAGCCGGAGGGAAAATGTGGTAAGCGTTCCCATTAATGCAGTTACTACAAGAGAAAAGCCCGACAGCCTTAAACCCAAACACTCCACTGCAGATGCAGATGACCTGGATATAGTGGTATTTGTAAAAGACAGCGCCAATACGGTTAAAAAAGTTAAGGTTAAAACCGGCATCCAGGATATTAACTATATAGAAATTAAAGAAGGCTTAAAAGCTGGCGAAACCGTTATTACCGACCCCTATGATGTGGTGAGTAAAACGCTTAAAGAAAACGACAAAGTGAATGTAGTGGACAAAAAACAGCTTTTTGAAATAAAAAGCAAAGACTAACACGGTTGCTTCGGTTACGGAAAAAGTTTTTCGGCAAGGGTAATGCTTTCGGGCTTGCCCACATCTTGCAGTAAACCACTACTATGATCGTACGCACTAATTTTATAATTATTGCATAGCCTAATATACACATCAATGATGGAGAATTTTCCTTCTTCGGTAATTAGCCGCAGCAGGGATGCCTGTATGATGTGAATTCCGCTAAACGCTTTTTTATTTCCTAAGTGTCCCTTTATTTCACCCGATTTGTCATTCATCCAGCCACAAAGCAAATTGTTTTCATTAAAAAGCAGGTAACGGCTTGTTTTTCTTTCCGTAACGGCAAGGGTGGCAAGCGCATTGTTCTCGCTATGCTGTACCAGCATTTGGTCAATTTTTAAATCGGTGAGGATATCTGCATTCATTAAAACAAAATGATCTGTACCTTCAAAATAAGTTGCGGCCCTTTTTAATCCACCGCCGGTTTCCAGAACGGCATCGGTTTCGTTGCTAAAGCTAATTTTTGATCCCCACCCGTTATTATGGGTTACTGCATCTATAATTTGCTGCGCATAATGATGTACATTAACCACTACATCATAAATACCAAATTGCTGAAGATATTCAATATTGCGCTGCAACAAAGGCTTTCCGTTTACCAAAGCCAACGCTTTAGGATGGTGATCGGTCCAGGGTTTTAGCCTTGTACCCAACCCGGCCGCTAATATCATGGCTTTGTTCAGCATTGTTACATTTGGGTTACCCAGTTTTCTTTATTGGTATGGGATAAAACAATTTTTACTTTAAACTTATTTTTTAAATGCCGGGCTAATGCTTCTGCGGCATACACGCTCCGGTGCTGGCCGCCGGTGCAGCCAAAATTTATCATTAGTGAGGCAAAGCCTCTTTTAATATAATCGGTAACGGATATATCCAGTATAGTAAATACGCTGTTGAGAAAAACCGGCATTTGTGTTTGCTGTTCCAAAAAATCCTTCACGGGTTTATCCAGCCCCGATAAAGTTTTATAGGCTTCAAACCTTCCGGGGTTTAATATTCCTCTCATATCAAATACAAACCCTCCGCCATTATCCGACGAATCGGATGGGATCCCTTTTTTATAAGAAAAACTGTTGATAGTTACCAGCAGAGCCGTATCTGCTGTTGCCTGCAATGGAGTGAATTGGTCAAAAATTTCCGGACTGGTACAAAGGCTTAATACTTTATCTAATTCCGGAAGAATAATACCTGTGCTGTGGTTGCCAGCCCATTTTTTAAGATTATCCAAAGCCAGTGGAATACTGGTTAAGAAATGTGCTTTACGCTCAAATAAGCCCCGGAAGCCGTAAGCACCCAGTACCTGCAATAATCGAATAAGTACAAATCCATAAAACTGTCGTTTAAATAATTCAATGGTTATCTTTTCTCCCGATGCTTCTTCAAAATATACAATAAAATCGTCCAATAATTTTTCTTTCCAGTCTTCCGGCAAATTTGCTTTAGCCTGCCAAAGCAGCGATGCCACATCATATTGCGGGGCGCCCATCATACCCCCCTGGAAGTCAATAAAAAAAATCTTGCCCCCTTCGTCCACAATTATATTACGCCCCTGAAAATCCCGGAACATAAATTTTTTATAGCTTATCCCCGCCAAAAAATCGCTGAGTTGATTAAAGTCGTTGATGAGTTTTTGTTTGTCATAGGGTTTCCCCAGTGTGTCCAGGAAGTAGTACTTGAAGTACAGCAAATCGGCAAGTATGGCTTCTTTACCAAACTCGCTATTGGTAAGGCAGCGGGAGTAGTCTATGGCCTGATGCGCTTTTACCTGTAAATGGGCCAACTGCTTTAAACTCTTTTGGTATAAGGTATATACGGCATCGTTCAATCCTTTGGCTTCTATTTCATCCAGCAAACTTTGGGTTCCCACATCCTGTTGAATATAAACAGACCGGTCTTCATTAAAAATAAAAACCTCCGGCGTAGAAAGTTTCAACTGTTTAAAAACCTGTGAAAAATAAATAAAGGTTTCGTTTTCTCTTATGTTTTTTCCAACCGTAGCGATATAATTATCCTGTGCTGTTTTAATACGATAATATTGCCGGTCGCTTCCGGCCTGGGGAAGTTGTTCAATACCCAAAATTTTGCTATTGCTGAATTGCTTAAAGAGAAGCTCTACCTGCTGCATAAGTTAAGTGCGGTGAATGGTAAAAATAAAACATTTCAGTCGAAGATCAGCTGTACACTCAAAGCACCGGCAAGCATATTAGGACAAATAATGAAGCGCCACTTTTTCTTTCCCTAAAAAATTGATTACCTTACCCGTAAATTTCAGGCTCATGACTACAATTGCACTTTACAACCTTAAAGGTGGAGTGGGAAAAACAGCTTCCTGTGTAAACTTTTCTTACCTGGCCGCTGCAGACGGGTTCAAAACAGTATTGTGGGATATTGATCCCCAGGGTTCTTCTTCTTTTTATTATAAAGTAAAACCTAAGCAGCATCCCGGTATAAAAAAACTCATTACCAAAGATGCCCACCTGGAATCGGCCATTATGAGCAGCGATTTTGAATTGCTGGATGTGATTCCCGCCGATAACAACAGCAAGAGTGTTGACATAATGCTGGAAGAAATGAAAGGGAGTAAAACCCGTTTAAAATCGGTATTAAAACAGCTTGACGGAGAATATGATTTTATATTTGTGGACTGCCCCCCGGGCTTTAGTTCTTTAAGTGAAAATATTTTTAATGCCGCCGATATCGTGTTAATGCCTGTAATTCCCACTACGTTAAGCATTAGAACCTATACCATGGTAAAAGAATATTTTAAAGAAAAAGACCTGGATATAAGTAAATTAATGTGTTTTTTTACCATGGTGGATTTGCGTAAAAACATGCACAACGAAATAATGCAAGAGTTGTATAAAGACAAACGGTTTTTTCAAAATTACATTCCTTACCTGAGTGATGTAGAAAAAATGGGGGTATATAAAGCGCCGGTTATGGAGTTTGCCAACAGTAGTTATGCCTCAAAATGCTATCGTGAGCTTTGGACAGAAATAAAGGAAGGCGTATTGGAATAAGCTTATCTTTGCGGCCAATTTTTAAAAAATATTTTATGACTAGATCGTTATTTAGCTGGCACAGCCCCGCATTAGGAGAAGAGATGCCCATTGTAAGTTACGGGCACTATGGCTTTGCCCTTTTGCTGGTACCCACCGCTGCAGCAGATTACCTGGAGTATGAACGCTTTCAATTAATTGATTCGTTAGCGCCTTTTATTGATGCAGGAAAAGTTCGTGTTTTTTCTGTAAACAGTGTTAATAAACAAAGTTGGTTAAATAACGAAATGGAAGGAGCGCATAAAGCCATCCGGCACAACCAGTTTAACCAATATATTTTTGAAGAAGTGGCACCCTTCATTCGTACCAATACCTCAAACGAAACTCCCATTATTACCTGCGGCGCTTCCTTTGGCGCTTTGCACAGCATGAACCTGTTTTTAAAACGCCCCGATATCATTAATGGGGTAATAGCCATGAGTGGGGTATATAACCTTTCGGAATATTCAAAAGGTTTTTATGACGACCAGGTGTACTTCAACAGCCCTGCCCATTATGTTCCCAATCTTTCCGACGATTGGTATTTGAGCAGGATAAGAAACAGCAACCATATTCATCTTCTTACCGGTAGTGGTGATTATGAAGATCCCCAGGCCTCCCGTGATTTTTCAGGCGTACTGGCTTCAAAAGGCATAAACCATGAATTAGATATATGGGGAGCCGAGTGGAAGCACGACTGGCCTACATGGAGAGAAATGTTGCCCAAGTACCTGGATACAAGGTTTTAATTTAATAGCGTCTGTTTTAAATAAAAAAAGAGCAATATAAAATTGCTCTTTTCTTTTTTAGGCTATTTCTGGTTAATTTTTTATGAGCTTATAGGTTTTAATAGTGCCGTTATTGATCACTTGTAGCAGATAAATACCTCCTGGCAAGGTAGCCGTTTGGAAATGGTCGGTTTGGGTTTCCGAAGTTTTATTTCCATAACGGGTTAATAAGGTTGCGCCGGTAGCTGTACTAATTACCAGTTTATAATTGCCTTTTATCCCAGCGCCTAACCTTACGGAAAGCTTATCATTAAAGGGATTGGGAAACACTATTGCGGTTTCCGCAGCTTTTTCTGAATATACTTCATCATTGTTATTCTTGCCTATAAGGGAAGTTGCATTAAAACTATTCTCCGGTTGAAGCATTTTGTTATCTGATACATTTTCTTTTATAGAGAACCCGGCAATGTATTGCCATGTGCCGGTATGGGTAAGTCCAATCCTTAACGTACCATTGGCTTCTGAAGTTACGCTATTAAATTTGGCATAGTCGGTAGTATTGTAATCGGTATCAATCGTATCTTTTCTTGTACCGATTGCCACAATAGTTTTTGTACCGAAAAAAGCACGGCTTGCAAAAAAGCTTAAATCGTAGGTTTTACCCGGTACTAATCCGTAAAGCGTGATGTACCTGTTTATTGAAGACAGGGAGTTAAAGCGCAACACATCCGAAGGGCACATGGTAGCACTGGAAGCATAGCCTGTACCGTTATCAACCATACGGGCAGAATAGCTCAATACTGCCCTGATTGCACTTGGGCTTCCATTACTATATTTAAAGATGGAGCTGGTAGTATTGATTTGTTCGGTAATAGCCCAGTTATTCCACTCCGGGTTATTATAAACATTTATGGCATCGGTTAAGTTTACATTTATTATTTTATCCGTAGCGGTTGGCTCTGGTAAAACCGAAACTACAATATCATCGGTAGCATATAACCCTCCATTGTCGGTTACTTTTAACCTAAAGGTATAGGTGCCGGCATTGCTAAAACTCACCGAGGTACTACTACTGTTTGGAGAAGTAATCGTTACACCGGGAGCAGTGCCTCCTACCTGTGTCCAGGTATAGGATACAATGGCGCCACTTGCATCAAACGAGTTTCCCCCGTTAAGTACGGTTGTATTTGCGGGTAGTTGAAGTACAATATCGTTTCCGGCTAAAGCCACAGGCGGTGTATTACTCTCTGATGCAGCAGGATTTACAAATACGGTGAGTGTATCCCTTCCAATAGCGCCATTATTATCCCCAACATCAAGGCGTATTAAATAAACGCCGGATGTTGAAAATGTAATGCTGGTATGCGCCAACCATTCATTGGCAATTTGCACAGGCGCCGGCCCGCTGATACTGGTCCAGTTATAGGCAGTAATCGTTCCATCGGGGTCATAAGAAGCAGCAGCGCTAACCGATACCTGGTTAGTGGGTAATGTAATGCTGATGTCGTTGCCTGCAACAGCTATTGGGAGCTGGTTACCTGCAATACCTGCATTTACCTGTACAATCATTACATCGGTTGACGTTGCACCCTGGTTATCGGTAACCTTAAGTTGAAACTGGTAGGTTCCCTGGTTTAACCCGTTGATTGTTGTTGTACCCGATCCCGGGCTTACGATATTTCCACCTGCAGGGCCCGAAATTTTTGTCCATAAATAGGAAGTTATACTTCCATCCGGGTCAGTACCAACCCCATATACCACTACACTATTAGTAGGCAAAGTAATAGTAATATTATTTCCGGCATTGGCAACCGGGGGCTGGTTGGCAGCTTGTACAATTACAATTACATTATCAGTGGCTGTTGCACCATTATTGTCGGTTACCTTAAGTTGAAACTGGTAATTTCCCTGCACCAAACCTGTGAGTGTTGTAGTTGCAGCAGTTGGGCTTGTAATGGTGCCACCGGAAGGTCCTAAAATTTTTGTCCATTGATATGAAGCTACCGAACCGTCGGCATCGCTTCCGCTGCCGGATAAAGTTGTACTGTTTGTTGGCAATTGAATGGTAATATCGTTTCCGGCATTTGCAGATGGGGGTTGGTTTGCGGCATTTACGGAAATGCTTACATTATCGGTAGCGGTAGCACCTTTATTATCGGTTACTTTTAATTGGTAAATATAGGCGCCCTGCACCAATCCTGTGATGGAAGTTGTTGCAGCATTGGGGCTGCTGATGGTTCCGCCTGATGGTCCCGAAATTTTTGTCCACAAATAAGAAGCAATGGTTCCATCGGCATCGGTTCCACTGCCCGTTAATGTAGTGCTGTTTGTAGGTAACTGAATGGTTTTATCATTTCCTGCATTAGCAACCGGTGGTTGATTTGCAGCAAGTACGGTTACCGTCATGTTATCAGTAGCAATTGCTCCAATATTATCCGTTACTTTTAATTGAAACACATAAGTGCCTTGTACCAATCCTGTAATAGTAGTGGTTGCAGCAGTAGGGTTGGTAATTGTGCCTGCCGTAGGCCCTGAAATTTTTGTCCATTGATATGAAGCAATGGTTCCATCTGCATCAGTTCCCGAACCTACCAAAGTGGTGCTGTTTGCCGGCAATTGAATGCTGATATCGTTACCGGCATTAGCTATTGGAACTTGATTTGCCGCAGGAGGAGTGCTTCCCCTGGTTTGCCTGGCCATCCATTGGTAAATATTTTGCGAAATACCATCCAGTACAAAATTTTCCGGCTGCCGGCCCTGGCCTCCATAAAAATACGACCAGCAGCAATGGCCACCACCTCCAAAATTGGTTTTTACATAAATGGCAGAATTGGGTACGGTGGCATTCATGCGGTCAACAACGGTCTTTGTATCCCTAAAATCATTTACTTGCTCAAAACCCAGGTACCGGCCGCCACTCCAGGCAAAATTGTCCATCATATTCGGATAGGGCTGATTATCTGCCGGCTGAACACCCTCTACAGTTACTACCGCCGCAATTTGAGAGGCATAAGTGTATGGGCCGCCATAATTATCGCCGCTTACAAAAGTAGAAGAGCACCATCCACCATGAGAAAGACCGGTGAGATAAAGTTTATCGGGGTCAATTCGGTAAAGGCTTTTTAAAATTTGAATTTTATCATTCATGGTAGATTCTACCGGGTAGGACTGTGCTGTTTGAAGGCTGATCACTATAAACTCCACGGTATTACCATCTACATTTACATTACCGTTCCAGCCCATGGCAATATAGGCCCCGGGGCCGTTAGAAATTACCGCATTGGCATTGGTACCCACTTCTCCAAGACCGGGAAAAAATATAATGGTGGGATATTTCTTAGTTGGATTGTTGGCATAAGTTGAGGGTAAATGTACATAAGCATTCCAGCCGGTTACATTTATTAAACTTTGTTGTGCACTTCCATTAAACGACAGGTGAATCAATACAAATACAACCACTGCCAGCCTGAACACTTTTTTCATGAATAATTTCTTTGGATTGGGTTTAACTATAAAACATTCGAACTAATACAAAACTTCTCCCCTTTGCTTATAGCGTGTTAAAGCAAAGTACAATCAAGTTAGATGTGGCTGGTGAAACGATTTTTTCGTTAAAGTACCTGGATCCCGATGCTTTTACACTCTATTTTACAAACCCAAGAAGTATGTAAAATTGATTGCAAATGTCCCATTTTTTGAAATCTTAATGTGTCGTTTCTACATGTAAGTTTATGTAGTAGAAATAACAGTTTTTCAAACCTTTTGGAATTGCCCGAAAATAGCGTAGATATTAAGTTTGGCAAAATAATAAAGCCCGTTATAAAGCATCATTTTAAATATACTTTTCCACAAATCGTATAAAAAATGTGGATAGCTGTGCACAACTTTAGGGTATGGTTCAAAAGCAGTTTTGTTTTAATTTTATCAGATGCAGAAAAAATTATTCCTCCTGGATGCTTATGCCTTAATTTTCAGGGCCTATTATGCTTTAATCCGCAGCCCCCGTATTACCAGTAAAGGGCGAAATACCAATGCCCAATTTGGCTTTACCAATACCTTGCTGGATCTTTTAAATAACCAAAAACCCACCCATATTGCCGTTTGTTTTGATACGGCAGAAGCCACTGAAAGACATACCGATTTTGCAGACTATAAAGCCAACCGGCAGGAAACCCCGGAAGACATTAAAGATGCGGTTCCTGATATTCAAAAAATTATCAGCGGCTTTAACATTCCCATTATTGCCATAGATGGATATGAGGCCGACGACGTAATTGGTGCATTGGCCAAAAAAGCAGAAAAGAATGGATTTGAAGTTTATATGGTTACGCCGGATAAAGATTATGGCCAATTGGTTTCTGAAAAAATTAAAATATATAAACCCGCTTACCAGGGTGGGAGTTTTGAAATATTGGGACCCAGGGAAGTTTGTGAAAAATGGGACATTGAAACTGTGGACCAGGTTATTGATATGCTGGGTTTAATGGGCGATGCCGTTGATAATATTCCCGGGATAAAAGGAGTAGGTGAAAAAACCGCCGCCAAGCTTTTAAAAGAATACCAAACCCTGGAAAATGTTTTAATTAATGCCGACAAAATAAAAGGCGCCCTGGGCGAAAAAATCCGAAGTGGCAAAGAAGATGCCCTGATGAGTAAAAAACTGGCTACCATTTTACTTAATGTACCGATTGAATTTGATGAAAGCCAATTTGCAATAAAAGAAAAAAGCAAAGAAGCATTATTGGAAATATTTGAGCAACTGGAGTTTAAAACCCTGGCCAAAAGAGTATTGGGCGAAGAAATTAAATTAACGGCTTCAACAGAAAGCAAAGAAGCCGCCCAAATGGATTTGTTTGGTAATACTGTAGAAGTAACCGCACCCTCTTTAATTGAAAATAAACCTCAGCCTTCAGAAACAGGAGAAGAAACTTTTTTTGCCCAAAAAAACATAAATAATACAAACCACCATTATACCGTAGCCACGGCAAAAGAGGTTGTGGCAGCTCTAAAAAACAGTAAAGAAATTTGTTTTGACAGCGAAACCACCGGTATTGATCCCAACCAGGCAAAATTGGTTGGCCTTAGCTTTAGCATTAGTGCAGGTAGTGGCTGGTATATTCCCTGCCCCGATGATACGGATGCAGTAAATAAAATACTGCAGGATTTAAAACCAGTTTTTGAGGATGTAAAAAAAATATGGATCGGCCAAAATATCAAATACGATATGCTGATGCTAAAATGGTGCGGCATTGAACTTAAGGGTGAAATTTTTGACACCATGCTGGCGCATTATGTAATTGAGCCCGATGGTAAAAGGAGCATGGATTGGCTAAGCGCAAAATACCTCGGCTACGAACCCATACCCATTGAAGAACTAATCGGTAAAAAGGGGAAAAACCAGGGTAATATGAGAGATGTGGAACTGGAAAAAATAAAAGAATATGCAGTTGAAGATGCCGATATTACCCTGCAGCTTAAAAATGTATTTGCCCCCAAATTAAAACAATACGGCGTTGAAACCGTTTTTTACAAAATAGATAACCCACTGGTAAAAGTGCTTGCCAATATGGAGTTTGAAGGGATCCGCATTGATGAAGTTTTTTTAAAGCATTATTCAAAAGAATTGGAAACCGATGCTAATAAAGCAGAAGAATCGGTTTATAAACAGGCCGGGGTAAAATTTAACCTGGCTTCGCCCAAGCAATTAGGAGAAGTGCTTTTTGAAAAACTTCAACTTGACCCCAAAGCCAAAAAAACGAAAACCGGCCAATATGCCACAGGTGAAGATGTATTATTAAAGCTATCGCATGAGCATAAAATTTGTGAAGATATTCTTGAATTCAGGGAGCTGAGTAAATTAAAATCCACCTATGTAGATGCCTTGCCACAGCTCATCAATCCCAAAAGTGGGCGGGTGCATACCAGTTATGCGCAAGCAGTTGCCGTAACCGGGAGGTTGGCCAGCAATAATCCCAATTTACAAAATATACCCATACGCACCGCCAGGGGAAGGGAAATTCGCAAGGCATTTATTCCCAGAAACGATAAATATGTATTGGTTTCGGCAGATTATTCACAAATAGAGTTACGCATAGTTGCCGCCATTAGTGGCGATAAAAATATGTGCCAGGCTTTTAAGGATGGCACCGATATACATACCGCAACTGCATCAAAAGTTTTTAATGTAAAACAGGAGGAAGTGACCAAAGAGATGCGCTATAAAGCAAAAAGTGTAAATTTTGGCATCATATACGGGCAGGGCGCTTTTGGGCTTGCCGAAAACTTAGGGATATCCCGTAGTGAAGCCAAAGAAATCATAGATAACTATAAAAAACAATTTAACGGCATTCAAAAATATATGGATGGCAGCATCAATTTTGCAAAAGAACATGGATATGTGCAAACACTGATGGGCCGTAAACGATGGTTAAGGGATATTAACAGCGCTAATTTTACCGTAAGAGGTTTTGCCGAAAGAAATGCCATTAACAGTCCCATACAGGGAACGGCGGCAGATATGATAAAAATGGCAATGATAAAAATTGAAGAGGCTTTTCATCAAAACAAATTTCAATCAAAAATGCTCCTGCAGGTGCATGATGAACTCGTGTTTGATGTAATTAAAGAAGAATTGGAGGCGGTTAAGCCGGTTATTCTCCATTGTATGCAAACGGCAATGAAGCTACCCAACGATGTGCCCACTAATGCAGAAATTGGCTTTGGCAACAACTGGCTTGAAGCTCATTAGTGCTTTGGTTCCGGTATAAATTTTTTTTAAGTGGTGCTGGCAACTCATAGGGTATCCTGTATTTTATGCTTTATTTTAGTTTAATAATTTTTCAAAATAAGGTGCAATATTCTTCCTCCAATTTCAACGGATGATTTCAATTGTACATTCATCGTCTTTTATTAACTTAGTAAAAAAACTACTGCATGCAGTTTCAAAATAAAACCGTATTCATAACCGGCGCTTCAAGGGGAATTGGTAAAGCCATTGCGCTTCGGCTGGCAAAAGAAGGCGCAAATATTGTTGTAGCGGCAAAATCTACAACCGAAAACCCCAAACTGGGCGGCACTATTTTTTCGGCTGCTAAAGAAATTGAAGAGGCCGGGGGCAAAGCCCTGGCAGTGCAGTGTGATATTAGGGATGAGGATCAGATTGGAATCTCCGTAGAAAAAGCAATTGCTGCATTTGGCGGTATAGATATCGTTATAAATAATGCATCAGCTATTTCACTTACCCCTACAGAGCAAACCGAACCGAAACGTTTTGACCTGATGCATAGCGTTAATACAAGGGGAACATTTTTTGTTACCAAAGCCTGCCTTCCCTATTTAAAAAAGAGTGAAAATGCACACATCCTTACCCTTAGCCCTCCTTTAAATATGAACCTTAAATGGTTTGCCGGTCATATTGCCTATACCATCAGTAAGTACAATATGACCATGATTACGCTGGGTTTCTCCGAAGAGTTTAAAAAATTTCAAATTGCCGCCAATACGCTATGGCCGCAAACCACCATTGCCACCGCTGCTGTAAAAAATCTTTTAGGCGGAGACGACTTGATGAACATGAGCCGCACACCTGAAATTGTAGCCGATGCCGCATTTTATATTTTAAGCCGTAAAGCCGGCAACTGTACAGGAAATAGTTTTATAGATGAAGCGGTTTTAAAAGAAGAGGGCATAACACAATTGGAAAAATACGCCGTAAAACCCGGGGCAACACTATACCCTGATTTGTTTATATAAAAATTGCCGGCAGCAATTTACTCCGGCAATTTATATGTTGTGTTGTTTGGAAAATCTTTCTTAGTCTTCAGAAAACAATGTCGTTTGTTCAGCACTAAAACCTTCGTCGTTGTCGTTGCTTATTTGTACAATTTCCGTTACCTCAACCACTACGGGAGTTATAACTACTGCTTCTTCGGCAAACGGTACTGCTGCTGGTTTTTTAGGAGCCGCTTTTTTAACAACCTTCTTCGGCGCTGCTTTCTTCGCTACCTTTTTCTTAGCGGGTTTTTGGGCAGCTTTTTTTACTGCCTTCTTAACCGCTTTCTTAGCCGTTTTTTTAACTGATTTTTTGGGGGCAGCTTTTTTTGCCGGCGCTTTTTTCTTCACTGTTTTTTTAGAGGTTTTTTTAGGAGCCGCTTTTTTAGCTATTTTCTTTGCTGCTTTTTTTTGAGCAGGCTTTTTGGCGGCTTTTTTTGCTGCCTTTTTGGAAGACTTTGCCATAAAATAATGATTTTAGTTTGCGCTATAAAATTAAAAGATAAGTTTTGAACTAAAATAAATAGCCCCTAAATTATTTTTTTACGAATCGTTTTCTTTTTTCATCCCTCCTCAAATTGTTACGCTCCGTTTGAGGGATTTTGAAGCCGGATTTCCTTTAGCTCTTCCCGAAGGTTTTCTATTTCCAGGTCTTTAATTTCCATTTCGCTTTTGAGCAGGGTAACCTCTCTTTTTAGGTCAGCTACTTTTTTGTACAGTCCCGAAGCCATATTAAGCTCTTCTTCACTGCCCTGTAAACTAGCTTTAAGTTGCTCATTTTCATCGGCTAAGGAAGAGTATTTTTGAAGGGTCTTCAAGCTGTCCAATAATTCTTTTTCCAATTCTTCAATCATTATGGCATCGCCGGATGCTTTTTGCTGCCGCTGGCCTATCGTTCGTTGCATTTGCTCAAACTCCAGCAGGTTAATATCAATTTTACTTTGCAACTCTACGGCATGTTGGGCTGTTTGCCTCAACGATTCCAGTTCCTTTTCTCTTTGGGCAATGGTTTCATTAAGGTCTTCAATTTGAACGAGCAGGTATTCGTTCTCCGATTTTATAATTTGTATTTGCTTTTCGGTGAGCATGATGGTGCCGGTTTAGCCGGAAATACTGCTTTAATAAGCAGACTGTTTACTTTAATTGATAACGCCCTATGCGGATTACCCAAATACAACCCGATGGTTAACTTACCAGCGTGCCTACTTTATCTCCGGTAACCACGCTCATTAAATTGCCCGGTTTGTTCATATCAAAAACCACTATGGGCAGCTTATTTTCCATACAAAGCGTAAAGGCCGTCATGTCCATTACTTTCAGGTTTTTACTGATGCATTCCTCAAAACTTATTTTTTGAAAGCGCTTTGCTTTGGGGTCTTTTTCGGGGTCGGCAGAGTAAATACCATCCACCCGGGTGCCTTTTAAAATAATATTGGCTTTTATTTCAATAGCCCTTAATGAGCCTGCGGTATCGGTGGTGAAATAGGGGTTGCCGGTGCCGGCGCCAAAAATTACAACCCGACCTTTTTCCAGGTGACGGATGGCTCGTCGGCGTATATAGGGTTCGGCTATTTGCTCCATTTTTATGGCGCTTTGCAGGCGGGTATTTACGCCTGCTTTTTCAAGGCCGCTTTGCAAAGCCATACCGTTTATTACCGTGGCCAGCATTCCCATATAGTCGCCCTGGGCACGTTCTATCCCACTCTCGGCTTCGTTCATTCCCCTGTAAATATTGCCCCCTCCAATTACGATGGCAACCTGCACACCCATTTCGGTTACCTGTTTAATATCCTTGGCATATTGTTCGATTATTTTAGGGTCAAGCGGGTCAAAACCATTGATACTGTTACTGAGCGATTCGCCTGAAAGTTTTAATAGAATACGCTTATACCTGGGAAGCATTAGTAAAATTTTTTACGAAGATAAAGTTTTCAAAATTGCCGGGGAATGGGCAGACAAAATTTTAATTCCTAAAACAATCCGCTTATTCTTCTTGTTCTTCCGGCTCCTCCCGGCTTAGTGACAGGTTATTATTTACAACAAAATTACACCAGTGGCACTCCGGCTTACCACACCCGGTATAAAATTCCCGGTTTTGGATTTTTTGCCAGGTTTCAGTGATCTGTTGCTTTACCGTTTCTAAATCCTGCGGCAGGATAATCATTTTTTCTTTGTGATAATTTTTCTTTTTATCCGGTTCTATAAAATCAAACTCCGTACTTTCCACCTGCCAGTTTTTTAGGGTATAATGATCAATAAGGAGTTTATAAAAGACCGCTTGCCGCCAATAGTCGCCGCCATTGGGGTCTTTTTCGCCGGGTCCTTTTAGTTTAGCCCGGGCTTTTTCATAACCGCCGGTTTTGTAGTCCACCACGTTTACCTGGTTGCCGGTAAACTCCAGTTTATCTAATTTTCCTTTAAGGGGTACGCCATTAACCAACACTCCACGGATGTTTCGCTCAACGGCCACCACTTTGTTCCAGCTATTAATGTATTTTTTATAATAATGTTCCAACACTTCCCGGCCATACTCCATCCTCCGTTCAAAGGCTTCTTTGGTAAAATTTTCTCTATGCTTTTTTAAATACCAGTTAAAGTCCGAAAGTAAAACCTCCACGCCGGGAAAGGTTTCACTTCCGCTATCCTGCATTTTTCTAAAAAGTTTTTCCAGGGCATAGTGTACGGCGCTTCCAAATTCTGTAGCTTCATTTTTGCCTGAAGGGATCCGGATGAGATTTTGATAATAAAATTGCAGCGGGCACTTTAGGTAATTATTAAGCGCCGTTACATTCATTGAAAATTTTTCAAGTAATGAACTGATAAAGTCTTCTTCTGAAGCTGCAATTTGGGGTAGCTGCGCAGTAAGTTGCAAGGCCTGGAATTCAAAAATTTCTTCGGCAGTAAAAGAAGTTTTTTGAGGGATTATAGCGGGCTGTTTATCTAAAATTTCTGCAATAAACATTGAGGGCTCCTGGTCTTTACCATCATTACGAAATAAGGGGTAAGAAATATATAGATGCGTTTCGGCCCGGGTAAGGCCCACATAAAACAAGCGGCGCAATTCTTCTTCTTTTTTATTTATCGCCAGTTTATCATCAACTGCATCCACATAGTAAAATAAATTATCGGGCAGTTTATAGCTGTTTTGACGACTTTGCTTTTTTTCCCAAACCTCTGCCGTAGTGCCGGCTATAAATACCTGCTCAAATTCCAGCCCCTTGCTTCCATGCATGGTTAATAAATTTACTCCATTACTATTGCCGATAAACTGCACCATAGATAAAGGAATTTGCTCATCCTGCATAAGTGAAAGGATCTTCATGAGGCCGCTAAGGGTAAGTTGGGGATTGGCGGCCGACTCGGATTTAATAAAGTCGAAAAGCGCTGTTAAGCGCTGCATTAAACTTAGTTTTTGCGGGCTGTGCATGATGTAATGCAACACACCGGCTTCGTTTACAATTTTTGAAAATAGCTGTTGCAGGGGTAAGTTAGGAACCGCTGCTATTAGATTTTCAATTATTTGGCTGAACTTTTTTAACTCGCCGTTAAGGCCGTTATCAAACAAATCTTTTGCAGGTGCCTGGCTTTTGTCAAAAAGCAGTTTCCGCAACGACGTTTGCTCGCCATCATATTTCCTATTATTGGCTTCTACGGTAAGGCGTGCAATTTCAATGGGGGGAATTTGATAAAAATCAAAATGCATCATTTCAAATAGCAGTTCATCGCCGCCATAAGGCGTATCCATTTCGGCATTGAGATATTCAAAAATGTGAATGAGTTTAAGAATGAATTTGTCTTCAAATAAATTGATGTTGCGCTTACTGTACACCGGCAAATTTTTCAACCTTAAAAATTTGGACAACTCCTCCCCGTATTTATTTTCTTTATACAATACAGCAATAGACTCCGGCGCCGTTCCGGCATTTATTAACTGCTGTATTTTTTGAGTGATGCCCAGCATTTCTTCAAACATGGAATTATAGGCTATAATTTCCGGCAGCAGCTGTGGTTGCCCCTGGTATTTTGAGTTGCCGGAAACCAGGTCTTTATTCAGTTTACCCAATTCAACATCATTAATGAGCCGCTCCCGGTTGTTTTCAATTACCGACCGGGAAACATCAAGCAAAGGTTGGGTGCTGCGGTAATTTGTGGTTAAGATCACTTTGGTTAAGGCATTGATATAGCGCCTGGTAATCCCTTTCATATTACTGATATTGGCGCCCTGGAAACGAAAGATGCTTTGGTCATCATCACCCACAACAAAAATATTGGGTACCTCCCAAAACCCGATGAGCAGTTGCACCAGCCGGTTTTGAGTATTGCTGGTATCCTGGTATTCATCTACAAGCAGGTAATGGTATTTCTCCTGGTATTGGGCCAAAATGCTTTCATTCTTTTCAAATGCATCAATCACCCAATTAATCATGTCATCAAAATCGTAACGATTGTTTTTTTTCATTAGCTGCTGGTAACGGGGAAGTTCATTTGCAGCGGCAACCAGTTTAGTCATTCGATCCACCTCCAGGTAATAGTCGGGCTTATAATCGCCCTTTTCATATTTTCCTTTTCTTGAAGTTTGATAAAAAAAATCTTTATTGCTGTTATCGCTTTCAATTTGAGACAGGTATTCGGCTGTTTTTTGGGCAATGAACTCCGGTGTCCATCCTTCTTTTTTCATAGCAGAAAAAAGATTTTTGAGGTTATTGATTTCAAAATATACATCGCCACGATATCGTTTAAGCGGATGGCCCTGTGGGAACCCATCAATAAGATTTTTTAAAAGCTGAATCACTTCCAGGTCGGAAATGGGGTTGAGGCTGGTTTTTTCAAAATAATACAGGTTGTCCTGGATCACTTCATTACAAAAGGAGTGAAAGGTGTGAATGTTTACCTTGTACGCATCGGCGCCAATTAATTTCCGTAAGCGGTTGCGCATAGCAATAACGCCGGCATCGGTATAGGTAAGGCAAAGGATATTTTCGGGCAGCTCATCGGTTTCCAGCAAAATTTTTCCAATACGTGCCGCAAGTATCTGCGTTTTTCCGGTTCCCGGCCCTGCAATAACCATTACCGGCCCATCAATAGTGTCAACGGCATTTTTTTGCTGTGGATTGAGTTCGTTATAAATCTCTTGAAACCGGGTATGTAATTTTTCTTTGTAACGCTGCATAGCCCGAAGTTACAGCATAGCGCCCGGAGAAAGGAAAAAGGCTTCTTCTATTTTATCTCTTCGTATTCAATATAATCCCCGGGAGCGGGCTTTGGGGCATTGGAATGCGCTGTATGGTTTTGCTCCTCCATTTGTTTTTTCCGTTCCTGCTCCTGCATTTTTTCCGTCATTTCTTTTACCTTGTTGCTCATGTGACGGGTAGTGTTAAACAGGGGAATTAAAAATTCAAATACAAACTTATAAACAATATAAATGAGGAGCAGCGTAAGTATCATCCTGATCATGCTACAAAATTATGATTATTCAATTTGCTTTTCTGTTAAATTTTAATACCAAATAAGGAAAAAGCCCCGCCCTTAAGCGAGACTTTTTTGCTTCAACTTCAACTCAACTATTGAAACAGGCTTTGATTTACATTAAAGGGTTATAAACCGGAATAAGCAAGGTATGGAAAGCGGTAGCGCCTGTAACATCGTCTCCCACTCCTTTTTGCCGGAGCACTTCTTTTACCTGTTGCTTTTTTTCATTGAGCTTATGGATCGAGTCTTCAATATTTTTCTTTTTGTTTTTCAACTCCTTTTGCAGGGAATCCAATTGATAAAGTTCTGCATCGGTTTTGCCGGGGTTGCCTTTTTCGGTTTCAATTCGTATGCCGTTTTCATCAATTTGCACTTTGGTTTTCCCGTCGTAAACATCTTCGTCGTTCCAGCTTTTATCATTTGAGGTGCCGGCTTTAATACCATCAAGGGTATAAATGCCATCTTCTTTCATAATATAATTGGTATTATAATCCCAATTACGCTGGGTTTTTTTTGTTTCAAAATTCCAGTCGTCATCATCGTAAAATCCAATGGTAGCATCGTTCCAGCGCCCTACACTCCGATCAATATTGATTTGTTTACCTACGGGAACATAAATGCGTACAATCACATATTGGTTCCTGAACTTTTCCTGCTTGGTAATGGCAATGCCTTTATCAATGAGTAACGTGGAGTCTTTTTGAATAACGTTGTACTGAATGTTACGGGCAGTGGTGTCGGCAGCGGTACGGCTTTGCCCACGGGCAATACGCATTATACTTACCCTAAAACTGTCGGTCTCTGATTTTTCAATTTTAAACACAACGTTTCTTACATATACGGTATCACTATCCAACGCTTCATATAAATCAAACCGGCTCCAGTTTGTTCTAAAAAAAGTTTTATCCGGATCGTCTGCCGTGATATCCATCCTGCTCACATGGGGGTTTGCCAAAGTGATGAATTGTTCTGCAGGATTATTGGTACGGCGAAAATCCTTACTTACATTGGCCAATAGCATAATAAAACAAACCCAACCCAGCAGCCATAAAATGGAGAAGCCAAAAGCCAGGTTTTTATTTCCTGAACGCACACGGGTTAACCGGCGTATAATCCAGGTGATAACCCCTACAATGGGAACGGCAATAAAAAAGATGAGTGTGCCCCAGGCGAGCCAATTTTGTAATGCGCCGTTAAAAACAAAATCTTTTATTGGAAATACGCCAATAGCTGCAATGGCAAGCCCAAACAGGGCAAAGACAAGGCCGATGGCAATACTGCCGAAAATGATATAAAAAATTATTTTAAAAAAGCCGGCAACAATATTACCAATTGGGTTCCTGTTGCGTTTTACGGCGCCACTAAACTCCGCTCCCATAACCTTAGATTTTTCCCGGGCTATACCGGCAGCTTCTTTGCTCAGCTTTTCTGCCCTTTCCTTTACGCCTTTCATTTCTTCCACTACCGAATTTTTAATGGAGTTCATATCCACTTTTTCACCTTTCATTTCCAGCTTTTCGGCAGTAGTGGTAGCTTCGGGCAATACCAGCCAAAGGATTATGTACACCAGGAAGGAGCCTGGGCTAAAGCTAAAGCTCAAAAAATCGGGGAAACTTAGGCCGCCCCAGTGGCCCCATTTAAAAGCAAAACTTAAAAAGGGAATTAAAAATAACAACCTGGGTATCCAAATAGGCACACCAAAATATTTGGAGAGGCCGCTACATACGCCGGCAATTAATTTATTGTCGGTATCCCGGTATAATTTTTTTCTATAAGAGCCAATTTCGCTTACGGCTGAGCTGGGAACCACGGCCCATAAAATGATATAGGCTAAAAAACCAATGCCCGAAAAAAACATGATCACAAAAATGATCCTTAGGATCACCGAATCGATGCCAAAATAATTACCCAGGCCGCTGCACACCCCACCCAACACTTTATCATTTTCATCCCGGTAAAGTTTTTTTGCATAGCCGGCGCCTCCCATAGATGTGTGGCTGCCACTTTCCTTGTTTTGCCCGGCCTGGCTTTCATCTCCAGTGGTATCAAAGTCTTCCGGGCGGCCCATATTTTTAATGATGTTGTTTACATCTTCTTCGGTGATACAGGTGGCCCCGCTTTTTAATTTTTCCTGGAAGAGCTCTCCAATACGGCTTTCAATGTCGTTAATAATTTCTTCTTTGCCCTGCTCATTGGCAAAGTGCCGGTTAAGGCTTTCGGTATAATTTTTCAGTATATCAAAAGCAGTAACTTCAATAGGAACTACACGCCCCTGGAAGTTGATATTGATTACTTGTTTCATTTTAAAAAATTTGTTTTTGTTGTTTCGGTTGAAGTTGTTTATGATCATCAACTAAAAAATTCATGGCTATACTTTATTTTATGTTGATGGAGAAATGCTGGGTTGGGTTAAGGTTTCAACGGCATTGGCCAGCTCTTTCCAGGTAGCTTCCAGCTCCCCGTAAAATGTTGCCCCTTTTTCCGTAAGTGAAAAATATTTCCTTGGCGGACCGCTGGTGCTTTCTTCCCAACGGTAGGTGAGTAATTCTGCATTTTTTAACCGGGTAAGAAGCGGGTAAAGCGTGCCTTCAAAAATATTCAGGTTGGCGTCTTTCATCTTGCCAATAATGTCCGAAGGATAGGCTTCCCCTTGTTTTATTATAGACAAAATGCAAAACTCCAAAACCCCTTTTCGCATCTGGCTCGCTGTGTTTTCAATATTCATGGTCTTACATTTTTCATTTAATTTTTACTGCTGCAGCAGCAAAGGCTTAAATGTTTTTAAAAAATTATTTTATCATGGCTATACTTTGTATTTGAGAGGCGGAGAGATAGGCCTTTCATTTATTCTCCTCCTTTCATTTACAACACAAAGATAGTGGAATATTTGGTACTATGTTAAACATAATACTGTTTTTTTTAAGGTAGTTGGTCGTAAAAACATCTATTTATTGCAATTAATTGTATTTTAATATATTACGAAATTTAATTTATTATAATTTAGATTGCATTTGTGATGAATGGCAAAATAAATAGATGAATGGAGTCTTGCTGAAACCTTTTTTTATCATTCTCTTTGTTAAATTATTGATATTTGCCATTCGGCCATTTATACTTAAACGGCCTTAGTTTGTCTTATTTTTATCACATTTATTATGACGAAACATTTACTATTCTATGCCTCCTGGATGATTCTTGTTGCAACATCCTGCCGCAGCAATAAAAGTTTTTTAGAACGGAGCAACCCCGATAAATCTTTGCAGGAAGCCATAAAAAAACTGGAGAAATCCCCCGGCAATGATGAGGCGTCAACGGCAATTCCCATTTTATATAAAGATATTTTGAATAACCATTTAGCGAATATAAATGCAGCCCGGATAGGCGCTGCTAAAAATATTTCTCAATGGGACCATATTATTGATGAATACGAGGATTTGCAAAAAGCGTATAACCGTATTATTAATTCTTCCGCTGCTTTTAAGCTGGTAACCCCGCAAAATTTTTCAGCTGAGCTTTTTGAAGCCAAAGACAGTGCAAGTTGGTATTATTATAATGCCGGCACTTCCCTTCTGAACACTAAAAACAGGAGTGAATTAAAAAAAGCTTATAATTATTTTGAAAAGGCAAACAAGCTATCACCGGGTTTTAAAGACGCTAAAGAAAAAATGAAAGAAGCGTTTAATAATGCCACGGTTATTGTGGTGATTAACCCGGTAAGGGATAATTCTTTTTTTAACCGCAGTGGCTGGGGAAGCAGTTACTATAATTACAGTAATGAATATTTTCAGCAAAAATTAATCCGGGATCTTTCCAACACATCGTACAGTAATAATTACCCGGCAAAATTTTATGGCGATTGGGAGATCCGTAGAGACCAGCTTATTCCCGACTGGGAAGTAAATCTTAATTTAAAAAAATTACATGTGCCGTACCCTAATACAAACTATCGCAACCTTAATATCAGCCGCTATGTAGAGGTAGGCCGGGACTCTTTAAATCAACCTATTTTTAAAACCGTTTATGCCACATTAAATATTACTTACCGCAACTTTATTGCAAAAGCCACTATGGAAGTTGCAATTAATGATGTAGCCACGGGCAACCGGATCCGTTACAGAACAATTAATGAACAGTACGAGTGGTATGAAGAAATGGGCACTTATACCGGGGACAGCAGGGCGCTTACCCAAAATGATTGGGCCATTGTAAATAAAAATAAATTTACCGACCCCAATAAAGAGTCTATTTTAGACCAGCTTTATCGTAAAATTTACCCGGCGGTACTTGGCGAGATTAGAACGGCAGCCTATTGGTAAAATTTGTACCTTAGAGAATGTCCTTTAGTCTCAATGCGACTTACCAACCTGCCGGCGACCAGCCCGGAGCTATTGCACAACTCACCGAAGGCATTTTAAATGGCGAGCGTTACCAAACGCTGTTGGGCGTTACCGGCAGTGGTAAAACTTTTACCATGGCCAATGTAATTGCCAAAGTGCAAAAACCCACATTGGTTATTACCCATAATAAAACCCTGGTTGCCCAACTTTACGGCGAGTTCAAGCAGTTTTTTCCCGATAATGCGGTGGGCTATTTTGTAAGTTATTATGATTACTACCAACCCGAAGCCTATATACCTACCAGCAATGTTTATATTGAAAAAGATTTAAGCATTAACGAAGAGCTGGATAAACTCCGCCTGCAGGCAACGGCACAATTGCTCAGCGGCCGCAGAGATATAATTGTGGTAGCCAGCGTAAGTTGCATTTACGGCATGGGCAACCCCACGGAATATGAAAATGGCATTATCCGCATTCAAAAAGGGCAAACTATTTCCCGCCAGGGTTTTTTGCATGCATTGGTAAACTCGCTTTACCACCGCAGCCAGGGCGATTTTGAAAGAGGTTCTTTTAGAGTTAAAGGCGATACGGTAGATATTAATTTGCCCTATGTGGATTTTGGTTACCGCATAGGATTTTTTGGAGATGAAATTGAAAGTATTGACACTTTGGAGTTGAGTACCGGAAAAAGAATTTCGTCGGTGGATAATGCCGCCATCTTCCCCGCCAATCTTTACCTGGCTCCAAAAGATATGCTCACCAAAGTGGTGCATGAAATACAAGATGAACTGGGTGCACAGGAAACCTATTTTAAAAGTATTGGAAAATATATAGAAGCCCAGCGCATTAGTGAACGGGTGAATTACGATTTGGAAATGATCCGGGAACTGGGTTATTGCAATGGCATTGAAAACTACAGCCGGTTTTTTGACCGCCGGCAGCCCGGAGCAAGGCCCTTTTGCCTGCTCGATTATTTCCCAAAAGATTATCTTACCATAATTGATGAAAGCCATCAAACCATTCCGCAAATCAGCGGCATGTATAGCGGCGATAGGAGCCGTAAACTCACCCTGGTGGAATATGGCTTTCGTTTACCCTCGGCGCTGGATAACCGGCCGCAAAATTTTAATGAGTTTGAAAACCTTTCCAATCAACTCATTTTTGTATCGGCCACACCCGGGGATTATGAGTTGGAAAAAACAGGCGGCGTTGTGGTTGAACAGGTGGTAAGGCCTACAGGTTTACTGGATCCTCCAATAGAAATTCGCCCATCCGTTAACCAGGTAGATGACCTGCTGGACGAAATTGACAACCGCATCAAAAAAGGCGACCGTGTGCTGGTAACCACGCTTACCAAGCGCATGGCCGAAGAAATGGATAAATACCTTCACCGCATCAACATAAAAAGTAAATACATACACAGCGAGGTGGATACTTTGGAACGGGTGGAAATTTTAAGGGAACTCCGCCTGGGTATTATTGATGTACTTGTTGGTGTAAATTTATTGAGAGAAGGTTTAGACCTTCCGGAAGTTTCGCTGGTGGCCATATTAGATGCCGATAAAGAAGGATTTTTAAGAAACGAACGGAGCCTCACACAAACCGCAGGCCGGGCGGCAAGAAATGTAGATGGCCTTGTAATTTTTTATGCCGATACCATTACGGAAAGTATGCAAAAAACCATTGATGAAACCAACCGCAGACGGGAAAAACAAATTGCGTATAATATTAAGCACAACATTACGCCGCAAACCGTTACCAAATCCAAAGAGCAAATTATGGCACAGGGCAGTGTGCTGGATGTAAAAGGCTACGACCCAAGCCGGCCTTATGCATTACAGCCCGATGAAGACCTGGTAACTATTGCCGCACAAGAGCAGGATACCTACAATACCATCCCTAAAATGGAAAAAGCCATTGCTAAAACAAAAAAGGAAATGGAAAAAGCCGCCCGTGACCTCGATTTTATGGAAGCCGCCCGGCTAAGAGATGAAATGTTTCAGATGCAGAAGAAATTGGAAGAGATGATGAAAGGTTAAACCCCAAACTGCCTCAAATGATGGATTAAATGTTTGTACATGGCTTTGCTTTATCAAACCCAGGTCGGATGGTCACCATCCGACCGCCAAAGCCTGGTAAGTTTCCCTGTAAAATAAATGCCTTCAAACAATACAATGCCGGACTGAAACAAGCAAGCTGCAATATAAAAATTCAATCTCTTACCGCCACCTTCCGACATTGCAAAATACCTTAAACCCCAAACTGCCTCAAATAAAGGTCTAAATGTTTGTACATGGCTTTGCTTTATTAAACCCAGGTTGGATGGTGACCATCCGACCGCCAAAGCTTGGTAAGTTTCCCAGTAAAAAAACTCAAACAGTACCATGTCGGACGGAGACCGTCCGACATAGTACATAATACTGCCAACCTGCCTCAAAATATCGTTCTATATGAAACCTGTACAAAATCAGATGGATCGTAATAACAAAATTTCTTTGCAAGTTCTTTATTGCACAAGGTTCCATTTCTCAATCCTGCATAATCTTTAAAAGAAGAATATTCCCAGTTTTCTAATTTGTTTACCAGGCCTGCTTTAAAGGGATTTTGGTGTATGTAATGAAAACAAATTTCTGTATAATCGGTTAACTCCAGGGGGCTTCCTGTTACAACAGTTCCTGTTGTGAGTAATTTGGATTTTGTTTTTTGACGGAAAAGGGAACCGCTCCGCTCATATTTTTTATTATAAATTCTTGCATAACCGCTCAAAAGTTTTCTTATTCCATTTGATAATGGGTCTATCATTACAACACCCTGCTTTACCTGCTCCAAATTCCGGGTATCGGTATATACCATAAGGTGAAAGTGATTGGGCATAAGGCAATACGCCACAATTTCGCAATGCGGTAGTAGGAGTGCCCTTATTTCATTCATAAAAATGATATAGTCTTCCTTTGAATCAAAAATATTCTGCTTGTTATTGCCCTGGTTGTATATATGATATAAATTTTCAGGCTCAAATTTCATAAGCTGTAATTTAATAAAATCTACTGTCGGACAGTCTTTGTCCAACTTCAGAAACACAAATGTCGTACTGAGGCCGTACTACATTGCAGTGCCAGCCTAACCAGGTCGGATGGGCTCTATCCGACCGCCAAAGCCCGATAAATTACTCAATGTCGGACTGAGACCGTCCGACATTGCAAAACATTGCAAAAGACCTCACACCCCAAACTGCCTCAAATGATGGTCTAAATGTTTGTACATGGCTTTGCCCCATTGTTCCGGCGTAAATTTTCCAAACACAGGATGTGGATAGAGGCCGCTTCCTTGCGGGCCAAGTGTATAAAATTCATTTACCAGTTTTAGCAACCCTTCTTTTTCTTCTTCAAAGTTGCGCTGGTCTTTAATGATAAAATTTGGCGCAGTGGGCAGGCCTTGTTTCCATATTTCATCATTATACAATTTTGCTTTTACCATCCATCCAAATAGGTAAAACATCGGGCTGCGCTTCATGTGCTTTTTGGCCAATGGCACTTTAAATGCCTCTTTGCAATGGGCAAGCATTTGCGCCACTTCCATTTTGCCCCAAAGCCTTTGAGATGATGGCGTGAGCTTGCTGAGCCTTCCAATTACCGAATCGAAAGTTTGTTTTTGATAAAGGTTTTCCATAAAATTTTGCTGCCCGTATGGGCCCTAAAATATTATCCGTTTTAAAAGTTTTGTAAATGTTTTTCTGCCACAGCCAGGTCTTCCGGCACATCAATTTTTACGGTTGCCGTATCGGTTTCCACCATTCGTATAGGTATACCATTTTCCAAATACCGGAGCTGTTCCAGTTTTTCAAATTGTTCCAGTTTTGTGGCCGGCCACTTGGTAAAGCGCATTAACGCTTTTTTTTGAAAAGCATATACGCCAATATGCTCAAAATAATCCGGTTTTAATTTTTCATCCCTCAAAAAAGGAATTGGGCTGCGGCTAAAGTAGAGTGCATTATTGTTTTTATCAGTAACCACTTTTACATAATTAGGATTGTGCAGTAAACTGAAGTCGGTAATCTTTTTCATTAATGAAGCCACCTGCACCTGTTTGTCATCAAAAGCTTTTAATAAATTTTTTAACGGTTCTTTTTGTACAAAAGGTTCATCGCCCTGCACATTCAATACTACATCGGCATCAATATTTTCAACGGCTTCGGCAATTCGGTCACTGCCGCTTTCGTGTTTATTTACGCTCATAATGGCTTTGCCGCCAATTTTTACTATTTCATTAAAAATAAATTCATGGTCGGTTACTACATATACTTCTCTAAACAACCCTGTTGCTACTGTATTATCATAGGTATGCCTAATAACGGTTTTATTGCCCAATGGCTTCATCAATTTAAAAGGAAACCTTGTGGCCGCATAGCGGGCCGGTATCATGGCAATAATTTTCATGTTAATTATAAACGGCTTCTTTAGTGGGGAGCGTTTCCGATTCGTAGCCGCAATTTTCGCACTTGTAAATCTTTTTAGCTACGGCATAATTACCAAAAAGCCAGGTAAGCAGGGCTGTAAAAATATTTTGTGGCGATTGTCTTGCTACAAGCGTAAATTTATTCTTAAAACATTTGGGGCAAACGGCTGCACGGGTATATTCTTCTTCAAATTGCTCAATCAATTGACGTGCCGTTTCTTCGTACCCTTTGCTTACCACCAGTTTTATGCCGCCTATTACAGCGCCAAATATGGGATTTACCGTTACGGTATGTTCATCAAACAAATAACAGGGTACCCCTTCGTGCTGCAGGCGGGTACGCAAAATATTTGCCGAAAAATAATCGTCGAATGTTTTTAACACAACGGTTTGCATGCACTAAAGTTAATCAAAAAAAACTGATTTTCAAATGGGCATTAAACGCCTGTTGTCCAGCTCATTTCCCCATCTTTTTCGTCTTTAAGCGCTATGCCCAATGTGGCCAGTTTATTCCGGATGGTATCGGAGGTCACAAAGTCTTTCTTTGATTTGGCCTCTTTTCTTATTTCTATCAGCAACTGCATTACGCCGTTAAACATTTCATCATCTGCTTCCGAAACTGCCTTTAATCCCAAAACATCCTCAAGGTAATGTTTGAATTTTTCTTTCATCAGTTGCAGGGTTTCAGCGCTAATTTCGGCCATATTGATGCTGCCGCTTTTTAATGAATTGATGATGGGCGCCAGCTCAAAAAAATTGGCAATCACTTTTGCGGTACTAAAGTCGTCATCCATAAAATCTTCCAGTTGATCCAGCAATTGCAGGATAATACTGTTAACACTATTGCTTCCGTTATGGATGGACGTTACTGTTGAAGGCTGCAATGCTTTAAGCACTTCATACGCTTCCCAAAGTCGCTTTAATGCTTTTTCGCTTGCGGCCAAAGCCTCACTGCTAAAATCCAGGGTGCTGCGGTAATGGCTTTGCAAAATAAAAAATCGCACCGTCATGGGATGAAAAGCCTGCGTAAGCAGGTGATGGTTACCACTGAAAAGTTCGGTAAGTTTAATTACATTATTGTAGCTCTTACCCATTTTGCGTCCCTCAATGGTAATCATGTTATTGTGCATCCAATAGTTCACAGGCGCTTCATGGTTGCAAATGGTGCTTTGTGCAATTTCACTTTCGTGGTGCGGAAACAATAAATCCATGCCGCCGCCATGAATATCAAAACGGCTGCCGAGATATTTGGTGGCCATTGCCGAGCACTCAATATGCCAGCCGGGGTAGCCTTCGCCCCAGGGACTTGTCCAGCGCATGATATGCTCCGGCGCTGCCGCTTTCCATAAAGCAAAATCGGCTTTATCTCTTTTTTCATCCTGGCCTTCCAGTTCACGAGTGGTTTCCAAAAGGTCGTCAATAACCCGGCCACTCAGCTTGCCGTAAGGATAGTTTGCCGCATATTTTTTTACATCAAAATATACCGAGCCGTTTTTTTCATACGCATAGCCGGCCTCTATAATTTTTTGAATCATGTTGATTTGCTCTACAATATGGCCGGTAGCCGTTGGCTCAATACTGGGTTCAATGCAATTAAACTGTAGCATGGCCCAATGGTAAAGGTTGGTATATTTCTGCACCAGCTCCATGGGTTCCAGTTTTTCAAGCAGGGCTTTTTGCGCTACTTTATCCTCAGCAACACGGCCTTCTTCTTCAAAATGGCCGGCATCGGTAATATTGCGTACATAGCGTACCTTATATCCTTTTTGCACAAGCCAGCGATAAACCACATCAAAAGTTATATAGGGCCTTGCATGGCCAAGGTGGCTTTCGCCGCTTACCGTAGGGCCGCACACATACATGCCCACATGCCCGGGAGTAATGGATTTAAACACTTCTTTTTGCCTGCTGTAAGAATTATAAATCTGTAAACTCATATTTTTTTGTTGACCGGTATTAGCGCCCTGCCCGGCATCCTTGTGTCACTCACTTGTACCGCATGGCAATACCCGGCAATACCATTAATTTTCGCAAAGGTATAAAACCGCTTTAAAAGCAAAGCGGGAGATTTTGGCGGTAGTGGCATATTTGCAATGCTTAACCAGATTTTCAAATAATAAATCATTTTTCCTGTTTTTTAAAGCAATCAGAGGATATTAAAATGTGTATGACATTTTATTAAATACCATAAAAAAAGTGTGTTGAAAAATATCAACACACTTAACTATTTACAATACATTAATAGCTCAGGTTTTTTTATCAATACCTTCTACGCTTAACGGTTTTTACCCTGCCGTTTCTGCCCTGTACCGTAGTTTTTTTAATAGTGCCGCCACGGCCTGTAATAACCGTTTTGGTACGGGATACCCTGTAATGATTTAAAGGCGCTGCATAGCGTCCGCTTACATAAACCGAATGCCTCCTTACGGGGACATAGATCATGTGGGCACGGTTTACACGGCGGGTGGTTACCACTACAAATGGTGTACGGTACCTGGGCCGGAAACCATAAAATGAACGCCAGCCCATTGGCCTCCAGGGTTTCCACCAGTATGGGTAATGGCGCCAGCCCCAGGGAGAACGATACACCACATAAGCAGGTGCAAATACAAAACGCACCATGGGCCATATCCACACATTTACAAATAAGGGTGCGCCCTGGTATTGTAATGCTGCATTGGGGCCATGAGCCGCCATATAGCTGTTTTGATCAACATAAGCAGCATCGCTACTGCCGTTATCGGGTTCTATAATTACTTCTTCACCATAAATATCTTTATCACCTATAATTTGCACCATGGCAGATTTATCGCCGGTTTTTTCCAGTTCTATTACGGCAATATCCTGGTTTTCATTTTCATTAACGGCAACCTGTAATACAAATGCGTGGGCATCTTTTTCATAGTTATCAATTACTTTAATGTAATCAATTTCACCATCCCCGTTTAAGTCTAAGTTGTTTACCCGGTTGTTTTCTGTATTCAATGATTTTTCAAAATCTTCAGGCGAGGAAGCTTTTTCAAAGAGCGCCAATGCCCCTTTTAAACTAAAATTATCTCCGGGCAGGCCGGTGGAGTCTGCTGAGGTTTCATCCTGTGCCAAAGATGGATTAATAGCCATAAACAAGCCAAAACTAAGGCAAAGGATATAGTGTATTTTTTCCATATAGTGTGTTTAGTGATTAAATCTTGTAATTAATTAACGTAAAACTGGATACCCAGGTATATAAGATATAAAAACAGCCAAAAAGTTTAATTGCCGGGAGGCAAAATTTTACTTGCTAAGGGGAGATGGATCAATCCCTTAGGAAATTATAATTTGATGAAGCTAAAATCGAAAACTGATCAGGAGGAAAAATGCAGGTTATATAAATTTTTTCTCATGGAGGTACTCAGCAATCTGCACGGCATTGGTGGCAGCGCCTTTGCGCAGGTTATCGCTCACAATCCAGCAGTTTAAGGTTTTGGGTTGTGTTTCGTCCCGGCGTAAGCGGCCCACAAAAGTTTCGTCTTTATCAAATGCCGTAAGCGGCATGGGGTAAACAAAATTGCCCACGTCATCTTTTACCACAAGCCCCGGCGCCTCGGTTAAAATATTTTTAACTTCCTGCAATTCAAATTCATTTTCCATTTCAATATTCACACTTTCGCTATGGCCGCCCATGGTGGGTATGCGTACGCAGGTTGCCGTTACGGCAATGCTGTTGTCCCCAATAATTTTTTTGGTTTCGTTTACCATTTTCATTTCTTCTTTGGTATAACCGTTTTCCAAAAAAGCATCAATATGCGGTATGGCATTTTGGTCAATGGGATATTTATACGCCATGGGGCCATTAGTGATGCCCTTGCGCTCGTTCATCATTTGCTCCACTGCTTTTACGCCGGTGCCGGTTACACTTTGGTAAGTGCTTACTACCACCCGTTTTATGGTATATTTTTTATGCAGCGGGTTTAATACCAGCACCATTTGTATAGTACTACAATTGGGGTTGGCAATAATTTTATCGGTAGCTTCAAGTGCAGCCGCATTTACTTCGGGCACTATTAATTTTTTTGTGGCATCCATACGCCAGGCGCTGCTATTGTCAATAACCGTAATTCCGGCATCGGCAAATTTTGGCGCCCACTCAAGGGAGGTGCCGCCCCCGGCAGAAAATAAAGCCACCGCCGGTTTTGCCGCAATGGCCGCTTCCATACCCACCACTTTGTAGCGCTTTCCCTTAAACTCAATTTCTTTGCCTACCGATTTTTCCGATGCCACGGGTATAAGTTCCGATACCGGAAAATTTCTTTCGGCAAATACCTGCAACATTTTTGAACCCACTAACCCCGTTGCGCCCACAACCGCTACTTTCATAAAATAATTTTTAGGCAAAATTAAGCCACCCATCTTGCTTTCACAAATGCACGGATTGTTTTTAAATTTATTTTTGCAAACACACCATGAGTAAAGAATGTTTTATTTATAATGTAACCGTAAAGGTTTCGGCACAAATAAGTAAAGAGTGGTTGCACTGGTTACAACAGGAGCATATCACCGAAGTTATGGCCACCGGCTGCTTTACCCATTCCGTAATTATGCACTTGTTTGATTTGGACGATACTGAAAGCGTTACTTATGCTATTCAATACCATGCCGAAAGTTTAACCAAATACGAAACCTATATTGCCCGGTTTGCCACAGCCCTGCGGCAAAAATCCTTTGATAAATGGGGCGATCGATTTGTAGCATTTAGAACTTTAATGAAAGTTGTGAACTAATTGTGCAAAACAATACCCTTCAGCGGCAAGCCTTAAAATGGCCGCCTTCCTTTACAATCCGCTATGGCAAAGGATTTCATAAAATACCTTGAAATGCCCTACAGCAAAGGGTTTCATAGAATCATACAACTATTAAACACAACCGTTTTACGTCAGCAATCAGCCGAAAAGCCTGCCAGCACTCAATTTTTGGCCTTTCCGGAAAATAATATTTTGGTCAAAAAAAATTTTGTTGAACTAAAATTCCATCTATATTTGCCCCACTATAAAATTTTTTTAAAAAAATTATCATGAACAAAGCAGAATTGATCTCAAAGATTGCTGATGATGCAGGCATCACAAAAACACAAGCCAACGAAGCATTAGATTCTTTTGTTGAAGCTGTAACAAAAACATTAAAATCCGGTAACAAAGTTACCCTGGTTGGTTTTGGTACATTCTCAGTTTCTAAAAGAGCTGCCCGTAATGGTCGTAACCCACAAACAGGCGCTGTTATTAAAATTAAAGCTAAAAAAGTAGCTAAATTTAAAGCCGGAAAAGAATTATCAGCTAAAATCTAACCGCTTAATGATTCCCAAAAAAGCAAGACACCTAAAGGTTCTTGCTTTTTTTATCTTTCAAAACAACCATCACAAAAATTTATTTTATGGGACGTGGAGATATTAAAACCAAAAAAGGAAAAATTTCCGCAGGTTCTTTCGGCAAAAAAAGGCCGGCAAAGCCCGCTAAGAAAAAAGCAGCTCCTAAAAAGAAAGCCTGATTTTTTTTACCCGTTATTTTCAGCAGCTGCCATAAGGCGGCTTTTTTATTTCCAACTCAACCTACTCTTACCTCTGCTTTTTCAATAAACATTTAGGCCCGATAATATGATTGAAATCAGGTGGTTTTTAAAAATTACTTCCAAAATTGCAACAGTATCATTTTAATTTTTTCAATTTAGGCTACGCCAAATTCACAAACAATAAATTGATTGTAAACATTCTACAGCGCTGCCGGATTTATGAAGCAGCGCAAACAGGGGCTTTGAGTAAACCGGGCAATTAACCCAATTTTTTGTTTTAATAAATATAAAATTGAAAAAAAATTGTTGGAATAGTCAAAAACACAGTAATATTGCAGCGGAAAAGGCTTGCGAAGAATATCCTAATCATTAGCTACTTCAAAGCTTATTCGATTCCCATTCAAAAATTACCATTTCATTTTTCTTTATCAGAACGGAAGAATTAATTGAAAAACGCAGTTACATTTTTTTATGTACGACATACTACAACTGAACGATTTCCTCGTTCCTGAGTTGCTTGATATTGCAGAAACACTCAACATACCCAATGCAAAAAAACTCAGCAAGCAAAACCTTATCTACAAAATTCTTGACAAACAAGCTATTATGACAGCAGAGAAAAAAAACGCCGATGGGGATAAACCAAAGCGTAAACGTATTGTGAAAACCTCAACCGCTAACGGCATTGAAGAAGCAGAAGTAATGCAGGAGGCCCCGTTAAAAAAAGACCAGCCGCCCCACCGAGCCAAAAAAGCAGAAATGCCTGAAAAGAAAATTGGTAAACCTAAAAAAGAGCCCACCCCTGAATTGCCTTTGGAAGAAGATGACTTGCAGCCCATCTCCAGCGAACAAACTACCGTACCCGCCGCAATAGCTCAAATGCTGCAGGCCGAAGATATACAACAGGAAGAAGCAGAGGAAACGGCTTTGCAACCCAAGGAATACAATAAATCAAAACCTCCCGTTTTTAATATTGAGTTTGACGGTGTAGTATTGGGTGAAGGGGTTTTGGAAATGATGCCCGACGGATACGGTTTTTTGCGCAGCAGCGATTACAACTACCTCAGCAGCCCCGATGATATTTATGTTTCGCCCTCGCAAATAAAATTATTTGGGTTAAAAACCGGCGATACGGTTTATGGATCGGTTCGCCCCCCAAAAGAAGGAGAAAAATATTTTGCTCTTTTAAAAGTGGAAACCATCAACGGCAAAACGCCTGAGGAGGTAAGGGACCGGGTGCCTTTTGATTACCTTACCCCATTATTCCCTTTTGAAAAACTGGAACTCACCACCCGTGCTGATAACTTCAGCACCCGCATAATGGATTTGTTTACGCCTATTGGTAAAGGACAGCGGGGCTTAATTGTAGCACAACCCAAAACCGGTAAAACCATGCTTTTGAAAGAAGTGGCCAATGCTATTGCCGAAAACCATCCGGAGTGTTACCTGATGGTGGTATTGGTAGATGAACGGCCGGAAGAAGTTACCGATATGGAACGAAGCGTAAAGGCCGAGGTAATTGCTTCTACATTTGATGAACCGGCAGAAAAGCATGTAAAAGTTTCAACTATAGCTTTGCAAAAAGCCAAGCGCCTGGTAGAATGTGGCCACGATGTGGTGATTTTGCTGGACTCTATTACCCGTTTGGCCCGGGCTCATAACACTGTAGCGCCCAGCAGTGGCAAGGTATTGAGTGGGGGTGTGGAAGCCAACGCCATGCAAAAGCCCAAGCAATTTTTTGGCGCCGCCCGTAAAATAGAAAACGGAGGCTCTCTCACCATTTTAGCTACCGCCCTTGTGGATACCGGAAGCAAAATGGACGAAGTGATTTTTGAAGAATTTAAAGGTACCGGCAACATGGAATTGCAACTGGACCGGAAGCTGAGCAACCGCAGGATTTACCCGGCTATTGACATTGTTGCCTCCAGCACAAGGAGGGATGACCTCTTGTTGGATAAAGACACGTTTCAACGGATGTGGGTATTACGCAAGCATATTGCCGACATGAATTCCGAAGAAGCCATTACCCTGTTACTTAAAAATATGAAAGGCACAAAAAACAATGCAGAGTTTTTAACCAGCATGAATAATTAACCGATCCTTTCAAATACATTCACTAATACCGCTGTATGCCAGCGGTTTTTCTTTTTTAAAATATCTTCGTTTAACCAATAAAGCATTCATTTTTTCGTTGATACTACTTCTAAATCATCTTAATGCCCATTAAAAATTGGCTCATCATAGTACTCCTCTTTAGCGGAAAACTTCATGCGCAGGATATTACCGGCTTGTGGAAGGGCCGGCTTTTTAACGACAGCACCAAAATGTATTATAAATATGAAATTGGTATCAGCGAAGAAAAAGGGAAGCTTACCGGCTTTTCACATACCTGGTTTATATTAAATGATACCCAGTATTTTGGCGTAAAAGAGGTTAAAATAAAAAGAAAAGATGATAAAATAATTGTTGAAGACGATAAACTGATCTCCAATAATTACCCTGTGGCGCCTGCAAAGCATGTACGGCAATTAAACGTTTTAACCTTAACCATTGAAGACAGCATAATGAAACTTACCGGCCCATTTACCACTAACCGAACCAAAGACTGGGCGCCGCTAACCGGGCATATTGAATTGCAACGAAAAAATGATTTTTGGAACTCTTCATTGGTTCCGCATCTTGCAGAATTGAAGCTCGAAAATAAATTGGTTTTTGTGAAACAGGAAAAAGAAAGGCAACAATTGCTGGCAAAAGATGAGATTAGAAAAAAAGAAGAACTGAAAAACATGGCTTTTAACCAAAAGAAAATAGAGCCCGACCCGGCATCAACAACCCCCGCAATTGAAGTGGAAGCCAATGAAAAAACATTGAGCCCGGAAAAAACTACAGAAAAAATAGAATTAATTAAAAAGCAAGCGCCGGCATCAAAAGAAGTTTCAACGCTAAAAACAAAAAACATTAAAAATAACAACGAAAAAATACAACCCGTTTTGCCGGAAGAAAAAAAGGAAATAGCGCTTAGCCTTTCCATAAATCCGGCGCCGGCCGCTAAAGAGCGTAGCACTATTGCGCCATTAAACAAAAAAACCATAGAAGCCCCTGCAATACCTTTTCCACAGGCTGCAGCCCAAATTAAAGAACGGGCGCTTGAAGTACAACAAACCGTTTCATTTAGTTCCGATAGTTTAAAACTTTCGCTTTATGACAATGGTGAGGTAGATGGTGATACGGTTACCGTGGTAATGAATGGACAAATCCTTATTGCCAAGGCCGGCTTAAGCACAAGCGCTATCAGTAAAACCATTTATATCCCCAAAGGCCAGGACACGTTGCAACTGGTAATGTATGCAGAAACTTTGGGCCGCATACCCCCCAATACCGGTTTACTGGTAATACGGGATGGAAGGGATGTTTACGAAGTGCGTTTTAGCGGAGATCTTAACAAAAATGCCGCAATCCTGTTTAAGAGAGAAAAGAAATAACAATGGTTTGAAACAAAGTGTACTAACCCTATTTACCAAAACCGGGTATATAAAGCCGCCAGGATGCCGCACACTATTAACGCCCCAACTAAAAATGCAGGTTGCATTTTAAACATTTTCTTATCTATTTCAAGGCCCTGTGGGTTTACGCCTTTCTTATTTTCATAAACACTTATCAGCGCCATTCCCATTACACAAAGAATAAAAACAAGTGCCATACGGTCAATAAAGGGTATTTCATAAACACCCTCGGCATTGGGCACAGCAAAATTTATACTGTTTAAAAAAGACAGGTTTACAAACTGCGGTAAAAATTTAAATAATACAGAAAGCAAAAAACCGCCTATGGTAGCAAATAAGGCTGCATTACTGGTGGTTTTTTTCCAAAAAAAGCCCAGCAAAAACATGGCAAAAATTCCCGGGCTTACAAACCCGGTGTACTCCTGTATATATTGAAAGCCCCCTTTTTTATCAATGCCCAAAAAAGGAGCTATAATTACCGCAAGTATCATGGCAACAATAATGGTAATCCTTCCTATCCACACCTGTTTATTTTCATCGGCATGGGGGTTAATGGTTTTTTTATAAATATCTAAAGTAAAAATGGTGGCAATGCTATTTGCCTTGCCGGCAAGAGAGGCAACTACGGCTGCAGTAAGGGCGGCAAAAGCAAGGCCTTTTAATCCCGGGCCAAGCAGGTTGAGTAAAACCGGGTAAGCCCTGTCGGGATTTAATTCACCGTTTTGCATCATTTCGGTTTGAAAATTTCCCTGCTGGTGTAAAACATAAGCAGCAATACCGGGCAGTACAACAATAACCGGCATTAACAACTTTAAAAAAGAAGCAAACAATATTCCATTGCGTGCCGTTTTTAAATCGGCGCCCAGCGCCCGCTGCGTAATATACTGGTTGCACCCCCAATAATTGAGGTTTACAATCCACATACCGCCAATTAAAACCGAAAGCCCGGGCAAATCCATATAATTGGGGTTCGACTTATCCAGTACCATATGAAAATGATCATTGGCTTTATCGGTAAGTATATTAAACCCATTTAACACACCCGTTGTGCCAAACTCTTCAGACACCAGGTTTAACGCCAGGTACGTTGTAATTAAACCGCCAATCACCAAAACCAATACTTGTATTACATCGGTGTAACCAATTACCTTCATTCCTCCCAGTGTAATTACAATGGCAAATGCGGCCAGCAAATACATACAGGAAGAAATTGAAATGCCGGAAATACTATTTATGGCCAAAGCGCCTAAATACAGAATAGACGTAAGGTTTACCACCACATAGAGCAAGAGCCAAAATACAGCCATAATCATGGCCACTGTACTGTTGTACCGCTTATTGAGAAACTGCGGCATGGTGTAAATTTTATTTTTTAAATATACCGGAATAAAAAAAACAGCCACCACTATTAATGTTGCGGCAGCCATCCATTCATATGTTGCAATGGCCAGGCCCATTTTAAATCCGCTTCCGCTCATTCCTATAAATTGTTCTGCAGAAATATTGGATGCAATAAGCGATGCGCCAATTGCCCACCAGGTAAGTGATCCTTCGGCCAAAAAATAATCGTGTGATGCCGATACCGATTCTTTTTTCTTTTTGCGGTAAACCCATAAACCATACCCTGCAACGATAAAAAAATAAATGAAAAATACGATATAGTCGTTGATAGAAAGGGTATTCATAAAGCGGTAAATGAATTTAAAAAGTGACCGATAATTTTGGCTTCATAAATTTAAGCGTATAATGAATTACAAAATCAACAGTACAAAAAAATTTAAAGGGATCGTAGCCCTAAGTGTATGAACAACTATTAAGGCTAAATGTAAAAAATTGCCCCCGGCTTTAAAAAATTAAATGTTGCTTGTTTTTGATTTTATCTTCGGTCATTTCCGATACCAACTGAACAAAAGGAAGGGTTTTGAGTAATTTTTGCAACACAAAGAATTCTCCGTCATCCACGTCTTGACCTTCCGTTTTTACCAACCATAAAAAGTCAAGGTGCTTAAACTCGGGCAACAGGTATTCCCCATCGTACTGGTTGTTGTATAAGTAATGAAACGTGTTGGTCAATGAAACGGAATATTCAAAAACGGAAAAAAAATAATCCCGCTTTTTTTTACGCAATTGTATTTCCAGTAAGTTATTCCTTCTTAAAGTAATCCCCAGCTGTTGATTGGCGTGCCAGCTGAAAACATAATCCTTCACCGGTGCAACAATGCCCAAAAGCCGGGTATGTTCAAAAAAAGTAAACGCTGCATCGTCATTATTTAATTTAAGTTTTATTGCCATAAAACAGCGCCGGTTTAAAAAGTAAGGTCAACGAAAATTTCTTCTTTCCCTCTCAGCAGTTTTACTTTTGTAGATTCTCCTTTGTTGAATTTATTAAGCGCCTGCATATAGGTTTGCACATCGGATACTTTATGCTCCCCAAGTTGAAGGATAATGTCGCCGGTTTTAACGCCCGCTTTTTCGGCCGGCCGGTTTTCACTAACGCCATCTACCAGTACGCCTTCGCCGCTAAAAGTATAATCGGGCATTATACCCATGCTTACCTTAAAACTGCTTTTGCCCATATTGGCTTCACGGGTTTTAGTAAAAGTAAGTTTGCTTTTGGCATCGGTTGATGCAATAACTTTTTGAATATACGTAATGATGCTTCTGATCCCTTTATAATTAATTTTATCGGCATCATCGCTGGGTTTGTGATAATCGCTATGGGTGCCGGTAAAGAAAAAGAGAACAGGGATGTCTTTCCGGTAAAAAGAAGTGTGGTCGCTTGGGCCGCTGCCGCTGCTATCCACCTTAATTTTAAAAAAAGTATTCTTTACATCAATAATTTCTCCCCAGGCAGGTGATGTGCCATAGCCCCCAATAGTAATACTATGTGTGCTATCATTGAGCCTTCCCAGCATATCCATATTAATCATGTAATTGATATTCTTTAAATCTACCGTTGGGTTTTCAGTAAAATATTTAGAGCCGTAAAGACCCAATTCTTCCCCGGAAAAAGCAATAAAAAGGTAATTGTAGTTTTTATAACGAACATTTTTATCGTTGGCCCATTTTGCTAATTCAATTAGTGCGGCGGTTCCGCTGGCATTATCATCTGCGCCATTATGTATCATGGGTGTATGGCCGGTATATAAGGAATTATGGTCTTCTCCATAACCAAGATGATCATAATGTGCGCCCAAAACAATGGTAGAAGGCGCATTGTTGTTGATATAGCCCACAACATTATGCCCGGTGCGTTTGCTCAACTGAGAGGCCACAACAATTTTTATGGTTTTATCATCCGTATTTTCTTCAAAATATTTTTTATAGGCCGGGTATTTAATATACACGGCCGGTATAACGGATATTTCCTGCTTGTCTTTTGCATCATATTGCAGGCCGTCATCAATGGTAGAAGAGTTATAAAAAACCACTGCCTCAATCCCATCTTTTGCCGCTTCACTTATGGCAGTATGCAAATATCCGTCCAGGTCAAAATGCGGGTTGGTTTTGCTTTCCTGCATGGCTGCGGCTAAATCTACCTGCAACAAGGTTACTTTATATTTTGCCGTTTTTGAATAGGTATATTCAAAACTCCCGTTTTTAGAATATGAAAGCGGGAACCAATCTTCGTATAATTTTAAATGTGTGTTATTGATGCCAAACAAAGTTGCAGGAGTAAGCTTTTTACCATCATTTACCTCAAAGCTCTGAATATATGTACCGTTATCGCCTGCAGGTTTAAGCCCGGCTTTTTTAAATTGCTTTTCAATGTATTCATACGCCAGTTTTTCGCCTGCTGTACCGGTTCTCCTGCCTTCCAGTTTGTCGCTAGCCAGGTATTCCACATTTTCTTTAATCCCTTTAATCAAAGGATCAGTACCCTTACTGTTTTGTGCAACCGAGGTTTGATGAAACAGCACAAAAACGATGAATATATTCTTCATTATGCAAAAAATTTGCTCAAAGATAGCCCGCATTCCCTTTTCTCCTGTCAAGATTTCCTTAAAAGGCATTCCCACTTTCTTATTTCGTAAGTTAATTATAGCTACAACACCTATTTTTGCCGCCAACTTTTAGGTATCCATTGACCGGCAAAATACATATTGCACTTGTAGGCAATCCCAATAGCGGGAAATCTTCCCTTTTTAATGCCCTTACCGGGCTCAATCAAAAGGTAGGTAACTTCCCCGGGGTAACCGTTGATAAAAAAACCGGAACCACATCCATCAGCACTTCCTTATCGGCTCATATTACCGACTTACCGGGCACTTATAGTTTGTACCCCAAAAGAAATGATGAATGGGTAAGTTATAAAGTATTAATGCGCCAGGATGAAACCATAAGGCCGGATATAATTGTAGTGGTTGCCGATGCCAGTAATCTTAAGCGAAATCTTTTGTTTTGTTCGCAAATCATTGATTTAAAGATCCCGGTTGTTATTGCGTTAAGTATGATGGACCTGGCCAGGAAAAACCAAATTCAAATAGATATTAAAGGGCTGGAGCGGGAACTGGGTGTGCCGGTAATTCCGGTAAATCCCCGAAAGAATAAAGGAATTACCGAATTAAAAAAGGCCATTGCCCTTGTTCATGAAAATATTTACCAGTTGCCGGCAAGAGATTTTATTGATGCTGGTGCACTTGCCCCAAAAGCTGTTTTTAAATTAAAGACCGTGGTGGATGGGATTAGTAATTATGGAGCCCTACACTATTTAATTAACCACGAAAACTTTAGCCTGCCGGATGCCACACAAAATCTTATTGAAGATATTGAAGTAGAAAATAAATTTAACCCTACTAAAACACAGGCCGAAGAAATTATGCAACGGTATGCACGCATCAAGCAGGTGATGCACCAAACCGTTGTGGAAAGCGACCCTTTAAAAAAATACCTGTTTTCTGAAAAGCTCGATAATATTTTATTGCACCGCTTTTGGGGATATGTTATTTTAATGCTGGTTTTATTTTTACTTTTTCAAAGCATTTTTTCTTTTGCCCAATATCCCATGAGCGCCATTGAATGGGGTATGGGCCAAATTACGGGCTGGCTGGGCAACCTGTTACCGGAAGGATGGTTAACCAATTTATTTTTAAACGGCATTATGGCCGGGCTAAGCGGTATTTTAATTTTTGTACCGCAAATAATGATTCTTTTTGGGCTGGTAACCTTAATTGAAGATACCGGGTATATGGCCCGAATTAGTTTTTTGACCGATAAATTAATGCGTAAAGCAGGGTTAAACGGAAAAAGTATAATGCCCATGATCAGCGGCTTTGCCTGTGCAGTGCCTGCCATTATGAGTGCCAGGAGTATTGAAAATAAAAAAGAACGGCTTCTGACTATAATGGTAACCCCCCTTATGAGTTGCAGTGCAAGGTTGCCGGTATATACTATTTTAATAGCCCTGGTAATACCCAATAAATTTTTCCTGGGGTTCTTAAGCCTGCAGGGGTTGGTGATGATGGCGCTTTATTTATTAGGAACCATAATGGCGCTGGTCGTTTCATGGGTAATGAAGTTTTTTATTAAATCCGGCGAGCGCAGTTATTTTATTTTGGAATTACCCGTTTACCGGGAACCCAGGTGGAAGAATATTATAAATACCATGGTTCAAAAAGCCAAAATATTTGTAGTGGAAGCCGGGAAAGTGATTATGGTAATAAGCCTTATTTTATGGGTATTGAGCAGCTTTGGGCCATCCAAAAAAATGCAGGAATTAAACGGCACTTACAAAACCCTAATAGCGCAGCAACCCGACAATAAAGAAGAACTGGAACGCCAATATCAAACAGCCCACTTAGAAAATTCTTATGCCGGTATGTTAGGCAAGGCCATTGAACCTGCTATTGCACCCCTGGGTTACGACTGGAAAATTGGTATTGCACTCATCACATCCTTTGCGGCAAGAGAAGTGTTTGTGGGTACTATGGCTACGCTATATAGTGTTGGAGACGATGCCACCGAAAGCAGCGTTACCCTCCGGCAAAAAATGGCAATGGCCACAAGGGCCGATGGCACAAAAGTGTATACCCTGGCAACGGCGCTTTCGCTAATGGTATTTTATGTACTGGCTATGCAATGCATGAGCACGCTGGCCATTGTAAAGCGGGAAACCAAAAGCTGGAAATGGCCCATTATTCAATTTACATACATGACGGCGTTGGCTTACTTCTTTAGCCTGCTGCTGTATCAGCTATTTAAATAAATTAAACCATTTTAAGCAAACGGGCTGCTGCTTGCAGGGTTTCTTCTTTTTTAGCAAAGCAAAAACGAAGCACCTGGTTTTGCTGCGGCTGGGAATAAAAAGCAGAAACGGGGATTGTGGCCACACCAAATTCTTTAACCAGTTTTACCGCAAACTCATTTTCCGGCTCGGGGCTCATGCCGGCATAGCTGTATAATTGAAAATAACTTCCGTGTGATGCCAAAGGCTTAAAGCGGGTTGCTTTCATTTCCTGTGCAAAATAATCCCGCTTTTGTTGCAAAAATTTTCCCAGCCCGAGATAGTTTTCTTTTTGTTTCAAAAATTCTGCAATGGCATACTGCATGGGTGTGTTGCAGGTAAAGCAATTAAACTGGTGAATTTTTCTAAACTCCTTCATCAGGCCCGGCGGAGCTATGCAATAGCCCAGTTTCCAGCCGGTGCAATGATATACTTTACCAAAAGAAAAACATACAAAAGCCCGTTGGTACAGCTCCGGGTATTTTAATATGCTATGGTGTTGTAATTGATCAAAAACCAGGTGCTCATATACTTCATCACTGATGAGATAAATAGCCCTGTTTTCAATTAAAGACTTAAGGGTTTTAATATCCTGTTCTGTGATCAGTTTCCCGGATGGATTATGTGGGGAGTTAATAATGATGGCCTTTGTTTTGGAATTGATTTTTTCTCTTACCGCATCCCAGTTTATTTCATACCCGGGAAACTGAAGCGGAACGGGAATAGCTTTGGCTCCATTAAGTTCTATCGCCGGAATATAACAATCATACGCCGGTTCAAATACAATCACTTCATCGTCTTTTTGTAAAATTGTTGTGAGCGCTGTATAAATTGCATAAGTACCCCCGGGTGTAATTGTAATTTCATCGCCGGCATTAATGGGGCTGTGGTATAAATCAAAAATTTTTTCAGCAAGGCGTTCTCTCAGCTTCAAAAGCCCGTTCATGTGTACATATTGATTATGGCCGTCTTTCATGGCCTTTTGTACCCCGTCAATCAATGCCTCGTCCATCTTAAAATCCGGGAAGCCCTGCCCCAGGTTGATGGCACTATACTCAGCAGCCAGGCTGCTCATTACCGTAAAAATGGTTGTGCCTACATTGGGGAGTTTGCTTTTAATACCGGGTAACAATTCGTTATGAATTATACTGAAAAATATTAGAAGAATAATTTTGCCTTAGTCGGTAACTTCATTTCCCGAATCTTTCCAGGCCTTAATGCCTCCATCCAAATGGGCAACATTTTCAAATCCCATTTGCTTAAGCGTGGCTGTCGCAAGTGCCGACCTGCCCCCTGATGCACAGTGCAAAATGATCCTTTTCTTTTTATCAAACTCCGGTTTGTGGTAGGGCAAAGAAGCATCTGCATAAAACTCTAACATTCCCCTTGGTGCATGTATGGCACCGGGTATGCGGCCGTTTTGCAGGAGTTCTTCGCTCTCCCGGATATCCACTAAGGTTGCGTTATTATTCAGCATTTCCTCCTTAACCTGCTGTGGCGTTAGATTTTCGATTTGTTGTTTTGCTTCTTTTACCAGGTCGGTTGCAGATTTATTAGCCATAATGTAAAATTTTATACCGGTTATAAATAAAAGTTTAAAAAATACTTCGAAAAAAAACGGCTGTTACAAAAACTTGTCTCCTTTGTTTCTTTTCACCTCGGCAACATACTCCTTAATTTCCTGCTCTTTATTTTTTTTGCAGATGAGTAAAACGTCTTTGGTGTCCACAACAATAAAATCATCAAGGCCTTGCAATAAAAGTAATTTTTTATTATCGGCATGAACCATATTGTTTGTAGCATCAATCACTATTACGTTGTTGCCGCCAACAGCATTGCCCAAATAATCTTTATCAAACGTATCGTAAGCGCTGGCCCAGGTTCCCAGGTCGCTCCAGCCGAATGAAGATGGAAATACATAAACATTATCGGCTTTTTCCATTATGCCGTAATCAATCGAAATATTTACGCATTGCGGATAAATCCTGTTAATGGCTTCCTGTTCCTCTCCGGTATTATAAAATGCTTTTTCGGCATCAAACACTTCATGCATTTCCGGAAGGTATTGCTCAAAAGCCTGCACAATATTTTTTACCTGCCATACAAATATGCCGGCATTCCACAAAAAATCACCACTGGCTACAAATGTTTTAGCCAAAGCCAAATCGGGTTTTTCGGTAAATGTTTTTACCCTAAATACATTTTCGGCCACCGCCATGGGCTCAAATTGTATATAGCCATAGCCCGTGTTGGGGTTTGATGGTTTTATCCCTAAAGTAACCAGCGCCTTAATTTGAGATGTAAAATGCAATGCATCCAGGGCGACTTTAATAAACTTTTCGGTATCCAGAATTAAATGATCGGCCGGTGCACAAATAAGGTTGGCCTCGGGGTTTAGCTGCCTGAGCTTATAAGAGATATAGGCTATGCAGGCCGCCGTATTTTTCCTGCTGGGTTCACAAAGAATATTACCGGGATTTAAATGCGGCAGTTGCTTGATGCAGATATCCCGGTATTGCTCGGAGGTTACTATATAAATATTTTCTTTGTCAATAAATTGCTCAAAGCGGTCAAATGTAGCCTGGATGAGCGTTCGGCCAGTGTTTAATATATCTAAAAACTGTTTGGGGTAATCCGTACGGCTCATTGGCCAAAACCGGCTACCTATACCTCCGGCCATTATGGCAACGTAATTATTTTTATTCATAAACAGGTGTTCCTTTAAATGATTCCTTCTCTTACCAAATCATGCAAATGAACAACGCCTGCATATGCGCCGTCATTTACAACTAATAACTGTGAAATATTGTTTTGTCGCATCATTTCCAATGCATTTATGGCCAACTCGCCCGCCTCGATGGTTTTAGGGCTGCTGCCCATAATATCCCTGGCGGTATAATCTAAAAACGAGTATTGTTTCTCCAGCATTCTTCTGATGTCTCCATCGGTAATAATGCCGGTTATTTTTCCTTTTTCATCAACTACCGCTGCCGTACCCAGCCTTTTGGCCGTAATTTCCACCAGCACTTCTTTTACCGGCGTAGATTCTTTCACCATGGGCTTTTCATTTAGAATAGCCAAATCGGTAACCCTTAAAAATAATTTTTTCCCTAATGCCCCTCCCGGATGGTACTTGGCAAAATCTTCGGGTTTAAAACCCCTTGCTTCCATTAAGCAAATAGCCAGGGCATCTCCCATTACCATTTGTGCCGTGGTGCTTGTGGTAGGCGCAAGGTTATTGGGGCAGGCTTCTTTACTCACCGTGGTATTTAAAACAATATCGCTATGTGCGGCCAAATAAGATTGCGTGTTACCCACCATGCCAATTAAAATATTGCCAAAATTTTTGATGAGCGGGGCAAGTATTTTAATTTCCGGGCTGTCGCCGCTTTTGCTGATCACCAGTACAATATCCTTTTGCTGAATCATGCCCAGGTCGCCATGAATAGCATCAGCAGCATGCATAAAAATAGATGGCGTGCCGGTACTATTCATTGTTGCCACAATTTTTTGAGCCACAAGAGCGCTTTTACCTATTCCGCTAATAATGAGGCGCCCGCCATCGGAATGGGAGAGCATTTTTACCGCTTTGCTAAAATCTTCATTGATAAACGCTTCCAGTGCGGCAATGGCATGGGCTTGCAGGGCAATGGTTTGTTTTGCGCTGATTATTACCGGTTCATCTTTCATCAGGCCGCAAACCTACTTAAAAAATAGAATATGCCAACCTCCCCTTGCTACCCGAATTGTGAATAACTCATCAAAAAAGGTTTTTAAAAATTCGCAATAATTGATTACCTTAAATGATGGTAAAGCATCGTTAAATTTTTATTGCCCCGTAAAGGAAACAAAGGCTTATTTTGACGTCCTTTTGGGTTGAATTAACTTTGCCGCCCTTAAAAAATTTTTTAATACTTTTTTCTCAAGCGCATCGAACTTGGTGATTTACAAAAATGGCAACTACAAAAAAAGCATCTAAACCCGTTAAATCAATCTCCTCTAAAAAAGCAGAAAAACCCATAGCTAATCTTGGCGTTAAACTCCAGGATTATTTTGGCTTTGACGGCTTTAAGGGCAACCAGGAAAAAATTATTTCCAGTATTTTAAATAAGCAGGACACTTTTGTAATTATGCCCACCGGTGGGGGTAAAAGCTTATGCTACCAGCTCCCTGCAATGATAAACCCCGGCGTTGCCATCATTGTATCTCCCCTTATTGCTTTAATGAAAAACCAGGTTGACCTGGTGCGCAGTTACAGCAGCAAAGATGATGTGGCCCATTTTTTAAACAGTACCCTGAATAAAGGGCAACAAAAAATTGTAAAAAGCGACCTGGCCAGCGGTAAAACAAAAATGCTTTATGTGGCACCGGAAACCCTTACAAAAGAAGAAAATATTGCTTTCTTTAAGGAGTTGAATATTTCATTTGTAGCGGTGGATGAAGCCCATTGCATTTCGGAATGGGGCCACGATTTTAGGCCGGAATACCGGAGGTTGAAAGAAATGATAGATTTGATTAACGAAGATTTGCCCATTATTGCCCTTACGGCTACGGCAACCCCCAAGGTGCAAAGCGATATTATTAAAAACCTGGGATTGCGTAACCCCCAAATTTTTATTTCCTCGTTTAACCGGCCCAACCTTCATTATGAAGTAATGCCCAAAATAAACGTACGGCAAACCAATGAAAGTATTGTACGCTTTATTAAAACCCACAAAAACAAAAGCGGCATCATATATACCCTCAACCGAAAAACCACCGAAGAACTTGCGGCTATGCTCAATGCCAATGGCATAAGCGCCGTAGCCTATCATGCCGGTCTGGACGCTAAATTGAGAGCTACAAGGCAAGACCAGTTTTTGAACGAAGACGTTCATGTTATTGTGGCTACCATTGCATTTGGTATGGGAATCGACAAGCCAGATATCCGGTTTGTAATACATTACAACATCCCAAAATCCATCGAAAATTATTACCAGGAAACCGGCAGGGCAGGGCGGGATGGATTGGAAGGAAAGTGTGTGTTGTATTACTCACACAAGGATGTGGCCAAGCTGGAGCACCTGATGCGGGACAAACCCCTTAGTGAAAGGGAAGTTGGCGCCCAATTAATTTATGAAACCGTTTCCTATGCCGAAAGCAGCGTATGCCGACGTAAAACCCTGCTCTATTATTTTGGAGAAGATTTTAATGACAAAAAAAGTTGCGGCCATTGTGACAACTGCATTAATCCAAAAGAAAAAATTGAAACCAGGGCCGAAGTGGTTATAGCGCTTAAGTGTATAGATGCCCTTGAAGAACGGTTCCCTATTGAATATGTGCTGAATATTTTATTGGGTAAAGCCAACAACCAGGTACAAATGTATGGGCACGAAAACCTGGGAGTTTTTGCCACCGGCAACGATAAAGACCCCCATTTTTGGAACAGCCTAATTAGGCAAATGCTGCTGGAAGAATTGCTCACTAAAGATATTGTTGAGTATGGTGTTTTAAAAATAAGCGCCAAAGGCAGGGCTTTTATGAAAAAACCTTCCTCATTTAAAACCGCCCTTAATAATTTATTTGAAGATGCCAATGCCGATGATGAAGCCGGGGAAACCGCACCAACCGAAGGTGGCGCTGCGGATGAGCAACTTTTGGAACGGCTGAAAGAGTTGAGAAAAAAAGTTGCCAAAGAAAAAAACCTGCCGCCTTTTGTAATTTTCCTGGAATCGTCATTGGAAGATATGGCCACCATGTACCCCACCAGCATTCCCGAATTAGAGAAAGTAAGCGGCGTAAGCAAAGGAAAGGCGATAAGATATGGAAAGCCTTTTATAGAAATGATTGCCAAACATGTAGAAGAGAATGACATTATCCGGCCAGATGATTTTGTGATGAAGAGCGTAGTGAACCGGAATAATCACAAAATATTTATCATTCAAAATGTTGACAAAAAAATCCCCCTGGAAACCATTGCCAAAACCAAAGACCTTCGTATAGACCAGCTTTTGGAAGAAATGGAAACCATCGTGGCCAGCGGTACCAAACTCAACCTTAATTATGCCATTGATGATATGGTAGATGAATATGAACAGGAAGAAATCATTGATTATTTTAAAAACTGCCAAACTTCTTCCTTGCAAGTGGCACAAGAAGAGCTGGCAGACAGCAATTTTAACTGGGAGCAACTGAAACTGATGCGTATAAAATTTTTATGTGAGTTTGGCAATTAAAGCAAAGCTATTCTAACTCTCTCATTTTTATATTTTTAGCTGCTTGCCGTTGGTATTTGGTTGAAATCTCCTATTTTTGCTGCCCCAAAAGGGAAAATGGTGCGGTAGCTCAGTCGGTAGAGCAAAGGACTGAAAATCCTTGTGTCGCCGGTTCGATCCCGGCCCACACCACAAACAAGCCTGATACTTTATATCGGGCTTGTTTTATTATTTTCATTAGGGAAATATTAAAACTGAAAAACCTTCTGTCGTCCCGTTTCAAACGGGACCCACACCACAAACAAGCCTGATACTTTATATCGGGCTTGTTTTATTATTTTCATTAGGGAAATATTAAAACTGAAAATCCTTCTGTCGTCCCGTTTCAAACGGGACCCACACCACAAACAAGCCTGATACTTTATATCGGGCTTTTTTTATTATTTCCATTAGGGAAATATTAAAACTGAAAATCCTTCTGTCGTCCCGTTTCAAACGGGACCCACTCCACAAAAGCCCTCTGAAATAACTGGGTGGTTTTTTCTTATATTACCTTCAAAAAATACCTTTAAAAAATCTTGCATAAAAAAAAGATATATATATCTTTATGTAGAATTTATTTTGCTTCGCATTGTTTTCATTTCATATCTAAAAAATTTCAACCATGAACACAGCAATTTTTTTAAAAAGAACTTCCCTGGCCATTGTGCTTTTCTTTATTATGGCAACAGCCAGCGCCCAAAAATTAATTATGCCTAACGATGTAAGCCCGGCCTTACTCAAAGGGTTTTGTGAAGACGCCGCAATAAAAGTGGATGAAGCCAAAGACACGTACATAAAAGTAAAAGAAACCTTTGAAATTTACATTGATATTGATAGTAAAAAAAGGTTTTTGTATATGAACATTAGCTACCCTTGCGTAGATGGCACTACAGCCGAAAAAGCCTATGCTTTAATGAACAAACTAAACCGGGAAATTATTTTAATGAAATGCTATTATAACCCCGAAAAAAATACGATTAACTATGCTTATGATTTTTGGATAGAAAGCGGGTTTTCTAACCGTACTTTTATTAATGCCGTTAAAATGTTTAGCAGTGCATTAAGTCTTTCCCTGGAAAAAGATACCGATAAGATTATTAAATAACCAGGCTCCTCCCGTTTAACACAGCTTATTTAAAAGCATTGGCAAGTAAATTGCTGATGCTTTTTTTACGCTTTACTTTTCAATAAATACTTTCATATAATACCTGCATGAGCTGTTTCATGCCCGCTTTTCTTATCCTTCAAAACGTCTTTATCTAATACAAATTAAGTATTTCAACGCTTTTTTAAAGGTTATAGCTTCGTCTAAATATTTAAAATCACTTAAAAGCTATAACATGAAACAAGTACTATTTACTGCAGTTATTATAACCTCAATACTGGTTTCGTCTTGTAAAAAAGACGATAATAACGGTCCTGGACCGGATCAGTTTCCGGCTCCAATTGCAAACATTGCCCCGCAAAGTATGATCGATTCCTTAAGAGCCCGTGGGTCCCATATTTATAGCGGAACCACCCCGCCCATTGTAAATGGTATTTACCTGATGTCTCCGGATAGCTGCACTTACGATAACTCCCCTTCAAACAGCGCAGGTAATATTTATTCCGATTATAAATTCAGGTTTTCTAACCAGGATAACAGTGCTTTTACCTTAACGCTCGAACAAAAGACCTATCCGGGCGGTTTGGTAAGCACAACCCCTGCATCAATCTATATTTCAGGCAGCGGGAATAATTTTTCCATATTTACCCTACGCAACCAATCTGCTGCAGGGATACCCGGGCAGATCTATAATATTTTTAGTGGAACAATTACATCCGCAGGAATTAAAGACCTTCAAAACACCCTGTATGTAAGAAGCAAAGGCGCCGATCCTAATAATTTATTAATTCCGGCAGGCTCGGTACGGGTATTTATAAATGGCGGAGCAGGCACAGCAGTAAATGTTAGTACATATTAATATTTATATATGCTACAGTTTGAGGATGTCTCAAATATCCGAGACAGCCTCTTTTTATTCGGTAAGGGGATGGAGAATGTTTTTGTTTAAGCGATTTTCTCATGGCTTACATTTTACTTTTGATTCATCCTCATTTTTTATCAACAGTTTTCGCCCCCGAAGGTTGCCAAAGATCTCCTTTAAGACGCCCTTGCCTTCCCTACACTGTGTAGGAATGACCCTCTGATTAATCCGCCGCGGCGGGGCTCTAACCAACTTAGCTAAGGAGGAATATTTTCTTAATTCAATTTTTTATTAAGGGTTACAAAATAAACAAAGCCATCCTTTGGATGGCTTTGCTCCCCCTGCTGGACTTGAACCAGCGACCCTCTGATTAACAGTCAGATGCTCTAACCAACTGAGCTAAGGAGGAATATTTGCTCTTTTCTTGCTCCCCTGATTAATCCCGCCGAGGTGGGACTCTAACCAACTGAGCTAAGGAGGAATATTTGCTCTTTTCCTGCTCCCCTGATTAATCCCGCCGAGGCGGGACTCTAACCAACTGAGCTAAGGAGAAATATTTGCTCTTTTCCTGCTCCCCTGATTAATCCCGCCGAGGCGGGACTCTAACCAACTGAGCTAAGGAGGAATATTTTCTCTTTTCCTGCTCCCCCTGATTAATCCCGCACATGCGGGACTCTAACCAACTGAGCTAAGGAGGAATATTTTCTTAATTCAATTTTTTATTAAGGGTTGCAAAAATAAGCGTTTTTCCAGTTTAGGCAACTATTTTACATAACTTATTTTGCTTTTATTCTTTTCCTTGCCAATTTTCATTATTTTGGTATCCCTTTCCTTCCGAAAACCTTATCTGCCCTTTAAGTATTACTTTAAATCATTACAAATGAAACACTTCGGATTTTGGATTGGGATGCTGTTTTCCTGCTCCGCTTTTTCACAAATTCCATTTTACAATAATAATTATGCAGTTTGGGAAGAGCCAAATGTTTTGGTAGGTACTGCCAATAATTATTGTAACCGCCCCGTAGAGATTAGGGTAAATATTTATAAACCTATTGCAGATAACAACAGTAAAAGGCCGGTTGTAATTTTGGTTCCGGGTGGCGCTTTTGTTTCCACAGCCGATCAAAACCAGCCACAAATGAATGAACTGGCCCAGGCTTTTGCCAAAAGGGGTTATGTGGCTATAACGGCAGATTATAGGGAAGGGTTGCACCTATTTCCTTACGGCACCGGGCTTCCGGAAGTACTCAATGGCGGCCTAATAAACCCTTTTGCCGACTATGCATCCCTGTATGCTACCGATAAAGAAGAAGTTTACCGGGCCGTTTACCGGGCAAGGCAGGATTTAAGCTCTATCATTAAATTTATTAAAGCCCGCAATTTACAGGATAGCTCCAGCACCTGTAAGTTTTTTATTGCCGGTCACAGCGCAGGTGCCATTACCTGCCTGGCTACCGCTTTTATGGATCAGCCCTCTGAAAGGCCGTCGTCATCTTACGCCCTTAGTGCTGCGCCCAATCCCAATTGGACCAATCGTTGTATTTGGGAATTATTTGGAACCTGCCTGCTTTGGCAGCCAAATGGTCCTGAGGGAAAGGATGATGCAGCTTACGCCACCCAAAACCCTGCCCCATTTAATTATGATGCACCCAACTGTTATCAACGCCCCGATCTTGGACCCATGGAAGGCACATTATATACCAACAGCAATTATGATGACAAAGTTTTAGGTGTTGGCGCAATGTGCGGCGCTGTGGATAGCCTGGGTTATATCAATAATCAATCGCATTACCCGGCGGTTTGGATGTACCAGCAACCCTCTGATATTATTGTACCTTACGGTACGGGCAAGCCCTTTGATTTTTTAAGCAGTTTTTACAGCCCGTCGCCAAATTTTAACTGGCCTGTTTTAAACGGATCGGGCGTTATTGAAAATTATTTAACGGCAAACAATTATCCGGCACCCCACCGCCTATGGGCTTATACCGGTAATAATAATACCCTTTTATCACACGATCTTTTGCCCAGTACTACGGTATTGGCAGATAGTATGGCCCGTTTTTTTGGCCAGGTAATGGATACGGCAACCGCTTGTTTCCCCGATGGTGGGCCTTTACCCATTGGCTTAAATTTTTATGCTTCTAAATTAAATGGTGTGGCTCAATTAAACTGGTTAACCAACAGCCTCGATGTTTTGACCTTTGAAGTAGAGCGCTCTTTAGATGGCATTCATTTTTCAACCATTTCATCGGTTAATTTTGAAACCGGAAGAAGCGCTTATTCAATTACCGACCCCAATTATTTAAAACACGGCGTTACCTACTACCGCATTAAAGAAAAACTGTTTAATGCAACGTTCAGTTATAGCCGGGTTCAAAAAATAATCAGCGCCGAAAACTTAATCACACATATTTATCCCATACCCGCCAAAGATTTTATAAAAGTAAATTTGCAATTACCCCCAAATGCATCCGGGGTAGAAGTTGGGTTATATGATGCGGTAGGAAAAAAGCTGTGGGTAATAGCCGTTGGGCAAAATGCTTCTGAAATCAGCATCCCGGTAAATACCGTTTCCGGCGGGTTGTATCTTTTAAAAATTTCGCTCCCCGGGGGCCAGCCGGAAATACATAAGATTATTGTTCAAAAAAATTAAAGCAAAATATAAATACCTTCTTCGTTTTCTTTCACCGGCCAGGTGGATAAGTGGTACCCTTCACCGCTGGTATTATAGCCGCTTTTTAAGCTAAACCGGTAATGGTGTACCGGGCAAACAATATTTGCTGAAAGATCTGTTTTTCCTAGCACCAGTCTTCCGCCGGCATGGGGGCATCGGGCGGCACAGGCATAAAGGATTTCTTTTATTAAAACAACACAAACGGTTTTCCCTTCAATGTTCACCTCTGCTTTTTCTTCGCCGGGCTTAAAAAGTTCCGCTTTAGCAGCAGCAATTTTATACCATTGTTTTTCCATCATGCTCAATATGCTTATTGCAGCCTTTTTACCACATCACATACCACACCCGGTTTGCCAATTGTATAATAATGCAAAACAGGAACGTCGGATTTTTTTAATTCAACGGATTGCTGATACAACCATTCGGTGCCCAGTTTTTCCACTTCCTCGTCGGATTTGCATTTAATCATTTCATTGGAGAGGTCCGTGGGCAGATCAATATGAAAAACTTTAGGAAGTACCGTAAGCTGCTTTTTACTGTACACCGGTTTTAAGCCGGGGATTATGGGCACCGTAATTCCCATATCCCTGCAAGCTTTTACAAAAGCAAAATACTTGGCATTATCAAAAAACATTTGAGTTACGATGTAATCTGCGCCGGCATCTACTTTTTGTTTTAAATATTGCAAATCGGTTTCCATATTGGGCGCTTCAAAATGTTTTTCGGGGTACCCGGCCACACCAATACAAAATTTGGTTCTGATGGAATGTTTTAAATCTTCTTCCAGGTACACGCCTGCATTCAAATTGTTCACCTGCCTTAATAAATCTATGGCATATTTATGTCCACCGGGTTCAGGCTCAAAATTGGTTTCATTTTTGGCCGCATCGCCCCGTAGCACCAATACGTTATCAATACCCAGGTAATTGAGGTTGATGAGCGCATCTTCGGTTTCATTAATATCAAACCCTCCGCAAATTAAATGGGGCACCGTATCCACATCGTATTTGTTCATTATAGCCGCACAAATCGATTCGGTTCCCGGCCTTTTCCTTACAATCACTTTTTTAAAATCGCCGGTGGCGGTTTTTTTAAATACATGCTCGCTGCGGTGATAGGTAACATTAATAAACGAAGGCTTATGCTCCATTAATTCATCCATTAGCTTATATAAGGATTGGATGCCTTTTCCTTTTAAAGGAGGGAGAATTTCAAATGAAATTAAAGTGTCTTTTGCCTGGTTAATATGGTCTATTACTTTCATAATCCGTAAAAAATATCCTGCAAACATACAATATCGCCTTAGAAAGGCAAACTGATGTTAAATAATAACGGCAATTTGCCTATTCCAATTATTTTTGCAGCAAATAATTTTTTCTTGTGATCATAAAAACCCGGCATTTAGTGAAACGGTACGGCAGCCGTACCGTGGTAAATGATGTTTCTTTTGAAGTAAACCAGGGCGAAATTGTAGGCCTCCTGGGGCCCAATGGCGCCGGTAAAACCACTTCGTTTTACCAGGTTGTGGGGCTGATAAAACCCGATGATGGAAGGGTATATTTAAATGATGAAGACATTACTTCCCTGCCGATGTATAAACGGGCGCAAATGGGTATTGGTTACCTGCCACAGGAAGCCAGCGTGTTTAGAAAACTTAGTGTAGAGGATAATATCAGCGCCGTATTAGAAATGACCAAACTTTCCAAACAGGCGCAAAAGCAAAAGCTGGAAGAACTGCTGAATGAGTTTAACCTGCAACAGGTAAGAAAAAATAATGGGGACACCCTCAGCGGTGGAGAACGGAGAAGAACAGAAATTGCCCGTGCCCTTGCCGTAAACCCCGGTTTTATTTTACTGGACGAACCCTTTGCCGGCGTTGACCCCATCGCCGTTGAAGATATTCAAACCATTGTAGCAAAACTAAAGTTTAAAAATATCGGTATCCTCATCACCGATCATAATGTAAACGAAACGCTTTCCATTTGCGACAGGGCTTATTTATTAATTGAAGGCAAAATTTTTATGCATGGCACCGCTGAAGAACTGGCACAGGATGAACGGGTACGGCGGCTTTACCTGGGCCGTAATTTTGAACTGCGCCGAAAAGATTATTTGATGGAAGAAGTTACTGCTGCCAGCAACCAAGCCCCCGGCGAAAACTCCACCCAATAAGCCCTTTAGGCCTTTGCCGATCATAAAGTAATTGCTATATTTTATTTATCTTGCCCGGTATGAAATTGCTTTCGCCGGTAATATCATCCATAGCCAGGTTAAGAAAGTGGCAAATTGATAATTGGATTAACCATCCCGTTGCCGCCCAGCGGGAAGTGCTTCAGCATTTAGTGACCTCTGCACAATATACCGAGTTTGGCAGAAAGTACTCTTTTCATAAATTATTTAATATTAAAGATTTTAAAGCCAGCGTTCCGGTTCATGAGTATGACCAACTAAAGCCCTATATAGAGCGCATGATGCAGGGTGAAGAAAATATTTTATGGAACGAGCCGGTTAACTGGTTTGCAAAATCATCCGGCACCAGTTGCGATAAGAGTAAATTTATTCCCGTAAGCGATGAAAGCTTACAGTATAATCACTTTAAAGCCAATAAAGACGTTCTCAGTAATTACTACAAATTTTTTCCCTCCAGCGATTTGCTAACCGGCAAGGGCCTGGTTGTGGGAGGGAGCCACCAAATCAGTAAAGTAAACGACCAGGTACAATATGGGGATCTTAGCGCCGTATTAATTCAAAACTCCCCTTTTTGGGGCCAATGGCTCCGTACCCCCGAGTTAAGCATTGCGCTTTTAGATGAGTGGGAAACCAAAATAGAAAAACTGGCACACGCTACAGCCGATGAGGTGGTAACTTCCATTGCCGGCGTACCAACCTGGACGATTATTTTATTACGGCGCATTTTAGAAATCAAAAATAAAAAAACCATTAAAGAGGTTTGGCCCAGCCTTGAACTTTATATCCACGGCGGCGTTTCCTTTGTACCTTATAAAGAACAATTTGAACAAATTATTGGCGCCCCCATCAACTACCTGGAAGTGTACAATGCCAGTGAAGGGTTTTTTGCCGCACAGGAAAAACCGGATGATAATGGCATGGCCCTATATACCGAACATGGAATTTTTTATGAGTTTATGCCGGTGGAAGAATACGGAAAAGAAAATCCTTTAACCGTAGGATTAAAAGAAGTGGAGTTAGATAAAAACTATGCCCCCGTGATCAGTACATCCGGCGGGCTTTGGCGTTACCTTGTGGGCGACACCATACAGTTTACCTGCCTGAACCCCTATAAAATAAAAGTGAGTGGCCGGCTAAAACATTATATCAACGCCTTTGGCGAAGAACTAATTATTGACAACAGCGACCGTGCCATTGCCCTGGCCTCCGACAAAACCCAGGCCGTTATTAAAGATTATACCGCAGCACCGGTATATTTTTCGGAGAAAGGTAACGGCGCCCATGAATGGCTTATAGAATTTGAAAAAGAGCCGGCAAGCCTCCGGCAATTTATTGCCGAACTGGATACCGCCTTAAAAAATCTAAACAGCGATTATGAAGCCAAACGGCATAAAGATATTGCGCTTGGCCCGCCCATTGTACACGCCATGCCAAAGGGTATTTTTAATAAGTGGTTACAAAGTAAAGGCAAGATGGGTGGCCAGCATAAAATTCCAAGGCTCAGCAACGAGCGAAACGTGTTAGAAGAAATTTTGAGCTTTATTTAATCCCGGCTATTCCTCTTCGCTTTAACAAGTCCTTATTAATCTTTTTTGCTTTTTTCATTTCTACAGTATGGAACGGCTGAAAAATCCGGTTTCAACAATGATATGAAAAAACAAATTTTACTTTACTTTTTTAGTTTACTGGCTTTTACGGGATTTTCCCAAAATTTAAAAAAAGAGAAAACAACTTTTACGGTTCAAGCCGGCCTTGCCAGCTACACGATGAGTGGCGATGCCGTTGGTAGTTTAAAAAATGTAATTGAATATACCAATGGCGCCATTTCCACAAAAAGCCGCACCGGCTTTTATGTCGGGGCATCGGCCGATATTCCTTTGAGCCGGCAACTGGCTTTTTCTCCGGGCCTTTATTACACTCAAAAAGGTTATGAACTCAGCGGAAAATTAAATATTAAAGATGTGGAATTTTTGGGGGTTAATGCTACCGCAAAATTACAATCCCAGTTTATTGATTTGCCTTTGCTGTTAAAAGCAAAGCTGGGCAACGTAAACATTTTTGCCGGTCCGCAATTTTCTTATCTCATGCGCTCTGATTTTATTGCCCGTGGTGGTTTGCTGGGCGTAAACCTCTTCAATACCAAATCGGATGTAACCAGCCAGTTTAATAAATGGAACACCGGTGTTACGGCTGGCATTGGCGTAAATATTGATAATATTAACCTCAATGCTTCGTATGATTATGGCCTGGGCAAGGCAGATGCCAATAAAAACATTGACGCATACAACAGGGGTATTAAAATAGGTGTTGGCGTAAGTTTTTAACCCGGTTTTTAGGTTTTCGTTCCAAAAAAAAGAGGCTGCCCTTTTGAGGCGGCCTCTTTCCTGTTAAGGCAACAAAATTATTTTGCTTCCAGCACGGTAATGCCCGAAGCCGTAAACCTGATTTCTTTTTGCGGTTCTTTAATGGCATCAATTTCTTCTTTGCTTTTATTAGCATCTTCGGCGTAATGCTTTAGCTCGTCCACAGAGGTGGTTTTTATTTTTGCCTCCCCGGTAAGCGCCACCGTTTTTCCAATAGCGGCAACCGGTACAAAAAACCCGTAATCTTTCATTTTTACAAATACCTTGGTTTTATCCGCAGTTTCTAAAGTGATCCAGCAGCCTTTCTTGCTGCATACATCCGTTACCACGCCTTTTACGGTTACGGTTGCTTTTTCTTTATTTTCCAGCAAGGCCGGTAACTCCGCCACTAAAATAGCATTTTCGGCATTTACCTTTTCTCCATAGGTATCGCCGGGGTTAGCATCACCTTGGGGCGGCTGGGCATTTACGGCAAAAACGTTTACGGCTAGTAGAGCAGCCAATATTAATTTTTTCATTTTATTAAAGTATAATGTGCAGCAAATATAATTGAATAAGCGCAAAGAAAACACCTCATTATCAATGCATTTATGTATTTTTTAGCGCTAATTTAACCCATTGATACTCATATATGCGTATTCGTTAACCCGAACTTTTCCGCTACTTTTATGCGTCTTAAAGATATGCTTATTAAAAAAAATATTTGTATTGTAGAAGATAAAGAAGACCTAAGGGAGGGTATGGAATTGATGATAGCAACCAGCAATAACTACAGCCTTGCCGGCAGTTTTGCCAATGCCGAAGAAGCGTTAAAAAAGGTTCCTGTACTTATGCCCGATGCGGTCTTAATGGATATAAATCTTCCCGGGCACAGCGGTATTGCCTGTGTAAATGCATTAAAAAATATGTTTCCTTCCATGCTTTTTTTAATGTGCACGGCTTATGAAGACAATGAAAAAATTTTTGATTCATTAAAGGCCGGCGCCAGCGGATATATCCTAAAAACCGAAGGGCCGGGTAAAATTTTAGATGCATTGGATGAAATGCTTGCCGGTGGCAGCCCTATGAGCAGCTCAATTGCCCGCAAAGTGGTGGCCAGTTTTGCCCGTACTGTAGATCAAAACCCGGCAATTGAAGTGTTAAGTGACCGGGAAAAAGAAGTATTGGATAACCTGGCCAAGGGATTAATTGGCAAAGAAGTGGCCGACGCCTTAAACATAAGTAGCGGTACCGTAAGAAAACATGTGCAGAATATTTATAAAAAATTGCATGTCAATACCCGTGTGGAAGCTGTAAATCTGTATTTAAAACGATAGATTCGTTTCCTGAATGCTTCTATTCAATAAATATTTTATTCTTTTTTTTGAGGGCATCAATATTTTTATGATGCTGTATTTTTTTATACAATACCTTATCCTTAAAAAAAGAGAATTTTTATTTTATGGTATTTATCTTTTAATTCTGGCTTTGTACTATCTCATTGCCCTGCCCGATTTCTTTTTTATCATTGAATCCAATCACCCGGAATCTATTTTCGTTTTTGATTTGTTTAAACGGCCCCTTCAATTTATGAGCAGTGTTTTTTACAGCTTGTTTATCATGTATTACTTACGGCTCAAAAAAACGTCCCCATCGCTTAATTCTTTTTTAAAAATATTAATTTGGTTTTATGGCGCCTGTGCGCTGATGTGTTTATTGGGAAATATTGCAAGGGTTAATTATGATAGTATGTATTACCTGCTGAGCCTGCTCATTTTCCCTATTCAAATCATAATGGTTATTGCCTTTTTTAAAACCCGCATCAGGTATTCCAAATTTGTAATTTGGGGCACCTTAATCATCTTAATCGGTAGTACTATTACGCTTATCCTTTCCTTTTATTTATCAAAATTATACCCCGAAAAGTTTAACCAAACCGATTATTCCTACCTGCCGGTGCAAGTGGCCATTTTAATAGATATTATTTTATTCAGCATTGCACTACAGCGAAAAATTGCCGATGTGGAAAAGCACCTGATGAATGCTGCCATACAAAGGCAAAAAGCCATTAACCTGGAGCGGGAGCGCATCATCGCCGACCTGCATGATGATGTGGGCGGCGGCTTAAGCAGTATTAGAATGATGAGCGACCTTATGCTGAACATCCCGGAAAATGCATCGGAAAATAAAACCCCGGTTTTTGCACAAAAAATTTCTGCTACGGCCAAAGATATTGCCCAGCGCATGCATACCATTATTTGGAGCCTTAATGTAGAAAATGATACGGTGGAAAATTTTGTGGAGTATGTGCGCCAGCACGGTGTTTTCTTTTTTGAAGACACCCGGGTAAAGTTTAATTTTAATACCACCCCCGCTCTCTTTAAAGATATTTCCCTTACCGGCATCCAGCGTAAAAACCTGTTCCTGGTGGCCAAAGAAGCCTTTCATAATATCTTAAAACACTCCGGCGCCAACTATGTAATGGTGCGAATTTTTATAGAAGACCAGCATATAATTATGGTTATTGAAGATAATGGAAGCGGCATCCGCAATCAAAATCAATTTGGTAACGGGCTTAAAAATATGCAAAAGCGTATTGCAGAAATCCAGGGAACCATCCGCATTTCATCTGAAAACGGTACTACCATAACTATTGATTTGCCTTTATAGTATTTTGGCCGACTTATCTTATAGCCGTATTTTTTCAGCTTTTCAGCCCTCAACTCATATACCCAACCCCCGGGAAAATAATTGAAAAAAACGGGTTTGGAAATGCAAGCGCCTTTTTTGTACCTTTGAAACAAGCATTTTTTTATTATGTCAAACACTATTTCAGCAAGTACCCCGGCCCTTACCGCAAAAGATTTTTCATCAGACCAGGAAGTAAGGTGGTGCCCCGGTTGTGGAGATTATTCCATATTGGCCCAAATGCAAAAAGTAATGCCTACCCTGGGCATTCCAAGAGAAAACATTGTAATTGTATCGGGTATTGGCTGCAGCAGCCGCTTTCCCTATTATATGAACACCTATGGTATGCACAGCATCCATGGGCGGGCAACGGCTATAGCCAGCGGCTTAAAAGCAGCCCGTCCGGAGCTGAGTGTTTGGATTGTAACCGGTGATGGCGACAGCCTGAGCATTGGCGGCAACCACACGATACATTTGCTCCGCAGAAATTTTAATGTGAACCTCCTGTTGTTTAACAACCAAATTTACGGCCTTACCAAGGGGCAGTATTCACCCACTTCGGAAGAAAATAAAATTACTAAAAGCACACCCTCGGGTAGCATTGATCACCCTTTTAACCCTGCCGCACTGGCGCTGGGCGCCGATGCAAGTTTTGTGGCACGTACTATGGACCGTGACCCCAAGCACCTCCAGGCCATGTTGCTTAGGGCCAATGATCACAAAGGCGCTTCATTTTTAGAAATTTATCAAAACTGCAATATTTTTAACGATGGCGCTTTTGAAATATTTACCGAAAAAAGCAGCAAGGCTGCCGAAACCCTTTTCCTGGAACCGGGAAAACCACTGGTTTTTGGCGCCGATAACCAAAAAGGCATTAAACTGGATGGCCTTAAACCCGTTGTGGTAGATTTAAACAATGGCGCATCTACAGATGAGCTTTGGGTACATGATGAAAAAGATTTTTACAAGGCCCAGATCCTGGTTCGTATGTTTGACGATCCAAGAATAGAAGGGCACCTGCCCAGGCCCTTTGGCGTGTTTTATGAAACGACAAGGCCCTGCTATGAAGATGCTCTTGAGGCACAAATTGATGCCGCACTTACACAAAAAGGAAAAGGCGATTTAGATAAATTACTCAAAGGCCGGGAAACCTGGACGATACAATAATTAATTTACTGAAGTTTTAGAAGGCTACCGCAGATCCTTTTTAAACGCCCTCGCTTTCCCAATACGGTGCAGGGACTGACCAGTGTGGCCACAATATAAAATTATTTTTTTGCCCTTTTGGGTTTCTCTTTTGTAAACAAATCTGCTGTATATTTTTCGTAAAGTTCAAATAAAAACACCATTCTGTTTGCCTCACTTGTAAATACTTGTGGTCTGTAAGCTAAATCAACTGCTTTGTCCAACTCATTATGTGCTTTAATTAAAACTGGTGGCATTGTCAACGGGTCGTATAAATCAGATAAAGAACTTTTCGGAAATTCTGCTCTTGCATCTAAAACCTTTTGTGAAGCTGTTTCAATAGCTTTAATTTGTTTTTCCGTTGGATTTTCTGGCCAAGGATAATTGTTGTAAACAATATCTTTAGAATATCTGTATCGGCTTTCCAATCTTCCGCAAACCGATTTAACCCAAGCCATATGCATTGCAGACATTAAAATTCCAAAATGAAATAAGTTGCCGTTTGGAACTGTATGGCAACTATTATTTGCAATATCGTTTTTACCAAAAAAACCTAATGGAATATATTTACGATTTTCTGATGTAGTGCTTGGAATTAAAATATATGTGTCAGGTTGATTTCTGTCACGAAATAAAGTTGGTGTTGCTGCAAATTTCTGTGTAGAAGGAGCAACACTGTCAAGTCTAAATTTTTTAACTGCTTCAACTCGTTTTAAAATCTCTGGTAGTTGTTTCAATTCACTTGGTTCAGCATCTACAAGCCAAATACACCAACGCTTTTCGCCATTTAGAAATTCATAAGCTGAAATTAGAGGTTTAATATATTTCTCTGCTTTGGGTTCTTTTACAATAAGCTCCTTTTTCTCCTCGTCAGATAACAGCAAATGTCCTCCGTCTAAAGGCATATTTCCAAAACTCATTTTCGGAACATTGCAAATAGGGTTAGAACTTTTGTTTATCAATAAATCTTTTGCATCAACTAAATACGGATTGATATTTTTAACTTTCAATTCGTGGGCTTCGCCTTTAATATCTTCATACTCAAAAATGCTTTTGTTATTAGTGTCGTAGTTGGCGAAGCCAACTATCACACAATAAACTGCTGCATTTCCTTTTGCTTCGTTGCTCCATTTAAAAGTTCGGTGAGCAAAATGAATTTTAATATTGTATTTGTTCAGCATTTGTCCCCACAAAATACTCGTTTGCTCTCCTTGAACAATTGAGTTTGTAGAAACAAAAGCAACTTTAATTTTCGTGTCTTGGATAAATTTTGCTGCTTTGATATACCAGCCAGTTACATAGTCTAAAACTCCACTTCCGTCTGCATTGTCAAACTGTTTTACAATTTGGTCACGTTGGCCTTGCTTCATTATTTTAGAACCAATGAAAGGCGGATTACCAAGAATAAAAGAGAGTTCATTTTTTGAAACAATATTTTCCCAGTCAGTTTCTAAAGCATCACCGTGAACAATTTTAGCTGCTTTTTTCAAAGGCAAACGGACAAAATATTGCCCAAATTCATTGCTTATTTGCATATTCATTTGGTGGTCAATTAGCCACATTGCAACTTCGGCAATTCGTGCAGGAAATTCTTCGTATTCTATTCCAAACATCATATCCACATCCAGCCAAATAATATCTCGTATATCAAATACCCTTTGCCCGGATTTGTGTAAGGCTCTTAATATTTCTATTTCAAGCAACCGCAATTCCCGGTAGGTAATTACCAAAAAATTCCCGCAACCGCAGGCGGGGTCAAGGAATTTGAGCGTGCTTAGTTTTTTATGAAATTCAGGAAGTTTGTTTTTGTTGTCTTTGATACTTTCAAATTCTTTCCAAAGGTCGTCTAAGAAAAGTGGTTTGATCAGTTTTAAAATATTGGTTTCGCTGGTATAATGTGCCCCCAGGTTTCTGCGTTCTTTGGGGTTCATTACGCTTTGAAACATCGAACCAAAAATGGCTGGCGAAATTTTACTCCAATCAATGTAAGTGCAATTTAAAAGCGCTTGCCGCATTTTGCTGTCGAAGCTTGCCGTAGGCAGGTTTTCTTCAAAAAGTTTTCCGTTTACATACGGAAAGTCGGCCAGCTGCTCATCCAAATTTTTAAAGCGGTTTTCTTTGGGTGTGTTTAATACCTGGAACAATTCCTGCAGTTTTGATGCAAGGTCGCTGCCGTCTTCGGCTGTCCGCTGTTCTAAATATTCCTGAAACTGTTGTTTATTGAAAATAGTGGTGTCTTCGGCAAACAAGCAAAATAAAATACGAACTAAGTAAACTTCTAATGGATGCCCGGTGTAGCCGATTTCTTCAAGCCTGTCGTGCAGTTTACCCATTAATTCTGCTGCCTTAATATTTGCAGGGTCCTGCTCTTTATAAACCTTTTTTTGATAACCTAAAATGTAACCGAAATGCTGAACATTATTTACAAGGTCGTTGAGCTTAAATTCTACCGTTTTATCTTCATCAAGGTCGTAAAGTCTAAAGTTTTCAAAGTCGGAAATGAGGATGTATTTCGGTAATTCGTGTTGTTTCAGCCCGTGTGTATATTCTTTGGCTTGCTGGTAGGCTTTGTCGAGGTTTTTACCCCGGCTTTTCATTTCAATTAAAATGGTTCCTTTCCAAAGCAGGTCAATGTAACCGTCTTTGTCGTCCAGTTTTTTTACCCGGTGTTCAAAGGTGGAAACCCGTTTGCTGCTAATGCCAAACACGTTAAAAAACTCTACTAAAAATGGCTTTGCGTCAGCCTCTTCGTTGGAGGTGTCCGCCCATTCTTTTGAGAATTTTAATGCCCTGTCTTTTATTTCGTTCCAGCTTAATGCCATTCTTAATGGGGTTATTTATTAATCGTTTTCTTATTGGGTATTTGTTACCGGCTTATTGGCCTGGGCAGAACTATTGTTGTAATAAACATCTGCTGCAATGGCGTAATGATCGCTAAGGTTGCGTTTTATTCTTACATATTGTTCTACGGTAAACCGTTTATCTACAAAAATATTATCAATTCTCAGTGTAGGCGAAATGCTTACAAAAGTGCGGCCGATACCCGTTCCTTTTTCGGTAAAGGCATTTTTTAACCCCTTTCCAATGGTACTGTACGCATAGCTGTTGGGTACGTCGTTAAAATCGCCACATACGATTACCGCGTAAGGGCTGTTATTAATGGCTTTTTTTACCCGGTTGCTTTGAACATATTTTTTTATAAAACCGGTTCGGTATTTTCCAATGATGCTTTTAGAGTTTTCAATATCTTCCTTTGATTCCATCTCGGGTTTATCGAGGTAAATGCGGTTGGATTCGGAAAATTTTAAGGATTGCAGGTGAATATTAAACAGCCGGAACGTATCCTGCTCTTTAACGATATCTACATACTGAAAAATTGAATTATAATCATTGGGGGCATGGCTCAATGTGTGCCGGCTGGCCAGGGGGAGTTTTGATAAAATAAGGATGCCAAAATGGTGCTTGCTGTCAAAATCAATTTTGCGGTTATAACTATAATGGTAATAGCTCATGTTGAGCCGGTTCATAATATCCGGCAGGTAATTTATGGCGCCCGAAATACTATCGCTGGCTACCGCTTCCTGCAAACAAAGTACATCGGGGTTATACTGCCTGATGAGTTCCAGCATCTGTTCTTTTTTGCCCGGGTTGGTTTTGTTTTCTAAAATGGCAAAATGTTCAACATTCCAACTCATGACCCGTAGGTTGGCCGGGTGTTTTTTAAGCACAAAATTGGGCGCCTGCCTCAATTGTACCAAATGCTGTAGCGGCTTCCAGGCCAGGGCAATGGCAAACATGCCAATGAGCGCATATTTTATTTTAGCAAACAGCCAAAATAAAATAAAAAACAGCAGGATCATTAATAGGTAAAAGGCGCCCAGGTTAAACAGGCCCAGGGGCCAAAAATGAGGAGAATCAAATAACACCGCATAACAACCCACTAAAAAAAATACCGCTACAACCAGGTTAAGAATAACTAAACTTCTTTTGGTGAATGTTCTAAACCACTTAAGCGCCATTGCATAAAGATAGGTTGAAAAATCGTTTTTGGAGTGGGCTGTTACCCGGCTATTTTTTGATGCAAACAAAAATTCCACACCCGTAAACGCATCCGTAATTACGGTGAATGTCTTCGTCGGTAAGAGGCACATCTTCAAAAAAATCACCGGCATCATTTACATAGGAAAAAGTAGAAATGCTGAAGTGATCCGATAAAATTGTCAATAAATATTTTACGGCAAAAACCCTATGGGCATTAAACTCAATGCGCTGCGGCCCAATGGGAGTGGAAAAGTAAAAGGTACCGCCGGGTTTTATGATTTTGGCAATATTTTGAATGGCTTTTAAGTGGCCAAAATAATCAATAGGATCGCCATAGCGCCCAAGGCCAAAATGTTCAATTACATGAAGCGACGAAACCGAATCGCAATAGTCAACCAGTTCAGCAGGCAATTGCATTAAATCGGCACATTTAAATGAAATATTTTTTACAGTACTTTTTATGGGACGAATATCCACCAGTTCTATTGGCCTGAATGAAGCCACGTGGGCCACAAAACCATCGGTTCTGGAGCCAATATCGAGGTGCAGTACAGGTTTTGCGGCATGTACCAGGCGTGCTACATACAAGTCCTGGTGAAAATAATGGCCCTTCATAATTCCGCCCTCATCATTTCGTTCGGATAAAATGGGAAACATCCGGCCAAATACAAAAGTTTTATCGTTTCCTTTTTGTTTTTTTAATTCTTTTAAATCGTTTTTGTACCAGCCCGGGCTTTTTAGGGAATTAATAATATTTTTTACATTCATTTATTGGATGGCCTTTTAACCATCATGAAATTACACATTATTCAATTACAACAACCGGTTCCGCATCCGCAATTTTTGGGTTTTTCTGCATATACCGTTATACTAAATATGCCCATTTTATTAGACTTATAATTTTGCAGCTCATCACTGCTTAGGTAGTTTTTTAAAATATCGTTAGGTATATTAATGGCCTTCTCATTTTGGATACTAATATTGGAAAACCCATTTTTACGGACCATATCCAGGTATTCTTCTTTTTGAATTGCGCCGGAAATACAACCAGCATACATTTCGGCATTACGTTGTAATGCTTCCGGGAGCTGGCCTATTAGTACCACATCGGATATACTAAAATGACCGCCTTGTTTTAAAACACGAAATATTTCCTGGAAAACTTTTTCTTTGTCCGGCACCAGGTTTAAAACGCAGTTGCTTATAATTACATCGGCAACATTATCCGATACCGGTATGTTTTCAATATCTCCCTGGCGAAATTCCACATTGCTATAACCGAGTTTTTGGGCGTTATCTCTTGCCTTTTCAATCATTGCCGGCGCAAAATCAATCCCTATTACCCTTCCGTCTTCCCCTGTTTTGTTTCTTGCAATAAAGCAATCGTTTCCGGCACCACTTCCGAAGTCTATTACGGTATTTCCATTTTTTATGTGAGCAAATTGTGTTGGCAAACCACATCCCAGGCCCAGGTCGGCATCCGGGTTGTAACCATCAAGATTACTGTAATCATCATTCATGATATTGTACACTTCGGTTGAGCAACTACCCGAACCGCAACAAGATGCCTGGTTGGTTTCTTTATTTTGCATTGCAATTTCATTGTATTTCTGCTTCACCAATTCTTTTATTTTTTCTGAATTTTTCATTGTATTAAAATATTTTAATTAACAACAGTTATTATTCTTTTGAATAATTTTTCTCGAAACCTGGCTAAAATAGCCGACTAATTGGGCAATTGATTTTTCATTAACGCAGTAGCAAATGGCATTACCCTCTATGCTGCCTTTAATGAGACCTGCATTTTTGAGTTCTTTTAAATGTTGGGAAACCGTGGGCTGTGCCAGGGGAAGCTCCTTTACAATATCCCCACAAATACAGGCATCAGATTTTAATAAAAATTCCAAAATAGCTACCCTTGCAGGGTGGCCCAATGCCTTGGCCAAGGTGGCCAGGTTATTTTGCCGTTTGGTAAAATGATCTGTTTTGGTTGCACCCATTTAATGAATTTAATATTGCAATATTACGATAAAGAAATTAATTACCAAAATTATTTCCTCTTAAAATATAGCTTAAAGTGGTTGTAAAAATATTTCGGCTATCATGCACCTGGCGCTGCCGCCGCCAATGGTTTCAATGGTGGGGATGGATAAGGGAAGTAATTCACAAAAAGCTTCAATTTGTTGCTTTTGTTTGCCAGTGAGGTTATTCATTGCGCTTTGCGAAAGGGCCAAAAAACTCTTTTTTCCAGGGGCTTTAAGTTCCAGCATGTTTCCTGCAAAGTTTTCCATTTGAGTAAAACTAATACTAATTAGTGTTCGGCCGGTAAGGGTAACCTGTTGTATCACATGAGCTTTTTCCGCCTCGTTTGTAATTGCATCAAGGCATAGTACAGCAAATTTTTCTCCCATGCACATCATCACATTGGTATGATAAATTTCTTTTCCTTCTTTACTGGTTGCCCTAAAATAAACGGGCTTGTAATGCAAGTGGCTGCAAATTTGTACAAACAAATCTTTATCCGTTCTGGGAGATAAGCAGGAATAGGCCAGTTTATGGATATGGTCAAAAACGATACTCCCGGTTCCTTCCAAAAATTTGTTTTCCTTTTCGTAACCGGTTAAATCAAGGATGCGGGAAATGAAAAATTCTTTGCCAAGTGTATCAATAATGTCTTTCCGTCTTTCCGGTCGCCGGTTACAGGATTGCATGGGGTAAAGAATAACGGTTCCATCGGGATGAAAACTGATCCAGTTATTGGGAAAAACGGCATCGGGCTTGGCAGGAAATTCATGGTCTTCAAAAACAATTACGTTTATGCCTGTTGATTTTAATTGAGCCGCAACAGCATCAAATTCTGCTCTTGCCTTTTCCATAATATCCGTTTCACTTGCGGCAATTTGTTTTTGAAATGTATTTGAGGTTTCGGTTTGTGAGTTGAACCCAAAGCTTGCAGGCCTGATGAGTAAAATGTTGTCGGTAGCTTGCATCAAAAAAATTCCCTGTACGTTTTATTATTAGGCCCGAAAAAAACTGTGCTTTAAAAATTTTAATGCGAATTACATCTTATCGGGTGTTATGGCGTTCGGCACAATATTCTTTACGGGTTTTATACTTTTAAGATAGGAAAAAATGGAGTGTATTTCTTCTTTTGTTAAGGTTTTAAAATTAAACCAGGGCATGGGGGGAAGCAGGGTGCGATTACTATCAAGACCTTTTAATTTTCCTTCTGTTAGTGCTTTTTTAAATTGTTCTTCCGTCCATCCGCCAATTCCGGTTTCATCCGGTGTTAAATTTGCGGCAAAGCTTATGCCCCAGGGGCCTGCGGCAGCCGTAAGATCGGGGTATAACATAGGAAAACCTTCTTTTATTAGTTTACTATCAAACTTTACAACAGGCCTGTTTGCCGGGTAGCCGGATAGCATTAAGTCGGTTATAATTTCCGGTCCCATTGGACCCATTTTTTTTGGAGAGTGGCAATCGTTACAGCCCATAATTGTTACAAGATGTTCCCCTTTTTTAATAATTTCATCTGCTGAAGGCTGGTTTTGGGGTTGTATGGGTTCTTCCTTTTTTTCGTGGCCACTTGCACATGAAATCAGCAATATAGACAGGCAAAAAATCAACAAAGTATGGGATGCCATAAAATAGTTTTTCATTTTCCTTAATTTTTGAGATTTAATAAACTTATGAGTTACTAATCTTAATTTTTAAATTGAAAACTATATTTTAAAGATAACACTAAAGTTAAAGACATTTAAATAAATTATAATTTAAAAATTATCTTCCAAAATCATCCTGGAGTCTTACAATATCTTCCTCATCGCTGGGGTTGTCTTTATCGGTATGGCGCCATATTTCGGCAATTACGCCCCAATTATTTAAGCCGATTAGGCGGTGGCGCTCTCCTTGTTTTAGCTCTATAATATCGCCTAAGTTTAAATGCCGGGTTTCTTTTTCTTCATCACTATCACTGGTTACCACGCCTGCTTCGCCTTCTATGAGTTTCCAAATTTCTGCACGCCTGAAATGGTATTGCCAACTCAGTCGCTTTTTGGGGGCAACCAAAAGTATTTTGGGGCTAAGTTTTCCCGAAATAACCAGGTCGGCCTTTTTTAAATGGGGGAAAAACAGGGCAATAAACTTTTCGGCATCATCTTCTTCAATAACAAAAAATCCACCCCAGGGCCTGTTTTCGTCTTTTTTGCTCCATTTTAGGTCATTTTTAGCTAAAAACTCATCAATTTTGGTGAATTTTGATGCTTTTTCCATGTTTAATTTATTTTAATAATTTATTATATATAAAAAATATATTATCTGCCCATAAAAATCATTAATATTTGTACGTCACTGGGGTTAACTCCCGAAATTCGGCTGGCCTGGCCCAGGGTTTGGGGTTGAATTTTTTTAAATTTTTGCCTCGCCTCTGCGCTCAAGGAAACCAATTTTTCATAATCAAAGTTGGAGGGAATTTGTAAGTTTTCCAAGAGGCTCATTTTTTTTACCAGTTCCTGTTCTTTTTGCAGGTAGGTTTCATATTTGGTTTGAATTTCGGCCTGCTCCAGGGCTTCGCTATCAAAATTTGCAAAGCTTTCAGCTATTGCCGGTATTGCTTTTAAAATACCTAAAATGGATACAGAGGGCCTTAAAAGCAATTGAGCCAACTTTTGCTTTAGCGCCAAAGGCGCCGAATTTATTTGAGCAAGATAAGGATATGCCTGTTCGGGTTCAACAACTATTGTATTAAATAATTTTAGTATATTATCAATTTTTTCTTCTTTTTCCAGCACTTTATTCATTCTTTCCTGGCTGGCCAATCCTAGTTTATAACTAAGTTTTGTAAGCCTGAGGTCGGCGTTATCCTGCCTTAACAGGGTGCGGAATTCGGCCCGGCTGGTAAACATGCGGTAAGGTTCATCGGTACCTTTATTTATTAAATCATCAATCAATACACCAATATAGGCTTCGCTTCTTTTCAAAACCAGTGGATCGTTGTTTCTTATAGCATTTGCAGCATTAATTCCGGCTATGAGGCCTTGGCAAGCCGCTTCTTCATAACCCGTGGTTCCATTAATTTGCCCGGCAAAAAACAAGTTGGTTATCAGTTTTGTTTCAAGGCTGGCTTTTAATTGTGTGGGTGGAAAATAATCGTATTCAATGGCATATCCGGGGCGGAACATTTTACAGTTTTCAAAACCAGGCACCTGCCTTAAAGCCTTTAATTGTACCTCTTCGGGCAGTGAGGTGGAAAATCCGTTTACATAAATTTCTACGGTATTCCAGCCCTCGGGTTCTACAAATATCTGGTGCCGGTCTCGTTCTGCAAATCGGTTTATTTTGTCTTCTATGCTGGGGCAATACCTGGGCCCGGAGCCTTTTATGCGTCCCTGGAACATTGGGCTACTCTCAAAACCTGTTTTTAGCAATTCGTGTACCCTGGTATTGGTGTAAGTAACCCAGCAGCTTTTTTGATTTTGGGGTAATAATGAGGGGCTTTTTAAAAAGCTGAACCCGGTGATTTGCTCATCGCCTTTTTGTTCCTCCATCTTAGTATAATCCAGGCTTCGGCCATCCACTCTTGGAGGTGTGCCGGTTTTAAGCCTTGCGCTTTCAAAACCCAGTTGAACCAATTGTTCTGTAATGCCGGTTGCGGCTTTCTCGGCAACCCTTCCTCCGCCAAATTGTTTTTCACCAATATGAATTACTCCATTTAAAAAAGTACCATTTGTTAGGATAACGGCTTTTGCTTTTACTTCATGACCCAGCCCGGTTTTTACGCCTTTAACCCTTCCGTTTTCTACAAGAAGTTCCTTAACCATATCCTGGTAAAAGTCAACATTGGGCGTGTTTTCCAGCATTTCTCTCCAGGTGGATGAAAAAAGCATCCGGTCGCTTTGTACCCTGGGGCTCCACATTGCCGGGCCCTTACTTCTATTGAGCATCCTGAATTGAATCATGCTTTTATCACTCACAATGCCGCTATACCCTCCCATTGCATCAATTTCTCTCAATATTTGGCCCTTTGCAATTCCGCCCATTGCCGGGTTACAGCTCATTTGGGCAATGGTTTGCATATTCATGGTAACCAGCAGCACTTTATTGCCCATATTGGCAGCAGCCGCAGCAGCTTCGCAACCGGCATGGCCGGCGCCTACAACAATAATATCATATTCCTGGAACATGGGGCGCAAAGTTATTTTTTTCTTGTTGGTTTTTAAAACTTTCTAATTCCCCCGGTTGGTATGCTGCAATTTTGAAACAATGTTCTACGTGGAACAAATGATGAAAGTTGGTAAAAATGTTCCCCGTGGAACCCTTTGGTTTATTGGAAATACTCTTTGAGGTAGTAATTCTCTTTTGCCCGGATTTGTTTTTTTTGGGCGGGGCTTTTGTCTTTATAGCCACAAAAATGCAAAATGCCATGAAAAATTACCCGATGTAGTTCTTCTTTAAAGGTTTGGCCTAGCTCATCTGCATTTTCTTTTACTCGGTCAACACTAATATAAATTTCACCCTCAACCGGCTGCCCCTGTCCGGATAAGCTAAAACTGATTACGTCAGTTAAATAATTGTGATTCAGGAAAGACCGATTGATATCCAGCAAAAATTCATCGGTACAAAAAATGATGCCAAGAGAAGAAAATGTGGTTTTCTCGGCTTTAAAGAGGGATTTGATAAACAGCTTTAGTTTAATTCTTTGCTCCAGCCTTATCTTTTTTTGAAAATGAAATTGAATATCCACGCTAAATTCTTCTTAAATCGAAATTACACAAATAAAGATTGAGGTAGATTTGTAACTCAGTATGAAAGAAAAAAAACTCTCCCAGGTTAAAGTTGGTAAACGGGTTATAATTAAATCGTTTGAGCAAGATGAAATTTATTTAAAACTCATGGAAATGGGCTGTGTGCCCGGTGAGTTAATTACCGTTGACCAGGTTGCTCCTCTTAAAGACCCTATTTCAATAACCGTTGCCGGCTACAGGCTTAGCCTGAGGTTAGATGAGGCTGATCAGATACTTGTAGAAGAAATTTAATATATTAAATATTATAAATGTAATCATTAAATGAAAATAGGCTTATATTTTGGTTCTTTTAATCCTATTCATACTGGTCATTTAATTATTGCAAAGTATGTGTTACAAAACAGTAACCTGGATCGGATATGGTTTGTTGTATCCCCACAAAACCCATTTAAAAGCCCGGAAAGCCTTTTGAATGAAAACCATCGCCTTCACCTGGTAAACACGGCTATAGAGGGGGAAACCGACTTAAAAGCAAGTAATATTGAGTTTAAGCTTCCCAAGCCTTCTTACACGATCAATACGCTTACCTATTTGGCTGAACAATTTCCAAAATATGAGTTTACGGTAATTCTGGGCAGTGATGCTTTTCAGAATATTAAAAAATGGAAAAATTTTGAAAGCCTGGTTAAAAATTATCCCTTTATTGTTTACAAAAGGCCCGGTTTTGAAATAACCGAAACCTGGGGTGCTGATGTTACCCTGCTTAATGCTCCACTCTTAGAGATTTCTTCCACCTATATCAGGGGTTTGCTAAAAAAAGGTTTATCCATTCGTTACCTGGTACCTGATACCGTAAAAGAAGAGATTGAACGCAATAATTATTATCGCTCTTCTTTAAAAAATAAATCCCAGGGCCATACAAGCTAAAACAATAACCGGCGGAGGGATTTTTGTAAACTTCAATAATAAAAATGTTCCTAAAATAACTGCATACCCAATCATACTGAACAGGCTCACCGAATCCAGGTGAAGGGTTTTAAAAAGATATAGCGAGGCGGCCCACATTACCCCTGTAATCACCGCATAAATACCTTCAAGGGAGCGATACACTACCACATACTTTTTAAGGTATTGCCATACCGGGTAAAAAAACAAAACCAATAATGCGCTGGGTAAAAATATAGCCAGCATGCCAATGATACATCCCATTACCTGCATGGTTCTTCCCTGGCTTTTAAGCGATAAACCACCCGTATAACTTGCCACAGAAAACACCGGCCCCGGAATGGCCCTTACCAAACCAAACCCGGTGAGAATTTCGTTTTTATCCAATTTAATGGCATTGGGGTTTTTCTTTGAAATTAACGGCGCTACCGGCCTTTCAACATATTGATCCAGCATCATGGCCAGCAAAACATCCCCACCACCAAAAACAATACTGCCAAAGCGGTAATAATTTTCAAATAAGTTAAAAGCTTTACGATGCTCCCAATTTTGTTTACGGGCTATTTCACTAAAAGTACCGGCCAGCAGGAACAATAAAGCAAAAAGCCAAATATTTCTCCAGCGGATTTTCTTCCTTTCCACTTTTTCTGTTTCCGGTATGCGCTTGCTGCTGAAATTGGTGGCTATGCAGCCGGAAACAATCAGTAATGGAAAAATCCAGGGCGTACGAAAAAATAAAAACGTTGCACCCATACTGATTAACATGATCACCTGGGTAATAAAACTACGTACCGATACGGAAAACATTTTTACAGCGGCAAATACCAAAAACCCAATAGCCATAACGCCTAAAAACTTCAAAGGGCTTTCGGCAATAGGTGTTTTTACCTTATCGGAAACCACAAAAGAAAAAACGCCCATTAAAAAAGATGCCGGAAGAATCCAAATAATTAAAGTAATAATGGCTAATAACACACCACCCCTTTTAAACCCAATTAATGTAATCGTTTGAGTGCTGCTTGCACCGGGCAGCAGTTGGCAAAAAGAATAACATTCCAATAATTCTTCTTCTGAAATATATTTCCTTTTGTTTACAAAATTCTTGAGCATCATACCCAGGTGGCCCTGCGGCCCGCCAAATGCAGTTACACTGTAAAGTAAAACAGCCTTTAAAAATGGTATATGTCTAAGTAATTTCAATCAAGTAAATCGTACATTAATTAAACTAAACCGCAAAAGAGTTATATTTACTTATAACCCGTACCGGGCGCTAATTTCAAGCATTTTATCAATTGGCTTTTTAGCGGCCAGCCTAAGTTTTTCATCCATTAAAATTTCCGGTTTTTCATATTTCATGCAGAGGTAAAGTTTTTCCAGCGTATTCAGTTTCATGTACGGGCAATCGTTGCAGGCACAGGTGTTTTCCGGCGGCGCCGGAATAAAAAGTTTATCGGGGCAACTTTTTTGCATTTGGTAAAGGATGCCGGCTTCGGTAGCCACTATAAACGTTGAATCCTTGCTCTGTTGTACATATTTTAATAACCCGGAGGTACTGCCGATGTAATCCGCCATTTTTAAAACCGGCTCTTCACATTCGGGGTGCGCAATTACTTTTGCCCCCGGGTGGTGTACTTTAAGTTTAGTAATTTTTTCCATACTAAAAATTTCATGCACCAGGCAAGCCCCGTTCCAAAGTACCATATTTTTACCGGTTTGCTTATTGATATAGGCGCCAAGATTTTTATCGGGAGCAAAAATTATCTTTTGATTAGCAGGCAGGCTTTCAATAATTTTTTGGGCATTACTGCTGGTGCAAATAATATCGCTTAATGCCTTCATTCCGGCACTGCAGTTGATGTAGGTAATTACAATATGATCGGGATATTTATCCCTAAACGCTTTGAATAAAGAAGGAGGAGCCGAATCGCTTAAAGAGCAGCCTGCTTTAAGATCAGGCAAAACCACTTTTTTGGAAGGATTAAGGATTTTTGCCGTTTCGGCCATAAAGTGAACACCGGCAAATACAATCATATCGGCCTTAGTGCTTTGGGCTTTTTGAGCAAGCCCCAGGCTATCGCCAATATAATCGGCTACATCCTGTATATCCGGCTCCTGGTAATAATGTGCCAGTATAACGGCATTTTTTTCTTTTTTAAGTTTTTCTATTTCAAAAAAAAGATCAAGAGAAGGATCAATGTCCATATCCAGAAAACCCTTTTTCTCCAACAGGCTTTCAGCAATGTTAATATCCATTGTAATAACTATTAATAATTATTATTTAAATAAAGACCTATTATTATTAGGGCTGTGAATATGTTGAAATATTTTTTCTATTTCTTTTGTAAAAGTAAAACTTAATAATTATCCACTCTTATTTTACCCGTAATACACATATAATAATTACACAATAAAGCCATATTTCAGGCAATTTTCTTTATTCTTTTAATTGGATTTACACAGCTGTTGATAAGTAGGGGTTGTTGAAAGAAACTAAACGATTTTTAGAAAAAGGCTGTGGATGAAAAATGTATAAATCCACAGATGCCCACAGCCGTTACTGCATTATTTTGATGAGGGCTTATTTATCTTCATATTCCAAACAATAAAGTCGTTCAAAAAACGCTGTTTTCCACAGCAAAACGGGGATTTTCACAAACCCGGGTGGAAAACTTAAAACCCCTAATTACAACCCGAATTGTTTTTAACCTTCTTTTGTAAATAAAAACTTTACCCATACCGTATTGTACGGGTTATCCACAGTTAAAATTTAAAATGTGGGTAAGCTTTTTTACACTATTTTTGCCGTCCAAAAAACTAATAGAACAATAAAATGCAGATTATTCAAGGTATTAGGGACAAAGGTGCGGCAATTGTAATTATAGTTATTGCACTAAGTTTAATAGGATTTATATTAATGGATGCCCAGCAGGGAGGCAGCCGGTTGTTTGCCGGTATGAGTAATAATGTAGGAAGTGTGGATGGAGAAAAAATTTCAGTAGCCGAGTTTACCAACCAGGTAACACAGCTTGAAGACCAGCAGGAACAGCGCAGTGGCCAGCGCCCCAGTGGATCTCAAATTTACCAGGTACGGGACCAGGCCTGGAATTTAATGGTTGCTGAAAAAATATTTTACAAAGAAGCCAATAAGCTGGGTATAGAATTTACCGGCAAAGAGCTCAGCGCTTTATTACTGAGCAACGACCCTTCTAATCCGTTTTTACAACAAGGCTTAGCCGATCAAACAACCGGAAAGCTGGATTTGGAAAAAGCCAAAGAGGCTTTGGCCAATATTAAAAAATTTACCGGCGAAAGAAGAAATGCCGTAAATACACAATTGATTAACCCGGCAAAACTGAATAATATCGTATCCAAATACAGCAGCTTGTTATCTTCAAGCGCCTACTATCCGGGATGGATGCAGGCAAAAGACTCTGCAGAAACCAACAATTTTGCCACGATCAGCTATGTGTCTGTTCCGTTTAATGAAGTTTCGGACAGCACGGTAAAAGTTACCGATGCCGATATTTTGGCCTATGTAGCCAAACATAAAGAAATGTTTAAGCAGGAACCCGGCCGTAAGTTTTCTTATATCTCATTTAGCCAGTTGCCCAATAAAGAAGATACGGCGAGAACGCTGAAAATGGTAGAAGATTTAAAACCGTTATTCCAGGCAGACTCCAATGCTAAAGCTTTTTTAGCCCGAAACGTATCAGCCATTCCTTTCCAGGACGACTATCTTCCTAAAGCAAAAGCTCAAAGCAAAGAAATTGATACGTTAATAAAATATCCATTTGGAACCGTATATGGCCCTTATTTAGATGGAAAAAATTATGTTATTGCAAAAGTATTGGGCAGTAAAGAACAGCCCGATAGTGTAAAGGCAAGGCATATATTAATTTCACTACAAGGGAAAGATGGCAAAACACCCATGGAAGACAGTACGGCAAAAAAACTGGCCGACAGCCTGTTGGCACAGGTTAAAGCCGGTGTAGATTTTTCTATGTTGGCTATGCAATATTCTGCCGACCCTGGCAGCGCCGCAAAGGGCGGAGACCTTGGATTTTTTAGTTACGGAACAATGGTTCCGGAGTTTAATGAATTTACATTCACCAAACCCGTAGGCAGTAAGGATGTGGTTAAAACCCAATTTGGATACCATATTATAGAAGTAACCGGGCAAAAAGATTTTAAACCCGCCTATAAAGTAGCCTACCTGGCAAAAGAAATCACCGCCAGTGATGTTACCATTAATAACGCCAGTCTTGCAGCCACAAAAGCATCTGCAGAAAAAGATTCCAAATCTTTAAAAGCCTATGCGGCCAAAAATGGCTTACAATTAATTCAAAACCCATTAATCGTAAAAGAAAACGATTATAGCGCCGGAACCCTGCAAGATGCCCGCTCTTTAATAAAATGGGTATTTGAAAACAAAGTAGGATCAGTAAGCGAACCCTTTGGAATTGGGGAAGCTTTTGTGGTGGCTACCGTAGATGATATTGTAAATGAAGGCACACAGGATGCGGCAACGGCAAGAAGCGGGGCAGAAGCCATTGTAAGAAATCAAAAGAAAGCGGCCATCATAAAAACAAAGCTGGGTGCAACGCCCACCCTGGAATCTGCAGCGGCAGCCTATGGAAAACAAATACAAGCAGCCGGCGCCGACTCTTCATTAACCATGGCATCTCAAATGATTAACGGTGTAGGTATTGAACCCAAGCTCATTGGCGCTTCATTTAATAAAGATTATTTAGCAAAACCCACTCCGGCTATTGAGGGAACCTCTGCGGTTTATGTAATGAAAGTTAACCAGGTACAATCCAAGAACAGCCCAATACCCGCCACACAGGCCAGCAGCAAACTCTCTCTAATGAAACAGCAGGTAGGCAACTGGTATGAAAGCCTTAGAAAGCAGGTTACCATTAAAGACGAACGCAGTAAGATTTTTTAAAATTTCGGATTACGAAACTATAAAAACCGGTATGTAAAAGGCATGCCGGTTTTTTTATTTTAATTTTGCAGTATGAATAATGGATTTGTAAATAAGGTAGCAGAAAGCGGCATCATAACCATTAATCTTGAAGATTTTTTCCCCCAGGAAGAAATCATGCAGTTTGATATGAAAGCATATTTATTCATGGGATTAATCTTAAAAGAAAAAGAATTTAGGGAAGCTTTAAAACAGCTGGATGTTTCTGTTTATCAAAATAAAATTGTAGCGCTTACCTGCAGCACAGATGCCATTGTACCGGTATGGGCCTATATGTTGGTGACCAGTATTTTAAAGCCCGTTGCCAAAGATGTGATTTACGGATTGTCCACCGAGGCCGAACAGCATATTTTATTAACCAATATTAAAGCCCTGGACGAAATACCCTATACCGATCAACGGATAGTAATAAAGGGCTGTGGTGAAAAACCCATACCCGATGCAGCTTATGTAGCCATTACTCAAAAGCTAAGGCCGGTTGCCAAAAGTATTATGTACGGCGAACCCTGCAGTACGGTTCCTATATTTAAAAAGCCCATCGTAAAAAGTTAATTGAGGTATGCCGGTTAGTACCAACCCCTTTTTCTAAAAATTACCAGCATGATAATGGGAATAACCAACATTACTGCTACGGCAAGAAAAAATCCATAAGAGGTATGCAGCCAGGGAATTTCGTCGAAGTTCATTCCAAAAATACCCCCGATTACAGTTGCCGGAGCCAGCAGGCAGGTAACAATAGCCATTACTTTCATCACTTCATTAAGCTTTAGGTTTACATTGCTTAAATAAAGATCCTGCAGGTTCATCATCATATCCCGGTAATTCTCCGCAAGGTCTGTGGCCTGAACAATATGGTCGTAAATATCTTTAAAATACTTTTCGGTTTGCTCTTCAATTAAATGGCTTTCACTTCGTAAAATACCGCTGATCATTTCTCTCACCGGGGCAATATTTCGTTTTAGCACAATCATTTCTTTGCGGTGGTGATTAATGCGGGCCAGGGTCCTGTTGTCGGACCGCCGTATAATATCTTCCTCAAGCAACTCAATACGGTCGCCCATTTTTTCCATTACCAGGAAGTAATTGTCAATAATTAAATCAATTAGGCTGTAAAACAAAAAATCGGATCCGCTGGTACGTACTTTACTTACCGGGATTTTCAATTTTTCCCTCACCGGGTTAAAAACATCCCTTGTGGCATCTTCCTGGAAGCTAATCACAAAATTTTTTCCTAAAATAATACTCACCTGCTCGGTTTCAACGGATTTGAGCTCATCATTATAATAAAGCATATTGAGCAGGCAAAACACCAGGCCGTTGATTTCATCGGTTTTAGAACGCTGGCCAAGGCTTAGGATGTCTTCTAAAATTAATTGATGAATCCCATAATGGGCGCAAAGCTTTTCTACATCTTCTTTTTTTAACCCATCCACATTAATCCATGTTTTTGAATCGGTTTGTAAAAAAGGGAAACAATCTTCAACACTGTTAAATTTAAAGGATTGCAGGTTTTGCGGGTTGTATTCATAAACCATAATCACCGATTGGGTGCTGTCTTTGCGCTCAGGAATTATGGTAGGGTTTACATGAAGCACTTTTTTGGTGCGCAGTAAATCAAACGGGTTTAAAATATACTCCAGGTAATTTTTTGAAGACATAATTGATGATAAAAATGAACTACGGATAAAGTTATTTCATTTTTTTGAAAGGCGTTTAAAATGCGGCGCTCTTAGGATACCTTGGAAAGGGGATCACATCCCTGATATTGCTCATACCGGTTACAAATTGAACCATGCGTTCAAAACCAAGCCCAAAGCCGGCATGCGGGCAACTGCCAAACCTTCGGGTGTCTAAAAACCAATCCATTTCATGGGCGGGTATCTGCATTTCTTCCATGCGCTTTAATAATAAATCATACCGCTCTTCTCTTTGCGAGCCCCCAACTATTTCACCAATACCAGGAGCCAATATATCCATTGCGGCTACGGTTTTACCATCATCATTTTGACGCATGTAAAAGGCTTTAATTTCTTTAGGGTAATTGGTTAAAATTACCGGTTTTTTAAAATGCTTTTCCACCAGGTAGCGTTCGTGTTCGCTTTGCAAATCAATTCCCCATTTATCTACCGGGTATTGAAACTTCTTCTTCTTGTTGTGGTTGCTTTCTTTTAATATTTCTATAGCTTCGGTGTAAGTGAGGCGCTCAAAATGGTTGTTAATCACAAACTCCAGTTTTTCTATTAGCCCCATTTCGCTTCTTTCCTGCTGGGGCTTTTGTTTTTCCTCATCCGCAAGGCGCTGAGCCAAAAACTCAAGGTCTTCTTTATTGTGATCCATGGCATAGCGGATAATGTATTTTATAAAATCTTCTGCCAGGTTCATGTTGTCTTCCAGGTCATTAAAAGCCACTTCGGGTTCTATCATCCAAAACTCTGCCAGGTGCCTTGTGGTATTGCTGTTTTCTGCCCTGAATGTGGGCCCAAAAGTATAAATATCACTAAAAGCCATTGCCGCCAGCTCGCCTTCCAGTTGGCCGCTTACTGTAAGATTGGTACTTCTACCAAAAAAATCTTCTTTAAAATTTATACTCCCATCGGTGTTCCTTGGCGCTGTGCCATCAAGCGGTAATGTAGTTACCTGGAACATTTCCCCTGCGCCTTCGGCATCGCTACCGGTAATGATCGGTGAGTGTAAATAAACAAAGCCGCGTTCATTAAAAAATTTATGAATAGCAAATGCCAGGCTGTTTCTTACCCTGAATACAGCTCCAAATGTATTGGTGCGAAACCGTAAATGGGCTATTTCCCTCAAAAATTCCAGGCTGTGCTTTTTGGGTTGTAAAGGATATTTCTCAGCATCGCTATCGCCTAATATTTCAATAGTATCGGCCTGCATTTCTACTTTTTGCCCTTTACCCATTGAGGCTATTATGGTGCCTGAGGCTTTAATGCAAGCGCCGGTTGTTATTCGTTTAAGCAGGGCTGCATCAAAGTTTCCCAGGGAAGCCACCACTTGTAAATTATTATTGGTGCTACCATCGTTTAGGGCAATAAACTGGTCGTTGCGAAAACTCCTCACCCAGCCCATTACGGTAGCGGGGTAACCGGCTGCTTCATTTTCCAGTAATACTTTGATTTTTATCCTTGTATTAAACATAATGCGTATTTGGGCTGCAAAGATAACAATCCAACGCAATAGAACTATAGATAAAACCCTTACTCATTACCGGCCACGGCAATTCAATTCATAATTTGATTAACTTTGTAGCATGAAAAAAGCATGGGTTTTAGGGTTGCTGTTTTTGCTAAGTATATGTTTTAGTACCCGGGTGGAAGCTCAATGTGCCATGTGTACCAAAACGGCTCAGCAGCTTGGCGAAAAGCCTGCCCAGGGTATGAATGCAGGCATTCTTTATTTAATGATGGTTCCGTATTGTATAGTGGGCTTTATTGGGTACCGCTGGTGGAAGGCACACGAAAACAACAAAATTTAAACGTCAATATTTTTTACGAAATTATATAAGTTGAAACCCGGCTTATGATACTGTGCTTTAATTTTTTCCATTAATTCAGTTTTGTTAATCCCCTTCATTCTTTCCTTTTCTATTAGATGGTATGCTTTTTCTGCCAGTAAATAATATTTTCGGTCATTGTTTTTTTCTTCCTTTATTATGGTTTCAATAGCCTGAAAAAGAGCGGCAATCCCGGTATGTAATATAGCCACTGTTTTGATTACGGGTATCTGGTGTTTTTTAATTGCAAATGCCGGCGCCAGCATAAGACGAAGGTTTTTTACAAACAAATCAGCTTCCGGCCGGTCGGCTTTGTTCACTACAAACAAATCGGCAATTTCCATCAGCCCCGCCTTCATGGTTTGTATTTCATCACCTGCTTCCGGTACCAATACCACAAGGGTAACATCTGCCAGGCCTGCTATTTCCACTTCACTTTGGCCAACCCCGATGGTTTCAATAATAATATAATCAAAGCATGCGGATTGTAATAACCCGGTTATTTCAATAATTGCCGGGTGAAGCCCACCCAAAGAACCTCTTGAAGCGAGGGAGCGGATAAATACGTTAGGGTGATTATACCAGTCTGACATACGAATACGATCACCAAGCAGGGCGCCAAGGTTAAAGGGTGAAGAAGGATCTACACACAATACGGCCACTTTCTTTTGCTGGTCCACCATTTCTTTAAGCAAGGCATTGGTAAGGGTGCTTTTACCGGCACCGGGAGGGCCGGTAATTCCAATAACGGGTGTGTTTCCGGGTTTGAGGGCGCTTAAGATTTCTTCATAACCGGGGGATTGATTTTCAATTAAACTAATGGCACGGCTTAATTTTTTTTGATGTTGAACATCATAAACCCCATCAAAATTTTGATCGTGCTGCATATAACCCGAAACGTTTAGTAACAAAATTACTAAGTTCAAATGTATATTATACTATCCGTTACCGCTGTGGTATAAAACGGTTAGGCCATGAAGGCTTTTAATTTTTCAATGAAATAATCGGCCCGATGGGTATTTAAATGATAGTTGAATAAATGCTCCCTGGCCTTTTGTGCCATTTGAATACGCAGTTCATCGTGTTGCAAATAATAATCTATGGTATCCACCAGGTTGCTTAAATCGTCTGAAACCCAGGCTACATGTTTGTTTTCTTCGAAATTGCCCGGTATTTCAATTTGTGGTTTTTGGCTTATCATAAAGGCGTTCATAGCAGGAGCTTCCCAATAACGCATGGTATCCCAACCGCCACCCCTAAAATTTAAAACAATTTTGCATCTTGAAATTTCTTCTAAATAAAACAACCCTTTTCTTTTATAGGTTTTAAAACCCTGGTTGAGTGTAGTGCCGTTTTGGTCACAATCGTATTTTCCCCGGAGCAGGTTTAAAGCTTTTTCCCGAATTAAAGGTTTTTGCTGCGCCCAAAAAGAAACCTCGTAGGTTTTTTCTTTTGCAGGTTGCACGGGTAAATTATATGGAAAGCTGAAAGGAAAGGGAAAAACATGAGTTAAATGTCCGTGCAATGAAGGGATGTATTCTCTTTTAAAGATGAGGTCGGGCTGCCTTTTTTGAAAAATTTGTTTAAACTCGGTTTCCAGGCCTAAACGGAAAAAATCACCGGCAATTTCTTCCCGGTCTCCACCATCAATAAAAATTACGGGAAGCGATTTTATTTTTGGAAGCAAGGATTCATAGGTTAACAAAGATTCTTTTTTGGCCGAACCGATCACAACAGCATCAAAGCCCGAAATTGATTTTTTGGAAAAAAGGGGCCATGTAAAGCCGGTATAACCCAGGTTTTTAGGATAATTTTTTAGGGGTAAATGATATTTGGGATTCCAGGGATAATCTATAACATTAGAAGCGCCAAGCTGTTTTACCAGGCCGGAGTAGGTTAAATCCTGCAGGTAATCAAACTGTGCACTGCAAATAAATAACAGCTTCATAAGGGATTATTTTTGTAAACCATTTTTGCAATAATAGTTACCCAGCTTAATTTTTTCCAACATGAACGCATTGTTTTTTTCTTCCTGCTCAGCCGAAAACCGTATGGGGTGAAAGATATGATATACCAGCGCCCTGAACCGCATGGTTTTAAAATAAACAGCAGGCAATTTTTTTAAGCGCCATTCAATGTCTGAATCTTCGCCACCCCCGGGAAAATTATAATCTTCATCAAATCCATTTATGGCCAGCAATTCTTTTTTGTTAATGGCCATATTGCAACCCAATAAAAAACCATCGGATTTTTTTAAAAAAAACCGGGGTACAGGAAAAAAAATACCATCTTCTATGCGCCTGCAGCCGTAAATTAATAAATTGATGAGGTGAAGCAGCCTGGTATTGCCGGTTTTCAAAATTAATGAAGACAGGCTTTTGCTTAGCATCACTCTTCTTCCATAGAGTACGGCGCCCGGTGCCTGGGCTTTTAGGTATTGCGCCACTAATTTTTTATGTGGAATACAATCTCCGTCTAAAAAAATCAACAAATCGGATGCTGCCAATTTAATGGAGCTATTTAAAGCTTTGCACTTTCTAAATCCTTCATCGGGTTGTTGAATATGGCTTACCGGAAACCTTAAACCGGGTTTAAGCTTTTGAATAAAAGCATTTGTTGATGGTGAATCATCATCTTCTGATATCATAACTTCAAAACTTCCCAATGCGGTTTGGGCATTTAGAGCGCTTAGCAATACTTGCAGCTGGGTGAGGTTTTTATAATACGATATGATTACCGATGCCTGCATTAAAAATTATTGGAGTAATTCATTAAAGAGTTGCTCATACTGGTTTGTAATATAATCCATGCTGTGGTAATGAACAACAAAACGAAAAGCATGATCGGTTAGCGGCCCAGCCAGCCCGGGTGTATTGAATAAAGCAGCCGTTTTTTCACAAAATTCTTCTGCTGTGGGTTGATGGCAAACCATTGCTTTTTCTTCGCTTACTATATCGGCAAGTCCACCACAAGTACTTGAAACAACCGGAACCTTATTGATGTAAGCATCCAGCACACTGCTGCCCAGGCCTTCGTTTAAAGAAGGCATAATAAAAACATTAAAATACTCAAACCAGGATAGGGAATCTTGCCGAAAACCCATAAGCCGGTAATATTCCCCCATACCCATTGCCGTTATTTTTTCCTGCATTTCTTTGAGTAAGGGGCCATCGCCAAAATGCAGGCATATAAAATCATGATGTTGATGACGTAACTGCTGTATGGCGTTAAGGCATACCAACGGCTGCTTTTCGTAAGTAAGCGCCGCAACAATTCCTATAATTTTTTTTTGACCGGGGTTTAATTGTGCAATTTGGGCGGCTATGCCTTGAGCATTATTTTCTTTAATAACGATATCTGATATTTTCACTACATCGTTACGGCGGGTAAAGGTTGAAAGGTTTTGCTGAACCGAAGTGCTGATGGCAACCAACTTATCGGTAAACCGGTATTTTATTTTTGTGAATACCCCGGATTGTATAAAATTTACCCTTCGGGTGTAAACAATTTTTTTTTGATGAAAAGGCTTTGAAATAACACAATAGGTAAGAATATGTGCGGTTTGGGCATGAAGCAAATCAAAACGGCGGGCATGGGTTATTAAAAACCAAAAAGCCCCAAAAATATTTGAAAAAGTAAAACAGGAAAACCCGGCCTGCCCGGCCATTTGGTTCAGAGAACTGTTTTTTCGGCAAAGTAGAAATACCTGGTGATTCCTTTGTTGAAGGCCCTTCATATTCAAAAGGGTTTGCCTTTCGCCACCACGCCATTCACCGGAAAAATTAAGTTCAAGTATTTTCATGATGACGGGGTAAGGTAAAGCGGATCAAATCGTCTTTAACAGAAACCGTATATCCGGGGTCTTTTTGTTTTATGAATGTGGTTAGTGCATCAATGGTAGGGTAATCTCCGGTTCCGTTAAAGCACCGGGCATCGTCAATGAGAATGATATGGCCCGGGTTAGGGGTGCTAAAAATGGCGCTTAGTTCTTCATAAATCGGGCACTCCTTTTCCCCTTTTGCCGTTTCGCCTGCCGAGTAATGACCATCGAGCCAAAAGATTGCCGGTTTTTTTATTTCTTTGATTAACGCCTGTAACACTTTACCACTATCGCCCTGAAGGATACTTACATTTTTATTTTGTTGAAACCGTTTTTGTGCATCCTCATAAAGTTTTTGGCTGAGTTCAATAGAATAAATATGTTCAAAACGGTCTTTTTGGGCAAATACCATATCACCCTTAAACGTTCCGGTTTCTACAAGTATGGAAAAACCCGTAGCCGATTGATACTCTTCAATGGCCTTTTGTTTTACATAATGAGGTGGAGGAACGGGCCTGCCGGCTTTTTCCCATTTTTTTAAAGTGCGCTCTTTTTCAGAAGCAAAAAGAAAATGAAAGAAACGAAACATAGATAACATTTAATCAGCAAAATTACCATTGCCGGGTATGCCTGCAAAATATGTTTTTAATAAAACCCCCGGCCTATCTGCCCTTTAACCCGCTCAAAAACTATTTTGGATTTTTATCCAGGTCTTGGGAACAAGGTCCCGGGTTCCATCAAAATGAGGCATCCAGTTTTGGGGGCAAATCACCAATTTGTTTTTATGATCATTGAGCCATGCTGCCCACCAGCTAAATGAACTGTTGGCAATAATATTATGTTTGCATTTGCTCATTAAAAACATATCCCAATAACTGTCTTCGGCTTTATTCCAATCAATATACTGGCTGTTTAAAATTTGAAGATTATCTTTTGCCCAAACAAGGTCATCTGAAAAAACAAAAAATACGGGTTCCGGAATTTGTTGGTTGATATAGGCGATGGCCTTATTCCAATAATCGGCAGATAGGGCGCAGTTTCTGCCGTCAATTAAATAATCCCCTCTTCGAATATGGATACTAACGGATTGTGATGCATTTATGATTTCTAAAACGGCTAAATTTTTTTCTTGTTTTGGGGTTGGAAAAGTAAAAGCCTGTTTAACTTTTTGGCCGGCGTTTATAAAATACTTATCGGATTGCCAATAGCCCTTTAAAAAACCGTTTTTGAGCTGCAGAACATTTTCATGGAAAAAATACTGGTCTTCGGGTCTTTCCTTATATGCTGTTCCGAAAAGTTTTGATTGTAATTTGCCCAACCATTTAAAAAAAGTTCTTTCTGCTTTATTGGCATAAACAGCCTGTAGATTAAAAATGCGCTCTAACTCATATCCGTTATGCGTCTTTTGTTTGTTATAGTGACTTAAATCAATTTTGACATGTACACCGTTTTGTTGCAGGGTACAATACAAAGCATACTCAAACATTTGATTCCCCAGCCCCCCGGAAAAATGCAAGATCAGCATAGGTTGATGTTGATAAGAAAGTTAAAGATAAACAGAATGCACCTGCCGTACGATAAATATTGCCGCAAGGCTTCTTACATTTGCTTAATGACCAATTTTATTCCCCTATTTCCATTGGGCCTTGTGGCATACCCCGGCGAACGGTTGAACCTTCATATTTTTGAGCCAAGATATATACAATTGATTAAAGAATGTGCCGAAAAAAACAAACCTTTTGGGCTGCCCCCGGTAATCCAAAAGCGCATTTGTGAAATGGGAACGGTAATGCAGGTTTTGGAAATTTCCAAAGAGTATGAGGATGGTAAAATGGATATTAAAACCATTGGGGTAAGAGTTTTTAAAATATTGGAAACCTTGGAGCAGGTTCCTGAAAAATTATATAGCGGCGCTATTGTAACCTATCCTTCATATACATTACAGGGAAGCGCTTCTTTGATGAAAAAGGTTTTGGATGGAATACGACAAATGCACCAGGTTATTAATATCAGCAAAGATTTTAACAAACCCGATGAAGAACTTTGCAGTTTTGATGTGGCCCATCATGCAGGGCTCAATATTGAAGACGAATATCATTTACTGGAACTGGAACATGAGTTGCACCGCCAGGAATTTTTGAAAAGGCATTTGGAAAAAATACAGCCGGTTATGACGGAAATGAACGCCCTGAAAGGCCGCATTAAAATGAATGGACATTTTAAAACCCCCGGGGGCCTCGCATGAAAACATCCATAACCCTTTGCTTAGACTTTGGCAACTCCAGGAAAAAACTGGCGGTTTTCCATAATAAAAAAATAAAGGCACAACGGGTGTTAACCAGTGATAACCCGGCAGAAATAGAACCCGTACTTAAGGAATTTAAACCGCAAAAGTCAATCTTGTCTTCGGTTATTAACCACAACCCTTTGCTGGAAGAGCAGTTAAAAACAGCAACGGTATTTCATAAATTATCTGCAGCCACAAAAATAAACTTTACCACTCCGGTTGCTAAGCCCGAAACCATTGGGGCAGACAGGCTGGCCATGGTTGCGGCAGCGGTACATTTTTTTCCGAAAAAGAATAACCTGGTCATTGGGCTGGGGAGTTGTATAACGTATAATTTTATAAACCAGCTCCATGAGTTTTTAGGCGGGGCAATTTCTCCCGGCATGCAAATGAGGTTTAAAGCCATGCATGAGTTTACGGCACTGTTGCCATTGGTTGAGGAAGATTGGAATTTTCCATTAATAGGGTATGATACCAAAACCAATTTACAAAGCGGCGTTTTAAATGGTATGGCCAGCGAAATTGATGGCATAATCAACAGATATAGAGCTAAATATCGCAACTTTAACGTGGTTTTAACCGGGGGTAATACCGCTCATTTTGCCAGTCGGTTGAAAAACAAGATATTTGCCGACCCAAATTTTTTATTTAAAGGACTGTATGCACTTAGCGAATACAACAACAACAATGGGGCTTAAGAGAATAACCGGTTTTATTATTGCAATCTTCATTACTCATTTTTCACAGGCACAGGATAATTCACCTTACTCCCGCTATGGAATTGGTGATGTAGTACCCAACGGAAATATTACCACAAGGGCCATGGGAGGCATTTCTGCCGGCTATTCATTTGATCATTCCATAAAAGCTGTACCAATCAGCAGTTTAAATATTGATAACCCGGCATCCCTGGGCTCCTTAAGCAATAATTCCTACATCAATGTACTTTTTGATATAGGTGCTGAAATAGACCGCCATACGTTAAAAAGTAATAATTCCCCCGCAAAATACACTTCAAATAATACCAATATTTCTTACCTGCAATTTGGCTTACCTATTGCCGGTAAAAAAATGGAAGATAAAGGAATTATGTGGGGAGTAAGCTTTGGTTTAAGGCCCGTAACCCGAATTAATTATAAAATTGAAGATTACAGGAGAATTAGCAATATAGACACCGTTTTATATACTTATGAAGGCAATGGGGGTATTTCACAGGCAAATTTCAGTACAGGTATAAAATATAAAAATTTTAGTTTTGGGGTGAGTACCGGGTATTCATTTGGCTCAAAAGATTACAGTACCCAACTCCGTTTTTTAAATGATACCGTTCATTATTATAGCTCAAACAGCGCCACTAAAACAAGGTTTGGCGGGGCTTTTTTAACATTAGGCGCCCAATATCATATACCCACCAAAAAGGGAAATCTTCAAATTGGAGCATTTGCCAACCTTCAGCAAAATCTTAAAGCCAACATGGACAGTATTGATGAAACCATTGGATACGATTTTACCGGCGGAACCTATAATATAGATACCGTGGCTTCTGCAACGGATATAGCGGGAAGAATTATTGTACCGGCCAATTATACCCTGGGCTTTATTTACAGCCTTCCGCATTGGATGATAGGAGCCGATTTTACCATATCCCGCTGGGCGGATTATAAGTACTACGGTAAAAAAGAGGAAGCCACACAAAACAACTGGACGTTTAAAATAGGTGGCCAGTATTTTGGTGCAAACGAATCAACCGTATCAAACAATTATTGGAAATTTGTAAAATACCGTGCCGGTTTTTATATCGGTCCTGATTATATAAAACTGGATGATAAAAACCGCAATCAATACGGCATCAGTGTTGGCGCCGGTTTTCCATTAACGAGTTTTCAGCGCCTGAGGCTTGGAGAGTTTGTAACCCTAAACACGGGGATAGAATTTAGTGCCAGGGGCAATACCGGCAGCCGCAGTATGAGGGAAAACATTGTACGGTTTAATTTTGGTATTTCAATGGGCCAGCATTGGTTCCAAAAGCGTAAGTATGATTAATTCCAATTGTATTTTCGCACGCATAAATTGTTTTTATAAAGTGCATCCATTTTGACTTTTTCAATAAAATATACAGTATATACAGCAGCTATCCTTAGCTGCCTTTTTTTGCCGGCATGTGAAAATGATGAAAAAGCAGTTCAGCGGTTAAACAATAAATCCATAGGTGTAGAGGAGGCCAAAAAGGTGGAAATCATTTATACTACCGGGGGAAAAACCAAGGCGGTACTTACTGCTCCTTTAATGCTGCATGTACAGGAATCCACACCTTATTATGAATTTCCACAAACCCTGCAAACCGATTTTTATAATGAAGGCGGAATTATTGAAAGCAGGTTAAACGCACGCTACGGAAAGTATAAAGAGAACGAAGACCTTGTTTTTTTAAAAGACAGTGTGAGGGTGATCAATCTGCAAAAAGGCGATACGCTGTTTTGCAATGAACTTTATTGGAACCGCAAGCGAACCGGTGCGGAGTTTTATACCGACAAACCGGTACGGATACGCACCAAAACCCAAATAATTGATGGGATTGGTATGGAAGCCCGGCAGGATTTTAAAAGCTGGCTCATTAAAAAAAGTGTAGGTACCGTACAAGTGCCGGCATCCAAGTTCCCGATGTAAAAAACCTCATTTAGTAAACAGCATAATTATTTGTTGTGTAACTTTCCTGCCCTTTTAATAAACATATTCCATTCACTTTAAAAAACATACATTATGAAGAGATTTGCAACAGCCAACTGGAAAGGCACAGGAAAGGAAGGTAAGGGAACCTTAAGCACACAAAGTGCCGTACTTAATAATCACCAATATTCTTACTCTTCCCGTTTTGAAGAAGGCATTGGAACCAACCCGGAAGAGTTGGTGGCCGCTGCACATGCCGGTTGTTTTTCCATGAAGCTAAGTTTTGTATTAAATGCTGCCGGGTTCACTGCAGATAATATTGACACCCGTTGTGATATTACATTAGACAGCGGCGCCATTACAGAGTCGAAACTGACGGTAAGCGCCAGTGTTCCCGGTATTTCAAAAGAACAATTTGATACTGCTGTTGCCGATGCAAAAGCCAATTGCCCTATTTCAAAATTATACAACACTACTATTGTAGCGGAAGCAACCTTGTTATAATAAAAGGAATGTTCCTTATCCCGAAAGCCCGTTTTACGAACGGGCTTTTTAGATTATTTAAAACTGCCGTATGATTTCTTTTACCACGGCTTCATTTATTTTTATGGGATATTTTTTCTTTAATTCTGCTACCCATTCACGCTCGAGTAAGTCCTGGTAATCGTTTATTACAAGCCCACGGGCATCGGCAAAACTCCTTTGCTGGCCTGCAGGAAAAAGTTCAAGATACTTTACAAACAGGGCGGTGCCGTCGGCATTGCTGGTAATATCACTGTAGGTGTTGGGAAGGGGTACAATATTTTTTTCGGGGCTGTTGATTTGATCCAGGCTGTAACGGCCGCTATCGGCCTGTAGCCGTTCACTCATTTCTGTTGCAACGGAATGCCAGTTTTTACCCGCCTTTAAATCTTCTAAAGCATCCTGGGCATCTAAGGCGGTAGTGGCATTAAAGATTAAAATGCTTGCACTTTTATCCCAGGTATATTTTTCTTTATGCCCGTTATAGTAGTTTAGCAACCCAACGCTGTCATTAGAAGCCTTTCCCCAAATTTTCCGTTCCATAATTTCAAAAAGCATATTGCCTTCTTTAAATTCATTTACCTGGAAGGCAAAGTCGGCATTATATTTTTCCAGGTTGGCCTTATAATAGTTTAGAGAAATATAGCCGGCAAATTTCTTTAACAGCTCTTCATTGCTTTCACCTTTGTATTGCTGGAAATCGGTTTTGTATTGTTTCACAAAATTGAGCCAGTCGTAACCTTTAATGCCGGATCCATCTTTAAAACTTCCTATAATTTTATTGCTAATAGGAAGTGCGTACATTTTTTCTTTGGGCAGGTACTTCATTACCGTATCTGCATAACGAAGCAAATCTTCATTTTTTACCTGGGTGCCGGGTTTATAGCCCGTAAGTAAGATCACATCCCGGGTAAATTTTTCTTTAGGCGCATTTACCCGGCTATCCACCAAAATTTTGTGCTTAATTTCGGTTTGAAAATCTTCATCCGAAACATCGGTTACCGCCGGCTTATGAGAAAGGCGTTTTAAAATATGGATCCCGTATTGTGTTTCAAAGGGCTTGCTTATGTCCCCATCTTTTTGCAAGCTGATTACTTTGTTAAAAAAAGCATCGGAATATTTTCCTGCACCAAACTCCGGCAACTCCCCTTCGGTTAAATAGGTGTTGCGGTCATCACTGAATTTTTTTGCAGCTTCGGCAAAGTTCATTCCATGTTGAAGGAGTTGATATACCGAATCGGCTTTGTGAATTACCCGTTCTTTGGTATAATCATTGGCATCCGGGGGAAACGAAAATAAAATTTGCGCCACACGCCATTTCCCGGTACTGGGCCTATCGCCAATAAAGCGGAAAATATGCCAGCCGTTTTTGGAACGATAGGGTTTTGAGTATGCACCGGGCTTTAATGAATAAATAATATTTTCATATTCGTAGGGCACATTAAATACCGTAATATATCCCAGGTCGGACTGGCGCAGCATAGAAAATTTTCCGGTAATTTCTTTAGCCATTGCCGGATAATCGGTAATGCCTTTTTGCAATTGGGCATAGGCTTCATCTATAGCAGCCCTGGCTTTAATGCTGTCATAATCGGCATTGATTGGCGCAAAGAAGTGAATGATGTGCAAATCTTTTTTACTTCTTTCAAACGCTTCTTTTTGCAGTGCATCCATGCTGTTTTTATCATTCAAATACGACTCGGCCACCTGGTTGCGAAAATTTTCCACATCATATTTTATTTGTGGTAAGGTGTCCAGCCTCAGGTCTTGAGCTTCTTTTACTTTTAATTTAAAATTGCTGTATAAATCCAGGTAATCCCTTATGGCTTTTTCTTTATCGGCCACTTCAACCTTATTTTTATTAAAGGCTTTTAAAAATTCTTCTTTAGAAACGGCATTTTTGCCGTAGGTAAAAACAGTTTGTGAAATACAGCTTGCGGCTAAAAGGATACATGCAAAAGCAAGGAAAGTTTTTTTCATTCATTCATTATTTAGAGGTGTTTAACAGCCGGTAATATCCCCGGGGTTTAAACACACTTATTGAACAGCGGTTTTAATTTTAGTTTCCAGCAGGTCGTTCATTTGTAATAAGGTAAGTTTTTTGCCAATAATTCTTTTTTCTTTATCAAGCAGGTAAAGCGTTGGCGTGGTTACTACATCGTACAATTGACGGAAGTTGGGGCGGTTAGAAGCTGTTTCTTCGTCTGCCTGCTTTTTACTTTGGTACACATTTGTCCAATCGGTAATGTGGTGTTCCCGGATAAATTTTGTCCAGTTGGCTTTTTGATCTTCTTTTTCAGAAAGCACCGCATAAATTTTTACTTTTTTAGCCTTCCATGATGCCCGGTAAATGGAATCCAGCCTGGGAACTTCTTCTTTACAATGGCCGCAATTGGGATCCCAAAAAATGACTACGGTATAATCACTGTTGAGGTCATACAAAGGCCTGGGCTTTCCTGCGGTATCTAAAAGTTCAAGATTGGCTGCGGCCTCTCCCAACTGGTTTGCCATTTGCATATAAGCACGGCGGGTGATAATTTCCATTTGCTTTTCAGTAAGCCATGGCGTTAACCCCTTGCTATGGTACTTTTCAAACAGGTGAATAAATACTTTATCCTGGCCCATATATTTGGGGTTAATGTACTCATCGGTAAACCAGTTGAGCAATAATTTATACATTTCCGGTGCATTGCGGGCATACAAAAGACGGTTGTCAATATCTTTAATTAAGGAGTCTGGCGCCTGTTGCATTACTTCCCTGTAATAACGCTCCAGCTTGGGCAAAAAAAACGGAGTGCGTATTATACGGTCATCCATAAAGTTGATGCCATCCCAGTAGTGTTGCTTATAAAAATAATAGTTGTTAAGGGTGTCCTGCCGGGTTACCGGTGCCTTTGTTGGATAAGGCGCTTCCTTCATGGCATTAAAGAGGGTAGCCATTAAAGAACCGGGATAATTTTGGATAAGATCTTCCCGGTATTGATTGATTTCTGTATTGAGTTTAATATAGTTGGCTTCATGTAAAGAAGAGTCTGCCTTGGTTTTAGAGCGCATATAGGCATCTCTTTCTGCCATGAGCATCCGGCCTTTTTCGTTTACAAATTTTTGATAGTTTACAAAACGTTCATTGTCTTTTGAGCCGGATATTTTTACCTCGGGTAGTTTTGTGGTATCGGCATCAATACTTATGGTTTGTACATCGCTTACCAAAAAATCAATAGAATAGCGTTTTCCCGGTAAAACCAATGCGTAGATGCCCTGCTGTAGCGGATGGTTTCCCTGGAAAACCACCATGCCTTTATCATTTACTTTTCCCGAGTCTTCAATATTTAGGCTTTTGCCATAGTGATAAGTGAGATAAGCCATACCCGAGTCGTAATTACAGGTTACACTTATTTTATATTGGGCATTAATTTTAAAACAAATCAATAAGAGCAGAATGGTGAAGCGTAAATATTTGTTCATGAGGTTGTAAAAAGTAGGAACAAATATATTTAATAAACAGCGTTTTTCATAAGTCATTACCCCGATATTAAGAATATTACATATCCTTAACAATTGATTGTGCCCTGTAATAAATGGCTGCTGTATTCAACGGCCAGATGCTTAATTTTGCCCGGTGAGGAAAAAACCAGAAAAGAAAGTATTACAAGATGTGCTTATAACCGGCTATGCAGCTGAAGGAAAAGCATTGGCAAGGCTCATTACCGATGAGGGAGAACCGGGAAAAGTGCTTTTTGTAGAGTCTGTTGTGCCGGGCGACCGGGCAGATGTATGGGTTACTAAAAATAAAAAAGACTGGGCCGAAGGACGGCCTCTAAAAATTACCCAATTTTCAAAAGACAGGGTAGTGCCCTTTTGTAAACACTTTGGTGTATGCGGAGGCTGTAAATGGCAAATGTTGCCCTACCACAAGCAATTGGAATATAAGCAGCAGGAGGCAGAACAAAATATCAGGCGAATTGGCCGGCAGGAAAATTTTTTAATGTTACCTATAGCGGCCGCACCACATACCACTGCTTATCGCAATAAGCTGGAGTTTACCGCAAGTAATAAGGAATATATTGTTGACTTAACCAATCATCAGGAAGCCCCCAAAGCAGGCGCCCTGGGCTTTCATGTACCAAGGATTTTTGACAAAACCATTGATATTTACGAATGCCATCTTATGCATGATGTCAATAATCAAATACGAAATACCGTAAGGGATTATGCCATTAAGCAGGATATTGCGTTTTATGATATTCGGGAACATACCGGCTGGCTCAGGAATATTATTATCCGGTTTTGCAGCACTGGAGAATTAATGGTAAATGTGGTTATTAATTATGATGATCCGTCTACCCTTATCCCGCTTTTGGAACATCTGTTAAAAAATATTCCCCAAATCAGCACATTGCTCTATACCATAAATACCAAGTGGAATGATAGTATTTTTGATTTAAAGCCGGTGGTATTTTTCGGCAAAGGTTATGTACTGGAACGATTGGGTAATTTTCAATTCATCATCAGCCCCAAATCTTTTTTTCAAACCAATACGGTGCAGGCAGAAAAACTCTATTCTATTGCTGCCGAATTTGCCGCATTAACCGGCCGGGAAACCTTGTACGACCTCTACTGTGGCACGGGAAGCATTGGTATTTATATGAGTGAAAAAGCCCGGAAAATTATTGGGGTGGAAATTATTGAAGAAGCCATAGAAGATGCCCAAAAAAATGCAGCCCTCAATAAGATTAACCATATTGAGTTTTTTGCCGGCGATGTGATAAAAATCTGTAACAACGAGTTTTTTTCCAAACACGGAAAGCCCGATGTAATAGTTACCGACCCTCCGAGGGCAGGCATGCATGAAAAACTGGTAGTTAAATTGCTGGAAATAGAAGCGCCTAAAATTGTTTACATTAGCTGCAATACGGCTACGCAGGCAAGAGATATTGCATTGCTTGCAGAAAAATACAGGCTGGAGAAGCTGCAACCGGTAGATATGTTTCCGCATACCCACCATATTGAAAGTGTTGCATTATTAACTTTAAAGATTCATCAATAACCATTAATAAACGATCGTATGGCTTATAACAGTTATGGAAACCGCTTTTTAAAAGATACCCCGGTGGTGATGAACCTGGTCATCATCAATGTGTTGGTTTTTTTGATTCAAAGCCTTTTTGATGGAAAAGAAGCAACCATTACCATGAAGCTGGCTTTGTGGCCAATTGACAGTGGCGAGTTTAAGCCCTACCAACTGGTTACACACATGTTTACCCACGGTGGTTTTGCTCATATATTGTTTAATATGTTTGCCCTTTGGAGTTTTGGCACCTGGCTGGAGAAAAGCTGGGGTCCTAAAAAGTTCTTGTTTTTTTACCTTGCCTGCGGTCTTACGGCTGCGGTTGCACAACTCTTGTTTTCTAATGTTCCGGCTGTAGGCGCATCCGGCGCTGTTATGGGGCTTTTTGCGGCTTTTGCTTATTTGTTTCCTAATGCACAACTTATTATGTTTCCAATTCCGGTTCCGGTAAAAGCAAAATGGGCCATTGCAATAATGGCAGCTATTGATTTATTTGGCGGCGTAAACCCAACGGGCAGCAATATTGCCCACTTTGCCCACCTGGGTGGTTTAATTATGGGTTTTATTTTAGTGATTTATTGGAATAAAACCAATAAAAAAACATTTTATTAAAAGCTTGTCTTGCAACATTTTTTTTCTTTTAATTATCTTTAAAGAAACAACAAGGCATGGGAGAGTCAGACCGTTACGGTGATTTTAAAAAACCAACTTTTAGGAATAAAAACTTTCTGAACCCGGAGGGTAATGCATTATTAAGCCTATGTTTTATTAACGTTGCGTTTTTCCTGGTATTGGCCTTTCTTAAACTGGGCTTTAGGGCAAGCCATTATGCGCCTTCTTTATTTGAAAGCAATATTTTACAATGGTTGGCATTAGGATCCGGCTCTTCCCTGGGGCTGAGCAGGCCATGGACATTGCTTACCTATATGTTTTGCGATGTTGATCTTATTCGCTTTGTGGTTAATTTAATTTGGCTTTGGGTATTTGGCAATATTTTACAATCCCTTTATGAAGAGGTTAAAATTATTCCCATTTATTTGTATGGAGGAATAATAGCCGGTATTGCCTGGGTAGCAGCAACCTATTTTTTAAAAAGTGGCGACCATACAAAATTATTTTTACTGGGGGCAAATTTACCTACTGTAGCAGTGGCTTCGGCCACTACGTTTATGGTTCCCCGGTTTAAAATTATGCAACATATTAACGGGGGGATATCGTTGTGGATATTATGGGTCATTTTTTTGGCTATAGCCATTACTTCCTCGGGAAATGTAGCGCAAATAATAGCTATTGGAGCTGCCCTGTTAACGGGATTTGTGTATGTATATCTTTTTAAAAGGGGCATAGATTGTGGTGCATGGATGGTTAAATTAACCCGGAGCGCTAATACATGGTTTGCTCCCGGGAATAGTAAAAAGAATACGCCAAAGCAGTTGTTTTATGAAACCGGCAACCGCAAGCCGTATACGAAAACACAAAATCTCACTCAAAAAAAGATTGATGAAATACTGGATAAAATCAATCAAAAAGGCTATCAGTCGCTGAGTAATGAAGAAAAAGAGTTATTAAAAAAAGCTTCCGAATCAGATGAGTTGTAATGAAAAATGCCCACCTTAGGCGGGCATAACCATTCCACTTTTTATTCAAAAAATTTTAATTGCTTTCGGCTGCAGCAGATTTGTTTTTTGCAATCAAATCTTTTACATCCTGCGGTACATAATCATCATAAAGTTTTTGGCCTTTTGCCTTCACTTTGTCTTTTAACTGCTTTTTTTCATCGGCACTCATTTTATTGTATTTATAAATACCGTAGGCGGCAATGCCTGCAAGCAATAATCCTAATCCTTTTTTTGCGTTCATGGCTAGTGATTTTTTGGATGAATAATTTGGTTTAGTGTTTGGTGGAGTCAGCAGCGGCCTTCTTTTTGTCTTTGTTTTTACCAATGATCGTTCCTGCGGCAGCTCCTACAACACCGCCAATGATAGCGCCTTTTGCATTTTTACCAACAGTGGCGCCTACCACGGCACCGCCTACGCCACCAATAATTGCGCCTTTAGCGGTATTGCTCATTCCTTTCTTTTTTTCCGGAGTTGCTTCCGGCGCTGTTTCAGTTGTGGCTCCTCCCTGCGTACCGGCTGTTTGACCGGGTGCAGGTTCTGTTGAAGCAGAAGGAGCAGTTGTAGTAGTTGTTGTTGAAGGTGTGGTTGTGGTGGTTTGCTGGGCAGGTACCTGCACTACTTTTTCTTTAATAATCACTTTTTCAATCACTTTAGGCTCGGCAGTAGCTGAGGGAGCTGTGGAGTTTGTAGCATTGTTTACAGCCGCAGTATCAGCCAATGCATTTTGGCCATTCGTTGCAGAGGAGTCGTTTAAAATTAAGTTTTGACCGGGTTCTTCCTGTTTTTGAGATTGGCAGGCTACCAGCACAGCAGCTAATGCAATTCCTGAAAATAATTTTTTCATTTTTTAAGTTTAGTTTTTTGTTAATTAAGGCAAAAATATTGCCAATATTTGCCTGGGTTGATGTTTTTAGCTTTAACCCCTGTTGTGGAATAATAAATAAAAACAAAAACGGCCGCAAAACTATTGCAATAGACGTTCCAATAATTGCTTTTGGTGCCTCAAAACGGTTTTTTTGCATTTCTTTATATTTTACACATAAAAAAAGCAGGGAGTTTTGTCCCTGCCCTTTTTCAAATAACACTTAATTAAGCTACGGCTTTGCTACCCAGCATCAGCAATTCATTAGCCTGAATTTCGGTAAAGTGTTTTTTGTTGCCTTCTTTATCGGTATAAACCCTGCTAACGAGCTTTCCTTCCAGGCATATTTCAGCTCCTTTGGAAAGAAATTTTTCAGCAATTTCGGCTACTTTGCCCCAGGCAATGATATTATGCCATTGGGTTTCGGTTACTTTTTCGCCATTTGCATTGCGATACACTTCGTTAGTGGCGAGGGAAAAACGCACTAATTTTTTTCCATTTTCTGTGTTGCGTACTTCCGGGGCGTTGCCTAAATTGCCAATCAATTGAACTTTGTTTTTTAATGCGTACATGTCTTTAAAATTTAAATGTTTAAAAAATTTTTTATTTCAGTCAACCCATTGTGGATTGACAAGGCAAAGATGCAACGGCAGAAAAGCATTAGACGGAGATTAAGTGTTTACATGCGGAAGTAAACGGTTGAAAGCGTTTGTTGTCGGATAAGCAGAGTTTAATCGGCTTATTTTCAAGCGATTTAAAAAATTCAGGAAATTTTTATCAAAGCCAATATTTTTTTTATTTCACCGACTCCAGTGCTAATTTCATCATGGGGATAAGTGCTTTTTCCCGTTCATCGGCAGAAATAAACCGATGGGTGGGTATAATATCGGAAACGGTAAGCAGGGTTGCGGCCGCCTTGCCCAGGTGTAAGGCATTTGCAAATAATGAAAAGGCTTCCATTTCTACCGCAAGGCATTGCTGTTGCTGTGCTATAACCGGAGTGCCCGGGTTTTTGCGATAAAAAATATCACTGCTGTGAATATTACTAATCTTTAAGGGAAGGCCGAGCTTTTTTGCGGTATCTTTTATTTTATCAAACGTATTCCCCTGGTGAGGGATTAAACTTTCTTCAATTTCCCAGGCATACCTGGCAAAAGTAGATTCACTTGCGGCAGCTTCTGCCAATACCAGGTCAAATAAATCCAATGCCGTAGAATAGGCTCCACAGGTGCCAATGCGTATAATGCTGTCCACTTCATACTCGGTATAAAGTTCATAAGAGTAAATACCAATGGATGGGCAGCCCATTCCACTGGCGCCAATGGTTACGGGGGTTCCTTCATATTTTCCGGTAAAGTAAAAAGCATTCCGTGTTTGACTTACCAGTTTAACTTCTTTTAAAAAATTATCGGCTACATATTTTGCCCTTAACGGGTCGCCGGGCATTAATACGGTTTTGGCAATTTCTCCTTTTGCTGCGCTAATGTGTACACTCATATATCCTGATTAAGCGCATGAAGATAGAAATTTGAAAGGAATTCTTGAAAAAGAAAAATAAGCAGCAGCTAGTTTTTATTAAATAAAAAAACAAAAGCTTTGTTTTGAGAAAACCGGATAAATGATTTTATTACAGCGGGCTTTTTGCAGATGGTATATTTATTGAGGTCAATAATTTCATGACTTTTCACAATATTATCGAGGGACTCTACGGAATAGAGTAACTCATGCAATTGGGTAACCTGCCGTTCTATGGAACGGCGGCTCATAAACTCATGCCTGAATAATACTAATAGATCTCGATTATCTTTGTTCATGATAAAGCGAAGCAAACGGATTGTTAATAACCAACCATGCCTTGCCTATTGGGACACCCACACTGCCCTTTTTTTGACGAAGAACAGCCGGCAGCCACTAAAGCAAAGGCCAGCAATAACAATGAGATGAATTTTAGCTGATTTTTCATATAAATAACGTTACAAATTAAACTATTTTCACTGAATTTTATTGCCCTTATTAGTATATGAATAAAAATTCTACAGGCGCCTTAAACCCACTTACCATACTCATTGCGCCATTAGATTGGGGCCTGGGCCATGCTACCCGTTGTGTACCAATAATTCATGAATTAATAAAATTAAAGGTAACCGTAATTATAGCGGCCGAAGGACCTGTTAAGGTTGTTTTAAAAAAAGAATTTCCGGAGCTCAAAATAATTCCCTTAAAGGGCTATCATATTAATTACAGCAAAACTAAAGCGGGTTTTTTCTCTAAACTTATCCTGCAATCGCCTAAAATTTTTAACGCCATCAATTATGAACATAACTGGCTGATACGGGTTATAAAAACACATAAAATTGATGGCGTAATTTCAGACAACCGCTTTGGATTGTGGACCAAAGCCGTTCCCTGTGTTTACATCACCCACCAGTTAAATCTTCATAGTCCCAATATAGCCTTAACAATTTTGGGGCAAAAAGTGCACTATAATTTTATTAACCGCTATACCGAGTGTTGGGTACCCGACTATGAGGAAAACGGTTTGGCCGGAAAACTTTCTCGCCCGATGAACCTGCCGCACATTCCTCTTAAGTACATTGGTCCATTATCCCGCCTGCAAAAAAAGAACGTAAAAAAAGGGTTGGATATTTTTGTGGCTTTATCAGGGCCAGAGCCCCAGCGCAGCATTTTGGAAAAAATTCTTGCCCCACAGATTAAACAATCGGGTTTGCGTTGTGTATTTGTTCGTGGCCTTCCAGGTGAAACAAAAACCAGTTATGCCGATAACGATAACTTTAAGATGTATAACCATCTTCCCTCGGATAAATTTAGTGAATGGATGCAAAAAGCCCAATGGGTAATTTGCAGGTCGGGGTATTCATCTATTATGGATCTTGCCGTAGTGGGCCAAAAAGCAATATTGGTGCCTACGCCGGGGCAAACAGAGCAGGAATACCTGGCAGAAACCGTACAGGCACAACATTTTTTTATGGCAGCCAAACAAGAGGGCTTTTCCTTGAAGGCCGAACTGGAAAAGGCGGGTAAATTTAATTTTAAACAGGTGGAAATTGCTCCTAAAAACCTTAAGACTGCGGTTAAAAGCTTTGTGGAACAAATTAAGCTCAACAAGAAAAAAGAATCAAATTAATTTTTGAAAATCACCAGGCCATTACTGTTCTTATTATTACTGCCCACAATACTGCTGCTACCGTAAGCATGAAATAAAAAGCCCGCCAAACCCCGGGCATCCTGCATTTTTTCAACAATCGTTTTAAAAGAATGCGTTCCTTCGCAAAATATAATCCGGTTAATTTTTTTTTGAGTTACAAGGGCCTTAATATTTTCCCAGCGCCCGATGTTTGCTTCGGTATCGGTTTCATTATTGGCTATTCTTCCGCAAACGATTATGGGTTGCCGGGCAAATTTTAAAAGATGCAGGAGTGCATTAAACTCCGGTTGTGAAGCCTCTATAACAGCATTTGTATTTTTATTTACTGCTGGCTCCAACCATAATTTACGCAAGGCAAATTTCATGTGGGCAATACATTGACCGGCTGTTATACTTGCATGCAGTAAAGCCCTGGTGATTTTATTGGAGTGCTGGTGTTTATTGACATAAATATGCATGGCATTATAAAAATGCCGGGTATAGCTTTTTGAGAACTTTTGAGTGCTTTCTCCCTTAAAATGAACAATGGTTGTACCGGCAAAATAATGGTTTTCCATGCCCGCAAGATGTACCCGGTAACTTAGGTCAACATCTTCGCCATACATAAAAAAGCGTTCATCAAAGCCCTGTGTAATTTCAATAGCTTTCCTTGAGATCATCATAAATGCGCCGGCAAGTACTTCCACCCTCCCGCTTTTGTTTTCGGGAATATGACCCAGGTAATAACCGGAAAAGGTTTTTGAACGTGGAAATAATTTACACAATCCCGAAAACTTAAAAAAGGAATTGGATAATGTGGGAAAGCCCCTTTTACTTTCTTTTAAAAAATTTCCATTTCCATCAATCATTCGTACCCCTAATGCAGCACAGCGTTCATTGGCTTTCATGTACTCCAGGCATTTGTTAAGGCAATCTTCGGCCAGCAGGGTATCGGGGTTGAGGAATAAAACATAATCAGATTTTGCTTTTTGTAAAGCCAGGTTATTGGCCTTTCCAAAGCCCAGGTTGCTGTCCAGCCAGGTAAATTGTACCTGCGGAAATTTTTCCGTAAGGTATTCTTTACTTCCATCTGTTGAGGCATTGTCTATAACCAGTATTTCGGATTTTATATCCTTTATGGCTTTTAATAAAGAATAAAGGCATTGCTCCAAAAAAAACTTTACATTATAATTTACAATGATTACAGATAATTGCAAAGGGAGGTTTTTGCTGCAATTAATCATTTTTAATGCGGATTACAAAGAAAATGTACCACTATTCTCCGGGAGATAGACCCGTGGTATTCTTTATCTTTGCGGCATGTTAAAAGCCACTCTTTTAAATGCGGTGAATGCCGGCGCAGCCGAAATCAGGAGATATTATAACGGAAACTTTGCTATTTCAAACAAAGAAGGAGTTAACAACCTGGTTACCGAAGCCGATCATGCTTCTGAAAAAGCCATCCTGGCAGAAATAAAAAAAACCTTTCCCGACCATTTTATTTTAAGTGAAGAAACCGGCGAAATTGTTACCAACAGCGAGTATAAATGGATCATTGACCCCATTGACGGAACGGTAAATTTTGCAAACGGCATTCCTTTGTGTTGTGTAAGTATTGGCGTGGAACATAACGGAAAAATGCTGATGGCAGCCGTGTATGCCCCTATATTAAATGAAATGTATTTTGCCGAAATAAATAACGGAGCTACCCTCAACGATAAAAAAATACAGGTTAGCAGTAAACAGGAGCTGATGAAAAGTTGCCTGGTTACCGGGTTTCCCTATACCTACCTCGACAGCCCCAATGGTCCGTTACAAATTTTTGAAAAATTGATCCGATGTGGCATCCCGGTAAGAAGGCTGGGAAGCGCAGCCATTGATTTGTGCTGGGTGGCTGCAGGGCGTTTTGACGGCTTTTATGAACATAAACTGGCCGCCTGGGACAGCGCAGCAGGCTTTTTAATTGTAAACGAAGCCGGGGGAAAGGTTACCGATTTTAAAGGCAACGATTTTTCGCCTTACCAACCCCATATCCTTGCCAGCAACGGAAAAATACATGAACAGTTAAAAGCCGTGGTAAATGGCGCCGAAGTAAAAAACACCATATCCTAAATGAATCAAAGAACCGAAATAGCATCTCTTGGTGAGTTTGGACTGATTGACCATCTTACCCAAAACAATGAAATAAAAAATGCCTCTACAGTTTTAAGCGTAGGCGATGATGCTGCCGTAATGGATCATTTTGGCCGGCAAACCGTTGTTTCTACAGACTTGCTGATTGAAGGCATTCATTTCGACCTTTCCTATACGCCTCTAAAACATTTAGGCTACAAAAGTATTATCGTAAACCTAAGCGATATTTATGCCATGAATGCTACCCCCACCCAGGTTACGGTAAGCATTGCGTTCAGCAACCGATTTGGATTAGAGGCGCTGGATGAATTATATGCAGGCATTTATGCCGCCTGCAATAAGTACCAGGTTGACCTGGTAGGGGGCGATACCTCTTCTTCACAAAAAGGTCTTATCATTAGCGTAACGGCTATTGGCGAAGTGGCACCGGGAAATTTTATTAAACGAAGCACTGCCCAACCCAACGATCTTATTTGTGTAAGTGGGGAGCTTGGAGGCGCTTTTCTCGGCCTTACCCTTTTAGAACGGGAAAAGAAAATTTTTGAAGAAACGGGCGCCCAACCCGATCTTGAAAACCAGGCCTATATAGTCGGACGTTTATTAAAACCCGAAGCCCGGCAGGACATTATTGAGTACCTGGCCAATGAAAAAATTATTCCAACCGCCATGATGGATATAAGCGATGGCCTTAGCAGCGATATACTGCATATTTGTAAACAAAGCAAAATGGGTTGTGTGTTGTATGAAGATAAATTTCCCATAAATGAAGAAGCAAAGCAATTTGCCTATAAACTTCAACTGGACCCCACTGCTTGTGTGCTTAGCGGGGGTGAAGATTATGAATTGCTGTTTACTATTTCACAAGCCGATTTTGAAAAAGTAAAGGGCAATAAGAGCATAAGTGTAATTGGATATATAACCAATGAGAAAGAAGGTTGCCATCTTATAACCCGGGGCGGCAGCAAACATCAATTAATTGCCCAGGGTTGGAACCATGCCAAGGCAAAGGAGCAATAAAGGAGTTAATATTTTTTTTATTTTGTAACGGATATGAAATTAAGGAATGCCCTACTGGTTTTGCTTTTGCCATTCTTATATTCCTGTGCAACCAGCCATTATTCCCCGGCAAAAAAATATCCCTCTGCCGCTTTAAAGGAAGATTACCGGCTGCTGAAAAATATACTTGAGGCAAAACACCCTTCACTTTACTGGTACACTCCTAAAGACAGCATGGATTTTTATTTTAATTTTTATGAGCAGGTCATTCCGGATAGCATGAATGAACCCATGTTTGCCTGGCATATCCTTGCCCCGTTAACTCAAAAAATTCATTGCGGCCATACCAGCGTAAGCCTCAGCAATGGTTATGCCAAATGGGTTAAAGACAAACAGCTCCCCTCTTTTCCTTTATTTCTAAAAGCCTGGAAAGATACCCTGGTGGTAATGGGAAGTTTAATTAAGAACGACACTGTCTTTAAACGGGGAACCCTTGTTACTTCCATAAATGGGATTCACAATAAAGATTTGATTCAACGAATGTTTAATTTTTTGCCCGAAGATGGTTACGCAAACAATATTAATTATTTAAGGATAAGCTCAAACTTCCCTTATTTTCATCGTAATATTTTTGGGCTAAGCCGGCAATATACAGTTACCTATTTAGATTCATTACAGCAGGAAAAAAAGGTAACCATTGCTGCCTGGGAACCCCCTAAGCCGGATAGTGTAAAAAAACGTCAACCCAAAATTAAAAAACCCAAACCTCCCAAAGAAGAAAGAGAAAACCGGTACAGAAGTTTTAAAACAGACAGCACAGGAAGTTTTGCCGTAATGAATTTAAACAGTTTTACCAAGGGCCATTTAAGGAGGTTTTACCGGAAAAGTTTTAAAACCTTACAACAAAAAAACATTAGCAACCTAATCATTGATATACGCAGCAATGGAGGGGGGCGGGTGGGCCTTTCCACTTTATTAACCCGGTATGTTTCCCGAAAACCGTTTAAAGTTGCCGATTCCATTTACGCAGTTTCAAAATCTATGGCGCCTTTTACCGGGCATATTAAAAATGGTTTTTTGACTAATATCGAATTGTTTTTCATCACCAAAAAGCATAAAGAAGGTCGCTATCATTTGGGCCATTTAGAACGGAAAATCTATAAGCCAAAATCCAAAAATCATTTTTCGGGCAGGGTTTATATCCTTACCAACGGGCCAACTTTTTCTGCATCGGCTTTGTTTTGCAATGCCATGAAAGGCCAGCCGGGTGTAACACTTGTAGGTGAAGAAACCGGGGGTGGATGGTATGGAAATAATGGTATAATAATACCGGATATTGTTTTGCCCAATACAAAAATTAGGGTGAGATTGCCTTTGTTTAGGCTGCTGCAATTTGAGCACGATAAAGTACCTCAAAAAGGCACCGGTGTAATTCCCGATATTTATTGCGGCCCCAGCCTGGATGCTTTAATCCATAGGGTTGACAACAAAATGGAGTTGGTAATAAAAATGATTCGGAGTAATAAGCTACAATAATAGTTAAAGGTGAAAACAATTTTAATTACCGGGGCAAACGGGTATATTGGTAAACAATTGGCCGGTCAATTGGCAACAAAAGGCCATACCATAATTGCAACTTCAAGAAACGGGTTGGGCAATACCATTAAAATGGATTTTACCAACGAGGCAGAAATTAAAAATGTTTTATTTAGGTTTAAACCGGCAATAATTATACACTGTGGCGCCAAAGGAAAGCCCGATGAATGTGAGTTGAATAAAGAAACGGCCTTGCTTGCCAATGCAACCGCAACAGGCTGGCTGGTTCAAAATGCCGCAGCCATTAAAGCATATTTTATTTTTTTGTCCACCGACTTTGTTTTTGGCGGATCAAAAGCCTGGCTTACCGAAGCGGACAAACCCAACCCGGTAAATTATTACGGCTTTACAAAATTATTGGGCGAGCAGGCCGTACTGAGCTATTCCAATAGCTGCATTATTAGAACCGTATTGGTTTACGGCAAGTCCATGGATGGGCGGGAAAACCTGGTATCTCTTACTAAGAAAAAACTGGAAGCCGGAGAAGCATTTAAAGTGGTAAATGACCAGGTACGAACGCCCACTTATTTGATCGACCTTTTAAACGGCATTGAGGCTGTAGTGAATAAAGAAGCAAAAGGCCTTTTTCATATCAGCGGATGCGAAATGTTTACCCCATATGAAATAGCCCTTGAAACCGCAACTTTCCTGGGCCTCGATACTTCTTTATTGATTCCTGTAACAAAAGATACGTTTAAAGAAATTGCCCAACGGCCGCTTTTTAGCGGGTTTAATTGCCAAAAAGCCTTTGATGAACTGGGGTATAAGCCAACGCCATTTAGGAGTGCATTAAAAAAAATATTTTAACTTCAGGCAATAAATCGCCTTATATGTCATCCGCATCCACAGCGCCCAAATTATGCCTGGCTTGCAATAAGCCGCTCAAAGGAAGAATTGATAAGAAGTTTTGTGATGACTACTGCCGCAATAACTATAACAACAGCTTAAAATCAACGGATGTAAATATTGTACGAAACATCAATAATGCTTTGGGAAAAAACAGGAGAATTTTAAACGAAATAGTGCCAACAGGATCTGAAACGGCAAAAATCAACCATGAAAAACTGTTAACAAAAGGATTTCAGTTTAAATTCCATACGCATACCTACACCAATAAAAAAGGCGATATTTATTTTTTTTGCTATGATTTGGGATACCTTCCCCTTGAAAATAATTGGTACCTGGTTGTAAAACGTAAGGAAGAACTTTAAATACTTCAAAAATGTCAATCCTTAACATTACTACCATACAAACGTATTTAACCTGGGAAAACAAAATAGAAAACCTTAAAATGTTTTCGGAAAAAATTGCGGCTATTGAGGAAACAACCGAAATAGTGGTTTTGCCCGAAATGTTTTCAACCGGGTTTAGCATGAACCCCGCCGCCCTGGCCGAAACCATGGAGGGCGATACATTTAACTGGATGAAGGAAACGGCAATGCAGGAAAAAATTATTCTTACCGGCTCTATCATTATTGAGGAAGAGGGAAAATATTTCAACCGGCTTATTTGGATGTTGCCCAATGGGCAGTTTGCCACTTATGACAAGCGCCACCTTTTTGCTTTTGCCGGGGAACACAATAATTATACCGCAGGAAATAAACGATTAATAGCTTCGGTAAAAGGGTGGAAAATAAATTTGCAGGTTTGTTATGATTTGCGTTTTCCCGTATGGGCAAGGCAGCAAGCAGAAGGCAACCTCCCCGAGTATGACGTACTGATTTATGTGGCCAACTGGCCCGAACGAAGGAGCCATGCCTGGAAAACCTTACTTTGCGCAAGGGCTATAGAAAACCAATGCTATGTTATGGGCGTAAATCGTGTGGGTAATGATGGCAACGGCATTTACCATAGCGGCAACACTATGGTTATTGATCCCCTGGGTGAAGTGCTCTATCACTTAAAAGATGAAGAAGACTGCTTTACCATTTCGCTTGAAAAAGAACACCTGCAGCAGGTGAGGGAAAAATTTCCTTTTTGGAAAGACGGCGACAATTTTAAGATTTATTAATACAGCCTTATCTTCTTTTTGCCAATACAATTACATTTTTAAATTTCTTTGTTTTGCCCTGCAGGTTAAACACTTCGGTATAAATGATGTAAATGCCCGAACTGAGTTTTTGTTGTTTTTCTCCCAATCCATCCCAGCGGTAATAACCCTTTAAGCCATTAAGCGCATTGCGTTGTAAGTACCGCACCGGTCTTCCATTGGCATCAAAAATGGTAATATTAGCAACATAGCCCGGCTCGGGAAAACTATAATTTAAGGTTGCAAAATCATCAAGGCCGTCATTATCCGGGCTAATGATTTCCGGCTTTACGGTAATTTCTCCCTGCACGGCGGCATCGGCTTTAAATTGAGAATTTTTATAGGTGGGCGTTCCATAATTTACACTGCTTGAAGCGCTATGCCAGTTTTGCTCGTTTTGTGTAGCTGCATTATAATCTATTCGCTCTAAGGCCACGCCGTCTTCATTGCTGATTAAGGCAAAATGCCAGTCGTCTAAATAACTGAGCTTATCAATAATTTTGCCTTGCTCATTTAATAAAATCACATTGCCGGCATCGTCGTTAAAAGAAGGCATTGAGGATAATTCTAAAAAAGCCATTGGGTTTTGGGCAATATAATCTCTCATTACCAATGCCGCATTTTGTGTTACTACAATAAAATCCCCCGGGAAAAACAAATAGTCTTCAGCAGAAAATTGGTATATACTGCTGATTTGCCCGGCCGTATTTAAATTGGCGATGTACGCATTTTTTAAATTTAATATTTTGTTGCTGCGGTTATAAAACTCCACGTAATCGTTACCGTTGGGCAAAGGGTTAAATAGTATTTCATTAACCACTATATCCAAACTGTCGGTAGGTTCATACAAACCCACCCTTGCCGTATTGGGGTTGCCAATAATGTTTCCACTGCAATCGGTAACCGCATTTACGGTAACGGTATAAATTTTATTTCGAAGTAATGGATTGCCTAAGGTTAAAGTTACCCGGTCAAACACCGGGGCCAATGGCGTTGCAAGCAATGCTGTTCCAATACCATCGCTTATACTGTATTGCGAAGCGAGGGAAGCGTTAACGCTGTCAACCGGTTCGTTAAAAACAAGGGTAATGTGTACACTGTCTGCCGCATAAGCACGGAGCAGTTTTGGGCTTGTATTGTCGGGGTTTACAGCATCAACAGAATTTTTCTTTCCCGGCGTACCTCCCTTTGCATCGGTGCTGGCAATCCAGTTGCTCATGCCCGAGCAGGGATTTTGTGTATCAATCATTTCCAGGCTCCAGCCGCCATCTTTTTTTAATTCATTTTGATACCAGGCATCTGTATAGCTTACGCTGTGAATGGTATTGCCCTGAGGTGATAGCAGGTATAGCACATCTCCGGTATTGTTTAAGCTGGGGAAACTGGTTACGGAAATTACCGGGCCAAAAGCCGATAAGGAAGAAACAGCGCTGCCGGTACACACTACCACAAAACTGTCTGCCTTTAAAATATAATTTGGCATGGGGCCGCTTACCCCTGTTGATTTTCCTACACGCCAGTTTTGAAGATTAATATCAAAGCCGGTAGTATTTTTCAGTTCCAGCCATTCTACATCGGGTAACTGAACCAATGGTGTTGGATCTGCCATGAGTTCATCAATTACTATAGAATACGGGCTGGGTATAAAATAGCTGAAAACCGCAATTTCGTTGCTTATGGCATTGCCGGCCAGGTCGGTAACGGCATTAACAGTAACTGTGTGGTTTTGGTTGCTGGGAAAATTGGTTGCAAAATTCAGGTGAACCAATGAGGCATTTACTAAATCCCTAACTGCTGTTAAAGGCATACCAATGCCATTGTTTACAACATAGTTTGATGCGGTTTCGGCAGTGGTTAAACCTACAGGTTCATTAAAGAGTATATCCACCGTACTTTGAGATGTGGCCGTTGCAGAAACAATGCCCGGGGGGTTGGTGTCGGGCACATAAGTTTGAACGGTAATATTATCAAAGAAATGCTTTTGAAAAAAAGACGATGTGCTTTGTTTTATATAAATACCAAAAAATGCCGATGTGGAATACGTATTGTCAATAACCAGTCCTTCATTAAAAAAACTATTTCCCGTTCCGCTAATATCCCTGTTAAGGCTCCATTGGTTGGAAGCATTGCGGGTTACCCTTATTTTTAATGTGTTATTGCTGGTATTAAGTGTGCCGTTTACACCGTCAATAATTTTTATAGAACTGGCGCCGTCTTTTCTAAAGAGCGAAATTTCATCATCGGTGCCGCCCATGCGTACAAAATAACCATTGGTTGTATTGGCCGTTACATCAGCAGCAGATGCAATAAGATATACATCAACATAATTTGCCGAAGAGGTATTAAAAGCAAGCGTTGCATCAAAATCCCACTGAGCGGTTGTTGCCATTGTGCTTGCCGTGCTTAAGTAAAATGCAGCATTGGCGGTTGTATTATTACTTTGAAGTTGCAGGGCACCATTCACAATAAAATCTGAAACGCCTCCGCCCCAGGCAGGGTTTGCGGTAAAGTCGCCATCGTCAAAATTTTCAGAAAACTGTGCAGTTGCCGGGTGAAATAAAATTATGGCAAAAGCCGCAAATAAAAACTTTCTCATAATCAGTATTATATCTTTAAAGATACGGTATTTGCCGAACTGAATAGATTATTGAAACCCGGACTAAAGGAATAGGTTTTTAAATCTTTATTTCAAGATATACCGGGCAATGGTCGCTATGTTTAATATCCGGATAAATTTCGGCATTAAGCAGGTTGCCTTTTAATGCTTCCGTTGCATTGATATAATCTATTCTCCAGCCTTTATTATTGAGCCTTACGCTGGGGAAGCGCTGGCTCCACCAACTATATCGGTGTGGCTCCGGGTGAAAAACCCGGAAGCTATCTATCCAGCCGCTATCTAAAAATTGGGTGAACCATTCTCTTTCTTCGGGCAAGAAACCCGATGAATTTTTATTTCCTTTGGGGTCGTGTATATCTATTTCCTGGTGGGCTATATTGTAATCACCACAAAGAATGAGTTTGGGATTTTTCTTTTTTAATTTCTTTAAGTAATCTGCTATTTCGTCCAGCCATTGGTATTTGTAATTTTGCCTTTCATCGCCGGAGGTGCCCGAAGGAAAATAAGCATTGATCATCTTGATTTCGCCAAATTGAAGTTCAATCACCCTTCCTTCGTTATCGCTCATGGCATGCCCGGTTCCTTTTTTTACGGCATCGGGTTTTATTTTAGTTAAAACGGCAACACCGCTATACCCTTTTTTTTGTGCGCTAAACCAATAAGAGGTATAACCTGCTTTTTCAAATAGTTTTGTATCTACATCTGCTTCGGTAGCTTTGGTTTCCTGCAGGCAAATTATATCAGCAGGGTTGCTGCTGAGCCAATCAATAAATCCTTTTTTTATTGCAGCCCGAATGCCGTTTACATTGTAAGAAATAATTCGCATAAAATAATTTTATATGAGCAGCCCTATTCCAAAACCGGGCTTAGCCATTTCTCAGCTTCATCAATGCTCATGTTTTTTCTTTTGGCATAATCTTCGGCCTGGTCTTTATCAATTTTTCCGACACCAAAATAATGGCTTTGCGGATGAGCAAAATACCAGCCGCAAACACTTGCCGGAGGGCTCATGGCAAGGCTTTCGGTAAGCTCAATGCCTATATTTTTGGTTACCTCCATCATTTCAAACAGCTTATATTTTTCGGTATGTTCGGGGCAGGCCGGGTATCCCGGGGCAGGCCTTATGCCTTTGTATTGTTCTTTAATTAATTCATCGTTACTGAGTGTTTCTTGTTGGTCGTATCCCCAAAATTCTTTTCGGGTTTGCTGGTGTAAACATTCCGCAAAAGCTTCTACAAACCTGTCGGCCAATATTTGAACCATTATTTTGTTGTATTCATCATTTTCGGCGGCAAATTTTTGAATGTGTTGCGTTGCGCCATGTATGGCTACGGCAAAAGCGCCCATATAATCCTGGCCATATTCCTTGGGCATAATAAAGTCGGTTAATGAATAACTGGGTTGGCCCGGCGCTTTTTTTAATTGCTGGCGAAGGCTTTCCAGTTTTACTTCTTTGCCATTTACCTGTAGGGTTATAGTATCTTTATTATTGCTGCTGGCCGGCCAGTAGCCTACAATACCATCTGCAGTAAACCATTTTTCTGCAATGATTTTATCTACGAGTTTTAATGCATCGCTATGTAATTTTTTTGCTTCGGTACCAAATTTTTCATCTTCTAAAATTGCCGGGAACCTGCCGGGCATTTCCCATCCAATAAAAAAAGGGCCCCAGTCAATATAGGGTGCAATAGTTGCCAAATCAAAATTTTTAAGCACTTTCACGCCTTCAACAGAGGGCTTTACCGGGGTAAAATTTTTCCAGTCAAAATTTTCTTTTTTGGCCAAAGCCTCTTCATAAGTTATCAGTGGCTTAGCGGCACGTTTGTTTAAAAACTGCGTTCTTACCCCATCATATTCTTTTTCAATGGCTGCAAGGAAAGGTATTTTTTGATCTTTATTTAAAAGGCTGTTTACTACGGTTACGCTTCGGCTGGCATCCAGCACATGCACTACACCGTTATCATATTTAGGAGCAATTTTTACTGCCGTATGGGTGCGGCTGGTTGTTGCGCCGCCAATGAGCAACGGAATGTCTAAATTTTTTCGTTTCATTTCATGGGCCACATGTATCATTTCGTCTAATGAAGGGGTAATTAAACCCGATAAGCCAATAATGGCAGCGCTGCATTTTACGGCTTCTTCCAAAATTTTTTCTGCAGGAACCATTACACCAAGGTCAACAATATTAAAGCCATTGCATCCCAATACCACTCCCACAATATTTTTTCCAATATCGTGTACATCGCCTTTAACTGTTGCCAGCAGTATGGTTGGGGCGTTGCTGGCACTCACTTTTTCTGCTTCAATAAAAGGTTGTAAATAGGCCACAGATTTTTTCATTACCCTTGCGCTCTTTACCACCTGGGGCAAAAACATTTTGCCGGCGCCAAACAAATCTCCTACTATGCCCATTCCATCCATCAACGGGCCTTCTATTACATCAAGCGGCTTGGGTAATATCTTCCGGGCTTCTTCGGTATCTTCTTCAATATAATCGGTAATGCCGTTAACCAATGAGTGAGCCAGCCTTTTTTCAACGGGCTCTTTGCGCCAGCTTTCATCTTTTACCGTTTCTTTCCCTTTTGATTTTACGGTTTCGGCAAAGGAAATTAATTTTTCTGTGGCTTCATTATTACTGTTATTACGGTTTAGGATTACGTCTTCACATAAATTTTTAAGCACCGGCTCTATCTCGTCATACACCACTAATGCACCTGCGTTTACAATGCCCATATCCATACCCGCTTTAATGGCGTGGTATAAAAAAACGGCATGTATGGCTTCTCTTACATGATCGTTTCCCCTAAAGGAAAATGAAACATTGCTTACGCCTCCGCTTATTTTTGCAAGCGGCATTAATGTTTTTATTTCTTTTGTGGCTTCAATAAAATCCACCGCATAATTATTGTGCTCTTCCATGCCGGTGGCAATGGCAAAAATATTGGGGTCAAAAATGATATCCTGGGGAGGGAACCCCACTACTTTGGTAAGTATTTGATAGGCTCTTTTGCAAATTTCCACTTTTCGTTGCCTGGTATCTGCCTGTCCGGTTTCATCAAAAGCCATTACAATTACGGCTGCGCCAAAATTTCTGCATACGGTGGCCTGTTCAATAAATTTTTCTTCACCTTCTTTTAAGGATATGGAATTTACAATACATTTTCCCTGTATGCACTTAAGGCCGGCTTCAATAATTTCAAATTTACTGCTGTCCAGCATGATGGGGATTTTTGCAATATCGGGCTCGCTTTGCAAAAGGTTAATAAAGGTTTGCATGGCTTTTACTCCATCCAAAAGGGCATCATCCATATTTACATCCAGCACTTGTGCCCCGTTTTCTACCTGTTGCCTTGCAACGGAGAGGGCTTCTTCATATTTATTTTCCCTGATTAAGCGGGCAAACTTTTTACTTCCCGTAACATTGGTGCGTTCCCCAACATTTACAAAATTTGTTTCGGGCCGTACAATTAAGGGTTCTAAACCGGATAAACGGAGATAGGGTTGTATTGTATTCATTAAATAAGAATGTAATAAGTAAACAGCACAAATTTAATAAAAAAGAATGGGCGTTAAAAGCGAATGCGCTTTTTTCTTAAACTCGAAAATGACAAACGTATGAATGAATAGTGCTTAGGTATGGAATACTAAATATTTAACCCACCGCAAACACTAATAGTTTGGCCGGTTATATAGCTGCTTAAATCACTTGCAAGAAAAAGAGAAACGTTGGCTATGTCGTCGGGAGAAGCAAAGCGGCCTAAGGGGATGCCGGATTTGTATTTATCTGCTCCTTCACCGTCTTTTAAATAAGCGGTCATATCGGTTTCTACAAAACCGGGAGCAATGGCATTGCAACGGATATTGCGGCTGCCGAGCTCTTTGGCAACACTTTTGGTAAAGCCAATAATACCGGCTTTACTGGCCGCATAGCTGCTTTGGCCGGCATTGCCCATTTCGCCAATTACCGAGCTCATATTAATAATAGAACCCGATTTTGCTTTCATCATAACTTTTATAACCTGCTTGGTCATATTGAAAACACTGTTCAGGTTTACCTGTATTACATCATTCCATTGCTCGGGGCTCATTCGCAACAAAAGATTATCTTTTGAAATGCCGGCATTGTTTACACATATATCTACAGTACCCATTTCTTTAATTACATCGTTTACAAAAGCTTCGCATTGGGCAAAATCCCCGGCATTGCTTTTATAGGCTTTTGCTTTTACGCCCAGGCTGATGAGTTTTGCTTCCAACGCAGCGGCTTTTTCGGCGCTGCTATCACTTACATAAGAAAACGCCACATTGGCGCCGTTTTCGGCAAACCGTATGGCAATGGCTTCACCAATACCCCTTGCTGCACCGGTAACAATAGCTGTTTTTCCTTGTAATAATTTCATAAAAGAAGTTTTATAGTAAACAAAAATAGGAGATTCTGTTGTTTCTTAACATAGGTCAATGCCAATGGGTGAATATAAAGCGAAATTTGTATTCTAAAACCGAATATTATGTCAGCAGTAAAATGGGTATTAGACCCGGCACACAGTGAATTGAGTTTTAAAGTAAGGCACATGATGATTTCAAATGTGCAGGGATTTTTTAAAAACTTTTCCGCTTCTTTTGAAGCCGAAGGGGATGATTTTAAGCAGGCTAAAATTAATGCCACAGTTGATGTGGATTCAATATCTACGAACCAGGCAGACCGTGATACGCATTTAAAATCAGGTGATTTTTTTGATGCGGCTAATTTTCCCCAAATGCTTTTTGAAGCTACAAAATTTGATGAAATTAGGAAGGGAAATTATAAGCTTACGGGTAACTTAACCATTAAAGGCATCACAAAACCAATAGAACTTGAAGTGGAAAGTGGCGGAATTTTAAAAGACCCCATTTACGGAAACATAAAAACAGGGTTTACATTTACCGGAAAATTAAGCCGTAAAGACTGGGGCTTAAACTGGAATGCTGCACTGGAAACCGGTGGCGTATTGGTAAGTGATGATGTGAGATTATTTGGCGAACTGCAATTTGTAAAAGCCCAATAAATAATTAAAGTATGAGAAACTAAAAACCACGGAGTGATTTCCGTGGTTTTTTTATGCGCAGACCTTTATACCGCTTCGGCGCTCATTCTTTTGGCTTCTTTTTTTCTTTCTTCTTCATCTAAAATTACTTTTCTCATACGAATGGCATTTGGGGTCACTTCAATGCATTCATCCTGCTGTATATATTCCATACACTCTTCCAGTGTCATTAACGTTTTTGGAGCAATATTGGTGGCTGCATCACTACCGCTGGCCCGCATATTGGTCAATTTTTTTCCTTCTACCACATTTACTACAAGGTCGCCGGGTTTAATATGTTCTGCAACTATTTGACCGGAGTAAACATCTTCTCCCGGATCAATAAAAAAAGTTCCCCTGTCCTGCAATTTATCTATAGAGTAACCGGTGCTTGCACCGCTTTGTTTGGCCAGCAATACGCCGTTATTGCGCCCGGGAATTGGGCCTTTCCAGGGTTTATATTCGCTAAAGCGATGAGCCATTACGGCTTCGCCGGTGGTTGCCGTAAGCATTTGGGTTCTTAAACCTATTAATCCACGGGAGGGAATTTCAAATTCGAGGTGCTGCATTTCACCCTTGGTATCCATTACATGCATTTCACCTTTACGGCGGGTAACCAAATCAATTACTTTACTGGCAAACTCAACGGGTACATCTACCACAAGCGATTCGTAAGGTTCACATTTAGTGCCATTAATTTCTTTTACAATTACCTGCGGCTGGCCTACCGTTAATTCATAGCCTTCTCTGCGCATGGTTTCAATTAATACACCAAGGTGCAGAATTCCCCTTCCATAAACCACAAAACTTTCTCCCCGCTCACTATCCTCTACCCTTAGGGCAAGATTTTTTTCGGTTTCCTTTATTAAGCGGTCACGCAGGTGTCGGCTGGTTAAAAATTTACCGCCCGATTTTTCGGCATTTCCAAAAAAGGGCGAATTGTTAATACCGAAAAGCATGTTCATTGTGGGCTCATCAACACTTATCACCGGTAACGCTTCAGGATTTTCAAAATCTGCAATGGTATCGCCTATATTAAAATCTTCAAGGCCTACCACAGCACAAAGATCCCCGGATTGCACTTCGGAAACTTTCTTTTTGCCCATTCCTTCAAATACATACAATTCCTTTACCCTCGATTTTTTAATGGTTCCATCTGTTTTTACCAGTGAAATGGGTTGGTTTTCCTTTATTGATCCCCGGCTTACTTTACCTACGGCTATACGACCCAGAAAAGAACTGTAATCCAGTGAAGTAATTTGTAACTGAAGGGAACCTTCTTCTACTTTTGGAGCAGGAACATATTTTAAAATGCCATCTAAAAGAGGCGTGATATTATCTATTTCCACCAATGAGCTGTTAAACCAGCCATTTTTTCCGGAGCCGTAAAAGGTAGGAAAATCCAATTGTTCTTCAGAGGCATCCAGGGTAAAAAATAATTCAAAAACGGCATCATGCACTTCATCGGGGCGGCAATTGGGCTTATCTACCTTATTAATCACCACAATGGGTTTTAAGTTTAGTTGCAAGGCTTTTTGTAAAACAAACCGGGTTTGCGGCATGGGCCCTTCAAACGCATCAACCAACAATATAACCCCGTCGGCCATTTTAAGCACCCGTTCTACTTCACCTCCAAAATCACTGTGGCCCGGGGTGTCAATTACGTTTATTTTGATACCATTATGTTCTACAGCGGCATTTTTACTAAAAATGGTGATGCCCCGTTCTTTTTCAAGATCGTTGTTATCCATTATAAGCTCCCCGGTTGCCTGGTTTTCTCTAAAAACCTTGGTTGCATGTAAAATTTTATCTACAAGTGTAGTTTTGCCGTGGTCAACGTGGGCAATAATTGCAATGTTGCGAATATTCATTTAAATAGAATTATGGGGTTTGTTGATAAACAGCGGGAATGCCGTTAAACCCAAAACGGGCGCAAAGGTACTGCTTTTTGTTGGCTTTTGGAAGCTATTTGGGTATTATCCGAAGGGAGATTTTATAGTTCGGTTAGCCCTTTAGAGGGTTTTGGCTTTATTTTAGGCGATTTTATCAAAATTTTAAGGAGCATTTTTGAGGATTTATTCTTTTTATGAACGTCTTTTAAGGTAACAAAAATTTAATGACCATGGAAATAGTACCATCAAAAATTACCCAACCCTCCAAATCGAAAAACTTGCCCAGTTTAGCGCTTTGCATTGGACTGGATTTAATAGGTATGGCCAGTTTTTCCATCCCTTTTATTGGTGAGTTTTCAGATGTAATTTGGGCCCCGCTTTCCGCAGTTATTTATTTTAGTTTGTTTGGGGGCAAAATAGGGTTAATTGGCGGCGCCTTTAGCTTTTTAGAAGAATTACTTCCTTTTACCGATATATTACCCACCTTTACTTTAAGTTGGCTTATTCGTAAAAGAAAGTTGGAGAAGGAGTTTAAACCGCTTCAAACCGTAATCATTAAAGCCAAATAAAAAAAGACATTTTAGACAGTTATTCCGCTCCGTTTGTAGCGGATTTTTTATTTTTGACAAAATTATAAATATGAAAACAATTTTTATGTTGCTGCTGTTTTTGGTATCAGCAACCATCGTATCCGCTCAACCCAATTTTACAGCCTTGCAATTAAACCCGGCTTATCCTGCTCAAAATTCCGGAGTTGAATTTGTTTACAACCAGTCACTTTCATCGTTAATAAGAAAAGAACCTTTAAAAGTGGTGGTTTATCTTATTGGTAAAGAAATAAAGGCCGAAGAGCCAACTCTTAAACATTATGGCTCCAATTATAAAGGCTGGGTACAAACCGACAGCACGACCAACGCCATTGCATTTGTTTTTTATGTAGGGGATGAAAAAGATCTTAATGGAGGCAAGGGTTACATCGTACCGTTGTACAACAATAAAAAAGAACCGGTTGCCGGCTACTATGGCGCTGCGGCCAATTTATGGGGCGGTGGTATGACGGATTATTTTTTAGGCATTCCTTCAAGTAAAGGCATGGCATTAACGCTTTTGGAGGAAGGCATTGCCTCAAACCCTGCTTTAAAAACCGAACCGGATTTTATGGGTAACTATTTTAACTTTTTATCAAGGGAAAAGAAAAAAGAAGCCCCGGGCATAATTTCAAAAGAGCTGAGATTGTTTACAGCTAAACCCAATTTAACTGAAAAAGACTATTCGTTTATTGCCCAATGGTATGAAAGATTTAAAAAGAAGAATGAAGCTGACAGTATTAGAAAAGTGATGAAAGCAACCTATCCCAAAGGTGACTGGACACAAACCGAAGCACTGAATACTTTAATGAGTGCATTAAAAGCCAAAAAACCGGCCAATGAAAAGCAGCAGATGGTTAATGACTTTTTAAAGCAATACGCTGCTGCAGCTAATATGGAATCTATAAAAGATTTTTTACAGCAACAAGTTGCCAATGCTTATGTTGGAGAAAAAAACTGGAAAGGATTTAATGAATTCACACAAAAATTGCCACCGGCTACACGGGCATCATTATATAATAGTGCAAGTTGGAATATGGCCGAAGAAGGCACCGAAAATATTGTGGAGGCCAAACGCATGAGTTTAGAAGCTACAACCTGGGCAAAAAACGAAGTAAAAACCCCAGCCGATAAAAAACCGGCAATGCTTACCCAACAACAATGGGAAGATCAACGCAATAGCAACTTTGCCATGTATGCCGATACCTACGCATTTATTTTATATCAAAATGGCGAGTATAAAGAAGGCCTGCCTTATGCAAAAGAAGCCGCAACTCTCAATAAATTTGCCGACCCCGAGATTAACGAGCGCTATGCTTTGCTGGCCGAAAAAGCGCTGCCAGCTGCAGAAGCACGGCCGATCATTGAAGGCTTTGTAAAAAAAGGAAAGGCATCGGCCAAAACAAAACAAGCCTTAAAAAACGTATTTATTAAAGAAAAAGGTAGTGATGCCGGGTATGCCAATTATTTAACCGGCCTGGAAGAAGAGGCTAAAATTGCCCGCAGGGAAGAAATTGCCAGGGAGATGATCAATATACCGGCCCCGGCCTTTACGCTTAAAGATTTTGAAGGAAATAGCGTAAGCCTTGCCAGCTTAAAAGGAAAAGTTGTAGTGGTGGACTTTTGGGCTACCTGGTGCGGCCCTTGTATTGCATCAATGCCCGGAATGAAAAAAGCACAGGATAAATACAAAGGAAACGATAACGTGAAATTTTTATTTGTAGATACCTGGGAAAAAGCAGAGAATAAATTAAAAAACGCCAAAGATTTTATGACCAAAAAAGGGTATGATTTTCATGTACTGCTCGACACGGAAGATAATGTAGTGGCTGATTATAAAGTGAGCGGGATACCCACCAAATTTGTTGTGGATGGAAATGGAAACATTCGTTTTAAAGCAGTGGGTTTTGATGGTAGTGATGATGCGCTGGTGGATGAACTTTCTACAATGATTGAGTTGTCGGCCCAGGCATCAAAACAATAAATGAAAATATTTGGGTAATAAAATAGAATATCCATGGACCCCATAGCAGGCATGCGAAAGCAGTATAGTAAAGAAACGCTGGTAGAGTCCGGTGTCTCACCCAATCCCATTGATCAATTTGCTTTATGGTGGAAAGATGCGCTGGATCACGGGGTTGACGAACCCAATGCGATGACCCTGGCTACTTGCGGTATAAATGGATCGCCTCATGCACGAATTGTTTTACTAAAAGGATACGATAATAACGGGTTTGTTTTTTATACCAACTATCAAAGTCATAAAGGCCTTCAAATAACCCAAAACCCACAAGTGGCATTACTCTTCTTTTGGAGAGAATTAGAGCGCCAGGTTCGGATAGAAGGTACGGCCCATAAAGTTAGTGATGCAGATAGCGATGAATATTTTAACAGCCGGCCTTATGAGAGCCGAATTGGCGCATGGGTATCGGCACAAAGCGAAGTGATTGCATCACGGGACGTTTTAGAATTAAAGGTTAAAGAAATAGAACAAAAATTTGAAGGTAAAACCATTGAACGTCCAAAATTTTGGGGAGGGTTTTGTGTACAACCGGAGAAAATAGAATTTTGGCAAGGAAGGCCCGGCCGCCTGCACGACAGGATCCTGTACACTAAAAATGATGATTTAAGCTGGCGAATAAGCAGGCTCGCACCTTAATATTATTTCAAATTTAAATTTGTAGTGCTTTTTCATGGGTGTATTAGTAAGTTTACTATTTTATATTTGCTTTATGAATTAGATATTTGCGGTATTCTTTCATAATCAACAATCTGTATCGCCCTATGCAACAGGTTCCGGGTATTGTAATATTTCTCACTATCTTATCAATTGCCATAGTAGCAACGGGAATGTTGCTGGATTTTTTCTTTCAAGTTTGGTGGGTATTTCTCTTCTCGTTTATCTGCGGATTTATTTTACTTGCTATTGCTTTATTTATTCTTCTTCAAAACCTGCTTAAGAAAGATTTTGAAAAGTAGGTTCCACAGCAAAATTTTCTTTAAGAATTTATTAACTGATCTGTAGGTTTTAGAAATAAACCTAACAGTGGAATGCTTGTCTGATTAATAAAGACAGTCACAAATATTTTTTGACCAATAAAAATTAACAACATGAAAAAAATTTTACTTTCTTTATCCATTATTTCGGTATTTGCGGCTTGCAAAAGCAGTCAGCAAAAAAACGAAACGGAAACCCCGTTATTACTGGCTCCCACAGCTAATTATCAAAACAGTGCCCTTACCGATACGGCGCAGGCTGTAATTAAAGAAACAGCAAATGCTCCCAAGCCAAGAGTGATAGAAAAAATAACGATTATTTATAGAAACACACCGATACAATCGCCTGCATCCCCTAAGCCCGTTTTTGATCCCGAACCTGCAGTTAGTACAACACCCGCAACAACAGAAGCCAAAGAACCTGATGCGTCGGGTACTACTGCTGCCGAAGCCGGCAATACCGAAGCTTCAAATAAGGATGCGGAGGAAGCCCAACAGGAGAAAAAAGGCATAAGTAAAGCTGCAAAAGGGGCCATTATTGGTGGCGTAGGAGGAGCCGTAGCCGGTGCCGTAATTGGCAAAAATGGTAAAGGCGCTATCATTGGAGGTGTAATTGGAGCCGCCGGCGGATATGTACTCGGCAGAAAACAGGATAAAAAAGACGGCCGGGTAAACTAAATTATTATTTTGACGCTCACCCCGGTAACCCGACTCCCGCCCTTTGAGGCGGGATTTTTTTTGAGGAAAGCATAGAAAAATTGTATATTAGATGTCCAATAAATGCACATGAAAAGAACACTACTACTCTTTTTCTCCTGTATGATTTCCAGTGCCCTATTTGCACAGGGGCTTTCGGTAATAAGCATGGACCGTACCGGAGATAAACTGTTATTATCTTTCAGAACAATTGATAATGCCCTCATCAATGTATCTAAAGACGGGCAATTATTAAGTTATGGTATGGAAAATTTGCAAAGGCAAAACCTGCATTGGATCTTTCCGCCGCAACTGGACCCTTATATGGGCAGGATAGAAAATTATTCAGATATTGATGATGTAAACTTTAGGGGAAAAGTAAAATATATTGGACAAACTATGGTAACCTACTATGCATCTTATGATAAAGAAGAACTGCGTGGGAAAATAAAAACCTTAGGCACAACAGACTTTGTTTATTACGAAAGCTATAGCGACAAAGCATTTGCCGGAAATATTCAGCGTGCCGGCAATACTAATTTTACATATTACAGCTCTTTTGATAACGAAGCTATGAAAGGTAAATTTAAAACCATTGCCGGTACCGGCTTAAGCTACTATTCCTCTTTTGATGATAAAGCCATTAAAGGAAGGATTAAGAATATTGGTTCCGAGAATTTCACCTACTACACTTCTTTTGACCGAAAGGGTTACCAGGGGGCGCAAAAATCAGGCTTTCTAACAAAGTATATGGGTAATATCAGGTACCAGGTATTTCCTTAACGGTAATTAATTGGCCATGTCAATATCCCGTTCATTATCCCAATTGGCTTTTACCGTTAATTTTTGCGGTAATGCAATGGCAATTTCCGGCTGAAGTTTAAGGGTATAATTACCGGCATCCCATTTTCCATTTTGATTACGATCTTTTAAAATCCTTATTTCATAATCACCCGGCGGTACCATATTATTTTGCCAGGTACTGCCGTTTATGGCTTGAGAAAGTTTTATCTCTTCTCCCTGCACCAATTGTAAAACGGGATTTTGGGATAAATCCAGGTTTTGAAACCTCAATTGTACAGCCCCGTAATCTTCCTTGCTTAGGGTTTTAAATCTAAAGGTATCGTTCTTAATGTTTTTTAAACCCATGCTGTCTTCAAAAGCCGCCTCCTGGGTTAACAGGATATAGTCTTTATTAGGCGTCCAGGATAGTTTAAAAGAAATCAGGCTCCCGGTGCTGTCCATTGTGGCTGTATAAGGAAGCGGGTGATAATTGGTATCTGCTATCAATATTTTAGTGCTGTCAAACCGTTTTAGTTTTGAAGAAAAGGTTAAATCCAGTGTTTTTAATAGATCCTGTTTATTAGAGCTCAAAAAATTGGGCGTAAATTTTAATGTTTTTTCTGCCTGGTTTCTGCGTGAAGATGTGGGCACGGTGGTTGACCTGGACGAAGATGGTTTTTCTTTTTCCAGTGCATAGGCATACAGGTGTACCGGGGCGCCGGTAGTACCGGATTCTACGGATTGGTTTGCAAATGCAAATAATTCGGAAGCGGAATTATAGGTTTTTCCACCATCGTTATCTTTTAATGCAAATAAATAAAAGCTGCCTTCCGGAAGGTTTTGAAAGTGGAACTCCCCTTTGCCATTAAGCTTTGCAATATAATCGGGGCGTTCTTTATAAACAGTGCTGTCGTTAATATTTTTATAGAGTAATACCACCAGGGAGCTGTCGGTTTTTCCGGTTTGTGCAAGGGTTACTTTTCCCGATAAAAAAAGAGAATCAACATGGTTACCCGTTGAAAAAGCAAAACTGAAATTTTTTAAAACATTTCCCTCGTTTACGTCTTTAATTGCATTGCCAAATTGAAGCGTATAGGTGGTGTTTTGTTTTAGGGTATCTCTTAATTTAATCACTAAGGTTTTTAAATTTCCGCTTACATTGGGATTTTTTTTGGCCAGGGGCGAAACTAAAAGGTTGTCCTGAATATTTTGAATGTCAATATATTCATTAAACTGCAGCGTAATTTTATTTCCACTAAAGTTTACGGTATTTATTTCCGGGGTTGCTTTAATCAATACCGGCGGCAAGGAGTCTTTTGGGCCGCCTGTTGGGTAACCCATTTGGGCGCAGCCTCCTGTTATTAAAGCCAGCAAGGCATAACCGGCCAGTACCGCCAATGCCGAAAAGCCATATTTTACCATGGCGCAAATTTAGAACAATACCGTAGTAAAGCTGATAAGGAATTGCCAAATGTTTGTGGCCGGGCTGCAGGCTGTTAAGGTGAATTATAACAGTCCTTTTTCATAAGCCAGGTGCAGGGCCTGTGCCCTGCTGTTAACATGCAGTTTTTGATAAATATTTACCACATGCTTTTTTGCCGTATTAGTGCTGATATTTAATTTCAACCCGATTTCTTTGTAAAACAGGCCTTGTACCAGCAGTTGTAAAATTTCTAATTCTCTTTGGGTAAGGTCAAAAAAAGCTTTTTCGGAACCCTGGGTTTTTGATTGTTTTAATGTGAGTTCATTTTTTTGAACTAATTGTAAAATTTTATGAGCAATACCCGGAGAGATTGGCCCTGCCCCGTTTTCATGCATTTGCCAAAGCATTTCCGCAATATTTTCGGCGCTTTCGTCTTTTAAGAGATATCCATAAGCGCCTGCTTTTATGGCTTTAAAAATTTTATCTTCATCATCAAATATGGTGAGTACAACAAATTTAACCTCCGGATAAAAAGACGATCCTGCTGCAATAGCATCAACGCCATCCATATTGGGCATTTCCAAATCCATTAAAGCCACATGGGGAATTTCATCCGGGTCCAGATCTTTCATTTTAGTTAAAAAATCTTTACCATCTTCTGCAGTAAGGGTAATTTTAAAATGGGCGTTACGCCGTAGCTTATCACGAATGATATTTCGGTTGCCCAGCTTATCATCTATTATGGCAATATTAATGTGCATTGATTTTAAAGCTTATGTTGGTTTTTCAATATAAAGTTCAACATTTTTTAATGAATTACACTAATCCAAACGGGTACTATGGTATGACGATACGAATGGTTGTTCCGTTTTCATTGGATAAAATATCCCACTCAAATCCGGCTTCAATACTCCGTTTTTTCATATTATTCAGCCCGTTTCCGCCAGTAATTGTTTCTTCTGTAACAGGAAACCCTTTTCCATAGTCTGTTATTTCAATAATCCATTTATTATTTTCCTCAAAGCTCTTAACTTCTACACTGGGGGAATGGCTATGTTTTAAGGCATTGGTTACGGCTTCCTGCACAATCCGTACTAGGTTAAGAGCATTGGAGTAATGTAAGATATAATTGGAGGGAGCCGACCCCTTTACAATAAACGATTTACCCGGGTAATAATGGTTAAAAGGCTGGATAAAATTTTTTATTCGTATTAAACATTCCTCGGCAGTATAATTTTCTTTTTTAAAAGCCCATATCGTTTCTCTTAGCGATGTAATAATATCTTTTGAAGCATCCTTCAGGTCAGCCATGATCTGTGATTTTTTACCTTCTTCTTTTTCTTCTGCCAAAAGCTCGGTGTTATACAATACGGCATTGGCATAGGCGCCAACACTATCGTGCAGGTTCCTGGAAATTCGTTCCCGCTCCAGTTGCAATTTTTTCTCTTCTTCCAGCTTTATGAGTTTACGTTTAAATTTTCTTCTTAAATAAAAGTATATTGAACCAAAAACTACAAGCAAGGATAACAATACCATGAGGGCCGCAAACCACCAGGTTTTCCAAAATGCAGGCTTAATGGTAATATAAATTTCTTTTAAGGGAATGGGGCTTTTGTCAAGCGACCTGGAAGCGTACACTTGCAATACATACCTGCCGGGTGGCAATAAATAGCGTATGGGTTGTTGTTTGGAATTTTGTATCCAACTGTTATCAAACCCTTTCATGCGGTAGTGAAAAAGATATTGCTCGGGATTTTGGGGGCCAATAGCTATAAAATCAAAAACCAGGGAATTTAAATGATAAGGCAGTGTGATACTCTTTAATTTCCAAATTGCCGAATCCCCAAAAATATTTGAACCGTTTACCTTAATGTCGGTAAGCAAAATGTTCACATTTTCGTCAATATCAAAAATGCGTAATGGGAAAAAACTACTAATGCCATTTACGCCGCCGAAAAATAGTTCTCCGTCATTAGCAATTGCCGATACATTGGTGTTGAATTCATTTTCCTGCAAACCGTCTTCACGGGTAAGGCTTAGTACCTGGTTGCTTTTATTGATCCTTATAAGGCCTTTATTGGTGCTGCACCAGAGCCTTCCCTGTTTATCTATTTCAATGGCGTAAATACATTCATCCGGAAGCCCCCATTTTTTATCCCAATGCTGCACAATTTTCCCTGTAGTATCAATATGATAAACGCCTTTATTGGTTCCTAAATAAATTTCACCATGTAGCCCTTTTGCAAAACTGCGTACACCACCCGTATTGGGAAAATATATTTTTTTAACCAGCGTTATAGAAGCCGTATCAAAAAAATAGAGCGAATCTTTTGTATGGGTAATAATGGAAGCGTTATAGGCCAGGGCGCTCATGGGTAAGCCCGATGTAATCAAATGGCATCGAATGGTATTATTAACCAGGTTTATTTTATATAATTTATTCTCTGAGACTACCATTGCCGTATGGTCATCCAGATAAGCGGTTTTGGTGTAATACCGTATGGAAGGGCTTAACGAAGTATCCTTACAAATGATGGGTAACGGCACAGGCTGAGATAAATTTTGATTGAGTTTCCATACTACTTTTTCTGCCCAATAAAATATTAAATACTCATTGTTCCTGTTTTTAATTATGGCCACAGGGGTTTTACTGCCCAACCCATATACTGATGAGTTGATATGTTTTTTGATTTGCTGAAGGGTATCAAATACAAACACGCCATTACCCATGATGCCGGCCAAAATATTGTTATTGGACTTGTCCGGCAATACACTCAGTACAAAATTATTTGAAGCAGGGCTTGCGCTGTACAGGTTGATGGGAAAATTATTTTTAATAATTTTTCTTATTCCATCCTGAACGGTACTTACAATAAGGTTTCCAAAATTATCTATTTTGATGTGGGAAAAGGAAGATATTTTGCTGATATCCTGCCCCTGGAAATTTACAATTTTGGATTTTGGGCAGGGGGAACTGGAGTCGGACTCATAAAGAGTGTTCTTATACAAAAATAAAAATTTATTATCCCATTGCAGAAGATCACAACGGCCACCCACCACAGCGGCAATATATTTTAAATGAAAAAGTGTGGTAATTTTACCGTCTTCAAAACTTAAGGAATTTAGGAAAGTGGCTTTATAATGCTGCGCAAACAAGGCTTTGGTGGGGCTGATGAGGTAAAAAGATCCGGGAAGGGTATTGGGAATTTTTAAAGGTTCCCCAATCATGGCTGAATTCTTAAAACTCCAAAGAATAATATGACCACCCGAATACAAAATAATATTACCATTTTTAATATTAGAAGAGAGTTTGACTTCTTTGCGACCAACACCCGGAGGAAAGCCAACTTTTTTTCTTGAAACTTCCTTAAACGTGGTAAGATCCAAGCCCACTATTTCATCAAATGAATTCCACTGGTAAACCACATGACCATATTCGCCCAGTAATGTAATTTCGTCTTCAGGGGTTTTATTGAAATAGACTACCTGCTTGAAATAATTTGACTCCACATCATATAAACTGATGCCTTGTGCATGCATAATGATCAGGTTCCCGTTACTTAACCGAAGGAAGGTAACGGCCTTATCATCGGGCAACCCTTTTTGTACAGGGATATTGGTAAAAGTGTTACCATCAAACTTTTGTATGCCATTGGGGTAAGATATCCAGCAAAAATTATTTTTATCAATGGCCATATCTAAAATACTGCTCTGTAAAAGGCCATTATTTACACCATAGCTAAAGGTATTGTATCGTTTTACTAACTGCGCCCCGCTAATCAGCGGGATGCAGAGTAATAGAAAAAACGGGGATATGATTTTTAACCGCATATGGGGAACCGCAGATTTTATCCAATTTACAAAAACTAAAAACAAAGTAAAAATCATCCATTTGGATTATAGGTTGTTTTTTCCTCTTTTGCTTTATTTGTATCCTAATTATTGATTAGAAGGTCACAGGATTTTTAGAAGGAATTTCCTGACTCCGTAGAAAAACACCAGGCATAGGGGTTGCTTTGGTGTTTTTCGGGGAGTTTTAAATGATGTTTTTAAGTGTGCAATTTTAACTATAAATGCTGCAGTATTTACTGCGGCATTTTTATTGTGGGATAAAAAAAGCGGAAACCATTGGTTTCCGCTTTTAAGAAATTGGCTGGAATTTTTATCCAAGTGCCACTCTTTTAAATTCCGTTACTTTTAAATCCGGGCTGATGCTTTTTAAATAATCTGCCACCGATTTGCTGTTATCTTTTACAAATGCCTGGGCCAGCAAGCTGTTTTCTTTAAAAAATTTATTGAGTTTTCCCATGGCAATTTTTTCAGCCATTTCTGCCGGCTTGCCTTCCGCTTTTACCACTTCAATGGCAATATTTTTTTCTCTTTCCACCACATCGGCAGGAATAGAGGTTTCGTCAACAGCCAATGGGTTCATAGCGGCAATTTGCATGGCCACATCTTTACCGGCTTCCTCAGCCTGTTGGGTTAATCCTACTAAAACACCCATACGGTAAGCCCCGTGGATATAACTGGCTACATAAGGCGCTTCTACACGTTCAAATTTAGAAACCTCAATTTTTTCGCCAATTGCGGCAAGTTTATCATTGATTAGGTCGGCTACTTTTGCGCCATTGATAGAAACGGCGTTTAATTCTTCGGCAGATTTTACATTGTTGGCAATTGCAGCGTCGGCAATGCTTTGGGCAAAAGCCACAAATTCTGCGTTTTTACTCACAAAGTCGGTTTCGCAGCTAATACAAACTACAATACCGGTTTTATTGTCGGCATTGGTTTGTGCAATCACAACGCCTTCTTTGGCTTCTCTATCGCTACGTTTTGCGGCTACTTTTTGGCCTTGTTTACGAAGCCAGTCAATAGCGGCTTCAAAATCTCCGTTTGCTTCGGTTAATGCTTTGCGGCAATCCATCATACCAGCGCCGGTTGCCTGGCGTAATTTATTGATATCTGCTGCTGTAATAGTTACACTCATTTTTATTACTCCATAATTCCCGTTAGGAATTTCGTTTTACTGTTAATAATCTTTTTGCGTGAGCTTATTTTGCTGCCGGCTTTCTGCCACCGCCACCTGCACTTGGAAAGCGGCGTTTAGTGCCGGTACCACTACGGGCTCGCTTGCCTTTATCATCCCCGTCTGAATCTTTTTGTTCAAAGCGGGATGCCCGGGCGGCTGCGGTTTCTTCAGTCTCATGCTGCTCTTCCTCGTCTTTACTGTTTTGGCGTTCCTGAAGGCCTTCTGCGATGGCTGCGGTAATGTAATTGGTAATAATGGCAATTGATTTTGTGGCATCATCATTTGACGGAATGGCAAAATCAACTTTATTGGGATCGCAATTGGAATCTACCATACCAATGGTGTTGATGCCAAGCCTTTTGGCTTCTGCCAATGCAATATGCTCATGGCCAATATCCACTAAAAATAATGCAGCGGGAATCCGGCTTATTTGTGCAATACCACCCAGCACTTTTTCCATTTTTTCTTTTTCCCGGCTCAGGGTAAGTTTTTCTTTTTTGTTGAGGCTTTCTGCACTACCGTCGTTAAGCAATTTTTCAATGCTTTGCATTTTTTTAACGCTTTTTCGAACGGTGTTAAAATTGGTAAGCATACCCCCCAGCCAACGTTCGGTAACGTAGGGCATATTTACCCGTTGGGCGCACTCGGTTACTATTTCTTTGGCTTGTTTTTTAGTGGCTACAAACATGATCTTTTTTCCACTGCGGGCAATGGCTTTCATTGCTGCTGCAGCTTCCTGCAAACCTTCTACGGTTTTATTAAGGTCTATGATATGAATCCCTTTTTTTTCTGCAAAAATATAAGGCAACATTTTTGGGTTCCATTTTTTCTTTAAATGACCAAAATGAACGCCGGCTTCTAAAAGTTGCTGTTGTAAGGAAGTGTTATTTTCCATTTTTTATAATTAAAGTAGTTGAGTAATGATTAACGTTTGCTGAACTGGTAGCTTCTCCTTGCTTTTTTACGGCCCGGTTTTTTACGTTCTACAGAACGGGGGTCACGCCTTAACAAACCGGCAGCTTTTAAAGCGGGTCTAAAATCTGCGCTCAATTCAATTAAAGCACGGGCAATGCCCAGCTTTGCCGCTTCGGCCTGGCCTTTTACGCCGCCTCCAGTGGCATTTATTACTATTGAATATTTACCGGTTGACTCGGTAGCCTTTAAAGGCGCTTCTACCTGGTTTTGCAGGTACACCAGTGGGAAATACGTTTTATAATCTTTACCGTTTATGGTAATAGAGCCTTCACCTTTACTTAAGAAAACCCGGGTTACAGCTTCTTTTCTACGGCCTACGGCGTTTTTTTGCTTTTCCATTTATTTAAATTATTTTTTTGCGCCTGAAGTGGCTGGAGTTAATTTAGGAAATGTGAGTTCTTTGGGTTGCTGAGCGCCATGCGGATGCTCTGTACCGGCGTAAACAAAGAGTTTTTTAAACAATTTACGGCCCAGCCTGTTTTTAGGAAGCATCCCTTTTACGGCACGCTCAATGAGCATGTCGGGCCGGCGTTTTAATAAGTCTTTTGCAACTTCTGCTTTAAGGCCCCCGGGATACCCGCTAAAGGTTAAATAATCTTTGTCTTCATTTTTATTACCGGTAAACTTTACTTTATCGGCATTGATGATGATAACAAAATCCCCGCAATCCACGTGTGGGGTGTAACAGGCCTTGTTTTTTCCACGAAGCACCGAAGCAACTTTTGCACACATGCGGCCTACAGTTTGATTAGTACCGTCCACAACATACCAGTTGCGTTTTACGGTAGCTGCATTTTCATGCTTTGTGGTGAAATGTAATTTACTCATATTGTTTTATTTTAATTTATAACCGGTAGCTATCCCTCCCGGCTATTGAAATAAATATTCCGAAATTTTCGGGCTGCAAAGGTAAGGGGTTTATTTGGGTTTAACCAAAGGAAATTCAATAATATTTTTTACGCAACTTATATAATGAATTGATTTATAATAAAAAAATTGTCTTATTTTTATTATGGTTAATTCGTGCCGGTTAATTTAAAGGCCCAAACCGTACTGTTTTATCCTACGCCTATTGTGAAGCATCTAATATTAATTTCATTTTTTTTAATCTTTAAATTTTTATTTTATGTCAACAAAAGCAATTACCCTAAGTGAATTAAGTACTTTACACCAAACGTACTTAAACAACAAAGCCACTATTTTAAGTGCAGAAATTAAAAAAAGGGAAACCGAAACCGTTTGGTTTGAAATGAACGCCGACTTACGGAATACCCTCACTAAAATCTTAGCCGACACAAAAGTTGATGGCATCCGTTTTTATTTTACGGCATATAAAGATGTGGTGGAAAACGGATTTCCCCAGGATGTAAAAGATTTGAGTAAAATGAGCATTGCCTTTGTGGCAACCGAAAAAGCGGGCGGGGCGGCTTCAACTGACTCAACCAGTATTTCGCCATTAAACCATGGTGTTTTAAATCCCTAATGATGGAGTTTAAGGTTTATTTATTTGTAGAGTTTTTGGCACTTATAACCGGTATTATTTATTGGGGAGAAACCCGCAAAACCAAATTGCACTATCTCCCCTTGTTTTTACTTTTAATTTGCTTAGTAGAGCTTATTAATTTGTACCTGTCGGGAAATAATATGAGGGATGCAGCAAAACTTGTGTACACTTTTTCCCTGCCTATTGAATTTTCTTTTTATTTATTTTTTATTTATTTGCACGGAGAGCGGGTTAGCAGAAAAGTAATATTTATCCTTTTTCTGTTATTTAATTTGCTAAACATTGTAGGCCAGTTTATCCAATCTGCATATAAAGGGCCTTATTTTACCGTAATACTGGGCGATATTTGTGTAACCTTAGCCGTTTGTTTTTATTTAATAGATTTATTCAGGAAAGAAACGGAAGAATCCTTGTTTAGCAATTATTTTTTTTGGATCGCATCGGGCTTATTATTGTTTTGCCTTGGTGAAATGGGCTATAATTTTTTGAACCCATATATTAAAGCAAATAACCTGGATGAGTATGGCAAATTATTTAAGTTAATTAATAACAATTTATTGGTAGTGTTGTATGGCTCTTATATTACGGCATTTATTTTACACCATAGGCAATTGAAAAAAAATGCAACTTGATTTTAAATTTTATTTATTTGGTTTTGTAATTACCCTTTTGGTGTTGGGTTTTTTTTTGTTGTTATTAACTACGTTGTTTTCCAAAAAACAGCAAAAAAGCAGGGCAGAGAAATTAAAAATGCAAAATGAGTTTCAGCAATCGTTAATTGAAGCACAGGTGCAAACACAGGAGCAAACCCTTACCACAATTAGCCAGGAAATACACGATAATGTAGGCCAGGTGCTGAGCCTTGCCAAGCTTAACCTGAATATGCTTAATACGGATCAAATGGAAGGTGCCGTAAGGGAAAAGCTGGGCAATACTACAGCATTAATTACAAAAGCTATTGATGATTTGAGGTCATTGAGCAAAAGCCTTAATGGCGAAATGTTTGTTGATGTTGGGTTGCAGGAAGCCGTAAAAAGAGAAGTTACCGTATTGCAGGACGGAGGGTTTATTGAAGGGGAATATTTTTCATCCGGGAAAGCTTTTTCACTGCCCCGGGAATCGGAAGTGGTTATTTACCGAATGATTCAGGAGTGTATTCAAAATGCCATTAAACATGCCCGGGCCAAAAAAGTTACCATTACCCTGGTATTTAATGAACCGCATTTACAGGTTATTGTTGCGGATGACGGAAAAGGGTTTTCTGAATCGGCCATGCCGTCATCCAAATCCGGGTTGGGGTTAAGAAACATGAAATCGAGATCAGCCTATATTGGTGCAAAATTGTCCATCAACTCGGCGCCGGAAAAAGGAACGCAAATAAACATTTATTATACGCTGAAATAACACGCATGCTATGGCTAAAATCGTTTTAGTAGATGACCACACGTTGTTACGAAACGGCCTTGCAGGACTCATTGAAAGCCTGGGCCATAAAATTTTATTTGAAGCAAATCATGGTAAAGAATTTATACAAAAACTTGAGCACAGCAGGGAGTTGCCGGATATGGTATTGCTGGATATTAATATGCCCGAGATGGACGGATATGAAACGGCAAATTGGATAAAGAAGAACAAGCCAGCCGTTGCCATGCTTGCCTTGAGTATGTACGATAATGAAACGGCTATTTTACGGATGTTGAGAAATGGCGCATCAGGCTACATCTTAAAAGACGCCCACCCCAATGAACTTAAAATGGCTATTGAAGCCATTTTAAATAAAGGATTTTATCATTCGGAATTAATTTCGGGGAAAATCATACATGCCCTTTCCAGGAAGGAGGATGACCCGGGTAATTTGCTCAAGGCCCATGAACTCACCGATAAAGAACATCATTTTCTACAATTTGCCTGCAGTGAGTTAACCTATCGTGAAATTGCCGAAAAAATGGGCGTAAGCCCCCGTACGGTTGATGGCTACCGGGATATTTTATTTACTAAATTAAATATTAAAACCCGTGTTGGCCTGGCCGTTTATGCCATAAAATCCGGAATTGTGCAATTATAGAATTATTAAAAACCAGCGCCCAAATTATACAATACAAAACTCCAGATATCGGCGGCTTCATCAATTGATTTTGAAGTAGGCTTACCGGCTCCGTGCCCGGCTTTGCTGTCAATCCGAATAAGTACGGGATTTGCGCAGCCCTGGGCTTCCTGTAGCGTTGCGGCAAACTTAAATGAGTGTGCCGGCACCACCCGGTCGTCATGGTCGGCGGTGGTAATTAATGTAGCCGGGTAGCAGATGCCTTTTTTAATATTATGCAAAGGGGAGTATTTAATTAAATAATCAAATTGCTCTTTTTTATCACTGCTGCCATATTCCACAACCCAGCCCCAGCCTACCGTAAATTTATGGTAACGCAGCATATCCAATACTCCCACTTGCGGAATGGCTACTTTAAACAAATCGGGCCGTTGGGTTAAACAGGCGCCAACCAACAAGCCGCCGTTACTTCCACCTCTTATGGCGAGTTTTGAAGAAGAAGTGTATTTTTCTTTTATTAAATATTCTGCCGCTGCAATAAAATCATCAAATACATATTGTTTGTGTTCCAGCATCCCTTCTTTATGCCATTGCTCCCCATATTCACCGCCACCCCTAAGGTTGGCCACGCAATACACACCCCCGTTTTCAATAAATGGAATGTTGGCCACCGAAAAAGACGGGGTGATATTTACATTAAATCCACCATATGCATATAACAAAGTTGGGTTATGGCCATTGAGTTGCAATCCTTTTTTATACGTGATAAACATCGGCACTTTAGTGCCGTCTTTACTGGTATAGAAAACCTGGCGGGTTTCAAAATTATCCGGGTTGAATTTAACTTCTGCCTTGCGATATAAGGTGGATTTACCGGTTGGGATATCGTATTTAAAAATTGTGGCAGGATAGGTAAAAGAAGTGAAAACATAATAAAACTCGTTGTCTTCTTTTTTAGATCCAAAACCAACGGCCGTACCTACACCGGGTAATTGAATGCGGTGTTCCAATTTTCCCGAAAAATCATGCTGATTCACCAGTGTATTGGCATCTTTAAGGTAACCGGCAAAAATTTTATTGCCTCCCGTTGTGGCAAAAGTAAGCGGCTCTTTGGCTTCGGGGATAATGGTTTTCCAGTTGGCTTCCGAAGGGTTTTTGGGATCGGCCAATACTAATTTATAATTGGGTGCGCCGCTATTTGTTTTTAATATTATTTTATCGCCACTATTATCCACTACATCGGCATTAGTGGAAAACCCAGGTACCAGGGTGATGAACCCCTGTGAAGAGGGATCTTTTAAATCTTTAATTTTTATTTCGCTTCCATCGGTGCCTTCTGCAATGCTTAAAATTAAAAATCGCTCATCTTCGGTAACACCGGCTCCTACATATCTCAACGGATGGTCTTTGTCTTCATAAACGAGAAGATCCTGGTCCTGTGATGTACCCACTTTATGATAAAACACTTTTTGATACTCGGTTTTGGCGCTGTACTTGGTTTTTTCTTCTTTGGGTTTACTGTAACCGCTGTAATAAAACCCTTCATCGCCGATCCAACTCATTCCTGTAAATTTTACATACTCTAATTTATCGGAAAGCTTTTTTTTACTGTTTACATCCATAATATAAATTTCCTGCCAATCGCTGCCCGATGCTGAAACGGCGTACGCAAAGTAGCGTTGCTTTTTGGAGAAGGCCGTAGCCTGCAGGGCAACGGTACCATCTATAGAAAGTTTATTGGGATCAATAAATACTTCCGGGTTTCCGGTTATCCCTTTTTGTATATAAAGCACCGCCTGGTTTTGCAAACCGTCGTTTTTATAAAAGCTATAATAATTGCCGTTTTTATCCGGCGCCGAATATTTGGGGTAGTTCCACAGTTCAGAAAGGCGGTTGTGTAATTTTTGGCGGAAAGGGATTTGGTCAAAATAATTTTGTGTTACTTTGTTTTCTTCAATAACCCAGGCTGCGGTGTTTGCAGCCGTATCGTCTTCCAGCCAGCGATAGGGGTCTTCTATGGTTGTTCCAAAATAATTATCGGACTGGTTTACCTTTTGGGTAGCGGGGTATTGAATTTTTTGCGCCATAATACCTAATGGAAAAGTACATAAGCTGAGCAGGATAAATACTTTCATTTTTTATGATTTTGTGCAAATAAAGATAAATGAAATTAAATGAACCTATCGTATAATGTGGTTGATGGTAATAATAAATGCAACACTTAATTAACGCCCCAAACTTTTACACCATTTAAATATACGGACTGCACTTTTGTGTTTAAAATTTGGTTTTCGTTGCATTGCATCAAATCGGTATCCAATAGAATAAAATCGGCTGCTTTTCCTTTTTCCAGGCTACCTTTTTCTTTTTCTTCAAACGCAGCTTTTGCTGCCCATATGGTGATGCCTCTTAACGCCTCCTGCCGGCCCAGTGCGTTTTCTGCATGAAAGCCATTGGGAGGAAAGCCGTTGGCATCTTTGCGTACTACTGCGGTAAAAAAGGTTTTAATTGGACTGATGTCTTCTACGGGAAAATCGGTTCCTAAGGGCATCCATCCATTGGTTTGAAGCAGTTTTTTATATGCGTAGGCATTTTTTTCTCTTTCTTCACCCAGCCGGTCTTTGGTCCAGTACATATCACTGGTGGCGTGTGTAGGTTGTACCGATGGAATAATATTGTAATCGGAAAAATAGTGAAAATCATTTTCATTAATTACCTGTGCATGTTCAATGCGCCAGCGTTTATCGTTTTTTCCTTTTAAAACTGCCGCATAGGTTTTGAGTATTTGCCTGTTTCCGCTGTCGCCAATGGCATGGGTACACATTTGCAGGTTTGAGGTAGCAAGTTTTTGGGCTACCTGCAAAAACCATTCGGGCTTGCTGAGCAAAAACCCACGCCAGCCGGGCTTATCAGTATAATCCTGTAGCAGGCAGGCGCCACGGCTGCCCAGTGCGCCATCTGCATATAATTTAAATCCGCCAACCGTAAGGTTTCCGTGGGTATATCGCCCTTTATTAATCCATTTATCGTAGTATTGGGCAGAGTCGGAAAGCAAGGCAAATATTTTTATTTTTAGATCATCGGTTTTTTGGGCTTCTTCAATCAGTTGAATGGTGTGCTCGCTTATGCCACAATCGTGCAGGCCGGTGAGGCCGTCATTAAAACATGCGGTTTGCATTTTTACAAAATATACTTTGGCCAGCGAATCGCTGATAAGCGGAATTTTTGCTTCCACTAAATCCATAGCATTGTCAATGAGCAGGCCACTGGGTTTTCCATTGAGCAATTCTATACTGCCGCCTTCAATTTTTGTTGCAGCAGTAATGCCTGCTATTTTAAGCGCAACGCTATTGGCAATTACGGCATGGCCATCAATTCTTTTTAAATATACCGGCCGGTTGGGAAAAAGGCTATCGAGTAAGGAATTGTTGGGGAATTTTTTTTCGGGCCAGTCGTTTTGATCCCATCCACGGCCATATATCCATTGCATGGGAGCCGTTTTACTGTATTCCGTTATTTTTACAATTATTTCATTCCAGGATTTTGTACCTGTCAAATCACATTTCCACCCATCCATTGCATACCCGGTAAAATGGCAGTGCGCATCAATAAAGCCGGGAAAAACAGCTTTTCCTTCGGCATCAAGCATTTGTTCGGCGTTGTATGCGTTTAAAATATTTTCGTTACTGCCGGTGGCAATAATTTTTCCATTATCAACAGCCATAGCTTCGGCAACGGAAAAAGAAGAATCAACGGTATAAATTACAGCGTGGTGAACAATTAATGAAACGGCTTGTTTTTTGTTGCAGGAAGAAAACAGCAGCAATGAAACCCATGCATACGCAAGGGTTTTAAAGGAAAGAGAAATATATTTCATGTACTAAGGCCATTAAAAAATTAAACAGGTATTGAGCAATTCTAATTTTTAAAATTAGAAAACGGGTTGTTAAAGGGGGTTCAAAAAAAATCTATGGTAATCAATAAAATTAAGCAAGCGCTTCTACTTTACTGGTTTTTTCCAACGCAGTTTTAAGCATGTGCAACATTTCATCTATTTCTTCTTTTTTACTGCAGCCTACGCTTAACCTGTACCAGGCGCTCTTTTTTGAAGCGCCAAATGCATAAAAAGGCACAATGGCCAGCCGGGCTTCATTAAGAATATAAGCGGTAACTTCTTCCTGGCTGTTTAAAATTTTGCCATTTGCCGTTTTGCGGCCCACAAGATTTATTTGCAGGGTGAGATAAATGGCCGCCTGCGGAGGTATGGCCTCAATGGGCAAGCCTTCATCTGCCATAGTTTTTATACCGTTATAAATTGCATCGAGCCGAAAAGCTATTTCTTTTTTAAAATGTACAAACCAGTTTTCTACTGCGTTTTCATTTTTAAAAAACGCTGCAACGGCATGTTGCTCTGCCATGGGCGCCCAGGCCCCAACATGGCTATTGATAGAACGCATTTTTGCAATTACGTTAGCCGGCCCCATGGCCCAGCCCACTCTCACGCCGGTTGCCGCAAAGGATTTACTGATGCCATCAATTAAAATGGTATAGTTTTTCATTTCGGGCCTTAGTGATACCGGGTTGTAATGCGTGGTGCTACCAAATGTAAGGGTCCAGTATATTTGGTCAAACATCAGGTATAGTTTCTTTTCGTTCTCGCCCCTGGTTTTATTTTCTTCAATTATTAAATCACAAATGGCTTCCAGTTCTTCTTTGTTAAATGTGGTTCCCGTGGGATTTAGCGGGGAGCATAATGCAATCAGCGATGCGGATTTGATGTGTGGTTTAAGTTGGTCCGCAGTAGGCATAAAATTATTTTCCGGGCTTGCCTCAATCAGTACATGGTTGCCTTCGGTAAAATGAACATAATGGTTATTGTTCCAGCTGGGTACCGGGTAAATCACCTTATCTCCTTTATCTGCAATGGCCCGGTAGGTTGCATAAATCAACGGCCGGCCCCCTGCACCAATTAAGATTTCATTAGTGGAATAAGTAATGCCCAAATGGGTTTCCATAAACCGGCATACCTGTTGCCGGAGCTCGAGCTCACCATCCGCAGCCGGGTAAGTGGTAAATCCATTATTATAGGCATCAATTATGGCTAATTTTAACTCAAGAGGTATGGGGAATTGCGTAGAGTCAAAATCTCCAATAGTATAATTAAAAATCTTTTCGCCTGCATTAATCTTTTGCTTAATGGTAGCTCCCAGCGAAACGATTTCTGAAGCAATCAACGTTTCGGCCAATATGCTGAGTTTTGAGGAGGCCATAATTAGATAGTTTATAATATTGAATATTGCAAATGTAAGTTTTCAATGCTTTATTTCAAAGGCTGGGTTTAATTGGGGCATTGTTTAAAAAACCGGAATGTTTTTTATAAAACTTCAAAAATTTTTCTTTTAATGTGTAAAATTTACAAATTATTATTACATTGCCCATACTATAAACTAACTTTATCTAATAACGCTGCCCAAAAACAGTAGCCGGCATATTAGTTTAGTTTATTTACAATAGCATATGTTCAATTTAATATTATTTGGCCCACCCGGCAGCGGAAAAGGTACGCAAAGTGAAAAGTTAATGGCACGCTACCATTTACGTCACCTGAGTACAGGAGATTTGTTGCGTTCAGAAATCAGCCGGCAGACCGCATTGGGAGTAGAAGCCAAAAAATTTATGGATAAAGGCCAACTGGTACCCGATGAAGTGGTGATTGGTATGATAAGTACGGTATTGGATGAGCATAAAAATGCCACCGGGTTTTTATTTGACGGTTTCCCACGCACCAGCGCACAGGCGGAAGCATTGGATAAACTGCTGGAATTTAAACAGGCGCCCATATCGGTAATGCTTGCTTTAGAGGTTTCGGAAGATGAGCTTGTAAAACGCCTGCTGAAACGTGGCCAAACCAGCGGCCGAAGCGATGATACCAATGAGCAGGTGATACGGGCAAGAATTGAAGAGTACCGGCTTAAAACCGAAGCGGTTGCAGATTATTACCGGCAATTTAATAAGGTGGTAATGGTAAAGGGCGAGGGTTCCATTGAAGAAATATTTAGAAACCTTTGCCAGGTAATCGATCAAAAAAAAAAAATAGTACAGGAGCTTCCTGAACCTTTATGACAGCTCAACAAATCTTGTTTTTAAAAAATGATTTCCCGGCATTGCTGCAAAATTTAACACAATCGGCCAGCGGAAAATGGGGCGTAATGAATGCCCAGGAAATGGCAGAACACCTCACCGATTTTTTTGATATTTCATACGAAAAAAAAATAATTCCCCTGGTAACATCCGAGGAACATTTGCCCAAGTACAAAGCGTTTATTTATAGTGATAAAGAATTTAGGCCCAATACCAAAGCGCCTCTTGAAATTATAGGGGACAAACCTTTGCCGCTGCGTACGGCAAGCCTTGATGAGGCAAAGGAAAACTTAGTGAAAAGCGCCCGCCATTTTTTTGAATATTTTGAGCAAAACCCTGCTAAAACTACATTGCACCCGGTGTTCGGTAACCTGAATTTTGAAGAATGGGTTTTATTGCATGGGAAACATGTGCGCCATCATTTGAGGCAATTTGGACTTTTGAATTAAGGATTTACTTCCTGCAGCAATTCTCCATTTCTATACGATTGATAAGGCGTATATTTTTTATTTTGCTGCTCAGCCAGCCTGTCGGTTAATAAAATGCCAAAAAGGTGATCGGTTTCGTGTTGAAAAATTACGGCGGTAAAATCTTCGAGCATTTCAATATGTTGCCCGCCATTAGTATCGGTATAAGAAACCAGTATAGAATGGCTGCGTACCACATCTCCCCAGTTTTCTTTAAAAGACAAATCGCCCTCAAAGCCTTTGCGCAATAATTTTGAATGCCAGATAATTTTGGGATTAATAAAAAATTCAAAGGGGGCATTAAGTTTATCATAACGCTTTACCCAAATAAGGTTCCGGTTAATGCCTACCTGCGGTGCAGCAATGCCCACGCCTTTGTGGCTGGTATCGGTAACAGCCTTAAACATTCTCATTTTAAGCAAGGGCAGCAAAGGGTCGCTCCAGTCTATATCGGAAGAAATTGTTTTTAATGCCTTTTTACCCACGGGTTCGGATAAGGGAATAATGCGGAGCAGGGTTGAGGTATCGCCGCTTTCAATCAGCGCTTTTTCAGAACCGGTAAAACGCTGTGCATTACTAAAAATGGCGCTAAAAATAAAGAGGCTGACTATTATAAATTTTGTCATGATGGAGTGCATCGCAAAAAAATTAATTATGGGTTTTCTTTTTTTGAAGGGCAAGGTCCTTTAGTAAAAGATTTTACCCCTTCGCAATTGGCTACGCAGGCATTGCCGTATGTTTTACCATCGCATCCGCAAACCGGGTCATATTGCATGGTGCAGGCGCAATCTTTAATTTTAGGACCCATACAATCTTCGGCAGGTAATTTTGTGCCTTTGCAACTGAATAAAAATAATACGGCAATTATTGTTTTGAATTTCATATACAAAACCGTGAGGTTGGTATCAAAATTACGATAGTAAGTCTTTATTCCATTTAAAATTTTGCATTAAGAAATAGTTGAATTACCTACTTTTTATTACTGGCAATAAAACAGAGAAAATGTATTATCGCCGAAAATCATATACCCCATTTGCGGTATTGTCAAAAAATAGAAAGTAAAATAATTTTGGGTTCGTTTTCAAATTCAGTATATCATAAGCCTAAAATTATTTTATGAAAACAATGCTACGCTTAGCCTATTGTGTATCTTTTGCAATCCTACTCAGTCAAAGCAGTTTTTCACAATCCCTTGCGGTGAATACCACAGGCGCTGTGGCCGACAATAGCGCCATATTAGATATTACCAGTACGGCAAAGGGAATGCTTATTCCAAGAATGACCAAGGCCCAAAAAAATGCTATTGCTGCACCGGCAACAGGTTTGCTCGTATATCAATCCGGGCCCGACAGTACAGGTTTTCATTATTTTGATGGTACACAATGGGTGTGGCTTGCCAATGCCAATACCAAAGTAGGCTGGCTTACAACGGGAAATACGGGTACCGATACTGCCATAAATTTTTTGGGAACGCTGGATAACAAACCTTTGATGCTTCGCCAAAATAATTTGTGGATGGGCCAGTTAAATACGGGCAAAAAAAATTACTTTATTGGTGCTGCTGCAGGCTTTAATAATGTTTCTGGTACACTTTTATCTGCCTTTGGCGATAGCGCCTTGTTAAATAATACCAGCGGCAATGGTAATACAGCTTTTGGCAGCAGTGCATTAAAAGGAATAAAAGGGCCAATAACGGGCCATGTAAATGTAGCCGTGGGCAATAATGCCATGTCAAGCATAACCGGTGGCGGGCAAAATGTAGCTATTGGCGATAATGCCATGCACAAAAATGAAACCGGTAATGTAAATGTAGCCATAGGCGCAGGATCATTTGAGTCTGCAATAAAAGGTGATGGTAATATTAGCATAGGCTTGTGGTCGCAGCGGCAAAATGATAGTGGGTATAATAATATTGCCATTGGCACACAAGCTTTATATAGCAATGATTCTTCAAGAAACACTGCCATTGGATTTCAAAGTTTGTTTTACAATAATCGGAATAGCAATGTAGCTTATGGGCATTCAAGCGGCACAATGGTTAGTTATGCACAAACCAGTCCTTTACTGGGTGTTGAAAACACCTACCTCGGTTATGCCGCAGGTTATTATACCAATACCGGCAGTAAAAATGTGGCCATTGGTAACCGCTCTTTACAAGGTATGGGATATTTTATTGGTGATGTTCCTACCAACGATAATTATAAACGCAATGTATCAATTGGCGATTCCGCCATGTTTTATTCGGTAGGAAGCGATAATGTAGCCGTAGGATTTAAAACCCTTTCCAATAGCCAATATGGAGGCAGGCATATAGCCATTGGCAGCCGTGCGCTAACCAATACAACCGCTACTTACCCCAATACAGCAATCGGGTATTTAAGTATGGATAGTATAACCACTACCGGCGCTAATACGGCTTTAGGAAGTTATACATTAGCTTCTGCAAAAACAGGAAGCAATAATACCGCCATTGGTAATGCCGCAATGTATGAAGCAATTGCAACATTGGGTAGCTTGACAAATAATACCGCTGTAGGAAACAATAGTTTTAGAAAAGGCAGGTATTATGGCAATAGCGCATTTGGTGCAGATGCCTTAAGCGCAGATACCGCCGGTTACTGGAATACGGCAATAGGCTATGTTTCCATGCAAAACAGAACAAAAGGTATTCTCAATACCGGCCTTGGTGTATCCAGTTTAAGGAGCAGTACATTTGGAGATTTAAATACAGCGATCGGTGCAAATGCATTGTATGCCCAGGATACTGCCGATAGGGTTACTGCAGTAGGCTATGAAGCATTATTTTATAATAACCGGGATTATAATACGGCTATTGGCGCCTGGGCGGGCTGGGGAAATTCATGGAATTCCAATAATTTAAGTGAAGGCACAGAAAACACCATGATTGGTTATGGCGCATTAACCGGTAATGCCTATGGAAGTAAAAATGTAGCCATTGGCCATATGGCCATGAGTATATTTTCTCCTGCTACTTTTGTCTCTGGTTCCGCCCCATCCCGTAATGTGGGTGTAGGCGACTCTGCCTTGCAAAAGAATCGGGGTAACGATAATACCGCAATAGGGTTTAATTCGCTTGGCAACAATACTTCAGCAGTGGGTAATACATCACTGGGTTCAATTTCATTAGTCAATCATCAAATTGGCAATTATAATACAGCAATTGGTTTTGAATCAATGACAGCCGATACATCCGGTAGTTTAAATACTGCAGTAGGTTGGCGCTCTCTGCGAAATACCTTTGTGGGTTCAGAAAATACAGCCATTGGTGTAGGCGCCATTGAATTTACCGATTCGGCAAGATGGAATACCGCTTTAGGACGAGGGGCAATGATTAGCCGTGGAGGTGATGGTAACACGGCAATTGGATATTTTGCTTCGGGCCTAAACACAACAACCAATACATCAAACATTAATTATACAACTATAATTGGCTATGCAGCCGGGTATAAAAATTATGCTGATGAAAATACTTTTGTTGGCACAAATGCAGGCTATGGCGCTACATTAAATGATTCTATAACCGGTATAGAAAATGTAGGAATTGGCGCTTACACATTAACCTACTTAACCAGCGGTAAAAGTAATACGGCAGTGGGGCTTGGGCCTATGTATTTTAACACTACGGGTAAAGGAAATGTGGCAATAGGCACAAGGGCACTGGTAGATAACAGGGTGGGCAATTATAATGTTGCCATTGGTGACAGTGCTCTTTTCTGGAACCGTAACGGACCAAATATTGGCATTGGTAACCGGGCTCTGTTTAATAATGTAACCGGGTTTCAAAATAATGCAATAGGTAGCTTTTCATTGAGTAGTATTTCAAACGGAAATTATAATGTAAGCATTGGAGATAGCTCATCCAGGAATCTTACATCGGGAAGTAATAATGTAGTATTAGGCTCCTGGGCATTTAAGGATCATACTTCCGGAAACTTAAATACAGCAATTGGAAATTTTGCTCTTGGCGAAAGAGAATCTGGAAATGAAAATACGGCAGTTGGAGGAGGAAGCTTATGGAATACCAACAATAATGCCAATACCGGGATCGGCAGCCTCGCAGGATTTACCAATATTGCCGGTACAAAAAATGTTTTTTTAGGAGCTAATTCCGACGCATTAGCTTCAAACCTTACAAATGCTTCAGCTATTGGTGCAAATGCCTATGTTGGGCAAAGTAACAGCATGGTGTTAGGAAGTATCAACGGCGTAAATGGAGCAATGGCTTCTGTAAATGTGGGTATAGGCACTATTGCTCCCGATTCTACTTTTTCTGTTGCCAATTCTTTTTCTGTGGGTAATTCAGGAACCATTCAATTTCCCAATATCGGTACTATGATAAATATGTATAGGTCTGGAACAGCTAATCCAAGTAGGATGATAATTGCCCATAGCAAAGCCTTCCAAACCTGGGGCTTGCAGTATAGCGATGCACCCGATCAGTTTAATTTTATTGGAGGGGGTACAATAAGCCTCTCTGTTGGATTAGGCGCCCCCGGGAGGGTTGGCATTGGCACTGCAGCGCCGGCATATCAACTTGAGTTAACGACAAACTCTGCAGCCAAGCCGGGGTCTGCATTATGGGCTATTTCTTCCGATGAAAGGCTAAAAGATATCCACGGCAATTATACAAAAGGGCTTACAGATATTTTAAAACTTCAAACCATACGGTATAATTATAAAAAAGATAACCCGCTGCATTTACCATCAAATGAGGAATTTTATGGCTTTAGTGCACAGGAAGTGCAAAAGGTTTTCCCGGAAGCTGTAAAGAAAAACGATAATGGGTTTCTGAGTTTAGATATTCACCCCATTATGATGGCCTATATTAATGCATTTAAAGAACAGCAGAATGAAATAGATAAACAAAAAGAAGAAATAAAAGAACAAAAAAATACCATAAATGAATTGGTAAAACGACTGGAGCAAATTGAGAAAAAAATCAATCAATAATATCCAATAAATTAGTAACAATGAAAAAATTTTTAAAAATCAGTATTGCCTCTTTTGCTGCATTTATTTTATTTACAATAAATAGCCATGCTCAAAACCATACTGCAACTACAGATTCTTTTAAGTTTGTTCCGTTTAAGCCTGTGCCTTACCAGTTGCCCGTGATAAGTAGTGTCAATAAACCCGACCCCGGCATACCGGTTCCAATAGATCCTAAAAAAAATGCAGCTCCAAAAATTGAAATTCCGGATAACAGTAAACCACCGGCAGGTGTACAGCTCTCTACCGATCCGCCTTCGATAAAAGATAACCCGGCAAATAAAAATTATTCTAAATCTGCCAAAGAATCGTTGAAAATTGTAAAGCCATAATGTACCATTCAATTTAAAGGGATGAATAGAAAATACATATATGCTTTTTTGTTTTGTTTAGCGATGCCTGTTTTTCTCTTGTCTCAAACCGTAAATATGGATGCAGGCATTCAATTGGTTGCCAAAAGTACCATTGCACTGGTAGTGGATAATGGCGAGCTAAAAAATGATGGTATTTTTATTCCGGATAGCAGCACCGTATATTTTGACGGCCCGGCCAATATTTCAATAAGCGGAACACAACCTACCGATTTTTTTAATCTAACATTTAGGGGAAGCGGTTTAAAACGAAATGAAAATACAGATACCATTAGGGTTTACAACACATTGGCATCAGAAGGTACTACTACGGTAGATGCAGATGGAAATATTAATAACAGGACTTTTGTTTTACGATCCATAAATACATCCACCGCCAATGTAGCCGTAATACCTGCAGCAGCAAATATTGTGGGCGATGTAATTGTAGAAAGATATATTCATACGCCACGCAAATGGCAATTGCTTGCCGTGCCCACCAATACCCCTCAAACCTTTTTTGAATCCTGGCAGGAGAACGGCGCAGCGCCAATAGGTTTTGGCACCGCTATTACCATGCCTGCACCAATTGGCCCCGGCCTCGATTTTGCCAGCCCCGGCGGGCCATCGTTAAAATATTTAAATGCAGCAGGAAATAATTTTATACCTGTAAACAATACCAATGTACCTATTGCAACTGTTAAAGATGGCGCCTATTATATTTTTGTACGGGGCGACCGCACAATCCTCAGCGGTACGCAATCCGGAAACACTACACTAAGAACCAAAGGCCCCTTGAATGTACATTATTTTTCTCCCGTTGGGGTAAGCCTACCCACGGGCATTTGGAAAACTATGGGCAACCCTTATGCCAGCGCAATTGATTTTCAACAAATAGTTACGCACAGCAGTTTGGATAATGAATTTCAACTTTGGGATCCTAAGCGCCCCGGAAATTATACGCTTGGCGCTTATGTTTCATTCAGCAGCAGCACAGCTACACCGTGGTCGCCGGTTCCAGCCATTGGGGGCAGTTATTCCAATCCCAATACCCGTATAGAATCGGGCCAGGGTTTTTTAGTGATGAACTCAGTAAGCCCGGGCGCAATAAGTTTTGAAGAAAATGATAAAGCCTCAGGCAGCCGAAATGTAAACCGGTTTAACGGATACGCCGGCACTAATGGTTTTATTGAAGGACGCAGCCAGTTTAATATGCTGGCTTTTGCAGTGGGTGGATCGGTTGAATTGTTTTTAGACGGCAATGCCACAGTTTTTGGATCGGAATTTAGTAGTGAATACGATAGCCGTGATGTAGATAAAATGAGTAACGGTTCCGATAATTTTGCCATTGACGATAAACAGGCGCATACTCTTATTGTTGATACAAGGCCAGGTGTTACCAATAATGATACCATACACTATGACATGGCTTTGTTAAAGTATCAAAACTTCAGGCTAAAATTTTATACCGAAAACTTTATTAGCAATGTGCAAGCATGGTTATTAGATAAATATTTGCAAACAGAAACGCCATTAAATACTTCCGGGGATACCAGCAGCTATGATTTTTCGATTAGCGCAAACCCGGCTTCAAAAGCAGCGGACCGGTTTAAAGTGGTTTTTAAACAATCGGTAGTGGTTCCGGTAACGTTTATTACTGTTTCGGCATCCAGGAACGCAAACAAAACCATTACGGTAAACTGGCGAATAGAAAATGAAGAGAACATTGTAAACTATGAAGTACAACGCAGCTCTTCTGCAACAGGGTTTTCAAAACTGGGCGACGTTTCGGCCACCAATAGCAGTACCTATCAGCATGTAGATGAATTGCCTTTGCCGTTGTTTAACTATTACAGGATAAAAGCCATTGGGCTAAACGGAGAAGTACTATACAGCAACGTAGTAAAAGTAGGTCCCGAAAAAATCAATTCTGCAATACAGGTGTATCCTAACCCTATAGCGGATAAAGAAATGGGTATCTATTTCAATAATGTTCAACCGGGCAATTATTTACTGCAACTCATACAATCCGATGGAAAAATTATACAGAAGGAGGTATTTGCTTTAAGCACAGCCTCGCATACCTATCGGATGCCTGTAAATAAAAGCTTAGCTTCAGGAAATTACATTTTACAAATACTTTGTAACAATAAGCAAGTGGCAAAAATTCCTGTTAGTATATTATAAATTCAAAAAACAGGGGGCTTATAACGCCGGGTATTATCAAAAGGCCCGGCTTTATTTTTTCTTGCATTGGCTTTTTTCAATTTGCTTAGTTTTGCCTACAATTTGTAGGTATGCAAGTATTAGAAAACTATATCACAGGAAAATGGATTGCCGGGCAAGGCTCCGGGCAGCAATTGTATAATGCGGTTACGGGGCAGCCCAATTTTGTGGCCGGAACCGAAGGAATTGATTTTGAAGCAGCCCTGCACTATGCCAGGTCAATTGGCAACCCCGCTTTACGAAAAATGAGTTTTCAGCAAAGGGGAAGAATGCTTAGGGCGCTGGCTTTGCATTTGCTGGGCCAAAAAGAAAAATTTTATACCCTAAGCTTTCAAACCGGTGCTACAAGGGCCGATAGCTGGATAGACATTGAAGGAGGTATTGGTAATTTGTTTGCCAATGCCTCATTAAGAAGGCGCTTGCCCGATGATAATTTTTGCCTGGATGGAGAACCTATTCCATTGGGAAAAGAAAAAACATTTATGGGCCACCACCTATTGGTGCCCAAAGAAGGCGTTGCCCTGCATATTAATGCTTATAATTTTCCCGTGTGGGGAATGCTGGAAAAAATTGCTGTGAATTTGCTGGCCGGTATGCCGGCAATTGTAAAGCCGGCAACCGTTACATCGTATCTCACAGAAGCCGTGGTAAAAGAAATTATTGCCAGTAAAATATTGCCCGAAGGTGCGCTGCAACTGCTTTGTGGAAGCGCCGGTAATATGCTCAACTTTGTTACTTCACAGGATGTTGTTACGTTTACCGGGTCAACGGCCACGGGATTAAAGTTAAAATCACAGCCGGCAATATTAAGAGAATCGGTGCCCTTTAATATGGAAGCCGACTCGCTCAACTGCATGGTTTTGGGCCAGGATGTAAATCCAGGTATGCCGGAATGGGATATTTTTATTAAAGAAGTAAGAAAAGAAATAACCGTAAAAGCCGGCCAAAAATGCACTGCCGTAAGAAGAATTTTTGTTCCTCAAAATAAACTGGACGATGTTTCCAGGGCATTAGCGGATGCATTGCAAAAAACAGCCGTGGGTAACCCGCTAAATGAAAAAGTGAAAATGGGCGCCCTGGCGGGCCAGGAACAGCGTAGCGAAGTAAAATCACAGTTAAAAAAATTACTGGCATCATCACAATTAATTTATGGTTCATTAGAAAGTGTTCAGGTAATAGATGCCGATGCTGAGCAGGGTGCTTTTTTATCCCCGGTATTGTTGCTTAACCAAAAACCCATGCAATCCGAAGAACCGCATAGCATTGAAGCGTTTGGGCCGGTAAGTACCTTAATGCCTTATAATAGTATGGATGAAGTAATTGCATTAAGTAAAAAAGGCAAGGGTAGTTTATGTTCTACAATTGTAACGGCAGATGCATCAGTGGCTAAACAATATGTTTTGGGCGCCGCTACATTTCATGGGCGTATTTTGGTACTCAATGAAGATTGTGCCAAAGAGAGTACCGGCCATGGTTCTCCATTGCCCATGCTGGTACACGGAGGCCCCGGCCGGGCCGGTGGAGGTGAAGAAATGGGCGGGTTAAGAGGAATAAAACATTATTTACAACGTACCGCCATTCAAGGTTCGCCGACAATGCTTACGGCAATAACAAATGTTTATCAGCCCAATGCTAAAGGGTTGATTAGTGAGGTGCATCCTTTTTCAAAATATTTTGATGAGCTGAAAATTGGCGATCAGTTGGTAACAGAAAAACGAACAATAACCTCTGAAGATATTGACCGGTTTGCCCAGCTAAGCGGCGATCAATTTTATGCACATTTAAAAGATACCGACTTTAACGGAACCATGTTTGAGCAGCAGGTTGCACACGGTTATTTTATTATGAGCGCTGCTGCAGGATTATTTGTGCAAAGTTTTGTAAAAAACCCGGTGTTGTTGAATTACGGGATTGATGAATTACGGTTTACCAAACCGGTTTACCCTGGAATGGACATCTACATCCGTTTTACTTGTAAAGAAAAAATTGAGCAGGAAGTAAAAGAACCCAACCCGGATGTGCCCTTTGTACGGGGGCAGGATATTCCTAAAGGCATCGTAAAGTGGTATGTAGAAATCTTTGATGGTACCGATGAACTTACCGGCGTTGCCAGCATTCTTACAATGGTAGAGCAAAAGAAAAATAATTAAACAGAAACCGCACCTTAATTAATTTTATATGAGTATGGAATTGCAAGAAGCTTATGTTAAAACCGACATCAGTAATGCTATTGCTGCAATTGAATTTTTTCATCCGCAAAGTAATTCACTTCCCGGCAATATTTTGTCGGCCCTGGCCGATGCTATTCAAAAAGCAGGCATGGATAATGCCGTAAAAATTATTGTTTTAAAAAGTAAAGGCGAGAAAGCTTTTTGTGCGGGAGCAAGTTTTAATGAATTAACGGCCATACAAAATGAAAAACAAGGGCTTGAATTTTTTAGTGGTTTTGCAAGGGTGATAAATGCCATGCGAAAATGCCCCAAATTCATTATTGCAAGGATACAGGGTAAATGTGTTGGAGGTGGCGTAGGGCTTGCCGCTGCTGCAGATTATGCGATTGCTTTAAATGGCGCCGATATTAAATTAAGCGAGTTGGCGGTTGGTATTGGGCCTTTTGTGGTAGGCCCCGCTGTAGAAAGAAAAATTGGCGCTGCCGCCTTTATGGCACTTTCCATAGATGCAACAAATTGGCGCAGCAGCAATTGGGCAGTGCAACAAGGCCTTTTTGCAGAACAGCATGAAACCGTGGAAAATTTGGATACGGCTGTAAATACATTAGCCGGCACATTGGCTAAAAGCAGCACACAGGCAATGGCAGCACTTAAAAAAATCTATTGGCAAGATGCCGAAAACTGGGACAACTTGTTATTAGAAAGAGCGGCCATTAGCGGAACCCTGGTATTGAGTGATTATACAAAAGAAGCCATTGAGAAATTTAAAGCCAAATAATACCAAAACAAAAAAGGCCCTGCATTTAGCAGGACCCAACGTAGGCATTATGCTTTTTAGTTAAAATCGTAAATGCGGTAAGATTCGGCAAAAAAGAAATGATTAAATGCCTCTTTAATCTTTTCTTTCCAGTTCAAATTTGCCGCTTGTTTGTTTTCAAAATACTCGGCCTGGGCAATTTTCATTTTAACCAATACCAGCCTTCCCTTTGTGCCTTTGCTGTAATTGCTTATGGTTAAAAAGCTTTCGTCATCGTCATCTACCAATACGGCACGGCCACTCACTCTTATACGGCAGTCGGTGCCTTTTCTATAATAATCCAGGCTGGCAAAAAACGATTTATCTACATGGTTGGCATAATCACCGGCACAGGAGGTGAAAAACCAAATATTACCCTCATCATCCATTTGCAGGGTGCTGATGATATTATTCGGTAATTGTAATTCCGAATAACATTCAGAACGGAATAAGGCAATTTTAATATCCTTAATCCTTTCTTTTAAAAATTCAAGGTTTGAGTCGAGGTATTGCATGATATTCTTGTTTTATAGTTAAGCATTTTTATAGCTTTTCATACACGGGTATGTGTATTGCAAGGATATCAGTACAATGGTTTTTGATGAGTAGAAAAATAGATTACCTACTGTGAAGGATACTGCTTTTTAGGAGCCGGTAAGCCGGATGTTATTAAGATTGAGAGGGGCTTTTGGGAGGATAAGCGGGATTATGAATGTAAATCTAATAAAGGTTTTTGGAAATTCATAATTAGCCGGCAGGTTTTTAAAACTTATTAACGGCTATTTATAAATAGCTGAAATGCAAATAATAATAAAGGGCAATAAGAATAAGTTTATGGAAATAGATATATAAAAACCTGTAAATCCGGCGATAAATTTTGATTGAAAAAAACCAGAACACAAGAAACCTAATTGTTGTGATATGCTTCTTCTTTTTGCGTTGTATTCTCGTTTACAAGTTCTTCGTTTTTCTTGCTGGCAGAAAAGAGGTTTTGGAAAATAGCGGTTCCGTAAGCGATTAATTTATCGGCATTTTTGGCAAGCATTGCAATACCCCAGGCTTTTGCGCTATTGCGAATAAAAGTTGAAAACGATAACCCATTGTTTTTAGGTGAAGCCACTTTATTGGCAACCACACCTGCGGTTATGCCGCCAATAGCCTTTACAAGAAGGCTCCCTATATTGCCATTGCCGGTAAATTGACCAAGGATATTTCCAAAACTGTTTTTGGCAATAGTTGCCGGATTTAAGCTGGCTTTTGTGATATGAAACTGTTCTTTCAGTTCAGCATGTTTTTGCTGAACCAAATTTTCCGATTCGGCAATGGCTTTTTCCAGTTCATCAATCGTATTAATTATCCTGCATGCCATTACCTGAAAATATTTTTTGAATAATATTATTTTTTATCCCATTTTCTATTTGCGGTTTTCTAAATGCCTTAAGTATAAAAGCCAGCAGCAGATATACCGCCGCTAAAATAAAAAACCCGTAAACACTGTTATTGAGCCATTGGCCCACCCATAAGGCCAGGCCGATATTTAAAAGGATAATGGCCATAACCAAAATGCTGTAAAAAAGCAGGCTAAAGGCAATGCCCGAAGCCATATTGGCGGTTTGCCGGGCTGCTTTAAGTTTAAGGAGGTTTATTTTTTCCTCTGTATAGTCCTCTGCTTTTTCCAGCAGCTCATCCAGATTGTGCAACGGATCGTTATTTGCCGAATTTTCATTGCTCATGAAAAAAAGATCAAGGGTTATTGAATAAAATGAAAAGAACCAGTCCTTTTAATCAACAAATATTAAAGAGTGCTTTTTTCTTTTGCTTTGCTCAGGAGGTCATTGGCGTCTTTACGAATATCCTGGTATTTATCCTGTACCTTGTTGCCTAAATCTTCAAAGCGGTGCTTTAGTTTATCGCCCAGTTCCTGGCCTTTGTTTTTTAATTTTTTGCGGGTTTCTTTTCCTTTATCAGGAGCAAATAATATACCCAGTACGGCGCCTGCGGCTGCGCCGAGTAAAATTCCGGCTAATAGTTTGTTTGTTTTCATGTTTGTTTGTTTTAATAAATTGCAGCTAAAATGCTGCCAAAAACACTAAATGGGAAATAAATAGACAATTTTGCAGGTTTAGTAATGTTTTTTAGGCTTTTTTTATCTTTTGTTTCATCGTTTCTCAAACCCATAGGTTTTTATAAAGATGTTTTCAAATACATAAAGCCTATAAAAAAACAATGCTTATACCGGAACAGGATTCAAACTAAAAATCATTAAGGCTAAGCGAAGCAGTGATGCGCCCCAAAAACTCAAGGTTTACAGTTTGCAGGGCATTAAAGTTGCCCAATAAAATTTGCCATTCATCGGCATCTGCCTCTGCAAGGGTGTACAGGTATTTTTTATTTTGGTCGTAAATTTCTAATAGCGTGTCCCGGCCCTGCCTAAATTGGTAATACCCAAACTTCTTGTTGGAAATACCCGGTTCTATTTGCTGCCAGGTTAAAATTTTTGGAACATGAACAGGGTAGTTCAGCCGTTGAATAATTTGTTCTCCAACTTTTGCGGCAAGCAGGGTATAGCCTAAGTCTTCTTCAATCCATTGGCCATTTTCAACATCGGCGTAAAAAATATTTTCATACCCATTTTTAAAACGTACGTTAAAAATAAGCTTACGAGTGTGTATTACATGATATGCAGATGCATTTATGGTTCCTCTATTTGTTGAAATACCCAGGCTGTACATTCAAATGTTTTTATTCAATTTTGTAATATGTTAAGCGTATTCAACAGTTGGCTTTTAACGCCATGATGAACGGCTTACCGCCAAAACGGGCTTTATTGGGAGTGGTTATGGAGGAGCAATATTGTTTGGATCAATACTGCGGTTTTGCATAGAAAAAATGGACGATTTCAGCATCATTAATCCCGGGATTAACAAAAGTATTAAATCCGGGTGAATTTTCCAGGGGCAGATGGTAATCCGTTTATTTCTCTAACAAATGTAATGGCTCAAAATGAAAATTTATAGTAAAAGCTTAATTAATTTTGCGCCTTTGGTAAAATATTTTTAATTAATAATTTTTTATAACGTATCCTTAAGATTAAACAGCAATTGCAATGATAAATTTTGAACGATTTGTATTGAGTAACGGATTGCGGCTATTGGTGCATACCGATAAAAGTACGCCTATGGCCGTTGTAAATGTGCTTTATGATGTGGGCGCCAAAGATGAAAATCCCGATAAAACCGGGTTTGCACATTTATTTGAGCACCTGATGTTTGGCGGGAGTAAAAATATTCCGGTATATGATGAGCCCTTACAACTTGCCGGTGGAGAAAATAATGCTTTTACCACCAATGATTTTACCAATTATTACTGCCAATTACCGGCCGAAAATTTAGAAACGGCGTTTTGGCTGGAAAGCGACCGTATGCTTAGCCTTGCTTTTAGCAAAAAACGCCTGGATGTTCAAAGAAAAGTGGTGTGCGAAGAGTTTAAAGAAAACTATATTAATAAGCCGTATGGCGATGTTTGGCATAAGCTTAGGGAATTGGCTTACAGCACCCATCCTTACCGCTGGATGACGATTGGTAAAGAGTTAAAGCATGTAGAAGAAGCAACGCTTGAAGACGTAAAAATCTTTTTTCATAAATTTTACAACCCTTTAAACGCCATTTTGGTGGTGGCGGGTAATGTAGAAGCCGGGCAGGTGAAATTACTTGCCGAAAAATGGTTTGGCCCCATTCCTTCCGGGGAAAAATATATGCGCCAGCTCCCGGAAGAGCCGCCACAGCTGGCGCCGAGAACCCTGGAAGTAAAAGCCGATGTGCCACTGGATGCACTGTATAAATGCTGGCATATTTATCCCAGGCTTGATGACCGGTACTATGTAGCCGACCTGATAACTGATGTGTTGGGTAGCGGGGCTTCATCCAGGTTTTTTAATGTGCTGGTAAAAGAAAAAAAACTGTTCAGCAATATTGAATGTTACCACCTGGGCAGTACCGATGCCGGAATATTGGTAATAGACGGTAAACTGGTAAAGGGGGTAAGCATGAAATTGGCTGAAGAAGCGGTAGAGGAAGAGATTCAAAAATTTATGAAACAGGGTGTAGAGATAAAAGAATTGGAAAAAGTTAAAAACAAAACGGAAAGTGCAATGGTATTTGAAGATATGAGCCTCACCAGCAAAGCGTCCAGCATGGCTATTTATGAGTTGCTGGGTGATGCCTCGCTGATTAATACCGAATTGGAAAAATATAAAGCGGTAACCCCCGATGCTATTGCCCGGGTGAGCAAAGAAATTTTTAATGAAAACAATTGCTGCACCTTGTACTATCTCTCTAATAACTGATTAAAAAATATTGATGAACAGAAAAGAAGCGCCCCCGATTACCGAAGCAGTAAATTTTACCTTAAACTTAAAACCTTACGAAACCCTTACGTTGGATAATGGCCTAAAAGTTTATACCGTAAATGAGGGTACGCAGGATATTATACAAGTGGAGATCGTTTTTTCAGCAGGCAATTGGCTGGAAGCTACAAATGGTATTGCTGCTGCTACAAATTTTTTACTCAAAAACGGTACAACCCATAAAACGGCTTTTGAAATTAATGAAGCCTTTGAGTATTATGGCGCTTTTTGCAGCAGGCATTGTTATAACGAAACGTCCACATTGAGCCTTCATGCACTTACCAAATATCTCGATCGCCTGTTGCCGGTTATGCAGGAACTCGTTTGTGACTCGGTTTTTCCGGCGCATGAGCTGGAGTTGTATAAACAAAACTCCATCCAAAAGCTACAGGTAAACTTACGGAATGCCGAGTTTGTTGCCGGACGGCTGATTGACGGCTATGTATATGGAGAAAAACATCCTTACGGTGTATATACGATGCCTGAAACATTAGAACATTTGAATGAAGAAGAAATCAAAGCGTTTTACACGAACCATTATCTTAATGGAGAAGCAGTTCTTTTTGTTTCGGGAAAATTGCCGGGTAATATTTTTGAACTATTGAACCGCAACTTTGGTTCACTGAGCCTAAGGCCGGCTACATTCCAGTATCCACACCGGGAAGTAAATCCTGCAAAGGAGAAAAAATACCGGATTGAAAATGATCCATCATCGGTACAGGGCGCTATACGACTGGCAAGGCCGTTTCCGAGCCGGCACCACCCCGACTTTAAAAAAGTGATGTTGCTGAATGGATTGTTTGGTGGTTTTTTTGGCTCAAGGCTTATGGCAAATATCCGGGAACACAAAGGATATACCTACGGTATTTACAGTTACATCCAAAATCATTTGCAACAAAGCGCATGGCTCATCAGTACTGAGGCCGGGAAAGAAGTATGTGAGGCTACCATCCGTGAAGTGTATAAAGAGATGCAGTTACTCACTCAAAAACCCGTGAAAAAAGACGAATTACAGCTGGTTAAGAATTATATGATGGGAACGATTCTTGGCGACCTTAACGGGCCTTTTCAAATTATGAGTCGCTGGAAAAACATTATTCTAAATCGCCTGGATGAACGCTATTTTTATGACTCCGTAAAAGCCATTAAAGAAACCCAGGCAGAAGAACTTATGGAACTGGCCCAAAAATATTTAAGGCCGGAAGAATTTTATGAACTAATTGTATATTAAGTACCGTACCTTTAGGGAACCAGCAAGTAAACCAATGAACTTTTTAATAAAGCTACTGATTACCGCAGGTGTTTCTTACCTGTTGCCTCATTTACTTTCCGGAATACAGGTAAGCAGTTTTAAAGCAGCCATACTTTTTGCTTTGCTATTAGGTATTTTAAATGTATTGATTAAACCCCTTTTAATAATCCTCACATTGCCGGTAACTATTGTTACTCTCGGTTTGTTTTTATTGGTTATAAATGCGGCCATGGTCATGCTGTCGGCTAAGTTTATTTCCGGCTTTCATGTAGATGGATTTTGGTGGGCGCTGCTGTTTAGTATTTGCCTTTCGTTAATAACTTCTTTCCTGCATTCTGCAATTGACAACCCTCGGAAATAAATTTTTAATTCCGCACCCGTACTTTTTTGTAGTTTAAAAAAAGCCTCAACAGGGTAGTTAAATTTTTTATATGAAAAATAATCAAATCAAAGCCATTGTTATTTGCCTCGTTTTGCTGGGAGTCATAACAATTTTTGCCGGGGGTTCTGTATTGCTTGATTTGTTTGATATGCGAAAAAGAGAGGGCAATTATGTTCCCTTTGTAGTGTGGACAAATTTTGCCTGCGGGTTTATTTACCTGGTTGCAGCATACGGTATTCAACGGAAACAACGGTGGGCGGCCTACCTGCTTTTTTTAGCTTTTGCGCTACTGCTGCTGGTTTTTGTGGAACTCATTTTTCATATACAACGAGGGGGTTTGTACGAAGCTAAAACAATATATGCCATGAGTTTTAGAACAGCAGCAACTCTTGTGTTTGCCTTGCTGTCTTATGCTTTATTGAAAAAGAATAAGAACAATAATTCCGGTGAGGGATAAGCCGGGATTGGAACGGTCAATTTAAAGCGGAGATTACCGAAAGAAATTAACCCATCAATTCAACAGGGAAAATAATAAAAGACAAAATTATCTATATTTGCAGCCCGGGAGAAAAGGAAGACGATATCCTACTCCTTTAACAGGAGCAATGGGCTGTGTAATTCTATAGTGATTCATGAGCCGGTATTAGTGATGTGAAATGAAATTTTATGATGACGGACAGATCCAAAATGGGTATTGCTTTTTTGTTGATACTTTCCTTTTTACTTTATACGATTTGCATTTATATTAATTTTTTGCAAAACGACCGTGCCATGAGTACAGCTGCCGACGAAGGTAAATTCGTTTGGCAGCAAAAAGGATGCAATTCCTGTCACCAGGTGTATGGGTTAGGGGGCTACCTGGGCCCGGACTTAACCAATGTATATGCAAAAGGTGGCCCTGAATACATCAAAGCTTTCCTCAGTTCTGGTACGGTGGTAATGCCAAAATTTCAATTATCCGGGCAGGAAATCAGTAACCTTGTGGCTTACCTTAAATCGGTGGACTCTTCCGGAAAAAGCAATCCCGGCTTATTTAAAATAAATTACGATGGCACCATCCGGCATTAAACAAGATACTATTCTGCGTCATTTCTTAATAACGGTACTCTGCCTTCTGTTATTGGGTATGTTTTTTGGATGGATAGGCGCTTTGCAATATATATCACCGGGGTTTTTAAAAAACCAGTTATCGTTTGAACGGGTGCGGCCTTTGCATGTTTCTTCTGTAGTTTTTTGGATAATTTTTGGAGCTGCCACATGTGCATTCATTTATTTAAAGGAGTATTTGTCGGCAAATTTATTTTCCTGGAAATTGCTCAAATGGGCCTATATCCTTTTTTTGCTTACCACACTCATCATATTAGGCTCTTATGTTTTCGGCATTTTTGGAGGGCGGGAGTACTGGGAGTTTAACCCGGCACTGGCCGTTCCTATAACTATCGTTTGGATTGTGCTGTTGATCAATTTTTTAAAATCGTTAAAATCGTTTAAAAAGCAACCGGTATATATCTGGATGTGGTTAACCGGGTTTTGCTTTTTTTTATTCACTTACCTGGAATCGAATTTATGGCTCATTCCCTATTTTAGAAGTAACGTTGTTCATGAATTAACCATTCAGTGGAAATCATACGGGGCTATGGTAGGCTCATGGAATATGCTCATTTACGGAAGCAGTATTTATTTAATGGATAAAATTTCCGGGTCAACCGAATATGGTTTTTCAAAAATAGCTTTTGGTATTTATTTTTTAGGATTGTTTAACCTTATGTTCAACTGGGGCCACCATATTTACACGTTGCCTACCCATGCAGTTATAAAAAATATTGCGTATGTGGTGAGTATGACGGAACTCCTGTTATTGGTACGCATCATTTTCCTTTGGAAAAAATCGTTAAGCACGGCAATAAAATATTTTCATTATGTACCGTATAAATTCTTAATGGCTGCCGATTTTTGGATTTTCTTTACGCTGGCCCTGGCCATACCCATGTCCATACCGGCAATAAATATTTATACGCATGGTACCCATGTTACGGTTGGCCATACCATGGGGGCAACCATTGGGATTAATACCATGTTATTATTGGCGTTTGTATTTGATAGTATTGAAAAATCCCAAAAAATTTCCCCGGAAAAAATAAAAAAGTTTAATAGGTTGTATTGGGTGGCCAATGGCTCCCTGCTTTGTTTTTGGCTTTCATTGGTGATCGCAGGGTTTATTAAAGGAGTTTGGCAAGTACAGCACCAGTCGGTTCCTTTTAGCAGCATGATGGCCGGGTTAAAACCTTACTTTATGGTATTTTTTATTGCCGGTAGTTTGCTGTTTTTGTCGTTGGCCACATTTGTATTAATGGCATTATCGGCATTACTTAAAAAAAATCCGTTAGCTCCACAGCCTCACACAACAGTATAAAATTTCACAAATGAAGCATTTTTAATCCTTGCTGTTTATTACAGGCTATTACCCCATTCTGCATAGGAATCGGCCGTTTCAAAAAGTTTTAGTTTTAACAACTGTATTTCTTTGGGAAAATGAAGCTGCAGTTGCCCACGGATAAAGAGTAAAATATTTTCCACAGATGGCTCCATAGTCCATTCCACTAAATTTTCTGAAGCTTTAAAAGCCGGGTTGGCTTTTAAATAGGTTTCGGACAATACCAGTTGATGATCTAATTTTTGAAGAATCAGGTCATCCACAATTTTTTTTAAATCTTTAAAATCAAAAATGAGACCGGGAGCAGGTAAATAGCCATCAGGTGTACCACTGCCCTGTACGGTAACGTGTAATACATAAGAATGGCCGTGTATATTTTTGCATTTTCCGGCATAGCCGTATAGTGCATGGGCCATTTCAAACCGGAATATTTTAGTTACACTAAGCATTGCGCTACCGTTTTAGGTTTTTTTAATGGAGCAGCAAAATTAAAGATTAATAGATGGATTTTAAACATATAATTTTATAGGATTTTGAAAAATGCAACCGGGTAAAAAACGATGAGTGGTTCAAAAAAAATCTTTCCTTGCTCATATCATTATTAAAACTGAAATTGCAACATGCAGTTTTTAAGACAAGATTTATCCAACGAACAGCTCATAGCGTTATATAAATCGTTGGTGCTTCCCCGTTTAATAGAAGAAAAAATGCTGGTATTGCTCCGGCAGGGAAAAATTAGTAAATGGTTTAGCGGAATAGGCCAGGAAGCCATTGCCGTAGGAGCTACGGCGGCATTGCAACCCGATGAGTGGATTATGCCGTTGCACCGGAATTTGGGCGTTTTTACGGGCCGCAATATGCCTTTGTCAAAATTATTTATGCAATGGCAGGGGAATAAAGATGGCTATAGTAAAGGGCGGGAACGCAGTTTTCATTTTGGCAGTAAAGCGCATCACATTTGCGGGATGATCAGCCACCTGGGGCCGCAACTGGCCATTGCGGATGGTGTAGCGCTGGCTTATAAATTGCAAAAAGCCCAAAAAGTTGCCCTGGCCTTTTCCGGTGATGGCGGCACCAGCGAAGGGGATTTTCATGAAGCATTAAATACGGCTGCGGTTTGGGATTTGCCGGTAATTTTTGTTATAGAAAATAATGGCTATGGGTTAAGCACCCCGGTTAAAGAACAGTATCGTTGCAAAAGCCTTGTTGATAAAGCTGCCGGCTATGGTATGGAAGGGGTACAGATAGATGGAAATAATATTCTTACCGTTTATGATACCATTAAAGGAGTAAGGGATTATTGCATCAAAAACCAAAAACCGTATTTAATAGAATGCATGACGTTTCGGATGCGTGGGCACGAAGAAGCCAGCGGCGTAAAATATGTTCCTAAAGAATTGTTTGAGCTGTGGGAGAAAAAAGATCCGGTTAAGAATTTTGAAAATTGGCTTTCGGAAGAAAAGATTTTATCCGGGCAGCAATTAATAGAGATTAAAACAAAAGCAAAAGATTATATTGAACGGGAATTACAGGCAGCTTATACCGCACCGCCCATCCTGCCTAATACCCCGGAGGAATTGAGTGATGTTTATGCTCAAAGAAAGGGTCCGGCGTTTAACGAGCCTTCCCGGCAACCGTTGCCTGGCGGAAGCCGGTTTTCAAAACTAAAAGAAACTGAAAATGGCCCATCACAAAAAATACGGGAAAAACGTTTTATAGAAGCCATAAGCGAAGCATTAAAACAAAGCATGCAAAAGCATGAACAGCTCATTTTAATGGGACAGGATATTGCAGAGTATGGCGGCGCTTTTAAAGTAACCGAGGGTTTTTTAAATGAATTTGGCAAAGAAAGGGTTCGCAATACCCCACTTTGCGAAAGTGCAATTGTAGGTTCGGCATTGGGCTTAAGCCTTGAAGGATATAAAGCCATGATGGAAATGCAATTTGCCGATTTTGTAACGGTTGGGTTTAATCAAATAATCAATAACCTGGCAAAAATCCATTATCGTTGGGGGCAAAATGCCGATGTGGTGATTCGTATGCCCACCGGTGGCGGCGTAGGCGCCGGCCCTTTTCACAGCCAGAGTAATGAAGCCTGGTTTGCCCACACGCCGGGACTGAAAGTAGTATATCCCTCCACGCCTTACGATGCTAAAGGCTTGCTCATTGCTGCCATCAATGACCCCAACCCGGTAATGTTTTTTGAACATAAAGCTTTATACCGAAGTATCAGCGGACCGGTGCCGGAAGATTACTATGAAGTGGAAATAGGAAAAGCCAAACTGGTAAAGCAAGGGGAAGATCTTTCTATAATCACCTATGGCGCAGGAGTGCATTGGGCGCTGGAGTATGCGGCTAAGCACCCTCAAATTTCTGTGGACATTGTTGACTTACGAACCCTGCTTCCGATGGATTATGATGCCTTGCAACAAGCTGTGAACAGAACCGGAAAAATACTGGTGCTTCATGAAGATACACTTACAGGCGGTATTGGCGGCGAAATTGCGGCATGGATTAGCGAGCATTGTTTTGATAAACTGGATGCCCCGGTAATGCGTTGCGCCAGCCTGGATACCCCTATTCCATTTAACCTGGATTTGGAGAAAAATTTTATGGCTTATACCCGCCTTAGCCAAAAAATAGAACAATTAATGAAGTATTAAGGGCGTTTATTTATTCTTCAAAAAGGCCTTCTCCCTGCCGTATTACCTGCCAATTATCGGTGCTGCAATCCACTACAGTAGAAGGGGTCATTCCTCCTATTCCACCGTCAATTATAAAATCTACTTTATCACCAAAAATTTCATCAATAATTTCGGGGTCGGTATAATCCTCTACCCGGTCTCCCGGCAAGGAAGCGCTTAGTACCGGATGGCCAACAGCCTGGAGCATTTTCCGGCATATTTCATTATCAGGCACCCTAAGGCCTATGGTGGATCGTTTGCTCTGTAAAAACCTGGGCACCATTTTACTGGCGGGTAAAATAAAAGTAAAGGGCCCCGGAAGATAGGATTTTAGCATTCGGTACAAGGGCGTATTAATGCTCTTGGTATATTCACTCAAATGGCTCAAATCGCTGCATAACAGGGTAAGCAAATGCTTTTTGGGATCAGCGTTTTTTATACGGGCAATGCGCTCAATGGCTTTGTGTTCAAAAATATTACAACCTATTCCATAAACACTGTCGGTAGGATAAATTACCACGCCACCCTGTAAAAGGCAGTCGGCTACCTGTTGAATGAGCCTGGGTTGGGGGTTTTGAGGGTGTATCCTTAATAACATTAAAATGATTGGCGTGGCATTGCGTAAAACACAAGGCAATTTAAATTTTATCCTCTACTTTTGCAGCGTTTTTTATTTTAAAACAAATACATTCAGCACTATGTCACTGATCACTGTGGGTACCATGGCTTTTGATGCCATAGAAACACCTTTTGGAAAAGTAGATAAAATCGTTGGCGGATCAGCAACCTATGTTGCCTATGCTGCCTGTAATTTTATAACGCCGGTACAGCAAATATCCATTGTAGGGTATGATTTTCCTGAAGCAGAAATGAAAAGCCTGCAAAGCCGTGGCGTACAAACCGAAGGCGTAGAACGGGTAAAAGATAAAAAATCTTTTTTCTGGAGTGGAAAATATCATATTGATATGAACACCCGGGATACCCTGGTTACCGACCTGAATGTACTGGAAGATTTTAACCCCATCGTACCCGATAGCTACCAGGGATCAGAGTTTTTATTACTGGGCAACCTAATGCCAAAGCTTCAGTTAAGTGTAATTAACCAATTGAAAAAAAGGCCACGCCTGATTGTGATGGATACCATGAATTTTTGGATGGATGTTGCCCTCGATGATTTAAAAGTGGTATTAAAAAAGGTAGATGTTTTGTTGGTAAACGACGGGGAAGCCCGGCAACTCAGCGGCGAGGTTTCGCTGGTAAAAGCAGCAAAAGCTATTATGGCCATGGGCCCTAAATACTTAATCATTAAAAAAGGTGAACATGGTGCTTTATTATTCCATGAAAACAGTGTGTTTTTTGCACCTGCCTTACCATTGGAAGAAGTGTTTGACCCAACCGGCGCCGGAGATACGTTTGCAGGAGGGTTTACCGGGTATTTAGCTAAAGTGAAAGATATTAGTTTCGATAGTATGAAAACGGCGATTATTGTAGGTAGCGCCATGGCAAGTTTTTGTGTTGAAAAATTTGGCCCCGAAAGATTGAAAGAAATAAATGCAGATGATATTACTGCCCGTATCAACGAATTTGTACAATTGGTAAATTTTGATATTGACCTTATAGGGTAAGAAAGCGTTTAACTAAGTTGCTTTATAATTAACTTTGAATTGAAGCGATTAAAGCAATGTACAACCAAAGCCAGTCACAACTATTACAGGAGCAAACCCGCCAATGGATTGCCCAAAAAGAGCATAAAAATATTGAACATAAAATTGAGGAAGATATTGAAGGCCTGCGAAACGTATTGCGTTTTCATGAATACCGCTATTATGTGTTAAATGATCCGTTATTGGCCGATGCAGAGTACGACGTTCTTTATAAGCTGCTCGAAAAATTTGAATTACAGCATCCCTCGCTGGTTACGGCCGACTCCCCCACTCAAAGAGTTGGCATTGCTTTAATAAAAGATTTTCCCAAAAGGCAACACCTCGTTCCAATGCTTTCATTGGAAAACTCGTATAATGCCGATGACCTGCTCGATTGGGACCGTAAAGCCCGTGAATTAAGCAGGTTAGACACTATTGAATATTGTGTAGAGCCAAAATTTGACGGGGCAAGCATTTCGGTTATTTATGAAAATGATTTATTCACCCATGGCGTTACCCGTGGCGATGGCGAAACAGGAGATGACATTACACCCAATGTAAGGCAAATAAAATCACTGCCCCTATCGGCCTCGTTCAGCAGTTATGGAATTGCACAAATTGAAATTCGTGGAGAAGTGCTGATGAATAAAAATAATTTTAAAAAATATAATGAAGGCCTGATGGAGGAAGGAATGCCCCCTTTAGCCAATCCCAGGAATGCCGCTGCAGGCAGCCTGAGAATTAAGGAAACGGCCGAAGTGCGAAAAAGGAACCTCGAAGCTTTTTTATACCATGTAAGTTTTTTTACCCTTTACCCATTGCCGTTTTCCCTTAAAGGAAATACCATTCAAAAGCCGTTGTATAAAAAACCATTAACGCATAGTGCCATGCTGGAAATGCTGTGGAACCTGGGTTTTCGCAGCCCCAAAAGCGAAATGAAGGTGGTAAAAGGAATTGATGCCGTTATAAAATATATACAGGAGTATGAAGAAAAAAGAGACAGCCTGCCCTATGAAATTGATGGCATGGTGATAAAGGTTAACGACCTGGATTTGCAGGAAAAATTGGGAATGACGTCTCATCACCCCCGGTGGGCCATTGCTTATAAGTTTAAAGCACGGCAGGCCAGCAGCAAATTGATTGCGGTGGATTTCCAGGTAGGAAGAACCGGGGCGGTTACCCCGGTTGCTAAAATACAACCGGTGCAGGTAGGCGGGGTTACCGTTAGCAGTATCTCTATTCATAATGAAGAATATATTAAGGAGAAAGATTTACATCTTGGAGACAGCATATTAATTGAACGAAGTGGGGATGTAATTCCGCAGGTTGTAAAATCCCTGCCCGAACTTAGGAATGGAACTGAAAAAAAAATTGTTTTTCCCAAAAAATGCCCCATATGTAATGAGGCTTTGTATAAGCCGGAAGATGAAGCCGTATGGCGCTGTACAAACATCAATTGTGAAGCCCAGGTTGTGGAACGCATTATTCATTTTGCCAGTAAAAATGCCATGGACATTCGCAGCCTTGGCGATGCCAACATCAGGAAGTTTTATACACTTGGATTATTAACATCTATAACCGGTATTTATGAATTTCCTTTTGATGATTTGAAAACCCTTGAAGGCTTTGGCACAAAGTCAATCGAAAATCTGAAAGCTGCCATTGAAAACAGTAAACAACAGCCGCTGCACAGGCTTATTTATGCACTGGGCATACGTTACGTTGGCGAAACAACAGCCAAATCCCTGGCACAGGCGGTTGAAAATATTTTTGATCTTTCAGGGTACAGTTTGGAAAAATTACAACAGGTAGAAGATATTGGCATAAAGGTAGCTTCCAGCATTTTCGACTTTTTTAAGAATAAGGATAATATTAAAATGCTGCACAACCTTGAGCAGGCGGGAGTAAATGTACAAGCATCCAAAACCGTTGTTAAAAGCGGCAACCTTTCCGGCCAATCGTTTTTATTTACCGGCACATTAGAAAAAATGAAGCGTACCGAGGCGGAGGAATTGGTGGAGAAAAACGGCGGTAAAATTTTAGGGAGCGTAAGCAGTAAATTAAATTACCTGGTGGTGGGTGCCGATGCAGGCAGTAAATTGGAAAAAGCCAAAAAAATTACTACGGTAAATATATTATCAGAAGATGAGTTTTTAAAACTGGTTCAACAAAAGTAAACGTTTAGTCATGCTTCAGCCTTCCACAATAAAGTTTTTATCCCAACTCCGCTCCAATAATAATAAACCCTGGTTTGATGGCCACCGCATGGAGTATGAAAAAGCTAAAGAAGATTTTTTAGGCCTTGTTCAGCAAATTTTGCAGCGCTCCCCAAAATTTGATAAAAGCCTGGAGAACCTTCAGCCCAGGGATTGTATGTTTCGCATTAACCGGGATGTAAGGTTTAGCGCCGATAAGATACCGTATAAAAATAACCTTGCCGCTTATTTTAATAAAGATGGAAAAAAAGGGGAAGGTGCAGGGTATTACCTGCATATTGAGCCCGGCAAAAGCTTTATTGGTGTGGGAATATGGCAACCCACACCCGATGTATTAGCCAAAATAAGGCAGGAAATTGATTATAATTTGCCGGCATTTAACCAAATATTGAAGAATGCCACATTTAAAAAGTATTTTCCCGGCGGTCTTTCAATAGAAAATAAACTATCCCGTCCACCCAAAGGATATGACGATGGCAACCCGGCCATAGAATGGCTTAAGCTAAAAAGCTTTATCGTGACCTGCTCCATAAATGATATTTTAATAAAAGAGGAGGGCTTCCCCAAAAAGATAGTGTCAATTTTTAGCGCTGCTTTTCCATTAGTAAGCTTTATCAATAAGGCGTTGGATTAAAAAAAATGGCCAGTGATAAAAATCACCGGCCTTGCTTACCTCTGAAACCACAAGAAAAAATCTTAATGAGGTAATTATAATGATATTAAACAAAAAGAAACAAAAATCCTTAATCTTTGGTGATGATCTTTTACTGGAAACTTGGAATAGAGAAGTGCGCTCTTTTAAAGGCCTTCAGATAAGATAGAATTGGAAGTAATCGTTTTATAAAGGGTGACTGTAAAATTATAATAAATATCCTATTATAATAATTTTTTGAAGGTTTTTTTAATCAAATTTTCTTTTACAACTCTTTTTCAGCAAATTTCATTAAAGTTTTCTTTTTTGTTCAGCCAAAATTCAGGGGGCGTTTTTTTCATAAAGGCACCTGTTTTTGGCATTCCAAAAAGCTTACATATTCCGTCAAGCTTGCATCCAAGGCTACTTTGCTGCGCCCTAAGGGATAATTTGGATTCCATATACTTCAAATGATGCCAGTAGCCGTCGGGTATATATAACATAACCCATTGTTCAGGAATTATTTCATAACTCCTGGGCAGCCCTACTTAAAAAAGCCGTCATAGTCAAAATATTTATAATAAATTAAGCAGGATTCGCCCTATCTAAAATGTTTTAATCTCCCGATAACAATGCAAGGGTTTTTGGTTACGCTTTGGAAGTATATTTTTTTCCTAAAAATCAGGGTTTTAAAATATAAAGGGAAAAAACGAATAACCGTTAGTTTTGCAGGGATAAATGGCTGGAGTTATAACGGAAAAAAACGGATACAAAATAGAAGCCACCATAAAAATGGCTGCGGTGCTTTTTAGAAAAAAGGGTTACCGGGCATCTTCCATGCGTCTAATAGACAGCCAGGCGGGTGTTGAAGCGCCAGGTCTTTATAATCACATAAAAAATAAGGCGCTTGAAGATACTATTGTAAATCAATTGCAATACGGCATAATAGAATAATATGGCAGCACATTTTCATAGTTTAAAAATTAAAGAAGTGACCCGGGAAACACCCGATTGTGTTTCCTTAAATTTTGAAGTTCCACAAACTTTATGGAAAGAGTTTGCGTATAGGGAAGGTCAAAATATTACGATTAAAGCAACACTTAATGGAGAAGAACTGAGGCGTTCCTATTCCATATGTGCTGCGCCCTTTGAGGGCGAACTTAAAGTGGCCATTAAAGCTGCCGATGGCGGGCGCTTTTCCCGGTATGCCCAAACTTTAAAAGCGGGAGAAATTCTTGAGGTTTTGCCACCCGTAGGAAAATTTAACGCCCGGCTGCAGCCGGTTAAAGGCCATTACCTGGCCCTGGTTGCCGGCAGCGGCATCACTCCTGTACTTTCTATATTAAAGCACACACTGCACACCCAGCCACAAAGCAGCTTCACCATAATTTATGGCAATAAAAACCGCAAATCAATTATTTTTTTTGAAGAGCTGGAAGCCTTGAAAAATAAATACCTGGAGCGCCTGAATTTTATTCATATCCTCAGCCGTGAAAAAACCGATGCTTTACTCAATTATGGCAGGATTGGCCCGGCAAAGATTAAAGAACTTCAAGCCATTATTGATTTTTCAAAATTTGACAGTGTTTACATTTGCGGACCCGAAGAAATGATATTTGAGTCTTCGGTTTATTTACAGAGCCTGGGCTATCCGGAAAAAAATATCCATTTTGAATTATTTACCACACCCGGTCAATTAGAAAAACAAAAGGAAGATTTCAAGAAGGAAGCAGTAAAAGACCAGGGGCCCAGGAGCAGCATTACGGTGAAATTAGATGGGCGCAGCTTTTCTTTTGATTTAAGCAAAAAAGGCCAAAGTATTTTAGATGCGGCTTTGGCACAGGGCGCCGATTTGCCCTTTGCCTGCAAGGGGGGTGTTTGCTCAACCTGTAAAGCAAAACTGGTAAGCGGTGAAGTGAATATGGATGTGAACTATGCTTTAGAACCCGAAGAAGTGGAACAAGGCTATATCCTCACCTGCCAAAGCCACCCGGTATCGGAAAATGTAGTAGTGGATTATGATGTAAAGTAAAAAAATAAAGCCCAACATTATGGCAGGCCTTATTGCATGTATGAAGAAGAACTATTGTTTCACAAACCGGGTTTGTATTATAGAATTATTGCTGTAAAGCTGAAGTATATATACGCCTGAACTAAAATGCAATACAGAAACAGGTTCATTCGTGTAATTTATTTTTTTGTTCATCATTATTTTCCCCACTGCGTTTATAATTTTTATCCTGTCATTTGCTTTTGCCCGGGGAATTATATTTGAAGCCGTAACAGGATTGGGCATTATGCTAATGATTTGCCCTTCATCAAAATATACTTTTGCAATATTACTATAGCTGATGTTGCCGTTTTTATCTTCAATTTTCAACCGGTAAAAATTAAAGCCGGTAATACCGGTGATGAGTTCATGACAGCCTGTTCATGTTTTTTAACTAAAATAGGTTTTCGGGGAGTGGAGATTGGCTATTAACCCAATCGTTGCAGGTACTGAAAAGCCTGGGTTTTAGAAAGATTATTTTGACAACTTAGGATTTATATAGCCCTAAAAAAATTACGATTTATCTTTTTAGCCTGTACGTTTTAGAGTACATTTAACCTGTAATCATATTCCCGGGCTGATGAAAAAGTGCATTGTATATTTGTTCTTAGGCTGTTTTTTTAGTGAATATTGCAATGCACAAACCAGGGCAATCAACAACATTTCACAAAAAATTTATGCAGCCAAAGCTGAGGGGCAATTGCTGGAGGCAATTTTGCAATTATGTGAGGAAAGCCAAAGTTTAGACAGGGATACGCTGGACTATTATGCTATCCAAGCCGAAGTATTAGCCAAAAAAATTGGAAGCAAACAGCAAAATGACCTTGCTGCCATTGCCCGTGCCAATGCGTATTCCCGCTGGGGATGGACGGACAGCGCTTTGGAAAAAATTAACCCGGTAATCAGCAGTAATGATGTAAATAAGGTTAAAGAAAGAGAAATTTTTTTTAAAGCCATGCGCCAAAAGGCTTTATACTATGGCACAACGGGAAAATACCCCGAAGCGCTGGAACTATTTTATAAAATTGTAAGCCAGGCAGAAAAGTGTAAAGATACCCTGGCACAGGCCGTTAATTTAAATTCCATTGGCTCCATTGGGTTAATTAATGAAACGCCTCAAAAAACGTTACCTGTTTTCAGGCAGGCATTGAGCAGCCTTTCCACAGAAAAAAAATATAATGCAGCAAAAGCTGCTATTTATGTAAATATGGGTGAGGGCTTTCGCCTTATGCAGCGGTACGACAGTGCCCTGTATTACAATAGCCTGGGGATGCAATTGTTTAAAACTGATGAAAACTTATCTTCCCTGGGCATTACCCTGCAGCGGCGGTCTAATATTTATATAGACCAAAAACAATACCTCAAAGCGGAAGAAATCATCAAAGAACTAATTGTGCTGAGAAAGAGCATGGGGGATGATAAACGTTTTGTAGATGATAACACCACACTCATTGATTTTTACCTGGCCACAAAGCAAGAAGATAAAGCCATTGCTTATTGCAAGGGCCTGCTGGTAACCGGAAGCCTTTATGCAGACAATGGAAACCAGCCTGCGCTCTACTTAAACCAGTTGTCGTTTCGACTGCAGGTTTTAGAAGCACTTGCCAAAAGCTATAAGCAAAAGAATGACCAGGCGCAATATGCCCATACGCTTGAAAGTATTTTGATTGTAAAAGATTCTATTAATTTACTCAGGCAGGATGAAGGAATTGCAGAAATTAAAACCAAATACGAAGTACAGAAAAAAGAAAACCTCATCATGCAACAAAACTACGATTTGCAAAAAAAGAGTTTTTTTATATATGGTACCATAGCGCTATCACTGGTTATTTTAATTGCAAGTATCGGGTTGTTTCGTATTCATCGTAAACGAAACCGGTTAAAAATGAAGGTGGCGCTTGATGAAGAAAAAAGAAATGCCCACGAAGCCATAAAAGATGCCGAAGAACAAGAACGCAAACGCATAGCTGCAGACTTGCATGATAATATTGGTGCATACGCATCTGCCATAAGGGCCGACGTGGAAAAAATAACGGAATCGGGGCCAAAACCTAACCTATCTTCTTTGAAAAACCTGGAGCAACATTCTCAGGAAATTATCAATTCCCTGAGAGATACCATTTGGGTACTGAATAAAGACAATATCACCATAACCGCCATTAGCGACCGGATAAAAAATTATGTGGGCAAGCTGCTTCCTTCATATCCGTCTTTTCAGATTCAAATTAAAGAGCAAATAGATAATGATATAAAGGTTTCATCAAAAAATGCACTCAATATGTTTCGAATTGTGCAGGAAGCTGTTCATAATGCACTTAAACATAGTGCTGCACAAAATATTAGTATTGCAATTATAAGCAATGATAAACTGGTTATACAGGTATCGGATGACGGGAAAGGGTTGGATGCGAAACATTCCGTTGCCGGCAACGGTTTGGGCAATATGAAATCGAGGGCTGCTGCGATGGATATGGAAATGGCTGTAGTGGCAAATCCGGGTGAGGGTACCACGGTAATTCTTCAATCCAATACTACAAATTAAGTATTGTAGAAATTTATTTAAAAGATCATTTTGCAAATGAAAATTATTAGATTATGCTTAAGCCTCTAAGAATTGGACTGGTTGATGACAAGGCGGTAAACCGAATCAGTATTTCAGGAAAATTAAAGCAATTTGAAGATTTGGACTTATGCTTTGTTGCAACTAACGGAGACGATTGCCTGGAGCAATTAAAAGGGCTTCCGCTGGAAAAAATGCCCAAAATACTTTTTATGGATTTGGAAATGCCCAAAATGGATGGCGTGCAAACCATTCATCTTGCAAGGGCGTTATATCCCGAAATTTATTTTATTGTTCTCACTGTTTTTGATGATGATGATAAAATATTTGAAGCTATAAAGGCCGGTGCACACGGCTACTTACTAAAAGATGAAAGCGCTATAACCTTGCATAATGCTATTACCAATGTGTTGGAAAACGGGGGCGCCCCCATGAGCCCGGCCATTGCCCGTAAAGCTTTTGAAATGCTGGGCCGGTCACAAGCTCCTGCAGAAGTAAAAACCCGGCACAACCATATGTTGGATACTATGCTTACCGATAGGGAAAAAGAAATTTTACAACAAACCATCAATGGGCTGGATGCAAAGCGTATAGCGGCCCAACTCAATATAAGTGTGCTTACCATCCGCAAACATATTGCCAATATTTACCAAAAGTTGCATGTAAACAGTAAAGCCCAAATTATCAGCCTGGCCCATAAAAAAAACTGGGTTTAAAATCCAGTGCGATTTACCGGCATGGTCTCACCGTTAACTAACAGATGTTAGTTTATTATATTAATTTTGCTTCCTAAACTGCCATATATGGATGCCCCCGATTTTGAAAAAAAGTTTCAGGAAATTATTGACCGGGAAATTAAAATTGAACCCAAAGATTGGATGCCTGAAGCTTACCGTAAAACTAACCTCAGGCAAATAAGCCAGCACGCACACAGCGAAATAGTGGGAATGTTACCCGAAGGAAATTGGATAAGCCGGGCGCCTTCGTTAAAACGTAAAGCCATATTAATTGCCAAAGTGCAGGACGAAGCCGGGCATGGCTTGTATTTGTATTGTGCTGCAGAAACCCTGGGCTTCGACAGGGCACAAATGATTGACGACTTGCATAGCGGAAAAGCAAAGTACTCATCCATTTTTAATTATCCTACACTTACCTGGGCCGATATGGGTGCTATTGGTTGGTTGGTAGATGGCGCCGCAATTTTAAACCAGGTGATGCTTTGCCGCACCAGTTATGGGCCTTATGCCAGGGCAATGGTAAGAATTTGTAAAGAAGAAAGTTTTCACCAGCGCCAGGGATTTGAAAGCCTCCTCGTTTTATCTAAAGGAACGGCAGAACAAAAAGCCATGTGCCAGGATGCCATTAACCGATGGTGGTGGCCCAGCCTCATGATGTTTGGCCCCAAAGACAGTGAAAGCACCAATAGCGATCAAAGTATAAAATGGAAAATAAAACGGAAAACCAATGATGAACTCCGTCAGCAATTTGTAAACATGATTGCCGAACAGGTAAAACTTTTAGGCATGACCTTGCCCGACCCCGATCTGAAGTGGAATGAAGAAAAAAAGCAATACAACTTTGGAGAAATTAACTGGGAAGAATTTTGGAACGTAGTAAAGGGAAACGGCCCTTGCAATAAACAACGGTTAGATGCAAGGCGTAAAGCTCATGAAAACGGCGCCTGGGTAAGGGAAGCAGCAATGGCATATGCCAAAAAAGCTGCGGCAAAAAAGAAACCGGTTGCTGCCTGAGGAGGCCCTTTATTTTTAAATAGTTTCAAATTTGAAAAATGGGTATGCCCGAAAAAGAAAAAATAACGATTGGGATTACGTATTGTAACCGAAAGGAAGTGTTTGCGAATTATGAAAAATGGCTGACCCATGATGCCGGGAATACGGATGTTGAAATCCTGCAACTTTCATACGGTAAGAATAATTTAAATGAAATTCTAAATTGCCATGGGCTTGTACTTTCCGGTGGCGTTGATATTCATCCTAAATTTTATGGAAGCAATAATTTGTACTATGAGTTTGCACCGGAAAATGGTTTCCAGGAACAAAGAGATGAGTTTGAAATGAATGCATTTAAAGCAGCGGTAAAAAACGATATCCCGGTATTGGGTATTTGCAGGGGGGCGCAACTGATCAATTGTATTTTAGGCGGTAGCCTGATACAGGATTTAGGCAGTGAATTAAATAGTGTACATAAAAAAGATACACAAGACAAGTTACATCCCGTAAATATTGAAGCCAGAAGTTTATTGGCAGAAATTATTATGGATTCAACGATGATGATTAATAGCGCCCATCACCAGGCTGTAAAATATTTGGGGGCAGGGTTGCGTGTGAATGCAATTTCCAATGAAGGGATATTTGAAGGATTTGAGTGGGAAGAGAAAACAGGCAAGCCTTTTTTATTGGGGTTGCAATGGCATCCCGAAAGATTAATGAATGATGAAGCCAAAGAAGATGAACCCTCAAAAAAAATCAGGATGCATTTTGTAAATGAGATCATTAAATCAAAAAATAAATAATTATGAGCTTCCGGGTAAATAAACTTTTCTACGGCGATATTCCCGAAGAAAAAGCAGGAAACAGCAATTACGAAGTAAAACCCGATACGGAGAACTGGCCGTTATGGGAAGTGTTTATCCGGAGCAAACAAGGGCTGGACCATAAACACGCCGGGAGCCTTCATGCCGCAGACGCCAAAATGGCCATAGAAAATGCAAGAGATGTATATACCCGCAGGCAGGAAGGAATCAGTATTTGGGTGGTGGAAAGCAAAAATATTCATGCCAGCAACCCCGATGATGCAGCATCCTTTTTTGACCCTGCAGAAGACAAAGTGTATCGTCACCCTACATTTTATAACCTGCCCGATGCGGTGAAGCATATGTAGTTGATCAATAATTTTTAAATGATTAATGAATAATTGATATGGAGCAAAATAAAATTGACTACCTATTATTCCTGGCAGATTGTAACTTAATCCTTTCGCAAAGAAGTGCAGAGTGGTGTGGCCATGGGCCTGTTCTGGAACAGGATATTGCCATCACCAATATTACATTAGACCTGCTGGGCCAGGCCAGAAATTTTTACCAGTATGCTGCTGCGTTGATTAACCGTTCAGCCGCTAAAGCCGTAACCGAAGACACGCTGGCTTATTTAAGAACAGAACGGGAGTTTAAGAATTTATTAATTTGCGAACTGCCCAATGGGGATTGGGCGCAAACGATTTTAAAGCAATATTTATTCAGCCAGTTTCAATACTTATTATTTGAACAATTGCAGAATGGTAAAGATGAGCAAATTGCCGCTATCGCATCAAAATCAATTAAAGAAACCACTTATCATGTGCGCTGGAGCAGCGAATGGGTGATCCGGCTTGGCGATGGAACAGATGAAAGCCGCAACCGGATGCTGAAAGCAATAGATGCACTTTGGATGTACACCGGGGAAATGTTTCAACCGGTAAGTTATGAATTGCATGTTGCAAAGGAAGGAATGGATGCTGATGTATCAACGTTGAAAGAACCCTGGTTAAATAAAGTGAAAGAAATTTTTCAGGAAGCTACCCTAAGCCCGGCTTTGCTGAATGAAGGAAATACCTTTATGCAAACCGGTGGTAAAGAAGGAAGACATACTGAACATCTTGGATATATTTTGACAGAATTACAATATTTGCAAAGGGTTTATCCGGGTTGTGAGTGGTAAAACCAATTTTAAATAGCTAACAGATGATAAAAATAATTCTTCCCGTCTTAATTGGACTGTTATTACATTTTAATTTGTATGCGCAGGTGATACGTAATACAAGCCCGGTCAAGAAAAATACAGAGATTAAAACACAACCCATTAATCCTAAAATCCAGCATGTACCTTCCGCTTCAACTGCAGTTGTATTGAATTCCACATTGCACTTTGCTAATTTAACCCTTACAGATGCGGATTGTAAAGGGCCAAAATGTTATTACTGGCAATACTCCACCAGTATGTTGAAGGAATATAGCAACAACCCAAAAAGCAGGAATTGGGAAGAGCAGGTAATGTGGGCACGTATTCCCAAAGGCACCGCATATGGCAAGTATGAAATTTCATCATCTCCTTTTACCAATACCGCTAATGATGCTATACTTCAAACGGGTTTGATTGAAACCCATGGAAAAGATTCTGTGTTATTTGTAATAAGTTATACCGATGCAATGTATAAAGCATCGCTAAAGCCCCGCCCGGGTAAAGCCACTCAACCGGTACCTAAAATAGGGAAAAAAGAAGTGGTTATTACAAGTAACCAACTGAACTTACATAATCTTTTCGATAAAAGTATAACCAACAATGTATTTTTTATACGCATTACGGCATTGGATGCAGTAAAAAACCCGTTACAGAACCATTCGAATTCGATAACACTTACAAAAAGATGGTTTGAAAAATTTTCAACGCCTGTTAAAAAACCTGAAATTGATGATGATTACAGCATCACCTCAATTAAATACATACCCGTACATACTCCTGATCCAAATTTCTACAATTGCAGTATTGTAACCGGTTATAATGAATCGTTTTTCGACAATACCCCTTATGGAAAAAATTTTGCTGAGAGTTTTAGAAAGAAATTTCCGATAGGTAGCACAATATGTCCCGATTATAGCAAAGATGATGGGGCCTGGTACGAAAAAGCTTTTAATGGGGTAATAGGGTTTGCAAAAATGGTAATTAACGGCGCCGCTGATTTTTATAATGATACTAAGAACTATGTAAAAAATAATATTGCGTCCACTATTTGCTCCGCCTCACCTTCCAATTTAAAAAGTGCGTGCAAAGGTGCCGCTGGCTTTGCTTTTGATCAGGCTATGCTGGCAGTAGGCGTTCCCACTTCATTACCTAATACTGACGATCTCACAAAAATGGCAGAAGGCCAAATTGTTGACTTGGCTTGTGATAAAATTGAAGAGGAGTCAGGGGCTCCTGTTCCAAATGTGGTGAGAGAGCAAGTGAAAAAAGAATTTAACAGCCAGGTACAATCCTCTATTGACCAGGGTATGGTTGATGCCGGTTTTTTGAGAGTAAAACCTCACCCTAATGGGTTTTTTCAAACGGCCTACCTCCAAATTGAAATTACAAGAACCGGAAACAGTTTTAAGAAAAAAGCAATTGCCGGCTTTAGTATTGATAACATTTGTGTTCGAAATAATATGCCTTGCCAAGACTGCCATCCTGGAGGTACTGTAAGTAAAGTAGCCAGTTATAATTTATTTGAACAGGCGTATGCTGAAGTGCCTTTTCTTGAAAACATAGGTGATAAGACCACGATTTTTGTTGTATTAAAACCACAGGAAAGCTGGATTCAATGGGATCGGTTATCAAAAAATATTATAGATATAAGCCGGGGATACCCAATTAATGATTGGTTTACTCCTGTAGAGCCCACCTATGAAGGCGCAGCAAATTCCCCGGGTTTCCAGTTATTGAGTACACAAAGCGATATTAAATTTGAATTCAGGGGTTTTAAAATTGCCAATGGCGTAACTACCCAGTTTCATCACCTATAAATTGATGCAATGGCAACAAGTGAAACCGATAGAGATATTATTTATACTTACCTGGAAGAAGTAAAAGATCCGGAAGTGCCTGTACTTTCGGTTTTAGACCTGGGAATTGTAAGAGATATTATATTGAATAATGATGAAATAGAAGTGATGATCACAGCAACGTATTCTGGCTGCCCTGCAATGGATATGATAGCATTACAAATTCGCATGTCATTATTAAGCCGGGGGTACAAAAATGTAAAAGTAACCCAGGTGCTCTCACCAGCATGGACTACCGATTGGATGAGCGAAGAAGGTAAACGTAAGCTGAAGGAATATGGCATTGCGCCACCCAATCCCAAGCAGCAGGTTTGTAGCCAGGAGTTATTTGCGCCTCATGAATCCGTTCAATGCTCACGTTGTAACTCCTATCATACCCAGCGCATAAGTGAGTTTGGCAGTACCGCTTGTAAGGCCTTATATCAATGCCTGGATTGCAAAGAGCCTTTTGATTATTTTAAATGTCATTAATTTCTTCAAAAAGATTTGTTCAGCTAATTTTCACTTCACATTCTTTTGTGTTGTAATTTGCTGTTGAATAAAAAATTCACTAAAAACAGCCGGAGCTCATGGAGTTAATCACGTTATACCTTGCAGAAATAGGCCAGGTGGTTTTTGCCTTTTTAATCGGCGCCATTATTGGTATTGAAAGGGAATTCAGAAGTAAGCCTGCCGGCTTTAGAACCATGATATTGATTTGCGTGGGCTCTTGTCTTTTTACCATTTTGTCAAAAGAGTCAGATGGCGGAAGTGCAGACCGCATAGCGAGTAATATCGTTACCGGCATTGGTTTTATTGGCGCCGGGGTAATTTTCAAAGAAGGTATTTCTATTAATGGCATTACCACGGCAGCATTAATTTGGGTTACAGCCGCTTTGGGTATGGCTATTGGTTTTCATAACTACCCGCTTACCATTGTGGTAGCGGCCATCGTAGTAATTGTATTGTTTATTTTAGAACCGGTGCAGCGGTATTTTGAACGTTTCCATAAAGTGAAAGACTATCGCATAAGAAGCTCCAATGTAAGCCCGGCTTTTAGAACAGAGCTGGAAAACTTTTTTGAAAAAAATAAATTTGGGTTTCGATGCATGAAGGCCTTTAAAGACCATAATGAAGCCGTTTATCTTTACCGGGTAAGCGCATCCGACAGAAATTACACACTGGTAGATGAATATTTAATCAACCACCATGCCATTTCCGGCTTTGAAGTTTAAAAAATTAAAAACTAATAATGTCTGCAATAATTCTTAATATAAAAGGTAAAGCGGCCCATATCCTCCTCAACAGGCCCGATAAATACAATGCCTTTAACCGTGAGATGGCCCTGGAACTTCAGCAGGCGCTGGATGATTGCGCACAAAACCCGGCCATTAGGGCGGTAAGTATTAGCGGCAACGGAAAAGCCTTTAGCTCCGGCCAGGATATTAGTGAGCTGGTGGGCGATAAGGCCATAGGCATTGATAAAATTTTAGCAGAACATTATAATCCTGTTGTTCGCAAAATAAGGGAAATGGATAAACCGGTTGTGGCCTGCGTTAATGGGGTGGCCGCCGGCGCCGGCGCAAATATTGCCCTGGCTTGTGATATTGTTGTGGCAACAGCATCGGCAAGTTTTATACAAGCCTTTAGTAAAATTGGTTTAATACCCGATAGCGGCGGTACGTTTTTTTTACCGAGGCTTATTGGCTTTCAAAAAGCATCTGCCTTAATGATGCTGGGCGATAAAGTGGGCGCCGAAGAAGCAGAAAAAATAGGTATGATCTACAAAGCGTTTAGCGATGAATCGTTTGCTGAAGAAGCAGAAAAAATAGTGACCATACTTTCCGAAATGCCTACCCAGGGCCTGGCTTATACCAAGCAGGTGCTGAATCAATCCCTGCAAAATAATTTTTACGATCAATTACATTTAGAAGATAAATATCAAAGAAAGGCAGCATCAACAGGTGATTACAAAGAAGGAATAGATGCTTTTTTAGAAAAAAGAAAACCTTCCTTTACGGGTAAATAATTTTTTATGCAAGCAGATAAACTGGCCAATGATGTAGTGGCACACATGATGCAGCACGACCTGTTTAGCCAATGGCTGGGCATTACGGTAATTGAAGTAAAAGAAGGCTACAGTAAAATACAAATGACGGTGCGCAAAGAAATGATCAATGGTTTTGGTATTGTACACGGTGGCATTGCCTTTTCCCTGGCCGATAGCTGTTTTGCCTTTGCCTGCAACAACCGCAATGTATTATCCGTAGCCTTGGATACGGCTATAAATTTTACCAAACCGGTTCATGTGGGGGATCGCTTAACAGCCGAAGCCAAAGAAATGCACAACGGAAAAAGCACCGGCCTTTACCATATTACTATTCAAAATCAAAATGGGCATACCGTTGCCTTGTTTAAAGGAACTTGTTTTAGAACAAATAAATCATTGCTATGATTTATTCTTTTAACCATATTATACCCGTTGTTCACCCCTCTTCATTCATACATCCACAAGCGGCCGTAACGGGCAATGTAATTATTGGTAAAAATGTATATGTTGGCCCAGGCGCAGCTTTGCGTGGGGATTGGGGTCAAATTATTATTGAAGACGGATGCAATGTGCAGGAAAACTGCTGCATTCACATGTTTCCCGGTGTAACGGTATTGCTTAAAGAAGCTGCTCATATTGGCCATGGCGCCATTATACACGGAGCCACAATTGGAAAAAACTGCCTGGTGGGCATGAATGCCGTTATTATGGATCATGTGCAGTTGGGTGATGAATGTATTGTAGGTGCGTTAAGTTTCATTAAAGCCGGTGAGGTTTTCGAAAAAAGGAGTTTGATTGTTGGCAACCCGGCAAAAAAAATTAAAGAGGTAAGTAACGACATGATTGAATGGAAATCGCAGGGTACAAAACTTTATCAGCAATTGCCCGGTGATCTGCTCAATGGCTGGATGGAGTGCGAACCCTTGCATGATATACCTGAAAACCGGGCAATCACAATGGGAAATTATAAAACCTGGAACGAATCAAAAAAATAATTACCGGCTGCAATAAAATTTATTTTCTCTTATCCTCCCAAATTATTTTTTCATTTGTTTTAGTTTCATTAAAGTCTGGAAATTTTCCATCACCCCTGCCGGTAAAGCCCCCATCAGGATGGCCTAATAAGGTACAATATTCATCATACAAATCATTAAAATTATCGCAGCAGGGAGCGATAACGTAATACACTTTAGCTCCTTTGTATAAATAGCTGTAAATTTTTCTTGGTGGGTTTTGTTTTTCCTCTTCAGAAAATTGATGAATTAATTTTTGTATGCAAACGGGTACTTCCGTGGGTGCATTGGTATTAGTAACCGAAGTTGCGTTTTTTTTAGAAGAACAGCAACCTGATGAGATTATAAAAACAAGAAGGATAATATTTTTCATCTTCAAAATTATAAGTAAATATATTTATTAAATACAGACCTTTGCCCAAATGGAAAAATCAAATTTTGTTGACCAGATAAAGGTTTTTTGCCGTAGTGGGCATGGCGGTGCAGGAAGCCGTCATTTTTTACGCAATAAGTTAACCGCAAAAGGCGGGCCCGATGGCGGTGATGGCGGAAGGGGCGCACATATTATTTTAAAAGGAAACACCCAGCTATGGACCTTGCTTCATTTAAGGTATTATAAAAACGTGTTAGCCGAAAATGGGGAAAACGGCAGTGGTAACAATTCCACGGGCCGTAACGGGAAAGATATTATTATTGAAGTGCCTTTAGGAACCCTTGCCAGAGATGCCGATACCGGCGAAATTGAAGCCGAAATTTTACACGATGGCCAGGAAATTATTTGGATGAAAGGCGGACGGGGCGGGTTGGGTAATACCAATTTTAAAACAGCCACCAACCAGGCGCCGGAATATGCACAACCGGGAGAGCCCGGCGTGGAGGGCATAAAAATTTTAGAATTAAAAGTTTTAGCTGATGTGGGCCTTGTAGGTTTCCCCAATGCCGGCAAAAGCACGCTGCTTTCGGTAATTACTGCAGCAAAGCCTAAAATTGCCGATTATGCATTTACCACCATTATTCCACAACTCGGTATGGTGGAATACCGGGAGGGAAAAAGTTTTTGTATTGCCGACCTTCCCGGAATTATTGAAGGCGCTGCAGAAGGTAAGGGCCTTGGCCACCGCTTTTTGAGGCATATTGAACGAAACGCAATCCTGTTGTTTTTAATACCGGCCGACAGCAAAGACCACAAAAAAGAATTTGAAATTCTTCGCAGCGAGTTGGAACGTTATAATCCTGAGATGTTACAAAAAGAATTTATTATTGCCATCAGCAAGGCCGATTTGCTGGATGAAGAACTGAAAGCGGCTATTCAAAAGGAACTGCCACCTGCCATTCCGCATATTTTTATTTCTGCCGTTAGCCAAAAAGGGTTAATGGAATTAAAAGATTTGCTTTGGGCCACGTTAAGCAAAAACCCCGAATAGTTTTTCACCAGGCATATTCCCTTTTGTTTTTCGGGGCAAAAAAGTACATTTGGTGAAGCAACTTCGTTATTAAAAGATTGTATATGCCAAAAACTTTAATTGCCGGTATAGGCCATTATGTTCCGGAAAATGTAATTACCAATCAACACCTGCTGAAGTATATGGACACTTCGGATGAGTGGATACAGGAAAGAACCGGAATTAAAGAACGCCGTTATGCCCACCGTACCGGGGAAACCACTGCTACAATGGGCATAGAAGCTGCAAAAAAAGCCCTTGCAAACGCTGGCATTGCGGCAACTGATGTTGACTTTATCATTTTTGCCACTCTTAGCCCCGATTATTATTTTCCGGGCTGCGGCGTTTTAGTGCAACGGGCATTAAAAATGAAAGAAATTGGCGCTTTGGACATTCGAAACCAATGCAGTGGTTTTGTATATGCACTTTCGGTGGCCGACCAGTTTATAAAAACCGGGATGTACAAAAATATATTATTGGTGTGCAGTGAAAAACATTCGTTTGGCCTCGATTTTAGTACAAGAGGAAGAAATGTATCCGTAATTTTTGGCGATGGCGCAGCAGCCGTAGTTTTACAACCTACCGAAGATAAAGAGCGGGGAATTTTAAGCACCCATTTGCATAGCGATGGTGAAAGCGCCGAAATACTGGCTATGTATAACCCGGGAACCCACGCTAATTATTGGATGGAACAGGAGTTTGCACATTTTGACGATGCTGAAATTGGGCAAATGTTTATGAGTCATGCCATGATAGAAAATGCCCAAAATTTTCCCAATATGGATGGCCCTGCCGTATTTAAAAAAGCCGTGGTAAAATTTCCGGAAGTTATTATGGAGGCATTGAATTACAACGGGTATAAACCTTCGGATATTGATTTGCTGATTCCACACCAGGCCAATTTACGTATTGCACAATTTGTGCAGCAAAAATTGGGCTTAAGCAACGATAAGGTTTTCAATAACATAGAAAAATACGGCAACACTACGGCAGCATCAATTCCGCTGGCATTATCAGAAGCTGTAGAACAAGGCCGGGTAAAAAAGGATGATTTGCTTTGTATGGCGGCCTTTGGCAGTGGCTTTACCTGGGCCAGCGCTTTGGTAAAATGGTAATAATGGATCGTTAATTCCTGCGCACCTTATCCAATTGGATTACGAAAATTATTGAAGATTGCTCTACTTTTAATATATAAAACAAACCCCTATGTCTCGTGTTTTATTTTTATGGATCGTTATCACCGGCTCCATTTCCTGTACGGTTATTAAACCCAACCAGGTAAGCATAGCAGAAAACTATGCAACGGTTTTAAAAGGAGTGAGTACGGTTCCCGAAAATATTTATTTTAGAATGTATAGTTTAAAAGCGCAATCGGAACAGGCGCAACTCAGCGGGCTTATATCCACAACAGGCTCTGCTAATGAAGCCCTCCAGTTTTTGGATGAAAGTTTTAATGATCGAATTGCCTTTCTCAACCTTATTGATTCAATGACTGAGAGCTACGGCCTTGTAAAAGACTATGCCGATTTACTCATGGCCCTTGTGAATGACTCGTACCTGGCAAAATTTATGTCCCAAAAATCAAGCTGGCAATTATCGTTTGAAAAGCTTACCTCCAAATATTTTCTTACAACCGGTAAATATAAAGGCGCTTACACGCCTGCTTCTGTAGGCGCAAGCGGGCTGGTAGGAAATCTCTTGCAGGAAATAGGGTCCACTAAAATTAAATCCCTTCAAAAAAAATATTTGCAACAGGCCATCGCCACATCAACACCCATTATAAAAAGTATTTGTCAAAGTTTTATTGACTTTGATCTTCCAAGGCTTAAAGCTGACTATGCAGCCATGCCGTCTTTCCTGAGGGAAAATTTTAAAGATTTTTTAGGCAATATCAATGCTTATGAAAAGCAGGCCGGAAACAACCCTTTTCATTATTACAAAGATTATATCCCGGTATATCATTACATGCAATATCAATATTATGAAGCCGGCCTATTATTGACCCGTATGGAAACCTGCATGAAAGATCTTATGGCTTCTTTTGATGACTTTTTGTATTGCTTTGATCATGATATTAAACGCAAAGACCTGCCCGAAGCCATCACCCGTTTAAACGACAGCTTTAGCGCACTTACCCGGTTGTTAAGCAATTTAGACGCCATTCATAATAAATACAATAAAATGTTTTAGATATGCCCTACAATCACCTCATAAGAATACTGGTTTTTAGCTCTTTGCTGTATGCATGTGAAAGTAAAAGCACCAGTTCAGTTAAAGATATCAATGCAGAGTATGAAGGAAACCCGGCAACAGACTATGATAAAGCCAAACCTTTACCCGGTAATGATCCCGGGGCAATGGGTTATATGCCTGCAGAAGGTGAATCGGAGGAAGAAAGCAAGCGTAAAGCCATTCAAATGCAGATCGATTCGGCTTATAAAAGCATTGCTTTACTGGAAGAGGCAAAAATTGCACTTAATAATACCCGTGATGAAGTACTTACTGCCGCCGAACGAAATGCAAAATCCAAATCCATATACTACATCAATCTTTTACAAAACGAAATGTGCAGGGCTGTAGATGCCAGCATTATTAATAACTTAAAAGTAAATGCCGGCAAGTTGGAGCAAATTACTTCAACCATGGAAGACCAAGTGAGTAATTTGAAAAGCGCTTCCGAATCGTTACAAAAAGCAGCAGTTTATGTATCCAAAACCGCAAATATTTTTAGCGCCTGCTTTACCAGCGGATGGGTAAAACCTGCTATCAGTAAAAAGCAATGAAAAACGGCCACTCTTAATTAAATGGCCGTTTTCAAAATTTTATTTTCACCGCCTAACTGGCATCATGATCTCTATGCCTTTTACTTTCTTCTTTTACATTATGGGTGATATCAATGGGGTTTACATCGGTAATATGCTGGGTAACCGGCCTGGTAATTCTTGGAGCCGATTGCTTTGCAGCCATAAAGTTTTTATAAAAAAGCCATAAACCGCCTGCAATAAAAATAAAACCCAGGTATTTTAAAATGCTGCTAAAAGTGCCTGTGGGTACAGGAGAGTTATATGTAAGCAGCATTTTGCCAAAACTGTCTTTTTCAATCTTGGCATCTGATGCCGAAGAAGGCAAAATAATTTTCATGGTTTGGCCATTATCCTCATCTATCATTAAAAATTGCTGATCGCTTAACTTGGTAATATTGGCTTCCTTGTTTTCGGGTGTAGATAAGTCGGCAAACCATTTTCCTTTTTGGTTCATTTCAACCATTCCCAATACTTTAAATTTTGCCGAAACGCTTCTTTCCATATCATCCTGCTTAATATCAAAATCCGTTAGCTCCTGCTTGGGAAACGCTTTTTTGAATTGGTTTTTAATAACTGAAGCGCTCGTAGCGCCCATTTGTTTTAACATATCCCACCATTGGGCATTGTATTTTGAGCTCACAGAGAGTACTCCACTGCCCACATCATCAACCACTACTTCAATGGTTGTTTTAACCGGGCTTTTTTGTGCTAAAACTTTAGTTGTGAATCCCAATGAAAAAAGCAAAGCCAAAAGCAATGCCGTTTTAATATTTTTGATAAACTGTTTCATATTTATTGAAGGGTGTTTAAAATTTTCATAATTGTGCCTTGGTACTTTGAACCCGATTGTGAATTGGCGCCCAGTAGCAGGCCCGCCATTCTGCCCCCCTCTGATTTAAATGCGGCAACCCAATTGATAACAACCACATTGGGTACACTGGTAACGCCATTATAAACCTGGTATCCACCGGAGGAGCCGGACTTTTGATATTGTAATGATCCTCCATAATTGGCAACATAGTTGTTCAGGTAATTTAAGGCAGCTTCGGGGCTGGTGCCTCCTGAAAAGCTGTACACTTCGGCATTTGCCATACCATCCCTGCTGTAAATCACCGTTTTTAATTCTGGAATTTGAGCGCTTTTAGCCCTAACAGACCAGGAGCTTGGGTAAGCAAACCTAAGTACCCCATTATAAGCTTTGTACCCGGAAGGAACGTTTCCGCCTCCGCCGCCATTTCCACCACCACCACCACCACCACCATCGTTGCCACCTCCACCGCCTCCATCATTTCCTCCTCCTCCGCCATCATTACCGCCACCGCCGGCATTCATATTTGGCATTTGCTGTGTTTGTGGAGCTTGTGCAATGGCGCCTGCTGTAAATGATTTGGCTATTTCATCCACTTTTTGCCTTAAAAACTGGTCGTCTTTTAATTCTATAGCCAGCGCCCCGTTTTTAATGGCCTGGCGTATATCTACGGCAAAATACCTGGGGTCGCCGGCATTTGCTTTCTGCATAAATTCATTTAACTCCTTCATGCCTATTTGAAATGCCTGATCGGGTGTTGCAATCTTTCCAACGCCCTCTGCAAAATTTTGGAGACCCTCGCCATTGATTCCTGTAGCCTCAATGGCATATAAATTACCATTAACCCTAAAGCCAGGGTAGGCATGTCCGGGAATCATAAATATTATTGGATCCATTCCTGCACTCATCATAATACTGGCATAAAGTATTGAAAGTTCAATACATAAACCAGTTTTACCTGCTATAACTTCCCTGGGCAGCCTAATGCTTTGTACAATTGAATTTACATCGCTTACAGAGGTAGGCACACCGGTGGTGCCACTATAAACAAAGTGGCTTATCATGGTAGCATAATAAATTCCTAGTAAAAACCTTACGTTTTCTTTTTCGGAATTGGTAACGGAAGCGGTTTCCCCTTTCAATACCTTTTCCTGAATTTGCTGGGTAAAGTATTTAATAATTGGGTCTTCGGGTGTTACATAGCAGGCCACCGTTTGCATATTATCAAAATATTCATCCGGTGTACGAATTTCATCGCTGGGTAAAAAAGTGTACATAAATTCATTGCGGCCTTTTACCGGAATGCTAAAATCATTTTCTATGGCCGACACATTGGAACCTTTTACAAGCGTATTAACCGTTTCTTTTGAAGTGGTAGTTTTTTCAACAATTTTATCGTCAAATTTTGGATAAGCATTTACCACTACGGTTTGGCCGGGTTGTATGAGGGGTATTTTCTTTGCCGTAGTCCAGTCTAAAAAGCCACTCATTTTATAAGTTACTTCTACATTTTTTGCCGGTACCGAGCTGGTATTGGTTATCACCATTTTAAACAAGCTGTATTTGCCTTCCAGCGCATCTTCATTGGCATATACTTTATATAATGCCGGCATTACAACCGGGGGCTTGGTTATTTTAATATCTAGGGTGGCATGGCTAATTAAACTCGAGACAGACGAGTTAAAGGACATGAGCAAGCCCGCTCCTAGTAAAATAAAAGGGAGATACTTTTTCATTTGCGTAAGTTTAGATTTGTATAAAACTTGTTAAAACTAAAGTTTATTACCTGTTTGGATTATAATCCATTTGGATAGTTTTTCATAGTTTCGAACCGAGTTTAAATTTTACTAATAACTAAACTTTTAAGTAAAATGATACAGTCAAAAAACCTTTATTATTGTTTTTTCTGTATATCTATACTTTTTATTGCCTGTAAAGCAAAGCAAGAACCGAATAATCCGGCTCCTAATTTAGTAAATATTGAAGAAACGCCCCTGCCGAATGGTAAATTTATTTTGCAGGATGAAAATACCGGCGGACGAATGTTTACCGATACCGCTCCAGCCTCAATGAACAGCAATAGCGGTATCACCGATGATAGCAACGGAATTTCTACCGTTCATAACAAGGAGGTTTCCAGCCTTCCGGCTGATATGCTAAAGCGCAAGTTTAAAGATTTACTTTGTTTTCATGCAGATGATACCATGCTGATTGATAAAGCCTATATAGCCACCCTGGTGTTAGGAAAAAATCAAAAATTTGACGTAGTTCAAAAAGATGTTTTGCAGAGTTCTAATGCCACCGATGATAAAATTGTATTTGATACCAGCATGGAAATGGGTACCAAAATGCAAGCCCGGTTAATAGATATGAGTAGCAGCATGGACAAAGGTTTTGAAATTGAATTAATTGGGGGGCAGGGTTCCGAAACCCAAAGCCTCACTTCAAAGCGCTCAAAAGTGTACTGGCAATGGAAACTTACACCGCTTACGCCGGGATTAAAAGAACTGAAGCTTTCCATTAATATTGTTGAAAAAGACGGCGAAGTGGTAAATATACCTGCCCGTAATATACCCGTAATGATTTTTGGTAAAGAAGGGTTTGTGTATAAAACCGGCCAGTTTTTTAAGGATGAAGGAAAATGGATTATTACCGCAATTTTAATACCCATCCTTATAGCCATTGTAACAAATAAATTGAAGAATAAAGAAAAGAAGGTTAAAGTTTAATTTTCAATACGCTCCAATTGTTCTTGCACAAATTCTACCAGCCGTTTTATTTTTTGAGGAGAAAAATCAAAATCCAACCCGGCTGCAGCATAGAGTTCAGGCAACGTTTTTGTTCCGCCTAAAGAGAGTGCCGTACAATACTTTTCAATGGCCTGCTCCCGGTTTTGTGTAAACTGCATCCATACGCCAATGGCGCCAAGCTGGGCAATACCGTATTCAATATAATAAAAAGGCACTTCAAAAAGATGGAGCTGGCGTTGCCAGGCATTGTTTCTATAAGCTTCAAGCCCGCTATAATCGGTTACTTCATCTTTAAATTCGTCCAGCAGGGAAACCCATTGCTGCGTACGATCTTCAAGGCTGTGTTGCGGATGTTCATACAACCAATGTTGAAATTTATCAATGATGGCGATCCAGGGAAAAATGGTAAGTACCCTTTCCAACTGCTGTAATTTAGCACGCTTCAGTTCTTGCGGATCGTTAAAAAAACTATCCCACTCATCCATACTCATCAACTCCATAGCCATGCTGGCCACCTCGGCCATTTCCATGGGATACTCTTTAAAACCGTTTAAAGGCAATGGATGTGCAAGAAAAGAATGTATAGCATGGCCGCCTTCATGTACCATGGTTGTAAGGTCACTCATTTGCCCTGCCGCATTCATAAAAATAAAAGGGGCGCCACTTTCGGCAAGCGGGCAATTATATCCGCCGGGCGCTTTTCCTTTCCTGCTGTCGAGGTCAAAATGGTTTAACGTATCCATTTTTTCTAAACATTTTCCAAAAAAAGGGTGAAGTTGGTTAAAACAATTTATGGTTTTTTGTAAAAGTTCCCTACCATTGGAAAAAGGTCTTAAGGGCTCAGTGCCTTCCGGCTCGGCATCCATATCCCAGGGGCGTAATTTTTTAAGCCCGAGTTTACCTGCTTTTTTACGGTAAAGGGAATTAATGAGCGGAAGGATATGCAGCTTTACCGCATCATGAAATTTAAAGCAATCTTCTTTGCTGTAATCAAAACGGCCTAATTCTTTAAAACGGTAGTCACGGTAATTTGCAAAGCCGGCATTAATAGCCTGCTGGTTGCGGAGTTTCAAAAGTTTATCAAAAAGCTCATTCAATGCCGGCTTACTTTGTATCCTTCGTTCCTGTATTTTTCGATAAGCATCTTCCCGAACTTCTCTTTTGGGAGATTCTAAAAATTTTGCAGCTTGTTGTAACGTATATTCTACCTGGTTAATGGTTACCGTCATATCCCCGGTTATTTGCCCGTATTGTTGCTGAAGCACGGCAGCCTCTGCTTGCAGGGGAATATTTTCTTCCCTGAAAAGCTCAATGTTTTTACGAATATTACGCAGGTAAGTAAAGTAAAGTATGGGGTCAAGTTCACTAACGGATGTAGCGTTTATGAGCTTTTTATTCAGCGCATCTGCAAAAGGCTCTATTTGGGGCTGAATGTGCAGGCAATAAAAATTATAAGCATCTTCAAGTTGTTGGTTTTCGGTGTCACAAGTCATTCGGATTTGCCTCCAGCAGGCATCTTCACTAATGGCAGCTTCCAGTTCGCTTAAATCGTTCAGCCAAATATCCAACGCTGGCTTAGAAGAAATATCCCTTTGCAGGAGTTGATTAAAAAAAGGTTCTACATCTTTCCAGGTGTTCAGCGTAAATTCTTTGGGTAAAAATGTTCTCCTGGTTTTTTGTATATCTGCTGAGTAGTTCATAAAAGAAAACCCCTTTTTGGGGTTAGTAATTTAAGTTGACGAAATTAGAAGGCTTCTTTTTATGCCATTTTACGGGGTGCATTTATTTTTTTAGCCGGTGCGTTTTTGGGTGCAGCGGTTTTATTAGCTGCGGTATGCGTGGTATTGGTATTTTTTTCGGTATGCTCTGCAGCTCCGTCTAACTCAGCCATTTCACTACGCTTTATTTCTACGCCTGCTTTATTTAAGATATCATACCATTTAATCATTTTTTTCATATCACTTACATAAACCCTTTCAAAGTCAAGCTTTGGAAAAACCTTTTCAAAATAGGCTTTAATGGTTTTATTGTCGGCGCCGGAAGCCGGCAAGGTTTCATTACTTGATTTTATAGCATCAAAAATTTCTACAAGGTTTACATTTTCATCGGTGGTATAGATTTCAATTCCTTCCAGTTGTGAAAAATTATGAATGCGGTTGCTCACAAATTTTGTGCTGTTATCTTCCAGCGAACGAACAACACCGCCATCGCCTCTTGATGAAACCAATTCAAACAACCCGCTTAACCCGGTTACAGATACAATTTTTCTATATTCCATTATTTTATAATTTGAAGCTGCAATTTACTTGTAAAAATGCAATTAATGGTAAAGTCTTTTATTGGATTGGGCAAACGTATTTCTTAATAAAATGTGAAAGCCGGGTTTACAGCGACGGCTTTTTCCAAGAGCATCGTCAAATGCTCAATTATTATCAATTTTATGTTCAAATTATTTTTCAGTTTTATTTTAAGTGTAGTTTCTTTTTCGGCAATGGCGCAATATTCAATAACGGGAGTTGCTGCGGATGCTGATGACAAATCCCCGGTTCAGGGCGCTACCGTATCTCTTTATTATCAAAAAGATTCCTCCATTGTAGCCAATACGGTAACCAATGCCACCGGAAAATTTAGCTTTAATAACCTTGAGCGGGATAGTTTTTTTATTACCATTAATGCATTGAGCCACCAGGAAGTTACATTATTTGCAAGCCTTACCAATCAAAATAAAGATTTGGGTACCCTCCGTCTTTTTAAAAAAGGGAAAGACCTGGCAGGCGTAACCGTTACGGCAACCGGAAGCCCGGTGGTGAACAAGGCTGATACCACTCAGTACAGCGCCAGCCAGTATAAAGTAAACCCCGATGCCACTACCGAGGATTTAATTAAAAAAATGCCGGGCATTACAGTTGCAAGAGATGGTACCGTAACCGCACAGGGCGAAACCGTAAAAAAAGTTACGATTGACGGAAAGGATTTTTTTGGTGACGACGCTTCAGCAGCGCTAAAAAACCTGCCATCGGAAGTGGTGGATAAAATACAGGTTTTTGATAAGCTCAGCGACCAGGCACAACTTACCGGGGTAGATGACGGTAATTCGGTAAAAGCTATAAATGTGGTTACCAAATCAGGAATTAAAAACGGCCAGTTTGGAAGGGCCTACGCAGGCTATGGCACCGATGAACGGTATGCTGCAGGCGGAAATGTGAGCTTTTTTAATGGAGACCGCAGGGTTTCATTTGTAGCCAACCTCAATAATGTGAACCAGCAAAATTTCGGCTCACAGGATTTGTTGGGTGTGAGCGGATCCGGTGGTGGCGGAGGCAGGGGCCGTATGATGTTTGGCGGATCGGATAATTTTACCGTGGGCCAGCAAAACGGAATTAGCCGCACCAATGCATTTGGTATTAACTATAATGATAAATGGGGCAAAAACTTTACACTCTCCGGGAGCTATTTTTATAATAACAGTAAGCTGAATACAGAATCGGATATTAAAGCACAAATTTTAGATCAATCCGGCAATTGGTACAAGGATAACAGCAACAGCACCAGCTTTGCCAACAATACCAATCACCGAATTAATTTAAGGGCGGAGTATAAAATTGACAGCAACAATAGCATTTTCATCATACCCAGTTTAAGTTTTCAATCCAATAATTCTAACGGTGTTTCAAGCGGGCAAACTTTTTACGGCCTAAACGATTCTTTAAATACTTCAATGGCCAATACCAACCGAAACAGTAATGGTTATAATATCCGTAACCGGGTTATGTTCCGCCATTCATTTGCAAATAAAAGAAGGTCGCTTTCACTGGGCTTTAATTCAACGTTTACAAAAAATAGCGGTGAAAATATTTTAGACGCACGCTACCGCTTTTATGATGATTTGGGTAATGCTACCGATTCATTACCCAACCAGTTTTACGATAACCTATCAAACGGCAACAGTTATGAAGGTAATATTACCTATACCGAGCCTTTAGGAAAAAGCGGAATGCTGCAGTTTGAATACAATCCTTCTATTCAAAAAAACAAAGCCGATCAGCAAACCTTCCATTTCGACAATGGTAAGTACACGGCTTTTGACAGCTCACTGTCTAATAAATTCGATAATACCATAACTACTCAAAACGGGGGCATCAGTTACAGGTATAACCCCAACCGGGATCAAATGTTTATGATTGGCCTCAATTTTCAAAACAGCAACCTGCAAAGCGACAGGGTTTTTCCAACCGTTACCAATGTTGACCAATCGTTTTTTAACTTTTTGCCCCGCTTAATGTACAGGAAGAAATTTAACAGCAGTAATAGCTTGTGGCTGTTTTACCGGGCAAGGGTAAGTTTTCCCAGTGTAACACAGTTGCAGGATGTAGTAAATTTATCGGATCCATTAAGGGTAAATATGGGTAACCCATCTCTTAAGCAGGCTTATACCAACTTTGTTTCTACACGGTACAGTTTTGCCAATTCCAAAACCGGCAAAAGTTTTTTTGCCAACATATTTGCTCAAACTACAAGTGATTATATCAGCAATGCCACTTACCTGTTGAAATCGGATAGTACATTGAATAATAATATTGTGATAAAAGCAGGTTCACAATTGGTGAAGCCGGTAAACCTGGACGGCTATAAAAATATCCGCACCATGCTTACCTATACCTTCCCGGTGAAATTTATTAAATCAAACTTAAGTATTAATACCGGGGCCGGCTATTCCAATTTGCCCAGCCTCTCCAATAACCTTCCTGTTACTACCCATAACTATACCTACAATGCAGGTGTAAATATTGCCAGCAATATCAGTGAGTATGTAGATTTTAATATTTCTTATTCGGCAAACTTTAATAATGCCACAACAAAATCTGCCGTAATTACATCAAAAAATAATTATGTAAACCAAACAGCAGGCCTGCAATTGAATTTGCTGAGTAAAAAGGGCTGGTTTATTCAAAATGACGTAAACAACCAGTCGTATTCCGGTTTATCAACCGGGCTTAATGAAAGTTATTGGTTATGGAATGCAGCCATTGGTAAAAAGTTCATGAAAAACAAAGCTGCGGAACTGAAGTTATCTGTATTTGATTTACTAAAACAAAACCAAAGCATTACCCGTACGGTATCTGCAAACTATATAGAAGATGCCCGGTATAATGTATTGGAACAATATTTTATGCTCACCTTTACCTATAACCTTAAAAACTTTGGCAAAGGAAAAAGTAAGGGAAGTGAGGAGGGCAGAATGATGGGGATGCCCGGCGGGGGTCATGGCCCTTCACCAGCGGGCAGCATGTTTTAGCAATTCATGAGGCAAGTTCTTTGATGGGGTTTTATATAAACGGGCTGTGGTTTTCAGGCTTATTGATTATTTTTATTTATTGATGTAACCTGAAAATATATTTTTTGACACCCGATAACCAAAATGGGAACATTCCAACGTTTACAGAACTTGTAAACCAATTGCAGGGATTGGTGTATAATACGGTTTTGGGAATTGTGCAAAATGAAACCGATGCAGAAGATGTAACGCAGGAAGTGTTTATCCAAGTACATGAATCACTGCCCGGTTTCAAGGGAGATTCAAAATTGTCCACATGGGTGTATCGGATTGCCGTTAACAAAGCTTTGGATTTTAAAAAAAGTAAAACGGCGCAGCGGCATGGCGGATGGTTAAAGCGGGTTTTTAGTACAACAGAAGCAGAAGAGCCGGCCGTATTTTACCATCCGGGAGTGGCATTGGAAAATAAGGAAGAAGCTGCGGTTTTGTTTAAGGCTATTGACCAATTGCCCGAGAAACAAAGAGTTGCTTTTTTGTTGCATAAAACAGAAGCAATGCCTTATGCGGAAATTGCTGAAGTGCTGGAGACCAGTGTACATGCAGTAGAATCCCTCATGGGAAGGGCAAAACAAAATTTGAAAAACTATTTGCATAACTATTACCTGAAAAACAAACTATAATGTCCATAGACGACAACCATATTAACCAAAAAATTGCATCAACACTTCAAAGTATTGATGAAATTAAACGTGCAGAACCTGCTCCGTTTTTAATGACCCGGATAAATGCAGCAATGGCTAAAACCCCGCAACGGGAGTCTATTTGGGCTACTATTGGCTTTTGGTTGAGCCGGCCGGCCATTGCCGTTTCGCTGGTAATGATTTTTTTGGCACTCAATATGCTGGGCATATTTGTAAATAAAGCACAAGGGAACGATTCTCCTGGAAATACCGGGGCCTACGAATACCTGGCCAACGTTTCCAGTAATTATGAATTTGTAGATATACCACAATGATGTTTAGACAAACCAATAGTAAATTTTTAATTCTGTTAGTGGCTATACTTGCACTCACCAATATGGTGTTGCTGGGTATCATCATTTTTCAGAAACCGCACAGCCATGCAAAAATTTCCAAAAAGGAGCGCATGCAAAAGTTTTTATTGAACGAGGTAGGATTTTCCAAGGCACAACTGAATTCTTATGATTCACTCTATAAAACCCATGAGCGATCCATGAAGAAGCTTATGGATAGTTTGAGAAATGGAAGCAATGAAAACTTTAGTGTACTTAGTGAAAGTGGGTTTAGTGATAGCGCAGTACAGGAAGCCGTAAGCCGGTCGGCAGCACAAAATGTGCGGATGGGCAAATTGTTTTTTGAACAACTCAATCAAATTCGTAATATTTGCAGCAATGATCAAAAGCCCAGGTTTGATACCGGCATTGCTAAATTTTATTTTAAGAAAGAAAAATCAAAATAATCAAAACATGAAAAAGCATTTATTATTGGCAGGCCTCATACTACTCTTTAGTTTAAGTAATGTAATGGCTCAAAACGGGCAGAGGCGTAGTCCCGAAGAAAGGGCTAAGGCCATGATTACCCAATTGGCCCCATTGCAATTGAGTGCGGAGCAGCAGCAACAAACAGAAACGGTTTTTATAACTTTTTTTGAACAACAGCAAAAAGCTGCGGAAGAAGCCCGTTCCGGCGGTAATTTTGACCGGGAAGCTTTTTCCAAAAAAAGGCAGGAACTGGCAGCAACCAGGGATGCGCAACTGGGTAAAATTTTTACCGAAGAGCAAATGAAAAAATGGAAAGAATCGGTTGAACCTTCTTTAAAAACACGCAGGAACCAACCTGCGCCAACCAATTAATTTTAGTATGTATTTCTTTAAGCGGCCGTTATTGTACACGGCCGTTTTTTTATTAAAAAAACCGTCCTTAGAAAAAGACGGTTTTATACTTAATAAACCAACTTAAAAATGTAGCAACTATTGAGATTGTATTTCTTTTATTTTGTCTTTTATTTTTCCTTCCAGTTCATTCATCAGCTCCGGGTTATCGGTGAGTAGGTTCTTAACGGCATCCCGGCCCTGGCCCAATTTATCGCTATTGTAGCTAAACCAGCTCCCGCTTTTTTGAATGATACCCAGCTCTACACCCATATCAATAATTTCACCAACCTTGGATATGCCTTCGCCATAAATAATATCAAACTCGGCCTGGCGGAAAGGGGGCGCAACTTTATTTTTCACCACTTTTACTTTTACATGGTTGCCCACTACTTCATCTCCGTCTTTAATTTGGGTTTGCCGGCGAATATCCAGCCTTACCGAAGCATAAAATTTTAGGGCATTACCGCCGGTTGTTGTTTCGGGGTTGCCAAACATTACGCCTATTTTTTCTCTAAGCTGGTTTATAAATATGCAACAGCTATTCGTTTTTGATATGGTGGCCGTAAGTTTACGTAAGGCCTGGCTCATAAGCCTTGCCTGCAGCCCCATTTTACTATCACCCATTTCTCCTTCCAATTCGCCTTTAGGCACCAGGGCAGCTACAGAGTCAATCACCACTACATCCAATGCGCCGGATAAAATGAGCCGGTCGGCAATTTCCAATGCCTGCTCTCCATAGTCGGGTTGAGAGATTAACAGGTTATCAATATCAACCCCTAATTTTTGTGCATATACACTGTCAAAGGCATGCTCTGCATCAATAAAGGCACAAATACCGCCTTTTTTTTGCGCTTCGGCAATTACATGAATGGCCAAAGTGGTTTTCCCCGAAGATTCAGGGCCGTAAATTTCAATAACACGGCCTTTGGGTAATCCGCCAATTCCTAATGCCACATCCAGGCCCAGCGACCCGGTGGAAATGGCTTCCTGTTCTGTAACACCCTTTTCATTCATCATCATTACCGATCCTTTGCCGAAATCCTTATCAATCTTATCCATGGTAAGTTTCAGCGCCTTAAGTTTTTCTACATTACTCATTGTTTCTGTTTTTAATAATTGATGTATATCCGTTTTGCTTGTAAAATTATCCTGAAGCACAAATGTAGGGGTTTTATTTTATCAACACTAATATTTTTAGTATTTTTTTGATAATTTATTTAGTTAAGAGAAGCCCGGGCAAAAAAAATCCCACTCCGGGGAACCGGAACGGGAAGAGTGTTCAAGCATGAGAAAAAGATAAGAGCCTTAAACGGGCTATATAATAATTTTAAAGATCTGCTTTGTTGGTAACACAAAGAGAACATTAATATTTTATTCAAACAATACCCAAAATGAGGTATTTTTTTGAAAAAAGGGGGATTTTTTAGGCTAACAGTAATTCGGAAGAGGCAATGGGTAACGGCCTGGGAGCATAGTTACGCATTTTTAGTGCTATTTCTTTAATATGATTGGGAGTAGTTCCGCAACAGCCACCCACAATATTTAAAAAACCTTCTTTGGCCCATTCTTCTACGATTGCCGCAGTTTCTTGCGGTAATTCATCGTATTCGCCCATGGAATTGGGCAGTCCGGCATTGGGGTAAGCCGAGGTAAAGCAGGTGGCAATGCCTGAAAGTTCTTCAATATGCGGCCTCATTTCTTTAGCGCCAAGGGCACAGTTGAGTCCTACACTTAACGGGTTGGCGTGTTGAATGGAAATATAGAACGATTCCAGGGTTTGGCCACTTAGGGTTCGGCCGCTGGCATCGGTGATGGTTCCGGAAATCATGATGGGGAGTTCCAGGTTATTTTTTTGAAAATAACTTTTGGCGGCAAATATGGCGGCTTTGGCATTGAGGGTATCAAAAATGGTTTCTATGAGGAGTAAATCCACACCGCCGTCAATCAGGCCATGAATTTGTTCGGTATAGGCTTCAGCAACTTCATCAAAACTTACGGCCCTAAAGCCGGGGTTATTTACATCCGGGGAGAGCGATAGGGTTTTATTAAGTGGCCCAATAGCGCCGGCAATAAATTTTGGAGTAGCATCCCCGCTTTCCTGTTGATAGGCTTCAATAGCTTTTTTGGCACATAATGCGCTTTGTTTATTGAGTTCATAGGCTAAGGATTGCATATCATAATCGGCCTGGGCAATGGAGGTGGAGCTAAAGGTATTGGTTTCAATAATATCGGCGCCGGCTTGTAAATATTTTTTATGGATGCCGGTAATAATTTCGGGTTGAGTTATACTGAGTAAGTCGTTATTGCCTTTTACATCCTTGGGCCAGCTTTTAAACCGTTCTCCCCTAAAATCTTTTTCAGTAAGCTGATGTTGTTGTATCATGGTGCCCATGGCGCCGTCAATAATCAAAATACGTTTTTTAAGTTCTTCTCTAATATTTGACATGCTCTATGAATTTAACTGACCGAATTTGATGGGTTCCCTGAACGGAATGTAATCAATGTTTATAGTATTTGCCCGTGAATAAAAATTGAAAAATAACTGTAAGATGTATTCAATGTCTCCAGTTTATTAGTTCAATTTTAGATGGGATGAACAATAAACAAATCCGCTCCCTTTACGAATTGCAAATATAAAATAACAAAGCCGTAACTCAAAACGGTTACGGCTGATGGGTTTAATAGGATATGATAATAGCGGGTATTGTAAATAAACTAAAGCCGGGTAAATTCAAGCCTGTCGTCCTGCGCCGGGTTATCTTCTTTGAGTTTAATGGAAGTAGATGTTTTTTCTACGATCAGCCAATCGTCGTTGAGGTCGTCAAAAAGGGCCGTAGTGCCAAAGTTTAGGATAAATTTTGTGCTGGTTTGGCTCCAGGTTCCGGTAACGGTATTGGTGCCATTGGTAGCGGTAACTACTCCGTTTGCTGCAAAGCTAAAAGTATATCCGGTAAAGTTTGAGGTTTCGTCCCCGGTATCGAAGTACATTGAAATAGCCCAATTACCTGCCGGAGGAGTATTGGTTGGATTGTTGTCGTCGTCTTTTGAGCAGGAGATCAATAAGGTTGAAGTAATGATCAGTAATAATAACCCGGTTTTTTTTAATAGCTGTTTCATAAAATTTGATTTATGGCTACAAATTGCAATAAAAAATAAAGGGGAAAAAGAAATGATTACTGAACGGGTAAAATTTATTACTGAACAGGGCGATTACTCCCGGTAATCATCCAGCCAGCGTTTAAAATCGGCAGACCGTTCTGCGCTTACGATGGTTTCGTGGCGGCTGGGTGGCTGCAATTTAATGAGTACCCTGCCTTTGCTGTGTGTAAACATTTCGGCCAAAGATTGTATGGAAATAATAAACTGCCGGTTAATCCTGAAAAAAACCGAAGGGTCGAGCATGGTTTCTAATACTTCCAGGTTAAAATCGGTTATAAAACGCCTGTTTTCAAATGTGGTGAGAAAGGTAATTTTATCTTCGGAGTTAAAGTAAGCAATTTCCGCAGTGTTAATGGTTTTAAGGTGCTCACCATAGCGTACGGCAAATCTTTTTTTATATTCCTTTGCCGGCGCAGGATGCAACGATTTTAAAAGTTCATTAATGGAAAAGGCATTGCGGCTTTGGGATTGGTTTAAAAATTTTTTTAACGCAGCTTCCAGCTCTGCTTTTTTTACCGGTTTTAAAAGGTAATCTATACTATTGGTTTTAAAAGCATGGATGGCATATTGGTCAAATGCCGTAATAAAGATAACCGGGCAAACCTCCGGTACGGATTTAAAAATTTCAAAACTTATGCCATCGCTTAATTGCACATCAGACAGGATGAGTTGCGGCATTGGGTTTTGTTGCAGCCAGCTTACGGCATGGGAAACGCTATAATGTGTAGCCAGCAATTGCGCATTGGGCAAAATTTCTTTTACCAGCTTCCAAAGCCTTTTTACGGCCGGCTCTTCATCTTCAATAATCAATATGTTTATCCTATCCATTTTTTATTAAAGGCAGTTCAATAGTAAAAAGATCGGAGGTTTGCTGTATCACAATAGACTTGCCGGTAAGCAATTTAAACCGGTTGCTTATATTTTGCAAGCCCATTCCGGCGCCGGGTTGTAAAAGTTTTTTTGAACTTTTAGCATTGCTCACCACTAAATCATTATTTGGCGTAAGCCGAAAATGCACCAGCAATTTACGTTCATTTGAAATGGCGTTATGTTTAATGGCATTTTCCAGCAACAATTGCAGGGTAAGCGGTGGTATAAACAAATGCTGTGCACCGGCGGCATTAATGTCCATATTTAACTGCAAATTTGCGCCATATCTTTTTTGCTGTAAAAAATAATAGGTTTTTAAAAGTTCAAGTTCTTCCACAAGCGGGATAATGTCTTTTTCCCGGTAGGCAACAATGTTTCTAAAAAAATCACTTAGTTGTTCGGTATATTCCACGGCAACCCTGGGGTTTTCTTCTATGGTGGAAATAAGCGTATTAAAACTGTTGAATAAAAAATGGGGATTTACCTGGTTGCGTAATACTTCAAATTGAAACTGGATTTTTTCCTGCTGCAGTTGCTGCATTTTTTTGATATGCTTTTCACGGTTTTTTACAAACCAAAAGAGTAGGGCGCAAAAGAGTAAGGCACAGACGGTAATGAACCAGGCCGTTTTATAAAAAGCCTGCCGTATCACAAAGGAGTAACTGGCAATAGGCGCACCTGAAAAATCTTTATGCAACGAAGACCTTACTTTAAAGCTGTATTTGCCGGGCTGCAGTTTTGAGAAAACCAGGGTTTCATCCCGGGTATCAACCCAATCGTTATCAAATCCTTCCAGCTTGTATTGATAAAAAACGGCAGAGGGATTGGTGAAATAAAGCCCGGTATAACTAAAGCTAAAATTGTTTTCATCATAGGCAAACTCGTGTTGGCGGGTGGTGTCAACTTCATTGGTAAATAATTTAATGGATTCAATTAATGTAATGGGCGCCAGGGAGCTTTCCCTTGGAACATCATAAATAATGATCCCGTTTTTTTCAGCGGCTACCAGGCGGCCCTGGGGATCAAGCGATGCAGACCCAATATTATCGGTATTAATATGAAACGATCCTTTCCTGGTATTAAGGTAGGTGATAGCCCCGGTTTGAGGATGAATTAAGTCCACCCCTTTTTGATTTACTATGGCAATAAACCCCGATCCCAAATTTTTTACTACTGAAATATTGAGATCGCTTAAGCCGTTTTTTAAGTTGTAGTTATAAAATGTTTTTTCATTGTAGGTATAAACGCCATTTGAAGCTGTGCTAAACCATATGTGATGATTCTGGTCTTCGGCAACCGAATAAATATGCCCATCCGATATGCCATCTTTTTTTCCAAATACTTTTTTTTCCCCATTGGGATATTGTACGGCCAGGCCATTTCCATCAGAGGCAAACCAAATCCTGTTTTTACTGTCCTTAAAAATGCTGTACAGGTAATGTGATCCGCTGAGGGTATTGGATAATTCTTCAAATGAATAAGTTTGTTGAATATCCCCATTATTTTTATTTAAAGTAATAATGGCGGCTCCTTGTAAACTGCACACAAAAATGCTATCCCCCTTGCCGCTAATGGATAAAATACTGGCTAATGAAAACTTTATATTCCTGTTTAAATGCCGTATGACTTTTGTGCCGGGGTTTAACACATAAATGCCCTGCCCCATAGTACCAACCCAAATATTTTCAAATGCATCCTGGTAAATTGCAGTGATATCGGTGTTTTGAGAGAGGTTGGGCAATACAAATTTTTCGGCTGCATAGTTCTCCCCGGGCAAAGAACTATACCGGCTTATGGACGCATCAGTGTTCAGCCAAATATTTCCTTTTTTATCGCAGTAAACTGCATGAATTTTTTCAAATTCATTTTCCGGGTACAGGGGAAGAATTTTAAGGTAATTTTTTTGAGTAAAAGAAAGTTTGTTGTTTTGGCCGTAAAACCAAATATTGCCTTGCGGATCTTTTAATAATTGCTGCACCACTGTAAAATCCGCCGATAAATTTTTATTAAAAGTCCCTTTTTCAATATCAAATTCTATTATACCGGATTGTTGCGTGGCAAGGAATAGATGGTTTCCTTCCCGGATTAAATCATTTATTTGGCCATAAGCCCAGTTTTGTACAGCATTGATTAAAATTATTTTTCGGGTGTTTAAATCAAAAAGACAAAATCCTTTATCCTGGAAGGCAATCCAATACCGGTTGTTGCCTGCTGGTTTTATGGACGTAACAATATAATCCGGCAAGCCATTGGCGGGAGTTAAATTGGTTACTTTTTTATTTTGGCCGTGGTAAATGGATAAACCCTGGTCGGTGCCAATCAACATATCGGATCCGCCGGTTTGGCAAATGCTGTTAATGTTTAAATCGCTAAGCCCGTTTTGTGCATTAATAAGGTAGTGGTGATTATTTTGGGTATAATAGAGTCCTTCTCCATAAGCCGCATACCACAAATTATTATTTTTATCTGTGGCCATACAACTTATGCGAACGGATGGGGTACCTTCTTCGGGATTTATAAATTGCAATTGATTTTGAATAAGGCGGGCCAGTCTTCCGTTTTTAAACCCAGCCCAAATCAACCCGCTTTTATCTTCTGTAATGGCGGTTACCGTATCCGTATAATCTTTGTTTTTGAAAAACAGCCTGGTAAAGGATTCCCCGTTAAATTTAAATAAGCCCGAGTTGGTACCCAGGTAAATATAACCGGGATGCGATTGAAACAGGCAATTAATTTGTACCGGTCTGTTGAATTCCAGGAGTTCAAAACTTTGCGATGCTGTTACTTGAGCCCTTCCCGGATGGGTAATTAAAATAACAATCCCCAAAAAGGCTTTAAGTAATTTCATGAGCTTGTTATTTGGGCTGCATTGTGGCGTTTACTTCTACCTTTATTTCAGAAGCCAGCTTTTCATACACAATTTTTGGAATGGGAATATTATGTTCTGCAAGCTGTACTGTAAAACTGGAAGAAACGGCAATTACACCGTTACTTATTTTTAAAAGGCATTTAATAATGCGCTCCCGGGCCACCCCATGAATGGTTAGCAGGCCTTTGGCCCTTATCGTAAAATCTCCATCATTGTTCATTTGGAGGTCTTCAATAATTTTTCCTGAAAAACTGGCATTGGGATATTGATTACTCTCCATGTAGTTTTCATTAAAATGCTCTTTTTGCAAGGGACTGTTAAAGCCATTAAATGAAGCAATCTTTACTACAAAGGCAAAAAGTTTTTTGCCGGGATCCAGCCGGCCCTTTAAATCATTGCTGCTTGCTTTGATGAGCTCCAGCTTTGCTTCCGAAACAAAATCAATGCTGCCCGAATTTACTTCATATAGCTGTGCCTGAGCCCTTAAGAACAGGATGTTGAAAATTAAAAAAACGAGTGCAAATTTTAAGTTGCCCATGGATTATTATAAGGCTTCAAGATAGTTATAAAAGCGGACGATAAGGCCCTAGCTTTGAGATTTATGAAATATTTATTTGCCTTTTCCCAGGGTAAACACCCTGGAAATATTAAAGCCAAAATAGATATCCCCTTTTTCCCACAAGCCCTTGCTGTTGGCTATAAAGGCCGGCTCATTCATACCCTGCGAATTGGTAAAATGTAATTGAAATACATGGCCCCCGGTTTCAATATCAAATCCTATGGAAAGCGCATTGCTGGTACCGGTAATTTTATAATCGGGTAATTGGTAATAATATTCCACGTTAAAACTCATGCGCTTGCTTAATTTTTGCCGGCCGCCAATTCCTATGGCAACCAGGTCGTTGGGGTCGCCGGCCAGTTGTACCATATTTACATGGGTAAGTGTGGGCATTATTTGCAAAGAGGTTCCCTCAGAGAATTTACGGCCAATAAGGAGTTGATGAGTGAAAGCAAGTTTTGAGGTTAAATAATTTTTTCGATTGGGGTCTTCCCATTTTTGGGTTTTGAGCGCTATGGTGGGCACATAGGATACGGTAACCGGCATCGTTCTTTTTCCGGAAGATTGCCTAAGTAGTTTTATTTTAAAAAAGGCATCGAGTGTTTTTTCAAAAGTGCTACGGCCAAAGCCTACCATTAAAAAATGGGTAATGCCATAGTCAAGCCCCATTCTCATCGTGGCGTTATCCAACCCAAAAAGCTCATTAACCCCTGCATTTATTTTGCCAAACCGGTGTGATATTTTTACATCCAAAACGCCTTTGCCCACATTTTCAACAGTATGTCCATCAATCAGCCGGGTGGTTTTAAACGTGGCAGTAGTATAGCTGGTTCTGTCTTTTTCATTTCCCAACACTTCATTTTCTAATTGGTTTAAAAGATCCGTAGTGTCGGATTGTGTAAAGCCTTTTAAGACAAAGCAAAGGAAAAAAGTTATGGTGAAAATTATCCGGTTCATAGTAAAGGGTTGTTGAAATGAAGGTTATATCATTACAGCTTTTGGTTATACTCGCAGTTGACTGTTATTTCTATGGTTTCTGAAATATTGTCTTTAACCAGTTTTGGGATGGCAATGTTATAGTCGGCCAGCTTAACGATGAATTTACTTGAACCCAGGGCCACCCCGTTTTTTATAGTAAGGGTACCTGCAGTTGAAACCTTGTTTGTAACGCCATGCATGGTAAGGTCGCCGCTAACCATTACGTTGTAAATGCCATCCGTAGTAAACTTTACTTTACTAATGTCACTAACGGCACCTTTAAAAACCGCTTTTGGGAACAGGTTGCTTTCCAAATAATTTTCATTAAAATGTTCTTCCATTAAGGCCTTTTTAAACTTAAAGCTTTTAATAATTACGGAGAACTGCATTTCGCCGGTTTGCTGGTTGAGTACGCTCATCACCTGGTTATTATCGGCCGTAATATTTTCCAACGGGGCTTTGGAGAAAAAAGAGATATTGCCGTTTTTGGTATAAACTTTTTGAGCATGAGCTGCAATAACCAGGATTGTTACTGCAAGGGTTGCGATGATTTTTTTTGTAGTCATTTTATTATATTAAATTTTAAGTTTTTTTGAATTTAATTATTTGGGAAACCGGCATCTACCCATTTTTTTATTTTGGCAATATTGCAGCTGTTTAATTTTGCAGCATTTTTTGGCATGGGTGAATAGTTGGTGCTGTGGGTAATGGCGCCAACAAGTTTGCCATTTGCGGCCTGTATGCTTACGCCTTCGTAGCTGTCTAATTTAATGCCCGCAGATGCTGTAGCACCACCGTGGCAGGAAACACAATTAGCACTTAAAACCGGTGCTACGGTTGTACTATACTTTATGGTTGCCGTATCGCAAACCGTGTTTGGATAAAGCAGTTCTTCTTTGTCGTAATAACAACTGCTGACAGAAAGTACAAGGCAAAAAGCAAATACCTGAAATAATATGGAAGGGGTTTTTTTCATGTCATTTTAATTGTTTGGTGTTCCGTCTTCAATCCATTTTCTTATTTGTGCAATTTGGCAATCGTTAAGTTTTGCAGCATTTTTTGGCATGGGTGAATAACCGGCAGTATGTGTTACGGCATTATACAATCTTCCGCTTTGTGCAGCAGCGGCCACCCCGGCATACGTAGTAAGGTTGATGCCTGCCGATGGCGCTGTTCCCCCATGGCAACCTATACAATAGGTGGAGGTAATTACACTTATTGCCGTACTGTATTTAAAGTTTGCGGTATCACAAATTGTTCCGCAGTTGCTGGTATTTTGAGCCCCTTCATTTATCCACCGGCCAATCAATGCCTTTTGTGCAGCGGTTAAATCGGGGTTGGGTGGCGGGGGCATTTTATCATTGCCGGTTTCAAATAACACTTCATAAACTTCGCTGTTTGCTGCGCTTCCGGGAACGATGCCTTTACTGATGATGTTTTGATAATTGTCGAAAATATAGTCCTTTTCATGATTTGCGGCATCATGACAACTGCTTTTGGCACAATTGCTTTGAAATAAGGGCAAAATATCTGTTTCAAAACAAACCAGCCCGTTCCCCGGGTTTGGGTTGCCGGGATTGGGTGGGGTGGGTACAAAAGGCGGTGGCTCATGTTTGCAGGATTGGGTAAAGCAAACGATTGCCGTAATGATGCCTGCTAAAAGGGTTAATTTTCTCATGATGGATTTTTTATTCAATGTGATATGCACGGGTAAGATATACATCTGCCTTTAGGCCAAGGTCTTCATCCGACTCGCCAATGCCATTGCAAATGCCTTTTAGCATTATGGTTTTTCCGGTTTGCAGGGCCTTAATATTTTCTTCCATTGTGCTGTTAATGCTTGCACCCTCGGCGGTAGTGGATAATAATATTACCTGCTGGTTTTGCTGGTTTGAACTAATTTCTTTTATGGTGCCTTTTACCTGCAATATTTTTCCATTGAATTTTTTGTTTGCAGTAGCGCTGTCGGTTTCAAAGGCTTTATATAAAACCGAAGCATCTATATGGACCGCTTTAGCTTTTTTGATATTTACCGGACCTTTGTTAAAAAGGTAAAACCCCACGGCGCCTGTTGCAACAAGTACAATGGCCAGGGTGAGTATAAATATTTTTTTTCTATTGCTTTTCATAAAATAAAAGTAATAGTAGGTAAGCTGCTATACGAATGAAGTTTGCCGAACCGGGAAAAAGAGTATCTGAACGGGAATTTAACTTTCGTTATTAAGTTCCCGGATCACCGGGATGCGGTGGCTGATGCTTTTGCCGAGAGTAATTTCATCGGCATATTCCAGCTCTCCACCAAAGGCAATTCCCCGGGCAATACTGGTAATTTTTATGGGGAGCTGATGTAGTTTTTTGGCAATATAATAGATAGTGGTATCGCCTTGTATGTTGGGGTTTAAAGCAAAAATCAGTTCTTGTACGGATTCGTTTTTCAGCCGCTCTAAAAGTGGGTGAATAGTTAGTTGATCGGGCCCAATACCATCCAAAGGAGAAATAATGCCTCCCAGTACATGGTATAGGCCGTTATATTGCTGCGTGTTTTCAATGGCAATTACATCCCTTATGGTTTCTACCACGCAAATTTGCTGCTGTTGCCGCATGGGGTTTGAGCAAATATGACAGGTTTCCGTATCGGAAATATTATGACAGCGTTTGCAAAACATGATTTCCCTGCGCATTTTAATAATGGCTTCGCCAAACAGTTTGGCTTCCGTTTCCGGTTGTTTTATTAAATGTAAGGCCAGGCGTAAAGCTGTTTTTTTTCCTATGCCGGGCAATTTGGCAAATTCATTTACCGCATTTTCTAAAAGTGATGAGGAGAAAGGCATAATGCAAGGTAGTAAAAAGTAAGCCCGGTTATTTCTTTTGTTCCAACTGGGCTTTATAGCGGGCAATGGTATTATTAGCTTCTATCAATTTCATTTTAAGGTCGTGTATGAGGGGCTGCCCGGCTTTTAGCAGTTTTTCGGTTTCTTCATTGTCTTTTTGCAAAAGCACCAGGCTTTCATCCATAAATTTTTTATAATCAATTGCTTCCTGCGTTAAGGATTGCAATTCGTCTTCGGTAAATTTTTTTTGTTGGTAAACAAACTGGTTTTCTTTATTGAGGGTTTCTTTTTTAAGTTTTTCGCTTTCTAAAAATCCTTTTGTACTGTTGAGTTCTTTTTTGAGCTTTACTACAATCATTGTACGCAGAAGCCAAGCCAGTAAAAATCCAACTATAAAAAATGCGATATATAAATATGTTGCTGTCAATTTTTGACGCTCTTATTTTTTGCAAAACTATCATTTACTTTTTATATAAAAAATCCCGGCATTTCCGGGATTTTTATTCGCCGTGTATTAAAATTAGTATTGAATAATTTTAATCATTGTACCGGAGGGTATGCTGGTATTTAATTCCACGCCATTTAAAATGGCATGTTCATTAAATCTCGACTGGGGTACATTAAATGACTTTAAGACTTGCTCAAAATTGCTTGCGGTTTTAACGGTTTTAATGCGTATCCTTTGTGGTTTTTTGTTGATTTTGGCAGCATCCGTAAGTTGTTTAAAACTTTTCATGCTTTGTTCAAAGCCGGGGGCTAATTGGTTAAATGCATTGGGTGAGGTTACGCCTACCATTTGAAAAAGCGACTTATTATATTGTATGATATAAGAAAGCCCCCGAATGGCAACGGCTGTAGTACCATTTTGCTGTTGCTGGGCCTGGCTGAAAACAATGGCGTAGGCCGGCAGGCCATTAACGGTAACCTGTGCCGTTTGCTCTGCCGTAAGCTGGTTATTTTGAATAAATGCATTGGCGGCTTCCTGCAGGGTATTTCCCTGGGCCGAGCTAAGGAAAAATAACGCTGAGCCGTCTTTTGGCGCAAATTGTACCCTGCTGGGGCTATTTTGATATTGCCAACCGGAGGGTGGAGTAAACTGGAATTTAATTTCGGGGTGGTAAAACACGCCATTTTCCATATAGCCTCCCCTGGGGTCTTCACCATATACTATACCTTCAATTTTTTGCAAATAGGCATTGCGGTTTAGTACCGGGTTTGTAATATTATATTGCTTTTGGTATTTGTCGGCCAGTTGCTGAACATGGGTATTCCTATTTCCGGGATCGGGGTGGGTACTTAAAAACTCCGGCAATTGACTTGCCGATTCTCCACTGGATCTTTTTAGTGTGGTAAAAAAATTTCCCATAGAGTGTGCATTGTAGCCCAGTTTTGTGGAGTAATCTGCACCTAATTCATCCGATTGGTTTTCATCATCCCTGCCAAATTTTAGCAAGAGCAGGCCAAGCCCCTGGGATGCGCTTTCGGCAAAGCGGGCAAGGCTGGGTTCAATAACTACTCCGGCAATAATACCCAATTGGCCCAGCATGGCATTTCTTTGCTGCTTCACGGAGTGGCGGGCAGCCACATGTCCAATTTCATGGCCAATTACGCCGGCTAATTGGGCCTCATCATTTAAATAGGCCAGTATTCCCCGTGTAATGTAAATATAACCGCCGGGTACAGCAAAGGCATTAATCACATCAGAATCAATTACCCTAAAGTGGTAAGCAATATTGGCCCTGTGAGAAACTTTTGCCAGTTTTTGTCCAAGGTCATTTACATAACGTTGTATGGCGCTATCGGGGTACATACCATATTGCGCCTGTATTTGAGGATCGGCATCCTGGCCCATAGCGAGCTCCTGCGATTCGGACATTAGCGTTAATTCCTTTTTGCCGGAAACCGGGTTACGGGAGCAGGTGGTAAAAAAAGCAACCCATAAAAAGAGGAAACTATATAATGAAATCTTTTTAAGTATCATTTTATGATCTGTTTTATGAACAAAGAAGGTTAAATAATTTATTCAGCTATTCTATTGACGAAATTACAAATTATGAAGTTTTATGCCCTAATAAAAAGCGTATAACATTTTATCACTTAATATGAAGGTGTTACAATTACCCATCCCAATATTAAAGGCAATTATTATTTCATTTCTTAAAATTCAAATAAATAACCCGGAATCCATGTTAATGGGTTCAAAAAACCAGGGCATAAAAAAGCTCACTATAAGAATATGGGTTGCAACTCATCTGGTTATATTACCACTCTTAAATTTTTGCCACATACTAAAGGAAAATTACATAGGTTTGCCGCATAAATTAAGATTATGAAGAAAATATTCGTATTGCTTGTATTTACTGCAAGTATGTTTAAAGCCAAAGCAGATGAAGGCATGTGGTTGCCCATGTTGCTGGGCAAACAGGTATATGCCGATATGGTAAAAAAAGGCCTTAAATTGACCAAAGAGCAATTGTATTCCATCAACAAATCCTCCATTAAAGATGCCATTATAATTTTTGGTGGCGGTTGTACGGGTGAAATTGTGAGCAACCAGGGCTTAATCTTCACCAATCACCATTGCGGGTATGATGCTATTGCAAAAGCCAGCAGTGTTGAGCACAATTACCTGCGGGATGGTTTTTATGCTTTTAATAAAGACCAGGAAATTGAAAGTGAACTTACCGTTCAGTTTTTGGAAAAAATTACTGATGTTACCAAAGAAATGGAAGATGGTTTAAAAGGATTAAGCTGGGCAGAGCGTACCAAAAAAATGAATGATGTAATGAAATCCATTACCGATAAAGTAGCCGATAAAGAAAACGGAATTTCTGCACGCATTTACAGCATGTTTAAGGGGAACCAATACATCATGTATGTATATAAAACTTACAGGGATATAAGGTTGGTAGGCGCTCCGCCGGAAAGTGTGGGTAAATTTGGCGGCGATACCGATAACTGGGAGTGGCCCCGTCATACCGGGGATTTTTCCATTTTCAGGGTATATACTTCAAAAGACGGAAAACCGGCAGAGTACAGCAAAGACAATGTTCCTTTAAAACCCAAATATTTTTTACCCGTAAGTATTAAAGGAGTGAAGGATGGCGATTTTGCAATGATCTATGGTTATCCCGGCGGCACCAACCGCTATGAAACCAGCTATGGCATAAAACTTAAAAACGATATTGAAAACCCTACATTGGTAGAATTAAGAGCTGTGCGTTTAAAATACATGCATGAGCAAATGATTAAAGACCCTGCTGTAAAATTAAAATTGGCCAGCAGCTATGCAGGCATTGCCAATTACTGGAAGTTTTTTGACGGGGAAACTAAGCAATTGAAAAAATTTCACACTTATGAACAAAAGCAGGCTTATGAAAATAATTTTCAAAAATGGGCAAACGGCAAACCGGCCTATGAAAATATATTAAGCGAGTATGAGAAAAATTATGCAGCCTGGACGCCATACAGCAAATTGCGCCAGTTTGTAAATGAAGGCATTGCAGGCTCGCCATTAATTGCATTTGCCGCAGGCGCTTTAATGCCGGTGGAAAGGGCGATGGTAAAAACCGGCGCTACACCTGAAGATATTAAAAAAGCAGTAGATGCCGCCAATGCAAGAAGAACCGGATGGCTGGATGGTGAAGACAAACCCAGCGATGAAAAAATATTGGCTGCCGTAACCCAAATGTTTTATAACGAAGTGGATAAAAGCCAGCACCCTGCCGGTTTTTACGAGGGGCTTAAAAACAGTTATGGAGCATTGGATGATGATGCCACCTATAAAAAATGGGCAAAAGATGTGTTTGCCAACACCATAATTTTTGACAGCGTAAAATGGAATGCTTTTGTTGCCAACCCGGATGCCAATGTATTGCAGGCCGACCCGGCGTTTAGTTTTGCATCGGCTTTTGTAAAAAATTATACCGGAAAATATGCGCCATTGTACTCAGAGTTTGTAAGTAAAAACAATGAACTCGGCCAGGCTTATATGAAAGGCATTATGGAAATGAACCCGGCAGCTGCAGCAAAAATGTATCCCGATGCAAATTTTAGCATGAGGGTAAGTTATGGAAATGTAAAAAGCTATAGCCCAAGAGATGCGGTAAAGTATGATTACGTAACCACAAGCCGTGGCATACTGGAAAAATATATTCCCGGCGACTATGAATTTGATTTGCCTAGTAAAGAAATTGAGTTATTTAAAAAGAGGGATTTTGGCCAATACATTGATAAATCCAGGAACGACCTTGTTATTGGGTTTATTACCACTAATGATATTACCGGCGGAAACAGCGGAAGCCCGGTAATGGATGCTTATGGAAACCTTATCGGTCTTGCATTTGACGGCAACTATGAAGCGCTAAGCCATAAAATTGCTTTTGATAAAGACCTCAATCGTACCATTAATGTAGATATCCGCTACGTATTATGGTGTATTGATAAATTGGGAGGAGCCAAAAATATTATAAACGAACTTAAGCTGGTACGTTAACCCGTTTGAATAGTTTAATGAAGCCCGGTGGAATGATTTCACCGGGTTTTTTATTTTATCTACTTTTCTTTTTCTACAATTTCAAATTGACGGGAAACACTTATGCCGTTTTCATCTACCAGGGTAATGATATGCTTTCCCACAGAAGGGTTTAAGGCTAATTGATGAAAATGTTGTGTTGTGGCAACAAATTCATCATCCAGGCTCCAAAATATTTTTGTATTGCTTTTTCGGTGCGTTGCCGAAAATATGGTCTTTCCCCTTTCCCCGTTAATTTCCAACGGCACATAAATTTTTGCATTAGGTAAAGGATAAATAATATCAATGGTTTTTCCGGCATCACTAAAGGCGCATCCCGGTTTAAATGGGGGCAGAGAAATATAATCCGTATTTTTTTGTTTATAATAATACTCCATAGCAGGCGTAAGTACAAACCAGCTTTTATGCTGCATGTTTGCCGGGCTTTCACATTCGGCAGTTACCCTGTAGTTTCCGGATGCATCTAAATTTATCATTCGGTGATAGGGGCATAAAGGCGATTTGCTTCCATTTTCAGGAGAAAATAGGGTGTCCACATCTGGGCAATCAAGGTTTGCTTTAAAACCACTTTGCCGGCATACCGGTACAAAACTGTAATTATATTCCGGTTTTTGAAACCAACCCCCGTTAGGCAATAATCGAAATATATCAAACAGGATGGGTGCCGCCGTTTTTACACCAATTAAATCGGGCCGGCCTTCGCCATCGGCATTACCGCACCATACGGCCACTACATATTTTGCCGTTATGCCAATGGCCCACCCATCCCTGAAACCAAAACTGGTACCGGTTTTCCACGCAATGTTTTGCGAAGAGCTAAACTGTTGCCATAGCCCTTCTTCACCGGGGCGCATCACTTCCTTCATGGCCTGGAAGCTGAAATAAATTGAAGTGGCATCAAGGTTAATATGGGTTGTTGGGCTATTTTTTGTGGAATGTTTTTGAAGATAGTATGGAGGATGAAAGTCCCGGCTGTTTAATTTCCCTTTATTTGATTTTTGATGATTTAGAGCCCTTGCCATTGAAGCATATACCCCGGCAAGATCCCAAAGCGTTACTTCGCATCCGCCAAGCACAAGGCTTAAACCATAATGACCGGCCGGTTGGTTAAGCGTAGTAATGCCACAGGATTTTAGCATTTCATAAAAGCGCTGATATTTATATTGCTGCAACATTTTAAGTGCAGGGATATTGAGGCTCCGGGCAAGCGCATGATGTGCAGGTACGGCGCCATCATAACCCAGGTCGAAGTTTTTTGGGGCGTAATTTCCAATTTGCATGGGCACATCCGGTATTAATGAACCGGGCAAAATAAGGCCTTCACTAAGCATAGCGGCATAAAGAATGGGCTTTAATGCGCTGCCCGGGCTCCTTTGCGCTGCAATCACATCTACATCACTTTCCATTTCGGGATTTTGCCTTGCATTTATATTGCCTACATAAGCCAATGCATTTCCGGTTTCTACATCAAGCACTAAAGCACAGGCATTATTAATGCCATTGCCTTTTAATATAGCCTGGTGTTGCTGAACAATTACGGCTACATTTTTTTGTAGTGAAAGATTTATTGTGGTTTGGGCTTTTGTGGATGCTCCGTTTTTTTTGTTGTCTTTTAAAAAACGTTGAAACAGGTGTGTAGCATTTTGAGGTAACGGTAAGGGCGTTCCAGGCAAGGGCTCAAGCTTTGCCAATGCACAATCGGCGGCACTTATTTTTTTTGCCTGCACTAATTTATCCAACAGGTAATTTCTCTTTTTTAATAACACGCCCCGGTTTTTTCCGGGATGTACCAATGAAGGGGCATTGGGTAATACGGCCAGGGTGGCCATTTGGCCCCAGCTGAGCTTATTGGGGCTTACCCCAAAATAGCGCCATGCCGCTGCATCCAGGCCTACTACATTACCGCCAAACGGGGCATTACCGGCATAAAGCGCCAGGATCTTTTTTTTGGAATAGCGGCACTCCAGCCTAACGGCCAGTATGCTCTCTTTGAGCTTGTTCCATAAATTTCGGTTATTATTTTTTTGCGCAAGCCTGATCACCTGCATACTGATGGTACTTCCGCCCTGGGATTTTTCTTTATTCCTGATGTTTTTAATTAAAGCCCGTGCAAAAGCAACCGGGTCAACGCCGGGATGATAATAAAATCTTTTGTCTTCAAATAGGGTGATGCAATCTGAAAATTTTTGGGGAACATTTTCATTTACCGGAAAACGCCATTGACCGTCTTTTGCAATGCTGGCATTTAAAAGCAAGCCATCTTTATCTTCCAGTATATAACTGGTAGGGGCGTTAAACAAGGTTTTGGGTAACGAAAAATAAAACCAGGTTAAAAAAAGGCTTAAAACCAAAAGCGCTATTTTGGTTTTAAGCGGGAGCGATTTTAAATAGGTTTTTATCGTATTAAAGAGGGTGCTCAAAAAATAAAGTTATGGCAGTGCTGTTGAAAAGAACCCATTGCTAATCGTTAATAAATCGTTTAGCTTATGGATGGGTTACTTCTACCCATTTGCCATTTACCCCGGCTGCAATGGAATTATCATACATGGCAGCTGCAAAAGTACCCGGCATAAAATACCTGCCCAGGTAAGCGGCATTGAGTTGTACATAATAAGTAAGCGTTTCTCTTTCTCCAATATTAAAGTAGGTATAAACCCGGTCATCTCTCACATCCTGGTAAGTGAAGAAAGATGATTTGTATTCACCCTCGCCGCCCGTCATTCGGGCATTAAGGATTTCCCAGCCACTGGGAAAAATTTGGTTGAGTGCAATATTCTCATACCAGCCCCGGTTACCGGGATTGGTTAGGCTTACTTTGGCAATAAAATCAGTGCCCTGTTCTATTTTGCCTACATCCAGCGTCGATCCGTTTTGATTCATGAAACTAACATTCATGGAAAGCAGAGATGGATTGTTGTTGATTTTAAGACTATCGCCACTTAATGGCTGTCCTTGAGTGATGAGGCGAATGTATAGGATGTTGTTGCCATTGTTGCTTATGGTTATTGCGTTAGTTCCGTTTTGAACATTTACGGGTACCTGGCGTATGTAGGCATTGGAGTTGATGTTTAATGCCCTGCCCCCGATAATGGTTTTTGCTATAATTTTTGCTCCCGATGGGTTTTTACCGCAATACTTTGCAATAGCAATTAATGAATACGCCGTGGTTTGGGTGCTGTACCAGTAATCCTGTGCTAATTTTTCAGCAACGGTATTGAGCAATTGCGCTGCCTGTTGTTTTTTACCCAGCAGGGTTAGGGTTTCCAGCACCATGGCCTGGTCTCTTAACTCGGAGCCAAAGGTAAAACCAGGGTTTTGCCTTGCATTAAATACGGTAGGTAAATTATTGATAAGCGCCAGGGCAATATTATGCTGCCCGGCAAGCTGGTAAGCAGCGGCTAATCTCCATTTGGCTTCGGGTGATAAATATTTAAATTCTTTTAGGCGGTTCATAGCGCCAAGTTCCGGCGCTTTGGCAAGGGCAAGAGTAAATAAACGGTAGGCCTGGTCTAAATCGGCGCCATAATAATTTTCTCCGGTTACCGTCCAACTGTTGGCTTTTGCCTTTTGGTAATTTTTCCATTGCTGGAGCATATAATCGCTTACAAAATAACCATTGGCCTGTGCCTCCAATAAAAAATGCCCAACATAATTGGTACCCCAGTCATCACTCTCGGCCATACCGGGCCAGTAGCTAAAGCCACCATTAGGCCTTTGAAAATTTTGCAGTTTTGCAATGCCGGCTTTAATATTTTTTTCAATAGCGGCTTTTTTGCTATCATCCAATTCTGTTAATTGATTTAATACCAACTGTGGAAAAATGGCAGAGGTGGTTTGCTCAATACAACCATGCGGATATTGTATAAGGAACTCCAGCCTTTTTTGTAAGTTCATGGAAGGCACGCTGGATATTTCCACTACCGATGTGCTGGTATTGGGTGAACCAATTGCAGAGGCCGTAACATTCCAGGCTTTGCCCGGCTCTAATGTATAAGGCGTTACATGGGTAATAAAGGGGTTGGCATTCCGGATGTTTAATTCAACTTCATAATCGGCTTTTTCCCCTCCGCTGGAGGCCATTAATTTTACTTTGCCTATACCTGTATTTTCTTTTACCCGTACATCAAAATAGGCCATTTGTTCTCCGGGTTGTGAGAAGCTTACCGATTGGGTAGTATTGCCGATGATTTCAAAATACGGATTGGATTGTAAAGAAAGGGAAACGTTTTTAATATTTTTTTCCATGGCAAAAACGGTTACCGGCAATTTAATGGTTTCGCCGGGGCCGAGTACCCTTGGCATTGTGGCTAAAAGCATTAAAGGTTTTTTTACGGCAACATTTTTTTCTGTGGCGCCATAGCTTCCGTTGTTGGCGGCAATAACCATGGCTCTTACCGAGCCAATATAAGCAGGCAGTTTAAATTGCTGCGTTTGTTTTTGGCCTTTGCCCAAATGAAAGGGTCCAAAATAGGCAACCACCGGTTTAAAACGGTTGGCCGATTTTTGTTTTGCCGACCCTGCATCGGCATCGCCGCCAATGGTGAGAATGCGCTCCAAACCTCCGCCCCAGGCGCCAATCACATAATCATACATATCAAAACTTTTTACGCCAAGCGCTTCTTTTGCATAAAAGGCATCATGCGGATTGGGGGTTTTAAACCTTGTTAAATCCAGCAGGCCTTCATCAACAATGGCAACACAGTAGGTCATTTCGTTGCCGTTTTTTTCACTTACGGTAAAACTGGTGCTTTGCTCCGGCCTTATGGTAGATGCTATATTGAGTACAGGTTGTAAGATGCTGTTTTTATTTTCTACAAAAATGGGAATGCTTCCATACATGCGTATGGGAAGATCGTTGATGGTTTGCGAATGGGGTTGTAAAAGGCTTACGGTGGCATAAATATTTGGCGCCATTTCAGCATCTGCGGTAAACTTAACTAAAGTTTGCCCTTGTGCAGTTTCCTGCCAAAAAGATTTGATCACTTTACTGCCGTTTTCGAGGCTTACTAAAATTTTTCCGCCTTTGCTGCTGGGAATATTTAAAACCACTTCATCGCCAACATTATACTTTTCTTTATTGCTGTTAAAGGAAAGCATGGTGGCTGCCGTTTGGTCTTCATCATTTCCGCTACGGCTTTGCCATCCGGGTTCGTCTATATAAAAAATCTTTCCGGTAATATGGCCGCTTTTTAAATCTTTTGCCAATATTAAATACCGCCCCCAATCATCTTCTGAAGTTTTAAACTGCCATTGCCCTTTTCCGTTTGAAATAGAAACGGTATCGCTTTTAATAAGTTTATTATATTCATTTTGTGTAAAGTTGCTGAGGTTTTCGCCATTATCATCCCACCACCAGCGCCATTGGATGCGGTAAAGCTGCACCTGCAAATCTGTTTTTCCGGCAAGGGCATTTCCCCTTGCATCTACATCAACCAGCTCGGCAGTATGCGTTTTTCCGGAAATGAGGTAATTAAATGGCTTTTCACCCTGCGGCATTTTAATACCCGCATAACTGTTGTACGGGCTATAATTTACGCTAACATTATCTATGCTAAAGGCTCCGCCGGGCTCAAAAACTTTTATGAGCATATTGGCGGTGAGCATACCCGGTGCGGCATCCTCGGTTTCAAATTTTGGATTTATGATGGCATTGCCTTCTTCATTTAGCGAGCCGTCAAAAATGGTTTTGGATTGGGTGGAATAATCTGTGGCGGGATTATCAAAAGTATATCCTGCAAATTTTGCAAAGCTGGTAGGCCGGGCAGCTACAGAAGCATCAATCTTTGCTTTTAAGTTTTTTGCAGGTGCGCCAAACAGCCATTTTGCATTTAAATTTCCACTCGTTGTTCCCCCTGTGCCTAAGAGTGGGTCTTTGCCAAAATCAACATTTATTTTAAGCCTGTTGGGCATCACGGTTTCTATTTTAAATCTTTTTTCAAACACAGCTCCGCCGCATTTTACTTTGGCCAGCCAGTTGCCGGTAGGCGACGAGGGTTCTGTAACAGTTTTAAATACATAAAAACCATCGGTAGCATTGCTTTGTATAGCCTGTTTATATAATTGGCCCTGGGGGGTATATAAATTCATTTCCACCGGGTGATCTTTTGGAAGTTTGCCGGTTTTATCTTCTATAATACAATTAATATATAAGGTGTCCCCCGGCCGCCATACGCCTCTTTCGCCAAATACAAATCCTTTAATACCGTTTTTCACTTCGGAGCCCCCCACATCAAACCGGCTCAGCGCCAAAGAATTTCCATCGTCTAATTTCAGGTAGCCTCTTTCACTGCCATTTTTGGCAATAAGCAGGTAGGGTTTTCTTTGAAGATCAATTGTTGCGAAGCCATCGTTGCCGCTTTTACCTTTACTGATGATGGTTTGCTGATAATCCAATACTTCTAAATCTACACCGCTTAAAGGTTCGGTGGTTAAAATATTACTTACGGCAACCATTAATTTTTTATCGTTGCCCCGTTTTGCGGTTAAGCCAATATTACTGGCTAAAATGTTTCGGGTGGCCCAGCGGTCTTTGTTATAGTAAGATTTGCTGTTGGGATCATCTCTGCGCTGCCAGTTGTAACCATAGGGATAATAGGTATCGTATCTTCTCCAAAAATCATTGTCGTCATCTACGCCTTCATTATTTTCATCGTCATAATAGCCATAATAATCTTCTTCCCCCACGCTATTATTTTTTTTACTGGTATCCACTTTTGAGTAAAGGCTGTACTCCGGCCTAAAGCCGATGGTAACCCGGTATATGGCTCCGGGTTCAGTCTTTAAAAATTTATCAATGTCTAATGTAAAACGCTGTTTTTTGTGGAGGTTAAGGCTGTTGTCATTATCGAGCCTTAAGGTTTTTTCCACCACCGGCCGGGCTACCCTCCTCAATGAGCTGTTGCCACCCAGTGAATTATCCTGCAAAAAGCGGGGAACATTATTTTCATAAATTTTAATGATACTTACATCCACGGCGCTAAGGTTTACCGATTCAAAGGGTAATACCAGCCTTCCGGCATTGGGTAATATATTTCCTTTGCCGAAAATTTTAACCGAAGGAAGTTTGTTTTCAAAATTAATATTGGAAGCAAAGCTGGCCTCCAGCACATTGCCCCAACTGTTTCTTATACCATTATTGATGTTTACGGTATAATTGCCATCGAGTATTCCGTTGGCAAATACTTTTACTTCGCTGCCGTCAATGGTATAGGAGAGATCGCTGCTGTTGCTTATGGAAATAAGGCCGTTTAAATCCTGGCCCACGGCAATGGGATCGCTAAACTGAACCGAGGCGTATTGCTGGGCATCGTTCATGGCCACTACGTTTAATACTTTAAAGTTGCCGCTTGCCGGTACGGCAATATCTTTTTCGCCGGTAATTTTAGAAGCAAGCGCCTGGCCGTTCCAGCTTATTTTTACATTGCCTGCTTTGGTTTGTCTTTCAATGCCCTCTACAGTAAACAGGTGAAGTTTTGATGCATCGTTATGTTGCCATTTTATGGGTAAGGTTTTATTGTTTTGGGTTGCGCTAACCAACTGTTCAATTGTTTTATTGTCTTCCAGGTCTGCGGTTTCCAGTTGGCCCGTGAGGTACATTTTGTTTTTTGCAGAAGTACTTTTTAAGAAAAGATCGGTAATGGCAAATGACGGCTCAACGGTTTTTAGGGAAAACTTTAATTCTTTTAATTTGTTTTCAGCTACCTCGGTTACTTTTCCCAATTTAAAAGTCACTTCATAAAGTTTGTTGGGTTCTAAATTTTTTTCGGGCTTAAATTCTATGGTGGAGGCATCAATCCATATGGTTTTTCCTTTTACCGATGGTGATAAGCTGAAAAGCGGCTCTTTAACTTCTTCGCCAATGGTATGCGTAGCATTTGCCGCATGGGCAAGTTGTATGCGTATGGGCGAAGTTTTGGAAACAACACCTGTGGTATAGGCATCTACATAGCGGCTAAAGGCGGGATCTACATCCACCCATTTGTCTGGTTGTTTGCAGGAGGGCAGCCAAAAGCTGCATAGGCCGGCGAGGATTAAATACAAAAAAATTCGGCTGAACTTTTCAGCATTAAATGGTGCAAGAACTTGCATAGTAAAAGTAGGTTTGAATGGTTCAGCAAATCCGGGACGGGCTTGCTGTTGATTTGACGATATAAATGTTGTATAATTTTTCATGATGTAAAAAATCTACCCAATAAATTATTGTTAAAGGCGAATCCAAAAACCTTATTGAAAATGTACAAATATTATTTTTTTCGCCGCCGTAGGTGGCCACAAAATCCCCTTAGAGATGCCCTCGCCAGGTCTCCTGACCTGCGAGGTCACTTGTATAAAGCTACAAACTATTTTCTAACTTTATCACTATGCCACAAGCGTACCCGATTGTATGACCTGTATTTTTCACTTCAACTATTTACCAATGGAAACCCATACTTGAGAAAGATCATTATAAAGATATAATTATTGAAGCTTTGAAGTTTTTAGTGTATAACGACAGAATATTCTTAAATGCATATGTAGTATTGAATAACCCTTTTCATGTGATTTGGCAGCCAACTTTTAATTATCTAGAGATACAGGCTTCATTTATGAAATTTACAGCCCGGGAATTATACAAAAGCTGCTGTTCGAAGATACCTACTTTGCAAATGAATTGCTGCTAAACAAATACGGCCGTAAATACCAGGTTTGGAAAAGAGAACCCTTAACGGTAGAGTTTTTAAAGCCGCTGTATTTATTCAAAAACCCGAATACATTCACCAAAACCCTGTGAATGCAGTATTATGTAAATATGCTGAAGAATATAAATATTCGTCTGCAGCATTTTATGATAACGGGAATGACCTTTTTAATATTTTAACCCATTATAAGGGATAGCTTTTTCTTGTAATTCTTTAAGTGGCCATCCTGCCGTAGGTCTGGAGACCTGACGGCGGCATACACTCTGAACGCTTACCTACGGCGGCGGAAAGCTATTGTTTTATAAGCGTAAACCTTTGTGGCAGCGTTATTGCAGTATCTCCTAAATTTAGGTTATAAAAAGAGGTTCGTTGCTGCCACACATCCATGGTTATATCATTTGCGCCCAGGGTTACTTCCACTACCCAATTTAAAAAGCCCTCGTGATGGTTGATATCTCTGAAAGTTCCTTCCAGCTTTTGGGAATTACAGATAAATTTTCTTAAGCTGAAATTTGTAATACCAAACATATATTCCCAACTGTCAGAGGTTGGCAGTAACCTGTTAGCATAATTACTCATTACAATATAGTTGCCCTGTTTATATTCAACCCATCCCCAAAGCAAATCTCTTATTGTATTATACCCTTGAGAAAAAGTTCTCAGCGGTTTTAAATAAATACGTATGGTATCGTTTCCTGATACATTCATCCATTCGCCCTCATATTGCTGTAGGGTATTGCAGGTATCGTATCTCAAAGGATGTTGAGCATGGGCAGTGGAATAAAATATCACCAAAACTATGAATAAGAAGTATTTTTTTGTTTTCATTTTTTAAATCTTTAATTTGTTATTGACAAGGATCGGTTAAAAGGCTTCCAAAAGGGCTGAGTGTAGCCGGGTTCCAGTTGGTACAATTTTCATCACTTTGGTACAAGCCAATGGCATTTTCGGCATTTTTGTCTTTAAGCATGTTTAAAAATGCTACCATATTTATTTCCTGGTTGGGGTTTCTTAATTTATCTGCATAATCATAAATAAAATCATCCATTTTCTTTTTATCCCATCCGCCAATGCCATCGCCCACAATACTTAGTGCAAATTCCCTAAATGCAGCCGGGTCTTTTACTTTCATAATAAGTGGGTTACCGGTAGGAGTTGTGAGGGCAAAAAACAAATTGGCACTATCCTGTGCATAGTTACCAATATAAATTTGTGCCATTAAAATAATATCCTTTGGTGTGAAAATTCCGGCTAAGCCGGAATAATGGCAATGTAAAATAGCGTTAATATTATTAATATTTTCCCAGGTAATAGCAGGGTCATTATATGTTCCTTGTTTTACCTGGTAGGTATTGGGGAAAGTAACCGCATAGCCAGATTCGTAAGGCTGGGTTAATATAGGCTGGGTATTAATGGTTTTTAAGTAGTTTACAAAATTAGTATTCGTATTTAAAGACAAAATAAATGAATCGCATGGTTCAGGTGTTGGGTTTTCCCCAGGCCCGTCAGGCAAAGGAGGATCCCATGGCGATAAAGTACAGGGATATTGATCGGGATAAAAATTTTCACTATACCAGGCAATGGGTTCAGCCTTTAGGTTTGTTTCACATTCATCCTCCGGTGTAGTGGTTCCAGGGCCGCCTCCGGGTTCACCCTGCGGTACACCCCCTGGCCAAAACAAATTTAAGAGACAGGACATTGGCTTAAAATACCATTAAGCAACTTACTAGTGGGTATTTTACAACCTTCCTTCTTTAATAACATCCACAATTGAAGGATCGAGGAGGGTTGTGGTATCACCAAGATTAGACAGTTCGCCTTCGGCAATTTTTCTTAATATCCTCCGCATAATTTTTCCGCTCCGGGTTTTGGGGAGGCCGCTTACAAACTGTATTTTGTCGGGTTTGGCAATGGCTCCAATTACTCTTGTAACGGTTTGCAAAATATCTGCCCGGGTTAAATTTTCATCGCTATGCTTGGCCGACTGGTAAATTACAAAAGCATAAATACCCTGGCCTTTAATGGAATGCGGGTAGCCTACAACGGCGCTTTCCACTACGCCGGAGTGCATATTAATGGCATTTTCCACTTCGGCAGTGCCAATGCGGTGGCCGCTTACATTTAGTACATCATCTACACGGCCGGTAATGCGGTAAAGCCCGTTTTCATCTCTTAAAGCGCCATCGCCGGTAAAATAATAATTGGGGTAAGTGGAAAAATAATTGAGCCTGCAACGCTCATGATCGCCGTAGGTAGTGCGTAAAATAGAAGGCCATGGGGCCTTGATGCAAAGGTTGCCGCTTACGTTATTGCCGGTAATTTCAACGCCGTTTTCATCTACCAGTACGGGTTGAATACCGGGCAGAGGTAGTGTGGCAAAACTGGGTTTACTATCGGTAACGCCGGCCATATTACTAATCATTATGCAACCGGTTTCTGTTTGCCACCAGGTATCTACAATAGGGCATTTCTTTTTGCCGATATTTTCATTGTACCAATGCCAGGCTTCTTCATTTATGGGCTCGCCAACCGTTCCCAACACTTTAAGCGAGGATAAATCTTTTCCTTTAACAGGATCTAAACCAAAGCCCATCAGGCTGCGAATAGCCGTAGGCGCCGTGTATAAAATATTTACGTTGTGTTTATCAATAATATCCCAAAACCTTCCGGCATCGGGCCAGGTAGGGATGCCTTCAAACATTACGGAAGTGGCGCCGGCACATAATGGGCCGTAAACGATATAGCTATGCCCTGTTATCCAACCGATATCTGCCGTACAAAAATGAATATCGCCTTGCTGGTATTGAAATACATTTACAAAGCTGTATGCTGAAAAAACCATATATCCGCCGCCGGTATGCACTACGCCCTTGGGTTTTCCGGTACTGCCCGATGTGTATAAAATAAACAAGGGATCTTCGGCGTCCATTTCTTCGGCGGGTAAATGACCGTTGCTGGCTTCCAGCATTTCTTCGGCACGGTCCATTTCATCTTCCCACCACACATCCCGGCCTTTTATCATGCTTACCGGGGTTCTTGTTCGGGTATATACAATTACCCTTTTTACCTGCCGGTTTCCAATAAGCGCATCGTCTATTACGCTTTTTAAAGGAATATCTTTATTTCCCCTGTAAGCGCCATCACAGGTTACAATAAATTCTGCATGGGCATCCTGCAAGCGATCGGAAATACTTTGAGCGCTAAAACCGCCAAAAATTACTGAGTGTATGGCGCCTATTCTTGCACAACCCAACACGGCATAAGCCAACTCCGGAACCATACCCATGTAAATGCAAACCCTGTCGCCTTTTTTTACACCATTGTTGAGTAACACCTGGGCAAACTGGCAAACCCTTTTGTGCAGCCGGTTGTAAGTAACCACCCTTACCCTTTCTTCGGGATTATTGGGCTCCCAAATTATGGCCGGTTTATCGCCCAACTTATCCAAATGCCGGTCAATACAATTTTCGGTGATATTCATCTTTCCCCCGCTAAACCATTTAATATCCGGTTCGGTAAAATTCCATTCCAGGGTTTGGGTCCAGGGTTTTTTCCAAAGAAAATTTTTGGCAATATCGCTCCAGAAGGTTTCCGGGTCTTCTACACTTTTTTTATAGGCTGCTTCGTAATCGGCTTTGGTTTTAATTTGAAAAGAAGTTGGCATGGCAATAAAATTTGAACACTTAAAGTTAATGTAGGTTTAAAAAATACCATTTAAAGCTTAATTAGGTTTGAAGAAATGGCATTTACTGCAATTTATTAACGATTGTTGAAAAACTAATTTTTAATTTTGTGTACTTTACTGCAAGTTGCAGATGAAAAGTGAAGATACAGTATGAAATACACACAGGCTACATTAGATAAGATTGAAAATATTATTGAAGAAAGCGACTATATCATCCGTTATGAACGGGGCAATTTTCAAAGCGGGTATTGTATTTTACAGGCCAAAAAAGTGGTGGTACTCAATAAATTTTTCCAAACCGAAGGAAGGATAAATACGCTCATAGACCTCTTGCCTGAACTGCACATTAATTTTGATGCACTCACCTATGAAAGCCAGCAATTGTTTGCCGAGCTTTTACATTTTGAAAGAGAAACTCCATAAAATTTTCTTTCTTCCACATATTTTTTATTGCCTTTAAATTTTTAAACCATGAAAACGGGTTTTGCTTTTTTATTGCTGTTAGCTTTTGCAAACGCCAATGCTCAAAAAACTAATGATGAGCAGCAGGTAAGGGCAGTACTGGCTATGCAACAGGCAAGCTGGAATAACGGCAACCTGGATATGTTTATGCAGGGCTATTGGAAGAGCGATTCGCTTATGTTTATTGGCAGCAAAGGCATTGTTTACGGCTGGCAAAACACCATGGACGGGTATAAAAAAGCATATCCTGATACGGCATCTATGGGCAAGCTGCAGTTTACCCTTTTGGAAGTAAAGCGGTTGTCGGTAATGTATTTTTTTGTAGTGGGTAAATGGGAATTAACGAGAACGATGGGCAACTTAAGCGGGCATTTTACTTTATTGTTTAAAAAAATAAAGGGCCGGTGGGTGATTGTAGCCGATCATAGCAGTTAAGCAATGGTTATTTTTTCCATTTTTTAATAAAGAAAAGAATCACCAGGGCAAAGGTTATAGCCGAAACAGTATAGTAAATATAATTTGCGGTTTGGGGCCGGTTTTCAAAAAAAGCATATCCTTTATATAAGCCGAAAAACAGGTTGGGCATCATCCAAAGCAATAATACGGCAACGCTATTTACAATTTTTAATAAATATTCTTTGGGGTCAAGCTCTGTATTCATGATAAAAAAATATCTGTACCTAAAGTTAAATAATCTTTTGGTTACCTGCTGCATTTGAGTGCAGGATAAATTATTTTAATAAGAGCGCCTTAAAAGCTGCACTGTCGCCGTTAAACACATTAAAGTCCACATAACTGTCAATGCCGTTTACATGGCCGGTTTCGCTATGTTGCCAAAACGTCCAGTTGCGGTTTACCCTTGGTTTTCCCGGGGCAAAATAGTGGGCAATCCAAATGGGGTAATCATCAAATTGAGGAGAAAGGTAGCGGTTGTAAAAATCAATATTGGTATAAATGATCGGGAGGGTTTTGTATTCTTTTTCTACGATTTGCAGCCATTCTTTTACTCTTTGTTGTATCAATAATTTGGAAACGCCATTATTTTGTTCAATATCTAAAACCGGGGGTAAATCCCCGGGCTTTAGCTTAACCCTTTGTATAAAATTTTTGGCCTGAAGGGCAGGGTTGCTACCCGTATTAAAAAAATGATAGGCGCCTTTTGTGATTTGATGGAGTTCTGCCTTTGCCCAGTTTCTTCCAAAATTACGGTCTATTAAATCGGCACCCTCTGTGGCTTTAATAAAAGCAAAACCGATTTTAATGCCATCTATCTCCATTTTTTTTACTTCTTTCCAGGATATGTTGTCCTGGTGATGGCTTACATCTATTCCATGTATGGTATAAGGAACGGGCAGGTTTATGCCAAAGGCCTCATAGTGTTTAAAAGAGGGTTTGTTGTAATAATTATAAAACAAGCCCATAGCAAGAATAACAGATGCTAATACAACAAGAGTAACCAGGAGCGTTTTGCCAACCGTGGGTTTCTTTTTTCTTTTTGCCATTAATTATTTGAGCGAAATGTAAAACTGCACCAGTGGTTACAGAAAAACGTTGTTTTTTTTCACTTTAAAAACAAATTAACACATTGCCTTAAACAACTTAAACCTAGTGTTTAATTATTGAAACGGGTTTTAAGCCGGGAGCGCTTACAATGTATCTTCCGGCGGGTAAATGACCCAGGTTATTTCTTCCATTTTTTAATTCAGCAATCATTTGTCCTATGGCATTGTAAAGAAATATTTTACCCGGGGCATACACAAATATTTCTCCGGAAGTGAGGGTAGGGTTTACCCTTATCGTTTTACCGGCCTCAATGGTAAGAATGATCACATTGCTGTACAATAGGCTTCCATTGGCATTGATTTGTTTTATACGGTAGTAATAAATGCCAGCCGGCACATTAATATCCGTAAAACTATATTGGCGGGGTGCGGTAGAGTTGCCGGCTGCTGGTAAATTGCCTTTGCTGCTAAAGTTAATACCATCTGCACTACTTTCAATAATAAATTGCTGGCTGTTAAACTCGGCATTGGTAGTCCATTGCAGTTGAGCATTTTCATTTTGTACAGTACCCGTTAAGTTGATTTGGGTAATAGGCAAAGTGCTTGGATCCACTTGCACTACGGTATTGTTCCTGCTGATAATCCTAAGCGTAGGGTCAAACTGGGCGGCAGTGGGTATAAAATTTATTTGAAATGAAAAAAGCTGGTTATTGCTGGTATTATTAACGATATAGGTGGTATCCTGGGTGCCGTTGGAAAACCGCACCGGAACGGGCATTTTATAAAAAGGAACGCTGCTGTGTGAGGTGGTTTGAGAAATTTTAAAATATACATGAGTGCCTCCTACCGGCGCCCACTCTACATGATAGGAAGGATAGCCTTCACCGGTGTACCACTGGTTAAAAAAGTCGGTAAAATTTATACCGGTTTCGGATTCCAATACTCGTTTTAAATCATTGGTTCGGGCAAAACCATATTTAACTGCCGGGTCGTTAAGGTAGGTTTGAATGGTTTGAAAAAACAAGTTGTCGCCTAACATAAACTGGATCATGTTTACCAGGTAGGAACCTTTATTGTAACTAAGCCTGCTGCTGAAAATGCGGTTAATATTATTAGTGTCATTTACTTTGACCGAACCGTTGGGCAGCGATGTGATATTATTTAAAACAGATTGCCGGTTGCTGATTGCTGTTGAAGGATATTTTGTTTCCATATGCAATTGAGCAGCATAAGTGGCAAATCCTTCATTGAGCCAAATATCTTCCCAGCTACCGGTGGTTACTTTGTCTCCAAACCATTGGTGGCCGAGCTCATGCGCCATAAGGCTTTCGCCGGGTGAAATTAAGAAGGTGGAAGTTTGATGCTCCATTCCTCCTCCCCAGCCAAATTGAACATGGCCATATTTTTCCTGTATAAATGGGTACTCGCCAAATTTATTATTAAACAATACCATTGCTTCCAGCACTTTTGGGGTATTGGTTTGGAAGCTGGTTAAACTTTCGGGGTAGCAATAAGTTTGCATGGGTAAATTAACAGAGCCCAACATTACCGAGTTATTAAAAACGGTATAATTAGTCACCGCAAAGCAAACCAAATAGGATGCAATGGGATAACGGTGTTTCCAATGTGTAGTCGTTTGACTTCCATTCACCACTTCGGATTGAAGCATGCCATTTGCAGCAGCTTTGTAAATAGAGGGATGCGTAATATAGATGTCCAGGGAATCTGCTTTATCGCCTAATTGACTTTTGCAGGGCCACCAGTCGGCAGAGCCATAAGGTTCGCTAAGTGTCCAGATCACCGGCGTGCCGGCATGGGTATCATCTATAAAAGACCCAAAGCCTGTTGACGAAGGAGAACCCTGGTAATAAACCGAAACCGAGTCAAGTGAACCCACCGTTAAAGAGGGAGAAAAGTTAATGTTTAATGCGCTGTCAATATGCGTAAAACTTAAAAGCTGGTTGTTTCGTTTTACACTATCCACAGTTAAAAAACCGGTTACCAAATCGAGTGTAATGGCATTTCCATTTGATAAAACAGTAAAGTATATGGTTACTTTACCTTTAATAAATCTTACAGCAGGGTCAACCTGCCACTCGCCACGATAATATTTTACATCAAAATTATTGGATGCTAAAGACCTGTTAATAAATCCATTTTCAAACATCTTTACATGGGCGTTTCTTTCCATTTCGGGAATAGATAGGTTAGCTTTGCACTCCATTTGCTGAGCCTTTATGAAAAAAGGTGCAAGGATAAACAAACAAGTAATTAATAATCTCATATTCAATATTTTATATACTGTTTTTACCTAAATAATTTTTTCTCGGGGCAATAAGCGAAATCCTTCATTCGTTTTAGTTGAATGACGGCCCTAAGCCGCTTGTTGCTAAATAAAAACTTATGAAGAACAGTATTATTGCAAAGGTTATCTTTTTTTTATTGCCTTTTTCCATTTTAGCCAAAAATGTTTTGGCCAATGATGCCCTAAAAGACACTACGCAAAAATTAATTGCTGCATCAAAAAAAACAATCTATACTGCTCCTGTTTTAATTAAAGAGGCTAACGTAATCTATCCTGAAATTTTGCAGGGTCACGAAGCCGAATCGTTAGAATATGTTGAAAAATTCAGCAAAAACCGCCGGGATTACCTGGTGCGTACTTACAACAGAAGTAAAAAATACTTTCCCAAAGTGAAAAAAATTTTAAAGCAGTATGATGTACCGCAGGAGTACGCCGTATTAATGGCTTTGGAAAGTTGTTTTAAGGCCAATGCAAAATCCAGCGCAGGTGCATACGGGTACTGGCAGTTTATGGATGATGTAGCCAAAGAGTATGGCTTAAGGGTAAAGCAGCCGGTAAAAACAACGCATCAAAAATCTAAAACACACGGTAAAACTAAAGTGCAGGGAAAAAAAGGGGGCCATATTAAAACCGTTGACGACCGGTCAAACTTTATAAAATCAACCAACGCTGCGGCAAAATACCTGAGGGACCGGAGCCGGAACCTGGATAACGATTGGTTGTTAATTGCTGCAAGTTATAATTACGGTATTGGCAATGTTAAAAACGCAATGTTAAAAACCGGTAAGATAAATCCCGGCTTTTGGGATATTAAAAAATATTTGCCTGCAGAAACAAAATTGTATGTGATGAACTTTATAGCGCTAAATGTAATTTTTAGTAATTACGATAAGTTTATTAATGACCAACTGCTGTTTAATGATGAGTATGCACAGGGGGCTGCATTAGATAACCAGACTTTACAATCGTTGGCAGCGTTACCCGGCTCGTTATAAAAAAAATTAATACCTGGAAAGGCAGCGTAATGGCTGTCTTTTTTATTTGTCGAAAGCCGAAAAATATCAGGCCTTGAATTTTTGCAATACAAATTGGGATGGGCTTTTAATATCTTTGTGAAAATGCACAGGTTTAATTTTCAGGATACGTTTAATTTGGCTCGTAAGCTTACTGCGGCAAGGTTGTGGAATGGCGTAAAAGTGTTAAGCAGTTTTTATGTAAGCCGGCTTACCGGAAAGCCGGTGCAATGGGGTTACCCGGTTTCGGTTTCGTTTGAGCCCACTACAAGTTGTAACCTGCGCTGCCCGGAGTGCCCCAGCGGATTAAGGGCTTTCACCCGGCCTACGGGTATGTTGAAAAAAGATTTTTTCAGCCAAACCATTGATGAAATCCATAAGGAATTGCTTTACCTGATCTTTTATTTCCAGGGCGAACCTTATCTTAACCCTGATTTTTTGGAGATGGTGAAATATGCTTCATCCAAAAAAATTTATACGGCTACATCAACAAATGCCCACTACTTAAATGATGACATCGCAAAAAAAACGATTGAAAGCGGTTTAGACCGGTTGATTATTTCTGTGGACGGTACTACGCAGGAAGTGTACCAGCAATACCGGGTTGGTGGAAACCTGCAAAAAGTGTTTGAAGGCGCCAGGAATATTGTAAAATGGAAAAAAACCCTCCACAGCAAAAAACCCTTTGTAATTTTCCAGTTTTTGGTGGTTAAACCCAATGAACACCAGGTAGATGAAATTAAAAAGCTGGCCAAAGAAATTGGCGTGGACCAGGTAAGGTTTAAAACCGCTCAAGTGTATGATTACGAAAAAGACCCCAATCAACTCATTCCCGAAACCGGAAAATTCAGCAGGTATAAAAAACTGGACGATGGCTCTTATGTGCCTAAAAACAAAATGGCCAATCATTGCTGGAAGCTATGGCATGCCAATGTTATTACCTGGAACGGGCTTGTGGTGCCTTGTTGTTTCGATAAAGATGCTACGCACCAGCTCGGTAGCTTGCAAAACCAGTCGTTTAAACAAATTTGGAATAATGAACAGTATCGAACGTTTAGAAAAAAACTTATGACCGGCCGCAAACAAATTGATATTTGTGCCAACTGCAGCGAAGGAGTAAGTGTGTGGAAATAATTGTTCATTTAAGTTAAACTTAATTTATGAATCAATTTGTATTTAATCAACGGCTTCGGCAAACGCTATTGCTCATCATCATTATTGCCATTGGAATATTGCTGGTAGCGCAACTCTCCTCATTTATACCCGGCTTTTTGGGAGGCATCACCTTGTATATTCTTAGCCGTTCGCTGTATATGAAATTGGTGTATTTAAAAAAATGGAAAAAAGGCTGGACGGCGGTATTGTTCATATTGGGTTACCTGGTGTTAATTTCCCTGCCTATTTATTTTAGCGTTACCCTTATTTCTCCAAAAATTAATGAAGTATTGCATAAGCAAGACAAAATAATTGCCATGGTGCAACAAATTTCAAATTTAATACAAGAAAAAACGGGCTATGAACTGTTAACCGGAGAAACGGCAAAACAACTTGCAGGCAAAATGGCGGCTATATTGCCCCGTTTATTGAACAGTACGGCCAATATCATTGCCAATATAGTGATGATGTTTTTTCTTTTGTATTTTTTGCTGGTAGAAGGCCGCTCAATGGAAAAGAGTATTAGCAAAATTATTCCATTGCAAAAGCATAATGTAACGGCGCTCACCACAGAAACCAAAACCATGATTAAAGCCAATGCGCTGGGTATTCCAATCATTTCACTTATTCAGGGAATTACGTCTGCAATTGGTTATTGGATATTTGGCGTGGAAGATTGGGGGATGTGGGGTTTTGTTACCGGCGTATTTGCTTTTTTTCCCATTGTAGGCACTACAATTATTTGGCTGCCACTGGTTATCTTTCTTTATGCACAAGGGCATACCTGGCCGGCCACAGGTTTGGCAATTTACAGTTTACTGGTAACCGGAAATGTAGATTATTTGGCAAGGCTAAGTTTAATGAAAAAAATGGGTGATGTGCATCCGTTGGTTACCATATTGGGCGTAATAGTAGGCCTTAGTCTTTTTGGTTTTGTAGGCCTTGTATTTGGGCCTTTACTCATCAGTTATTTTTTAGTGTTGGTTAAAATTTACATGAATGAGTTTAGCGATACCACAACACCCGAATCATCAGACAGCGATTAGTAAATCCGGATGATGCAGGCTTAATTTAATATGGTTTCCAAAAAGTGGGATCAAATGTGATATAAGAATAATGCCAGTTTAGTGCAGCCCGGGTAATGCACTGTTCAAAATAATCCCACTTTCCTTAATAAAATAATAATATACAAAAAAAATTGCAAAAATGCAGTTTTCTTTGCTTGTTTTTTATTACGTAAGATTAATGAAAAAAATAAGTAATTGATTCTCCGTGTATTGAAGCAGTATAAATAATTATAACAAAAATCATGCTAAAAATTGTTGTATTCGTATTATCTTGGTATTAAAAGGAGAAAATAGTATTGAAAAGGCCTCAAAAAGCCTCAGTATTATTTAAAAAGGGCGAATATGGCATTGCATCAAAGTTTACAGCAAAAACTGCTACAAAAATTATCACCGCAGCAAATTCAGTTAATGAAATTACTGCAGGTGCCTACGGCTGTACTGGACGAAAGGATTAAAGAAGAAATTGAAGAAAACCCGGCGCTGGAACTTGGCGATGAAGCTTATAACGACGAGTTTGAACAAAACGATTTATCAAATGATGAAGACGAGGAATATGAAATGGACGGAAGCGAAAACGATTACGACAACATTGACATTAGTGAATATGTACAAGATGGCGATGATGAAGTGGCCGATTACAAATTAAGGGATTCCAACTATCTGGAGCAGGATGAAACCAAAGTTATTCCCCATAAAACGGAAATGAGTTTTATGGATTTAATGCACCAGCAGTTGGGCATGTTAACGCTTAGTGAACAGCAGCGTAAAGTGGCGGAACAAATTGTTGGGAGCCTGGATGAAGACGGGTATTTGCGCAGGGATATAAACGCCTTAATTGATGATTTAGCCTTTCGGCAAAATATCCATACCTCGCCGGAGGAAGTAGCAGGTCTGCTTGTACTCATACAGCAGTTTGACCCGCCGGGTGTGGGCGCCAGGAGCCTGCAAGAGTGCTTGTTACTGCAATTGGAGCGAAAATTATCGGTTAAAGCCGAAAAGTCAATTGACCTGGCCATAAAAGTTTTAGAGAAATATTTTGAAGAATTTATCAAAAAGCATTACGAAAAAATTCAAAAAGGATTAAATATTACCGATGATGATTTGCGGGAAGTAATCGGCCAAATTACCCGTTTAAACCCCAAGCCCGGTGGTAATGTTGAAACAGGGATTCAAAACAGCAATTATATAATCCCGGATTTTTTTGTGGTGAACAATAACGGCAAGCTGGAGTTAACGCTAAACGGTAAAAACGCTCCCGATTTGCGTATTAGCGAAGGCTACCGGGATATGTTGAAAGACTATGATAAAGGAAGCAAAAGCGACAAACGTCAAAAGGAAGCGGTGCTTTTTATTAAGCAAAAAATAGACTCGGCAAAATGGTTTATTGATGCCATAAAACAAAGGCAAAATACGCTACTCAACACCATGGAAGCCATCATGAATTACCAATATGAATTTTTTATTTCCGGCGATGAAACCAATTTAAAACCCATGATTTTAAAAGATATTGCCGAACGCACCCACCTGGATATTTCTACGGTAAGCAGGGTGGCCAACAGTAAGTTTGTGCAAACCGAATTTGGCACTTACCGCTTAAAATTTTTCTTTAGTGAAAGCCTGCAAACCGAAAGCGGGGAAGAAGTAAGTACCCGGGAAGTAAAAAAAATCCTTACCCAGCTTATTGAAGCAGAAAGCAAAAAGCATCCTTACAGCGATGAAAAATTAACCGAGCTGCTTCAGGAAAAAGGATATAATATTGCACGCAGAACGGTAGCCAAGTACCGGGAGCTGTTAAATATTCCCGTGGCCCGGCTCAGGAAAATTATTTAAGTGTAATGGAAACCAACGGAACCCTTTATCATTATAGCCCGAACGGTAGCGCCATACCCCAGGTATTGAAATGGCCTGCCCTGTTCCTGTCTTATTTATTTCACCCGGTATTTGTTCCGCTTTATTGCATTGCTTTTTTGGTATATGTTCATCCCTCGTACTTTACCGGTTTTTCCGAAAAAGAAAAGTTTTATACCTTGTTGATTAGTGCAGTTAACCTGCTTTTTTTTCCGTTGCTAACGGTAGGGCTTCTTAAAGCGCTTGGTTTTATAAGTTCTGTATTTATGCGTTCTAAAAAAGATCGCATCATTCCGTACATTGCCTGTAGTATATTTTTCTTTTGGGCCTACCTGGTATTTAGAAACCAGGCAAATTACCCGCTTATTTTACCCTCTTTTATTTTTGGTATTTTTCTTTCGGTAAATGCCGGCCTTATTGCCAATATTTATTTTAAAATTAGTATGCACACCCTGGGCATGGGTGGATGGCTGGGCTTGTTTTTGGTTATTGCATTTTCTCAAACCATGTTTATTACCGGCTTTTTATGTATCGTTATCCTTGTATGTGGCCTGGTGGGTACATCAAGGATGGCGCTGGGAAGCCACTCCCAAAAGGAAATCTACAGTGGCTTTATTTGGGGAATGATAGGGCAGTTTATAGCAGCCCTTTTTCTCTTAGCATAAATTAGGACCAGGGTTTTTCATTAATAAAGTTCCGGTTAAATTTTTTGTGGCAGGGCTGCTTCATGATATAAAATGAGGAAGCCCCGTCCAATACCGGGGCCCTCGTGTCCTGTATGCCTAACAAAAAAATATCGTGTACAGTAAAAATTACTACTGTAATAATTTGTTCATAAACCAACAAAAGAAAGGATTAATGTGCAATGAAATACAACCGGTAAGCGGAGCTGTACTTCGTAAGGTTAAGGTGTTTTCTTCTTCTGGTTTTTCATGGCATTTTAATGCCTTGCCTATATTAAGCGTATTTGAGCAAAAAATATTGTGAAAGGAAACGGTATTAAAAACATATTTTTTATTGCAATATTTTTTTTCGTAATACTACTTTTATGCAGGGTAAAATATTGAAAAAAGAAAAAGTAAATCTACGAACTTATGCGCTGGAATGCTGTTTATGCAATGTGCGAAACGTAACAAACACACTGGTTAACATCAGCAGGGCGCCCAGGAAAAAAGATACCCCGGAAAAATGAAAAGGGGTTGAGGGCTTGGTAAAAAAGGCAAACAACCCGGTCATTAAAGGCGGTCCAATGATTGACGTTAAACTCATAATGCCGGTAAGAGCGCCTTGTATTTCGCCCTGCTCATTATTGGGCACTTTAGATGCAATAATAGATTGCAACGCAGGGCCTGCAATACCGCCCAGGCAATACGGAATTAAAAATACAAACATCATCCAGCCCCTGCTGGCAAAAGCAAATAAAAATAAACCCAGGGCATAAAAAGATAAGCCGGTGTATACACTTTTTTCATTACCTAATTTAGGATGAACAAATCGTATCAGCACACCTTGTACCAGGCCTACCAGCAACCCCACCACTCCAAGTGATATCCCAATGGTTTTTTCGGTCCAGTGAAATTTTTCAATAGTGAAAAAGCTCCAGTTACTTTGCACCGCATGTGCCGCCAGGTAAATTAAAACAAAAGCCCAAACCAGGCCGCCCAGTTCAGGATGTCTTTTAAGCTCCAGCAACGATTTGCCCGGAATCATAGATTTGCTGCTAAACGCCCTGCGGTTTTCTTTAGGTAACGATTCCGGAAGAATAAAATAGCCGTAAAGCCAGTTTAAAAAACTCAGCAAGGCTGCAGCCATAAAGGGCACCCGTGGCCCGTAGGTGCCCAGCAAGCCGCCAATAACCGGCCCAAGGATAAATCCCAGGCCAAAAGCAGCGCCAATCATCCCAAAATTTTTTGCCCTCGTTTCGGCATTGCTGATATCCGCAATATAGGCGGTGGCGGTGGTAAAACTTGCCCCGGTAATACCACTTATGGCCCGCCCGATAAATAACCAGAAAAGAGTGGGGGCAAATGATAAAAATAAATAATCAACAGCAGCGCCAAATAATGAAAACAGCAATACCGACCTTCTTCCATATTTATCACTAAGTGCACCCAGCATAGGAGCAAATAAAAACTGCATGATGGCGTAAGTAAACGTGAGCCAGCCGCCATACTCGGCTGCATGGCTAATCCCTTGCCCGGTAAGTTCTTCCAAAAGCTTGGGCATTACGGGTATAATTAATCCAATACCGGTAATATCTATTAAAAGAGTGATAAAAATAAACCCGATAGCCGCTTGTTTTCTGGAAGCCATATAAAAATAAATCAGTTAAGGGTACCTAAAATTTTCCCACTTAAGGAGTAAATGTTATTGACCCTGTGGAGCCGGGGTTTTCGCTGCAATGAAACTCAAGGGTGCCATCAATATCTTTTTTAAGGGTATAAAACTTGCCGGGGTTAATTACCGCTGAATCAAAAAATACACTGTTATGCGAAATTAATTTTCGGGACGATGCGGTATTGTTAATAAATACAATTGTAGTGCCGGCAACCGTAATTAACGAAGCAGGAAAAAAAGCACTGTCTTTGATATCTATATACTTTGCAGGCAGGTTGCCGCCCGGTAAATCCGTTATTTCATTTTCTTTTTTACAGGAAATAAAAACGATATAGAAAAACAGTGAAATAAAGAGTAAAGCAGGTAGTTGATTTTTCATCTTGCCTTTAAAATGGGCCTGTAAGATAATAAAAATTACCGAGGAGATTATTTCAACTTAAAAATTGATTTTAAAGTAACTTTGTGGTATGCGTAATTATCTTAATGAGCTGAATGAAATGCAGAAGCAGGCCGTACTCCATAAAGATGGCCCCCTTATGATTATTGCCGGGGCCGGCAGCGGCAAAACCAAGGTGCTTACCACCCGTATTACCCATCTTATGGCCGCTCACCAGGTAGATCCCTTTAATATACTGGCGCTCACTTTTACCAATAAAGCTGCAGCAGAAATGAAGGAACGCATTGAGCATATTTTGGGTACATCAGAAGCCAGGAATTTATATATTGGTACATTTCATAGTGTGTTTGCAAGAATACTGAGAACAGAAGCCCCCAAAATAGGTTACCCCAATAATTTTACCATTTATGATACCGATGATGCCCGTAGTGTAATAAAAACGGTAATCCATGAATTGAATTTAGATGATAAGCAGTATAAACCCAATGTGGTGTATAACCGCATTTCTGCAGCAAAAAATGCCTTAGTAGGCCCGGAAGAGTATGCCAATGATTACCATTTACAACAGGAAGATGCCAAAGCAAACCGGCCCATGCTGGGGCAAATTTTTGTAGCTTACGCCAACCGCTGTTTTAAAAATGGGGCCATGGATTTTGATGACTTGCTCATTAAAATGTATGAGTTGCTTAAGCATTACCCCGAAGCCTTAAGCAAATACCAGCATAAGTTTAAATATATTTTAATAGACGAATACCAGGATACCAACCCGGCCCAATATGAAATCATAAAGCTGCTGGGCGCTATGCATGAAAACGTATGTGTAGTGGGCGATGATGCACAAAGTATTTACAGTTTTCGTGGAGCTACAATACAAAACATTCTCCAGTTCCGGAAAGATTATGATGATGTAGCCATTGTAAAACTGGAGCAAAATTATCGCAGCACCCAAAATATCCTGCATATTGCCAATGAAGTAATTCGCAATAACAAATCTCAAATTGAAAAACGTTTATTTACCGGAAATGAGGAAGGCGAAAAAATAAAACGGGTACGCACGCTCACCGATAATGATGAGGGGAAAATGGTGGCCGATACCATACAGGAACAAAAGTTGCGCTATCATTTAACGCATAATGATTTTGCCATACTATACCGCACCAATGCCCAAAGCCGGAGTTTTGAAGAAGCGCTGCGCCGTATGGGCATTCCCTATAAAATTTATGGCGGCATCAGTTTTTACCAACGCAAAGAAATTAAAGATTTTTTAGCCTACTTAAGGTTATTGGTAAATACCCATGATGATGAAGCCTTAAAACGCATCATCAATTACCCGGCAAGGGGAATTGGTAAAACCACATTGGAAAAAGTGTCCTTACTGGCCAATGAGAAAAACGTCTCCATGTGGGAGGTGCTATGCAATGCGGCACTATTTGGCTTTAAAAGCGGTACGCTGGAAAGCGTGGACAATTTTGTAACCAGCATTAAAATGTTTCAAAGTGAGTTGCCAAAAAAAAATGCGTACGACCTGGCTATATTAGTGGGCAAAAACACCGGCATCGTCAAAGAGCTTTTCAATGATAAGACCACCGAAGGGCTTGCCCGGTATGAAAATGTTCAGGAGTTATTAAACTCCATTAAAGAATTTATTGAAACCCCTTTGAATGATGAAGACGGCGAAGTAGGCGATAAGGGATTGGGTACCTATCTCCAGCAAATATCCCTGCTTACCGATGCGGATAATGATGATGAAGAAAATGCCGATAAGGTAAAACTCATGACCATCCATGCTTCCAAAGGGCTGGAGTTTACCATGGTTTTTGTGGCGGGGCTTGAAGAAACTTTATTTCCCAACGCCATGAGCATTAATACCCGTGAAGAGCTGGAAGAAGAAAGGCGTTTGTTTTATGTAGCCATTACCCGTGCCAAAAGCAAGTTGGTATTGAGTTATGCTAATGCCCGTTACCGCTTTGGACAATTGCAGCAAAATGACCCCAGCAGGTTTTTGGATGAAATTCCCGAAGAATATGTAGAGCGCAGCTACTCCGGCCAGGCATCCCGTAATCATTTCAATAACGGGCAGCAGGGTACAGCTTTTGAACGCATGAACCGGGGTTTTGGCTATAATAATTTTTCTTCTGCCCAGGCTTTAGAAAAAAAGAAACCCTCTTATTTAACGCCCCCGCCAAGGCCGGCAGTCAAAGAACATATTCCCAGCAATAATTTTGAAGCCAGCAGCACCAGCCTTTTGCAGGAAGGGCAAAAAGTAGAACATCAAAAATTCGGTTTTGGACAAATTGTAAAAATGGAAGGCGCATCACATAACCCAATTGCCACCATTCATTTTGAACAAAACGGTGAGAAAAAAATAATGCTCAATTATGCAAAATTGAGAATCGTTGAATAAAACCGGTTCTTTACAATTATAAAGTATGAAGTATTTGTTTCATCTTCTAATGGTAAGCTTTTTTTTCAATGCCATCCAGGCACAGGTGGTTGACGAAAGGCTTACCTTATCTACTCCTACCGGAGATTTAAAAGGCACCCTTGTATTGCCCGTCCATGGGAAGCACTTTAATTTAGTGATTCTGCAACCCGGCAGCGGCCCTACCGACCGGAACGGAAACAATCCACTGGGGGTAAAGGCAAATAGCTACCGGCTTCTTGCCGAAGCGTTGGCCAAAAATAATATTGCGACCTTGCTCATGGATAAAAGAGGGATTGCTGCCAGCGCTCTTGCTGCAAAATCCGAAGCAGATTTACGATTTGATGACTATATCAATGACCTGGTGAGCTGGACGGAAATGATGCGAAAAGACAAACGGATTAAAAAGATTACATTGGCCGGCCATAGCGAAGGCTCATTAGTGGCCATGGTTGCAGCACAAAAAATACCGGTGGAAAATTATATTTCCATTTCGGGCATATCACAGCCCATTGAGAATATTATATCATGGCAAATTGCACAGCAGGCCCCCAAATTGGCACCCATTGTTGACTCGATGTTTAACCGCCTAAAAAATGGAGAAAAACTGGATAGTGTTCCTCCCTTTCTTTTTTCCGTATTGCGCCCATCGGTGCAACCCTATATGGCCTCCTGGATGAAATACAATCCCTGCGAAGAAATAAAAAAACTAAGCCTTCCCGTTTTGATCCTTCAGGGAACTACTGACATACAGGTTAAAGAAGAAGAAGCGGTAAAACTGCAACAATGCAATCCTAAAACTACTTTGAAAATTATACCCGGTATGAACCATATTTTAAAACAGGCTCCGGAAGACCGTACACAAAATATTCAAACCTACTCTAATGAAAATTTACCGGTAATGGCAGAATTGGTTACGGCCATAACGGAATTTCTAAAATAACCAAAGCCTTTAAAATCATATTGGTATCAATTATCTTGCCCACGCATATTTATCCTTCAATTACCCGGCTATATTGGCGGGCAATATGATTAGTGATTTTGTGAAAGGAAAAGAAAAAGAACGCTTCCCCGGCGATATTCAAAAAGGCATTTTCCTGCACAGGGCCATAGATAGCTTTACAGACCAACATTCGTCCACCAGGGCGGTTAAAGAAATTTTCAGGCCAGCTTATCGTTTGTATTCCGGCGCTTTTGCCGATGTGGTTTATGATTATTACCTGGCTAACGACACTAACGAATTCAAAACCCCGGATGCATTAATGGAGTTTTCTCAAAATACATTTGCATTATTGGAAACCCAGGCACACTGGTTTGTGCCCCGCTTTGCTGCAATGTTTCCCTATATGAAAAATCAAAACTGGCTGTATCATTACCAGTTTGATGAAGGCATTCAAAAAAGTATGGAAGGGCTTAGGCGCAGGGCGCAGTATATTAAAGAAACAGAAACGGCATTTCAGCTTTTTTTAAAGAATAAACCCGTTATCAAAAAAGAATATGATTTGTTTTTTCCGGAGTTAAAGCAATATTCGGCAGAAGTATTAAAACGTATTTTGGCCAATTGAATGATTATCTTTGAAAATAGTTTAAGAATTAAATAATGTAATAATCAATGATGCGGAATTTTCTAAAATTGGGATGCCTGGGATTAATCATACCCCTTTTTTTTGTGGGCTGCAATGGCAACGAAGTTAATACGAATCTTCCCCCTAAAGCAGATTCAACGCCGGTGGTTCTCAAAAATCCCTATAGCAACTTAGATCAATCGCCGATGGATATGATTTATTATCCGCCCAACTACCCATTGCTCAAGATGACCAATACCGATACCTTACCGCTTATTGCAAGGGTTATTTATAGCCGCCCGCACAAAAAAGGAAGGCTCATTTTTAGTAACGATCCCAATAGTCTTTGCCCGTATGGAAAACCCTGGAGGCTTGGTGCAAACGAGGCCACCGAGATTGAATTTTTTTCCAATGTTTTTATTGGGGGCAAAAATATACCCCGTGGAGAATATGTACTTTACTGTATTCCCTATAACGATCATTGGACCATTGTATTTAACTCCCAACTGCATTCCTGGGGATTGCATATAGATGATACCAAAGATATTTATAGAACCGATATCCCCGTTGCGGTACAAAACCCGCCGGTTGAAGATTTTAGCATGATTTTTAAGCAGGCGGCCTATGGCGCCGATTTGTATATGGCCTGGGACAGTGTATTGGCGGTTTTGCCCATTAAATTTTCACAACCTTAGATTTTCTTTTTAAGCTAAATGTTTTTTTGAAAAAGGGTTAACTACCTTTATGCCATGTGTGGTATAGCCGGAATTTTATCTCCCCATCATTCTGCAATAAGCCTTACGGCATTGCAAAAAATGGCCCATGTATTATCCCACCGTGGTCCCGATGGCGAAGGGTTTTGGGTGAATGAAAAAACGAATGTAGGTTTTGCCCATCGCAGGCTTGCCATTATAGACCTTTCGCCGGCCGCAGCCCAGCCCATGCATTATTTAAGCCGGTACAGCATTGTTTATAATGGGGAGATCTATAATTATAAAGAATTGCGGAAAGACCTTCAAAAAGCAGGGTACAGTTTTAAATCGCAAAGCGATACCGAAGTGATCTTAGCGGCCTATGATTGCTACAGGGAGCGTTGCCTGCAATATTTTGATGGCATGTTTGCCTTTGCCCTTTGGGATGAAAAACAGCAAACCTTATGCATTGCCCGTGACCGGTTTGGTGAAAAGCCCTTTTACTTTCACAGCAGTTCTAAAGCGTTTTATTTTGCCAGCGAAATGAAAGCTTTTTGGACCCTGGGTATTGAGCGTACCCCCGAAAATAAAATGCTGTTGAATTACCTTTCCCTGGGAAATGTTCAAAATCCTTCTAATAAGCAAGCCACTTTTTATAAAAATATTCTTTCCCTGCCACCTGCCCACTATGCCATAATTCCATTACAAACCATGCAGGTGAGCATTAAGCAATACTGGGATATTGATAAACAGTTTAATCAAAAATTGCACGAAGATGCTATACTGCACCGCCTGGAATTATTGCTAAAAACATCGGTGGAAAGAAGGCTGCGCAGCGATGTGGCCCTGGGCAGCAGTTTAAGCGGGGGAATAGACAGTAGCGCCATTGCCTGGTATGTGCATGATATTATGCACCATATTACCGGCCCTGCGAATTTTAAAACCTTCACTGCCGTTTTTCCTGGTTTCGAAAAAGACGAAAGCTTGTTTGCAAAAGAAGTTTCCGATAGCCTTGCATTTCAAAACTTCCAGGTTTCCCCAAGGGCAGATGAATTAGCCTCCGACCTGAAAAAAATATTTTATTTCCAGGAAGAGCCCTTCCCTTCATCCAGCATATTTGCACAATATAAAGTGTATGAACTGGCCCGGCAGCACGGGGTTAAAGTATTACTCGACGGGCAGGGAGCCGATGAAATTTTGGCCGGCTACAACCGCTACCTGCATTGGTATATACAGGAGTTACTGGTTAATTACCAGTTTCGGTTTGCGGCAAAAGAAAAAAACCGGCTCCTTCAAAACTATAAAGGGGTTAAATGGGGATTAAAAAATATTGCGGCATCTTTTTTCCCTTCGCATGTGGCCATTGCATTGGAAAAAAGAGAGTATAATAAAATTGTTTCCAACCATGATATTGCCCCTGAATTTATGCAATGCATAAAGGGCCGGGAGTGGGATGGTATCCATAAACCCATTATTACCAAGCTCAATGATATTTTATACTTTAGCACCATGCAAATGGGTTTGGAAGAATTACTGCGCTATGCCGACAGGAACAGCATGGCCCATGGCGTGGAAGTAAGGCTCCCTTTTTTGAATGCCGAAATGGTGCAGTTTATTTTTTCAATTTCATCTTCACAAAAAATAAAAGAGGGTTTTACAAAATGGCCTTTGCGAAAATTAATGAATAACCGGTTGCCCCATTCCATTGTGTGGAGAAAAGAAAAAATAGGCTTTGAGCCGCCTCAAAAGCAATGGATGAATTCCGATGCCTTCCGGAACTATCTTTTTGACGCAAAGAAAAAATTGATTTCGGAAAAACTGCTAAGGCCGGCTGTACTCAAAAAGCAGCAGCAAAACCTCGATGCCTTTGAAGCCAACAATACCGATTGGCGCTATGCCTGTGCGGCACAAATGTTTTATTAATTCTTGCCGTTAATGAGTACATTTGCCGAATTATTAAATCAAGTATCATGCCCGCTCATTCGCTCTCTTCCAAAAAAATGGCCACTAAACTTATTCATGCCGGTGCAGCTCCCGATCCTTCAACCGGGGCCATAATGACCCCCATTTTTCAAACCTCCACCTATGTACAAGAGGCTCCGGGGGTGAATAAAGGATATGAGTATGCCCGCAGCCAAAACCCCACCCGAAAAGCCCTGGAAGAAGCCCTGGCCATTATTGAAAATGGAAAACATGGCCTTGCTTTTAGCAGCGGTGTAGCGGCTACCGATGCCGTTTTAAAACTTTTGAGCCCTGGTGATGAGGTGATAGCAGCTAATGATATGTATGGTGGAACGTACCGCTTGTTCAGTAAAGTATTTGAACGCTTTGGTATAAAATTTATTTATGTAGATACCACCAATGCCGCAAATGTAAAAAAGGTAATCTCTCCAAAAACAAAATTGGTTTGGGTAGAAACGCCTACCAACCCACTCATGAATATAACGGATATTGCAGCCATAGCTGCACTAACCCGGCCTGCAGGTATTTGGTTGTGCGTGGATAATACGTTTGCTTCTCCGTACCTGCAAAACCCGCTCAACCAGGGTGCAGACCTTGTAATGCATTCTTCTACAAAATATTTAGGCGGACATAGCGATGTGATTCAGGGTGCATTAATAATGAATGATGATGCCTTAAGAGAGCAACTCTATTTTATTCAAAAAAGTTGTGGCGCTGTACCCGGCCCCTTTGATTGTTTTTTGGTTTTACGGGGCATAAAAACCCTTCATGTGCGCATGAAGCAACATTGTAAGAATGGAGAAAAAATTGCACATTGGTTAAGCAACCATCCCAAAGTGGGTAAGGTTTACTGGCCGGGTTTTGAAGATAACCCCGGTTACCCCGTGGCCAAAAAACAAATGAACGGTTTTGGTGGTATGTTAAGTTTTTTATTGAAAGATGAAAGCATGGAGGCGGCTACAAAACTGTTATCCTCAACAAAAATATTTTCACTTGCTGAAAGCCTTGGCGGAGTGGAAAGCCTCATTAACCACCCGGCTAGCATGACGCATGCAAGTATTCCCAGGGAAGAGCGGATCAAAAACGGTTTAAATGACGGGTTAATACGGCTAAGCATTGGTATTGAAGATGCAGATGATTTAATTGACGATTTAAATGCGGCTATCGGGTAACCGATAAACTTTAATATTCGTTTAGCAAATAATAACCTTTTATTGGGGTTTTCCCGGTGATTTTATAATATTTTACATTCTTAAAATGTATGCAGGATAGCTTTTTGCACAAGAAGCCTCCTTATCATTTCATAAAAAATTTTGCATGAAGCTTTTTTTTACCCCGGTTTTACTGTTTTTGGTTAATACATTGTTTGCACAACCGTTGCAAACCTATTCCTCTTCTGAAATTTTACATCGCTTGCAAAAGTTGGAAGTTTTTGGAACCGTATTATATATTGCCGCACATCCCGATGATGAAAACACCCGTTTATTGTCTTATTTGGAGAATGAAAGAAAATTGCGTACCGCTTATTTAAGTTTAACAAGGGGTGATGGAGGCCAAAACCTTATTGGCGATGAACAGGGTATTGAGTTGGGTTTAATTCGTACCCAGGAGCTGTTGGCAGCAAGAAGAATTGATGGCGCCGAACAATATTTTACCCGTGCGTATGATTTTGGGTATAGCAAAAGCCCTGAAGAAACTTTGGAGAAATGGGGCCATGATAAAATACTCAGTGACGTAGTGTGGATCATCCGAAAACTTCAACCCGATGTGATCATTGCCCGTTTTCCAACAACAGGCGAAGGGGGCCATGGCCACCATACAGCTTCGGCCATACTTGCCGGTGAAGCTTTTGATGCCGCTGCAGACCCTGCTAAATTCCCGGAACAGTTTTCCTATGGCGTTAAGCCCTGGAAGGCCAAAAGGCTATTATGGAACAGCTTTAACTGGGGTGGTTCATCGGTTGACCGTGAAGGCCAGTTTAAAACCGATGTAGGAATGTATAACCCATTACTTGGTAAAAGCTATGGAGAAATGGCAGCCGAAAGCAGGAGCCAGCATAGGAGCCAGGGAATGGGCGCCACACTTCAAAGAGGGGAATCCTTTGAATTTTTTCTTCCCATAAAAGGCGATAAACCCACCACTGACATTATGGAAAACATTGAGACCGGCCCTTTAAGAATACCGGATAAGCTATATGGGGATGCCATTAAAAAAATAATCAGTGCATACAACCCACAACAGCCTTCCCTGTCCCTCCCGGCCCTTATTCAACTCAAACAATTACTCGTTAAAGTAAAAGGCTACGATAACCTTGTGCAATTTAAAATTAAAGAAATTGACGAACTCATAGATGCGGTAAGCGGCTTGTTTTTGGAAGCTACCGTGAGCAACCAGCTAAATGTGGTTGGCGACAGCCTGCATTTTACCGTTACCTTTAACAATAGAAATAACCTGCCGGTAGAAAGCGCCCAGGTGAGTGTATTTGGGCAAACCATCCGGTTTACTAATTTATCCAATAACATTAATAATATTCAAAAAGGCGCTGCATTTATATTAAAGGAAACACCGGTTTCACAACCTTACTGGATAGAATATCCCCTGGAAGGAGAAGCATTTCAAATAAAAAATCAGCAAAAAACGGGGTTGCCGGAAATCCTGAATGACAATTTCAAAGCCCTCTTCCAGGTGCAGGTAAAGGGCACGCTCTTAACCTTTAGCCGCAATATCCAGTATAAGCATACCGATCCGGTTAAGGGAGAATTATATCAACCGGCACAATTTGTTTACCCCGTTTTTATCAACAGTTCACCATCGCTCATATTGCTTCGTAATAACCAGGATGCGCAAAAGAAACTTACCCTTACGGTACAGCCCAATATGGATCTAAGCGGAAAAATGACCTTGTCTGCCTTTGTTAACAACAAGCCGGAAAATTTTATGGATACCAGTATGCATTTTTCCAAAGGCACTGTAAAAACCTTTAATTATGTAATTCACCCGGATAAAATCCAGAACAACTCTACAACAACATTGGGTATGAAGTTGTCTTCTCCTGTTCTTTATGAAGATCAAATGTATTCATTGAGAAAAATAGCTTACGATCATATTCCGGATATTTTTTATCATTATTACGACCAGGTAAAAATTATTAAACTGGATATTAAAACTTCAGGTAAAGCGATTGGATATATTACCGGCGCAGGAGATAAAGTACCACAGGCTTTGGAACAAATGGGTTACACGGTTACTTTTTTGCAGGAAAATGATTTTACCGTGGAAAACCTGCGCAGGTTTGATGCCATTGTAACCGGTGTAAGGGCATACAACGTTAATGCCTGGATGGATAATGTTTACGAGCCGTTGATGAATTATGTTAAAGCAGGAGGCGTTTTGCTGGTGCAGTACAACACCAATAATAATATAGGTAAAGTAACGCAACGTTTATTTCCTTACCCGTTTGAAATTAGTCGAACAAGGGTTACCGATGAGATTGCCACGGTTCGTTTTCTTGAATCGAATCATCCTTTACTAAATTATCCCAACAAAATTTCTACTTTGGATTTTGACGGGTGGGTACAGGAGCGCAGCACCTACCAGGCCGAAAAGACTGACGAACGCTATCAACGCATCTTAAGTATGAACGATCCCGGAGAAAAACCCGGAGACGGGAGCCTCATTGCGGCCGATTATGGAAAAGGACGGCTGATTTATTGCGGCCTGTCGTTTTTCAGGCAATTACCTGCAGGTGTGCCCGGTGCCTATCGCCTTATGGCGAATCTTTTGGCAAAGCCTGAAAAATAAAAAACGGTACGTTTATTTTAAACCTTTAAAAGTATTTATTGTTTTGCCCTAGCTTTTAAATATGAGTGTAATTGACTGGATTATATTAATTACTGTTTTAACGGCGCTCATGGCTTATGGGATTTATAAAAGCCATACTACAAAAAACCTGCAGGGGTATTTTCTCAACAATAATAATACGCCCTGGTACCTGGTGTTGCTGGGTATTATGGGTACGCAAGCCAGCGCCGTTACCTATCTTACCGGCCCCGGGCAGGCCTATACCGATGGACTTCGGTTTGTGCAGTATTATTATGGGCTGCCATTGGCCATGATAGTGATTAGTGTATTTTTTGTGCCGGTGTTTAACAAATTAAAAGTATATACGGCTTATGAGTTTTTGGAACAACGCTTTGATGGCAGAACCCGGCTGCTCACTTCATTTTTATTTTTAGTCAGCCGGGGATTGAGCACCGGCATAAGTATTTATGCCCCATCGCTGGTATTAAGCTCCTTGATGGGATGGAATATTTATTTAACCAACATTGTAATGGGAGGCCTTGTACTGGTATATACCATGAGTGGCGGGGCAAAAGCGGTAGCCCACACCCAGGGCTTGCAAATGATCATCATTTTTCTTTCGTTATTTATTATTGGGTATATTATTGTGCAAATGTTGCCGGCAGGGATGGGTTTTAAAGCTGCGCTGGATAAGGCAGCCGGCTATGGTAAAATGAATATTATTACCACGGGATTTTCTGAAAATGGGTTTAACTGGAAAGATAAATACAATATTTGGAGTGGCTTAATTGGTGGATTTTTTTTAGCGCTGAGTTATTTTGGCACCGACCATAGCCAGGTAGGAAGATACATAACAGCAAAAAATGTAAAAGAAAGCCGCCGGGGTTTACTGTTAAACGGGTTGGTTAAAATTCCTATGCAGTACATTATTTTAACGCTTGGGGTGCTGGTATTTTCATTTTACCTGTTTCACAAAGCGCCGGTGTATTTTGATGAAACCCGGAAAACCGAAGCAGAAAACACGGTATATGCCGGGCAATTGAAATTGCTGGAAACGCAATATACCAAGGCATTTGAAGCCGGGAGTATAGATGAAGCAACGGCATTGCGCAACCAGTATAAATCGGTTATTCAACAGGCTTTAAATGGCCGGGAAGCCAATGATACCAATTATATATTTCTGAGTTTTGTAAAAGAGAATTTGCCGGTAGGTTTAATAGGGTTGTTATTTGCTATCATCTTTCTTTCCGGCTGGGGAAGCGTAGCGGCTGCCATAAATGCCCTTGCTGCATGCACCATTGTAGATTTTCATAAACGATTTTCAAAAAACAGCAGTGAAGAAAACGACTATAAGATATCAAAATGGTACACCCTGGCCTGGGGTATTTTTTGCATCGGTATTGCCATGTTTGCCAATACCATTGGCAACAGCTTAATTGAAGCGGTGAATATACTCGGCTCTTTGTTTTATGGCGTTATCCTGGGTATTTTCCTGGTGGCGTTTTGGCTCAAAAAGATTGGGGGTAAAGCGGTATTTATTGCCGCCATAATTTCAGAAATTATTATCCTCCTGATTTTTAAAGCCGATGTGGTATCTTTTTTATGGCTGAATGCCATTGGGGCCATACTGGTAATTAGTATTGCCCAGGCGCTCCAGTTATTTATGAAAGAAGAAAAAAACCTTCTAAAAATTTAAATGATGGGCTTGTTTGATGGAAGGTTGTCGTTGCCACCCGGAACTATGGTAATACTATTGGAGCTTACTGCAAATTGAATTTGCTCATCATTGATCAGTTGAATTAGGGCTGCGCTGATGTTTTGCCTGAGGGTATTAAATTCCGGGATGCTGATATTTGGCGTAAAGTATTCCACAATAATCGTAATACCGTTTTTGTTAAAGTCGGATATAAAAGCCGTAGCGCTGGTAATATCATTAGCAAATTGTGACGTAATTAAATTTTGAATTTTTCCGGTAAGTTTTTGGGCGGTTTCTGCAACGGTTTTTTCCGAAAGCTCAAGCTTCATTTCTACCCTTCTGCCGGTGCGAAAGCTCAGGTTGTCCACTACGCTGTCCACCATTTGCTTGTTGGGTACCGTAACCAGGGTTTTATCTGTGGTGCGGATGCGTGTGCTGCGTAAACCAATGGTTTCCACCACGCCGGTGATGGCATTCACTTTTACAACATCGCCTACATAAAAAGGTTTGTCTAAAAAAATAATAAAGGAAGCAATAAGGTTTTCCAGGCTTTCTTTTGCCGATAAGGCAACGGCTGCACCCACTATGCTCAGGCTGGTGAGCAGGTAACTAATATCCTGGTTAAACCCAATTTTAAGCGCCAATAAAATGCCCAGGATAATAATAAATGCTTTTAAGAGATTTTGAAAAAAAACCACCATCTGATCATCGGAACGGCTTAAGGTAAGGCTGGCTTTTTTAGTTAAAATGAGGCTGATGAAATCAACAATAGATAAACACAGCCGGATAAAACTGAAAACAAAAATCAGCACGGCGGTTTTCTCCAGTATTTTATCAAAGGAAAATTTATATATTTTAAAATCTAAAAATTGCGGATAATTTAAGCGGCTTATGGTAAATAGGGCCACACATACCAGTATAAACCAACCCAGGGGTTTTAAAAGCAGCGATACAAATTGTTTACGGTTAATATCTTTCCAAAATAATTTTACCGGGTAGTACAAAATGTTGGCAATACTTTGTGATACAAATTTTTTGAATAAATACAGCAGTACAATAATGCCCAGCACCAGCAGGTAGCTTTTAATGGTATTGTCGAGAAAATATTGGTTTAAAAAATCCATGCTTATAAATTATAAATCTCCAGGCCTTCCTTTTTCAGCACATATAGTTTCCCGTTCATGGCTTTAATGCTTATACCATCTTTCCAGGGTTGCGGCATTTCAAAAACAGTTTCCTTTTGGTTGTCAATGCGGTAAATATGGAGCCGGTTATTTTCTGTTCCGTAAAGGATATTTCCCGAAAAACTGATATTGCCCCAGTTTTTAAAAGCTAAAGTGTTTTTAAAAGTACCGTAGTAATCAAATACGAAAAATCCATTGTCTTTATCGTAAAGATAAACAAAGTTGTTGTGGTCGGTTATGGAGCTCACTTGCGGCGCAATACCCGGAAACAGCCGCATATCATTAGACTCCTGGATGACCTGGCCCTGCTCCGAAATTTTTTTTAAAGTAAAATCCTGTTCATCAAAAACCCATATTGAATTATCGTAAGCATTGGCAATGGCATTTACGCTAAAAATGTTTATTTTTCTCAGGTTTAAACTGTTTCTGAGGGTTAGCATTTTATCCAGCAAAACGATGCTGGCATAAGGTTTATAAAACAGCAATACTTTTAGCGGGTTGCTCACATCCACTAAACCGGGGTTGCCGTATTTTTTTACATCATTGAAAACCGAAAGGGAATCCCCATTGGGGTTTAATTTTTTGAGTTGCCCGCTTTCGTTTAGCAGGTAAATAAAATTGAGGTTGTCCACTTCCAGCATGCTGTAGTTGCCGGCAATAAATTTTACGGGTTTTAGGTTACCCGGTAAAACACTATCGGCTGCGCCGGAATTTGTAGGACCTGCCGGGGTTATACTTTGGGCACAGGAATAGTGCTGAAGAAGCATCAGGAAAAAAACCGCATGAAAAAAATTAGATTTCAAGGTTTTATTGTTTAAAGTAGAGCAGTTCAATAGTTGTACCATTAAATACGGCATAACTGTTATATTTTATCCATTCACCCAAATTAATATACCGGCTGTTTTGGGGTAACACTACGTCAATGGGTAAGTGCCTGTGGCCAAAAATAAAATAGTCAAAATATTGTTTTTGTAAAATTTCCTTTGAGTATATAATCAGCCATTCGTTTTCTTCACCTAGAAACGTTTCATTTACAGAGCCGGTTTTAATGCGGCTTTTGCGGCTTAAATAATTGGCAAGCCCAATACCCATATAGGGTGGCAATACCCCAAACATCCATTTGCATACCGGGTTCCTGAAAATTTTCTTTATAAACTTATACCCTTTGTCGCCGGGGCCAAGCCCATCGCCATGGCCAATGTAAAATTTTTTGCCGCTAAAGTCAAATTCTTTGGGCTCAAAATAAACGGGTATATTCAGCTCCTGCTGAAAATAATTTTTCATCCACATATCATGGTTGCCCACAAAAAAATGAATGGCAATGCCACTGTCTGTCAGTTCGGCCAGTTTTCCTAAAAGGCGCACATACCCTTTGGGCACTACGGTGCTGTATTCAAACCAAAAGTCAAACATATCGCCAACAATAAATATTTCCGAAGCCGAATTTTTTATGCTGTCTAAAAAGCGGCAAATGCGCTTTTCCCTTTCAAGGCTGTTTTTGGCATCGGGTGCGCCCAGGTGAAAATCGGAAAGGAAGTATATATTTTTTTGCAAAGACAAGTGTTGAAAATGGCTTAGGTACAAAAGTAAATACGCTGAGCCAATTTACCGATGAAAATTTGCAGCAACTGAAAAATTTGCTTTTAGGGTTTGTTTTTTTGCTGCAGGTATTTTAATACATCGCCAATGGGGATGTGCTTCATGCCTTGGATGCTTTTGTTGTACCAATATACCCAGGCCATAGAGCCCTGCCCGTTAATAAAAACTTCAGTAAGTTCCCTGCGGTACAAGGGGGTTTCGTTTGCTTCGGTATTCAGCCCTTCGTAGTCGTCTAACTGGCCTAACACCCATGAAAATTCATCTTTATTATTAATTACATAAAGCTCACCGGTGATAAATTCGTCGGCGCTGGTATTTACAGCTACGGGATATGCGCCATTATCATATAGCCTTCCCCTTACCAGGGCTTCTCCTACCAGGTGAAAGTATTGGGTGAGGTAATCGTAAGCCGGGTTTCTAAAACCGCTCCTTAACGAGCCGTAAACAAAAAGTTGGTAGGAAGGTGATTGCATGAGAATTAAATTTCGTTTTTATTAATGCCGGCCTGTTTGATGATACTTAAAAAAGTGCCCGTAGGTATATCTTTATTTCCATGAATCGGTATTACAACCGTCTTTTTAGATTCTGGATGAAAATAAATTTGATGGCTGCCCCGAACTCTTTTCAATAAAAAGCCTTTTGCTTCCAGTATTCTTATTAAATGAAGTGGAGAAGTGTTCATTTGGCAAAAATAGAAGGAAATGTTTTGTTTCGAATGGCTTTCAACACTTTTTGGTTCCAATTGGAACAAAAAAGTGTTTTTGCAAATATTAAGTAGTTAATTGAAGGGAGTATTCTAAAGTATCATTATCATCCGGTACGGATTCCCCTTCTTCCTTTAATACTTCAATATACCCTTCAATGGCTTCTTTTGCCATTGCCAATGCATGGTCAATATTTTCACCCCAGGTAATGCATCCGGGCAATGCAGGCACCATAGCCGTATAAGCCCCTTCTGCTTCTTTTCTCAAAACAATCCTGTATGTTTTTGATGTATTCATAATTATGAACAAAATCTAAAAACAAATATAGTACTTTAATTTAGCTAATTTAAAAGCTATGTTATTCTTCCACCAAAAAACAGTAAGCTTCTTTTGGGCCATGAACGCCGGTTACCAGCGTTTTTTCAATATCGGCTGTGCGGCTTGGGCCTGTGGCAAAACTGATAAACGATGGAAGGTTGTTTTTGTATTTTTCTTTTAAAAACACTAAAGCATCTTCAATATCAAATACCAATTGATGGTTATAGGCAATGCAAATATGCACGGGTGCGTAAACACTTGCTGTGCGGCCATCGGTTTGTTTTGCGCTCAATACCATGCTCCCGGTTCGGGCCACAAGGTATTCGCAACCGGTGATGGAGCAGTCGCAATCGGCCAGGTTATGATAAGGCGTAATGCCTGCATGTAATAAAAAAGGCTTTAGCTTTTCATCGCTGCAATAAATTTTTGTAAAGCCTTGCTCTGCAAAAAGGGTGATGAGTTGCTGGCATAAATCATCTTCATTGCTGCAATAGGCAAACTTGCCCTGGAGCTTGGTAAACTCCTGTGCAAAAAGTACGGCATCATCTTCTAAATTACGAGGATATAAGTTTGAAGTGTCGTCAGAAATATCATAAGGAACAGGCACCGGGTTTTCCAGCGCCTGTTTAATTTTTTGTAAAATATTTTCCCTTGCAGACATTTCAAAAGGTTTAAATAGCCGGTGGGTTATTCAATTCTTCCGGTATGGTTTGTGGTGGCGCTTCCGGCGCTGCTAAATCCTGGGGAGCTACAGTTGATTCATCATCATTGGTGAGTAGCTTTTTTTCTTCAAATGGACGCTTGCCTATTAGGGTTTCCACATCGCTTTTAAATAACACTTCTTTTACCAGCAATTCTTTGGCTAGTTTTTCTACAGCCCATTTTTTTTCTGTAAGTAAAGCCTTGGTTTTTTCGTAAGCGCCATCAATAAGTTTCCTCACTTCTTCGTCAATCATTTTACCGGTTTCTTCACTGTAAGGTTTGGTAAAATAGTTTTCCTGTTGCGGATCGTAAAAGCTGATGTTACCCACTTTATCATTCATGCCATAAGTGGTTACCATACTGTACGCAATTTTGGTGATTTGCTGTAAATCATTGCTGGCGCCTGTGCTTATTTTACCAAAGAAAATTTCTTCACTTGCCCTTCCGCCCAGCGTCATACATATTTGATCTAATAATTGATCAGTATTATAAAGATATTGTTCCTTGGGTGTGTATTGGGCATAGCCTAAGGCAGCCGTACCCCTTGGTACGATGGTTACTTTTAATAATGGGTAGGCATGTTCTAAAAACCATCCGCAAATGGCGTGGCCTGCTTCATGGTAGGCAATAATTTCTTTTTCTTCGGGTGAGATGAGTTTGTTCTTTTTTTCCAACCCGCCAATAACCCGGTCAATAGCATCCTGGAAGTCGCTCATGTCCACGGCTTCCTTATTTTTTCTTGCGGCAATTAATGCGGCCTCGTTACATACATTGGCAATATCTGCACCGGCAAAGCCGGGTGTTTGTTCGGCCAGTTTATGAATATCCAGCGTTTGGGAAACTTTAATAGGTGCAAGGTGTACTTTAAAAATGGCTTCTCTTCCAACCAGGTCGGGGCGGTCAATGGTTATTTGCCTGTCGAACCGGCCGGGGCGCAGCAATGCACTATCGAGTACATCGGGGCGATTGGTAGCGGCCAGGATTATTATGCCAAGGTCGGTGCCGAAGCCATCCATTTCTACCAGCAATTGGTTGAGGGTATTTTCTCTTTCGTCGTTGCTCATCATCACATTTTTTCCCCGGGCCCGGCCAATAGCATCTATTTCATCAATAAAAATAATACAGGGCGCTTTTTCTCTTGCCTGTTTAAAGAGGTCTCTTACACGGCTGGCGCCAACACCTACAAACATTTCTACAAAGTCGCTACCGCTTAGGCTAAAGAAAGGCACTTGTGCTTCGCCGGCTACGGCTTTGGCCAATAGGGTTTTACCGGTTCCCGGAGGGCCAACCAACAATGCGCCTTTGGGGATTTTACCTCCAAGCGCTGTGTATTTTTTGGGATTTTTTAAAAAGTCCACAATTTCCATTACTTCCACTTTGGCTTCATCGAGGCCGGCAACATCGCTAAAATTTATATTTACCCTTGTGCCTTTATCAAATAATGTGGCTTTTGATTTGCCAATATTAAAAATGCCCCCGGGCCCACCGCTACCGCCGGAGCCCAGTTTCCTCATTGTAATTAAAAACAATAATCCAATTAGTAAAAAGGGCAGGAGTGTACCTACCAACTGGCCTAATATTTCTCCTTCGTCTTTTGCATCTTGAATGATGGGTTTTAAACCAGGGTTTGTTTTATTAAAGTCTAAAATCTCAGTAGCAAATGTTTTGGCATCTATAATACTAAAATACAATTGAGGCTGCTCAATTTTTACAGCCATATCATATTTTTTGGGTTCATCGGGTGTATTCAATATTTTAGCATACCAGGCTGCTTTTTTAATAAGGCTATCTTTTATTAAAGAAACCCTTACAATATTTTTGTTGCGAATAACCGTATATTTCTCTACGTCGCCCTGCCTGGCCATATCAAAAAAATTCTGCTGGTAGGTTTCTACCCCGGCGCTGTTTACATTGCGCATAAGGCTGTAAGTGATTACCGTAAGGAAAATAATGCCGTAAATCCAGTAAATATTGAATTTTGGTTTTTTGTTCTGGGCGTCATCTCCGCCGGGTGCTGATTGTTTTTCAGGTAACATTTTTTGTTTATTATTTTGCTGCTGCTCTTTTTCTGTTGACATTAAAATTGGCTTTCAAAGGGTGGTTGGTTATTAAAGATTAATCATGCTGCATCATGGGTGCATCGCTCCACATTTCTTCAAGTTGGTAAAACCTCCTGGGTTCGGGCAGCATTACATGCACTACGATATTGATATAATCTATTAAAATCCATTGCTGGGCTTTTCTTCCTTCATGCTTAAAGGCAAATTCATTACAGTGCTTTTTTGCTTCGGCCTCCACATTATCTGCAATGGCTTTAAGTTGGGGCGCATTGCTGGCTTCACATATTACAAAAAAATCGGCTACCGCTTCCGGTATCTTTCTTAAATCCAGGCTAATGATATTTTCAGCTTTTTTATCTTTTATTGCGTTAAGGATTGTTTTGAAAAGTTTGCTGTTCCTGTTCAGCCGTGTGACACTTTTTTTACGGCTTTGTAATACGGTGAGATTGTTCAAATGCTATTCATTTAATTTTAAAATTAATATAACTGCAAAACCTTTAAAAATAAGTAGCTTGCGGTTTGCGCCAAAATTACTATTTCTTTTTTACCTGAAATATCCCAAATGCAAGCTTTTGATTTATTTCGCATTTTAGATACTGTGGACAGTACCAACAACTATGCCATGGTACAGATTCATGAAGGAATGGCGAAGCATGGTATGGCCTTTTTTGCCCGGCAACAAACCGCAGGCAAAGGCCAGCATGGCCGAACCTGGCTGGCTCAAAAGGATGAAAGTATTGCTTTAAGCATCATTATATCACCCGGTATGCTGGGTTTACATGAGCAATTCTTTTTATCGGCGGCAACAGCACTCACTTGTGCCGATTTTTTAAGCAAAATTCTTATTCCCAAAACGGCCATTAAATGGCCGAATGACTTATATATAAATGACAGAAAGGCAGGTGGCATTTTAATAGAGAATATTGTAAAAGGAACCGAATGGAAATATAGCATTATTGGCATTGGCATTAACCTAAACCAGGCAAAATTTGACCCTACCCTACCCAATGCCGTTAGCCTTCGTCAAATTACAGGGAAAAACTTCGATGCCCTTGAACTGGCAAAGCAGTTGTATGTTTTATTAATGCATAAAATTGATGCTTTGGCAAATGAGAATTTTGACCAATTGCTTAAAAATTATAATAAACTTTTGTTTCGTAAGGAGGAGTGGGTGAAATTAAAAAAAGGCAATGTGGTTTTTGAAGCTAAAATTACCGGGGTATCGCCGCAGGGCGCTTTGCTTGCTCAAACCGGAACTATTTTGCAGGAATTTAATTATGGTGAAGTGGAATGGATTTTAAAACCGGCCCTGGATACGGCGCAAAGGCCCGGTATTTAGCAAAGGGTTTCTTCTTCGGCTTTTCTTGCTTCTACCTCATATTTGTTATTATAGTAGCCATGCCAAAGGCTTTCCCAAAGATATTTGATGATAAATGTAAAAAACCCATATTGCTTAAACTGTGCAATATGACATAGTTCGTGCTTCAGCCACTTAGCATCATTTAAAAATTCTTCTTTGCTGGTATTGTAGAGGTAAATGGTTTTACCCAACACTATGGCCACCCGGTTGCTATGGAGTTTTAAAGCTGCAAGTTTTGCTAAAAATGAAGATGTAACAATGCGGTATGGTGCTTTTTGTTCCAACCCTTATCATTTGTTGATTTCATTCCACTTTTTAATAATCTCCCCGGCATGTTCTTTATTCCTGGGTTTTAAAAAAATGTGGCGAATAGTTCCTTGCTCATCAATCAAAAAGCTGGTGCGGTGCAGGCCATCGTATTTACGGCCGTATAATTGCTTGGGGCCCCACACACCATATTGGTTAATGATTTTATGTGCAGGGTCGGCAATTAAGGTAAAGGGAAGGTTAAATTTGGTTTCAAATTTTTTATGGCTTATTTCATCATCGGGGCTAATGCCTACCACTTCAAACCCGTTTTTTTTCAATAAGGCATAGTTATCACTCAGGTTGCAGGCTTCTATGGTGCAGGTTGGTGTATCATCTTCGGGATAAAAAAACAACAGCAGTTTTTTATTTTTATAATCAGCAAGGCTTACCGGTTTTCCATTTTGGTCTTTGCCTTTAAATGATGGGGCTTTTATTCCTACGGTTAAATGTGTAGCCATAATTATCGTGTAAAATGATAGGTTTTCTCGGTTTTATTACCGGCAAGGTCTTCTGCAATTATTACCAGTTCATGTTCTCCCGGTGGGCAATGGGCATCAAAAGTATAAATGAAAAGTTTTGCTTTATCATTGGTGAACCTGAGCCATTTCCCGTCAAGCGTAGCCGTAAAGGATGCTATTTCTTCGGTGTTATCCTTCACTCGAAATAGGATACGATTAAGCCGTGCCGTATTCACACCGTCTTTAAAACCAATCGGCGTAATTTCAGGTGGCTCGTTATCGGCGATCAACTGAAAATTGCCCAGTTGTTTAAAATCTGCTTTGTACCATCCTTGTTCTGCTTCTTCTGTTGCCGGCGTTGCTTTTTTATATTCTTCTTTATCGCCCCAAAACCTTTTCATAATCATTTTATCTGTTGGTAAAAATACAAGGCCGTCTTTTATTTTTACGGTAAAGGGCGTTTGCACCGGCACATTGTGATTGTGTAGCCGGTAAATGGGTTTGCCTACCGATGGGGTTATTTTGCTGAATTTAAAATAGAAAGAATCATACAGAGCATTTTCCGGCAGGTAAAATTTAACGGCTTCGTTTTCAAAAATATTAATTTCATTGGGTTTAAATAAAATACCGGTTTCTGTTGCCTGTGCTGCAGATGGGGTAATGCTTCGGGTAAGGCTAAAACTTAGTGTAGAGGAATTGTTATTGGCATCCCACACTTCAATGCTAATGTTTTTGCTTTGGCCGGGTTCCAAAAATACTACGCCATTGCTGGCATCGGTTTTATAATGGAGCGAAGGGTTGCCGGGTAACCGGCTAAGGTGTTGCAGGTAAGGCCCCCCATTTATTTTTGTTTTATAATCAATATGTGCATTTAAGTAACGGGTTTCATCGTAGCTGATATGGTTTAATTGAAACCCGCTTACGGGTGTATTATTAACACGCATTACGGCCTGGTAAATTCCATTGTGGTTGGTGGAGCCGGTGTAGCGATCAAAAGCCGTAATGGCAAAACTGGTTTTTGCTGAAGCTGTGATTAAATCACCGGAAGGAATGCCGTATGTGTTTCCTGATTTTTTTAACGAAATGTATTTTGGGCTTTGCTCATAAGTGCTTTTGGTGCGGTCATAAACGGCCAGCCTTATAATGTCGGGGGCTATCTTATCGGTAATCGGCAAATTGAATAATAGTGGATTGAGCACTTTATCCGTGGCGGTTTCCCGTATTTCAAAATGTAAATGGGGCCCTTGTGAGCCACCGGTATTTCCGCTCCAGGCTATTTGCTGGCCTTTTTTTACAGAAAAAAGATTTTGCGGAAGGTCTAAAAAAACCGCCCAGCTTTTAAGTTCATATTGCTTTTGTGTAACATATTTTTCCAAAGGCTCGTAAAAATCATTCAGGTGTGCATAGAGCGTGGTATAGCCCCCGGGATGATTGATATAAATGGCACGGCCAAAGCCAAAAGGTTCTATTTTTATTTTGGCAATATAGCCATCGGCAGCCGCATAAATGGGTTTATTCACCACCTGCTCGGTACGGCAATCAATGCCCATATGATAGTGGTTGGGGCGTAGTTCCCCAAAATTGGCCACAATGGCTTTGATAGCGCCCACCGGCCATTGAAAAAAATCCTGCGGATAGGAAGGTTGGGAAAAAAACTGTGCATGCACCCCAATAGGTACATTAATAAAAATAAGAAGGAGGAATTTTGGAAAAAAAAACCGCATGCCAATGTTTATTCAATGGATTAAAAAAAATTACTGCAAAACTACATTTAAATCACCGATAAATTTTCAACTTTTACAGGAATACGATATTAATTTAACGTAATTTATAGCAACAATTTTTGCATTAAACTATGCGTCAAACAATTTACCTTTGCACGCCACAAAAGGCGTATTTCAATGCCCAAAAACAACTCCATACAATCGGTTTTAATTATCGGCAGTGGCCCTATCATCATTGGCCAGGCTTGTGAATTTGATTACAGCGGTTCGCAGGCTGCAAGAAGCCTTAGAGAAGAAGGGATTAAAGTGGTACTCATCAATAGCAATCCTGCTACCATAATGACCGATCCTATGATGGCGGATAAAGTTTATTTATTGCCCTTAACCGTAGAAAGCATTGAACAAATTCTTGAAGAAAATACAATTGATGCCGTATTGCCTACCATGGGTGGCCAAACGGCTCTTAACCTATGCAAGGAAGCCGATGAGTTGGGGGTGTGGGAACGCTACAATGTAAAACTTATTGGGGTAGATATTAAAGCCATTGATAAGGCCGAAGACCGGGAAAAATTCAGGCAATGGATGCTGGAGATGGGCATTCCTGTGGCTAAGGCAAGAACGGCCAACTCGTTTTTAGAAGGAAAAGAATTTGCGCAGGAAATTGGTTTCCCCTTAGTGATAAGACCTTCGTTTACCCTTGGCGGTACCGGCGGCGGTTTTGTAAAAGATAAAGAAGAGCTTGATGAAGCGCTAAATACGGGCCTTTCGGCTTCGCCCATTCATGAAGTGCTGGTAGAGCAGGCAGTACTGGGCTGGAAAGAATTTGAACTGGAACTGCTGAGAGATGCGGCAAATAATGTATGCATCATTTGCACTGTGGAAAACTTTGATCCCATGGGCGTGCATACCGGCGACAGTATAACCGTGGCGCCTGCAATGACGCTGAGTGATACGGCCTTTCAGCTCATGAGAAATACTGCCATTGCCATGATGCGTAACCTGGGCAATTTTGCCGGGGGCTGTAATGTGCAATTTGCACTCAACCCTCAAACCGAAGAAATTATTGCTATCGAAATTAATCCTCGTGTGAGCAGATCTTCGGCGCTGGCAAGCAAAGCCACCGGTTACCCCATTGCAAAAATTGCTGCAAAGCTGGCAATTGGATATACCCTTGATGAATTAAAAAATCAAATCACCCGGTTCACTTCAGCCTATTTTGAACCGGCGCTGGATTATGTAATTGTAAAAATCCCCCGGTGGAATTTTGATAAGTTTAAAGGGGCAAATGATACCCTTGGCCTGCAAATGAAAAGTGTGGGGGAAGTAATGGGTATTGGCCGAAGCTTTGCCGAAGCCATGCAAAAAGCTTGTCAGAGCCTGGAAAACGAAGCCGTGGGCCTGGGCTACTATGGTAAAAGTTTAATGCACAACGAAGAGCTGATTGATTATATAAAAACTCCAAAATGGGACCGGATTTTTCGCATAAAAGATGCACTCATGGCCGGGGCCAGTGTAAAACGGATTTGCGAAAGCACTTTAATAGACCGCTGGTTTATTTACCAAATACAGGAAATATGTGATTGCGAAAGAGAAATAGAAAAATACAATTTTAAAACACTGCCGGATGAAGTTTTAGTAAAAGCCAAAAAACTGGGTTTTAGTGATGAGCAAATTATGCGTATCATGAAGGAAGAAAATGCCCTGCAATTGTATGAGCGCCGAAAAGCCAGCGGGCTCACCCGGGTATTTAAAATGGTGGATACCTGTAGCGCCGAGTTTGAAGCCCAAACCCCCTACTTTTATTCAACCTTTGAAAACGGTTTATCCAAACCCCTTCAAAATTTTTTAACGTCCAATGAATCCGTTAACTCCGGTAAGAAAAAAATTCTGGTATTGGGCAGCGGACCCAACCGCATTGGCCAGGGTATAGAATTTGATTATTGCTGTGTACATGGTTTGCTGGCTGTAAAAGAATGCGGCTATGAAGCCATAATGGTGAATTGCAACCCGGAAACCGTAAGTACCGATTTTGATATTGCCGATAAACTTTATTTTGAACCTGTTTTTTTAGAACATATTCTTGAAATCATAGAGCACGAAAAACCCGAAGGCGTAATTGTTCAACTCGGCGGACAAACGGCGTTAAAGCTGGCTAAAATTTTAAACGAACGGGGCATCAAAATCATCGGAACCTCTTTTGATAATATGGACATTGCCGAAGACCGTGGGCGTTTTAGTGATATGCTGAAAGATTTGGGCATCCCTTATCCTAAATATGGAACGGCGTTTAATACGGATGAAGCCATCGAAATAGCGCACCAGGTAGGCTACCCGGTGCTGGTAAGGCCCAGCTATGTTTTGGGCGGACAAAGAATGCGTATTGTACTCAATGATGAAGAACTGGAAAAAGGAGTGCTGAGTTTACTGAAGCATTTACCGGGGAATAAAATATTAATTGATCACTTTTTGGACCGTTGCCAGGAAGCAGAAATTGACGCCATCTTTGACGGGAAAAACTTTCATGTAATGGGCGTAATGGAGCATATTGAACCGGCCGGCATTCACAGCGGCGATAGCAATGCCGTTCTGCCGCAATTCAACCTTTCTCCTTTAATTGTTCAAACCATGGAAGAGTATGCAGAAAAAATTGCAAGGGCCTTAAACATTTGCGGATTGATTAATATACAATTTGCCATTAAAGATGGAACGGTTTATGTGATTGAAGCCAACCCCAGGGCCAGCCGTACCACTCCGTTTATTGCCAAAGCTTACCAAATACCGTATTTGAATATTGCCACTAAGATAATGCTGGGTGCGGCAACACTCAAAGATTTTACGTTTACAAAAAAACTCAAAGGATTTGCCATTAAAGAGCCGGTTTTTTCCTTCAATAAATTTCCCGGCGTAAATAAAGAGCTTGGCCCCGAAATGAAAAGCACCGGCGAAGCCATTCGCTTTATAAAAGATTTAAGAGATCCCTACTTCCGCCAGTTGTATAAAGAAAGAAGCATGCACTTAAGTAAGTAGGCTTATATTTTTTTTGACAAGGATGTTCCAAGCCGACGAAGTTTGTGATTAAAATATTCTAAGTATAAATTTTGCATTTCGGCAGAGAGAAAGCTTCGTTTTACCAATACTTCCGTATCTGCTTTTTTAGACAGGAATTTAAGTAGAAAAAATTGTATTCTTTTTGGATGTAAGCCAATTTTAATTCCAAAATCATAAAAGTCATCATAGGCATGATAGCCATAAGTGGAAAAACTGGGATGGTTAAAATCTCCTTCGTAAAGGGCATCCTTTAGCCCAAAATCCCCATCATTAATATGCAGGCGGGTACACAATAAATCGTATGCCGGCGCTAAATCATAAAAGCCATCTTGTAAATAGTCAATTACAGAAAAATTTTTTAAGTGAGCATCGCCATTGCTTACCAGGTAATTGAAAACCGCCAGTTGAAAAAGTTTTTCTTTTGCAATTGCTGCGGCAGGCAGGTACAAATCAATGGCATGGGCAATATCGGTATAGCTTCCTTCGTATTTATAATTTTTGTTTCCTGTTTCGCTGGTTTTATTAAGCAGGCTTGCAAAATCTTCTTTAAGGCAACGCCTTCCATCTGCCATTACATCAAATCGTTTTGTGATGTAGGCCTGTTCTCCGTCGCCAAAAAAAATCAAAGCATTTTTGGCCACATCCATATTAAAAATCTGTGCTGCCAATTGCATGGTTACATGTTCATTGGCAGGCACGGCTTCAATGTTATCAAGATCTTTTGGAATGGGCTTTAAAATATATTCACCATCCGTTATGGTGAGCGTTAAAATATTTTTTTCAAATTTTAAAGATACTTTTTCCTGTACACCCGATATGGAAATGCGCACCCGGTTTTCTGTAAAAAGTTTCCGTTGTTCTTTTTTGGCCTGGGAAATATAATAGGGTAAAATATGCGATGTTTTTTTTCCTTTAAAAACATTGCGTAAGGCTCCCGGGCTATACGTATGGTAGCCTTCTTTTAATGTACTGGGGCATTTATTAATGTTTTTCATCGTTTAGAATTTCTTCCACTCTTATAGCGCCGATGGTTTCATGTGAAGTTGTTTTTAATAAAAACTCAAAATGATCTTCTTCATCAATTTTAAGGAATTGGCTTTGCAGTTTTTTATTGCTTCCCTCGCTTAATAAATTAAAAAAAAAAGAAAATAATGTAGATGACAGGTGAATACGTTTTGTTTTGGGAAGGGTTAAGCTTATGGCCGGCATAAGCGGGTTAGCATAATATCGTTCATCGTAATTAAACTGGTAAATGCCGTTATCGTCTTTAATTATAATTCCGGCTAAAACATCATTATTATATACTTTTCCTGATTTCATTATTATTTTTCAGCACTCATTTTTTTATTTAAAACCTGTATTTCCAACCCAAGTAGGTCTGCAACTTTAATCCAATTTGCAATAGATACACCTGGCCTGCCTCTTTCTATAAACCGTATGGTAGCATCACTTAAGTTTACGGCAGTTGCCACATCTTTTTGGGTAAGCGATAGCAATTCTCTTCTTTTTGTTATTTGCTCTCCTAATTTTTTTAAATGCTCCATTTTTACTTATAAAACGAACTATGTTTTGCTTTTGTATTGGAGTAGTAAAATTAATATAAAAATATTAGTAAAACAGCATTATAATTCGTTTTTAACATTATTTTGCTGCTATAACCCCCTTTTTATTATTAAAAACAGTATTATAGTTCGTTTTTGTGCAAAAAAATTCCCTGAATTTTCAGGGAAATAAAATAAATATTTTTTAAAATTATTAATTGCTAAACCTAATGCCAATAGTATAGGGCCGCATATCCAGGCTATGTTCATACATGGATTTTGGACTGTAACTGCCATAAAATTTTACCGGGCCAAGTCCCAACTCAGCAATATAGCTCAATTTAAAACGCTCCATATCGTAATCGCCTTTATTGCGTTTTTTGCCCCGTTCATCACTTTTTTGTTTATTACGCTGGCTGTATAAATATCCAGCGCTTACGCCAAAGGAAACGCTTATGCCTTTATTGATACTGTATTTGTTGCTGGCAAAATTGATCATAAATGGAATGGTAAGGTAGTCGGCGGCAAGCTTGTTTTTACTGAAGAAAATGGAATCCCTGAAAATAAACGGCGCATTGGTTTGCAAGCCGCCACTATAAGGCAGGGTGCCATCTTCCCGGTAGCTGATGGATGATTTATAGCGGTAATTATTTAGTTCAAGGCCAAAACCATATTTTAAGTTCACGTTATTTTTTACCAAATGAAGGGTTTGCATAAAAAACCAAATATTTACATTAATGCTTTTTCCGGTGCGTAATTTAAAATCGGATGAGCTGAAATTTGGGCTGCCGGGTTTATTAACCAGGAAGCTTCCGGTATTTCCATAATCGGTTTTGTCGGTGTAATTGGAAAACCCAATATCAAATACGCCCCAGTTGGTAGTAGTACGGTTGTAGGATGGATAGGAGGGGCTTCTTCTTCCTAATGTAATATTTACACTATCATTATCGGAGCCTTTACCTTTTTTAATAATTAAAATATTGCCTACTCTTATGGTGTCTCTTTTAGTGCTTCGGCTGCTGTCTTTTTGGGCAATGCCGGCAAAAGCCATACTTACAAACAGGGCGGAGCATAATAGTTTTCTTTTCATGTTGGTTAAATTAATCTGCTTTTGAGTGTTTAATTAGCGGCAATTTCAAAATTGGCTATTTTCAATTTTTTGCCGGGTTTAATATTTGTTCTGCGTTCAATATTACGTTTTAGCTTGCGGAAAAAAATTCCCACTTTGCTTTGTTTTACTTCGTTTTCATTCATCATTAAAATGGTATTGGCCGTGCTTTCGTCGGGTATTTCCTGAAATCCTGTTGCAAGGGCAAAATGTTCTTTTAAAGGGGTGATGTTTTCATCAACAATTGTTTTTGTGGGCTGATGAGTAGCAGCAAGAGTTAATTCTTCCTGCTCTGGTTGTGCCGCAACTTCTTCGGGCTGAGGCAAAGCAGGCTGTTTGTTGATGGGGTTCTTCGCTATATTTTGCACCTGGGTTCCCGGTTCCGGATGATGTGTTTTTTCCGGGGTGGCAGGCGTGACCAACGCTACCTTGTAGTTTGGTGATTTTGTTTTTTGATGAATGGTGCCGGGTAAATTTTCTCCAGGTAAAGCGCCGGGGTTTACCGCACTAATATTTTGGGAAACGTTGGCACTATCCTGCTGCCCAATATTTGGCGTGTGGCTTTGAGCGGTTGTTGTATTTGAATGGCTTTTACCCGGTGTTGATATTTTAGTATTTTGAACCAGCTCATTTTGCGGTTGCTTATTAAATAGCATACCGGAATTTTTTATTTTTATTCCCGCAAACAAACCGATACCCAGTAAAATAGCGGCAGCAGCCCAGCGTAAATATTTAATGCTAATTTGTTTTGCAGGCTCTTGCCTGTAAAGCAACTGTTTATGTTCAAAGAGAACCGAATCTGAAGAGGAGAGTTGGGTTTTTTGCAAAAGGGCATAGCTTGCAGCTATTTCTTTGTCTGTAGCCAATAAAGTTTCCACCTCCTGTTTCACCTCAGCGCCGGCTTCGCCATCTAAGTATAAAAGTAATTTTTCTTCCAATGTAGAAATATGGCCTTCTTCTTTTAGCAAAGATGTTTTATCCATCTGCAAATGAGGGGCAGGCAATTGCAATTGCAGGATCTGTGAAAACTCTTCTTGTAAATCGGCATTTTCTTCCACAAAAAATTCAACATCTTTTTTATCTGCATCCGAAAGTTCATGATCGGCATACAGTAAAAAAAAGGTTTCGTAATTATTGCGGGTAATCTTCATTAGGTTAAATGATATTTTCTGTTTTTACAATATAGGTTTTCAGTTGCAGTCTTGCCCGGTGCAGGTAAACTTTCACCTGGCTTTCGTTAAGGTTCATGATTTCACCAATTTCAGCATAATTATATCCTTCATAATCTTTTAACATTACCAGGCTTCTTTGCATTTCATTAAGCTTGTTTAAAGCCAGCTGTAATGCATCTTTAATATATTGTTGCCTGCTGCTGCCCAGGGATTGCTCTTCAAATGCTTCCTTATACCGTATCTTTTTTGCTTTTCTAATATGATCAATCATTTGGCGGTAGGCAATGGTAAATAAATAACTCTTACTTTTTTCCGTTATTACCTGTTGCCGGGTTACCCAAAGTTTTTCAAAGGCTGATTGCACAATATCTCTTGCATCTTCTTCATGCTGCAGGTTTTTAACGATAAACCGGTACAGGTTATCTGCATATTGGTTTACACATTCGTTATATTCCCGTTCTGTCATAAAATGGTGCCGGTAAATTTAATGCTGCCTTTTAGTATTTATAGTGAAACGTTTGATAAAACCAAAAGTTACAGCTTAAAAATACTTTTTGTAATAAAGTGTAGCGGCGGGTCGGTTTCCTGGATGCAATGGCTGCTGGAGCAATTAGGAACCGGAGAATTTTCCTGTGGTAGCGCCTTTGGACTGCTTTGAGAAGAAAAATACCACATAAAAATAATCGCAAAAAAGAAGAGCAGGAATACTATTTTGCTGTTTTTACTCATTATGAAGCCAGTTGTATTTGTGGTATAACGAATAAAACGGCAAAAAGGTTACAACCGACGGAAGAAAATGTTAAACAAAACCAAAATATGTTATTTTTTATACTGAAACTCACCTAATTCTATAAGCTAATGTTTCTTAATTTTGAAAAAATACGCCAACATGAACCCAAAATTTATTGACCGGTTACGCCTTGAGCTGAGTGAAATACAAGCTTCAGGTTTGTATAAAACAGAGCGGATTATTAGCAGTGCACAGGGAGCCGAAATAGAAGTAAACGGCAAAACCGTATTAAATTTTTGTGCCAATAATTATTTGGGCCTTTCCTCTCATCCCAAAGTGCTGGAAGCGGCAAAAAAGTATATTGATTACCGGGGCTATGGCATGAGCAGTGTGCGTTTTATTTGCGGTACACAGGATATCCATAAAGAACTGGAGCAAAAAATTTCATCTTTTTTAGGCACGGAAGATACCATTCTTTATGCGGCAGCTTTTGATGCCAACGGTGGGGTTTTTGAGCCTTTGTTTAATGAAGAAGATGCCATCATCAGTGATGCGTTGAACCATGCCTCCATTATTGACGGGGTAAGGCTGTGCAAAGCGCAGCGCTATAGGTATGAGCATAATAATATGGCCGACCTTGAAGTAAAATTGAAGGAAAGCAGCAAGCTCCGTAGCCGTATTATTGTTACGGATGGATCATTTAGCATGGATGGTACTATTGCTCAATTGGATAAAATTTGCGACCTGGCCGATCAATATGATGCCATTGTAATGATTGATGAATGCCATTCATCCGGGTTTTTGGGAAAAACAGGCAGGGGCACCCATGAGTACCGTGGCGTAATGGGCCGCATTGATATTATTACCGGCACGTTGGGTAAAGCGCTGGGAGGCGCAAGTGGTGGTTTTACGTCGGGCCGCAAAGAAATTATTGAAATGCTGCGCCAGCGCAGCAGGCCCTATTTATTTTCAAATACGGTAGCGCCCAGTATTGTAGGGGCTTCTATTGCCGTTTTGGATTTACTCAGCAGTACCACCGAGTTGAGAGATAAACTGGAGTACAACACAAAATATTTCCGCACCAAAATGACGGAAGCCGGCTTTGATATTAAACCCGGTGACCATCCGATTGTACCCATCATGCTTTATGATGCGGTGCTGGCGCAAAATTTTGCCGCCAAATTATTGGAGGAAGGCATCTATGTTATTGGTTTCTTTTTTCCGGTGGTGGCCAAAGGCCAGGCACGCATCAGGGTGCAGCTTAGCGCAGCCCATGAACAACAGCATTTGGATAAAGCCATTGCAGCTTTTACCAAAGTAGGCAAAGCGCTTGCTGTTTTAAAATAATTAATTGAATAATTTCTTAAGCCATTTCCAGTAATGGTTCAAAAGATGCGCTGTTAATATTGATATCAGCAAATTCTTTTAGTACATCATCTTTGGTGCAAAAAGAGACGCCCAGGCCGCTTTTGATTATCATGCACAGGTCGTTGCGGCTATCGCCCACGGCAACAATATTTTTTAAATCCACTTCATATTTTTCTGCAACCGAAAGCATGGCATTGGTTTTACAAAAATTGTGGTTGCAAATGCTTTTTTCATTACGAAAGAAAAAAGAAGGCAGGTGCATTTCGCCGTTGCAAATGCCATTGTTCATTTGTAGCTCATTGGCCAATGAAAAATCGGCGCCAATTTTTAGTTTAACATGCTCGGTAATTAAAGTATAGCTATCGCTGATGATGCCAATGATATAACCTTTTTTCTTTAGTTCTTTTATCACTTCCTTTATGTTGCTTGCCAATGGAATCGTTTCAACAACATCAATCAACTCATCATAGGATTTACCTTTGAGGAGTTGTGCTATGGATTTGGTAAGGGCAATATTATCGTTTTCAAACTCTCTTCTTAACTGTAATAATTCTTTATCAAAGCCAAAATGCTCGGCAGCTTTATGAATAAACCGGCCTTGCAAAATGGTGTCGTCCATATCAAGTAAGAGCATTTTTTGCAGGTGCTGTATGCTTTTTTTTACGGAGAAGCTCAACTGCTCTGTAATTCTTCCAAAATCGGTAAGGTCATCCAGGTTAAGGGAGCGTTTATAGTCTATGGCTTTTTTTAAAATGGCGGCGCTCACATCTTTACTCATTTTGCCTATTTGGTTAAGCGGCCTGCTCCGGTTTTCGAGATGGCCGATATTTACCTGCTTTATTCTTGCGCCTTTGCTATATAAATCAATGAGAATGGAAACATCCACTCCATAATCATTAGGGATAATTAAATCTTTTAATAGTGTTTTTTTTCCGGCAATCATACCGCTTAAGGGCTGGTCAAACCTGGTAAGTTCCGGAAAAAAAATGCTTAGCAATGGCTTGGCAACAAGCTCAGTTACCCGCCCTGCATTTCGGGTAAAACTCGATTTTACAAAATCGCATTCATCATTAATGATGGGAGTGATGAGTTGCTCCATCATGTTTTCCGGGTAGGGATGAATATCACCATCAATAAAAACCAAAATATCATTTTTGGCAAGCAATATACCTTCTCTCATAGATGCGCCTTTGCCCAGGCGGCTGCTGGCAAAAACTTTGGCGCCGGCAGCTTTGGCTAACCTAACGGTATCATCTACCGATTTGTCATCAATCACTAAAACCTCGGTAACCTTATTGCAGCTAAATGCAGACTGAACAACTGCGGCAATGGTTTCCTGCTCATTTAATGTGGGAATAATTACTGTTACCATATCTGTAAAGGTTTACGCTACAAAAAGTAGCCGGTTAAATAATGGCCAAAGGCAATAAAAAGGTATTTCAAAAAAACAATACGTTAGGGGTTATGGTAGCTGTTCTAAGGTACAAATTTTTTTTTAATGATAAACTTCTTCGCAATGCTCTAAGCATGAGTTAGATAGACAAAATTTTTTTTAAATGTTATGGTATGTATCTATTAAAGCGGTTGCGGATATCAAAATGTGGGATAAAAAAAATGCCGGGTAATTTGCCCGGCATTTTAATTGAAACTATTTTTTAGTGATGGTGGTTGTGCTGCATGGCCGTAAGTTCTTCGGCGCTTACGGTTTTTTCGACCGGTTTTATTTTTGATTCCAGCAATTCAAAAAGTTTGTTGGTGCTAACCCTGCGGTAAGTGGTTTCCACCTGTTTTTCATCCTTCATCATGCGGTCTATGTAGCTGTCGAGCCAGCTCATATCGTTACCCATATTCATTTGGCCAAAATAGCGCATCACTTCCTGCTTCATACTTTCTCTTAATTCTTCGGGTGTGGCTTCCAGCTTATTTTCAATGGTAAGTTTGTCGCTTATCAATGTCCATTTTAACTGGTTGCTAAAAGTGGGCCATTCGGTTTCGGCCTGCTCTGCGGTTTTGGGCTGTTCATTGTTTGCTTGCATCCAACGCTTTAAAAAATTTGCCGGGAACTCAATTTTGGTTTCATCTACCAGGTAGTGATAAATTTGGTCAAACAATTGGGTGCGGCTTTGGTTGTTCCAGTATTGCTGTATATCTTCTTTAATGGTATTGCGAAAATCTTCTTCGGTTTTTAATTCTTTTCCGGGATAAATTTCATTAAAGAAATCTTCATTCAAATCTCTTTTTTCTATAAGGCCAATTTTTACAATTGTAGCTTTAAAGAATTTTTCTGCACCGGCGCTATCGTTCTTTTCAAAACCTAAATCCTGCAACATCATTTGCAGCTTATCGCCTTCAAAAGCTTTATTGAGTTGAAAAATAATAAACTCATCTTTCTTTTTACCCATCAAGCTTTTTTGCAATGGTGTAGAAAAATATTTGAGCAATACGGAATTTTCTTTTTTTATTCCGCCTTCGGTTTCAATGCCCTCTTCATTGCATTCGGTAAATAAAACATTTACTACGTTTTCTTCATTGTCAATTGTTTCAGGCTCGGTCATATTGCCGCCTTTTATTTGCAGGCGGTTCACTTCCTCATTTACCATTTCGGCAGTAGCTTCAACTTTATTAAATGTAAATTTTCCTTTGGAGGTATCGGCAATTTCAAATGCCGGTTTTAGGCCAATTTCAAAATCAAAACTGTAATCGGCCGGGTTGTTCATATCAATAGCATCTATACTGTTGGCCAACGGCAAAGGCTGGGCAAAAATATCGGGCTGCTCTGCAGTGAGCCATTTGTATAATTCCGATTCGGCAGTGCGGATCACTTCCTCGGTAAAAATTCCGATGCCGTACATTTTTTTAATCATGCCGGCGGGTACCTTCCCTTTTCTAAATCCGGGGATGTTTGCAGTTTTGCCGTATTGTTTTAATTTTTTTTCAAAAGAAGGAAAATAATCATCCTTGCTTATTTTAACCGTGAGTTTGTCGTTTAGCAAACCCAAATTTTCTCTTACTACTGTTGCCATAAAATGTAAAGTTCAATTTTTTGAAAAAATTAAAAAGTTGACTGGCTTGGGTTGATCCACCGGTTTATGTTAATCAACTTTTCAACCTGTCAACTATTAAAAAGTGCGGATGATAGGGGTCGAACCTACATGGATTGCTCCGCCAGATCCTAAGTCTGGTGCGTCTGCCAATTTCGCCACATCCGCAAATGGGGTGCAAAATTAGGGTTTTAGGGTAATAATACCCTAAGAAAACCTGATAATTTGCCTAAAATACACGGAAAACAGTTTTTAAAATATCAAATTGATTTTGAGTACGCTTATTTTTAGAGTAAATTCGTTGAATTCATGGAAGTTACTGCCAAAATAGCGCCCTATACCCTCAACGAAGAGGAAGAAAAAAAGAAAATACTCAGGGAGTACAGGGCATTGCTAAGGGTTTTAAAAGCTAAGCTAAAACCCGGCGATAAAGTTTTGTTGCGCCGTGCTTTTGAAATGGCTGCCGAAGCGCATAAAACCATGCGCCGTAAAAGTGGCGAGCCCTATATTCTTCATCCATTGGCCGTAGCAAAAATTTGCGTGGAAGAAATTGGCCTGGGCATACGAAGTACTATTTGTGCTTTGCTGCATGATACCGTGGAAGATACCGACGTTTCACTGGAAGATGTACGCCTGGAATTTGGTAATGAAATTGCCAAAATTGTTGACGGCCTTACCAAGATTTCTACGGTGATGGATTCCAACAGCAGCCAGCAGGCAGAAAATTTCAAAAAAATCTTATTAACCCTCACCGACGACCCAAGGGTAATACTCATCAAACTTGCCGACCGCTTGCATAATATGCGTACGCTGGATAGCATGAAACCGGAAAAGCAATTAAAAGTTTCCTCCGAAACAATTTACGTATATGCGCCGCTGGCTCACCGCATGGGTTTGTATAATATTAAAACTGAAATGGAAGACCTGGCCATGAAATATCTTGAGCCGGACAGCTTTCGTTTTATTGCAAAAAAATTACAGGATACCAAGCGTGAGCGCACCCGGTATATCAACGATTTTATACGGCCGTTAAAAGCCAAGTTGGAAAAAGCCGATTTAAATTTTGAAATCTATGGCCGGCCCAAAAGCATACACTCTATTTGGAACAAAATAAAAAAGAAGGGTGTGGCCTTTGAAGAGGTTTATGATTTATTTGCCATACGCATTATTGTGGACAGCTCACCTGCAAAAGAAAAAGAAGATTGCTGGAAGGTGTATAGCGTAATTACCGATGCCTACAACCCCAGCCCCGAACGATTAAGGGATTGGTTGAGCAACCCCAAGAGCAACGGTTATGAAGCCCTGCATACCACCGTTATGGGGCCGCAGGGAAAATGGGTGGAAGTGCAAATACGCACCAAGCGTATGAACGAAATTGCCGAAAAAGGCCTGGCCGCACATTGGAAGTATAAAGAGGGCGCATCCGACGAAAGCCGCTTTGACAAATGGTTTGGCCAAATACGGGAAGCCCTGGCCAATGAAGAGGGCAGCTCCTTTGATTTTTTGCAGGACTTTAAAAGTTCGTTTCTCACCGAAGAGATTTTTGTTTATACGCCCAAGGGCGATATTAAAATGCTGCCGGTAGGCGCCACAGCGCTGGACTTTGCCTTTAACGTACATACTGCAGTAGGGAGCCGGTGCATTGGCGCTAAAGTAAATCATAAGCTGGTGCCCATTAGTTATAAACTACGCAGTGGCGACCAAATAGAAATTATTACCAGCGCTAAGCAAAAACCTAATTCTGAATGGCTGAATATAGTGGTAACCAGCAAGGCCAAAACAAAAATAAAAGACTCGCTTAAAGAAGAAAAACGAAAAATAGCCGATGAAGGAAAGGCTACATTACAACGTAAGCTGGAAGGTATGGGCGCTGCTATGAGTACCCAAAATATAGAAGAGCTTTGTGCTTTTTATAAAGTAAACAGTTCGCTGGATTTAATGTATGAGATTGCCAGCAAAAAAATTGATCTTAAAGAGCTGAAAAACTTTACCGTGCATGGCGATAGGTTAGTGCCACCCAAGCCTGTAGTAATTAAAAAAGAAGAACCCGACTACGACCCCAATAAAAACCTTGCCAGGAAAGATACTGAACTCATTATTTTTGGGGAAAGCAGCGACAAAATCGTTTATTCGCTGGCCAATTGCTGCAAGCCCATTCCCGGCGATGATGTTTTTGGGTTTATCAGCACCGGTGAAGGATTAAAAATCCATCGCACCAATTGCCCCAACGCAGCCCGGTTAATGGCTAATTATGGGCATAGGGTAGTGAAAACCAAATGGGCAAAAAACAAAGAAATCTCTTTCCTTACCGGCTTAAAAATTGTGGGACTTGATGATGTGGGAGTGATTCATAAAATCACCAACCTCATTAGCGGTGAAATGAAGTTTAATATTTCTGCCATGACCATTGAAGCCAATGACGGCATATTTGAAGGCAACCTTAAAATTTATGTACACGATAAAGAAGAGTTGGATATTTTAGTGGAGCGGCTTCATGCTTTACCCGGTATTGAAAGCGTAGACCGCTACGATGCGGAATAATTTGAACAGGGCTTTTAGTATTGCATTAAATTGTTCCAAGCCATTTTTCACTTTTATTTTTAAAGACCATTTATGAAAGAGCTGATTGAAAAAATAATGACGAATGCTCAAATTACGGAGCCGCAGGCCCTGAAAGCGCTGGAAACCGTAAAAGATTATGTAAAAGAAAAATTTCCCATGATGGCCGGCGCCGTAGATAATTTATTTGCCTCAGCAGAAAATAAGGAAGATGATTTTATGGAATAAAAAAAGGCAACAGATTCTGTTGCCTTTACTTTTATTAAAAAAACGCAGTTACTTAACCACTACTTTTTCCGTAATCGTTTGTTTGCCGGTATAGATGCTTAAAGTATAAACCCCTGCAGCAATCCCCTGTATATTTAAGCGGCATCCCCTGCCTAATGATGGGTTTTGATTTTTCCAGTTTTTAACCCGTCTTCCCGTTGCATCAAACAAGCTCATAGTTGCTTTGCCGTTTGCACCCGAAACAAAAACCGTAATAGCCTCGCTTGCAGGGTTGGGATTAATGGTAGCTAAAAGCTTGCCTTTTCCTTTAATTATTGCCTGGCGGGTATCCGATAGTTTTTCATTATTGTCGGTATCTTTTTGCCTGAGGCGATAGTAATAAACAACATTCGGCTGAACCCAATAATCGGTATAGGAATAACGGGAAATGATGTTGCTATTGATTTTACCATTCATCCAGGTAATCGGTTCAAACCGGGTGCCGTCAATACTTCTTTCTATAAAAAATCCTTTATTATTGTTTTCAAATGAAGTGCTCCAGTTAAGAACAATGCTGTTGGTATGGGGTGCAGCATCAAAGTTGAGTAATGCCACAGGTACCACGGAGGTTTGATACACCAGCATAAATTGAGAAAATCCGCCGGTAAAATCTCCGCTGAAGGATGCATATCCTTTTGTTGCCCGTTGATCATCAATTACCGCATTTACCACTTCGGCATCGGCGCTGTTAATTAGTGTGCCAAGATTTACGCCGTTTTTAACCTTCATCAATTTAAGGTTAGAAAAATTAGCGCCCCAAACGGCGAGTTCGGCAGCCGTATAATATAGGGTTACATTATAGCTTGCCGTAGTATTGGCAATGGCAGGAGAAATATTCACTACTTTTTCACTGCGGAGATAAGTAGCCGCTGTGGTGGATAATGAAATATTACTGTTTCCGGCTTGCGTAATGGTGGAGCTAAGGCAGCCAACGGCTTCTGAAGGGTTGCTTAATTTAGCAATAACCTGGCCATCGTTTGTGCTATAGAATGTGCTGGTTCCTGATGTAGATAAAATATTTTCGGTGGCGGTATGATTAAGCTGGCTCTCTACCGTTACATTTTTTCCGGTTATTACAACATCATCAATGGCAAAAGGAGGTTGGGTTGCTACTGAATTGTCTGAAATCCAGCGGAACAAAAGCCTCAAATTACTGGTGCCAATAGTACCGGCCGGTAAGTTGAAGTTTAATGCAGTGGCGGTAGTAATACCTTGCAGGTAAACATCATTATTTAAAACGGTGAGGATGGAATAATTGCTGCCATCAAGTGTGTAATATACCAGCCCAAAATCATAATAAGTTCCGGAATTGATTTCTCCATTACTAACAAATTTTAAGGAAACCGAAATGTCTTTAAGGCCGGCTGCATTTAGTACCGGGGTAACAGCCCTGGCATCGGTGCCGGTTGCAGTGTTGGAGTAAGCCATTGCCGCTGTGCCGTTATTTACGGCCGTTGTGCTGCCATTGGAAATGTGCAGGGTATTACCGGTAAAGCCATAAGTGGAGGCGCCGGCATTATTACCTACCCATTTATTGGTGGTAGATGTTCCGGAAGCATTGCTGGTTGCCCATCCTGCCGGAACCTGGTTACTGCCTGTAGTGGTGCCAAAATTTTCCGAAAGCAGGGTTACCGAAGGGGTTAGGTTATTGATGCTGTAATTATAATCATCATCCTGCAACGTAAGGGTTATTTGATTGGCTGATGCACATAAAAGAGATTGCTGAACACCTGTGCCGCTGATGTTAAAACTAAGGGTAATCGTTTCGGCGCTTTCGGTTAAGGCATCATCAAAAACCCGAAGGGTGAAAATTTTATCAGCAGCATCGCCATTGGTATAATTTACCGATGAAGGCGTAATTTGATAATCGGCATTATCGGTTGCCGTACCGGCCCTGGATAAGCTTAATGTTGCATTACCGTTTGCGGCAGATTCAACCCCCACGGTTATGGTATAATCTTTATATCTTGGGCAAGCTCCTGTAGCTGCCTCACTTATTAATGTTTGTCCGCCTTTAAAGAAAATACGGTTGGGCATTGGAGATGTTCCCGTTGTGGAAGAAGGCAATTCTTTTCTTCTTGGGCTGTTGAGCATTACGACCTGGCAGCGCTCCGACTGATTTAATGTAAACGTATTGAGACAAATATCATTACTGTAATCCATGTAGTTTTCAAACATTTTTGGTACTGATGGCGTACAGCCGTTTAAGGCACCCGGGGTAGGGCATCCGCTGGTTAATGCATTTTGAGGAGGTGTATCTGCGCAATAGTCATTTCCACAGTTAGAATCACCTGTAATATGACGCAGGCCAAAAAAATGTCCCAGTTCATGAGTTAAAGTTCTTCCATATTGGTAGGGCGATGCTGTGCCCGGGTTCAATAAGCTTCCTACACTTCCACTCATTACCACTACGCCGGCGGTTTGGTCGGTTTCCGTATTGCTTAACCCCGGTAAAGTGCTCATGGCAGGAAAGGTTGCGTAGCCCAAAAGGCCACTGCCGGAAAAATCCGCAAGCCATACATTTACATACCGGTACGGGTCCCAGTAGCTTTGAGGTTTTACTACTGCATCAAAATGATTCATCACTGCATTAGTGCTGCTTAAAGCAGATGGATCCTGCCATCCGGACCGGCTTCTCCAGTTAATTCTTTCAATACCAGGCTCGCAAAGCATATTACCTAATGGGTCAACTTTTGCGGCCACAAACCTTACGCCTAAATCTGTTGCTGAGCCATATCCCGATCCGGAAAGATTGGCAAAATCCTGGTTGAGTTGTTGTATTTGGGCATTTACAATAGCTTCGGTAAGATTAGCTCCTGTTCCTACGGTGCCTTCTGTATTACCATCATAAATAACGTGAAAAATAATGGGTACCGTATAAATGGTAGTGGGTGGCCCAAAATTATTGAGTTGTTTCCATTCGTTTATCAGCCTTTGCATTTCTGCTTCATAAGCGGCGTCGTTAAAACCGTGGGTTCGGTTTTTTTCCATCTCTAAACTAAATCCGCATTTATCATTTGCGGGTATAAATGGCTTGTGCAAAACCTGTTGCGAAAAACCGTGGGAAACAATACTACAAAAAAGGAGAAAGGTGTAAATCTTCTTCATGCTTGAAAAATTAGGTTAATGATATAACAAATCTATCCTGCTAACGTTGCAGAACAGGGCTTTATTGCCGTAAAGTTAGTGGTAAAAAAAGGAAATGTAAAGCCGGTAGTTTATTTGCCGAATTTGATTTTACCTGAAGGATACATCCCGTTGTCGCCCAATATTTCTTCAATACGAATAAGTTGGTTATACTTAGCCATGCGATCGCTTCTGCTGGCCGAGCCGGTTTTTATTTGACCGCAGTTTAATGCCACGGCCAAATCGGCAATGGTACTGTCTTCGGTTTCACCGCTTCGGTGGCTCATAATAGTATTAAAGCCATTGTTTTGAGCAAGGCTTACCGCATTGATGGTTTCGGTAAGCGTGCCTATTTGATTTACTTTTACCAACAAAGCATTGGCAATATGTTCATTGATGCCTTTTTCTAAGCGCTTTACATTGGTAACAAAAAGGTCATCACCTACCAGCTGGCATTTACTGCCTATGGCATCGGTAAGCATTTTCCATCCTTTCCAATCGTCTTCTGCCATGCCGTCTTCAATGGAGATAATCGGGTATTTTTTTACCCAGCCTTCCCAATATTTTACCAGTTGCTCACTGCTTAATTTTTTGCCATCGCTCTTATGAAAAATGTATTTTTTTTCTTTGGCATTCCATAATTCACTATTGGCAGCATCCATGGCAATGGCAACTTGTGAGCCGGTCTTATACCCTGCCGCTTGTATGGCAGTAAGTACGGTTTCAATGGCTTCTTCATTACTTTGGATATTGGGCGCAAAGCCGCCTTCGTCGCCCACATTGGTGCTGTAACCTTTCTTTTTTAAAACGGTTTTTAAGGCATGAAAAATTTCAACACCCCATTGCAGGCCTTCGCTAAAGCTGGAAGCGCCAACAGGCATTACCATAAATTCCTGGAAATCTATTTTATTATCGGCATGGGCGCCACCGTTTAAAATATTCATCATGGGAATGGGCAGCACTTTTGCATTGGTGCCGCCAATATAGCGGTAAAGCGGAAGGTTGGCTTCAAGCGCTGCGGCTTTTGCAACGGCAAGGCTTACGGCTAAAAGTGCATTTGCGCCAAGCCTGGCTTTGTTTTCCGTACCATCCAGCGTAAGCAAGGCCGCATCAATGCCGGTTTGATCGGCTACATCCCAACCCAGCAGGTTATCGGCAATAATGGTATTTACATTTTTAACGGCTTTTAATACCGATTTTCCACCATAATATTTTTTATTATTATCCCTTAACTCTACCGCTTCATGAATACCGGTACTGGCGCCACTGGGTACAGCAGCACGGCCCAGTCGTTCATTTTCGGTTAAAATATCCACTTCTACAGTGGGGTTGCCACGGCTATCGAGTATTTGACGGGCATTAATGGAGGCTATATAACTCATTTTTTTACTTTTACTTGTATTTACCATTCAAAAATACTATTTTCGCCCTTACGTCCGAATTAATCCATTTATTTTTTCTCTTTAATACCTGACAAACCACTTAGTAGTCCAATATTTTTATTGTTTTAATTAAAAAATTAATTCGCATTTTTTATGCAAAGATTTACTCATGTCGTTTTGTGTGCACTATTTATGCTAACCATGCACACTGCCCTTGGTCAAAACAATGTAGGTGTTGGCACCAATTCTCCCGATGCTTCAGCAGCGCTTGACGTTTCCAGCACCGATAAAGGATTGCTTCCTCCCAGGTTATCCACTGCCCAGCGTAATGCTATGCCAAACAAAACAGCGGGGTTATTAATTTATAATACCAGTGTTTCCTGCCTGGAAATGTACAATGGTTCTGCCTGGATCAATTTATGCACCGGCGGGCCATCCAGCATCGTTACCCGGTCTTTGCTTGGCGGTAACCAGGAAGACAGGGGCTATTCCGTTCAACAACTTGCCGATGGTGGCTTTATCATTGGCGCTACAACCAGTTCCTCTGCTAATGGCGATGTAACCCCTGGCAACCATGGTGGTTACGATTGCTGGATTATACGCCTGGATGCCAGCGCAAATATTTTATGGAACCGTGTTTATGGCGGCGTTGGTGATGAACAACTGGCAGAACTTAGGCCAACTGCAGATGGGGGCTTTATATTTTGCGCCAGCTCTACCTCAAGCGCTAATGGCAACGTAACCGAAGCCAGCAATGGATTAACCGATTACTGGGTTGTAAAATTAGACGGTTCAGGAAATATTACCTGGAACAGGTTGCTGGGTGGCGACCAGGATGATGTACCTACATCAGTAAATGAAAATGCAAACGGTACAATAGTGGTTGCCGGTTATTCCGAATCTTCCGGCACCGGAGATGTAACCGAAACCAATCATGGCCTTACCGATTTTTGGGTGGTAAAACTCAATGCAACCGGAACCACAATTACCTTTAACCGTTTATTGGGTGGCAATGGTGAAGAAAGGGCTTACAGCATAAAAGAAGTGACCAGCGACAATGGTTATGTAGTGGCCGGGTACAGCTCTTCCAGCGCAAATGGAAATGTAAGCGGTGTACTTAATGGCCTTACTGATTTTTGGGTAATAAAACTCACTTCTACAGGAACATTAAGCTGGAACAGGCTTGTAGGCGGAAATGCAGAAGAATATGCCTATTCATTAGTTACGGTTTCTGATGGCAGCCTTATTGTTGGTGAATCCAACTCTACGGGCGGTGGAAATATTTCCGGATCCACAAATGGTGGCTCTGATTATTTAATTGCCAAATTAAGCACTACCGGCACCGTATCCTGGACAACCTTAAAAGGTGGTTCTGATGATGATGTGGCCTGGTCTGTGGTTCAAAGTGGAACCGATTATATCATAGCCGGCGAATCATTGTCTTCAGCCTCCGGCGATGTTACCGAAACTACACATGGCGCAACCGATTCCTGGGTAATAAAAATAAACAGTTCCGGAACGCTGCAATGGAATAAACTACTGGGTGGCACAGGCGATGATGTTACCTATGATGTTAGATCAACATCAGACGGGGGCTTTGTGCTTACCGGCTATACCAACAGTTCCAATAGTGGTAACGTTTTTGGCGTAAATCATGGTGGGGATGATGTATGGCTGTACAGGCTCGATGGCAGCGGTAATATTCAATAAATTATTCGGTTAAAAATATTTTAAAGGTTTGCACATTGTGCAGGCCTTTTTTATTTTTTAAGTGCGAAGCTTCTTATTTTCGTGCTGAAATATTAAACTGTTTTTTCAACCTTACATCCAATGGGAATATTTGAAGTACGAGGTGGCAAAACCCTTTCGGGTGAAATTACTCCGCAAGGCGCTAAAAACGAAGCCTTGCAAATTATAAGCGCAGTATTGCTTACCAGCGAAGAAGTAATTATTAAAAACATTCCCGACATTATTGATGTAAACCTGCAAATAGAATTGCTTGGGGAAATGCAGGTGAAAATAAACCGCATAGACCGGCATACTTGCAGCTTTAAAGCCGATGAGGTAAATGTTGATTACTTAAGCAGTAAAGAATTTCACAAAAAAAGCTCCCGGCTAAGAGGCTCTGTAATGCTTGCCGGTCCACTGCTGGCAAGGTTTAAAAAAGCCTATTTACCAAAACCCGGAGGGGATAAAATTGGAAGAAGGAGATTAGACACACATATTATAGGCTTTGAAAAATTAAACGCCTCCTTCTCTTATACCGAAGGCGAAGGATATTTTACCCTGCAAACACCCGGCTTAAAAGGCGCCTATATGTTGCTGGATGAACCCAGTGTAACCGGCACCGCCAATATACTTATGGCCGCAGTAATGGCAGAAGGTACAACTACCATTTACAACGCAGCCTGCGAACCTTACCTGCAGCAACTTTGCAAAATGCTCAACCACATGGGTGCAAAAATTGAAGGTATTGGCAGTAATATGTTAGAGATACATGGTGTAGAAAAATTAAACGGAACAACACATACCTTGCTGGCCGATATGATTGAAGTGGGCAGTTTTATTGGCCTTGCAGCCATGACGCAAAGCGATATTACCATAAAAAATGCAGGGGTAAAGGAGTTGGGAATGATACCCGAAAAATTTCAGCAACTGGGTATTAAAATGGAGTTTAACGGAGATGATATTCATGTGCCTGCTCAGGAAATTTATGAAATACAAAAATATTTAGATGGTGGTGTACTCACCATTTACGACCATCCCTGGCCGGGCTTTACACCAGATTTACTGAGCATTGTTTTAGTAACCGCCATACAGGCAAGAGGCAGCGTACTCATCCATCAAAAAATGTTTGAAAGCCGATTGTTCTTTACCGATAAACTCATTGAAATGGGCGCACAAATTATTTTATGCGATCCACACCGGGCCGTAGTAATTGGGCTGGAAAGAGAAACCCAACTCCGGGGCATTACCATGAGCAGCCCCGATATAAGGGCCGGCGTGGCTTTGCTCATAGCAGCGCTTAGCGCACAAGGCAAAAGCAGCATTCAAAATATAGAACAAATAGACCGTGGCTACCAAAATATAGATGAGCGCTTAAGAAACCTGGGAGCGGATATTGTGAGAAAGAACAGCTAAAAAATTTCTTCCAACTGCTGTAAGTGTGTAACTGTAAAAGTGGATTTTATATCCGTTGCAACATTAATGTGGTTTACAAAAACGGCATCTAACCCTGCGTTTAAAGCGCCTTTAATATCGGTTTCGGGGTTATCGCCAATCATAATGCTTTCTGTAAGCCCTGCGCCGGCAGCTTGTAGTGCGTAGTCAAATATTTCTTTATTAGGTTTTATACTGTTGCTGGCTTCGGAGGTAATTACCCGGGTAAAAAATTTATGGAGGCCACTGCTGTTAAGCTTACGCCATTGCGTTTTTTCAAATCCATTGGTGATTAAATGCAGTTGATAATTTTTTTGTTGCAGGTAACCCAATATTTCAAAAGTGTGGGGAAATACATTTTTTTGATCGGGCAAAATTTCTAAAAAATTTTCGCTCAGTTTTCTTGCCAAAGGTTCATCGGCTACTTTAAAATCCAAAAGCGTACGCCACATCCTTTTCCATTTTAGCTCATCGGCTTTTATAAGCCCTTTTTCATATTTTTCCCAAAGGGCAGCATTATGCAGCAGGTAATTGCGGTAAAAATCCTGGAAAGAAGCAATTTTTTCAAGCTGGTACAAGCCAAAAATTTGCCGGAGGCTAATCCGTGCATTGTGGTCAAAATCCCATAAAGTATGGTCTAAATCAAAAAAAAGATGCCTGTATTTCAATCACTTAGAGCTTATGGGAGGCAAAGTTAGTCGAAAAGCCCATTGGGCTGGCTCAATAAGTAAAAAATACCTTTAAGTCTTTTTATTTTTTTTAACAGGATTCTTCTCTTTTTTACCGCTGATTGAGTACATTTGAGCATTGTACAATACAAAAAATTATTATTGAAGTATGAAAAAAGTATTTTTATTAGCTGCTGCCTTTTTTATGGTAACCGGTGTTGCTATGGCAGATAAAGGCAAAAAGAAAAAGTGTGCCAAAGGCAAATCCTGCTGCAGTAAAATGAGCAAAGCAGAGAAAAAAGATTGCAAAAAAAGTTGCCATGGCGACAAAGAAGAAAAGACCGTAAAGCTTTAATTCTTTGAAAAATTTTTACTGCCCCGGAAATTTTCCGGGGTATTTTATTTTATGCCGGTTTAAATGAATTTTCTTTTCTTTGCACATGGCAGAGCAGTTTCACAAAATACTCATAATTACCGCTCCCTCCGGGGCCGGTAAAACATCCATCACCCATCACCTGTTGCAAAAATTTCCCCAATTGGCTTTTTCCATTTCGGCAGCCACTCGACAGCCCAGGAGTTATGAAAAAAACGGGGTGGATTATTATTTTATGAGTGAAGAAGAATTCAAGCAAAAAATAAAAGCCAAAGATTTTGCCGAGTGGGAAATGGTATATGAAGGTAAATATTACGGCACTTTAAAAAGTGAGTTGGAGCGTATTTGGAAAAATAGCCAGGTACCCATTTTGGACATTGATGTAAAAGGCGCCCTGCATGTGCAAAGCCAGTACCCTGTAAACACGTTTAGCATATTTATTGAGCCGCCCAGCATAGAAGAATTGAAAAAACGATTAATGAGCCGTGGAACCGAAACCGAAGAAACCCTGGCAGCACGGATCAATAAAGCTTCTTATGAAATTTCCTTTAAAGGCACTTTTAATACCGTAATTGTAAACGATAACCTGGCGCAGGCTTTTGCAAAGGCTGAAGAAGTGGTGAAAAACTTCCTGGCCGGGTAATCTTTTAGCTTATAGCGTCTTCATTGGTTTCGGCAATAAAATTCAGCAGTTTATCCCGGCCTGTTTTTTTTAAAGAACTGGTAATAAAATGCCGTGGTAAAAATTGCATTTGCCCTTTTAATGCTTCCATAAAATCTTTTACATTTTTGCTTACGGTGCGCTGGTTTTCTTTATCGCTTTTGGTAAAAACCAGGCTAAAAGGCAATTGCCACAAATAAAGTTTGTCAACAAATTCCAAATCAATTTTTTGGGGCCTGTGGCGGCTATCAATTAATACAAATACCTGCGCAAGGTTTTCTCTATTGCGAAGGTAGTTTTCAATCATTTGTTCCCAACGCCTGCGGCTGGATAGGCTGGTTTTTGCAAATCCATATCCCGGCAAATCCACCAAAAACCAGCGATCGGCAATTTGGTTTTGGCTGCTATCGTTTGCAGACTTTATACTTTCAATTAAAAAATGATTGATGAGTTGCGTTTTACCCGGGCTTGCAGAGGTTTTGGCAAGCCTGGCATTATTGCTTAAGGTATTGATAAGCGACGACTTGCCCACATTACTCCGGCCAATAAATGCATACTCCGGCTTATCGGGTTTTGGGCAGTTTTCTACCGATGGGCTGCTGATGAGATACGTGGCTTTTTGAATATGCATAAACGAAAAATTACTGCAAATTTAACTTTTAAAAAACTGTAACAACGTGTTTATAATATCTTAGGGCAATATCAAACCATTATCTTTGTACGGTTTATGATGAAATTTGCCCATGATACCGTTGTTCCATTTGCCGGCTCTGAGCGAAGCAAAAAAGAGCAAGTAGAAGAAATGTTTGATGATATTGCAGGCCGATACGATTTTTTAAACCGGTTTTTAAGTGTAGGAACTGATATGGGCTGGCGAAAAAAAGCGCTTCGTCAATTAAGCCACCGGCCCTTAAACCATATGCTGGATGTGGCCACCGGAACCGGTGATATGGCCATTATGGCATCCCGTTTGCTAAAGCCGGGTAAAATAACCGGTATTGATATTAGCGATGGCATGTTAGCAATTGGAAAAGATAAAATCAACCAATTAGGCCTGGGCGGCTCTATAGAATTGTTAAAGGGCGATAGCGAAACAATAAATTTTAATGATAATACGTTTGACGCTGTAACCGTAGCTTTTGGAGTAAGAAATTTCCAAAACCTGGAGAAAGGATTGTCGGAAATATTTAGGGTACTTAAACCCGGCGGACGATTAGTGGTTTTGGAATTTAGTAAACCCCAAAGCAGGTTGATGAAAGCGCTCTATAATTTTTATATGCAAACCATGGCCCCGGCTATTTGCAGTATTTTTTCTAAAAACCCACATGCATACCGCTATTTGAATAAATCTATACAACAATTTCCGGAAGGAAAAAACTTTGTAAACATTTTAAATGGCCTTGGTTATTGTAACACGGCCAATAAACCTTTGACCTTAGGAATATGCAGCATTTATTGCGGAGAAAAATAGCAGTAGGTTTTTTTGTGATGAGTTGTGCTTTTGCGCCACAATTTTCCCATGCCCAGGAAACGGAAATTAATTTGCCGGACCATGATTACCGTGCCGTACGGTTTGGGATTAATGTTGGCGCTAACCGGTCGCATTATAACTTTGGGCACCACCCGCTTTTTTTAAACCAGGATAGCATTAATGTAATAGAAAGCCTCAACAGTACCGGTATTAACCTTGCCTGGCTGGTTAATTTTAATCTAAACAACCATTTTGATATTCGTACTTACCCACTAAGCCTGGTATTTACCGAAAAAGCTTTTCAATACCATCTTAAACATCCCAATACCGTTGAAGGAGAAGACAGCCTGATGACTAAAAAGGTACAGGGCATTACCCTGGCATTTCCTATACAACTCAAATTCAGCAGCGACCGAATTGCTAATTTTAAAGTGTATATGATGGGGGGATTAAAAGTGGAGTACGATATGGCGGCCAATGCCGGAGCTAAAAATGCTGAATCGCTTTTTAAGTTAAAACGTTTTGATTACGGGGTGGAAGCCGGTATAGGCTTTCATATTTACTTTCCGGTATTTGTATTAACACCCGAACTTAAAGTAGGCTGGGGCTTAAACAATGTGCACAGCCGTGACCCGGCGCTTAAATTTTCCAACACTATTGATAAAATAAATGCCCGTACCATTTCTCTTTCGCTTACGGTAGAATAGTTTTTAGTAATCGTAATTCCGTTTCCAAAAGTTTAACCTAATACCGGCTGATACCATAGGGTTGTTGGAGTCAATTCCATTGCCTTTATATTTTCTTAGCAATAAAGATAAATCCACAAAAAGATTTTCCCGGGCTTCATAGCTTACCGATACATAGGCATTGAGGCATTTTACTTTTTCTCCACCGCCAATGGAAAAATCGGTACCACTGCGGGTTACATAGGGCTTAAAAATATTACCCCCATAGTTGCTGCCCAGGCTATCCAGCCCTTTGTAATAATAAATGGCCCTTGCATAGAGCATCCATTTAGGTGCCGGTTGAAAGCGCACAATACCAATAAACTCCTGGAAGTTTGCACCCAGCGGATGGGCCAGCGGCTGGTTGTAATGGGTATAATTGGCCACACTGTCGGAGTGGGAATATACAAACGGCCTTACCCGGTTGGTTTCAAATTGCACATCCAGGTTTTTAACATTAAAGGCATCTATGTACTTCATGCCCAGTTGAAATCCAAATTTGTTTACCCAGTTTTTTGGATCGTTTTTAATATCTTTTAATCGAAATTCATCCATAATCATTTGCCCGTAAAATTGCAACCGGTGGGCCACATTGGCTTTAAAATCAATACCGGCCAAAGCATTATCGGGGCTGCCCACGGTGCCTTCAATATGCCTTAAGAAAATAATAGGGTTGAGGTATTGAAAATCAAAACGGTTTTTTCTGCCAAAAACCACTCCTTCAAAAAGGCCTATGTTGAGCCAGTGGTTTACATTCATGCTTAGGTGGTGCATGGCGGCATATTTACGGTCCAGCAACTCATCGCCATGTTTTACAAACTGTGGCATGAGCTCCATAAATAAATTCTGATAATTAAATTTCCAGATGCGGGTGTTGATTTTTACAAAAAGATAGCTGTTGCCAAAATCGCTTAAGAATAAACTCCGGTAACCGTTTCCAATAAAATTTTTATCGTAACCCGCCTGGAAGTTGATGAATTTAGCAGCGCTAAAAGTAAAGTATCCACGTCCGTCAAAATAATCAAAACCTTTGGAAGTTTTGTAGGGTTTGTAAAAGCCTACGCCGGGTACGGCCCGGTACTCTTGTTCAAATTGCCTGAAGTTGGCGGGCCCACGTTCCTGGTTATCTGTAATCATGGCGGCAAAGCCCACTTTTTTTGCAATCAATCCCCTTATGGTTACGCCTCTTGAGTTTAGAAAAACCAGGTTGCTGGTATCCCGCTCTTTGGCAAGGGTAACGTTTAGCATGGGGTTAATGGCTAAAAAAAAGTCGGGTTTATTTACTTCAAAAAAATTAGCCTTGGTTTTATAAAACGATTTTAAAAAGGTTTTTTTACTTGCAAAATTTTCTTTTGGAGTGGTTACCCATTCGGCGCTGTTCATCAACAAGCTTTGTAAATTATACTCGTCAATAGCTGTAAGGTTTAGGTCGGTCCATTCTTTCAACTTATCCTGGTTGGTTACTGGATCCCGGTAGCCCATCCTTGCGCTGTCTAAAAATTCAGCTTCCTGCACTACAAATTTCCGGTTAAAGGGTTTGAGTGTTGAAAAATTGAGGTCGGTGTTTTTTTGTTGTTTTATTTCCAGCCGTTCAATAAAAACATTTTCTTTTGCATCCTGCGGAAGATAAGTAGATTGGGCTGTGGCAGCAACGGGAAAAATAAATACAGCGAGTTTGAGTAAGCTTTTAATAATTTGCATCTTTCAGGATTGGTTAATTTTACAACGAATACTAAATTCAAGTTATGCAAAAATACCTTATTAAGGATATATCCATAGTGAATGAAGGAAAAATTGAGCAAAAAGATATCCTGGTTGCAAATAAACGCATCGAGAAAATTGACCCCAATATTTCCGTAAAAGAAAAAGTGATTGAAATTAATGGCCGGGGCAAACATTTATTGCCGGGGGCAATAGATGACCAGGTGCATTTTAGGGAACCCGGGCTTACCCATAAAGCTACCCTACGAAGCGAAAGCAGCGCTGCGGTGGCCGGTGGCATTACCAGTTTTATGGAAATGCCCAATACCATTCCCAATGCATTAACCTTAAGTTTGCTGGAAGATAAATATGCCATAGCCAAAGCCACATCGGTGGCCAACTACTCTTTTTTTATGGGTGTGAGTAACCATAATGCGGATGATGCATTGCAGGTAAACAAACTTAAGAATGATATTTGCGGTGTAAAAATTTTTATGGGCAGCAGCACCGGAGATATGCTGGTGGACAATCATAATACCCTCAACAAAATTTTTTCGGAATGTGAAATTCTTATTGCCACACATTGCGAAGATGAGCGCATCATCAGGCAGAATTACCAGGCTTTAAAAGCTCAAAAAGCAGAATTAGAACCATCCGATCACCCGGTAATACGAAATGAAGAAGCCTGTTTTGAATCTTCTTTAATTGCCATACAGTTTGCCCAAAAGCACAACAGCCGCCTGCATATATTGCACATCAGCACCGAAAAAGAATTACAGTTGTTTGGCAATATGATGCCGCTTACAGAAAAACGCATTACTGCCGAAGTATGCGTACACCATTTGCATTTTACGGCCAATGACTATGAACGCCTGGGTTATAAAATTAAATGCAACCCGGCTATTAAAGCGCCTCACAATAAAGAAGCATTATGGAAAGCATTGCTGGATGACAGGCTGGATGTAATTGCCACCGACCATGCACCCCATTTGTTAAGTGAAAAGGAACCGCCCTATGAAAAAGCTCATGCCGGCCTGCCCCTGGTACAGCATGCACTGCCTTTAATGCTTTACTATTATAAACTGGGTAAAATAAGCCTGGAAGATATTGTGCGTAAAATGAGCCATGCGGTTGCTGAGTGTTTTCAAATTAAAGAAAGGGGCTATATACGGGAAGGTTATATGGCCGACCTGGTAGTGATAGATTTAAACAAACCATTTACCGTAACGCCTCAAAATATATTATATAAATGCGGCTGGAGCCCGTTTGAAAATTTTCAATTTCCGGCATGCATTGAAAAAACTTTTGTAAACGGTAACCTGGTTTATGAAAATGGCGCAGTAAACGACTCTTATACCGGCGAAAGGCTTTGCTTTAACCGATAAACCTATCGTATGGAACTGGATAAAACCACTTTTTTCGACCTTTCTGTTTTTAATGCCGAAGATGAGTTTTCTGTTTTTGGAAAACTTGATGCAACTCAAACCAGCAGTGGGCGGGATGAATTTCGCCGGATAATGTTAACCCCTCTAAAAACAAAAGAGGAAATAGAGGCTGTGCAACAGGTTTTGAAACATATTGCTGAAAAAGAAAACGGGTGGACAAACCTGATCAGCAATGGAACCATAATGGTTGTGGAACGGTTTTATCATGCCACTTTAGATGAAATACCGGCTTATCCTTCGGCAGTTTCGGCGGCAATGTATAAGCTTTTTTCGGGGCAGGATTATTCTTTGGTGAAATACTCGGCTAAGCATTGTTTTGATTTTATAAAAGGAATGGGGCAGTTGAATCACTTGCTTTTTGTGAAGGATGCTGAAACGCCTTTGCAAAAATTATTAAGCAGTTGCCAAAGTATTTTGCAGCATATGGATGAATATATGGGCGGCTATAACGCTGCAGAAGAAATGCCTAAAACGGCCTTGTTGCGTTTTGCCCATTTTATACGCTACCGTTTTAAAAACCAAATGCAGGCCTTATTGCAAATGCATGCCACCATAGACGCCTGGCATGGAATGGCGCTGGCCGTAAAAAAATATCAACTGGTTTTTCCGGAGCTGGTTGCTTCGGCAACGCCGGTAATTGAAGCCCGTGGTTTATATCATATTTTATTGGAGCGGCCCGTAAGCTATGATACCGTGCTAAATAAGGAAGCTAATTTCTTATTTTTAACTGGGGCCAATATGGCGGGCAAAAGCACTTTTATAAAAGCGGTGGGTATTGCGGTGTTTTTAGCGCATATAGGAATGGGAGTGCCTGCTACGTTAATGCACTTAAGTGTATTTGATGGGTTATTAAGCAATATCAATATAGCCGATGATATTCATAAGGGTGAAAGTTTTTTTTATAACGAAGTGCAAAGGGTTAAAGCCATGCTGCAAAAAGTGAATGACGGTAAAAAATGGCTTATTTTAATTGACGAATTGTTTAAAGGCACCAATGTGGATGATGCCATGAAATGCAGCGCTACTGTAATAGAAGGGCTGCTGAAAGTAAAAGGCTCTTTGTTTATTCTCTCCACGCATCTTTACGAAATAGGGCAACAACTGGCCAAATACCCTAACATTAGTTTTAACTATTTTGAAACGGGTATTGAAAACGGGCAATTGCAATTTAATTATACCTTAAAACCCGGTATAAGCAACGACAGGTTGGGCTACTTAATATTAAAAAATGAAGGCGTTGTAAAAATGCTGGAAGATTTGTAATCGTTTCCTGCAATTCTTAAGCAAACTTGATTTTTGGGTAAGGCTATTATTCAAACAACTCGTTTTGCCTGCCTTTGGGGTTGGGCTTTTTGCCTAAATGCTTATAGGCTTTTTCGGTAACTTCTCTTCCTCTTGCGGTGCGTACAATAAAACCTTCCTGTATTAAAAAAGGCTCGTACACTTCTTCCAGCGTACCGGTTTCTTCGCCTACGGCAGTGGCAATGGTGGTAATGCCTACAGGGCCGCCTTTAAATTTATCAATAATGGTATTGAGAATTTTATTATCCATTTCATCCAGGCCGTATTCATCTACATTTAAGGCTCGCAAAGCATGTTCTGTTATTTTTAAATCTATTATGCCATTGCCGAGTACTTGTGCAAAATCTCTTACCCTCCTCAGCAGGCCATTTGCAATACGGGGTGTTCCACGGCTACGCCGGGCAATCTCTTCGGCAGCATCGCTGGTTATTTTGGTATTTAATATTCCTGCACTGCGTACTAAGATTGCTTTTAAAGTTTTACCATCATAATACTCCAGCCTGTTTTTAATGGCAAACCTGCTAAGCAGGGGCGCTGTAAGTAATCCACTTCGGGTAGTGGCGCCTATAAGGGTAAATGGATTTAAATTTATTTGTACGGAGCGGGCATTGGGGCCGCTGTCTATCATAATGTCAATTCTAAAATCTTCCATTGCAGCGTAGAGGTATTCTTCTACTACGGTACTCAGCCGGTGTATCTCATCTATAAACAAAACATCATTGGGCTCAAGGTTGGTAAGCAGGCCGGCAAGGTCGCCGGGTTTTTCTATTACCGGGCCGCTGGTTTCTTTAATGTTTACACCCATTTCATTGGCTACAATGCGGCTAAGGGTGGTTTTGCCCAATCCCGGGGGGCCATGAAAAAGGATATGATCCAGGGCTTCGCCCCTTTGCCTGCAGGCCTTTATAAAAATGCTGATGTTGTTGATAATTTGCTGCTGCCCGCTAAATTGCTCAAATGCAGCAGGGCGTATATTATTTTCAAACTCCTTTTCGGCGCCGCTCATTTTGCTTAATTCGGTATTAAGATGGGGGTTTGACATAAGGTAAAATTACAGAAAAATAAGCTGGGTCTATCGGCCCTTATCTTTTGAATTTTTTAGTTACACTAAATTTTTTTCTAACTGCTTAAAGCTTCCTGCAGCATTTTGCCCGTTCCATAAAATATTATATACCGTATCGGCAATAACCATGGGTGCGCCTATATGTTCATTGATGAGGTGCATGCATTTGCTGGCATTATAGCCTTCGGCCACCATATTCATTTCCAATTGTGCGGCTTGTACGGTGTATCCTTTGCCAATCATATTACCAAAAGTGCGGTTGCGGCTAAACAGGGAGTAGCAGGTTACCAGTAAATCACCCAGGTAAACCGATGCGGCATAATTGGTGCGTACATTTTCATTGGTTTCCAAATAACCTACTTCGGCATTGATGATTCCGGCTTTGCGCAAAAAACCTGCCATTTCATCGGCGCTGTTGGCAATAAGTACGCTTAAAAAATTATCGCCATACTCCAGGCCATGTGCAATACCGGAGCCCACCGAATAAATATTTTTTAAAATGGCAGCGTATTGTACGCCGTAAATATCTTTATTGATTACCGTGTTGATATAGGTAGTTTTAAAATAACCGGCAATAGTGGTGGCTGTTTCCTTATCCGTGCCTGAAAAAGTGAGATAGGATAATCGTTCCCTGGCCACTTCTTCGGCATGGCAGGGACCCATTACGGCAAAGTAATTTTGAAGGTCCACATTAAATTCCCGCATTAAATAATCATTGAGCAGTAAATTGTTTTGTGGTAAAATGCCTTTAATGGCCGAAACAATTTTTTTGCCTTCAAAAATATTTTTGGGTAATGCCGATAAAGTTTCCACGGCAAATGATGAAGGTATGGCAATTACAATTACATCGCTGTTGCTAACAACATCTGAAGCATTTGTAGTAAGCTGCAGTTGTGTGGTATTAAAACGTGCCGATTGTAAGTATTGAGGATTGTGGCCCCTGAGTTTAAACTGCTCTATGGCTGATGCGCTCCGGTTCCACCAATAAATGGTTTGCCCGTTGTCGGTTAATATTTTAGCCAGCGCTGTACCCCAGCTTCCACTTCCCAATATTCCAAATTTCATCATAATCGTTTCTCGTTAGTTCGTTTTTTTGTTACTCAATATGTAAATAACTTCCTGTATTCCTAAAACTCATCACTCATAACTCATCACTCATAACTCTACATCATCCTAAAGTCCGAGTTTTTCTACCGCAATCTGTGCGGCCAGTTGACTGGCATCTTTTTTATTATATCCTTTTCCTTGTGCTATTAATTCCCCATCTACGGTGGCGCCAATGGTGAAAATGCGTCTCCCGCTTTCAAACTTTTCTTCAAGCGTGGTAAACTCCAATGCTTTTCCGTTTTTATTGGCCCAGCCGTAAAGTTTATTTTTAATGTTGATCTCCACTCCTTCCAGGTCGTCGGTAAACATATGCGGTAGTATAATTTGTTTTTCTACCCAATGTTGCGTTTTTTTATAACCAATATCGAGGTAAACGGCGCCAATTAAGGCTTCCAGCGTATTTCCAAAAATTTGGGAAATTTTAAGCGCATTATCAAACTTGTTGTAAAAGGTAATTTTCTTTAACCCCATTTTAAGGGCTATTTCATTGAGTTTGGCCCTGTTTACCATTTTGCTCCGCATTTCAGTAAGAAAACCTTCACCTTTGTAGGGATATTTTTTAAACAGGTAATGGGCTATTATTGAACTTAAAACGGCATCTCCCAAAAACTCCAGCCGTTCATTGTTTTCATCTGCGCCTTCTCTAATAGAGCGGTGGCTTAAGGCAGTTTTATAAAGGCTAATGTCACCTGGCCTGAAGCCCAGAACATTACTCAACTGTTTTTTGAATGATTGGTTGCTTGGCGCCTTATCAAAAAATGATTTAAAGAATTGCAATGTAGAATCTACGTGCATATATCAAACACCGAAATTAGCGTATTTGTATAAAAAAAGGGAAACCGAAATTTAATCCCTATATTTTTTAATAATAATGCTGGCATTGTGGCCGCCAAATCCAAAAGTATTGCTAAGGGCGGCATTTACGGTACGCTTTTGTGCGGTATTAAACGTAAAATTTAGTTTTGGATCAAGTTCCGGGTCGTCGGTAAAGTGATTAATGGTAGGGGGTACCACATCTTTTGTAACGGCTAAAATACAGGCTAAAGCTTCCAGGGCGCCTGCTGCACCAAGGCAATGGCCGGTCATGCTTTTGGTAGAACTGATATTGAGGTTGTAGGCATGGTTGCCAAATACATTTAAAATAGCCTTGGTTTCTGCAATATCGCCTAATGGCGTTGAAGTGCCGTGAACATTGATGTAGTCAATATCTTCAGGCTTCAAATTGGCATCGTTAAGCGCTGCCTTCATTACATTATTGGCGCCTAATCCATCGGGATGTGGTGCGGTAATATGGTAAGCATCCCCGGTGGCTCCGCCCCCGGCAATTTCGCAATAAATTTTGGCTCCTCTTGCAAGAGCATGATCAAGGCTTTCCAAAACCAGGGCCCCGGCTCCTTCGCCCATTACAAAACCATCCCGGTCTTTATCAAATGGCCGGCTGGCTGTTTTGGGATCATCGTTTCTTTCACTAAGCGCCTTCATGGCATTAAAACCCCCAACACCGGCAGCGCTAATTACGGCTTCACTACCACCGGTTACAATTACATCGGCTTTGCCCAGCCTAATATTGTCAAAAGCATCAATAATGGCATTGGTGCTGGATGCACATGCACTTACTACGGCAAAGTTGGGTCCTCTAAAGCCATGGCGTATTGAGATTTGCCCCGCCGCAATATCCAAAATCATTTTTGGAATAAAAAAAGGATTGAAGCGTGGGGTACCATCGCCGGTGGCATAATTGGTAACTTCTTCCTGGAAGGTGATAAGGCCACCAATGCCGCTGGCAAAAATTACCCCAACCCTGTCGGCGTTACAATTTGTTGCAGTAATGCCGGCATCTTTTACGGCTTCATCGCTGGCAATAAGTGCAAACTGGCAGTACCGGTCTAATTTTCGGGATTCTTTTTTGTCGAGATAGAGTGTAGGATCAAAGTCTTTAACCTCACAGGCAAACCGTGTTTTAAATTTGGAAATGTCGAATTGCTTAACAAAGTCGCAACCGCTAACACTGTCCTGGAGCCCTTGCCAGTATTCATTAACGGTTTTACCCAATGGGGTAAGTGCGCCAAGCCCTGTTACAACAACTCTTTTTAAAGCCATCAGTTTGCCTGTGTAAATTAAAGAATGTAATTACTTAGCGTTTTCTTCTAAATAAGAAACGGCCTGACCCACAGTAGTGATGGTTTCAGCTTGTTCATCCGGAATAGAAATATTGAACTCTTTTTCAAATTCCATAATGAGCTCAACTGTATCCAGGCTATCTGCACCTAAATCGTTAGTAAAAGAAGCTTCATTGGTCACTTCGGCTTCATCCACTCCTAATTTGTCAACAATAATTTTCTTAACTCTTGTAGCAATGTCTGACATGTTATTAAGGTTTAGTTTAAACTGGTTGCAAAAATATAGTTTTTGTATTAAATGCAATGAATTGCAAAGAAATACTAATCAACGAATATACCACTCTTTTTTTTGGAATTTTTACCCCGGGAAATAAGAAAAAGCAGGGAAAAACATCAAAAAATGCCAATTGTGCATTTGTGTTGAAAAAATATGTAATTTGGGAACTGGCCAATATCGCTTTTCCATTTAAAATTACAATGGCATGGGATTGAAAATAATAGAACATGGCAGTAATGAATACCGTCAAATGGTACAAATGCGCTATTTAATATTAAGGGCCCCCCTCGGACTTACCTTTTCGGATGAAGAGCTGGCTAAAGAGCAGGACAATTTGTTAATTGGCGCTTTTGATGAGGATGTTATGCTGGGTTGCTGTATGCTGGTAAAAAAAGACAGGGGAACCATTCAACTACGGCAAATGGCGGTTAATAATAATTTGCAGGGAAAAGGCATTGGCGCCTCTATTATTGCTTTTGTAGAAAGCATTTCAAGGGATAAAGGGTATAGTAAAGTGATGATGCATGCACGGGATACGGCCGTAGGGTTTTATGAAAAATGTGGATATAAAATAAAAGGCGACCAGTTTTTAGAACTCAATATTCCCCACCATGTAATGGAAAAACATATTTTTTAATTGCAGGGTACAGGTTCAAATGATGTAATCAGGCCACGGGCTTACGGTTTATTTTTTCATTGAGCAATACTCTTACTTCATGCATTTCCACCTCTTCAAAAGCCTCTTTAGGGATAATAAAAAACGACCGGCTGTTGAAATATAAATGAATGAAATGCGGAGTTTCCATCCAGGTGCTAAAATCAGACCAGCTCCAGGAACGGCTGCCATTGGCATTTTCAATATAAAATTCACCCGGGCCCAGGTTTACCCTAAAGCGGTCTTTAAAGGTTTTTGCCCGGTTATAAATTATGGCGGGCATTAAATACCAAAAAGAAATCATGAGCGTAAACCATAATACCGAACTGATTAAAAAGGCCAGTGGATTAATTTTTTTAAGGTAAAATAATGCGGCCGAAGCAATGGCAAAAATGTTTACAATTACAATTAACGCTTTTATTTCTTTACGGCTGATGAAATGATAGCGCAATGCCTGTATTACTTTTGCTTTATTATAGGTAAAAAAAGATGATGTCATGAAGGCTGCAAGATAACCAATTGTTTTTCCATTCCTCCAAAATTTGCTGCTGTATATATGGCGTACCGTTAACTTTGCTCCTGGTAACAGGTTTTGAGGTGAGGTCATAAATGAAACCATAACCCTTCATCAATAAATCCATCAAATTGAAAAAATTACTGTTTTTTTTGTTTTTATTGGGTGCACAATTTTATACAAAAGCCCAATTGCAATCTCCCGATGAATTTTTGGGATACCGGTTGGGCAGCAGGTTTACCCCGCATCACCAAATTGTAAATTATTTTAAACAGGTTGCCCTTGCCGCCCCGGCAATGGTTAAACTGCAGTATTATGGCGAAACCAATGAGCACAGGCCTTTATGGCTTGCTTTTATATCCTCTGCGGAAAATATGGCCAATTTGGAGAGCATCCGGCAAAATAATTTACAGCTTGCCGGGGCAACATCCGGAACAACGGAAAAACCCATACCCATTGTATGGTTAAGTTATAATGTACACGGCAATGAAGCTTCTTCTTCCGAAGCCTCCATGCTTACACTTTATGAGTTGGTAAACCCCAAAAATACCCAAACCAGGCAATGGCTTTCCAATACCGTGGTGGTTATTGATCCCTGCTTAAACCCCGATGGAAGGGACAGGTATGTGAACTGGTTCAACAGTGTAGTGGGTAAACAATTTAACCCAAATGTAATTGCGAGGGAACATAATGAACCCTGGCCTGGCGGCAGAACCAACCATTACAATTTTGATTTAAACAGGGATTGGGCCTGGCAAACCCAACAGGAAAGCCGGCAACGAATTAAGCAATACCTAAACTGGATGCCGCAGGTGCATGTAGATTTTCATGAACAGGGTATTAATGATAACTATTATTTTGCCCCGGCTGCCCAGCCTTACCACGAAGCCATCACGGCATGGCAAAGAAAATTCCAGGAACAGATTGGGAAAAATCATGCCCGTTATTTTGACAAAAACGGCTGGTTGTATTTCACCAAAGAAATTTTTGATTTATTGTATCCATCTTATGGCGATACCTATCCCATTTATAACGGCTCCATTGGCATGACGTATGAGCAGGCCGGCGGCCCCGAAGGCGGCCTGGGTGTATTAACCCATGATGGGGATACCCTTACCTTATACGATCGTTTATTGCATCATTACACAACAAGCCTTAGCACCATAGAAGTTGCTTCTCAAAATGCAGCTCAACTCGTATCGGAATTTAAAAATTATTTTATACAGGCCAAAAATGGAACTGTAGGGTTTTATAAAACCTATATCATAAAAAACCCGCCATCCGATCATCAAAAAGTAAAAGCGCTTTTGCAGCTTTTAGACCAAAACAAAATTTTATACGGCACAGGAAACGGTTCGGGCAAAGGGTTTAATTATCAAACTAAAAAAGAAGAGGGTTTCACCATCGCCCCAAACGATATTGTAATAAGCGCTGCCCAACCCGCTGCGGTAATGGTAAAAGCGTTGTTTGAACCCAATACCAAACTTACCGATTCGGTTACCTATGATATTACGGCTTGGGCAATGCCCTATGCTTATGGCTTACAGGCTTATGCCAGCACCTTAAAATTTAATGTTACCGGAACGTACAAAGAGCCCTTTGAAAAAAACCAAATTTCTAATACTTATGCCTGCGTTATGAAATGGGAGGGAAAGTACTCTGCAATGGCGCTGGCACAATTACTGGCCAGGGGGTTTAAGCTTCGTATGGCTGATGCTCCTTTCGAAACCGGAAATGAAAAATTCAATAGCGGATCTATTATTATTTTTCCGGGAGTACATGAAAAACCGGGTGATGATTTTTGGAATAAGGTTTCACAAATTTGCAATACCTATGAAGTAAACCTGTATCCTATTGCTTCAGGAATGGTGGATAAGGGTTATGACATGGGAAGTTCTCATGTAATACCGTTAAAAGCGCCACGGGTGGCCCTGCTTACCGGCAATTCCGTAAGTTCCAATGCAGCCGGGGAAGTATGGCATTTCTTTGAGCAGGAACTTAATTACCCGGTAACTCTTATTAATGCCGAAGATATTAAACGAATTGACCATAATATTGATGTGCTTGTTTTGCCCAATGGATATTATGAATTTTTGATGGAAAAGGATGATGCAAAAATTTTGGAACAGTGGATTAAAAACGGTGGAAAACTGGTAGCGATTGAATCTGCGGTAAGCCAATTGGCTAAACAAGACTGGAGTGCATTAAAAATTAAAACCGACACGAATGAAAGCAACAGCCCTAAAGACCTTTACGCCTCTTTGCAAAAGTATAACTTAAGAGAAAGAGATGCCGTGTCGGGCTTTACGCCGGGCGCCATATTTAATGTGGAACTGGATAACAGCAATCCATTGGCCTTTGGCTACCCGGGCAATTATTATACTTTAAAAATGGATTCCAAAGTGTATGAGTTCATCAAAGAAGAAGGATGGAATGTAGGCGTTTTGAAAAAAGACAACCAGCTTGCCGGTTATGTGGGTTCAAAACTTTCGCCCTTATTAAAAGACGGGCTGTTGTTTGGCACGCAGCGTTTGGGAAAGGGTACCGTTGTATATCTTGCTGATAATATCCTGTTTAGAAATTTTTGGGAAAACGGGAAACTAATGTTTTGCAATGCCGTTTTTTTGGTGGGGCAATAAAAAATCAAAAAGGTTTTAAGCGGTATTACTTATGTAATTGATGAAAGGCAGTATAGCGCCAAACCAGTTCTTCATATTATCTTTACAAAAATTCTGCATGTCCGAAGCTTCAAAAAAATTCCTGGCTAAAAGCACTATAAAAGCAACCGATTTAGAGCACCGGCGCACCATTAATTTTAATATTGGAAAGTATAATGCCGTAGTGCCGCAAGGTAAATTGCAATTTGCCAATACGGAAATAACCAGGCAAAAAGCAAAGCTCAAAAAATGGCAGGCTATTGAATTTTTGGATAAACACCTGGAGCATTTTGAACAACAAATTACCAGCCGTGGCGCCAGGGTTATTTGGGCCGAAAACGGCCAGCAGGCCGTAGATGCTATTCTATCCATTTGCAAAGAAAAAAATTGCAAATCGGTGGTAAAAAGCAAGAGCATGACTACCGAAGAAATTCATCTTAATAAATATTTGGAAGAAAACGGGATAGAAAGTGTGGAAACCGATTTGGGCGAATACATCCAGCAATTAGATGGTGAACCCCCTTACCATATTGTTACACCGGCTATGCACAAAAGCAAAGAAGATGTGGCAAAACTCTTTGCCAATAAATTGGGCACCGACCCCAAACTCACCCCGCAGGAACTTACCCTGGTGGCCAGGAATATCCTTAGAAAAAAATATGTGGAAGCCGAAGTAGGGATTACCGGCGCAAATTTTATCATTAGTGATATTGGTGCAGTGGCCGTTACCGAAAACGAAGGTAATGCAAGGCTGAGTTGTGCTTTTCCTAAAACACATATCGTTTTAGTGGGCATTGAAAAAATGATTCCCTCCCTTACCGATCTTTCCCTTTTTTGGCCCTTGCTCAGCACATTTGGAACAGGTCAAAAACTCACCGTGTACAGCAGTATCATTACCGGGCCAAAGCAGCCGGGAGAAAATGACGGGCCGGAAGAAATGTATGTGATCTTATTGGATAACAACCGTACCGAAATTTTAAAAAATACCGCACAAAGAGAAAGCCTGTACTGCATCCGCTGCGGTGCTTGCCTTAACGCCTGCCCGGTTTATAAAAATATTGGCGGTCATTCCTACGGTGCTACTTATAGCGGGCCCATTGGCAGTGTAATTACCCCGCATTTGCAGGGGATGGACCAATACAAGCATTTAAGTTACGCTTCATCACTTTGTGGCAATTGCACCGAAGTATGCCCGGTACATATCGGTATCCATCATTTGTTGCTCAACAACCGCAAAGAAGCTGTTGATGCAGGACTTAGCAACCTCAGTGAACGCTATGCCTGGAAGGCCTGGAAGCTGGCCTCGCTGAGCCGTAAAATGATGAACCTGGGTAACGGCGACCTGAAAAATAAAGTGGTAAACGGAATGTTTAAAGGATGGACCAAACACAGGGGCAACTTACATTTCAGCAAAAAAACATTTAACCAAATGTGGAAAGAGCAGAGAGGCCGTCATTGAGATTGGTAGCATTAATTATCGGTTATGGGTTTGCTCATTTATTCCAGTGAAATATCGGTTCGGCTCCAGTATATCTGTAAATTTATTTTTTCGGAACGCTTAAACTGTGCATATAGCATTACGCAACATGCAGAAAGTTTTGAGCAATATGACGGGCCAAAAATTAATTATAGCAACCTGCTTTTTGGGGGAGCATGCCTGCAAATTGTACCGCATGGCCTGCTCTTTGAACAGGGAATTGAACCGCAAAAAATTTTTTGCTTTAATGATGATGGCAACAAGGCTTTTTTTAGATCGGGCCTGGGCTACCCATTTGATATTTTTTCGGCCTCCTTTTATTTAATCAGCCGATATGAAGAATACCTGCCGCATAACTTAGATCAATATGATAGGTTCAATAGCCAGGATTTGCTGGCTTATAAAGAAGATTTTTTAAACATTCCCCTGGTCGATATTTGGATTAACCGGTTGGCCCGTTCAATAAAGGAACGCTTCCCGTCATTTATGTTCCACGCCGGGCATTTTTCTTTTTTACCTACCTATGATATTGACATTGCCTATTCTTTTAAAAATAAAGGGTTCATAAGAAATACCGGGGGCTTTTTAATGAAGCCTTCTTTTGAACGATTATCGGTATTAGCCGGCATGAGTAGCGACCCATTTGATAGTTATGAAGCCCTGGATAACCTGCATAAAAAATACGGTTTAAAGCCATTGTACTTTTTTCTGGTAGCCGAAAAAAACAGCGCTTATGATAAAAACATCCTACCGGATAATGCCAATTTTCAAAAATTAATAGTGCAACATGCGCAGCACTATGAAATGGGTATCCACCCCTCCTGGGCTTCAAATCAAGATGCAACTTTGCTGGCTAATGAAAAAAATATATTGGAAAAAATTATCCGGAAGCGCATATCAAATTCAAGGCAACATTATATCAGGCTATCCTTTCCAAAAACCTACCGGGGTTTGCTGAAAAACAATATAACCGACGATTACAGCATGGGCAGCGGAAGCATAAACGGTTTTAGGGCTTCAACGGCCTCTTCATTTTACTGGTACGACCTGGAAAATGAATCCATTACAGCGCTAAAGGTTCATCCATTTTGTTTTATGGATGCCAATAGTTTTTATGAACAAAAATATTCCGTTGAAGAAGCGGCAGAAGAGTTAATGCATTATTACCGGCAATGCAAGGCGGTTAACGGCCGGCTGGTTACCATTTTTCACAATAATTTTTTAGGAACTTCAAAAGCATTTAAAGGATGGCTCCGGATGTATGAGTCCTTTATTGCTCAGACGAATTCAACACCGTAGATTTTCTTGCTTTTCTGATACTATAGTTAACCAGGAAAACACCCAATAACGTTACAAAAGCCCCTCCAAGAATATAGCGGTTTAACGTTTCGCCCAATAGCCATGAGCCTATAAACATTGCAACAAGTGGATTGATATAAGCGTATAAAGTTGCAATAGCCTGTGGCAATTTTTTTAAAGTATATAAAAAAGCTACAAATGCAATAATGGAACCCAATGCAGCCAGGTAAATAATGATACCCCAGGTTTTTAAAGAAATAGCGCCAATGGGTATGTGTTGCTTTAATGCAAGAGACAGGATATAAAGTAAAACAGAACTCAGGAGCATTTGCCAGCCAAGGGAGTAATAGGGGTTTAAGGTTTGCTTTTTTCTCGCCAAAAAAACACTGCCAAAGCTCCAGCTAAGCATGGCCAATACCGAAAGTACAAGGCCCCAGCCAAAATGGAGACCTGTATTTACAAAAGCGTTTTCGTATAAAACCAATCCTACACCCATTAGCCCCAGTACCAGGCCAAAAACGGCCAGCGATGGAATTTGTTTTTGTTTATAAAATACCGCTTCAATCAATACAACACTCAGTGGATACAAAGTACCAATTAATGCAGCCAGTCCCGATGAAATATACGTTACACCCCAGGTGCTGAACCCATTTGCAATTACAAATAATAATAGGGACATGATGAACAACCAACGGAATTCTTTGGCCGAGGGCAGCGACAGTTTTTTGTAAAAAACAAAAAAGGCAACCATGGCAAGCCCTGCAATAAACTGGCGAATAGCCGCCATTTGCAAAGCCGGCATTTCCATTACTGCGGCTTTACTAAAAACCCAGGTGGTGCCCCACACAAAACTTGTGGTAAACAAGGCAAGGTAGGCTTTGGCTCTTGAACTTTTACGAATTTTTTGAATGAGCATATTGCCTTAGTGTTTAAAATGCCTCATACCGGTAATAACCATGGCCAATCCGTTTTGCAGGCAATAATTTATGGAGTCCTGATCTCTTATGGATCCGCCGGGTTGAATAAATGCGGTAATGCCTGCATGATGGGCAATTTTTACACAATCATCAAAAGGGAAAAAAGCATCACTGGCCAGCACGGCATTGTGCAAATCAAATTTGAACTGGCCGGCTTTTTCTATAGAATGCCTCAACGCATCTATACGGCTGGTTTGCCCGCAGCCTTTGCCAATAAGTTGCTTATTTTTTACCAATGCAATCGCATTGCTTTTTAAATGTTTGCAAATGATATTGGCAAACATTAAATCTTCTTTTTCTTCCGGGGTTGTTTGCCTTGCCCCGGCTTCTTTCCATTCACTATAATTGCCTTCATCGGTATCTTGTATTAATAAGCCATTTAAAATGGTTTTCATTTGAAGGGCCGGTTTCGGCTGGGCCAACTGTTGTAACAGGATCCGGTTCTTTTTGGATTGTAAAATACTTAAGGCTTCGTCTTCAAAAGCGGGAGCAATAATTACTTCAAAAAATATTTCGTTAATTGCTGTTGCAGTAGCTGTATCTATTTTGCCATTGGTTACCAACACGCCGCCAAAAGCGCTTTCGGGGTCACCGGCCAAAGCGGCATCCCAGCTGGCTTTGATTGTTGCCCTGCCGGCTACTCCGCAAACATTACTGTGTTTAATGATGGCAAAAACAATTTCTTTGTAATCCCGAAACTCAGCAATCAGGTTGCAGGCTGCATCTACATCGGCTAAATTATTATACGATAATTCTTTGCCGTGTAATTGTTTAAAGGGCTCATTTAGGTTGCCGTAAAAAACGGCTTTTTGGTGTGGGTTTTCTCCATAACGCAGTGATTTTTTTTCTTTATTAAACGGCGTTTCAATGGCAATGCTGTTAAAATAAGCTGATATGGCATTGTCGTATGCCGTACACACATCAAATGCCTTAATGGCAAATTGTTTTCTTTGCAAGAGCGTGGTAGCCCCGTTTTGTGTGGATAGTATTTCCAGCAAAAGGGGATAGTCATTTTTAGAAGCCACTACGGTACAATCGTTGAAATTTTTTGCGGCTGCCCGTATCATGCTGGGCCCGCCCACATCAATTTTTTCTATAATGGCCTTCTCATCTGTACTGTTTTTTACGGTTTCTTCAAAAGGATACAGGTCCACAATTACCAAATCAATTTCAGGTATTTGAAATTGTTTCATTTCAGCTACATGCTGTTCGTCATCTCTTTTAGCTAAAATACCGCCAAACACCAGGGGGTGTAATGTTTTAACCCTTCCGCCAAAAATGGAAGGAAAACCGGTGAGGCTTTCTACAGGGATAACTTTAATGCCCAGTTTTTCAATAAAATCCTGTGTGCCCCCGGTGCTGTAAATGGTTATTCCCTGCTTGTGGAGTTCATGAACAATGGGTTCCAGCCCGTTTTTATAAAAAACAGAAAGGAGTGCAGCGTTGATCTTTTTTTGCATAAACTGATTTAGAAGTCAAGAACAAAAGCGCCTTGTTCGGGCACCGAATGGCAGCGCAAAGTTAATCGTTCGCATTCGCTCCTCCATTTGGCAATTTTCCACAAGGGGTTAGAGGCATCAAAAACCACAACTGCGGGCTGAATGTGGCTTGCCAACTCCATTATAGATAAATCCGGGTTTTTGGTAATTAATAAAATATCCACTTTTAAGGGAGGCTTTGCTGGGGTAAGGGTATCATCTTTATGAATTAATTGTACCGATTTAGGGCCAAATTGATAGAGATTTTCCCGGATATGGAGCTGGCTAAAAGGTTGCCGGGCTTCACTGAGTAACATGGAAATGCGTGCAGGTTTTAGATAGAAGTTTTTGGGTAGCGCATCTTGCAGCAATAAACTATCGCCCACAAAATAAAATTGATCTTTATAAATAAAATCCATGGCGCTTTGCCGGCTTACATTGTAAATAATAATTTTTTGCTGATGATTTATTTGAATGCGGGCATAAATCATAAGGCCTGCATAAATGGCCAGGAAAATAAACGCTGTTTTTAACCCGGTTTTCGTTTTATATAAAAACCAGGCACAAAGTGCAATCACCATTATATATAACACCCAGGTGCTGTAAATATTGGCATAAATTTTATCCCATACGGAAAAGGGCAGGCTATTGCATTTTTGAATAAATACATTTAATGCAAAAATGGCCCAGTGCGTTATTTTGCCCAATAACAGGGCAATGGGCGTAAAGGCTGAAAATAAAATCACTAAAATTTCGCCGTATAAAATAATAGTGGATAACGGCACGGCAATAAAATTGGTGAACAAAAACAAGCTGGGAAACTGGTGAAAATAATAAATACAAACCGGGAAGGTAAAAACCTGTGCAGCCAGCGTAACACTCATCAGCGACCAGGCGCTTTGTAAAATTTTGTTTTTAACATACCAAAATTTATAAATGGGTTGTTGAAGCCACAGTATTCCAAAAACGGCGAGGTAGCTTAACTGAAAGCCTACATCCCAAAGCAAATAAGGGTTCCAGCAAAGCAGGGTAAAGGCCGAAGCCGCCAGGGCATTGTACCCGTTTGTAGCGTTGAAAAAAGATTTTCCGGTAAGGATAAATGTAAACATTACGGCGCTGCGTAATACCGAGGCCGAGGCGCCGGTGAGCAATGAGAATAACCACAGAAAGGAAAGAATAAGAAATACGGATAGGATTTTTTGCCGTTTTATTAAACCGGTTTTTGTAAAAATCCATAAGAGTATGGCATAAATTAACCCCAGGTGCAACCCGGAAATTGCTATGATATGCACCACACCGGTATTGCTGTAGGCCTGCACTAAATCTTTATCCAGGTCTTCTTTATAGCCAATAATTAAAGCTTCGGCAATGCCCTGTTCGTTTTTATTGCCGCCAATATATTTTCTTATGCTCTTTAAAATATAGGAGCGGGATCGGTATATAAAATGGTAGAAGAAATTTTTATCCGTCTCGTTGGTTTCTACAAAATCAGCCGGGCTGAGGTAGACCGTATGATAGAGTTGTTGAAATGCCGTGTATCGTTCATAATTAAAAGCGCCGGGATTGCCCGAGTTCCGAATCCAGGTAAGGGGCTTGTCCACAATAATTTTATCGCCATAATGAATGCCGGTATCAATGGATTTGGCAAAGTAGAGTAAAATTTTTCCGGTTACCGGTATAGCTATACCCTTATTGATCACGGCTTCAACTATTGCATCGGCCTTATAAGAATTTGTTTTAGGTACAAGCGGTTCATTTATTTTCAACAATAGTTTGCTGCTGTCGTTTACCCAATGCCCGTACCAGTTTTTCATTTTGCTTTTATCGCTTTGCTGCGTAAGCAGCATACCCGCCGATGCAATAACTAAATAAAGTATAAGCCCCTGGAAAAACCGCAATGCATATTTTAACGAAACAGGAAGAAATGCAATTAGCAAAAGGGTAAGGGTAAAGCAAAGCAGGCAAAGAATAATGTAGGTGATATTAAACCCCAGGTACCATTGTAGTAAAATTCCGGTAACCAGCGGAACCAACAGCCGGATAAACGGAGCCTGCTTCCATATAGGGAGATTAAAATAGGGTTGCATAGCCTAAGATACAGAAAGTTTGGAGTTTTTAACATATTATAGCGGCTGTGATTTACAGTTGTTTAGAAAAAACTATCCCTGTAGAATTTTGGGATTTTTTTTACAAAAAAGGCTATAAATTGCCTCTAAAATTTATTATTTTCACATTGATTTTACTTCTACTTTGAATCAACAATATGACATTTTTGTGTTCAATTAAAGTAAAATCTTTTAAACAAATGAAAAACCGTTTTTTCTTTCTGCCCGTATCCATTACCGCTTTTTTGGTAATTACCGCATTTGTGCCTTCGGGCAAAAAATCATTTTCTTTTAGTAAAGCAAACCGGCCTTTGCACGAAGGACAGAATTATTATATCATCATTGATAAAAGCGATTATGAATTGAAAGTATATGACGATGAAGGCTGGTATGCCACATACCCGATAGTTTTTGGCAGCAAAGACCTGGGCGATAAAATGCGGGAAGGTGATAAGCGCACCCCTAACGGTCATTTTAAAATTATTCAAAAAAGAATTAATCCCAAATGGGGCCCGCAAATGCTGCTGGATTATCCAACACCCGAAAGTTACCGCAGGTTTAAAGACCGTAAAGCGCATGGCGAAATCCCTAAATCGGCCAGAATAGGCAATGGCATTGCCATTCACTCTACCCGAAAAGAAGAAGAATGGACGGTAGATAATTATTATAACTGGACCGATGGTTGTGTTTCGGTTAAATATTCCGAAATGGAAGAACTATACAGCTACATTCCCGTAGGTACACCGGTTACCATTGAGCCATAAATCAGCCATTAATAAAAATAAGGTTGGCATCCCCGTAGCTTAAAAAGCGAAAATTATTTTCCATTGCATAAGCATACATATCCTTCCATTTATTGCCTACCGCAGCGGCAACCAGTAAAAGTAAAGTGGATTGCGGCTGGTGAAAATTGGTTACAAGGATACTCGCTATTTTAAAATGATACCCGGGTGCAATGAGTAATTGGGTTTGAGTAAAGAGCCTGTTGTAATTATTTTGTTTTAGCCATAAAATTAAATGCTCCAAAGCTTCTGCTTTACTGAGGGTTGCATTGCAGAGCGGTGCTTCATATACATCCCATTGCTGTAGCGATAAATTTTTTATTTGAGGCTGAAGAGATGCTTTAACACCAAGCCAGTATAAGCTTTCGATTGTTCTTAATGATGTAGTGCCTACCGCAGTAATTGGGCCTGTTGCATTTTTAATTGCTTCAATGGTTTCAACGGAAACATCCAGCCACTCTGCATGCATTTCATGCGCCTGCATGGTTGCCGATTTTACCGGTTTAAATGTGCCTGCGCCTACATGGAGCGTTACAAATGCCTGCCGTATATTTTTTGCAGAAAAATTATTGAATACGTTTTGTGTAAAGTGCAACCCTGCGGTTGGCGCTGCAACGGAACCCTGCTCCAGGGCATAGATGGTTTGGTAGCGGCTTTCATCTTCCACTGCTGCCTGCCGCTTGATGTAGGGAGGCAAGGGCACATTGCCTGCGGCTTCAATAATTTCGGCAAAGCAAAGATGAGCAGGCTGCCAGCTTAATTTTATGTGATAACTATCTCCAATTTTTTGCAGCTTTTGGGCTTCCAATATCACCTGGGTTTGTTGAACCTGAATTTTTTTTTGTAAAGAGCCGCTTTTCCATTTTGCAGCGCCGCCAACCAGGCAAGTCCATTCACTGCTTGCGGAGGCTGCCATTACCTGGCTGTATTCAATATGTGGTCCGCAGGGTTCTAAGCAAAAGATTTCAATTTTTTTACCGGCGCTTGTTTCAAAAATCAGCCGGGCATTAATCACTTTTGAATTATTAAAAACCAGCAGGCTGTTTTGGGGAAGGTAAGCAGCAATATTGCTGAATGTATCTTCCGAAATTTGTTGCGCTTTATAAATTAAAAGTTTGGAAGCATCCCTTTGTTGCAACGGATGCAAAGCAATACGTTCGGCCGGTAAATGGTAAGTGTAATCTTGTATGGAAATTTGGGATGGGTGCATTATTGCTAAGGTAAAAGAAAATAGCAAAAGGGATAGATGGCTACCCACCCAATGAAGGTTATTTTTTTATAACTTTTTGAATAATCAGCTTGTGGTTATCTTCTATCCTTACAAAATAAATGCCTGAAGCAACAGTAGAAATATTGCAGGTAATGGCAAGCCCCGATGCAGTAAATTGCTGAATGGTTTTTCCATTTGCATCCATAATGGAAATTGCGGCATTTTGAAGCGGCCTGCTAAAAGCAAGGGTAAACATACCCGAGGTAGGGTTTGGATACAATGCATCTATTTGCTGTACAGATAAGTTTTCCATTTCTTTTTTGCTGAAATAAGATACAGGAGCAGTTTTTGCAAAATTATTTTGGCTGGCGTTTCGCCCTGGATAGGGGTTGCTGCCATTATTGCAAAAATAAACCCTGTACATACGATTACCTGCTGCATCGTGTACATACACAATACCACATTCCCCCGAAGGGAGCTGTTGGGCAATGCTTTCTTTAGTTGCAATAACCATCAAAATGGCGATGAATATTTTTTTCATAAAAAATATTTTTAAATTTAATAACCTTAATCCTGTTCCTCCACAAATACGTTGGTGATTAATGAATCGGCAGTTTCCTGTACTATCACCTCCCTGCCAGCATACAATACGGCACAGCTATCGGCAGTTGCGCCAACAAATAATTTATTGATCGCCTGTATGGGCTGGTAGTAGCCCGTAACCTTGCTTTTTCTTTTTATATACACCTGCCATTTGCAAAAGCTGTTGCAGGCAAGCTGCACGGCGGTTACGCCGTAAGGGGTGGCAAGGTTGTCAACCATTGACTGCGTTACGTTTTTACGGTAATTGAAGTTGGTGCCCTGGGTAAACTTCCAGCAAAGGCGTGGCTCGGTTGTACGCACAAAAAAATACTGCGCCCCAAACTGCGCTTCCATCTCTGCCCGGGTTTTGTTGCAAATTTCGCCGGGTATGATGTAGCCGTTTTGCACCAGGTTCCAGCAGCCGGGGCCATCGGTGTTGTTTTCTTTTTTGCAGGATAAAAATATAATGCAAAAAAGCAGGAGGAATAAGATTTGTTTCATGTGTTGGTGGTTATAATTTTTAAAAATTTTGTTTTGCCATTATAAGAAAAAATAAGATATAATCATTTATTTTCATAGTTATAATCTCTTAAAGTAAAACTTTGTTGATGCGTTTCCAATAAAAAGTTGTAAGATCAATGTGTCAGGAAACTCACCTTTCTTTTTTTTGTCTCTAAAAATTAGGCCCAATTCCTCTTTAATTTCTTTTTTTACTACAAGTTCATTGGCTTTTTCCATATTGCCAAGTATAAAAACACTATTTATAATTATAGTATCTGGCTTACTAAATAATAAAGTTTTTGAAATATCTAGTTTTTTTAAACTGGTAGTCTTATTTACAAATTCTAAACTAATATTCCAAAACGCAGTATCGCCTTTTCCATGATGGTAAATGTTTTTTGGACTAACATAAATACCATCATATACTTCAAATATTCCATCAGAAATATTATTATATATTTTCTTATATGGGCAGGCAGTTAGAATCAGAGATATGAAAATGAGAATTAAATATTCAAGATATAATTTCATGGTTTTAATATTTGAGGTTATCAATAGCGACTATCACTATAATAAGAAGCTGCCGCCTCATTATATATTAATCTAAATTGATGATCATAGATTTCAATTCCTTTTATAGCTCTCAAGTACCACTGTTCATACATGCCCTTCCCAAGTTGACCAGCCCAAGTTTGATTTAATTGTTGAAAATAATGATAAGATTCATGTACCCAAGTATTTACACCATCTAAACTCTCCATATCACTACCTACCATAAGGGAACGACCAACAGTAATTCCCGGGGTAAATATTTTCATTATCCCACCAGATCTATACACGGGACTACCTGCTCCACTTAATAAATTGATATCTTTTTCTGATTCCATTTTTCGCAAGGCTAATTCTACATTGCCAGTTGGCCGTATTGTTGGGCCAAACGTTGCTATATTTATTGTAGATCTTGCTCCTGCGCCTATAAAACCATTCCTAAATCCAAATGTGAATCCACTTTTTAGGTCAACACCGTTTAGTAGTGACCCTATGCCACCAGAAATCCCCCCAACTAACCCTCCTCTAAAACTATTAATACCTAGTTCGGCAAGACCATTTAATAATGCTTTGCCAGAATTAAATTTTCCTTTAAATCCTTTGAATTGTGGAATTACTCCATCTATAACCCCTCCTAAAGCATTTCCCATTAGACTTCCAAAATTAACTTGATTTCCAAACGCTAAACTAACTGCTGAATTACTTGCAATATTTGACATCATACTGTATCCAACACTTTGTCCAATTGCACCCATTGTTTTCCCAATTATTGTAAAACCTCCACCAATTGCTCCACCTAATGCCCCCATTCCAACAGACTTTATGAAACTTCCCCAATTCCAATTTCCACTAATTGCTGCACCAAGAGCGTAAGTTGCAGCTGATGTACCGGCTCCAATTAAAGCTGCGACTCCCAAAGCGATCCATGGAAAATTCCCATCCGGATCGGTAAAAACCAATGGGTTATTTAAAGCATAAGCATACCTGTTGTACCCCTGTGTGCCATAAGGGGTAGGCACATAATTATCGGGGCTAAGCATACGCCCCGTTATGGGATCGTACATGCGGCCATTCATATTTATTAATGCAAAATTGGGTAGCATTTCATGGCCTGTAAATCCACGGTACAGCCACTCCTTTGTAATGCCGTCATTTGTAAGCTGGTTCCAATTGGCCGGGTTGCGATGCCGGCCCCAGGCATCAAAGTTTTGGGTGGCAACTACGGTTGCGCTCCTGTCCGTTACCGTAAGTATGCTGCCCAGGTAATCGGTATATACAAAATATGGCCGGGTAATACCTTCTTCGGTAATTAACATTGCACAAAGTCCGTCGCCGCCACTAATATAATGGATGGATATCAGTGGCCCTGAACCAACTTTTAATTCTTCGTAATTACCATCAAAATATTTTGAACTCATTACCCTGCCCACCTGCTCATAAGTAAGCACCCTTTCATAGTCGGCGCCATATTCAATATTCAAATCTATTGCTCCGCCATAGGTGCTATTTCCTTCAGAAATGGAGGCTGTTTTTAAGAAGGAAGTGTACCTGATTTTTTGCTCATCATGCGATATTGCCTGGATAGGAATGGGGAAAACAGCTTGCTGGCCATGCATTGGCGTTTCTGTAATATAAGCAATAGCATGTTGCTTATTATCCTGGTAGGTAAAATACCCTGCGTCTGTTTTTGTGCTGATATTACCCATGCTGTAATTGCCAATAGTACCATCATAAGTAATATTAAACTGGTGAAAAGAATTTACTTTAGCATCTAACAACCTGTTTAATTCATCATAATTAAATTCTTCCCCTTGCCCGGTATGTACATCTTGCCTTTTTTTAAGGTTACCCGTTGAAAACTCAAAATCATACGAAAGATTTTGCAAACCATCGGTTTGTGTACCTGCAGGAAAATCTTTGTGGTAAGTATTAAAGGTTGTTTTGCCATTTCCTAAATCATAAGCGGTATATCTTCCTCGACCATCTGTAACAGGTTTTGTATATAAAACAACCGGTTCAGTAAGCCCGGTACCACTTGCAATTTTTTCAATGATATATCCATTATCGTCATAGGTATTTTCTACAATTACCCCCGAAGGGTATTTAGTGGATAACAAAGCGCTATTACTGTTATAGGAATAATCTGTTGTATGGGTAAGGCCATCACTGGTTCCGGTTTGCGTAACCCTTTCTAATCTTTGTAATGCATCATATTTATAATTTCTAACTATACCATTGTAATTGATTATTTGAGAAGGGTTATTATTACTGCAATGTGTATTAGGGTTGTAATAATATTTATAAGTAATTGTACCTTCGGCAATTTTTTTTGTAGATAGCCTGTTTAATTCATCATAGGTTAATTCTGTAACATTGCCATTGGGATCCACCTGCCTGTAAAGTCTTCCGTAAGCATCATATTCGTAAGTTATTTTTCCGGCATCTATATCCTCCAATATTACCTGGTTGCCATATTCATCGAATGTTGATGAAACCAATACGTTATTGCCATGCCGCACTTCTGTTTGTTTACCCTGGCTGTTATAAGTATATACCAGTTCTCCGCCATCGTCTTTTGCAGAAATTATTTTACCTGAGGCATCAATTATTTTTTCACTTACCTGCCCAGAAGGGGAAGTTAAAACCACTTTCATTTTTCCCCCCCCCAATGATGTAAAAAATGTTGAGGAAGTACCCCTGTAATCTATAGTGGCAACCGGCCTGTTATATTGATCATACAGAAAACTGGTAATATCCGGTGTTTCTACAGGTTCAAAAAAAGAGCTTGTTTTGGTTTTAATATTTCCTTTATTGTCAAAGCTGGTTAATGTTGTATGCCAGTTGTCAACCTGCGATGTAAGCGCCTCGGTTTGCCGCTTGTATTCCCTGCCATATTTATCGAAGTATATTTTTACATCAGGGTTACTGCCGGAATATTGAATAGTACTGTAAAAAAGAGCGCTGCCATTCACATTCCAACTTTTGTTTTGGGTAATTAAGTTTCCGTCGGGTAAAGTAGTTTGTGCAAGATTTCCAAAAATATCATATAAATAAGTTGTGGTAAGGCAATCAGAACTGGTAACATTAACAGGCAACCCCCATTTACTATCCATTGTAAATGATTCTGTTTGGGCAATAGAAGATCCGCTCCCTTTTTGTGTTTGAACAAGGTACCTGCCCTTAGCATCGTATGTATTTGCTGAGTGTACATTTGGCAAATTAGATGCGCTGGTAGTTTGAGTTAAAATGTTTCCGAAATTATCATAAGTGTAAGCAGATGTAACGGCATGAGGTAACCCGTAATAATTAACCTCGGAAATAACCCTGTTTTTGCCATCATACATAAAACTTTTTGAGTTTGTAGCCGGGGCCATACCAGCACGGGTATTTGTTGTTGTTATGAAAGAAGGAATTGCTGGTACAGGGCTGGCATTGGCAATGTAACTGGTATTGGTAGTAAGTGTTTCAAGTGCTGTAAAATTACTTCCTGTTTTAAATCCGGTATATGCAATGTGTGTTGTAATGTTTCCAAAATTATCATACTGGCTTTCGCTTATTACTGTTTTTCCAGCATTTAAGTAGTCTGTAGTTTCTGTTTTTGGAATTTTTAAATTATAGCGAATGTCCTGGTTACCGGTAGAAAGGCTTACAAATTCGGTAGTAATATCAGTTTGTGATAGCAAATTGCTCCCTAAATAGGTAGATTGTTTTTTGGGGACTAATAGAGCAAACTGTGTATTTATATCATTTTCGGATAATGATGAAATACCGGAAATATTATTTTTGGAAAAAACTTTTTTGTATCCTAAAAAGCCTTTTCCTGCCCTATGTACAATGGCGTCCTCGTAGGTATATGTTGTAATATTTTCACCCCCAATTCCATCGGGTATGGACATTGACGATACTGCATAAATGGGCAACTCAACGTAATTGTAGGGATTAAGGTTTTGAGGTGCATCCAAAGATGTTGTGCGGTTATAGAAGTAGGGGTATCCTGCTTTATCGGTTAGGAGTTTATAATCAAAGCTGGTGGTAACATTATGGCCGGTAGTTACTTTTTTAAGCAACCTTTCCTGCCCCAACGCTTTAATAGAAACAAAGTCGGCATAATTATTTGCCATAGTCCCTGTACCCAGGTTGTTCATAAAGTCGCTCCGGCCATCGCCGTTAAAATCGCAAAGTATCAAGTCTGAACCACCCAGCATTTCATTGTAATCATACTGCTCATAATAAAAAGAATTTGACTGTGCGCCTGCGGAGCCTTTACTGTAATATAAAGATAGTTTTGATTTTAATGTAGTTTGGTTATACCAGTAATTATATCCATGAAGTATATCCGACTTTCCATCTCCATTAAAATCTGCAACAAGCAATTTATGGTTTTCGTTAATCTGGCTTCCCGAAAAAACAACAGTTTGGCTGAATAAAAAAGGTTGTGAATCAAAGCCAATGCCTGTGCTATACAATATACTCCATGTATTATTGTTGGCCCGCAACAAAATGTCTGTTTTTCTGTCTCCGTTAAAATCACCAGGGTAACAATAATGGTTTTTAGTTATCAGTTGGGTTGTATAAATAACCGATGCAGCGAAAGAATATCCGGTTGTTTGGCTAACTTTATTAAAGCTTACAACATAAGTGGTTTGGTCTTTAGTAACCAGCATTTCCATTTTACCATCGCCATCAAAATCAATAATATTAATTTTATCGGCTTCACTTATTGTGCCTGAATAATATTCCGGTGGATAAGGGTTTGTGCCTACACCAAGCCCGGCAATCTCTTTGTTAATTTCGCCGGTAGCCGGAAAATTTATAAAGCCTTTGCAGTCAAATGTATATTTGGGTATTGATTGCCATATATCGCATAAGCCATTTTGTTTTAGTTTTCCTAATATAAGAATATAATCCTGGTTTCCATCCCCGTCAAAATCGCCTGGGAAAAAAAAATTGCCGTTTCCTTTAGCATCATATTGGTAGTTGTATCCTAAGTTGTCAGTGGGATATGGATAGCTTTGAGTAGTATAATCATACCCTCCCGTTTGGTTATTGTGGCTTTTGGTATGGTTGATTTCGATATTTTCTAATTTTCGTCTATATTCTGTGCAGTTTAAATTAACAATAGATGTTTTTGCGAATAATACATCATCCCTTCCATCTTTATCATAATCTGCAGATAAAAAATTGAAAAACTTTGCTTGTTTAAAATTTTCAATTGATGTACCCTGTGGTAGCGTTTTAGTGTACATTACTGTAACACCACCGTTCATCGGTCCAATATCTTTATAAATAGAGTATTGTGAATGTAACAATGCACCCGCTTCTTCATTCCAATCTTTGTTTGCAACAATCATATCTGTTTTTCCATCTGCGTCAAAGTCCCCTGAAAAAAAATCAAAGTCTCCATTTATTGCATTGGTAGGATAAGAAATAATATTTGTTGGTTTGTCGCCGTAAAGGAAAATTGTACTGTTTAATGAAAATGCTGTTTCATCTCCCCCATATTCAATTAATTCTTTTAAAAAGGAGTAAATATTATCTGTGCCAAATTTTAATTTATATGTTTTAATGGTTTCTGTAACATTCGCATCATTTTTATGAACAATTGAGATTTTGTCTAATAGATATTTTGCAGAAATTTTTGTTCCGGCTTCAAATATTTCAGATTCATCCGTGCGGATGGAATAGGAAAAGTTTATTTGGTTATAAGGAGCTGTTCCGGTATTAAAATTGCCCGTGTATAATATTTGTGTTATTCTTGGGCTACGGTCGTTCATTGAATATTTAAACTCAATAAAATTACCATTGAGATCCCTAATTTTATTGATGAACCAAAAAATGGTATTCGTTCCATTTTCTGTAAGTAGTTTAGAATCCAGGCTGTTGCCATATTCCATTACTATACCATCTTTTGTGGTAACCTTAAACCAATTTGGATTATCAGGAGAAATGCTGGTAAAGGTTTCAATTTTGGAAAATGATTCTGATTCGCCAGCGTATATTGTACCATTAGCTCCATTTAAGCCAGATATTGGGTTCAGCTTCATTCCATCCAGTAAAAATGCATCTTCAGTTGCATTAAATTTTACAGGCTGAACAATGCCATTATGGTAAATGTTTTTTCCAGCCCTTCCTATAGTTGAAAGCCCGGAAATATTCCACCCATAGCCAGCAATTCCATTACCTGCCTGTGAACTATATGATAATGAAATTTTTGGTTCAAAGTTATTAGAGCCGGGGGGAGTGTATATAGGTATGGTATAGGTAACGCCGCCAGTGCCTGCTATTGAAAAAGTACCTGCAATTTCTCCAATGGGCTTAGAGAGGTTTACAGTTTTTACAAAATCATTTGTGGTATATAAAGGAGTATAAACTGTATTTTGAGAAAAAGCGTAAAAAGAATAAATAGAAAAAATAAAAGTGAACCAGGCTTTTGTACATATACGGTAAATGTACCATGGTAAAGTATTCATAAAGCAAAAGTTAGGGTGGAAGAATCAAATGTAGTGTAACCTACAATAAAAAAGTTATACTAAAAAAATTTTTTTTAGGAACCGAGGTTGGGTTTATAATATGAAACGGAAATTTGATTATCTACAATGCACATTTTTCATGGTAATTCACTATCTGTATGGGCAGGTGTTCAAACTCATAGCCTTTATAATAATTACCTATTTCATCAAGCACTTCGTTCACAGCTTCGGGTGATGGGAGTGTTACTAATTTTTGCCTGAACTCTTTTATATTGGGCAGGCCTTTTAAGTAATTGGTATAATGCCTGCGCATTTCATTTATGCCCACCACAGGCCCTTTCCACTCTACCGATTTTTGTAAATGGGTACGGCAAACTTCAATGCGTTCCTGTAAAGTTGGTGGAGGCAAAATTTCTTTTGTAGCGAGGTAATGTTTTATTTCTCTAAAAATCCAGGGGTAGCCAATGGCTGCACGGCCAATCATAATGCCATCTACGCCATATTTGTTTTTATATTCCAGTGCTTTTTGAGGGCTGTCAATATCTCCATTGCCAAATATGGGTATTAGTATGCGTGGGTTGTTTTTCACTTTTGCAATGAGTGACCAGTCGGCTTCGCCTTTGTACAACTGGCACCTTGTACGGCCATGTATAGTGAGAGCCTGTACACCGGCATCCTGCATACGCTCAGCCACTTCTTCAATATTTTTTGTATGATCGTCCCAGCCTAATCTTGTTTTTACGGTTACCGGAAGTTGGGTGCTTTTCACTACGGCTTCGGTAAGCCTCACCATTAAATCAATATCTTTTAATACGCCGGCTCCGGCGCCCTTGCTCACTACTTTTTTTACCGGGCAGCCAAAGTTAATATCTACAAAATCGGGCTTTACCGTTTCGCAAATTTTAGCGCTCATGGCCATGGCTTCTTCATCACCACCAAAAATTTGTATGGCAAAAGGTCTTTCTTCTTCGGTAAAATCCAGCTTTTTACGGCTTTTAATGGCATCTCTTATTAACCCTTCGCTGCTGATGAATTCACTAAACATTACATCGGCGCCATTGGCTTTGCATACGGCCCTAAATGGCGGATCGCTTACATCTTCCATTGGCGCCAGCAATAATGGAAAATGGGGTAAATTGATATGGCCTATTTTGGGCATTAGTGCGTAACTTGTTGAATAAAAATTCTTTAAAACGGCAAGAAATCTTTGTTTTATCTTGCGCTGCAAAATTACAAAAAAGCTATGGAGTATAAAAGTATCAAAGGTTTTACGGGCTTTGGCCAATTGGGCTTGTTGTTTTTGTTTTTGGGCCTGGGGTTTGTACTTGCTGCAATAGCACAATTAGTAATTTTTGTACAGGCTATGCCTGCCGGCGCTTCGCTATTAGATAGTAATGCTCTTATGAAAGTAATGGCAGATCCCAAGAATGTAAATGCCATAAGACTCTCCCAGGTATTAGGTACATTTTGCCTTATGTTTATTCCTGCTGCATTGCTGAGCCTTGTTGCCAATGGCAAAAACCCATTTTGGCTGGGCTTTAATAAATATGTGAATTACCGGCAAATAGCGCTGGGTTTTGCCCTTATTTTTTTGGCCAATATTGCCGCCGGGCCATTGGAAGATTTGAGCAAAGCCATTGTTGCAAAACTGCCTTCATTAGATGCTGCTGCAAAAAAAATGGAAGACCAGTATGCAGAGCAGGTAAAACTTTTGGGCAACTTAAAAAGCTGGGGTGAATATTTTGTGGCCATTTTTATACTGGCTTTTTTCCCGGCCATGTTTGAAGAACTGCTGTTTAGGGGAACCCTTCAAAATCTATTGGAAAAATGGTGGAAAGCGCCGCTGGCCGCAATTATAGTAAGTTCCATTATCTTTAGTGTAATACACATGAGTGTATATTTATTTTTAAGTCGTGCCGTTTTGGGGTTTGTGCTGGGCTGGATGTTTTATAAGAGCCGCAATATTTGGGTGAATATTATTGCCCATTTCCTAAACAATGCATTTGCATTAACCATGCTGTTTAGCGAGTACAGGTCAAAAGGAAAAGTTTCTATGGATAGCGGGGATATAAAAGTAGAATGGTGGGCCGGTTTGCTGGCTTTAGCGGCTATTATTGTATTATTTAGGTTGTTTAATAAATTTTCTGAGGAAAACAGGCTGCGTATTGCCGCCAAAGAACAGGCATTAATTGCAGAAAAAGACCCGTTTCATTCCATTGCCAACACTTCAAGCGAATAACATTGGCACTTAATAAAGCAGTATTTAAAACCCGAACCATTACGGCAATTGTTTTTGCTGCGGTAATGCTGCTGGGTTTGCTTTGGAATTACTGGCTGTTCATTGTTTTGTTTACGGTTATTCATTTTGGGTGTTGGGCAGAGTTTGTAAAACTGGTTAAAAAAATTTACGGCAATAAAAGCCTGCCTTATTTACTGTTGGGAATTTTGTATATCAGCCTGCCGGTTTTAATGCTTATTGACCTGGCAACAGAAGTTAACATATACACTATTAGCAATACACAGGAAATAGTATTTAACCGCATCATTCCCTGCGCCATTATTTTTTCTATTTGGATAAATGATACGATGGCCTACATTGTAGGCTCCTTAATAGGCAAAACACCGTTTAGCAAAATTTCGCCCAAAAAAACCTGGGAAGGCACAATAGGCGGGATGGTTTTGTGTGTGCTGGTAATAGGGATTGCGGCAAATTTTGTGGAACCGGCTAAGAAGGTTTTTGCCGTTAAGCATTGGGTGGTTATTGCTTTGCTTTGTGCTGTTTTTGGCACATTGGGAGATTTGCTGGAAAGTAAATTAAAGCGTATGGCCAATGTAAAAGACAGTGGTAATTTTATGCCCGGCCATGGCGGTTTTTTAGACCGGTTTGATTCCTTGTTGATTGCAACCCCGGCAGTGTGGTTGTATATTAAGTTTATTGCCCGGTTTGTTTAGTAGTTGCCAAATACATTTGTTCACTTAACTTTGTTCATCAATAAAAATTTATATAATGACCATTCATGGTGAAGGATATAAAACCATTGCACTTTGTACGCTCATTGTGGTATTGTTAAACTTGTCGGTATTTTGGTTTTTTGGAAGTTATGCCATGTGGTTTTGCATTATTTTTTTAGTAATCACCCTGGGGATGTTATTGTTTATTGTTTCGTTTTTCCGTATTCCGGCAAGGCAATTTGTATATGGTGATAACCTTGTTACAGCTCCTTGCGATGGCAAAGTGGTGGTAATTGAAGAAACTACCGATGAAGAATATTTTAAATCAAAAAGAATACAGGTTTCTATTTTTATGAGCCCGGCAAATGTGCATGTAAACCGAAATTCAATAAGCGGAACAGTAGTTTACAGCCAGTACCATAAGGGTAAATACCTGGTGGCCTGGAATCCCAAATCTTCAACCGAAAACGAACGGCATAGCGTGGTAATTGCACAGGGAAGTACCGAAGTGTTGATTAAACAAATTGCCGGGGCTTTAGCCAAACGCATTGTGAATTACCTGCATGTAGGGGATAAGGTAAAACAAAACGAAGAGCTGGGTTTTATAAAATTTGGCAGCCGGGTAGATTTATTGTTGCCTTTGAACACTAAGATAAATGTAAAGCTCAATGAAACGGTTAAAGGCGGGGTTTCAATAATTGCAGAAATTTAATTTTTTTTAGAAATGATAGTTGTTATTACCGGAGCCAGCCGGGGCATTGGCAAAGCTATTGCCGAAAAATTTAATGAAAAGGGAAATACTTTGCTGCTCTGCAGCAGGAACATCAACCTTTTGGAATTAGCCGCCGGCGAACTGCGCCAAAAAAATACGGCAACCATTAAAATATTTGCTGCGGATTTATCACAGCCCGCCGAAGTACTGAAATTTGCCGAATTTTGTTTGCAGGATGGGGCGCCAGATCTATTGATTAATAATGCCGGTCATTTTATTTCGGGCAAAGTGTACAATGAGGCCGACGGGCAGTTGGAGCGCATGTTAAACATCAACCTCTTTAGTGCCTATCATTTAACCCGTGCCGTTTTGCCCGGCATGATAAAAAACCGTTCGGGCCATATTTTTAATATTTGTTCCGTAGCTTCTTTACAACCCTATCATGAAGGCGGCAGTTACAGTATAAGCAAATATGCATTAAAAGGCTTTAGTGAAAATTTAAGGCAGGAGCTAAAGGGCAAAGGAATAAAAGTTACGGCGGTTTATCCCGGTGCGGTGATGACGGAATCCTGGAGCGGGTTTGATAATAGTCAAAATCGCATTATGGAAGCATCGGATATCTCCGAAATGATTTATAGTTCTTCAAAACTGTCTTCCCAGGCGGTGGTGGAAGATATTGTGATACGGCCGCAACTGGGAGATTTGTAACCTCCTTTAACAGATTCTTACCATCATTTACTTTTTATAACATAAGCCACAACTGGGTTTGGTTTACCTTTGCATTTTGTATATGCAGTTTATAGTTACACGATTAGGGCTTACGGTATTTTTATTAACCGGTGCTTTGTTTTTACAGGCACAGTTAAAAATTACGGCAAGTATTTCTCCGGGGGTGATTTATCAAAATGAATATGCTACCTATCGTGTGGTTATGGAAAACGGTACGGGAGTGCAAAAAATTTCCTTACCGCCCGGTTTCAAAAATTTTTACCTGGTGAGTGGCCCTAATGAAGAGTTTTGGGAAAGCTCCTTAAATAACCAACCGACCAAAAAATATTATGCCGTAAATTATATTATTCAACCTAAAATTTCCGGTAAGCTTTCACTCGGCAGCGCTTCTGTTAGCGTAAATGGAAAATCATACACTACATCGGCATTGCAATTAACCGTATTAAACAACAGCTCTTCTGCTAATCAAACACAGCAAAATTATTCTTTTACTTATGCCCAGCCTGCACAGGATAATACCCGGGAACCGGAAGAATTCAAAGAATTTATTTTAAAAAAAGGGGATGATATAAACAAGAAGGTTACGGCGAATATGCACCTTGTTTTGGAGGCCAACAAACAATCCTGCTATGTTGGCGAGCCATTAGTGGCCTCATATAATTTATATACCCGGCTTAAAAGCAATAGCCAGTTACAAAAAAGCCCTTCCTTTAATGGCTTTTCTGTTATTGATTTGCAGCAGCCGGATGATTATGGGTTTACCCGTAAAACCTTGCAGGGAAGAGAATATAATGTTTACAGTATTCGAAAAGTGCAGTTGTATCCACTACAGCCTGGAAATTTTGAACTGGAAACCGCCATTTTAAACAACGAGGTGCAATTTCTAAAACCCGAAGCAGCCGCCAACCCTAATGTGGTTTATAATTTATACAACGGCATTGGTGTAAACCCCAAAGATGTAATAACCGAAAAAATAAGCCTTGCTTGCAAGCCGGTAATTATTGTGGTAAAACCACTGCCCGAAAAAGACAAACCCGCTGCGTTTAACGGCGCTGTAGGCCAGTTTAACATGAGTGCAACGGTGGAAAAAGGGACGATGTCAACCGACGAGTCCGGTAAGTTAAGAATTGCAATATCCGGAAGCGGCAATATGCAATTAATTACAGCGCCGGAAGTAAAATGGCCGGAAGGGGTTGAAGCTTTTGAAACAAAACTTACGGATGATTTGAATACCCTTACCGTTCCGGTTTCCGGAACAAAGTATTTTGATATTCCGTTTAATATACCTAAAGAAGGAATCTATACCCTACCGCCAATTCAGTATGCTTATTTTGATCCCGGAAGTTCATCGTATAAAAAAATAACTACTGCGCCAATTGCAATTACCGTAACAAAGGGAACGGGAACAAAAGCAGGACTGGCCCATCTTCCCGTAAATTCAAAAGAACCCTTAAGCCCGCTTAACCGCTTATTTCAAAACCGGCCATTAGTGGTTACCCTTATTGCGGCATTTATTTTTACCGGGTTAATTTTTTGGTTAAGGAAAGAGCAAAGGAAAGAAGAGATTAAGGATGCCTTACTAAATGAGCAGGAAAAAATACAACGAAGGCAGGAAGAAGAATTGCAGCGGTTGTTTATTCAAAAAGTTGCGCTTGCTCAAAATGCACTTAAGCAGTCGGAAGCCTGCTTAACCGGTGAACGCACGGGGGATTTTTATGGAACACTCAATCGGGAATTTAAAAAATTTCTTTCTGAAAAATTAGGGATACACCGGGAAGAGATCAGCAATACTAAAGTGATAAATGCCATGGACAAAATGGGGGTTCATCATGAAACAATCCTTCAAGCCCAAAGCTTGCTGCAGGACCTGGACCGGCAGGTTTATAGCCCAATAGCAACACAGGAAAACAAGCAGGAAATGTATGACAGGGTACAACACATCGTTCAATATTTAAACCGCATTAACCGTGATACAGTTACTCGGTAAACCGGTAACCCACACCTCTTACCGAATGGAAGTACCGGGGATTACGGCTGTCTTCCTCAAAATATTTTCTGAAACTAAGGATGAAATTATCAATGGTTCTTGTGGTGGGATAAACATTGTATCCCCAAACCGCCTGTAAAATTTTTTCACGGGTTACTACCTCGTTTTTATTTTCGATCAGCAGCTTGAGCAGCATAATTTCTTTTTTGGTAAGGGTGAGCTTCTCGGCGTTTTTCCCAAATGCTTCCAGCGCTTTAAAGTCAATTTTATTTTTGCCAAAATGATAAATATCCGGTAACGGATTTTTAAGCGCAATTTGCTCGCTTTTTTTGATGAGGTTTTGCACCCTAAGTAATAATTCTTCAAGGTTAAAGGGTTTATTAAGGTAGTCATCTGCGCCTTTTTTTAAACCCAGTACCCGGTCGGCGCTGTTGTTTTTTGCGCTAAGAATCAGCACCGGAACATTATTGCCGTTAATTCTTAAATTTTCTAAAACGCTGATGCCATCAATTTCCGGGAGCATAATATCCAAAATAATTACATCAAAATGCTCCTGTTGAATGGCTTTTAAAGCTTCGGCGCCGTTATAAGCGCTGCTTATGGTATAGCCTTCCAACTCAAGATTGAGCTTTAAAGCCTCCTGGAGGTTTTCTTCATCTTCTACAAGTAATATGGAATATGGTTGGGTTGGCATGGGGATCACTATTATACAGCTAATGGGATGCTAAAGGCAAAGATACTGCCTCCACCGGGGTTATCACTTACATTAATTTTACCGTTATGGGTACGTATGATATTTTTTACCAGGTAAAGCCCAAGGCCGGTTCCTTTTGCTTTTTTGGTAGCTTCATTACCCAACCGGTAGTGGCGCTTAAAAATATTTTGTTTTTCATGGCCGGGGATGCCGGGCCCCTGATCGGCTACGGAAAATATAGCCTGTGCTTCTTTTATGCACAATACCACATTTATACTTTTATTTTTTGGTGAATATTTTAATGCATTTTCCAAAAGGTTGTTGATGGTGATTTGCAATAAAATAGCATCACCCAATATATTGATGTTTTCTTCCACTGATGCGGTAATTACCCTATCGGGATACCGCTGCATATATTCCTGTATCAATTTTTTAGTGATTACCGAAAGCTCCGTTTTCTCGGGGTTGTATAAATACCCCCCGTCTTCTATTTGAGAAGAGAGCAATAGATTATTGCTTAAATCATTGAGCCGGTTGGCTTCCTGGAGGGTATTATGAAGCAGGCGTTGCTGCCGGGTTTCATCTAAGCTATGTTTAAGCAGGGTTTCTAAATTAAGTTTGGCAACGGCAATGGGTGTTTTTAATTCATGGGTAATGGCCATCATAAAACTTTGCTGCTGCTGGGAGTGCCTGAGTTGTTTCCTTATGGCCCTAAATACAAATACGGCCCCGGTTACAATCAGTAAAAAAAAAATGGAGCCTTCGCCAACGTATTGGGCAATTTTTAATTTTCGCTCTTTTTCAATACTATAAATTTTGGAAGTATAATGGCTGTCGCTTTGCGTTATTTCGGCTTTACGGATTTCCACCATTTTTTGGTTTTGTTGCATCAGCGCAATAAACCACCATACCAGCGCAGCAATAATATAGGAAAGTAATACCCAGTAAATAATATAAATGCGTTTTATTTTCCTGGGTTTTATGGTCATGGCAAAAATTAATTCCTTTTATCAAGCCCCCATGAAAGTTTGTTGCGGAGGGTTTGCAAAAAATTATTTTCATTAAGGCGGATTAGGTTGATGCCGAATTCTTCTTTCTTAATGGCAATTTGCACTTCTTTGGGTACGGTTTCTTTTCGGCTGTCAAGCGTACAGATGAACCCATCGGTACGCCCTTCAATTTCAAAAGAAACAATATTATTATCCGGTATAATAATGGGCCTTATATTTAGGTTGTGTGGCGAAACAGCCGTAATTACAAAACTTGCACTATCGGGAAAAACAATGGGGCCATTGCAACTTAACGAATACCCGGTAGAGCCGGTAGGTGTTGCAACGATGAGCCCATCTGCCCAATACGTATTTAAAAGCTCCCCATTTAAATAGGTATGTATTTTAATCATTGGGGAAGAGTCTTTTTTATGCAATGAAAATTCGTTCAATGCATAAGGCGTATCTCCAAAAAGAGGAATATTGGCATCCAGGTGCAATAAGGTACGTTTGTCTGTAACAAATTGCCGGTTTACCAATGCTTCAATAGCCGACTGAAGTTCCTCTTTGCCAATATTGGCTAAAAAACCAAGCCGGCCGTAGTTAATTCCCAAAACCGGTATGCCGGTGTCTTTTACAAAAGTAACCGTATCCAGCAGGGTGCCGTCGCCACCAAGGCTGATCATGCAGTCAATGCTGTCATCCATATCGGAGCTGGAATTAAAGGTGGAGTAGCTGCCTTTAATATCAATTGCCGAATAAAACTGGTTAAAAAAATCCTGGAAAAAAACAGGTTCTACATTTTGTTTTTTAAGCTCCTGCAAAAGCAGGTCAATTTCTTCCCTTTGGGTAATTTCCAATCCACGGCTGTAAATAGCGATTCTCATAATTGAAACCGGCGCTTTAAAAGCCTCCGGTTAAATGTAAAAATAAGCCCTTTTCGCCTAACTGGTTAAAGGAGTAGTCTAATCTTACCGTAACATCATAAAGCGTTATCACATCCAATCCCAATCCCGTGCTGTATAATAATTTATTATTCAGCTTTGCCCGTGCATCCGCCCGGCTATAAACATAGCCCGCATCTCCAAACACTTTGGCATAAAATGCAAACGGAATGTAGGGAACAATTTTGTTTTTTATAGGAAAGGGTATTTTAAAATCAACGATTTTTTTTCGCCAGGTCGTTTTAACCAATGAGGCCCAGGAGCCGTCAATAACATAATATTCAAGCCCCCTTAAATTTAAGTCGCCATAGCCCAATGCCCGGCGGTTGATATAGGCCTGGCGAAAGGGTAATTTTATTCTTCCCCAAAGTTCTGTACTGAAATACCATCCTTTACCCAGGTTGAAATAACGGTTGTAAGCTGCATCTAGCGACAATAAATTGATTCCGCCGCTAAATGCCAATCCTCTTTTTAATACACTTAACCCGTATGATTTTCCCGATAAAGGATAATTAATATTATTTACATTGAGGTAACTATAATTATAGCTCAGGTCAATGATATTTTTTTTTGCAGAAGAATCATTAAAGTACGACGGGTTGTAATGTTGAATTACAGAATCAGAAACCTGCATATACGTGTAACCCGCCTGGTACCTGTGCCGGCTAAAATAGCCTTTCCGGGAGCTGTAATGGCCGTAAGCCTGGAAAACGTTTCGAACAAAGGTTTTTTGATTGTTGTATTGCTGTAATTTATTAGTTGCAGATGTGGCAAAAGAAATTTCACGGTTTTGTGTAAAGCCTGCGCTAAAGCCAAAGCCTTCATCTAATTTACTGTTGCTGTAGGGTGCTGAATATTGTACGGCATAATTCCGGGCATAGCCATTGAGTAAAATAAAACGCAGTTGGTCCCGCCGGCCGCTGAAATTATAATGTACAAAACGTAAGCCGTAAATAACCCGGCTAAAACTGTAATGATATACATTAGCCCATTCATTAAAATTTCGGTCAACCAGTTGAAATTGTGGGGTAGGGTATAGATACCATTTTTCGGTAACCGTAACATAAATGTCAATAGTGGAATGTTCTTTAAAAACAGGTTGAACCCATACTTCTGAAAATAAATTGGTATTATAGATTAACTGGCGGGATAGCTCAAGATTGTAGGCAATTTGTGAAGCGATAGTGTAATCGCCGGCTTTAAATTTCATTTCCCTTTCAATGATATAGGATTTTGTTTTTCTATTACCGGTGATCAAAATTTTATCTACCCTCAGTTTTGCGGTGTCGGTAGAAACCTGCTGAATTGTTTCCGGTGGAGAAAGTTGGGGTTCCTGGGCTATTACACCTAAAGAAAAGCCCCCAAAAAGCAGGAGTAAGAAAAGTTTCATGCAGCAACAGGCGCTTTAAATATCAAGATACTTCATGAGATGGCTATAATTACTGTCAATTTCATTTTCAAATTTTTCACTGCCGTAATGATAAACCACTTCAAATTCGTGCCGTTCGAAACTGGCTACCAATGCTGCAATTTCCCGGTTGTTAACATGCAGCGTTACAGTAAAAGTACCGGTGTTGTGATCGGTTTGGGTATTCAGGTGCAGGATGTGGCAGTCGTTATTTTCAACCAGCCGGCTGATTTCTGAAATGGAAAATTGAGCCCGTTCTATTTTTAAAACAATAATACCCCCAATTTCATCTGCACCGGCAAAATTGCCCATTATTTTCAAAAGGTCGCTGGTGGTTATGGCGCCAAAATATTCCCTCTGTTGGTTAACTACCGGTACCAGGCTGCTATCATGTTTCAGGCTGTATTCAACAGCATTCAAAAAATGAATATCGTTTAAAATCGCATCATGTATAAAATATTTTTGAAGGGCTTCTAAAATGAGCGGTTCATCTTCCTGGTCCAGCAGGTCTTCTTCACTTACCAGGCCAAGGAATTTTTTTTCGGAAACAACCGGAAGGTGAGTAACCCGGTAATCGTTAATGAGGTGCAAGGCCTTACTCACCGTGTCCGATAGCTGGAGTTGTGGAATATTTTTATTTATATGGTCAATAGTTAGCATATTGCTAGTTTGTAACGGGTTTTACCAATTAGATATTGTATGAATGTAAATTGCTTATTAAGCAGACAAAAATTTTTGTTAAACCGTTGCAGCAGGTGTTTTCAATTTTAAAAGAAAACCTTCAAGAATTTTGTTAAATTCATCCGGAACTTCCATCATTGGGGCATGCCCGCATTTATCAATAAAATGTAATTCGCTATTGGGAATTAAGCGGTTAAATTCTTTGGCAACAAATGGTGGAGTAATGGTATCGTTATTGCCCCAAATAAGGCAGGTAGGTTGTTTTACCTGGTTAAGTTCTTCTCCAAGATTGTTTCTAATGGCACTTTTGGCGAGTGCAATAATCTTAATAACTTTTAGCCGGTTATTGGTAATTTCAAATACTTCGTTCACCAACTCATCGGTGGCCATTGCCGGATCGTAAAAGGTAAGCGCCGTTTTACCACGGATGTATTCTTTATCGCCCCTTTTGGGATAGGTATCACCCATGCCACTTTCAAAAAGGCCCGAACTCCCGGTAAGGATTAAAGATTTTATTCGTTCCGGATGTTTTAAAATATGCACCAGGGCCACGTGGCCACCTAAGGAATTCCCTAACAGGTGAATGGATTCATAATTTCGGCTTTCAATAAACTTGTGTACAAATTTTTGTAACCCGCCCACAGAAGTATGCAATAAATCCAAATCAAGAAGGGGCAACATGGGTACCACCACTTTATGGGTTTTATTAAAATACTCAATTAAATGTTTAAAATTGCTTAAAGCTCCAAAAAGGCCATGTAGCAGCAATAAGGGTTCACCGCTTCCTTCCTCAATATATTTAAATTTCCCGTCTTGTTTTACCTGGTAACTCATCTATCAATAATAAAAAGATATGGTTTATTTTAAGCTAAAATACTCTTATTAATGCAAAAAGCCATCTTTTAAATGAAATTGTAAGGGTAAATTACTGATTTATAACCATCCTGCATAAAATTTTAATAGTATTCACCAGGTATATTGGTGTTGCTTATCAATTTATTTTTAAAGGGATAAAAAAAGCCTTCCATTACAGAAGGCCCTTTAATTGGAATGGGGGTTAACTATTGTTTCAAAAATCTAATAACCTGTTTTTTGTCATTTTCCATTATCTCGCCGGCATAAATACCCGGGGGTAGTTCATGAACATCGGTAGTAACCTGGCCGCTACCATTAAGCAGGGTTGTTTTTACCAGTTGCCCCTGCGTATTGTAGATTTTCAATTTTGTATTAGATAGGTTAATATCGGTATTGATCTTTAAATCACTCCTTGCAGGATTAAGGGGAATAAGATATCCTTGTTTTCCAAAGTCAATCATTTTTATTTCGGTAAAACTTGATTTACCATCAATATCCACCTGCCTGAGTTTATAATAATTTTTGCCGCTAAAGGGTTGAACATCTACAAAACTATAACTGCCGGATTGCATACCGGTACTGTTTACAAAACCAAGGGGTAACCAATGGAGTGCATCCTGGCTGCGTAATACTTCAAATCCCTGGTTGTTTATTTCATTGGCCGTGCTCCATTTTAGTAATGTTCTGCTGCCCTGCTTGCTTGCGGTAAAACCGGTGAAATGAACCGGCAATGGCGAAGCATTGTTTCTTTTGTGTTTTAGCATCCAGTTATACACGTTTTGATCGGCAAAGCCACTGTACCCATATTGATTTAGGTTTAAGCTGAAGCCATGCGTAAGATCGTGGCCCGAAATACCAAAATAAATAATTTTTTGAGCTATAGGTGTGCCATTTACGGTGTTGGTATTATCTACAAAATAATTGGTATTGCTTACCGGCACTACATTATCATAGTTATTGTGCAAGGCCAAAATGGGTAAATCGGTAGCCGCCATATTTTGACAAAAGGTTGCATTGGGCGACCATGCACCTGCGCCAGGTACAATGGCTGCAACCCGGTTAGAGTAAGTGGCATTTTCGCCTGCATAGGCCCATACGGCACCGCCTCCCAAACTAAAACCACTTAAGTAAATGCGGTCAATATCCACTTTATAGTTAGTAATGATGTAGTCCAGCATGGTATTGATGTGGCCACTCCAGGGATTTGTGGTAAACTGAGGGGTAATTACAATAAACTTAAAATTTTGTCCTCCAACCGTAAACGATGTAGGCCAACTGCCTGCATTGATTAAGTTGGCAGGTCCATGGCGCAATACGGTGCTTAGGTTGGTTGTACCATTGCCCAGTTCGCCTATTCCGGGTATAAACACAATCAGCGGAAATTTTTCGGTGGGGTTATTATTATATCCTTGTGGCAGGTATTCATAATAACCATTACTTACCGGGCAGGTGGTTACACCCGGCTTAGCTGTAAATGATTGGGCTATAACTGCTAATGAAGCCATAAGGCCGCAAAGCATTAAAAAGTAGTGTTTTTTCATAGTGAATATTGGCATTTGTTACCCGGTATAACATTAAATGACCGGGTTTTATTGCTCTAAAACCCCAGTATTTATTTATATTTTAGAAGAAAACCGGAAAAATAATACTAAGAAAAAGTTGGATAGTAGTAGAGCCATCGTAATTGAGTAGAAAGATTACGATATACTGCTTAAAACGCCTGTTTTTGGAAGAAATCCTGTAACTGCATAATTGCCCCTTTGAAAAAAGGAATAATATTGCCCAGGGCATCTAAAATACCGGGAGCTAATGGGTAAAGTATTGAATAGGATTGAGAATTTTCAATATAAGAAGCATTGATGAGCTGCATTTGGGTTGCATAAAATAATAGCACGCTAAAAAATACGCAATAAATGAGTACGTAAAAAATCATTCCGCCTATACGGTTTATCCATCCAAGCAGTAAAGTTTCCACAGCGGTTTGCAGCAACTTTGCAAGTAGGTTAATGGCTAAAACGATAAGAATAAATACCAATAAAAACGAAAAAAGGGGGAGCCATTTGCCCAAAGATGAAAAATGAGGAGCTAATTTTTCAGAAGCTACCGCAGAAAATTTAATAGCAGCTGCTATGCCGGCAATAAAAGCTATAATGGAAAACAACGCAACGATTAACCCTTTGCGGTATCCTTTAACAATTCCTGTAAGCAGGAAGAAAAAGCAAATGAGGTCTAAAAACATGGTAACGTTTCGTTAACTGGATAGAAGCTCTTTTACAATACCCGAAATGGTTTTGCCATCGGCCTTGCCGGAAAGCTGTTTGGAAGCTATGCCCATTACCTTGCCCATATCTGCGGCAGTGCTTGCGCCCGTTTCGGCAATAATGGATTTTACGGCAGTTGTAATTTCTTCTTCCGTTAATTGCTTGGGCAAAAATTTTTCGATGACCTCCATTTCTTCTTTTTCTTTTTGTGCAAGGTCAGTGCGCCCTTGTTGCGTAAATATATCCAGGCTGTCTTTTCGTTGTTTCATCATTTTCTGTAAAAATTTTTGCTCGGTGGCTTCATCAATTTCGCCACCGGCTCCGGGTTCGGTTTTAGCTTTTATAATTTCGGCTTTTATGGCCCTTAGGCTGCGTAATACGGCTTCATTTTTTGATTTCATGGCCTCTTTCATTTCGGCCATAACTTTTTGTTCTAATGACATAAAAAATAGGTTTATCGGTAAAAAAATCAGGCATCTTTAAATCAGCCGGCAGGGTTTACCAGCTTGGATTTAAATTTTTTATCAAAATTGCCTGCAAAGGTTTTTATTTCTTCTGATAGCTCATTTTGACCCGTGGCTTTTTGAAATGTTTCTGCAAGGGTAAAAAACATCTGGTAAACAAAATCGCCCATTTCATCTACCATCATATCTTTTGTCCATAAATCAATTTTAAGGGTATTTTTTTCCATGCCATCCCAAAAACCCAGGCACATGGCTTTTGCCCTTTGTACCTTATCGGAGCCCGTTTCGCTTGCCGACCAATTGATTTGCTCCGGCATTTTTTTTTCGTCTAAATGGATATCTATTTGTATGGATGATTTTTGCATAAAGAGACTGTTTAATCGGCGGCAAAGTTAAGGCAAATAAGGTATGTGGCAGATTATTGAATGGCTTGCCATAATAATGATGATGCATGGGCCCAGGTATAGCGTTGAGAATACTCCAATCCTTTTTGTATATATTGCTTTCTTAAGGTTTCATTTTTGTAGAGTTCCGATAATTGTTCGGCCAGCCCGGCATCTCCATATTGAGCATAAAGGGCTGCATCTTCAAAAGCAGCCTGGGTACTCTTGTTTTTGTAGGTGATGAGCGGGGTGCCGCATTTAAAGGCATAAATACCCAGGTTGTCAGCCACTATTTTTTCGGGCAAATAAATAAAGGCATAAGCCGATGCCAACAGGAGGGCGGTTTCATCCAGGTTAGGCGTGTTTATGAAGACGAGATCATCTTTAAACCGGTAGCTGTTCAAATTGGGGATGGCCTCCTGGGCGGTTAGCTGATGTAAAAAAAGCACCAGTTTCATTTCGGATTTGTGCCATTTTTTAAAAATACTGAAGGCCTTAAGTAGTGGGATCGTTTGCTGTTTATTACCCAAAGTAACCTGTGCAGCAAAAAAATCTTTTTCGTTGCTGTATTTTTTCTTAATCGCTTCCTGGGCTTCAATGGTAATGGGTCTGTAGCTATCCTCAATGCCAAAGTAAATAGTTTGAAACCTGCTGATCCCTGTAAACTTCTCTTCGAGTTGTTGTTGAATAACCGGGCTTGCCGTGAGTACCCGGGTTGCTTTTTTGAGAAAATATTTGAAAAACCGTTTGCGATAATTTTTAAAGGAGGATTCATTTATTTTAATATCGGTAAACCACTCGGGCAGCAGCATTATTTGCCGTACGGCTCCGGGTTTAAAAGAAAGGATGCCGTTTTCGGTAATAAAAATACCGGCTTGCCGCAATTTTAGCAGGTTGGGTAATTTATAATTGTACCAGTAGTGCAGCATAATGCTGCTTTTTAAAGCCGGGGCAATTATTTGAACACTACAGTTTTGGGGCAGGTTTTTTGGCACAGCGGCGTTTGTGAAAAACACGATTTGCACGTTGGGGTTTTGCTCTGCAATACGCAGCAGGCATTCATAAAGATGGGCCGTTGGCGGATGAAAGGAAAGGATATGCGCCGCAATGGTCATGGCAATAATTTAGCGAAGCCGTTTCAGTTTTACGGTTTCAATACGGGTATTGCTTACGCTCATAATGTCATATTCAAAGTTGCCGATAATAATTCGTTGTTTTTCTTTGGGAATAAACCCGTTGTGTTCAATAATATATCCCGAAAGTGTTTCAGCCTTTTCTTCCCGGCTAAAATCCAGGGTATATTTTTCTTCAATATAATCCAATTCCATCCGCCCGCTAAAAATAAATTCATTTTCGGAAATTTGTTTTTCTATAAATTCTTCCACATCATCATACTCGTCATTTATTTCCCCGAATATTTCTTCCAGGAGGTCTTCCATGGTTACAATACCCGCCGTTCCTCCAAACTCATCCACTACCCAGGCAATGCTCCTGTGGTCTTTACTAAATTTGCTCATAAGGTCGGTAGCGCTCATGGTTTCGGGCACCATGGATATGGGCATTAAAATGTTCTGTACCGCACCCGGTTCTTTAAACAAATCCAGCTGGTGAATATAGCCAACAATATTGTCAATGTTTTTGTCGAAAATAATTAACCGGCTTAATCGTTTTTCTATAAAAATTTTTCGGATGTCTTCAAAAGGCGTGTGAAGGTCTGCGGCAATAATTTCTCTCCTGGGTACCAGGCATTTTCTAAGCTTGGTTTCACTTAAAGACAAGGCATTGTCTAAAAGTTCTTTATTAAATTCCGATTCTTCTTCTTTTTCTTCTGCCGTAGCCATTTTCATGGTATCCATAAATTGCTCCAGATCTGCTTTTCTTAATGGCTCCTGGTTTTTTCTAAGGCGCACATCAAGAATGGTTTTTAAAAACCATTCAGACAGGCGAACAAATAATGTGGCTACCGAAGAAAATATAGTATAAAAAAAATTGGTGATATAGCTAATGATGCCATTGCTGATTACACTATTGTTTCGTGTGCGGAAATACGCTTTAAATACAAATTCTACAATTAAAAATATGGAAGTGGACAAAATAGTTTCTACCAGCAACTTGATCCATTTTACATAGGCGGATGCTTTTTGAGGGATGTGGCGTTCGATCCATTGCCATATTGGAAATAGCATATCGCCAACCAATAAGCCGTAAACCACTAATAGTACATTTACGGCAACCAGGATGGTGGTAATGAAATGAGCCGGTTTTTCGGCATAGCGGCTCCATAATTTTCCGCTGTAGGTACCTTGTTTTTTATTGAGCTCAATCGATAATTTATTTGCCGAAATGAAGGCGATCTCAATCCCCGATAAAAAACCCATAAACAGTAAGGAAATAATAATTGCCAAAAATGCGATGGGATCCATAGAATAAAAATAATTAAAAAATCGGCATTTCTTAAGGTTTGGCAAAAGGGAAAAGAATAAGAAAGGGGAAAATTTTCCTTTTTGGGAAATAACGGTCGTTAGAATTTTTAATTCACAACTTTATTGGCGCAACTGCTGCTGGCAAAAGCTTCGGGCTTGGCCTTAAATGCAAAACCCATTCCCAGGATGTATCCCATGGCTTCCCGCAAGGCTTCATTGCTTTTAAAATGTGGATTGGTATTAATGTCTGCATGAACTTCCATGTCCACGTTATAGTCGGTAAACAGTTGGCAAAGTTCATAAGCAATTTCAATACTTTTTGCCACTTCAACCAGCATGCGTTCTTTAATACTGTATTGGTGGCCGGTTTTTTCGTTATGGATAAACATAAAACCGCCGTGTCCTTCTCTTAAAAAAACAATTACCGTAGCAAATTCGGTTTCCTTTCCTTTTACCTGGCTGTCGGTTCCAATACAAACTTTAAGCCGGTAGCCATTTGCCGTTTCTCTTTTAATGGCGCTTTCCACCGCATCTTTTATGGGTAATTTTAGGGTGTCTCCATTGAATTTTCTCCAGAGCATAGTATATTAAGTTTTTTAAATTTACTTATTAATTTAAAAAAATCAATAAAACATACCTCATCAAAAGGCAAAACTGTGGATATGTAGATAATTTTTTACGTATAGCCTGTTTGTAAACTTTGGTTTGGTTACAATAGGAGGAACCCCGGCATAAGCTGCCAGTTTACAAGAAGTTTATAAATTGAAATTAGCGCAGGTACACGGCTTCGAACCTTGCCAATGGGGCCATTCTTGCTTTATTGAGAAATAAAGTATCCCCAACAAGGTTATAATTATCTGCTTTATTTAATACTTCAAAAAATTCGGTTTCATGATGCGCATCTATACAAGCCCTTTGGGTAGCGCCCATGTTTAAAAAACGAATTCGGCTTGCTGCTTCATTTAACTCATATTTTCCAAAAATAATATTACAACCTCCATAACCTTTTACGCTGCTATCTGCATCATTTAGGATAAAATAGGCTTCCTGTGCCTTACCTGAGGTACTTAAAGGCCGCCGGTTTAATTCTTTTAATACCCAATATTTTTGGCTAATACCATTGCTGTTGAGCTGTTTAAAAACATACTTATCAGCAAGGGCGCCTGTAACTTTATTACCCGATTTATCGAGCAGGGTAATGGCGCCGGTACCCATTTCAAATAAAGACGTATCGGCTCCTTCAATTAATTGAAGGGTATTGCCGCCGGTAGAAGCAATTGAACCCGACCTGTAAAAAACCGTATCTTTTTTACCCAGGTACTTGCTCCACTCTTCAAAGCTATTATCGTTTTTAAGGTGGATAACGGTTTCTATCCCTTCACAATCCGCACAAGGCGTAATACTTTTATAATAGCCATGGTTGATGTTTAAGTTTTTTGAAGCAATACCGGAATCCGAATGGGTGGTTAAGTCTGTGCCGGATTTATTGGGTGAACAGGAAATGAAAGAAAGGAAACAAAAAGCTAATGCGGATATTAGAGCTGCTGTTATTTTTTTCATGGTATGAGATGGGTTAAACTTTTTTTTTATAATGCCCAAAAGTACAATTAATAAAATAAAAAGAGGCCGGTCCCTAACACCGGCCCCTAACTTACACATGAATCTACCTTACTGTCTTAAAATTTTTTCTGTTTGTGTTAGATTGTTGCTGCTGATCTGTAGGACATAGATTCCTGAAGGCTTTCCTTGCAGGTTAATATGGTTAAGGCCTTTTGTGCCATTTCCTTTCATAATGAGCCGGCCATTACCGTCAAATAAAATGTATTGATAAGTTTCGGGTGCATTTACGAGCAAATCATTTTGAACTAAGGTGGAAACCTGGAAGGAAGGTAGTTTTTCTGTTGCCCTCAGGGCTATGATATTGCTGTAAGCCTGCTGATCTATTTCTGAAACTACATTTAAACGGTAATACAGTATTTTGCTCTTCCAGGGGGTGTAGGAAAAATTGCGGTTATTGGTTGGCGTTTGCGTAAGTGCCGAAAAGTGGATACCATCTTCAGAAACCTCAAGGGTTTGCGTTTTAATGGGTTCATCTGCAATGATATTCCAATGCAAACTGTGTTTATTGTTTTCGGATTTTCCGGTTAATGCAATATCCCTTATGGGTAAAGCGCCCCTAACAGCCGTAATGCTGTAAGATCCAATGCTGCCGTAATCGCCGGTATTGTTGTTTCCCGTTCCGGATATTACCAAATAATATAACCCGGCATTCAAGGTGCTGTCAAAGGTTATATTCATTTTGTCCAGCGGGTTATAGGTTTGTATTAAAGTTTTTGAGGCATCATATAGTTTTACCATTACATCCAGGTTGGCGCCGGTATTTGTTTCGTTTAGGCCAAAGGGTTTTACTTCAAGGTGTAATAAGGCTTTTGCAGTCATCGTAAACCGAAAAGCATCTTTGTCGGTATTGTGGCTAATAATACCTTCGGCAGAAAACGTATTGGTGCCGGCTAAAAAAGTGTTGTTGTCCAGTTGCTCATCATAATCATCGGTTCGGTAACCAAATCCGTTTAAAGAAATGATGGTGGTAAGATTATCTTGTGTGCTAGTACAGCCATAGGGCGTTGGGCCATCGTTCCATCCGGTCATATTACTATAGTAGCTGTTGCCCATTACGGGTGCCCAGCTTGTTTCACCTGTTCCGGCGCCCAAACTATAGGTTTGGGTTAAGTTACAGTTGTTGTCATACGATGATTGGTGAGCCAGTCCAAGAGTATGCCCGCTTTCGTGGCTGCAGCATTCAGCAATAAATTTGGGGTTGTATAAAAGACGATCGGTAAAAACAAAACCAGGTGTGTCATCACCCCAGGTAAACGAGCCAATATAAGAAACACCTCCCACACCTGTGTACCAGGCACTGGTAGGCGTTACGATAATGCGCATGCGGTTACTCACCGGTGCGGCTAAGAAAACGGTAGAGTCGGTGGTAATATTAATATTAAAAGGGCGAAAATCTTCAGCAACCCTGTTATACACTTCGGTTATTTGAGCCGTGTTTAACCCGCTTGGCGCACATTCAAAGTAAGCGCCGGAACGCCATCCTGCTGATTGTACACTTTGTCCATCAAAGTCCAGGAAAAGCGTGGCCTGGGCCGATGACCAACTGCTTAATTTTGGGGCCTGTGCATAGGAAAGGGTTAGGTTTGCACAAAGGGCTAATATGATTAAGGTAAAGTTTTTCATTGTGTCAGAATTGGATTTTAGGGGATAATGATTATTGGATATTACAAGGTTCAAATATTTTATCGGTTTGGGTTTTCTTCATGATGTAACTACCCGTACTTTGTTTTTTAATTTCATATCCGTCTGCTGCATCAGGATTAATAATTCTTCCGCTAAACGAAACCAATTGATCCGCATGGCTGGTTTGCGCCAATTGCAACAAGGTGTTTTGCCATTGATTGGATTGAATGATAAGGATGCGTAGGTTGTGGTATTTTTGTACGTTAGAAATTACCTTACCCGAAAATGTAAAGTTTTGAGCCAGGGGAATATTAACCGATTGGCCATTACTGTTTTGAAAAGCCAACCTAATGGCGGATTCATCTAAATTAATGCTGGAAGGAAAGTTGGCAAAAATTGCCGGTTTGTTTAATTGCGCCTTGCTTGAGGATAGAATACATAAAAGCAGAGCGAGTAAGGCAAATACAGGCTTTTTCATAAATATTGGTTTAAGGGAGAATTAGGTATTCTCTCATGTAAAACGCAATATTGATTGGTTTATTATCTGTAAGGGTAAATTTAATAGGCGCCGGTACTCAATAGCACCAGGGTACAAGCCTCCTGTGTAACAATCCCTTTTTTTAGCGCAAGTTCTTCCAGTTCAGGGTTTTCTGTTCCGGGATTAAAAATGATGCGCCTGGGGTTTAGGGAAAAAATATAATCATAAAGAGGCTTTTGATTATCGGGATTTAAATAAAGTGTTACGGTATCTACACTGTTAATTATCGGGGTGCCACTAAGTATGGGTAATTCCTTAATGTTACCGGGCCTTCGGCCGACAGCGGTTACCGGGTGGCCATGTTCTTTTAATTTAGTAGCGGCAAGATAACTGTACCGATTTGGATTGGGCGATGCACCCAAAACTACCGTATGTTTTAATTTAGTCATTAGATAAAAACCGTTTAATTAAATCCGGAGTAGGCACCATGCATTGGTCTTTTTTTCCAAACCATTTGTACCGGTTTCGGGCAATAAAGTTATAAACTACATCCCGGATTTTAACCGGTATAATATTAAATACCACCATTAGTTTCACCGGGCCGCTTAAGTTTTTGGCCACTTTTAGAGCAGCGGTGGATTGCGTGTAAGCCTGGTTGTTTTCTATAAGCACAAAAGATGAGTAACTTGACCGGGATAGCTTGTATTGTTCCAGGAGTTTTTGCCCGGCAGCACTTTGAAGTGAAGCAAACCGATAAAGTTTTTGAGTATCGTGGGCAATGATAAATTGTAGAGTACGGTTGCATAAATTACAAATACCATCAAAGAGCAATATGGGAGCATTGTTGATCATTGTAATTAACAGGGTAAGCGATCAAAGTTTCCCGGTGAACAAGAGGTTATTTTAATGCTTTCATTACTGCCGAAGTAAATTTATTTTCTTCGGCTTTAACTAAAACATCCAGTAGCTTACCGGCCTTTTGGCCTAATTTTTTAATCGTTCCGATCATTTCTAAAAATCGGCGGGTCTCTTTTTCTTTTTTATCTCCATCAATGTTTTCCAGTTGTGCCAGTAATTTTATCATGGGATCCAGTTCCCTTTTTTTTCTTTCCCTGATAATGTGTGCCGCCACTTTCCAAATATCTTTTTCGGCGGTGAAATGTTCTTTTCGTTCACCCTGGATGATTACCCGGTTGATCAATCCCCAGTCCACCAGGTCCCTGGTGTTCATATTTACATTACCACGGCTTATGTTCAATTGCTCCATAATATCATCCTGGGTGAGCGCTGTGTTGCTTACCAGTAATAAGGCATGAATTTGGGCCATAGTGCGGTTGATACCCCATTGAGTACCCATTGCCCCCCAGTTGTTGATGAATTGTGTTTTGGCCTCCGGCAATTTCATGGCTCAAAATTAATTACATCTTCAGAAGTTTCAAAAAAAAATGAAAATAAAAATGCACTTAACCCATATGGCTAAATTGAGGCTCCAAAAATTGGGATAAAGAAGTTGCCCGGCAAAACATTGGCCGGGTTATACCAGCATATTTACCGGGTTTTCCATAAAGGCTTTAAGCGTTTGAAGAAAGGCAGCGCCAACGGCTCCGTCCACACTCCTGTGATCGCAGCTAAGGGTAACTTTCATGAGATGGGTTACGCCAAATCCATCCGCTTTTTTTACGACCACTTCTTTAATTCGGCCTACGGCCAGTATGGCACTGTCCGGGGGGTTGATGATGGCTGTAAACTCATCAATATCCATCATGCCAAGATTGGAAATAGTGAACGTATTACCACTGAATTCGTTGGGCTGAAGCTTTTTATCTTTTGCTTTGCCGTAAAGCGTTTTGGCTTCGGCGGCAATTTGCGAAAGGCTTTTTTGATCGGCAAAGCGAATAACCGGCACGATTAAACCATCGGGCATTGCCACAGCCGATCCAATGTGGATATGATGGTTTTGGCGGATAAAATCACCCATCCAGCTGCTGTTTACATCGGCATGTTTGCGAAGCGCTGCAGCCGAGGCTTTAATGAGCATATCATTAAAAGATATTTTAACCGGGCTTATTTCGTTCATGGAAGTACGGGCGGCCATGGCATTATCCATGTTGATTTCCATGGTTAAATAAAAATGCGGTGCGCTAAATTTACTTTCACCCAGCCTGCGTGCTATGGTTTTTCTCATTTGAGAAACCGGCACATCGGTATAGCCTTCCTGTGAAGACGGGATAAATTGAGGTTGCGGTATGCTGGCTGCTGTTTTGCTTTCTCCCGGTGCAGCCGAAGGAACAAAAAGGTCAATGTCTTTTTTAATTATTCTACCACCATCGCCGCTGCCACTAACTGCAGCCAGGTCAATTCCTTTTTCTGAAGCTAATTTTTTAGCCAGCGGAGAAGCCAAAATTCTTCCATTGCTATTGGATGCTGCAATCGGCGTGCTAGTTTGGGTAGGCTCCTTTGCCGGGTTTGCCGCAGCAACTGATGTGGTTGCGGCCTGGCCACCAGAGGTTAGTTGGGAAATATAAGCGCTAATGTCGGTACCGGCTTTTCCCACAATTGCAATTACTTCATTTACTTTAGCGGCATGCCCGGCTTCCACACCCTGGTAAAGCAAAGTGCCTTCTTCATAGCCTACCACTTCCATGGTGGCTTTATCGGTTTCCACTTCGGCTAATACATCATCGCTTTTTACTTTATCACCAATATTTTTATTCCAGGATACTAATTTTCCTTCCGTCATTGTATCACTTAATAAGGGCATGCGAATTTCTTTTGCCCCGGCAGGTAAAGAAACCGTTGCAGCCTGTGTGGCTATTTCTGTTTTTGGCGTATTTGCAGGGGCGGCTGTTATTGCTGATGCGGGTGCATCATCCAGCAGTGCTTTAATATCTTCGCCCTGCTTGCCTATCACTGCAATTACCTGGTTTACTTTTGCCGCTTGCCCGGCAGGTACTCCTATATGTAGTAAAATGCCATCTGCATAACCTACCACTTCCATGGTGGCTTTATCGGTTTCCACTTCGGCTAATATATCATCGCTTTTTACTTTATCTCCTACTTTTTTGTTCCAGGCCACAATCTTGCCTTCGGTCATGGTATCGCTTAGCAAGGGCATACGTATTACTTCTGCCATAAAAATTAATTAATTCTACTGTTAAGAGGCTCGAAATTAATGCAAAACAGGCAATTTTCAGCCAATTGAATTAAAGGGGTTAATTCCTAATCTATTTCCAGTTTTAGCCGCTCTTTTAATAACTTAATATTGGGATATTGTTCAATTAAAAGTTGAAATTGCTGTCTATGGCTCAGTTCCACTTCCCGGGTTTGATTATCAGATGATTCGCCTGATACAATAAACCGGTAGGTGAGTGACCGGTTATTAAATATATTTTGAAGATGTTGTAAAACCGATTCCCGCTCGGATTCAATAAATTTTTGATGCAGGCTGTTGGGTAATGTAATGATAAAAGTAGAGTCGTTTTCTATGGATAATTGGGCATCTTTAAAACTAGCAACTGATGAATGGCTTTTTTGATCTTCAAGCTTTGTAATATACTGCTGCCAGGCTTCTTGAAGCATATCAACCCGGAGCGGTAAAACCGGCCGGTTGTTTTTATTTTGTTGATCCAGGATTTTTTCTCTTATTCCTTTTAAAGTGGAAGCCGGCTTTTCCGGAAGCGCTTTATGATCTTCTTTTACAACCAATTCCGGGTCAGGCGGTAAGGTAGCGTCAATTTTTAAGCTGGCGGACTGTTGTTCTGCAGGTTTGGGGGTGGCTGGGGTTTCGGTAAATTTAGGGTTGGATTTTTTTTCGGGAAACTTTACAGGAACAAGGCTCTTAAAACTTAGGCTGGATGATTTGTCAACTATTTTTTTTTTAACAATGTCCGTTCCATTTGCCGTTATTTCAAGGGCTTGATGCAGGTAACAAAGTTTGATGAGTACCAGTTCTATAAAAAGTTTTTTATTACGGGAAAGTTTATATCCCGATGCGGCTTCTGATAAAATATTTAATGCCGTTACCAACCACCCGGAAGAAACCTGGCCGGACGTTTTAATATATTTTTCTTTAAAATCTTCAGCAACATTGAGCAATGCAGCGGCTTTGCTGTCAGCACTTACCATGAGGTTGCGGATAAACTCAGCAAATCCATCCAGGAAGGCATCGCCTTCAAACCCTTTTTTATTGATGTTGTCATACAATAAAAGCGCTTCGGCCATTTGTTGTTGTTGCATATAACCCAGCATGGAAAAAAAGTAATCTTCATCTAAAATGTTCAGGTGCTCTAATACATTGCTATAGGTTACTTCACCGGCCGAAAAGCTCACAATTTTGTCTAAAATACTCAACGAATCCCTTAGTGCGCCCTCGCTTTTTTGTGCAATAATATGCAAGGCCGGTTTTTCTGCCTTAATGTTTTCTTTTTTGCAAATAGCTTCCAGGTGTGCAACGGTATCGTTGATGCTGATCCGCTTAAAGTCAAAAATTTGACAACGGCTCAGTATTGTGGGCAGTATTTTATGTTTTTCGGTAGTTGCCAAAATAAAAATGGCATACGGCGGCGGTTCTTCCAGTGTTTTTAAAAAAGCATTAAATGCAGCAGCGCTAAGCATATGAACCTCATCAACAATATATACTTTATAATCACCCGCTTGTGGTGCAAAACGTACCTGCTCCACTAAAGTGCGAATATCATCTACCGAGTTATTGCTGGCCGCATCCAATTCATGGATGTTTAACGAAGTGCCGTTATCGAAAGAAACGCAACTGGCGCAGGTATTGCAAGCTTCGCCATCTTTTGTTCTTTTTTGGCAATTGATGGTTTTAGCCAAAATGCGGGCACAGGTGGTTTTACCCACGCCTCTTGGGCCGCAAAATAAAAAGGCATGGGCCAGTTGATTGTTATTTATGGCATTTTTTAGGGTGGTAGTAATATGAGCCTGCCCAATTACCGTGGTAAAATTTTGTGGCCTGTATTTTCTTGCAGAAACAATAAATTTATCCATCTGGAACCTGTTGCAATAAGTTTAAAAAAATGCCGGTAGGCAAATCTAAATTCTAAAACCCTAAAAGAAAAATCAAATTAATATGGGGTGTGCGGTAAATGGTTTATCCCGGTCAAATAAATACCGGTACGTGCTCAGCCTCCTGCTTTCGGCCACATTACCCAGGTTGCCGGCTACATTGAGCATTTTTGGGTTAAAATCCCCAATCCATTGCATTTCAAAATCAATATAAGGGCTTTTTGAAGTTTGAATATATCTTTTAGAGGCTTCGCCAATCAGGTAGGCGTCGGCGCCTTTACCCTGCCATTTGGGTACAATGCCAAATACCAGTCCTACAAATTTTTTATTGGGCAGCGTAGCTTTAAGGTATAAAAATTTTAATTTTTGAAAAAAACCAAACTGTCCGCCCAAATGTTTAAACCATTGATTGATATCGGGCAGGTTTACAAATATCCCAATGGGTGTATTTTTCTCATAAATGAACCAAATGATTTTTTCATCCATTACCGGTTTCATTTTATTAAACATCAGTAAAACCTGTTCGGCAGTAATTTCTTTTTGTCCCCCGTGCCCGGCCCAGGCTGCATTATAAACATGAGCAAAATCGGCAGCATATTTTTTTAAATTATTTTTCTTAGCAAAATCTGAAGAAAAATCGGGATTTGCGGCAAACTCGGCATGGCGCTGCCATATTTTTGGCGATAGGGTAGATTTAGGTTGCATCCCAAAACATACCTGGTTGTAAAACACTTTAAATCCATACTGTTCCAGTAAGGTTTGGTAATAGGGGGGATTATAATTCATGCAATAAAGCGGCGGCTGAAATCCACGGGTTACCAGGCCCCACCACTTATCCCGCTCCCCAAAATTTATGGGCCCGTCCATAGCCTGCATACCTTGTTCCCGGAGCCATTGTTTGGCGGTATCCAATAATAAATTTGCGGCTTCCGGGTTATTGAGGCATTCAAAAAATCCCATACCCCCTACCGGAATATCATCAGCTTTGTTTTTATATTTTGAATTTACAAATGCAGCTATCCTGCCCATTAATTTACCGGAATCATCTTGTAAAACCCAGCGCTGCAGTGTGCCAAACCGGAAGGCTTTGTTTTTTTTATCATCAAAAACATCGTTAATGTCTTTATCCAAAGGCCGTATCCAGTTAGGATCATTTTTATAAAGTTGATTGGCCACCTCAATAAACAGCCGGCTGTTTTGTGGTGTTATGGCAATGAGTTGCATAATTCAAAATTAAGGATATGGGATTAACTAAAAAGACAATGCATTTTTGACATTGTCTATAAAAAGAAGTGGAAAATACTATTTCCGGAGTTTTATTAAACGGCCATTATTTCTTTTTCTTTGGCAGAAAGGTGCTTTTCAATAAGGCTGATAAATTTATCGGTGCCGGTCTGCACTTCATTTTCTGCATCTTTGCTGGCATCTTCGCTAATCACGGCATCTTTTTGTAATTTTTTTACCTGCTCAATAGCATCCCTGCGTATGTTGCGGATGGATACTTTGGCTTGCTCCCCTTCGGTATTGCATTTCTTAACCAGTTCTTTACGCCGTTCTTCTGTGAGTGGCGGTAAAAAAAGCCGGATGAAAGTGCCGTCGTTTTGAGGGTTGATGCCAATATTTGCCGCAATAATTGCTTTTTCAATTACGGCAAGCATATTTTTTTCCCAGGGTTGTACCGTAATGGTACGGGAATCCATGATGGTAATATTGGCTACCTGGTTTATAGGCGTAGGGTTGCCATAATAATCCGCATTAATGCCGTCCAGCATTGTGGGGGTTGCTTTACCGGCCCTTATTTTCACCAATTCTGCCTCCAGGTGTTGAATGGCCCTGCTCATTAGAGACTGAGTATTATCCAAAATATCTTTTACGCCATCTGCCATAATCTAAAAATTTGGCTGCAAATCTATACAATAAAATGTAATCTTATCATAAGATAAGTATAAAGAAGCAGGGAAGGGGAATTTAATCTACTTCAACCGTATCAGAAACCAGGGTAAGTATTTTGTGGCTCTTTATGATTTCTTTTTCCCCGGCAGAAGGCATATACGTTTTTTTGCTGATGACTTTACGGCGGGTATAATACGTAAGAGCCGTAAGCCCTGTTGCTGCGGCAAGGATGATACCAATCATTAACGTGGTATCGGTATTCCTAAAATAAAATGCACAGGCAATAAAACAAATGGTTACAATAGCGCAGGTTAACGTAATTTTTTTATGTGAAAAACCCATATCCAGGAGGTAGTGATGGATGTGGTTCCTGTCTGGGCTAAAAGGGGAACGACGGTCTAAAATACGTAACCCAAAAACCCTTAAAGTATCAAATAAAGGAATAATCATTATGGCAAAGCCTACGGCTGGCGAAGCCAGTATGGGCAAATGAGCGCCGGGGGTTGCTGCTAAATTTATAAACTTAATAACCAGTATGGAATTTACAAGGCCTAAAAGCAGGGAGCCGGTATCTCCCATAAATATTTTTGCCGGAGAAAAATTATAAATTAAAAACCCAATGATACTTCCGGTAAGTGAAAAAGCAAGAACTGCATAAGCGGTTTGGCCGGCGCTTAAAAAATAAGTGCCTAATGCAATGGTTGTAATGAGCCCAAGGGTTCCGGCAAGGCCATCTACGCCATCAATAAGATTAAAGGAATTGGTAATTACAATAATGGTAAAAAAGGAAAGAACAATACCGGCCACAGGTGGCAGTGCTTCAATACCCATAAAGCCATGCATATTGGTTATTTGAATACCTCCAAAATGAATGATGATGGCTGCGGCTATCAATTGCCCAATAAATTTTTTACTGGCCGACAAAATCATGATATCATCTTTAATGCCTAAAAAGAAGATCACAATGGCTGCGGCTACAAAATATTGAAATTCAGGGTTGTTTATAGAGGGAACCCCAAGTAAAACCGCCACAATAAAGCCGGCAAATATTCCTAATCCACCTAATGTAGGAATTACAGTTTTGTGCACTTTGCGCTCATCGGGTTCATCGAAAAGTTTCTTTGATTTAGCAATCTGTATGATTACAGGAATGGCAAAGAAAGTAATCAAAAACGCTAGGGCCGCACTTAGTAAGATATTATCCATGCGTAAATTTCGTTTTGGCCGGGGTTGCCAGACAAAAGTATCTAAATATTTCTTATTGGAAAATTTTTAATTCTACGCAATTTGTAGTACAAAAATGTAACCAAACTCCCCCGCAATTAAAAAAAAGAACTAATTTCTGTAAAATAACGGCCTGTATTTGTACTTATTATGTAACGTGAACTTTTTTATTTATGAGTCTGTTTTTTCGGGTAACATTTTTTAAAGTAGGTTTGCATCCATTATAAGAAATTACTTAAGATGGATAACATACAGCAACTTAAAGATACGGCTACCCAGGTTAGAAGGGATATTGTAAGGATGGTTCATGACGTTCAAAGCGGCCACCCCGGCGGTTCTTTGGGCTGTGCCGATTTTATGGTTGCCCTCTATTTTAATGAAATGAAGCTGGATACCCGGTTTACAATGGATGGTAAGGGCGAAGATTTATTTTTTTTAAGCAACGGACATATTTCACCCCTTTTTTATAGTGTTTTATCCCGCAGGGGATATTTCCCGGTGCAGGAACTGGGTACATTTCGGCGTTTAAACAGTCGGCTCCAGGGGCATCCCACCACCCACGAAGGGCTTCCCGGCATTAGAATGTCCAGCGGATCCCTGGGCCAGGGCATGAGCGTGGCCATTGGCGCAGCATTAGCCAAAAAACTCAATAAAGATGCTTCAATAGTATATTCTCTTCATGGTGACGGGGAATTGGATGAAGGCCAAAATTGGGAAGCCATTATGTTTGCTGCTCATAAAAATGTAGATAACCTGGTTGCAACCATTGATGTAAATGGCCAGCAAATTGATGGAACCACGGAGCAGGTAATGGCATTATCCAGCCTTAAAGCAAAGTTTGAAGCCTTTAACTGGACCGTACTGGAGATGGATGGTAATAATATGAAAGCAGTGCTGGAAGGGTTTACTAAAGCAAAAGAGCAAATTGGAAAAGGCCGGCCGATTGTAATTTTAATGCGTACCGTTATGGGTAAAGGCGTTGATTTTATGGAAGGCTCACACCTATGGCATGGCATTGCACCCAATGATGAACAGTTAAAATCTGCACTTAACCAATTGCCTGAAACACTTGGTGATTATTAATTAAGGTTTATATAGGTAAATTGATTAAATTGCCCTTAGCTTATCAACTAATCCATGAAAAAATTCATTAGTATTATTAAAATCTTTAGAAACAAGTATCTTCTTGCCCTATTATTGTTTGTAGCCTGGATGGTTTGGTTTGATCCCAAAGATTGGTGCCAAACATATGACAGAATACAGAAACTCAATAACTTACAAGAAAGCGAACAAAAGCTTACCCAGCAAATAGCCCAAACCCAAACTGAACTTAACCTGTTGAAAACCAGTGCAGAAACTATTGAAACCTATGCCAGGGAAAAGTATTATATGAAAAAGGATAACGAAGACCTTTTTATCGTAAAATCCCGGTAAATTTTTAAAAAAATCCGTAATTTATGCAATAAAGCCTTTTTAATGGCGTTTATGCTTACGGATATTGATTGATTATTTCATTTTTTAAACTTTTTTGGCTATGAATCGCTTTACGAGTGAGGATTTATTACAATACCTTTATAAGGAGACATCAGAAGAAAAATCAGCAGAAATCAATGCTGCATTAGAATCAAATTGGGCTTTGCGTGAAGAATTTAATAACCTTGCCACTTCAAAAGGAATGCTGGACTCGGTTAAACTAAGCAGCCCACGACAACAGGTATTGGACAACATTCTTAAATACGCTGAAAAATCAGTTGAAGAACATGCCTGATTTTAACGGCTAAATCATGAAATTTGTCCCTCCGCATTGTGGAGGGATTTTTTTTATGACTAAAAAGCAACGATATCAATTTGTTACCGAATATTTTTTGGCCCACAGGCCCGATGCCGAAACAGAATTGATCTATGATAACCCCTTTCAGTTGCTGGTTGCCGTAATACTTAGCGCACAATGTACCGATAAGCGGGTAAACCTGGTTACACCTGCTCTCTTTGCTCAATATCCCGATATTAACAAAATGGCAAAAGCATCACCCGAAGAAATTTTCCCATTTATTAAAAGTATATCCTACCCAAATAATAAATCCAGGCACCTTTGCGGTATGGCAAAAATGCTAAAAGATAGTTTTAGTGGAAAAATACCCATGAAGGTGGAAGAATTGGTAAAACTTCCGGGCGTAGGCCGCAAAACCGCAAATGTAATCACTTCGGTAATTGATGAGCAACCCAATATGGCTGTTGATACTCATGTGTTTAGGGTGAGTAACCGGATTGGCTTAAGCACCGGCGCTAAAACCCCATTTGCCGTTGAAAAACAGCTTGTTGCCGGGTTCCCTAGGGAATATATTCATAAAGCACACCATTGGCTTATATTGCATGGGCGCTATATATGTGTAGCCCGTAACCCAAAATGCAGCGAATGCGGCCTGCAGGCTGCCTGTGTTTTTTTCCAGAAACACTTGAAATGATGAAATAATTTAAATAATTTTCGTTTTATTTGTAGATAAAATCAGTGGCGGAAGCCCAAATCAAAATTCAAAAATGAAAAAGGGATTTTTAGCATTCATCATGTTGGCAGCTGTGGTTTTGTTGACTTCAAAAGCACAGGCGCAATATTATTTTTATGATGATCAGTATTATGATAATCCCTGGTTTTTTGAAGTTGGGGGTTCTTTTGGCGCCATGAACTGCCTTACCGATATTGGAGGTAAAAAAGGGATTGGTAAAAAGTTTATTAAGGATTTAAATATTGGTAAAACCCATATGTCCGGCGGCCTCTTTTTTAGTGCTACCTACAAATATGCACTTGGGCTTCGGCTGGAAGCCGTATTTGGTAAAGTATCGGCAAACGATAATGTACTGGCTGGTATTACCGATATTGCTAAAGAAAGGTTTAACCGTAATACTAATTTTCGTTCCAGCATTACCGAGTTTTCAGCCATTGCCGAAATTCATCCCCTGTTTATTTTTATAAACTGGCCCTCTAAAGATGAGCCGCCTCCACAATACTCGCCTTATGTACTTGCCGGGGTTGGTTACTATTCATTTAATCCTCAAGCGCTCAGTAACGATGGCCGTTGGGTTGATCTTCAGCCGTTGCGTACAGAAGGCCAGGGCTTTGTGGAATACCCTTCCCGAAAAATTTACAAATTAAAGCAATTAAATATTCCGGTAGGCCTGGGGGTAAAATATGAATTATCGCCATTACTGAATGTACGTGGGGAGTTTGTATATCGAATTTTAGGAACGGATTATTTAGATGATGTAAGCACCCGGTATATTGACCCTGTGGCCTATACCAACCCGGCCAATAATTTTCCCATATCCTTATTGGGGGATGCGCTGGAATTCAGCGACCGGCAAATTGTGAAAAAAACACTGCCCGGCGGTAAACGGGGTAGCCCATCGGAAAAAGATGCCTACTTTAGCGTAAACCTCAAGTTGAGTTTAATACTGGGCAGGGAAAGAATACGATAATAAAATACTTTTGATATTAGTTGAAACCGGTTTTGGAGTAACCGGTTTTTTTTATGAAATACTCTCTCCTATTATTTGTATAATTTTTTAGAAATAAATATTTGGGAAATTGAAATGACTTTATTTACTTTGTAATTCAAAGTACTTTTTATGAATGATCAGGAACAATCATTAGCCACCCTCCAGGACATTAAACGGGTGATGGAGCGCAGCGGCAGGTTTATTAGTTTAAGCGGCCTGAGCGGGATAAGCGCCGGTATATGTGCATTAATTGGTGCCTGGCTGGCCTGGGATTATGTTTATGGCCATAAAGACTATTTAATCAACAGGTCTGCTGCCATTGCTTTGGCCATGGCCGAAGATTACCGGATTATTGTTTATACCTGGCTATTTTGGATTGCGTTGGGTACCTTGGTTGCCGCTTTAACCAGCGCTTTTATTTTTACATGGATAAAAGCTAAAAAGCAAGGGATGCCCATTTGGGGCCATACTGCAAAAAGGTTAATGTTGAACATTAGTATTCCATTAATTGCAGGTGGTATATTTCTTTTTAAGCTTTCTCAAGCCGGCACCTTTGGTCTCATTGCGCCGGGCTGTTTAATTTTTTATGGCCTGGGGTTATTAAATGCCAGTAAATATACACTTGGAGAAATAAGGTGGCTGGGTATTGCCGAAATTGTTCTGGGTATTATCAACCTATGGTTTGTAGGGGCGGGATTATATTTTTGGGCAATGGGTTTTGGGGTGTTGCATATAGTATACGGCAGTTATATGTGGTGGAAGTATGAACGTAGTACCGCAGAACAGTAAACCGCTACAGAATTGATTTAAAAGAACGTAAGGAATGAATAACCCGATAGGCAATTTACATAAGGTTTTTGACAGCCGGGTACGGTTGGGGATCATGAGTGCATTAATGGTAAATGACCATGTTAATTTTAATGAGCTAAAAGAAGTGCTGCAAATTACCGATGGCAACCTGGCCAGCCACATGAAGGCATTGGAAGAAAATAAAATGATTAAAGTGCAGAAAGGATTTATTGGGCGCAAAACCAACACTACGTATTCCATAACTAAAAACGGGGAAAAGCTTTTTAAAATGCACCTTGATGCATTGGAGCAAATGATCCGGATGACAAAATAATTTTTTTTGAATAGTTACTTTGAAATTCAAAGTGAAAGAAAATCTACATCAATATGCACGCTTTTTTAATAAAACTTCGATCGGCTTTACTGGTTTTTTTAACCCATAATATGGCATTGCCTCTTTTAAAGCTGATTCGAAAACCCGAAAGATTTCCCTATACCGAAGGGGATCTCAGGGCTTTTGCCACGGGCACCTTAGGGAGGGATTTGGTGCTGTTTTTAGATTACAAAGGCCTGCAGTTGCTTCCATACTATGCCCGTCATGATATGAAGCATGTATTGCTGGAGTATGATGCTACGGATGAGGGTGAAGGCCAGTTGCAATGTTTTATGTTAGGGAATGGCCATGTTTCTTTTCCGGTTATAGCTACCGTTATTTATTGTTTTGCTACCATGCCCGAGTATTGGAAGCCGTTTGGAAAAGCTTATATGAGGGGCAGGCATTCTCCTCCAATAGCCCACTGGAATTGGGTGGGTTTATTAACGGCTTCAACACAGGAGTTAAAAAATAACATTAATAAAAAAACAAGCAGATGAAAAAATTTCTCCACTCCTTTATTTATGCATGGGCAGGCATACGTTATTGCATAAGCCGGCAGCAAAATTTTCGTTTTCATTGCTGGGCAATGCTTGCTGTGATCCTTATGGGTGTTGCGTTACAAATTTCGGTAAACGAGTGGTGGGTAGTTATTTTATGTTGTGCAATGGTACTCGCCATGGAAATGCTTAATACCGCAGTTGAAAAACTTTGTGATATGGTGCACCCTTCTTTTAATACACAAATAAAAGCAATTAAGGATGTGGCGGCAGGGGCGGTGCTGGTAGTGGCCATAGCTGCTGCTGTTTGTGGAGCAATTATTTTTCTTCCTAAACTGTATCAATTCGTATTTTAATGAAAACGTTTACAAAATTAGATCAATTGCTTTGGATGCTTTTTGCCTTTACCGGTGCGCTTATTTTCTTTAGGATATGGTATAGCGCAAGCCTTACTTCCCTATTCCTGGTATGGAATATTTTTCTTGCCTGGATTCCATACGTTCTAAGCCGTTTTTTTGAGTTGTACCGGCAAAAGCAAAAGTGGAAACAGGCATTGTTGTTTGGAACCTGGCTGTTGTTTTTTCCCAATGCATTATATATTGTTACCGATTTGGTGCATATAGACCGGGAGAGTATGGTACCCTGGTGGTACGATGTCGTATTGCTTTTTATAGCTTCATTTATTGGAATTGTGCTGGGCTTTGTTTCTTTACGAAAGGCCGAATGTTTTTTGCGAACTTATTTTACTGCTGGTATGGTTTCGGCATTAATTGCGTTATTATTATTCCTGGGCTCTTTTGGGGTGTACCTCGGCAGGTTTGAACGTTGGAATAGTTGGGATGTGGTACACAATCCCCTGGGGCTGGCAGTAAATATTATAGATTGTTTTATTAACCCGGTTGAAAATTATAAGGTGTGGGGAATTACGGTATTGTTTACACTTACCTATTATGTATTATATTTTTTTATGAGCCAATTACCCAAGGCCATCTCTGAAATGCATAATACCGGGCGCTGACCCGGTATTATTTTTTGGAGCTAAAAATCTAAGCCAAGGGAAACATAGAGTTTAGGCCTTCCTTTAAAAATACCATCCATTGGCCAGCCGGCATCAAATTTTATAAAATATCCCAGCAGCATGCTTCTTGCGCCAAAACCATAGCCGCCTGCAAAGGGCCCTACACCTCCGGCTTTCTTTTTTACAATGGCATATTCGGGCAATGGGTTGCCGCTTCCATCCACCCTTGTTATTACAATTTCAGGGCGTTTGAGGCTGTTATAGTTTCCGTTCCAAGCCGTACCTAAATCTATAAATTGGGTAATTTGAAAATTGCGCAGGAAGGCATTACTGGAAATTTTATCGAAGAAGGTTGAAAGTACCGGAACCCTAAACTCGCTGTTTATCACTAATGCATTATTGCCGTTGGCAATGTTTTGTATAAAACCACGCATGTTTACTGCAAGGCTTTGAAAGGCATAACTATTGTCGTTTGCCGGCTTTACCAGTTCATTAAAATAACGGTAACTGCCGTCATTTTTAATATTGTTGCCAAACATCAGCCAGCCATCTGAGCCGCCCAGGTAATAAATTATTTTTTGGTTGCCCCAGCTAAAATCACCGGCAACCCTTCCGGCCCAAATAAAATCGTTGTAAATAGGATAGTAATACCTTGCATCAAACCCTACATTAAAGCCAATGGGTTTATCAATAAAACTGTTTTTATTTACCTGGCGGTTGATTTCTGCATAGGCTTTGTATCTTAAGCCGTTCCAAATATTCATAGCCGGGTTTAGGCTGTTATCATATACATACTCCAGTTTTGAAACGGAGTATAATTTATGGTCATCGGGGTAATCAATACTAAATCCATCAACGGCTTTCATTACAACCCTGTCGGAGCGAATACCGGTGCTGAACCTTATACTACGGTTTTGGTCAAATGGATAGGCAATATTGGCCTGGTACAAGTTTGTAAAACTTTTTCCCGGGTAAAATACGCTATTAAATTGATCGGTTAAGCTTAAGCTTTGCACATTGCGGTAATAGGAAACACCCCAGTCAATTCTTCTTCTTAAGTTTTGAAAATTCACATACCATTCATTGTCTTTTAAATTGGTGCCAATTCTAAAAGAGCCATTAATTCTCAGGTCTTCGAGCAAATCCGAAGTACCCAATTTAATCATTCCGTTAAGTACACTTTCGCTATTGAGCATAATGGGCCCTGAGCCACCGGTATATTGTTGATAGCGATTGATGAGTACCCCGGTATTAAATGCAGCGGTGCCGTAGTCTGCTGAAAATTTTAGCGGTTTGTATCGAAATAATTTTGCTTTTGCCAATACGTCATTAACAGCCGGAACCGTGTAGGTTGTTTTATCCCCGGCAGGGATTGTGGGTTGCGCTGCTGCGCTGTCTTTATTTTTTGGGTTCACCGGGAATTCGGTTTGAAAGAGCTGGTCTTCATTTTTTTGGGTGCTGTCTGTTGCAGGGTTTGCATTTATTTCCGGTGATGATGGTTCAAATGCCGGTTTGATATTAGTAAGCTCACTTTCCGTCATCAGTTTTTCGGCATATTGTGTTGGCCTTGCCGAAATATTGCGCTTATTTAAAGCAATTTCATCAATTTTTAATTTGTATAAATTTTTTACATCACTTTGACGGGTTACTTCGCTTACCTGGTTGTTTATTCCGGCAACCCTTGTTTCGGCAATACTGCTTGGATAATTGGAAAGGGGAAAAGTATAGGCGGTGTCTTCCGAAATGGAAACCACGGCAATTGAATCAATATCCGTTTTTTTATAGGCGGTTAAAACGCTGTCCACTTCTGCTTCGGTGGGATTGCGCAAAATTTCATCATTAATTAAGACGAGGGTATCCAGGCCCACTTTAGTAGTGGTAAAAAAACCGGCATACCGGTTGCCTATGCCATTCTCATCACTAATAAAAGTAAAGTGGCTGGTATTGTATGGCATGGGGTAGCGGGCATTCCCATATTTTAAATGGGTAAGTTGAGAAAATTGGTTAAGTTCGGGTTTATCGCCAAAATCGGTAACCAGGAAAACGTTAAAACGGCTGTTGCCAGGTAATGAAGTGTCGCTTCCTTTTGTTGATGCCGTGGGCCGGTTACTGCTGAAAATTATTCCGGTTTTATTTGGAAAGGCAATAAAGGTTGGATCAATGTCGTCATACACATCATTGGTAATTTGTGAAACCTTTGCATTGGTGAGGTTGAGGGTATAAATATCAGTATGCCCGTTTTTAACAGCAGAAAGTAAAAGGGTATTGCTGTTTTGCATGTATTTGATATCCTGTACCTGGTCAAATTGGCTGCTGAGATCTATTTTAGGATTTTTAATACCGGTAACTACATCATAAACGAATAAATTTAATTTTCCCTCGGCAGTATAAAGTACAGAGATACGGGTGCCTTTTGGATCCCAGGCCATTAAGGGATAGCTGGGGTTCATTTCGTTTTCGAGGGTTCGGCTGCCGTATTTTAAAATAGTTTTATTTTCAAAATCATAATTTAAAATTACCCGTACCTGGCCTTTTTTAAACTGGGTAACTACATAGGAGTTATCTTTTTTATTGGGATTTACATTAAAGCGGTAGTAATTGAGTCTTGGGCTTATGTCAAAGCCATCTATATAACTTCCTTTGGGGTACGATTTGCGGCGGGCAATATCTTTATAATACTTTTCTTCGCTGTATTCCATCATTTCGGCAAGCACCTCTTTAAATTTCTTTTTGGTAATTTGAAGGCTGGCTTTGTTGAGGTTTTTGTAGGTACGGGCCAGGTAAAGAAAATAGGTAACATTTTCTTTTTTATACTTTTCTTCAATATAATACCAAAAAGCATGGCCTGCCAGTAAAGGCCTTTTATAGGCCAGGGATGAAAAGCTTTTGTAATTGCCGCTTAATATTTCGCTTTTAAAATCGTCATCCAGGTCGCTGCTCCAGTTTTCACCAATGTAAGCCACATATCCATCGGTAAGCCATGCAGGCAAATCCAGGAGCGTTTGGTTGCCGGCCACTTCGCCTAAATCGTCGCCAAATAAAACATTTTTTGTGATGATGTCGGCAATGCCCTGGCGTATTTGTTTTTTAAGATGGGCATGGTTGGCGTCAAAATACAGCAACATTTTATTGTTGATCAGCCGGGTTACGCCGCCTGTAGAAAGAATGGAGGTTTCCAGGCCCACATTCGTTTGCTGCATATCGGCAAAGTTGTTGTACAAAATAATATTGGCCCTGCGCTGCAAGCTGTATTCCGTAGCAGTTTCTATTTGAGGCAATTCTGCTTCAGCTGCCTGGGCCACATATTTTGCTATTTCCTGGCCGCCTTCATTAAAATACACATTAAAATTATCGGTTTGGTAAAACTGCCATTTAAATTTTTTGTATTGCACACGGTTTTTCCCAAATGTAACGGCGCTTACCTGGGCCCGGGAAAAAAGTGGTAAAAGAAAAATAGCGCTAACAATAATAAATATTCTACTGACCTTTGCCATACGTATAACCTTATTGAGTTCTAAAATTACTCTATTAAGTGTAATCGTTAAAATCAAATTATTGAAAGTTCATGTTAAAAGTAAAGGCCTTTGTTTTTAACCCCATCCAGGAGAACACGTATTTACTGTATAATGAAAGGGGTAAATGCATCATCATAGATCCGGGTTGCTATTACCCCGAAGAAAATGAAGTTTTGCAGGCTTATATCAGTAAGAGTGGTTTGCAATGCCAATTGCTGCTTAATACGCATTGTCATTTAGATCATGTTTTTGGCAATAAATATGTTGCAGAAAAGTATGGCCTTAAACTTCATATCCATGTCAAAGAAAAGCAAATGCTGGATTTAGCCCCGGCCAGCGGGCTCCTGTATAACCTGCCTTTTGATAATTATGCCGGCGAAATAGATTATATACCCGATTCGGGAAAAATATATTTTGACGAAGAGGAACTGGAAATTTTGTTTACTCCCGGTCATAGCCCCGGCCATTTAAGTTTTTATAATCAAAAAGCCGGCTTTGTAATTAGCGGAGACGCCTTGTTTTACCGGAGCATTGGCCGTACCGATTTGCCCGGGGGCGACTTTGATACCTTAATCCAAAGCATCAGGAATAAACTTTTTGCACTGCCCGATGAAACCATTGTATATAGCGGCCATGGACCCCAAACCTCCATTGGTGAAGAAAAATTGGAAAATCCATTTTTAGTGTAATGAATTACTGAACGATAAATTTCTGCACCCCAATATTCAGCATATGGCCATCATAAAGCTTAATGATATAGGTTCCTGCTTTTAAAGCGGATACCTCAATTGTGGTAACATCTCTAAATGATTTTTCTTTCAAAATTAACCTGCCTGCTACATCATAAATAAAATAGTACACCGGTTTTGCCGTGTTGCTTTTTACTTCGGTATTCAGGTATGTCGTTGCAGGGTTGGGGTAGAGCCGTACCAACTTTTTGATATTGAGAGATGTGGCAGGCGGTTCTCCTAAGGAAAGGGTAGTGCCGGTATATTTATACACTAATATTGAGCCCCTGTTTAGGAGGATATTGGTATTGCCGGATGTAGGGCCGGAGGTTCGCCCGGTACTATCGGTAAGCAAATAAAAAGTAAGCCCGTCGCTGCCAAGGGCTATATCCCGGTAACGGTTTTCTTCCCTAAAATACCGTGCCGTATCACTTCCATTGCTGAGTGTTACAAAGCTGCTGCCCGCAGCGTTTAATTTTAGGCGGAATAACGTGCCTTCTTTTAATGTGGTCATCAACAACGAATTTTGCCAGCCCGGAATTTTAGAATCATAACCATAATAAGCTATTGCAGATGGCGCCACCGTAGGGTTTTGCAGCCATGTACAGGCAATTGAAGCGCTTGCCGGCGTAAAAAAGGTTCGAATAGGCACCTGCGCATTGGGCAAAACCGTATCGGTTTCATTCATAACTACAGCGGTGGCCGGTGGAGTTGCACACTCCGGCTCGGAGCCAGGTGCTGGTGAAGCGTTGCAATTGGAAGCAGATGACCAGTTTTTGTACTGGTAAATTTTGTCATCGGGCAGGCCACTCCAGTAAGGCCATCCATAATTTTTTCCGGCAATAATTTCGTTTACTTCATCGTCTGTTGCAGGGCCATTTTCGGCTTCATATAATTTTGCCCCAATATAATTTTGTTGATTACCGTCTTTGGCAAAGGTTAAACCCACCGGGTTACGATGCCCAAAAGAATAAATATGACTTTTAATGCCTTTAATAGTTGGGTTATCGGCCGGTATGCTGCCATCCAGGTTTATTCTTAAAATTTTTCCCTGGTAAGCCATATAATTTTGTGCTGATAATTCTGCAGGGGTGGGTACATCCTGCGACCGAATGGGGCTGCACCGGTTTGCAAATTGGTTGGCTCCTAAATCGCCAACTGCATAGTACAGTTTATTATCCGGCCCGGTAATTAATCTTCCGGTACTATGATCATCGCCGGCAGGCAAGCCCTGTATAATAATGGTTTCATTACCGGCCGGGTTATTAATCGTATTGTTTTTCACCTGGTACCTTACAATACGGCACCGGGTGCCTCCGGCAAAATTGTAGGCATAAGCCACAAAAAATGAATCTACAGCCGGGTAATTAGGATGCAGGGCAAGGCCCATCATTCCATTTTGTCTTATTGAGCCACCGGATGTAGTAAACTTTACAAAGTTTCTGATATCAAGAATTATTCTTCTTTTACCATCATTAGAATTCACTTTCATTACCCGGCCCCGCCTTTCGCTGATCCATAATGAATCATCCGGCCCATAAACCATTGCAAAAGGGTGCATCAGGTAATACCGGTCGCCAGCATTTGCAGGAGTTTGATTCAAAACCAGTTTTGCAGAAAAGGGTTCTCCCTGTGAAAAAGCCCATTGTGTAAAAAAGAGAAGGGCAAAAATGAATAGAAAAGGGTATTTAAGTGCTGTATCGTTTTTCATCAGGTAAATATACTTAGTGGTTATACGGGAAAAAATCCTTCCCAAATTTTTAAATATACTTCGTTTAAAGATAACGCCTGGAAACGGTATAAAATTATTTGAAATGAATTATAATATTCAAATAATAAAATATAATAACCATTGAAACGTTAGTAAAAATGGAGATACTACGTCCACATCAATTCATCTCAATGTTAACTAAAATTATGAGTATGCGTAAAACTCTACACAAAGGTATACTGCTAACAGCCGGTATATTTTTTTTGCCTTTGCTGGTAATAGCACAAGGTGGCCGGGTAGATGTGGGAAAAAGCTTTTTGAATATTAGCAAACTTAATGGCGGCGGTACTTTTAACCCAGGGGATACCATTGAAGTACGGGTTACTGTTGCCGTAAAAACACAAACCACCCGAACGATTATTGACAGTTTGCAGGTGTTTGACCAGGTGCCGCTAAAAACCACATATATCACCGGATCCATGAGGGTAACCACCAACCAGGGCATCACTTATAAGGGTCCGTTTTCCGAAGTTCAGGATGCCGACTGGGGTAAAAACCTGGGTGGAAATATTACCATTAATATGGGCAAATATGCTAATGGAATAAGAGGAGGATATGTGAGGTCCGATTCCAGCAAGCCCAGTTTCTACAATAGCCATTGTATTATGGTAGCTTGTTACAGGGTGAGAATAAATCCTTTAACACCTTATGGGGATAGTATTGTTTTTAATTCCGGGTCGGTAAGGTATAGAATGTTGTCTCCAACGGTTTCCCTTTCGGTAGTGAATTTTCCAATAAGTAAAATCAAATTAATTCAGGCATCGAATGCCTGCGAATTTGGTTCCAATATGAGCGCCGCATCAGATTCGTTGGGTACTTTTGCCAGTGGCACTACGGCCAACCGTGCTACCCCGGTGTTATTCGGTACCTCTTATATCAAGCAGAATGTATCTACCAATCAACCCAATGATTATTATTATTCTATTGTAAATAACAGTAGTGCAAACGGCTCTACCAACGTAAATGCGCCCATGCCTGAGTCCCCGGCAACACAAAGGGTTTTTGGCCAATGGGATATTGGCGGCGACCATACCGGAGCCAGTAACCAGGCCCTGGGAAACCCACCGGTAGCGCCGGGTACAAGGGGAGGATATTTTGTGCTGGTAAATGCCAGTTATAATACCGATGTGGCGTACCAGGAAACCCTAAGTAACCTTTGCCCGAATACCTATTATGAATTTAGCGCCTGGTTTAGAAATGTGTGCCCACGATGCAGCTGCGACAGTAATGGCCGGGGCTCCAGAACCTTAGGTTTTATTCCCTACCCTGGAAATGATTCTGCCGGCGTAAGGCCAAACTTAAGTTTTGAAATTGATGGATTTATTTGTTATACCACCGGCGATATCAGGTACGACAGGGTAATTCCCTGGAAAAAATTCGGCTTTACTTTTTTAACCCGTGGCGCCCAAAACATTGCCAATTTTGTAATTAGAAATAATTCGCCGGGTGGAGGCGGTAACGACTGGGCCATAGACGATATTAAAGTTGCGCATTGCGGCCCAAGGCTCAGTATGAACATAACCCCAACCTATCTCGGTTGCCGGGAAGCCACCAATATTATATCGCTTTCCGATACGATTCGACACATGTATAATTCTTATGTTTACTACCAATGGCAGGTGAGTAATGTTGGAGGTACCGTTTGGACCAACCTTATTGGACCGGGCACTTCAGGTGTAGGCACTCCAACACTTGTTGGTGGATATTACCAATACATCACCAATTTACCGCCCTTTATTGCTACCTATGCCGATAGCGGAAAATATTATAGGGTAATTGTAGGTACAACGGCAGCCAATTTAAATTCGGCAGCCTGTGCCTATACCGATGGCAGCGCCACCATGCTGCAAATTATCACTTGCGGGGTAGTGCTAAAAGGTAATTTTTTGCAGTTTAAAGGAACTATCAATAATACCGGAAACGCATTTTTAACCTGGAATACCCAGGGGGAAGAAGACCTGAGTTATTATGAAGTGGAATGTAGTGATGACGGAGTTAATTACCGAAGTATTGGCATGCTCAATGCCCGAAACATGCCTTTTTCTTCTTATCATTTTACCGATCCGGAAAGAATTGCCGGCAATAAATATTACCGTTTAAAAATGGTGGGGCAAGATGTTCGAACGTTTAAGTACAGCCATGCTATTTTATTGGGTAAATCGTTTCTTACCACCGTTAAGGTAGTAGAAAACCCCTTTTCTTCCCGGATTAAAGTAGATGCTATTGTGCCGGCCGATGTACAATTGCGTTTATATCTTTTTGATGAAAAGGGCAGGATGCTAAAAGAAAATATCCTTAACCTTAAAAAAGGTTTAAACCAGGTATATTTAGATAACCTTCAAGGTATCGCATCGGGCGTGTACATTCTTTCTGCTGAATTGCCCAACGAAAGTTACAGGTTTAAAGTAGTGAAAAAATAATTTTCCCGGAACAAAGTTTAATAGAGGGAGCAGCCGTCTTCCTCTATTTTTTTTGCTGGCAAATTTCTATCAGTACGCCATTGGTATTTTTGGGATGCAAAAAGCATACGAGTTTATTATCGGCCCCGTTTTTGGGTTCGCTATTCAATAAAATAAAACCTTCGTTTTTCAAGCGTTCCATTTCGGCATAAATATCTTCCACTTCAAACGCAATATGGTGAATGCCTTCGCCTTTTTTTTCGATAAACCTTGCAATTACGCCATCTTCGGTAATGCTTTCCAAAAGCTCAATTTTGGTTTCCCCGGCCTGTAAAAAGGCGGTGGTTACATTTTCACTTTCAACTATTTCTGTTTTATAGCAGGGGCTTGTTAATAGTTTTTCAAATAAAGCAACCGATGCGGAAAGATTTTTTACCGCAAGGCCTATATGTTCGGTTTTTAGCATATATGGTTAAATTTCGGGTTTACGAAATTGGTAAAATAGCAATGGATCAACCCTTACTAACGCTGCAAAATAGGGGCTTTTTAGTAACTTTGCCGTATAATATTTAAAGAACAAACAGTATAATGTTGAAACTACCGATTTATTTAGACAATAACGCTACCACTCCAATGGATCCAAGGGTGCTTGAAGCCATGACGCCGTATTTTTTAGAACATTATGGAAATGCGGCAAGCCGCAACCATCCTTTTGGATGGGAGGCCGAAGAAGCTGTAGATTATGCCAGGGGCCAGGTAGCCAAACTCATTGGCGCTGATCCTAAAGAAATTATTTTTACTTCCGGCGCCACGGAAGCCGATAATCTTGCCATTAAAGGTGTATTTGAAATGTATGCCTCAAAAGGGAACCATATTATTACGGCAACCACGGAGCATAAAGCAGTGTTAGATACTTGTAAACACATTGAAAAATTGGGTGGTGAAGTAACCTATCTTCCTGTAAATGCAGAAGGATTAATTGATTTGAACGAACTGGAAGCCGCCATTAAGCCTACTACCATACTGGTGGCCATTATGTATGCCAATAACGAAATAGGAACCATACAACCTGTAAAAGAAATCAGCGCAATTGCCAAAAAGAAGGGGGTGCTTTTCTTTACCGATGCCACCCAGGCGGTAGGTAAAATTCCGGTGGATGTGATAAAAGATGGTATTGACCTAATGTCGTTCTCAGCCCATAAAATGTATGGCCCCAAAGGTGTGGGCGCTTTATATGTAAGGCGTAAAAACCCAAGGGTAAAAGTTACGGCCCAAATTGATGGCGGCGGGCACGAAAGGGGAATGCGTAGCGGCACTTTAAATGTGCCCGGCATTGTAGGTTTTGGAAAAGCCTGTGAACTCTGCCAGTTGGAAAGGGAAGAAGAAACCAAACGTTTGATCAGCTTGAGGGATAAGTTGGAAACGGAATTGATGAAGCTGGAAGAAGCCTATGTAAACGGAAGCCGGGAACATCGCTTGCCACATGTTGCCAATATCTCCTTTAAATATGTAGAAGGCGAAGGATTAATGATGGGCTTTAATAAAAATATTGCCCTCAGCTCCGGCTCTGCATGCACATCGGCATCACTGGAGCCCAGCTATGTTTTAAAAGCGCTTGGCCTTGGCGATGATTTGGCACATAGTTCGCTACGCTTTGGCCTGGGGCGTTTTACAACAGAAGAACAAATAGATTATACCGTTAAATCCATTTCGGAAACCGTATTAAAACTTAGGGAAATGAGCCCGCTATGGGAAATGTATAAAGACGGGATTGACCTTAACACCATTGAGTGGGCTGCACATTAAAATTAACTTAAGAAGATTCAATGCCGTTTTTACTTTGCATGAATCTTAACAATGAATAGCATTTAAAAATTTTAAACTAAAAAACATGGCATACTCCGATAAAGTTATTGACCACTACCAGAACCCCAAAAACGTGGGTACGCTGGATAAAGCTGCAAAAAATGTAGGCACCGGCCTGGTGGGTGCACCCGAATGCGGCGATGTGATGCGCCTGCAAATACAGGTAGATGAAAAAACCGGTGTAATTACCGATGCAAAATTTAAAACCTTTGGATGCGGTTCTGCCATTGCTTCTTCTTCTTTGGCTACAGAATGGCTTAAAGGCAAATCAGTGGATGACGCTTTAAAAATTGACAATATGGAAATTGTGGAAGAGCTGGCTTTGCCTCCGGTAAAAATTCACTGCTCCGTTTTGGCAGAAGACGCCATTAAAGCCGCTATAAATGATTACAGGGTTAAAAACGGAATGGAAGCCATTAAGTTTGAAGAAAGCGTAGTGCATTAATTTTGCATTAAATGGTAACTCAGAAAACAGCGATTAACCTATGGCACTGGATTTAGGAACCGATAACGGAATATATATCAGCGATAAAGCAAAATCAAAAGTATTACAACTGATGAATGATGCCGGAGTTGCTGATAAACCCGATTATTTTTTACGGGTTGGCGTTGTAGGCGGTGGATGCAGTGGGTTAAGTTATAAACTTGATTTTGATTCGGAAGTAAAACCCATGGACCAGGTTTTTGAGGATAAGGGCATAAAGATAGTTACTGATTTAAAAAGTTTTCTTTACCTGGTAAATACCGAACTTGAATTTAGCGACGGTTTAAATGGCAAGGGATTTTATTTTAATAACCCAAATGCCAGCCGAAGTTGCGGATGCGGAGAAAGTTTTGCCGTATAATAATTAAAAAAAATAACATTGAACATCCTGCTTTTTCGCAGGATTTTTTTATGGGTTCATTGTCTTAGCTATGGCCTGCTATTAACCGTAAGCCGGTTTTGGATGAGCCTGTTGTTGTATTGCTGGATATAGGCTTTTAGTGATGTTTCCATTGAAGCAGCCAAAGCAGTATCCCGGTTCAGCAGATTTTGTGTAAACAACCTGTCGGTTTTATAATTAAAAAGTCCTGTTGATCGGGTTCCATCAAAAACCAATAAATAATCATTTTCAATCCAACGGTAAGTGCCGGTAAATGTTACGGAAAAATTTTTACGGTTTTTATCAAAAACACTTTCGCCAAAGGCAAAATAAGGATTCGGATAATGCAGATAAGATAATACAGAAGGCATAATATCAATTTGCGAAACCACGCCGGGCTTTATGCCGGTCAAACTGCTGTCGCCTGGCGCATAAAATAAAATGGGTATTGCTGCTTCTCCCCAGGGATTTAAATATTCCGGGTGGTAACATACGGTGGCATGGTCTGCAGTAATTACAAAGAGGGTATTTTTAAACCAGGTTGTTTTTTGGGCTTTTTCAAAAAATTCTTTAAGTGCATAATCGGTATAGCCAATACACTCCAATACAGGTAATGGGCCTTTCTTGAATTTGCCTTTATATTTTTCCGGAACTTTAAACGGGTGGTGTGAAGAAACCGAAAAAATGGTACTGAAAAAAGGCTCTTTGAAATGGTTGAGTTTTTCTGCAAAAAAATTAAAAAACGGCTCATCCCAAATTCCCCAAATCCCGTCAAAATCTGCATCATTGTTGTATTCAGTTTTACCAAAATATTTTTCAACACCTAATAAATTTACAATAGCCTTAAAACCCATTGAGCCATTTGGCCCGCCATGGAAGAATGAAGTTTCATAGCCTTCTTTCCTGAGTATTTTTGAAAGTCCCTGCAGGCTGTCTGATGCATAAGGTGTGAGTACGAAAGGATCGTAACCGTTAGGTATAGATGCTAAAATAGAGGGTATGGCGTCAATGGACTTTCGGCCATTGGCAAAGGAATTCCAAACTACAAGGCTCTTTGTCATTAAGGAGTCAACAAATGGAGTGTAGCCGGTATAAGCGCCGTTATCTAATTCTTTATTATATCCGCCAACGGCTTCTTTGCCGAAACTTTCTAAAATAAAAATTACAATATTCTTTTTTCGAAAAGATTGTGATGAGTCCGGTGCAGGAAAATGAAGGGGAGAAAATATTTTTTCCACTTCGGTATTGCTGAAATAATGCATTTCTTCCAGCTTTTTTACATTCCAGGTACGCACCATACAAAATGGCGTGTTGAGAACAAGATAAATTTCGTTGGGTGATTTTACATATTCGCCGGCGTTGCTGATTGTAATGGGCCTTGTGCTGTATTTAAAGTCGCCTCTTATACCGCCAATGGCTAGGGTAATACCTAAAATAAAAGCAATAATGGAACGGGCATAAAACCCAAAATGATATTTCGGGTGTTCTGCAGGTTTAAGTTTAACCCGGTTGTAAAGCCAAATCATTAAAACTATAAAAGCCAGGAATATCAAAATAACATACCAGAAATCCATCATAAAACTGCCCACCAGGCTGGTTTTGTTTGTTTCGTTGGCAAATTCACTAAATACACTTCTTGTAGTACGGCGTAACGTAAAACGGTAATAAATAAAATCAATACAGTTTAAAGCAATAGCCATACCGTTAAAAACAAAAAAAATATATTTTAAAATGTTTTGGTAGCCTGCACTATTCCTGGCCGGTATGGGCAATAGGGTTAAAATTAAAAAAAGGCTATTAAAATAAAACAGGGCGGCAATGTCAAATACAAGACCGCCTTTAAAAATTGTAAGCCAGCGGGCAGGAGTAAGGCCCGTAAATAAATTACGGTTTAAAAAATAAAAACTTATTCTGCACAAAAAGAACAGGAATAATACGATCAACAACCGGTACAACAACAGCCCATAATAATTGCCTTTTTTTGCTACAAAAGAAAAAACCATTTCCGGTGTTTCGTTTTAGCCGGTAAAGATAAACAGATATCCGTTACCCAAATGAAAAGCCGCATGGTGACCGTTACTTCCTGGGTTTTTTCATAAAAAAGTAGTACGGTGGAATGTTTTTTAAAACGGCGCTATAACGGAAAACACGGTTGTTCATGTAAATCATTTTATTGCGCTGCCCGGTGGGGATTGTAACACTTAAATTATAAGGCGACCCGGTTTTATTCAAGTTTGCCGGTAAGCCATTTGAGAATAAAAATGAAAAACTGTTAGAAGCTTTTGCGTTAATGAGTGCATAATTAAGGCGATCTGTTTGGGGGGTATAAAGAGAAAGGTATTGGTTGTCGTATGGAGATGAAGGGTTGAAATCCTGTAGTTTTAAAAAATTAAATAAGCTGGTTTTTTTATGGATGAATAAAAGATTGTGGTTGGGGTAAATGATAAATTGGATGGGAGTGGCATTGTATTGGGCTAAATAGATTTTGTAAAACCCGGCAGAAGGAATACGGAAGTTGATGCTGCTGTCGGCATTAGGACGATAAATATATTGCGCATCCATATAGCTAAAGTCGTTTTTTTCCACGGCAATAACGGAGCAATAAGCCGATTGGGCAAAGGCGCTGGAATGGGTTTTGCAGGCAACGGTTAGTACACCGGCTATTGGGCTGTAAAAGTCAATAGCATACATAAAATACCCTAATGACTTTTCATCTGCTGTGGCAATAAAAATACTGTCAGCTGACCGGTTATAATTATTTTCAAAAAACCGGGGCGGTAATTCCTGGTTAAAAGAGGCTAGGGGAATGTATTGTTTTTTTATTTGACGGTACTCTTTATTCACTGCATCTGCAGCGCTTTGAAACTGGAACAAGTTTCCAAAATTTGGATGGGTTAAATAATTCCATTTTTCTTTTCTTGCCGGCTGTTTCAGGAAAAGGTTTTTAAGGGCTTCGTTAAGTTGGGTATTTTGAAATATTTTAGTGGCATACAGGCTCCAGGTATATTGGAGCAAGGCTTCAGCTTTGTCTTCATAAGCATTTCGGTTTATTGAGGCCAGTTTTTCCATCTTGAGGCTGCTTCGTAACTCGTAGTATTTTGCCAGGTAAATGCAGTAAGCTTTAAGTTCGGTAATTCTTTGCTGAATAGTACCCGGTAAACCCTTAATGGCGGAAGCTTTATCGAGTAAAAAAAAGTAGCGGCCCAATTCATCTTCATAAAATGAAGAGAGGCCAATTTGTGTATCACTATGCAACTCTGAAAAGTACCATTCTTTAAATATTTTTTTAATTAACGGCGCTGCTTTACCAAAATTATCGTTACAAAATTCTTCCAGTTGCTCATCAATGGAAGCAAAGGGCTGTCGCAAAAATTTTAAAACAAAATATTGAATAATGCCCGACCCAAACTTAGAGTAAGAGGTTTCGAAGGAAAAGCCCTGTACGCCTAATTTTTTCACATACTGCAAATAATTAAAATAATTCCCTAAATCAAAATGCGGGTGATCTGCCGTCCAAATCCCAATATTGATATAATCGTATTGCGTAAGGTTGTTAGTTTTTTTTGACCATCGGTACATCAGTTGTGCAGGAGTGGTTACCTTTTGAAAAGCCGATGCCACCATCTGCACATGGATATTTTGGGCAATAGGAAAAGAAGGGGTATCGGCCCTTTCGGTATAGGCCAATGTACTTACCCCGGCAGCGCTATCCAGGTGCTTTAAGTTGTTGGCAACCGTATTGGCAATAAAAAAAGCCTGGTCGGATACGGATTTAAATTGTTTTTCACATTCCGGGGTATGGCAATAATTTAAACCATCGCCGGCATCAACGCTGTAATATTTTTTAAAGGGCAGGTAGTTTGCATATTGCTGCTTTCGTTCTAGGTATTTTTGAGCAATCCAATTACTGAAAAGGGTAACGGCTTTTTTATTAGTTGGATCCAGCTTGCCCGATACGGCATATTGCCTTTTGCCATTTACCGGCGCAAGAAGGGAAGGGTCTTGTTCAATGATTTCTTTGTGTGCAATATTAAATGCTTCGCCCATGTGCCCGTCAATGCCCACATAATTACTGCCCATACGGTTCCTGCGGTACCAGTCCATCCATTCCTTATCGTTTTTTAAAGTTTCATCAATATTTTTTAGGGCAAACACGCCGCCACTTTTGGAAAAAAAACGGTGTATAAAATAAGGCTGATATTTTTTGGATGGAACCTTATCGGAAAACGGAGACGGAAGAGAAGGAATAGTGGTCCATTCGTTTCCGGGCAAATAAAATTTAAAACCCAGTTCTTCCAGCCAGCTATATAGCGCATAGGAAATGCCGCTGATATATTGTGCCTTAATGCGAACAAAATCTTTCCCGTTGGTTTCCATTATTCCACATTCGTTATTCTTTTCTTTTATGCTGGAATCGAGTAACAAGAAAATTCCTTTACTCTGCCCCGGTTCATAAGGTAGAACTACAAAGGGCCGGCCGGTTGCCATGCCTAATAAGTCCGCAAGATCCTGCGCTAAATTTTTAGGATCCATACCGGCATAAAACAAATGTTCGCCGGCTTTGAGTTTTATGGGGCTGTAGTAAATATTTATTTGGGCGCCTGCTTTTAATGCCAATAAAGCAAACGAACTAAGAAATAAGAAAATGAGCTTCATCCATCATTGATTTCACTTCAAAGTACCGAATTATTTGACTAGTCCTAAAAAAGGTTGACTGGTTTATAAATGTTGAAGTAACGTTAAAAAATCACAAGAACCACCAAAGTTCTTGTGATTTTTTTTACTCCAGTTTTTGATTTTTAGCTCGGTTTGGCTGTG